>JAESGR010000023.1_pt1 | contig 723302 bp, 623 predicted proteins | sample 9269771 | NCBI WGS metagenome assembly JAESGR01 (sample SAMN15739572, study PRJNA653492) | algae metagenome | isolation source: Chroococcus sp. CMT-3BRIN-NPC107 and co-occurring heterotrophs from well... | place: USA: Clark Mountains Wilderness, California | collected 2010-04-18 | reverse complement strand
TCGAGGACGGGCACGCGTTACACGAAAGGATGTCTGCTGCCTAACGCCCAAGTTCAGCTGCGTAGGCATTCAATATTGCCGAGGCGCAGCCGAGGCTACTCCGCAGCGCCTACGTCAGCTGCAACGCTACGTTAGATGGCGCGCTCGCTGATCTCGACCAGCGGCTCCCCGGCGGCGAGCAACTCGGCCACGCGTGGCCATGCCTGAGCGAGGATGCCGCGGAGCGTGGCGTTCGTCGTGTTGCCGCATGTGAGCCAGACGATCTGCGGCGGTGGACCGTGCCGAGCGACGAGGTCGACGAAGTCGCTGTCCTTCGTCATCAGCACCGCGCTCGCTTCACGGGCGGCGGCGAAGATCACCGCATCCTCGGCGTCGCGTAGGCCAAGCTCCCGCAGTGGTGCCGCATCGACGTCGAAGGTCGCCTGCAGCCACGGCGCGAGCGCCGGTGACAGGTGGGCGTCGGTCCAGAGCCGCACGCGTGCCCGCTACGCGGCGAGCACCGGATGGTCGAGCCGCCGGCTCGCGAAACGGAGGCACGCGGCCACGTCGGCGAGCTCGAGGTCGGGGAGCTCCTCGACGACCTGCGCGGCGGTAAGGCCGGCGGCGAGCAGATCCAGCACGTCGATGACTCGGATGCGCATGCCACGCACGCAGGGCCGCCCCCCGCACTGGTCGGGGTTCACGGTGATGCGGTCCATCAGCTCGACGGTCTGCCCCATGGCGCGCTCGCGGGAGGAGGGTTGCCCGGAAACATAGCCCGGGCAAGCGGTTGCGTCACTCTGGCGTCCGGCGCCATCTAACGCCCCAGTTCAGCTGCGTACGGATCTAACCAAAGCCGAGCCGCAGGCGAGGCAAGTCCGAAGCCCGTATGTCAGCTGCAACGCCACGTTATGCGGCAGGACGCCGGTGGCGGTCTGCCACGGTCTGCAGATCGTCTGGAAGGGGTGTCTCCAGCCCGCCGCTTACGAGATCGAGGAACTCGGCCGCCTGGGCGAGCGCCTCGGGATCAGCGGCTGCAAGCACGGGCGCGAGGTCCGCGCGCAGCTGCTCGAACAGCGTGCCGTCGGCGAGATCCGCCTGCACCCGCGCCCGAATCGCCTGCGCCTCGGCTTCCCTCGCCGACCACCAAGCTGCGTAGCAGGCGGCGCAAAGGCGCTCTGTTGTGGACGTTTGCGTCCCATCCGAGGACAGGCTGCCCGTAGAGATCGTCCCCGTTGCCGGATGCTGCGCGCATTGCGTACAGAGCATCACTGCCGCTCCGGGTGAGAAGGTTGTCACAGCTCAGGCGCATGTTGCCGCATAACGCCGGCATTCAGCCGCGTGGCCGCCGCCGAGCGCGCGCACGGAAGCCGAGGCGCGCGGGAGTGCCGAGCCGGACGACCCAATGATGCGTGCGGGGCCACGTCGGCTGCAATGCATCGTTAGGTGGCGACACGTCGACGTGTGCGCCACGCGGAGGGAGCGCGCGGGCTCGCGCCACCTCGCGTCCGGGGCGCCCCAGGCGGGCGCCTGCTCATGCCCGGAGCTGCGCCCAGCACCCAACCTGATGCCGGTCGCGACGCTTGTTCTGGTGGCGCACTGGTGCGCGGCGCACGAGGACGGGCGCGCAGCACTCAATCCCGACGCGAGGGTCCAGCGCGACATCGCACGTTTCACCGCGGAGTCCACCCCATTCTCCCCGTGCGTTCTTGTGGTGCGTCGCGCCACCTAACGCCCAAGTTCAGCTGCAAGGGCATCCCATAATGGCGCGCGCAGCGCGCCTCCGCAGCGCCCTTGTCAGCTGCAACGCCACGTTAGCGGGCCGGGCGCCCGGGCCAGTGCCGCGGGTGTCGATGCGCGTGCACGACGGCGAGCACCACCACCGCCTCACCCGCCTCGGCGTAGAACACCCCGTACGGGAAACGGCGCAGCAGCGCCCGACGCACGCGCCCATGCACGACAGCGTAGAGGGCGGGTTCGCGCGCAAGGCGCTGCAGCACCGCATCGAGCGCCCGCAGGAACTCGGCCCCGAGGCCGGGCGCCTGCTCCTCGTACCACGCGTACGCGGTGGCGATCTCGGTGCGCGCCCGGAGCTCAACGACGAGCCGCCGACCTGCGGCCGGCGGCTCGGGGTGGTCGATCATTGTGACGCGCGGCTCAGGGCGCGATTCAGCCGCCGAGGAGCTCGGCCCGGACCGTCTCCCACGGGATCGCCGCCCCGGGGTTCGCCTCGTGCTCGGCCAGGCGCCGGTCCAACTCCGCCGCCATCTCGGGCGTGAGCGGAAGTGCCGCGTCGGGGGCGTCCTGGGCGATGGTATCCCAGAGATCCTCGACGAGCTGGAGGCGCTCACTGACGCTGAGGCGGCGGAGCGCTTCGAAGTCGACTGCGGGGGTAGCCATACGGAGGAATCTCCGGGTCGCTCCAGCTGCCCGCAAGCGGGGGCGGTGGTCCCGCTAACGCTCAAGTTCAGCTGCGTACGGAGGCAATCAAAGCCGAGGCGGAGCCGAGGCAACACCGCAGCCCGTACGTCAGCTGCAACGCCACGTTGGGCAGCCTGGCGTCAGCGTGTGACCGTCGCGGTTGCGAGCCGGCGGAGACGGACGGCGACGCGTGTCGGGATCGGCACCTCGCAGCGCCCGCGCGTGCGGTAGCTCACCGTACTGTCCCACACGGCATATCCCGGCACCGTCAGCCGCAGCTGCACGGGACGTGGAACGCAGCAGACCGTCGCCTCGCCGGCACTGGGGGCGACGCCGGCCTCGCGGCCCAAGCGTGTCGGGCGCTCGCCACCGTCCGTCACGTACGACAGCGTCGCCTGCTCCAGGAGCACTGGGGCTCCAGTGGCTGCGTCGCGTACGCTGAGGCGGACCGCCGGATAACCGGGTGTGAGGCACGTGTCGCTGCACGCGCTCGCGAGGAGCGCGGCGAGCGCGGAGATGCCGAGAGGGAGACGGGAGGACTGCATGAAGCCGATGCGTGTGACCGCCCAACGCCCAAGTTCAGCTGCGGCGCCTCCGCCGGCACGCTGCCCTGATGCTGCGGACGAGGAGCGACGCAGGGGCGCAAACATGATGCGTTACCCGCGCCGTCTGCTGCAACGCCACGTTGGAGCGTCCGGCACGCGGCTGTGCGCGTGACGAACGGCCGGCACTACGCTAGTTACCCGCGCTGTCCCGCTGCACCTCGTCCCGACACCGTTCACAAAGCCAGAAGCTGTCCGCCCCCGAGCGAGCGGGCTCCTCAGGTGCGCGGAGCACATGCAGGTGCGCGACACCTGGCCGTGCCCCGCAGCGATGACACGCCTCCGGCTCCGGGCGCTGGCTCTCCCGTGGTTTGGCGAAGGTGGTCATGCGACTCTCCCGCTCAGCGACGGATGTGGCGCTCTAACGCCAATTAGGTCGAACTACATAACGCGCGCCCTCGCAGCCTAACACGCAGGCCCGCCTCAGCGGTAAGCCGCCATGATGCGCCGCCGCCACGATTTGCACCAGCCATCGACCCTTCCGCCCGGCCGCCGCCGCGGCGCCCTCCGCAGCCTAACACGCACCCTCTGTCGTCAGAGCCCGTCCGCCGGACTCCGCACGCCGCGTCCGCCCCGGTTCAGCACGTGCGTGTAGATCATCGTCGTCCGCACGTCCGTGTGCCCCAGCAGCTCCTGCACCGTCCGGATGTCGTACCCGTCCTCCAGCAGGTGCGTCGCGAACGAGTGCCGGAACGTATGACACGTCACCCGCTTCGCGAGCCCTGCCCGCCGTGCGGCGTCCGGCACCAGCCGCTGCAGGACGGTCGGGTGCAGGTGATGCCGGCGCCGCTCGCCCGTGACGTGGTCGCGGTACGACCGCGCGGCCGGGAAGATCCACTGCCACGCCCAGGATCGTGCGGCCTCCGGCATCTTGCGCGCGAGGGCACCGGGCAGCACGACGCAACCGGCGCCCTCCGCACGGTCGCGCGCGTGCAGGCGTCGCACGGCATCGAGGTGCGCCGTGAGCGGCGCGAGCGCGGCCGACGGCAGCACGGTCACGCGGTCCTTCCGTCCCTTCCCCTCGCGGACGACGATCTCGCGTCGCTCGAGGTCGACGTCCTTGACGCGAAGCGTGAGCGCCTCCATCAGTCGCAGCCCCGCGCCGTAGAGCAGGAGCGCCACCAGCGCGTGTGCCCCGCGCAACTCGGCGACCACCAGGCGGACCTCGGCGCGCGTCAGCACCACCGGCAGTCGGCGCGGGCGCTTCGCGTGCACCAGCGTCTCGACCGGGGCGAGCGGGACGTCGAGCACGTCGCGGTAGAGGAAGAGCAGCGCAGCGTGCGCCTGGTTCTGCGTGCTCGCGCTGACGTGCAGCTCCTGCGCGAGGTGGCTGAGGAACGCTCCCACGTCGGCCGCGCCCAGCTCCTGCGGATGCCGCAGCCCGTGAAAGCGGACGTAGCGCCGCACCCACGCGAGATACGCCTCGACGGTGCGCTCGCTGTAGTGGCGCACACGGAGCGCGGCCGCGAGCCGCGGCAGCAGGCGCGTCGCCCGTGCCGCCGCGGCCGGGTCGACGCGTGCGGGGATCACCGGCGTCGGTGGTGGAGGTCGGCCGCGGGCGGCATGCCGACACGCTGCGGCCGGATCGTGCTCGACCGCGCATCATCCCGACATCGCGTGGATCATGCGGACGCGAGGAGGCGGACGGAGACGCACCTCCCCGCTCGCACACGCGCCGACACGCGCCGACATACAAGGCGGGCCGCGCGGCGCGCGTGACGCCTCACCCGCGCGCCACGGCGTCCTGCGAGCCCGCCCGGCGCAGCCGCACGCCGGCGCTCCCCTCCCCCACCGCGCCGGCGGCGAGCAGCCCGTCGAGCGCCGCGCCGATCGCCTCGTCCAGCACGGCACCGATGCGCGCGTAGCCGAGCAGCGCTCGGACCTCGGTCGCGAGCTGCGCGCGCGAGAACGCGTGGCCGCTCGCCAGCACCGCGCGGATCGCCGACGCGTACTCCTCGGGCGCGATGCGCTCGGCCGGCGTGCGCACCGTCGCGCGCGAGCGCGCCACGACGTGATCCTCGCTCCCCCAGAGGAACGCGCCGCGCCGCCGCACGAGCCCCGTCCGCTCCGCGAGCCGACACGCGTCGAGGATGCGCGCCTGGATGCGGCTGCCCACGCGGCTGCCCCACGCCGCCGCCGTGCGACTCACGAGATCGGCCTCGTGGATCGGCGCCTCCGTCGCCACGATCTCGCGCAGCACCGCGACCAGCTGGCTCTCCGGTGCGGCGAGCAGGTCGCTCCCCGCGAAGCGGTCCTCGACGGGCGCGACCGCGTACGGCGATCCGACGGGCCGCACGTACGGCACCGACGCGACCGCGGCGATCGCGGCCGCCTCCTCGTGGCGCTCGGATTCGGCCGCCACCGCGCGCTGCGCCTCCGCGGCGACGCCCCGCGCCCGCGCCTCCTGCTCGGCGTCGCGCACCTCGCGCGCGCGGCGACGCGCGTCCTCGACCAGCGCGAGCAGGCGCTCCACCTGCCCGCTCCGATCCTTGAACCAGTCCGTGGACCACACGCGATGGATCGTCCAGCCGCGCGCCTCCAGCACCTGCTGCCGCAGCCGGTCGCGGTCGCGCGCCGTCTCCGACGCGTGGTACGACGCGCCGTCGCACTCGATGCCGCACAGGAAGCGGCCCGGCGCCGACTCGTCGAGCACCCCGAGGTCTACGCGATAGCCGGCGACGCCCACCTGCGGCACCAGCGTCAGCCCGCGCTCGGTGAGCGCCTGCAGCACGTCGCGCTCGAACGGCGACTCGGTATCGGCCGCGCGCGACGCCGTCGCGCTCTCCAGGCGTCCGCGCTCCGCGTAGTTCAGGAACTCGCGCAGCAGCTGCGCGCCGCGCGACGTCGTCGGGGCGGCGCTGATCTCCTCGCCGCGCATCGACGAGAAGACGACCATGCGCTGCCGCGCGCGCGTCGTCAGCACGTTCAGGCGGCGCCACCCGTTCTCGCCGTTCAGCGGGCCGAAGTTCTGGCGCAGCCGACCGTCGGCGCCCTTCGCGTACGTGACGCTGAGGAAGATCACGTCGCGCTCGTCGCCCTGGATGTTCTCCAGGTTCTTCACGAAGAACGGCTCCGGCACGCTCCGGTCGAAGAACGCCTCCAGCGCGGGATCGTCGCGGCGGCGCTGCTCCAGCTCGTCCTGGATGGCGAGCTGCTGCCGCAGGTTGAACGTGCCCACGCCGAGCGACCGCGCGCGCGCGCCGGCGGCGCGGCGCGCGAGCTGCTCGTGGGCGAAGCGCACGATCTCGTCGGAGACGGCGCGCGCCTCCGCGAGGTTCAGCCCCTTGCCCTCGTACACGCCCTCCGCGACGTGCCGGAACTGCAGCCCCGACGCGGCGCTCGCCGTCTCGACGCTCGGGAAGGTGTGCAGCTCCGCGTCGTAGAACGAGACGTTCGAGAAGTGGATCAGCGACTCGTGCGCGCTGCGGTAGTGCCACTTGAGGCGGCTCATCGGCACGCCCGCGCCCATGAACTCCTCGAGGATGCTCTCGGAGTCCTCGTAGATCGGCGAGCCGTCCTCCGCGCGCGCGACGTCCGCCTGCCCCAGCGACGCGGCGAAGAAGTTGGTCGGCGGCAGCTGCTTCGGGTCGCCGACGACGACCAGCCGGGCGCCGCGGCTCACCGCGCCGACCGCGTCCTCCACCGGCAGCTGCGACGCCTCGTCGAAGATGACGAGGTCGAACGTCGGCCGGTCGCCGGGCACGTACTGCGCGGCGGTCAGCGGCGACATCATCCAGCACGGCTTGATCGCGCGCACCGCCGCGTCGGCCTGCGTCAGCGTGCGCCGCAGCGGCGCGTGGCCGCGCTGCCGCGCGATCTCGCGCCGCAGCACCGGCAGCCCGGCCGCGGCCTCGGGCTCGCGCAGCCGCTGCTGCACGCGCTCGCGGAGCTGGTTCACGAGCGCGGCGCGGTTCTCGTGCAGCACGCGTCGATCGAGCTCGCGGAACTCGGCGATGCGCGCCTCGTGCGTCAGCGTCGCGAAGCGCTCGAGCGCCGGCCGCTCGCGGAGCACGGCGTTCAGCCACGCCAGCCAGAACGCGCGCCGGAACGCCGGCACGAGCGCGTCGAACGGCAGCTCGCCGGACCGCGCGAGCGGCAGCATCCCGCGCGCGATGCCGGCGTCCACCGCGCAGCGCGCGCCCTCGTACACCGCCCAGCGCGGGGCCTCGCGCGCGGCGTCGGCCAGCGCGGCCGCGCGCGCGGCGATCTCCGCGAACGGCGCCGGCGCGAGATGATCGGCCGGCCACTCCACGAAGCCGCGCAGCCGCGCGAGCGCGTCCTCCGCCTGTCGCGCGTCGGCGAGCAGCGCGTCGACGGCCGAGACGTCGGGCGCGGCGCGCGTCGCCGCCTCGATCGCGCGGCCGGTGAGCCCGTGGCGCACGCACGTCCCGCGGAACTCGACCACCCAGCGCACGTACTGCGCGAGCGCCTCCCAGTCGGACGCCTCGCCCGCCCACGCGCCGCCGAACAGCGCGCGTGCCGACGGCTCCGCGGCCGCCAGCGCGGCCCGCTCGGCGCGCAGCCGGTCGACCTGCCGCATGACCTCCACCTGGTCGACGAGCGAGGGCGCCCAGCCCGCGCGGCGGTAGGCGAGCCACCGCTTCTTGATCGCGCGGTGGCGGCCGTCGAGGAAGGCGAGGAAGCTCAGCACGCCCTGCGCCTTGCGCTCGACGTACGCCGCGTCGTCGGCGTGGTCGCGCTCCAGCGCCTCGGGCGCGAGCTGCGCGAGCAGCCGGTCGCGCAGCACGACGAGCTGCCGCCCCTGCTCGATCAGGCGCATCGCCTCCGGCGGCGGCGCGTTCCACGCGTCGCTCTCCAGCACGCCGAGCGGGGCGCCCGGCGATCGCCGCAGCACGTCGGCGACGGCGGCCGTCGCGCGCACGTCGGCGAAGGTCGCGACCGGCGGGAGCTGCAGCGCGGCCTGCACGCGCGCCGCGGCGCCCGCTGTCTCCTCCATGCGCGCCACGAGGGTGCGCGCCAGCTCGCGCGCGGCGTCGACGTCGTCACCCGTGTAGAAGGTGCGCGCCGAGTCGCGCCACGGATGCCGGTCGGGCACGCCGATCGCCGCGCCCGCGGTCGCGAGGTCCTCGAGATCGCGCACGGCCTGCTCGAGCTGCGCCATCGTCACGCCGTCGATCGGCCCCGCGTACGCCACGCGCGGCGCGGCGAGCACGCGTCCCACCTCGCCGTAGGCGCGGTACGGCGACACGCCGAGCGCGCCGCGCGGCGCGTGCAGCGCGCGCACGTAGTCGGTGAGCGTCGCGCGCACGATGGGCAGCCGCTCGGTCGAGGCGGTGGGCGCCGAGACGGGCTGCAGCGAGGCGTCCATGGCGGCGCCGAGCGCCTGCATGACGGCACGCTTGTTCGCCTTGGTGGAGTGCAGCTCCAGGCAGAACTCGCCGAAGCCCGCCTCCACGAGGCGCGCGTGCACGACCGAGAGCGCGGCCATCTTCTCGGCGACGAACAGCACCGACTGGCCGGCGGCGAGCGCCTGCGCGATGAGGTTCGTGATCGTCTGCGACTTGCCGGTGCCCGGCGGCCCCTCGATCACGAGGTCGTGGCGGCGCGCGACGGCGGCGATCGCGCGCAGCTGGCTCGCGTCGGCATCGACGACCTGGAAGGTGCGCTCCGGCGGATACTCGGCGTCGAGGTCCATCGTGCGCACGTCGTCGGGCAGGCCGACGAGATGCTCGCCGTCGTCGCCCAGACGCGTGACGAGGCGGCCGATGAGGCGGTGCCGGCCGATGGCCGCGGCGTTCGTCTCCAGGTCCTTGAACATCACGAACTTCTGGAAGCTGAAGAGCGCGAGCACGACGTCGGTCTTCACGCTCCAGCCGGCGCGCTCCGCCACGCGCGTCGCGACCTCGCCCAGGAAGGCCTGCAGGTCGTAGTCGTCGCCGAGGGAGGCGCCGTCGGGCAGCTCGGGCAGCGGCAGCGCGTGGTCGCGGCGCAGCAGCTCGGCGAGCGCCGGGTTCACGAGCGGATCGTCGCCCGTCGCGCGCAGCGCGTAGCCCGCGCGCGCCGACGTGCGCGTCAGCTGCACGGGCACGAGCACGAGCGGCGCGCGGAACGTCTGCGCCGAGTCCTCCGACTCGACGTAGTGCAGCATCCCCAGCCCGAGGAAGAGCGTGTTGACGCCCTGCTCCTCGATCGCGAGGCGCGCCTGCTCGTCGAGCCGCCGCAGCGAGCGGTCGAGGGCGTCGGGCGTGAGCGCCGTCTGCAGCCAGTCGTCGGTGTGGCGCTCGTTCAGGACGGCCGGGTCGTACGGCGCGAAGTCCTGCGCGGGCAGCTCCGCCTCGTCGTCCTCGGGCGCGAGCGCGTCGGTCGCGGTGGTCGTCGCCCCGGGTGTCGGTGCGGAGGCCGAAGCGTCCGCACGCTCGGCGCGCTCGGGCGCGGCCTTGAAGCGCATCGCGGCCTCGCGCACCACGAGGCGGCGGAAGATCTCCGCGGGGTGCTCGTCGACGACGGCGACGGTCGAGACCTTCGTCGGCCGGAAGTTCAGCGCGCGGTTGCGCTTCGTGAGGTCGAGCAGCCGTCGCCTCCACTGGTCGGCCGCGGCGGTGATGCGGGCGTCCACGGACGGGCCGTCGGCGCGGGCGGCGGGACCGGGCGATGGGGCGGAGGTCGTCGCCATGGAGCGTCGGAGCGGAGGGCGGGCAGCGGAAGGCGGACATCGCGCCGCGCCGGACGGACCGTCGACGCGGGCACCTGGCGATGGTAGACGGACACGCGGGGGGTCGCCAGTGCGCGACGCGTGCGTCCACGGGCCGACGGGCGCGCGAAACGTTATCCTGCAGGGCCCCGCGCGGGCCCGTTCCCAGCCCCAGCCCTCCCCGTTCGATGAAGCTGCTCCTCGCCACCGCCGCGCTCCTCGTGTCGGCACCTCCGCTCGTCGCCCAGGCGCCGTCCGCGGCGTCCGCCACGACGCCGTCCACCTCGCCCGACGGCGCGAGCTGGATGCGCTACCCGGCGATCTCGCCCGACGGGCGTACGCTCGTCTTCACGTACAAGGGGGACCTGTACACGGTCCCCACCACGGGCGGCGCCGCCGTCCCGCTCACGTCCCACGCGGCCAACGACGTGATGCCGGTGTGGAGCCGCGACGGCAAGCGCATCGCGTTCGCCTCCGACCGCCACGGCAACTACGACGTCTACGTGGTCGGCGTCGGCGGCGGCGAGCCGACGCGCCTCACCTTCCACTCGGCGCCCGAGCACCCGTACAGCTTCAGCGCCGACGGCGCGCGCATCCTGTTCGGCGCCGCGCGGCAGGACGCGGCGGCCAACCGGCTGTACCCGAACGCATCGCAGCCCGAGCTCTACGCCGTGTCGTCCACCGGCGGACGCCCGACGCAGCTGCTCACCACGCCCGCCGAGAACGTGCGCCCGAGCGCCGACGGCCGCTTCCTCATCTACGAGGACCGCAAGGGCAGCGAGAACGCGTGGCGCAAGCATCACACGTCGGCCGTCGCGCGCGACCTGTGGATCCTCGACACGCAGACCGGCGAGCACCGCCAGGTGACGACGTTCGCGGGCGAGGACCGCGATCCCGTCTTCACGCGCGACGGGCGCGCGTTCCACTACCTGAGCGAGGCGAGCGGCACGCTCAACGTGCACCGCATGAGCGTCGACGGCGGCCCGTCGCAGCAGCTCACGCGGTTCACCGGCGTGCCGGTGCGCTTCCTCTCGTCGGCGGACGACGGCACGCTCGCCTTCGGGTGGGACGGGCAGATCTACACGATGGCCGCGGGCGGCACGGCGCGCCGCGTGCCGATCACCGTGACGGCCGACGACAAGGCGAACCGCCAGCGCATCCTCGCCGTGACGCAGGGCGCGCAGGGGCTCGTCGTGTCGCCGACCGGCAAGGAGGTCGCCTTCCTCTACCGCGGCGACGTGTTCGTGAACGCCGCCGAGGGCAGCGGCACGAAGCGCATCACGTCGACGCCCGAGGCCGAGACGGGGCTCGAGTTCTCGCCCGACGGCAAGACGCTCGTCTACGCGTCGGAGCGCGGCGGGAAGTGGGCGATCTACGAGGCGCGCCGCGCGCGCGAGTCGGAGCCGTACTTCTTCGCGTCGACGGTGGTCCGCGAGACGCCGCTCGTCTCGAACGACCGGCAGAACACGCACCCGAGCTTCTCCCCCGACGGGAAGTCGCTGGCGTACCTCGAGAACCGCAACACGCTCAAGGTGCTCGACCTCGCGACGAAGCAGACGCGCACGCTGCTGACCGAGAAGGAGCTGTTCGGCAACGACCACTGGTTCCAGTGGAGCCCGGACGGCAAGTGGATCGCGTTCGACCTCGACGTGCCGGGGATCGCGCCCACCGAGGTCGGGCTGGTGCGCGCCGACGCGAGCGGCCAGGTGGTGAACCTGACGCAGAGCGGCTTCAACGACGCGCGCCCGCGCTGGATCATGGGCGGCAAGGCGCTGATGTACTTCAGCAACCGCGACGGCCTCAAGTCGGTGGCGCAGACCGGCGCCACGCAGCAGGACGCGTACGCGATGTTCTTCGACCGCGAGGCGTGGGAGCGCTTTCGCCTGTCGAAGGACGAGTTCACGCTCGCCAAGGAAGTCGAGGAGCGGGCCGCGAAGGCGCGCGCCGACTCGACGAAGGGGAAGGACAGCGCCGCCGCGCGCACGCCGACGAAGCCGCTCGTGCTCGACCTGGCCGACGTCGACGCCCGCCGCGCGCGCCTCACGGTCGCCTCGGCGGCGCTCGGCGACGCGCTCGTGAGCAAGGACGGCGAGACGCTGTACTACCTGGCGCGCTTCGAGCGGGGGCTCAACCTCTGGTCGACGAACCTGCGCAGCCGCGAGACGAAGATGGTGCTCCAGCTCAACGCCAACTCGGGCAACATGGCGTGGGACAAGGAGCAGAAGCAGCTGTTCCTGCTGGCCGACAGCACGATCTCGCGCATCGACCCGGCCGCGGCCACGCCGCGGCGCGAGGTCGTCGCGGTGAGCGGTGAGGAGTCGCTCGACGTCGACGCCGAGCGCGCGGCGATGTTCGACCACGTGTGGCGCCGCACGCGCGACACGTTCTACACGGCCGGCTTCCACGGCGCCGACTGGAACGCGCTGCGCGCGGTGTACGCGAAGTACGTCCCGCATGTCGGCACGAGCGCGGCGTTCACCGAGCTGCTCGCCGAGCTGCTGGGGGAGCTGAACGTCAGCCACAGCGGCGCGTCGTACGCGTTCAGCACGCCGACGGACGACGCCACGGCCTCGCTCGGGCTGTTCTACGACCAGACGTACGAGGGGCCGGGCTACAAGGTCGCGGAGGTCGTCCGCGGCGGCCCGCTCGACCGCTCCGACGTGCGCCTCCGCGCGGGCGCGATCATCCGCGCGGTCGACGGCGTCGAGATCGCGCCGACGCGCGACATCGCCGAGCTGCTCAACCGCAAGGCGGGGAAGAACGTGCTGCTCACCGTCGCCGACGGCGGCGCGACGTCCGAGATCGTCGTGAAGCCGGTGTCGCCGGGCGAGGAGAGCCGGCTGCTCTACGCGCGCTGGGTGCGGCGCAACGCCGACGAGGTGGACAAGGCGAGCGGCGGCACGCTCGGCTACGTGCACATCCCCGGCATGAACGACGGCGCGTACCGCACGACCTTCGAGGAGGTGATGGGGAAGTACGCCACGCGGCAGGGCATCGTCGTCGACACGCGCAACAACGGCGGCGGCGACCTGGTGGCCGACCTGGCGATGTTCCTCAGCGGCCAGAAGTTCTTCGACTACACGACCGACACGCGCAGCGCGGGCTACGAGCCGAACTTCCGCTGGACGCGCCCGACGGTCGCGCTGGCCAACGAGGCGAACTACAGCGACGGCCACTGCTTCGCGTACGCGTACAAGCAGCAGAAGCTCGGGCCGCTCGTCGGGATGCCGGTGCCGGGCACCTGCACCTTCGCCGGGTGGGGCTCGCTGCCGGACGGGATCCGCTGGGGCGTCCCGGGGCTCGGCGTGAAGGACGCCACGACGGGGCAGTACCTCGAGAACCTGCAGACGGAGCCGGACATCAAGGTGCGCAACGAGCAGCGCGCCGCGGCGGCCGGCAAGGACCAGCAGCTCGAGGCCGCGGTCGCGGCGCTCCGGAAGCTGACGCAGCCGGCGCGCGTGGTGCCCTGAGCACGCGCGATGGGAGCGGGACGCGAAGTGGGGGCGCGGCGACCAGGCCGCGCCCCACTTCGTGCTCCGTCCCGCCGTCCGCCCAGGACCCGGCCGCGTCAGCGCGACGCGGCGGTCGGGCTCACGTCGCGGAGAGCAGCTCGACGTTGAAGACGAGGATCGAGTTCGGCGGGATCGGGTCCCGCCGCTGCGCGCCGTAGCCCAGCTCCGGCGGGATCACGAGCTGGCGCCGCTCGCCGACCCGCATGCCGACGATCCCCTGGTCCCAGCCGGCGATCACCTCGCCGCGCCCGAGGATGAACGTGTAGGTCGACGACTGGAACTCGGTGCCGTTCGCGAGCCAGCCCGTGTAGCGCACGGACACGCTCCGTCCGTTGGTCGCCGTCGTCGCCGTGGCGGGCGCGCTCGCGAGCGTGCGGTAGTAGAGCCCCGTCGTCGTCCTCGTCCACCCGGCGGCGGACACGTTGACGCCGAGCGACGGGGCGAAGGTCGTCGTCTCGATGGTGGCGCCGGTCGTCGGCGGCGCGGTCGTCTCGTCGTCGTCGCAGGCCGCGAGCGGCATGGCGAGCGCGAGCAGCGGCACGAGCAGTCGGGAGGGTCGCATGGGCAGCGGGGAGTACGAGGGGTGGGCGGGGGTGCGGCGGTCGGCGATCGCACGCCGGAGGGGCGCACCGCTGCGCACGATCCGCACCCGCCCCTCCGGACGGCGTCGGCGCGCGCGATCGCGGCGCACGTGATCGCGGCGCACGTGATCGCGGCGCACGTGGTGGTCGCTTCGACGGCGTCGCTCCGGTGCCGCCGTCACGTCCCCGTCGTCAGCTCCTCGTACGCGACGGTGAGCGGGTCGCGGGCGCTCGCCGGCCCGAACGGGCCCCACGCCTCGAAGCCCGGCAGCGGCGCGCGCATCGCGAGGATCTCGTCACGCGTCCGGCCCGCCGCGACGTGCCGCTCGACGAACGCGAACACCCCCGCGAGGTAGTCGCGGAACTGCAGCAGCTCGGCGGAGCTGCCGGTGATCGGGAGCCCCGTGTTCGCGTGGCCGAAGATGTAGATCGTGTCGCGGGCGTGGGCGTTCACGACCTGCTCGAGCAGGCGCGCCCAGTTGCGCATCGACCCGCCGGCGGCGCGATCCACGACCGGGTGCCGCCGGTGGAACATGAGGTCTCCCATGTGCACCACGTTCGCGCGCTCGAAGGTGACGACCGCGTCGCCGCTCGTGTGCCCGCGCCCGTGGTGCCGCGCGACGATGCGCTCGTCGCCGACGTCGCCCGACCAGAGATGGCTGAACGTCGTGTCGGGATAGAGCGGCTCCGGCGCGTTCGCCTGCTGCGCGTTCGCCTGCTGCGCGTTCGCCTGCTGCGCGTTCGGCTGCTGCGCCGGCTGCTGCGCCGGCTGCTGCGCCGGCTGCTGCGCCGGCTGCTGCGCCGGCGCGCCCGGCGCGCGCCGCATGTGCTGGTCCGCCATGCCGTGCGCCACCACGCGCCGCGCGACGCCGCGGAACACGCCGTTGCCGCCCGTGTGGTCGCCGTGATGGTGCGTGTTGAGCAGCACGTCGACGCCGCGCCCCTTCGACCGCGCCTGCAGCCCCTCGAGCAGCGCGCGCGCCTCGGCCGGGAACTGCGTGTCGACGACGGCGACGCCGCGGGCGCTCACCAGCCAGCCGACGGTGCCCCCGCGCATCGTGAACGTCCCGACGTTGCGGCGGAGCGGCGTGAACACCGGCGGCGCGGGCTGCGGCGGCTGCGGCGGCGGCGCCGACACCGCGTCGCGCGCGAGCGCGGCGAGCGGACGCGCGACGGCGAGCCCCAGCGCCGCGGCGGCGGAGCTGGTCAGGAAGTCGCGGCGGGTGGGGGACATCGACGCCTCCGGCGTTCGTCGTGGGTGCGGCAGCCTCCGGGCGACGTGGAAGCTGGGCACGGACCGCCGGGAGACAAGGGCGCGCCGTCAAGGGCGCGCCGTCGCGAGTCGCGCCGCGCGCGGCCTCACCTCAGCGCTGCACCTCGAGGTCGATCCGGTAGATCGCGAGCGACGCGCCGTAGGGCGCGGCGAAGCCCGTCGTCACGGTCGTCGCGTACGACCCGGTGTTGCGGAGGCGGACGCGCAACGGACGCGATGCGCCGCCGCCCACCTCGCGCGCCGCGATCGTGTACCGGGCGATCGGCACGTCGACGACGGCGTACCCGTCGCCCGTGGACGACGGACGCCCCACGACGGCCTGCCCCTGGCTGCCGTCGATGAGCGGGCCCACCGGCGTGAGCGTCAGCTCCACGTCACGCGGATCGAGGTCGAACTGCGCCAGCGACGCGTACACGACGACCGAGCTGCCGTACCAGCTGCCGTCGGGCCCCGCGCCGCGCACCCGCCACACGAAGTCGCGCACCCCGCCCGTGTTCCCCGCGAACGCCGACGGGTCGACCGGCGCCAGCTCGATCGTGTACCGCGCGCCGTCGAACTCGCGCTGCAGGCGCGCCGACGCCGCCCACGTCACGGCGACCGGCGGCAGCGTGGCGCGATACCGGCCGTCGGTGCCGGTGCGCGTCACCACGTTCGAGTTGTGCAGGAGCTGGTTGTCGAGCACGACCTCCACGCCGGCGAGCGGCTCGCCGCGCGCGTCGGTCACGCGGCCGCTCGCGACGTACGCGGCGCTCCCGCCCTCGTCCGGATCGGTCGGCGTCGTGCCCTCGGCGCTGCACGCGGCGGCGAACAGGGCGAGGGCGAGCGGAGCGCGGCGGACGGCGGTCCGCGGGTGGATGGACCGGAACGCGAGCGGGTGGGACGGCATGGCGGCAGCGGAGAGCGTGACGGCGTGACACGGAGGCCGCGCGCCTCGTCGGCGCGGCGTCGACCCCGCGTATCTACGCCCTGCCGACCACGCGGACCTCGGGCAGCTGACCCATGCCGCGCCGGTCCGCGTCAGCGATCCGTCAACGCTCCAGCCGGAACCCCGGATCGAGCCGCGGGCGCGCGGGCGCGTTGCTGACGAACCAGCCCGTCAGGTACATCCACTGCGCCATGCGCGTGAGCTTCGGATAGTCGATGCGGGCCGGGTTGTCGCGCGGCGTGTGGTAGTCGTCGTGCAGGTTCGTCGTGTACATCAGCGCCGGCACGTTCAGGCGCGCGTACGGCAGGTGGTCGCTGCGGAAGTACCACCCCTCGGGATGCGTCGGCCGGTCCCACAGCGAGTCGAGCGTGAAGCGGCCGGTGAGCGCGTTGGCGCGCAGCGCCATGGCCACGAGGTCGGTCGAGTTGCGGTGCGGCGGCTGCGAGCCGAGGAGCGACGCCGAGTCGGGGTGGTTGCGGCCGATCATGTCGCCGTTGAGCACCGCGACGATCCGCGCGAGCGGGACGACGGGGTTCGCGGCGTGGTAGCGCGATCCGATGAGGCCGCGCTCCTCGGAGCCGTGATTGATGAAGAGCACCGAGCGCCGGCCCGGCTGCCGCACGAACGCCCGCGCCGCCGCGAGGCCCGCGGCGGTCACCGTCGCGTTGTCGTCGGCGCCCGCGTGCACCGAGTCCCCCTCGAGCGTGACGCGCACGCCGTTGGCGTCCTGGTGCGAGCTGAACACGACGTACTCGTCGCGCAGCACGGGGTCGGTGCCGCGCACCACGCCGATGACGTTCACCGAGGGCGTGGCGAAGCGCTCCAGCCGCACGGAGAGCTCGACCTGCGGCTGCCGCGCGAGCGTCTCGCGCATCGCCGCGCGCACGAGGAAGGCGGGGGTCGGGCCGCTCCCGAGCGCCGGCGGCGGCGCGACGCGGTCGGAGCCGTTCGCCGTGCGCGGCACCGCGCGGTCCACGTCGTACGCGCCGCGCGTGCGCGCCGAGGCTACGACCTCGTACGCGCTGTCGACCGACGCCGACGCCACGAGGATGACGGCCGCCGCCCCGCGGCGCTGGAAGCGCGCGAGCGTGGCGTTGATCGCGGCGTCCGCGTAGCGCGACGCGAACGTGTAGCTGTTCGCGCGGATGGCCGCCGGCGGCGGCGCGAGCAGCGGCGTCGCGACGACGCGCCCGCGCACGTCCGCCGTGGTGTCCGCCGCGTCGGCGACCCAGAGCACCGCGCCCGCCGTCTCGGCCGGCACGACGTTGAGGGGCGTGAGGTCGCGGAAGAGCGTCATCGCCTGCCCGCCGATGCTGGCGCGGCTCGCGGTGGTCGAGACGCGCGTGCGGATCATGTCGAACCACTGGAACCAGGAGCCGTCGTCGCCCATGGGCGTGAGCCCGATGCGGCGATACTGCTCCGCCACCCACATCGACGCGCGCATCTCGTCGAGCGTGCCGCCCTCGCGGCCGCGCATCGCCGGCGACGCCATCTCGGTCACATCGCGCCGGAGGTCGGCCTCGCGCACGGCGCCGTACGCCGCGGGGATCTCGCCGCGGCGCGCCGCGCCGGACTGCGCCGCCGCGGGCACGGCGGCGAGGGAGACGAGCGCGCCGACGACGAGGCCGCGCGGAGTGGGCGGGATGCGCATGGAGAGCGGATGGTGTGGGCGGACGCGCGGGGGCTCGCGCGCGGGAGGTGGAGCGTGAGTGGAGCGTGAGTGGAGCGTCGGCAGAGCGTCAGCGGCGCGTGAAGGGCATCGCCCACACGCGGTCCTGCATCGCGACGAGGCGCACCACGCGTCCGGCCGCGTCGCGCTCGAAGCGCCACGTCGCGCCGCCGCCGGTGAACGCGTCGCGCCACGCCGGCGCGAGCGGCATCTCGCGCCCGCGCGGATCGCGCAGCAGCAGCCCGGTGCGCGCGGTGCGCACCTGCCAGAGGGCGTCCGCGTCGGCGGCGCGCCAGCTCCCCACGTACGCGGCGAGGTCGCGCGCGCCGGGCGTGGCGGGCGTCATCGGCTCGTAGCGCGCGGTGTCGCCGTCGGCCGCGAGCCGGAGCCACGTCGTGCGCCCGCCCGTCGCCCGCTGGCTCACCCACCGGCCGGCCGGCGCGCGCGTCCCCTCGGCGCGGCGCAACACCGCGCCGGTGCGCACGTCGCGGTAGAGCCCCGCGGGGAGCACCGCGCCGGTCGTGTCGGCGACGGGCGTCGCGGCCGTCGCGGCCGCCGGCGCGTCGCCGAGGTACGCGTCGGCCACCTGGTGCGCGAGCCCGGTGGCGTTGGCGTGCGCGGCGTTGCAGAGCACCGCCACCGCGACGCGCTGCCGCGGATAGCGCGCGAGGAAGGCGCGGTAGCCGCCCGTGGAGCCGCTGTGGCTCACCTCGGGGATGCCGCGCCAGCTGGTGACGAACAGCCCGCTCGCGTACTCGATCTGCCGCCCGCTCGTGAGGCGCGCCTGCCGGTGCATCTCGGCGAGGAAGCGCGCGCCGCCCACGGTGCCCGTCTCGAGGTTCTCCGTCCAGCGCAGCAGGTCGCCGACGGTCGTGAGCAGCCCGCCGTTGCCGACCACGTTCTCGAACGGCATGTCGAGGCGGAACCCGCCGGACGACGCCGGCTGGTAGGCGACGGCGCGGCCCTTCACGATGCGCGTGTAGTCGTCGCGCCACTGCGTGCTCGTCATGCCGAGCGGCGCGAACAGGCGCGTGCGCGTGAACTCGGCGAACGGCGTCCCGCTCACGCGCTCGACGAGCACGGGGAGCACGCTGTAGCCGCTGTTCGTGTACGAGTAGTGGTCGCCCACCGGGTAGTTGAGCGCCCGCTGCCGCGCGACGATGTCGAGCATGTCGGCCGTCGTGTACGCGCGCGTGCCGCGCGGCCAGCCGGCGAGCGCCGCCACGCTCCCCCAGTCGCGCAGCCCGCTCGTGTGCGTGAGCAGGTGCCGGACGGTGATCGGCCGGTCGTAGCGCGGCAGCTCGGGGATCCACTTCCGCGCGTCGTCGTCGAGCGACAGCCGCCCCTCGACCGCGAGCAGGACGACGGCGGCGGCGGTGACCTGCTTCGTCACCGAGCCCGCCTCGAACACCGTCTCGGGCGTGTTCGGGCGATCGCCCTCGAGGTCGGCCATGCCGTAGGCGCGCTGCAGCACGGCCTGCCCGTTCTGCGCGACGCCCACCGCGCACCCCGGCGTCGCGGGGCCGGCGAAGCGGGCGAAGGCGGAGTCGACGCGGCCGGTGGGGGCCTGCGCGGCGACCGGACCGGCGAGGACGGCGCCGGCGATCGGGAGGGCGAGGAGCGAGCGGAGCGCGGGGCGGGACATGATGGCGGGTCGACGGTGGGTGTGGCTCCCCAACGCGCCAGCACGACCGGGCGTTGGCGGCCCGGGCATCGGCCGACGCGCGTCGGCCGACCACGCGTCGGCATACCACGCGTGGGCGCGGCTCGCGGTCGCGCGGGCCACTCCGACCGCCGCCGACGTTCATCGACGTTCATCGACGTTCATCGACGTTCATCGACGTTCATCGACGTTCATCGACGTTCATCGACGTTCATCGACGTTCGTCCAGCCGGCGGGACGGCGACGCGGGCTACGTCACGAGGAAGCGCAGGCGCGCCGCGTCCGCCACGACCAGCTCGTCGCCGTCGTCGAGCCGGTGCTGCTCGCCGCGCGGCACGGCGACCCCGTTGAGCCACGTCCCGTTGAGGCTCGCGTCGACGAGGTAGTACTCGCCCTCGCGCTTCAGGATGGTGCAGTGGTGGCGCGAAACCATGCGGGCGGCGTCGGAGATCACGAGGTCGTTCCGCTCCTCCGGCAGCTCCGACGCGACCGCGCCGATCCGGAACACGGGACCGGTGATGGGCACGAAGCGCCCGCGCCCGACGCCGTCGATCACCTGCAGGTTCGCCTGCCGCGCGGCCGCGCGCTCGCGCGCCCGATCGCGGGCGCTGCGCACGGCGCGCCAGGCGACGTAGCCCACGCCGCCGCCGCCGAGCAGCATCCCGCCGCCGAGGAGGAGGTAGAGCCGGCGCAGCTCGTCGCTGCGGCGGCGGGCCGCGATCGCCGCCTGGAGCGAGCGCGCCTGCGGGTCGTCGGGCGCCACCGCGAGCGCCTGGCTCACCTGCGCCTCGGCGGACCGCACGTCGCCGCCCTGCATGGCCGCCTGCGCGCCGCGCAGCTGCGTGCGGACCTGCGCGCGCTCGGCGGAGTCGGCGGCCTGCACCCGCGCCGCCTGCTCGCGCCGCCGGGCGAGCGCGAGGTCGTCGCGCGCCCGCGCGTGCCCCTGCGCCGCCTCCGGGTCCGCCGGATCGATCGCGCGCACGAGCGACCACGCCGTGAGCCGGTCCTGGGCGTTCTGCGCCGTCGTGTCGCGCGTCAGCTCGCGCGCCCGGGCCTCGCGCAGGTACCGCTCGCGGTCGGCGGCCTGCGCGGCGAGCGCCGCGTCGGCCGGTGGCGGGGCGGCCGGCTGCTCCGGCGCCGGCTCGGTGGGCCGGACGGGCGCGGTCGCGGCGGGCGGCTGCGGCGGACGCCGGCGCTTGAACGGCCACCACTGCGCGCCTGCCGGCTCGAGCGGCGCGGCGAGCGCGCCGACGACCACGAGCGCGCCGACCCGCAGGCGCCGCCACCCACGCCCCGGCCGACTCACGGCGCCGCCGTCTCCGGCTCGCCACGCGCCCGGTCGAACGGCGCCGGCGCGTCGGCCGCCGCGACGCCGTCGGCCGACGGCGCCATGGCCCCTGCCGCGACCCCTGCCGCGGCTTCTGCGGCGGCCCGCTCGGCGGCCCGCTCGGCGTCGAAGCGCGCCGTCTCCTCCCGGACGCGCGCGACCTCCTCCTCGACCTCGTCAGGCGGGCCGGCGAGGACGAGCACCTCGTCGCGCTCGCGCACGACGCGCACGACCGTGCCCGGGCCCACGTCGCCGGCGAGCACCGCCCGTGAGAGATCGCTCACGACCAGCCGCTCGAGCGTCCGCTCCACCGGGCGCGCGCCGTAGCTCGGGTCGTAGGCCAGCTCGGCGAGGCGCGCGACCGCGTCCCCGTCGGCGACCAGCCCGGCCCCGTACTCCTCGGACAGCCGCTCGCCGACCCCGTTCAGGTGCTTGCGGACGATGCGGTCGAGCACCGCCGGCGGGAGCGACTCGAACGGGACGACGGCGCCCAGGCGGTTGAACAGCTCCGGCCGGAGCGACGCCTGCACGACGCGCAGGATGATCTCCCGCTGCATCGGCGGGTCGTTCGGCGCCCCCGCCATCGCCTCGCGTACGCCGAGGTTGCTCGTGAGGATGATGAGCGTGTTCGTGAAGTCGCAGTGGCGTCCCTGCGCGTCGGTGAGCCGCCCCTCGTCGAGGACGCCGAGCAGGAGGTCGATCACCTCGGGATGCGCCTTCTCGACCTCGTCGAACAGCACGACCGAGTTCGGGTTGCGCCGCACCTGCTCGGTGAGGAAGCCGCCCTGCTCGGAGCCGACCAGCCCGGGGCGCGAGCCGATCAGCCCCGACACGCTGTGCGACTCCTTGTACTCGGCCATGTCGACGCGCACGAGGGCGCGCTCGTCGTCGAACAGCGCCTCGGCGAGCGCCTTGGCCAGCTCCGTCTTGCCCACCCCCGTCGGGCCGACGAAGAGGAACGACGCCGGCTTGCGCACCCGGCGGAGGTCGGCGCGCATCCGGCGCGCCGCGTCGGCCGCGGCGGCCACCGCCTCGTCCTGCCCGAAGAGCCGCTCCCCGAGCCGGTCCTCGAGCGAGAGCAGGCGCTCGCGCTCGCTCTCCAGCAGCCGGGACACCGGCACGCGCGCGCGCCGCGCGACGACGGCCGCGACGTCGGCCGCGGTCACCGTCGCCGGCTCGCCCGACGCGGCGGCGTCCGGGTCGGGCGTCTCGTCCGCCGGCGCGCTCTCGCGCGCCATGCGCACGCGCGCCGCGGCCTCGTCGAGCACGTCGAACGCCTTGTCCGGGAACGCGCGGTCGCGCAGGTGGCGGCGGGCGAGCTTCACCACCGCGTCGAGCGCCGCCGGCTCGTAGACCACGCCGTGGTGCCGCTCGTAGCGCGTGCGCGCGCCCTCGAGCATGCGGCGCACGGCGGCGTCGTCCGGCTCGGCGACGACCACCGGCTCGAAGCGCCGGGCGAGCGCGCCGTCGCGGGCGATCCGCTCCCGATACTCGTCGTGCGTGGTCGCGCCGACGCACCGCAGCTCCCCGCGCGCGAGCGCCGGCTTCAGCATGTTCGCGGCGTCCATCCCGCCCTCGCTCCCGCCGGCGCCGACGAGCGTGTGCAGCTCGTCGAGGAAGAGCACCACGTCGCGCGCCTCGCGCACCTCGTCGACCACGGCCTTCAGCCGCTCCTCGAACTCGCCGCGGTACTTGGCGCCGGCGACGAGCGCCGTGAGGTCGAGCGCGAGGAGCCGCGCGTTCCGCAGCGAGGTGGGCACCCGCCCGTCGGCGATGCGCTGCGCCAGCCCCTCGACCACGGCGGTCTTCCCCACGCCCGGGTCGCCCACGAGCACGGGGTTGTTCTTGGTGCGCCGCAGGAGCGTCTGCACCACTTGATGGGTCTCGTCCTCGCGGCCGACGACGGGGGAGAGCGCCCCCTCCCGGGCGAGCGCGGTCAGGTCGCGCGCGTAGGTCGCCAGCGCCCCGCCGGCACGCGCGGAGCCGCCCGCGGCGCGCGGCGCGGCGTCGCCCGCCGCGCCGCCGACAGCCGCGCCGCCGACAGCCTCGCCGGCGATCGCCGCCCCCAGCGCCGCGCCGCCGGCCGGTGCCCCGTCCGCGCCGCCGGCGCTCTCCGCGCGGTCCGCCTCGTCGAGCGCCGCCCGGATGCGGTCCGCCGTGAAGCCCGCCTCGCGCAGCGCCTGCCCGAGCGCCACGTCGCCGCCGGTGCCGCGCGCCGCCGCGAGCAGGACGACCCCGGGCCCGACCTGACGGTGCCCGCGCTGGTCCGCCAGCCGCTCGGCCGCATCCAGCAGGTCGCGCAGCGCGCGCCCGGCGAGCGGCTGGCGTCCGGCCTGCAGGCGCGCGCCCGACGCGTCGGGCGCGCGCGTCACCGCGTCGAACGCGAGCGCGACCCGCAGCCCGAGCGGGCCGAGCGCGCGCTCGAGCGCCCCCTCGGCGTCGAGCAGCGCGAGCAGCAGGTGCTTCGGCTGGATGTAGCCCGCCCCGCGGCTGGCGGCGCGTCGACGCGCGTCCTCGAGCGCGGCGGCGAGGTCAGGGGCGAGGCGTTCGAGCTCCATGGCGCGGGGAGGAGATGGGGAGGGTCCGCGGCGCGCGCGTCACGGCGCGCCTCACGGCGTCGGCTTGCGCAGCGGGATGGTCCGGAGCCGCGGGACCGCGGTCGGCGATCCGGTCACCGGCGATCCGGGCGCCGGCGACGCGGCGGGCGGCGCCGCCGGGCCGTTCGCGTCGGCGTCGGGCCCGGCCGGCGCCCGCTCCGACTGGCCGTCGAACGGGCCGACGGCCGGGCCGCCGCGTGCGGCTGCCGGTGCGGGGACGTACGCCGGCGCGGCGCTCGGCGCGGCGCTCGACACCGCGACGACCGGCACGTCCGCCACGACGCCGCGGCCGCGCTGGTAGAGCGCCGCCCGCCGCAGCCGGCTGCCGTGCTCGTGGACGGTGACGCGCAGGGCGGCGAGCGTCCCGACGTCGCCGGGCGCGTCGAAGGTCACGGCGAAGTTGCGCTGCCCGGGCACCTCGCAGCGCACGGTGCGCGACAGCGGGCGCGCGCCGCCCGCGCCGGGGTTCACCCACACGTCCACGGCGAAGCTCTCGCCCACCTGCCAGGGCGACACCCCGCCGGCGTCGCCCACGAGCAGCACCCGGTACTCCTGCCGTCCCGGGAGCGCGAGCGGCGAGAAGTCGAAGGTGAGCAGATCTCCCTCGCGCCGGGGATGTCCGGGCGTGGCGACCGCCGTGTAGAACCCCTCGCCGGCGCGCTCCAGCAGGAAGCGCAGCGCGTCGACCGTGCGGTTGACGCGGTAGTCGAGGTACTTCCCCTCGATCGCCTCGCACAGGTCGCGCACCCGGCGCACGGTGTCCCGCGCCGCCTCGAGCGAGCGGGCGAGATCCTCGCGCGGATGCCAGCCGCGGCGCCGCGCGAGCGCCTGGCGCTCCTCGTCGAGCAGCACCTCGTAGCCGGCGTCCACCCCGGAGATGGCGTGCAGGAAGAGCCGCGTCGCCGCGCTGAGGTCGAGCGCGAGCGCCACCCGCCGCCCCAGCCGCTCGATCTGCTCGAACACGTGCACCGGCGGGCGCGCGGGATCGGTCAGCCCGTACGCGCAGTCGTCGAGCGCGAGCACCGCCCGCTCCACGAAGGCGAGCGAGTCCAGGTCGCCCCGCACGTCCACCCCGCGCACGGCGAGCTGCTCGGCGTACGCGGCCACCGCCTTGTGCAGCTCGCCGTAGCGGCCGGCGAGGTGGACCACCTCGTCGCGCAGCTGCACCCAGCCGGCGTACAGCGCGCTGTGGGCGAGCACCGCGGCGCACGGCGGGATGTAGCTCCCGTCGCGGTCGAAGCCGAGCGTCTCGCTCACCCGCCGCACGCGCCCGACGACGAGGGCGTGCGGCCGCTGGTCGGGCGTGCCGCCGAGGAGCAGGCGGTGCCGCGGGCGCCGGAGCGCCGCCTGGTGCGGGTTCGCCGGATCGCGCCCGACGCTCCCGGGGTCCTCCTCGCGCGTCGGCGCCCGCTCCACGCTCACCAGCGTCTCGGTCACGCCGGCCAGCGCGGCGCGCGGCACGTCCACCCGCACGATGTCGGGCTCCGCCACGTCCACGACGTCGCCGGCCGGGGTGACGCCGCGGGCGAACAGCAGCGCCAGCCGCACGGTCTCCCCGTCGTCCTCCACCTCGAGCTGCGGGTCGAACTGCGCCAGGTTGGTGGCGCGCGGGTCGGCCCGCAGCCCGCCGCCCACGAGCCCGGCGTGGGGCAGCGCGTGCCGCACGACCCAGCGCGCGGATTCCTCCACGAACCGGTCCTGCCGCTCGAAGTGCTGCGGGGTGAGGAGCATCCCCGTCAGCCAGTTCACCGACTTGAGGCCCTCGGCTCCGGCCGGCGCGCCGTCCCCGTCGAACGCGTCGTCGATCACGGGGCCGCTCCCGGCACGCGCCCGAGTCGGGTGGTGAGCCCGAGGGCGGGCGCCTCCTGCGGCGCGGCCGCCAGCGCGACGGGCGCGATCGGAACGGCACCCGAGGCGTCGGCGAGCCGCGCGGCGCCCGCCGGATCGCCGACGCGCCACCGCTCGTCGACGGCGTCGGCGAGGTGCGCGGGGAGCACGAGCCGGTACACGGCGGCGCGCTCGGCGCGCAGCGCGGGTGCGTCGTGCGCGAGGTACGCGTCGAGCGGCACCGGCCCGATGGTCACCGCGAGGCGCGCCGACTCGGCGAGCCCCTCCCCGAGCAGCGAGTCGACGCCGAGCCGCGCGTTGGCGGTGCCGAGCGCCAGCCGCCCGTGCGTGGCGACCGGGACGAGCGCCCGCACCAGGCGCACCTCGGCCAGCGGCAGCCCGTAGAGGACCTGCAGCGCGAGCCCGAGCCCGGCCTCGCGGCCGGCGATCCGGTGGAGCACCGGGAGCAGCTGGGCGAGCGCCGGCCACCGCTCGGGGGCCCACGCGGACGGGTCGAGCTGGAAGACCTGCTCGATCCACCGGCGGGCGGTGACGTGGTCCCCGGCGCGCAGCGCGAAGAACTCGCCGCCGCCGCGGAGGTGGTGCCGCAGCTTGTAGACCGGGTTGTCGAACAGGGCGAGCAGCGGATCGACGCCGAACTCCGAGTCGTCGACGTCGCGGAGCGCATACGGCAGCGACTCCAGCCCGCCCACGCCGGCGACGCCGAGCACGACGCGCGTGCGCCCGTCGAGTGGCGCCCCGGCGGCCGGTTCCTGGCGCACGACTGTCCCCTCGGCCCACCCAGGGCCGGCACTCTCCACCACGACGCGCGCGTCCTCCACGCCCAGGCGGCGCAGGGCGCGGAGCGCGGTGTCGATCGTGTGGCCCGCACCTCGGCGAGCCCGTCGGAAGTCTGGCATGCGCGCCGGCGGCGCGCTCGTCGGAGCGGTCACGTCAGGTCAGTGAGCGATCGGCGCGGCCGCGGGGGACGACCGGACGCCACCACGCGACCTGGTGCACGCCTCGCGCCGTCCCGTCGAGCGCGCCGCGGGGTGCGGGGCTCGGCGCGTCGCCGGTAGCCGGCTACCGGCGACGCGCGGCACCGACGGCCCAGTGCTCCGCCCCGTCGCGCTCGAGCCACGCCGCGCCGGCCACCCGGGCGGCGGTCGCGAGCGCGCCGAGCACGGCCGCGCGCGCCGCCGCGTCGGGGACGTAGAGGCCGGCCATCCCGCCGTCCACGCCCGGCCGCACGATCCCGATCAGCCCGGCCGCCCGCAGCTGGTCCGGCGTGGTGGTCATCGGCTGCGCGAGGCATCCGTCCACGAGCGCCCGGTCGAGCGTCGGCAGCACGTCCGGCAGCTCGTCCGGCAGCGGGCCCGGCGGCGCGAGCAGGAGCAGCTGGGACTCCTGCGCCCAGTCGAAGAGCGTCTCGTCGAAGAAGCGGGCCACCTCGGCGAGGTCGCGCGTGGCACGCACGGCGACGGAGCGCCTGCGCGCCAGCAGGCCGCCAGGCAGCCGACAGTCGTACCCCTGTGGCACCCTGGTCCAGTCGCGGCCCACGTCGTCGGCCACCCGCGTGGTGCACGCGGCCACGGTCCCGGCGGCCGCGAGCCCCGCGGCGAGCAGCGCGCGCACGGCCGGCGGCACCCCGCCGTCGACCATCGGCTCGGCGGTCTCCCAGTCGAGCAGCACGCCGGTCGATCCGAGGGCGGAGTGCCAGTCGAGCTTGAGCCCGGGCACCGCCGGAGGCGGTCGGTACAGGTGCAGGGCGGTCCCGGCCGCCGCGGGCTCGCCGGCCGCGTGGCTCACGGGACGGGAATCTCGGGCAGGCGGGTGAACACCGTCCCCTCCGCCCACTCGTAGACCGCCTCGCCGAGGGCCTCGCCACCCCGATAGCCGCCGTAGCCCCCCGCGATGCACCCCACGATCGCCCCGCCGGCGGTGCCGAGTGGCCCCACGAACGACCCGCCGTAGGCGCCGAGCGCGCCGACCCCCTTGCACCCCACCCAGGCCAGCGCCCACGCCGAGGCGACCGCCGTCGCGCGGCGGAGCGGGCGGTCGGCGAGCACGATCGACGCGACGTCCAGCCCCACCCCGACGACGACGAGCGTCCGGCCGGCCCCGCGGTACGCCCGGGCGGCCTGGTAGGCGCGGCGCCCCGCGCGCCCGACGGTCGTGTGGTCCGGGATGCCGAAGGTCGAGAAGGCGCGCTGCTGGTTCCAGTGGTAGTCGACGCTCTTCGTCGTCTTGTTCCAGCCGTAGTCGAGCCGGAGCACGCGCCGCCCGTCGACGTCCTGGACGAACAGCGTCGACGTCGACTTGCCCTGGTAGTTCCGCGGCCAGAGCTCGACGGCGAACCCGTTCGTCCCCGGCACCGGGACGCGCACCACGCTGGGCTGCCCCGCCGCCACGGGGATGGCGCCGGAGAGCGGGACCTCGGTGTCGGACTGGCGCGTGTCGGGCATCGCGGGCGGCGAGGGGAGCGGGACGGGCGCGGCGCTGTGTGCACCGGATGTTCCACCGGCGCGGGGGCGCCGTGCCGTGCGCGCGGTCACCGCCCGCCCGCTCATCGCGCGCCGGCTCGCTCGACCTGGACCGCGACCCGCACCCGGGTCCCCAGCGCGGCGCGGGCCTGAAGGTGGCGCTCGAGTGTCGCGACGAGGCGCGGCAGCTCCGCGTCCGGGTCGACGAAGTCGGCGGCGCGCACGCGCACGGTCACCACCTCGACCCGGACGGGCACCCGATCCTCGCCCAGCTCGACCACCGAGGCGACGGTGGCGCCGAGCACGCGCGGCTCGTAGGCGCGGGCGGTGACGTCGTAGTCGGCGCCGGTCACCACGCGCTCGCGCGTCCGCAGCAGCTCGGCGAACCGGATCTTCGCGCTCGCGTACGCCGGCGGCGCGCTCCCGCCGCGGGCCGGCACGAGGTTCGAGACGCGCGCGCCGACGTTGGCGAGCCGGGCGCCGCGCCCGACCACGTCGCCGGGCTGCAGCCCGTTGGCGCGGGCGCCGTCGGTGTAGAGCAGCCGCACCTGCACGTACCGGTCGAAGCGGCCGGTCGGGCCGCGCGCGGGGCGGATCTCCAGGCTGCCGGTGCGCTCGCGGTAGCGCCCGCGCGCCACGCCCGCGGTGGGATCCGCCTCGGGGACGTAGCGCCCGCCCTGCTCGCCGGTGACGCCGAGGACCGCCACCAGGTGGCGCGTGCGGAGCCCCTCGGGGCGGAAGGCGACCACCGCGCCCAGCTCGCCGAGGTTCACGCGCTCGCCGTACGCCTCGACGTTGGAGGCCGGGACCGCGTGGGCGACGATCCGCTGGATGGCCGCGCCCACGGCGCGTGTGCCCGCCGGGATGGCGACCTGCACCCAGACGAGCGGGCGCTCGAGCACCGTCTCGTGGCCGGGGGGCAGCAGTCGCGGGAGCGCGCGGGCGATCGCGGCCGGGGGGCGGCTGCGCGCCCGCCGGGCGGGCGGGACGTCCGGCCAGACCCAGCACAGCGGCCCGTAGGCGCCCACCTCCGCGGGCACCGCCGGCTGGGCCGCCGTCACGTCCTCGGGCCCCGGGAGGGCGTCGTGCTGCCAGTCGAGCAGGCGCACGCCGCCCGGGCCGCCGCGCGACCGGAGCACGAGCGCCTCGCGCGCGACGCCCTCCCGCTCGCCGGCGCCGCCGTCGAGCAGCTGCCACGCGCTCCGGGCGAGCGCGCGCGCCACCGGATCGTCGGCCGACTGGGTGTCGACGAAGAGGCCGAGCCCGCCGAGGTGCCCGTCGCCGACCTCGAAGGCGAGGAAGAGGGTCGGCCCCATCGGCGCCGTGCGCTCGTCGAGCGGCACCGTGCCGGCCGGGAGCGGGACCGGCGTCCCCGAGTCGCCGTGCGCCGGCGGGAGGGAGGCGCCGGTGACGGTCGACAGCCGGCCGCCCTCCGCGACGGCCGCGAACCGCAGCGCCGCCGGCCCGATGCGCACCGGCACGTCGACCGCGAAGGCGAGGTGCTCGCCGCGCTGGTTGATGCCGACGAGCGGGACGGCCGGCGTGACCAGCTCCGGCAGGAGCGCGCCGGTGAAGGCGACGACCGTCTGCGCCGGCTGTGCGGCGCGCGGCGGCATCCCGAGCCCGCTGACGAGGTCGTCGAACACCGCCTCCGGGAAGACCTGCTCCGCCTCGTCGTAGACCCGCGCCAGCTGCACCGCCGTCGCGTGGAAGAGGGTGGCGAGCACCGGGTCCTGCGTCGGCGCCTGTCCGTAGCGCTCGAGCATGGTGCGCTCGAACTCGCGGCGCAGCTCCGCGGCGAGCTCGACCGCGGAGCGGGTCGCGGTGCCGAGGACGGGATGGTCGGAGGGCTGGGACGACACGACGGGTGCGGGGACGTCGAGGGGTGGCGCGCCGGGGGCAGATCGCGGACGGCGCGCCGGTCGGCGGCCGACGGGAGCACGTCTCGTGCACGCCGCCCGACGCGGTCGTGGCCGGGCGTGCGCCCGCCCGCCGATGGTGTGATCCGTGCGCTGGCCGTTCCGTCGCGCGGGCGGCGCGCGGATGGCGCGGATGGTGGCGTGCGTCACGGATCGCGCCGCGCGCGGCGGCCAGTCTGCCGGGACGCTCCCGCGCCTGCCCCCGACGAACGCCCATGCCGACCACGTTGCACTCCGAAGATGCGCCGCCCGCGGCGGCGCCCGTGGCGTCCGAGACGACGGACGTCGAGCGTGCCGCCCCGAGTGCGGCGACGTCCGTGATGCCGGTGCGCGCCGTGACGCCGGCAGCGGCGGCACGGAGCGGCGATCAGATGCTGCGCGTCGGCGGCGGGGGGCTCGTGGCGAGCGCGCGCGACGGCGTCGTGATTGCCTCGGAAGCCGACAGCCTGGTGCTCACGGCGGCCACCGAGATCGTGCTCGCCGTCGGTCGCAGCACGCTCACCCTGCGCGCCGATGGCACCATCCTGCTGGACGGACAGCGGATGACGCTGAACGCGCCGGTGCGCCTCGACCTGAACCCCGACGCGGTGCCCGCCGACGCGCCGGAGGAGCGCCGCCCGCCCTGCCCGTGCTGCGGGGGCACGGCGCGCGACGGAGCGGGCGCCGCATGACCGCTCCGCCGGGGCCGCCGGGCGCCGCGGCGGAGGGTGCCCGCCCGTACCAGATGGACGAGGCGCGCTTCGAGCTGCCCGGCGGGTGGCAGGACCAGACCGTCCACATCTTCGCCGTGCCCGCGTCCGCCGGCGAGGGGATGGGGGACGGTCCGCAGGGGGCCGAGTTCAGCCTCGTCATCCATCGCGACACGCCACAGCCGGGGGAGGACCTGGCGGCGTACGTGGAGCGCCAGCTCGCCAACGTGAAGGCGACGCTCCCCGGCGTGCGCATCCTCCGCGAGGGGGAGCTGACCGTCGGCGGGCTGGCGGCGCGCGAGGCGGAGCTCCGCTGGGAGGCGGAGGGGGCCGGGCTGCTGCGCCAGCGGCAGGTGTACGTGCGGCGGCAGGGCCGCGTGCTCACGATGACCGGGACGGCGCCGGAGCGGCTGTACGCGAAGCACGCCGGCGCCATGGACGCGCTCCTCGCCAGCCTCCGGTTCCAGCTCACGCTGGTGGGCGCGCCCCCGCGCGGCACGCCGAGCGCCTAGCCGTGTCGGAGCGGTAGCCCATGCCGGCGGCAGCGCACGTCGGGACGCCGATCACCCACAGCTCCGCCATGGGCGGGCTGCTCGCTGGCGTGCTCATCGGTGCGGCGATCGGCGCGGCCGTCGTCGCCACCGGCGGTGCGGCCGCGATCGTGATCGCCGGGGCGGCGGCCACCGGCGCCTCGCTCGGCGGAATGGCGGGTAAGTTCCTCGGCGGGATGAGCACCTCGGTCGAGGGCGCGATCACCACCGGGTCGCCGAACGTCTTCATCCACCGCAAGCCGGCCGCCTTCTGCTCGAGCCTGGCCACCTGCGCCCAGCACCCCGGCCCCGCCATGGTGGCGCAGGGATCGAGCACCGTGGGGATCAACGGGCGCCCCGCAGCGCGCACCGGGGACAAGGGCGTCTGCGCGTTCGAGATCGGCGAGGGCTCGCCGCGCGTGAACATCGGCGGCGCGCCGAGCGCGTGCGCGGACGTGGGGAGCGAGGTGCCGTGGTACGCGGACGCTGCGCTGCTCGTGCTGGGGCTCGCCGGCGGCGGCGTCGCCCTGGCGGCGCGCGGCATGGGCGCGGCCGCGATCTCGGCGCGCCTCGGCGGCTCGCTCGTCGGAGGCTACGGCGGCTCGATGGGCGGCAGCTACGCCGGCGGCCGCATCTTCGGCGAGGGCTCCACCGGCCAGAGCATCATGGCCTTCGGGGGCGGTCTGGTCGGTGGCGGGCTCGGCTATGGCGCCGGGGCGCGGACGGTGCCCTTCCGCCCGCCCGCCCGGGCGCCGACCTACACCTACAACATGGTGGAGAACCCCGGGCCGCTCGCGTCGGTGCGCAACAACCCGGCGGCGAACTTCGCCGGCGGGAAGTACAACGCGACGACCCTGACGGACGACGTCGTGCTCTACCGCGGCGGCGAGGCCGGCAAGCCCCTGGGGCAGTGGTTCACCCGCGAGCCCCCCGGGTCGGTGGCCAACGTGCGCATCGACTCGGCGGTCAAGCCGCAGTGGATCGATCCCGGCACGGGGGCGCTCACCGGCAGCTCGCCCATCAACGCGGTGCACGCGGTCCGCATCCCCAAGGGCACCGTCATCTACGAGGGCCCGGTGGGCTATCAGGGCGGCCCGTACCTCGGCGGGCAGAACCAGATGCAGATCTTCGTGCAGGAACCGTGGAAGATTCCGGGCGTCACGCCGGTGTCGAGCACTCCCCTTCGCTAGCGACCCATGATGGACACGCACGACGCCGAGACGACGCGAACGCGCGCGCGGGCGGCACTACGCGAGATGCAGGACATCCTGGAGCACGGCGGCGGGCGCAACTGGCTGCCGGGCATCGTCGCCGCGCTGCGGGCGCTCGGGCCCGAGGACGACGCGTCCGACGCACGCGCGAGCCTGCGGGAGGCGGCGTCGATCTACCGGTCCATGACGCGCGGCCCGGGCTCGTTCGCCGACTTCTACGTGCAGCTCGACGATCCGGCGGAGCAGGCCCGGGCCAACGCGCGGTACGGCGCGGTCGCGGACGAGCTCTGGCTGCTGCTCGGCGACGTTCGGTGAGATCCCGCGCGCCGCGTCGCGGCACGACGCGGGCGCGCACCGCTCCCGCAGCCGCGAGCGACCGTCGGCGGCTCACGCGCAGCGGAAGGACCCGTCGAAGTCGCCGCCGTTCGCCCACGTGAACAGGCAGGCGTCCGTCACGGGGGCGAACGGATTGACGTCCAGGAGCGACACCCGCCAGGCGCCCGGATCCTCGGTCGCGCCGGCGCACGGCTCGACGACGACGTCGGCGACCACGTCCGCGAGCGGCGACGCGTCGCGGAAGTGCGGGAAGAACGCCGCGATCGCGGCCCGGATCCGCTCCGCGTTGCCGACCACCTCGGATCGCCCGCCGACCCCCGCCGGGTCGTACTGCGACACGCCGGCGAGCCGCCGGCCGCGCATGAAGCAGCGGAACTCCGCCCACGGCGCGAACGCCCGCCACGGCCGCACGACGACGTGCGGCACGTGCGCGTGGCGGAGGGACAGCCGCAGGTCGAACGTCACCCGCGCCGAGCCGCTCGCGAGCATCTCCACCGCGTCGGCGCCGGACGCGACGCGCGGCCCCGCCCACGTGGCGCGCCCGGAGTCCTTGGCGCTGCGCGAGCCGAGCCGCACGAACGCGCCGTCGGGCCGGCCGCGGATCACCGCGTCGAGCGACTCGGCCAGCGCGCCGAGCGGCCCCCCGCGCGCGACGCGCGCGCTGGGCACCCACCCCGTGCGCGCGGCCGCCGCGTTGCGCCGGAGCAGCGCGAGCACCGTCTCGCGATCGAGGGGGAGCACCACGTGCGGGAGCGCGAGCGCGCGCCAGCCCGCGCTCCAGGCCTCCACGTAGGTGGCGCGCAGGGCCGCGAACTCGCTCGCGGTCACCGGCCGATCACGCCTGCACGCCGCCCGCGTCGAGCGGCGTGAGGACCCGGACCAGCTCGTCCGTCATCGTCATGGCCAGCCGCAGCAGCGCGGGCCCTGGGCGGTTGCGCACCGGATAGTGCTGCATCGCGAATTCCATCACCGGCCCGACGAACGCGCGCCGCTCGGCCGTCGTGCAGCTCCCCAGGTAGGCGGGGAGCACGCGCGGATCGTAGTAGCGGAAGTGGAGCGGCCGCCGCGCCTCGTCGTGGACGATCAGGAAGCGGCGGAGGTGCCGGCGGAGGTCGGCGGCGGGGACCTGCGCCCGCAGGAAGATCCCCCAGTGGCGTCCCCACCCCTGCTCGAGCAGCCACCGGCTCACGGGGGCGTCTCGCTCCAGCCGGACCAGGTACGGCGCGACGGCGGCCATGTCCGGCGCGAGCGTCCCGGCGTAGAGGCACTCGTGCGCGCCGGGCGCGAGCTCCCAGAGCCGCGTGGGGAGATGCTCGGTCGCGTCGACCGCGGCGCCGTCGAGCACCGCGTACACGGTGCCGGGGACCGCGCGGCCCAGCGCGTCGGTGCGGTCGAAGAGGAGCGCGCGAAGCCGCTCGACGTCGACGGTCGCGGCGTCCGCCCTCAATCGTCCTCGTCCTCGCGGAGCGACGCCACGAACTCGTCGAAGCTCGGCGCCACGAACCCGAGCGTCGCCGGGTCCGTCTCCTCGTACTCGGGGGGGAGGTCGTGCAGCCAGAAGAAGACCTGCCCGCGCCTCGCCGCGTCGAGCCCGAGCAGCACCTCGTTCCCGAACGGGTCGGTGGCGATCGGCAGCATCCCGATCGGGATGCGGCCGTGGAAGGCGCGGACCGCCTTGGTCAGCTCCAGCGACCCCTCCCCGAGCGAGCGGAACACGTCCACGCGGCTCGTGCTCCCACCGCTGGCGAGCTCGGGATCGTCCCACCGGATGTCGAAGAGCTCCGGCTTCGGCCGACCGCCGTTGTGGGCGAGCAGGAAGGCGCGGTAGTCCGCCGGCAGCGTGGCGCCGATGGACTCCTCGAACGCCGCGACGGCGGACTCGCTCGTCGGCGGCTTGGGGCTGGCGAAGCGCAGGGGCATCGGCGACGGGAGAGCGTCAGTATCCGGGGTCCTTCGCGATGTCGAAGCCGCCGGTGTGCTGGGCGGCGAAGTGCGTGTCGTACGGGACGAGCTCCATCGTCACCCCGTCCTGGTGGTGATGCCACGTCAGGTCGTCGGGCTTGCTCCACCGCGGGTCGCCCAGCTTCTCCCGCATGGCGTCGCGCGCCGCCCGGAAGTCCGCGTTGCGGTCGCCCGGGGTGTACTGGATCTGGACGCGGTCCTGCACGTGCGGGCCGAAGTCCGGATAGCCCTCGCGGTAGCGCACCGGCTTCGCGTCGGGATAATGGGTCGCGTCGGGAGTCCACGTCGAGTTCCCCTTCTCCCCGCGCCACGTCCCCTTGTCGTCCGTCGGGAGGCGGGTGCCGAAGCGGTTGGCCGGCATGCGGCACGTCCCGCAGTCGCGCGCCTCGCGCGTGCGGCGCGCGGCCTCCTGCGCCCGCTGCGCCCGCAGCTCGGCGGCCGCCCGGCGCCGCGCCCCGAGATCGCCGAGCGCGCTGGCGCGCGCGCTGCGGACGGCGTCGAGCGCGCCGTTCACCCGCTTCGCGAGCGCGGCGACGCGCGGCGCGGCCCGCGCCGCCTTGATCGGCTTGGCGACCGCGTCGCCGAAGTACGGCAGAGCGGCCGACCCGAGCGACAGTCCCGCGCCGGCGACGTCGCCCCGGTAGAGGCTCAGTCCGGCCCCGGCGAGGTCCGAGAGCGGGGACGGATCGGCGATCCCCGCGACGTCGAGCGCCCCCTGCGCCAGCTCGAGGCGCTGCGCCTCCTGCGCCCGCGCGAGCTGCCCCTCCGCCCGCCGCACGGCGGCCGAGTTCCGTTCGACCAGTGCACCCATGGGTCAGCCCGCGCCCGGCGTGTCGGGACGCGCGTCGCGCGACCGCGCGCGCAGCTCCGCGTCCACCGCGGCGGCCGCCACCGACGGCCGCTCGATCCCCAGCTCGTCCAGCTCGGCCAGCGCGCCCGGCTCCCAGGCCTCGAGCTCGGCGTCCGGGTCCTCGGCCGGGTAGCGCGCCGCCTCCTCCCACGCGTCCGCCAGCCCGCCGGCGAACAGCCGCGCGTACCGGGCGGTGGGCGTGCCGTCGTCGCCGCCGAGGATGCGCGCGATGCGGGGCTGCTCGTCGAAGCGCGCCGAGATGTCGAGCATCACCGTCACGAACGAGCAGAGGTCCTCCTCCGCCGCGAGGCCGTGGCTCCGCGCCCGCGCGATCCCGCGCCGCACGCGGGCCGTCACGAACTCCTCCAGCTCGTCGAACCGCCCGGGGAAGTACTCGCGCACGTGGTCGACGACGAACGCCACCAGGTCCTCCTCGGTCGGCAGCGCGGCCATCGCCTCGCGCTGCGCCCTGCGAATCGTGATCATCGCGTCCTCCCCGACGCGTGCATCCCCGGCGTTCGCCCGCTCACGCGCAGACCTCCTGGAGGGGCGTGCCGTGCACCGCGGCCCGGCGCAGCGCCTCGGCCTGGGGGCCGTAGCCGTCCGGTCGCGCCGGTGCCGCCGCGGCCCCGAGCCCGGCCGCGGCACCCACCGCGTCGCTCGCCGCCGGAGCGCCGGCGCCCTCCGCCGGCGGCGGAGGCGCCGCCGGCGCGGACCGCGCCGCGAGCTGCCGCAGCGTGGGCGTCTCCGGGTCCTCGGTGCTGCGCCCCGGCCCGGGCGCGGGGACGGGGCGGCTGCCCCACGCGCTTCCCGGCAGCCCCGGCACCGTGGGCTTCACCGGCGGCGGCCCGCCGCCGCCCGGATCCAGGTCCATGGGCGCGCCGCTGTGCGCGTGCGCGCTGCCGGCGTGCGTGTGCAGCGTGCCGCCGGCGGAGACGGTCAGGTTCCCCTTGCCCGAGAGCCCCAGGTTGCCGCCGCTCGCGATCCCGATCGCGTCGCCGGCGTCGACCGAGAACTTGCCGCCGACCTTCGTGGCGTGCTCCCCGCCGACGTGGGCCACGAGGCTGCCGGCGTGGAGCCGGAGCTGCCCGTTCGGCGCCTCGAGCGCCAGGTCGCCCTCGGAGTGGACCGTCACGGTCGGGACGCCGGTGGGCCCCTTCGCCGCCAGCTGCACCCAGCAGGCGCCCGTCGGCGAGTACAGCTCCACGCGCTCGGCGCCCCGGTCCTCGTGGAACACGAGCGTGTTGCCCGCCGGCGTCACCCAGTGCTGCCGCTGCGGGGCGTGCGCCGCCCGGTCCATCCCGTTCCACACGGAGCCGAGCACCACCACGTGCTCCGGGTCGCCATCGACGGCGGCGAGCACGACCTCGTCGCCGACGCTCGGCAGCAGGCCGAGGCCGCGGCCGTTGCCGGCGCCCGGGGCGGCGACGCGCACCCAGGTGGTCCGCTCGTCGGCCCCCATCCACGGATAGCGCACGCGCACGCGCCCCAGCCCCTCGGGGTCCGCGTTCTCGACGACGATCCCGAGGGCGAGCCCGCGGGCCGCGGCGTCGGCGCGCGTCTCGTCGCCGGCGGGCGGCTCGGGGTGGTACTCCGCCCAGGGCGTGGCCACGAACGCGTTCTCGTACAGCGTGCCGGTCCAGCGGTGGGTCACGGAGACGAGCCCGAACGTCCCGCTCCGCTCCGCGTCGGCGTCGCCCGATCCCCACTGGCCGGGGACGAGCGCGGCCGCCCCGCCGCCCGGCGCCACGGTGATCTGGTCTCCCGCCCGCAGCGCCGGCTGCACGCTCTGGCCGGTCACGATCACCGTGCCGCCGAGGCGCCGCGCGCTCGCCCGCTCCAGCCGGTCGCGGTACTCGGTGAGCGTGCGCGCGCGCCCGCCGGCCGGCATGTCGGGATCGACGTGCCCGGGGTCGCCGCCGCCCGCGTCCGCCGTCGCGCGGCGCTCTGCCGCCGCGACCAGCGGAGCGGCGCCTCCCAGCCACGCGGGCTGGGCGCGCACGCCGCGGAACCGGTGGTCGTGCTTGGCCGCCGGGTCGTAGAACGCGCCGGTGACGCCGGGGTTCGTCGGGCGGAGCGCGGTCGTGAGCCCGACGAGGTCGCGGCCCCACGTCAGCGTGTGCGTCACCGCCGTGAAGCCCCGTCCCACCTCGACGGGCTCGTCGCCGGGCGCCTCGTCGGGCGTGCGCGGCCAGACGGGACGGAGCTGGAGCCCCTCGCCCGCGGCGAGCCGCGCCAGGAAGCCCCACGCGCTCTGCCCGGGCTGCACGTAGTCGCGCGGCGCGCCCCCGGGGAGCGACCCCGCGACGCGGCCGCCGAGCACCCGCACCGCCGCGCTTACGTCGTGCGCCGGCAGGTAGCGACGCGCCACGTGCTCGGCGAGCTCGTACGAGCGGGAGACCGCCACCACGGTGAAGCGGCCCGCGCCCGTCGGCTGGTGGGCCATCTCCGCCTCGCGCACCTGGCCGGCGAAGGCGACGCAGGCGCTCGTGGCGTCCGTCGGGTCGACCACCGAGAAGGTGACGCGCAGCTCCGCGTCGGCCAGCTCGGCGACGCGCACGCGGGCGAGCGGCGAGCCGGCGTACGTCGGATCGCGGTCGAAGCTCACGACGCAGCGCACGTGCTCGCCCACGCGCTGCACGATCTCGAGGAACTCGACCTCGCGCCCGACGAGCACGTAGCCGCCGAGCTCCACGCGTACGGTTATCTGCTGCATGCGATCGCTCCTCCGCCCGCCGTGCGTCGCGCGCCCGGGGCGCCGGCCGGCCGGCGCCTCACGCCGCCAGCTCCGCGTGCACCGCCTGCCCCTCGGCGCTCACGAGCACGATGTGGAACGCGCGCTGGCCGTGCGCGGCCGGCGCGGTGTGCACCCGCTCGACGCGGGTCCAGGTCACGCCGAGCCCCGCCAGCGCGGCGTTGAGCGCGTCGGCGAGCGCGGGGTGATCCTCGAGCTGCACGTTGGCCTCGGCCAGCACCTCGGCGAGCCCGAACCAGGGCGCGTGCGGCCACGCGGTGCGCGACGTCGCGGCCATCGCGCCGAACAGGCGCACCAGCGCGTCGTGCGGTGTGCTTCGCGCCAGCTGCCCGTCGCGCCCGACGCGCAGGGGCAGTCCGATGACCATGTCGCGCATGCGTGTGGGGCGGAGTCGTGGGGCGAGTGCCGTCGCGCGTGGCCGATCCGCGCGGTCCGAGGCGACACGCGCCCGGCGCAGGAAGGGCTCTCCCACACCGGGCGCGTCGTACCGCCGGCAGTCCGGCGCCGGAGCCGCTACTTGGTGAGCTTGTGCTTCCCGACGTTCGGCTCGTCGAGCGCGGCCACGAGCTCGATGTAGAGCACGTTGTTGTAGCCCGTGAAGCTCTGCGTCGCGACGCCGCCCGTGGTGCCGTCGCCGGCGCCGACGAGCGAGCTGCCGTTCGGGGCCGGGTTGTACGTCTGGAAGACCGAGATCCACCCGTTGAACTCCACGTTCGACAGCACGCGGTCGCCGTCCTCGTGGTAGTAGGTGATCGACACCTTCTCGGGGTTGTCCTTGGCGTCGGTCGCCTTCTTCCACAGCTGGATCATCTGGTCCTGCGACAGGCGCGAGGTGTCGTGCGCGTCGAGCCAGATGTAGGCCCGCGCCTGCAGCGAGTCCCCGATGCGTCGGCCGGCCTGGTTGGCATTGCGCGCGAGCGAGTACTTGGCCTCCACCGGCCAGAACTTCACGCCGCCGATGTCCACGGCCACGCGCTTGTACGTCTGTGCCATCGTGCCTGTCCTCCACCAGATGGGTTCGGTCGAACACCGACCGGGCCCCGCGCCTCCCAAGCGCCTGTAAGTCCGATCGGCGGAACACGTGCTCGCAAATACGTCGCCGATGTTGCCGACCGATGTGATCCATCTCACATCGAGACGGGCAGGTTACCATCCGTTTCTGGCCGGGTTCGCTATGGCGCCGGATCGCCGCGCCCGGTCAGCCGACGCACGGCGGCGGCGAGCCGGGCCCAGGCCCTCTGCTCGCCGCCGCCGGGTGCGCCCGCGTCAGGCCGCCTCGTCGCCGGCCTTCCGAAAGTTGGGCGTGTCGATCTTCAGGTTGAACGACTCCGCCGGCCCCACCGGCAGCACCTCGAGCGAGATGTCGAGCTGCCCGCGCGCGAACTTCTCCTCGTCCATGTCGAGGTCGAGGTCGTAGTTGTAGATCGTCCCCTTCTTCTTCTCCGCGTCGAGGAACTCCTCGATCGGGTTGCGGACCTGCTCCTTCACGAGGTCGCGCGTGAGCCGCTGCTCCGCCACGCGCCGCAGGTACACGGCGATGCGCCGCTCGATGTAGCGCAGCACGCGGTAGCTCGTGAAGAACTTGAGCACCCCGTTCGGATCCTCCGCCTGCGACCGGCTGCCGACGAACACGAGGTCGTTGTCCTCGTTGCGGATGATCGTGATCACCTGGCGGTCCATCGTCAGGTGCTCCATCTGCGAGATGCGCGGCTCCACGCGCGCCCGCTCCACGCCGCGCAGCTTGCCGAAGATCATCCCCACCGGCCCCTGCGCGATCCCGGCGCCCACCGTGCGGTCCGTGCGCGCGAGCGCGCCGGCGAACAGCAGCGACGGCGGCGCGTACAGGTCCGCCTCGTCGGTCGGGCTGTCGACGTCCGGCTCCTCGAACCAGTGGCGGTCGCGCAGCTTCGCGTAGCCCGCGAGCACGACGTCGGCCGCCGCCTTGTCCTCGGGGCGCTTGAGGAACTCGTACGCGCCGCCGTCGGTGCGGAACTGGTCGCGCAGCGCGCGGAAGTTCGGCTCGTCGCGGAGGTCGCCGATCAGCAGCATCCCCCACTGGTTGGCCATGTCCTCCAGCCGCTTGCGCACCCGGTCGTTCACGTAGCCGGGGATCACCAGATTGCAGATGAACTGCCGGAAGTTGAACGTGTCGTTCCGGCTCTGCACGAACTCGTCGACCGCCACGAGCGTCGAGCTGTCGGTGTCGTTCGCGACCGCGCGCGTGTCCGCGTTGAACACGTAGAACTCGACCGGCGGCCGCTGCAGCGTGTCGCGCACCTCGGCATTCTCGAAGAACAGGTGCACCAGCCGGTAGCTGCGCTCGATCGGGCGGATGAGCTGGTACAGCTCCGCGAGCACCTGGTCGCGCACCCCCTCGGCCTGCTCGATCGCCGAGTCGAGGGCGGCGAGCGCCTGCTCGTAGCTCTGCTCCTCGTGCAGCAGCTTCGAGAAGCTCGTGACCCGGTCGAGGAACTGCGCCGCGCTCTCGCGCGTGAAGATCTGATCGAGCGCGGTGCGGGCGGGCGCCGGGTGGATGACGTTGAAGATCTCCTCGATCGCCTTCCCCGCGCGCTTCGTCCCGATGATGTCCTGCGTGCTCACCACCGCGGTCGGCTTCTGGCCCGTGGTCATCGGCGGGCCTCCCCCGCGCTGGCGGCGGACGTGGAGTCGTTCCCCTCTCCGGCGAGGCGGCGGAGCTCCGCCTCGAACGTGCGGACCGCCTCGAGGATCTCGCGGCGCTGCTCCGGATTCTCCCAGGCGCGCTTGATCGGAAGCGACGCGAAGCGCTCGCGCATCCGCTGCAGCAGGTCGATGCGCGCCTGCAGGTCGGCGACGTCGTTCCGCTTGCCCGGCTGCCGCGCGCGGATCTGCTTGGGATCGAAGTCCTTGAGCGACTTGAACTCGAGCTCCGCGACGAACTCGGTCCCCTCCTCGCCCGCGGTCGTGCGGAAGTCGAGCGCCGGGGCGAAGCGCTCGAACGCCTCCTGCAGCGTGCTGATTCGCGTGGGCGTCTCGTCCTCGCCGGCCTCCTGCCCCACCCGGTCGAAGGTCATGGGGAGGACGGTCAGCGTGGTGTCGGTCGGCACTTCCCGGGGGGCCGGCCGCACGCCGGCGCGCGTCACACGGACGACGGGCATGTCTGCTTACCTCTGGTCGAAGTCAGAGCGCGGCCGCCCGCCGGCCTCTGGGCCGCCGGGCGCCGTAGCTGCACGGCTCGGATTCACAGCAAGCATCCGGCCGACGGGATTCGCACGGTCAGGTTCGCCACCAGCCCCCCGCCGGCGCGCCCCGGCGGCGGTCACGTCGGCCGGACGCCGCGGCGGGGCCTCGCGCACGTCGGCGCGCACACCGCCGGGCTCGGCGGCCGGCGGCGGCGGGGGGGCCGCGCCGGCGGCACGGCCGGCGCCGGGCCGCAGCGGCAGGGTGCGCAGCACCCCGGCGCCGGTCGCCGAGCCGGTCGGCGCGCCGGCAGCCCCCGCCGTCGGCGCGGCGTGCGGCACGGCCGTCGGCGGCGCGACGCGCGGACCGGCCGCGCCCGCCGCCGGCGCGCCGACCGGCACCGCCGCCCCCTCGCCGTCGTCGCCGCGCCAGAGCGCGCGCGGCAGCCACCAGCACGCCCCCACGAGCAGCGCGAGGAAGGTGGCGACGACGGCGCGCCGCCCCGCGACGGGCGCCTCCTCGGCGGCCGCGCGCACCCACGCCGGCGCCTCGTCCGACGGACGGAGCGCCCGCTCGCCGGCGGGCGCACGCTCGAGGCCGTTGGCGAACTCGGCGCCGGCGAACGGCGGCGCCACGAGCAGCGGCGCGCGCCAGGTACCGGTCCAGCGCGCCGCCTCGGCCGTCGAACCGGGCGAGGCGGTCGGCCGCCACGCGACCTCCACCGGCCAGCCCGCGCGCGCCAGCGACGTGCGCTCCGCCCCCGAGACGACGAAGGTGACCTCGCGCCCGGGCGTCAGCGCCCGCTGGACCCGCGCCAGCGCCTCGCGCAGCGCCACCGCGTCGACGGCCGTGCGGAAGGCGAGGCCCCGCTCCCCCGCGAGCGCCCGCAGCTCCGCCATGTCCGGCTCGGTCCCCACGCCGACCAGGAAGAGCGGCACGCCGAGCCGCCGCGCGGCCGCGGCCGCGGCCGCGCGCCCCGGCTCGCCGGTGGCGAGATCGGGGTCGTCGCCGGGACGGGGGCGGCCGGCGGGATCGAGCACGTCGTTCCGGCCGTCGGTCACCACCACGAGCGCCGGCAGGGCGTCGGGCCCGAGCTCCCGCGCCGCCTCGGCGACCCGCTCGACGCCGGCGGTCACCGCCGAGTAGAGCGCCGTGTTCCCCGCCGGTGGCGGGAGGCGGTCCACGGCGGCCGCCGCGGCATCCGGCACCCCCAGCGGGGCCGCGCGCACGCCGGCCACCACGGCGCGGCTGGCGAAGGCCGCCACGCCCGCCCGCACGGCGCCGTCGCCGTCGGCGCCGAGGTCGTGGACGAAGCTGCGGACCGCCGCGCGCGCCACCTGCATGCCCCCGTTCGCGCCCATGCTGCCGCTGACGTCGACGAGCGTGAGCACCACGCGCGGCGGGCCGTCGGCGCCCGGCATCCGGACCCGCACCGGCTGCAGCAGGTACGGTCCGAGGCGCCCGCTCCAGGTCCGCGCGTCCTCGGCCACGTCGCCGTCGGCGGCGGCCGCGTCGGGCATGCGGACGCGCACGCGCACGCAGGGCAGCGGGCGGTCGGCCACGCAGCGCACGAGCGCCATCCCGTCGATCGGCGACGCGGGCGCCGCCTGCGCGTGGACGGGATCGGGCGCGCCGGTGCCGATGGCGGCGGCGAGCACCGCCGCGCATCGCACGCTCCGCGATCGGCGCGCCCTCATGCGACCACCCGGCGGCGGAAGCGGTACCGCGACCGGCCGACGACGATGCGCTCGTCGTGCCGGAGCAGGCGCGACGAGCGCCCGGCCGGATCGGCGTAGAGCCGGCACCGGGTCCCGTCGAGCACCAGCGTCACGGTCGCGTCGCCGCCCTCGCGCAGCTGCACGGGACGCCCGTCGAGCAGCACCCACTCGCGGAGCGACGCCACCCCGACCGGGCGCTCGTCGCGCGCTTCGAGCTCGACGAGCGCCGCCGCCGCGTGCGTGAGCCCCCACGCCACCGCGCCGCCGACGCCCGCGCCCGCCACCACGAACGCGAGCGCCTGCCAGAGCATCGGCTCTCCCGGCAGCGCGCCGATCGCGCCGGCGAGGGCGCCGGCGACGGCCGCCCAGCCGGCGGCGCGACCGAGCGCGCCGCTCGCGCCGCGATCGGCGCGGACCGCCAGCGCGAGCGCCGCCGCCACGACGGCCGCGAGCAGCAGCCAGCTGCCGACGCGCCACGCGGCCGCCCCGGCGCTGCCGGTCTGCTCGGGCACCGTCAGCCGGAGCGCGCCCCAGGCCACGCCCGCCACGAGGCCGGCGAGGAGTCCGCGGGCCGCCCCCGCCGCCGCGCCGCCGTCCGTGCGGCGACGGTGTCCCCAGCCGACCAACGCGCCGACCAGCCCCGCCCACGCGAGCCCGGCGGCGGCATCCACCGACTCCGGCGAGCGGAGCGGGCCCACGCCGTCGCTCAGCAGCGCGGCGAGCCCCCACGCCAGCGCGCCGCCCGCGACGCCGAGCGCGGCGCCGGCGTGGACCCCCTTCGGCATGAAGTCGTCGGGCGCCGCCTCGGGGACCGGCGGCGGCAGCGCGACCTGGGGGCGTGGCCGCTGCATGCGCAGCTGGAGCGGCCGGTCGGGCGTGACGCCGAGCGCGGCCGGGGTGCGGCTCGGGTCGAGCGCGGTCCCGTTCCAGTAGACCACCAGCTCGTCCGCCGGCCCACCCTGCAGCACCACCGACGCCCGGTCCAGCTCGGCGAGCACGTGCTCGAGCTGACCGCGCAGCGGACGGTCGTCGTCGAGCGTGAAGCGCCGCCGCTGCGGCCCTCCAGCGCTCAGGAACTCCAGATCGTAGGCAGGCATGTACGCGCGACGGGCGGGACCGGTACCCGGCGCGCGGTGTGGCATACCTCGGGCCGCCGCCTCGCGTCCGCACGCCGCGTGTGCCCGCGACGTGACGCACCGCACCGGTGCGGGCCGGCGCACATCGTGCGAGCTCTTCAACTCCGGGCGTCCGGGCGGCACACTTTCGGCACGGGGGACACGGCTGCCCGTGCGCCCCGGCATCTCCCCCTTCCGCGTCCGTGTCCCAGACCCTGCTCGAGCAGATCGTCGCCGCGACCGCCGGCGAGTACACCATCATCGGCCCGCTCGGCGAGACGCCCGGCAGCGCCGCGTTCCTCGCGCGCGAGGTGGCGACCGACGGACTCGTCGTCCTCCTCCTCGCCGCCGACGCCGAGGAGCTCGTGGTGCTCGCGGCCCTCGGGAGCGAGGTGCCGGCCAACGCCGGGCGCTGCACCGAGTGCGACCAGGCCCCGACGGGGTGGAGCGCCGACTGCCCGCACTGCGGCCGCCCGTTCGTCCTGCCGGCGGTGACGGCCTACGGCTTCACCCTCGACGACGTGCGGGCCGCGGCCGCGCACGCCTACTACGTCGAGGGCGAGGTGCCGCACCTCGGCGGCGGCTCGCTCTTCTTCGTGCGCGACCAGGTGGACGGGCGGCTGGTGGCGCTCGCCGCCCAGACCGACGCGGACGGCGCGCACGTGCTCCGCGCCGTGTGGACGGCGGCCGCCCCTCCGGCGGCCGCGGCGTACGGCGCCGGCGATCCGGCGGCGCGATCGGACGCGGGGGCGGGCGAGCCGGCGTACGCGGGCGCCTTCGCCGCGCCGGCGGCGGACGCCTGGTCGCCGGAGGCCGCGCACGCGGAGCCGGCGCTGCTCGGCGCGGACACGGCGTGGGGCGCGTCCGCGCCTCCCTCGGACATGCCGCCCACGATGGCGCCGGCGCCCCGTCGGCGCCGGCGCCGCTGGATGCCCGTCGCCGCGGTGGCGGCGCTCGTGGCGGCGGGCGGCGCCTGGGCGCTCTGGGCCGGGCGCGAGGTCCCGCCGGAGCGCACGCTCCTGGCGGCCGACAGCGTCGTCCCCACGCCGCCCCTTCCCGACAGCGCCGCCCTCGGCGCCCTCGGCGGCGTGGCGGCCACCGGTCCGGACACGACGACGGCCACCGCCACCGCCACCACCGCCACGACCGAGAGCGGGACGATCGACCGCACGGCGACCCCCGGCGACTCGGCGCCGGCGGCGCGCCGGACGCGGCCGCGCCCCGCCCCGGCCACGCTGATCCTCGACGGAACGCTTCCCGCAGGGTGGACGCTCGTGATCGACGGACGCCCGGCGCCCGCGAGCGCCAACGTCCAGCTTCCGGCGCGGCGCAACGTCGTCGTCCAGGTCTCGGCGCCCGGCTACTGCCCGGAGACGTTCCGCGTGTCCGCGCCCGAGCCCGGCGCCACCGTGAGCTGGTCGCCGCGCCTCCGCGGGCAGCCGATGGTCGGCGAGTGCTGAGCCGCCGGCCACCGCGTCGTCCCGCCCCGCGTCCCGCCCCGCGTCCCGCCCCGCGCCCCTCTCCCAGACCGTGACCTCTCGCGACGTACGCCCCTCGTTCGCCGCGCCGCGCCGGGTCGCCCGCCTGGCGCTGGCGCTCGCCGCCGCCGTCGTGGCGACCGCGTGCGGCGGCGCCCGCAACGCGCGTGGCACCCCGGCGCCGGCGCCGGCCTCGCCCGTCGTACGCGCCGCCCCCGGCGACACCGTCTACCTGATCCAGCACTACGTCCGCGCGGACCGCCGCCAGCAGTTCGAGCGCTTCCTGACGAACAGCTACTGGCCGGCCGTGCAGCAGGTCGCGGCGAGCGACTCGAACATGGCGCGCGTGCTCCGCCAGACGCGCGTGCTCTACCCGGCGCGCCCCAACGACGACGGCACGCTGACCTACGTGTTCGTGATCGACCCGGTCGTGCGCGGCGAGTCGTACAACATCCTCGAGCTGCTGCGCCGCGTGTACACGCCCCAGGAGACCGAGCGGCGCTACCGGGAGCTGACCGAGAGCTGGGCGCGCCCGTTCATCGGCTGGCCCTTCGTGCAGCCGCCCTACCCCGCCGCTCCGTCGCCGGCCGGCGCCCCGCGCTGAGCGGGGCGCCGCGGACGCCGCTCACCCGTCGCATCCCGTGCGAGACGCGGCCGGCCCCGCTGCACGCGCACCGGCGGCGACGCTGCGCCTCGTGCCCGTCGCGCCCCACGTCGGGCCGCCCGTCGCGGTGCCGCTCGACGGCGCGCCCTTCTGGATAGGGGCCGCGCACGACGCCGGGCTCCCCCTGTTCCTCCCGGGCGTGAGCGGTCGGCAGGCGGCGCTCGTGGCGCGCGGCGACGGGCCGTGGCTCATGCCGCAGCGGGCGGCCGGTGGCCTCGTGCGCCGCAACGGCGCCCCCCTCGCCGAGGGCGCGCGCGTGGAGCACGGCGACGTGCTCGAGTTCGCGCCCGGCGTCGCCTACCGGGTCGAGCTGCGCGCGCCCGCCGCCCGCCCGCCGGCCGCCATCCGGTTCGAGCCTCCGCCACCGCCCCCGCCGCCGCCCGCCCCGCCCTCGTGGACGGTGCGCCTGCGGCACGCCTGGCAACGCGTCCGGCGCCGCCCACGCCGGCGCGTCTCCCTGCTCGGCTGGACGCTCGGCGTCCTGGCGCTGGCGCTCCTGCTCGTCGCGGGCGGGCTGCTCGTGCGCGCCATGCGGCAGGACGCGCCGGAGATCCCGCCGCCGCTCACCGAGGCGCAGGCGGCGGCGTACGACACGCTCGCCGCCCGGGTGGCCGACCACGCCGAACGCGGCGCCGCGCTGCTCGACGTCGGGCTGCCCGACGCCGCGCTGCGCGAGTTCGGGCAGGCGGTCACGACGCTCGAGTCGAGCGCCCTGCGCGACAATCCGTGGGTGCGGCCGCACGTCGACGCGCTGGAGGCGGGGATCGCCGCCATCTACCGCGAGCGGCGCGTGCCGGTGCCCGCGCGCTACGCGTCGTCGCCCTCGCGTGGCCGCGCGCGCGGTGCGCGCCCGCCCGCGCTCGCCGGGCTGGCGCGCACGCCGCGCCTGACGGCGGCGGAGTTCGCCGAACGGCTGGCCACGGTGCAGCGGGCGTTCGCCGAGCGCTACGGGCGCCCGCTCGAGGTCACCGGGCGCGACCACGCGGAGCACCTCGCGCTGTACGGCGCCGGCAGCGCGGTGGACCTGCGGGTGCGCGACCTCTCGCGCGAGCAGGTGGCCTTCGCGGTCGAGCAGCTGCGCGCGGCGGGCGTGCGCGTGAAGGACTTCTCCACCGACGCCGTCCTGCGCGCGCAGGTCGCCGCCGCGATCCGCGCGGGGCACGCCGACCGGGCGGGCACCGGGCTCCATCTCCACGCCGACCGCTTCGTCGACCGGCGCGACCCCTGGACGGTGCGCTGACGCGCGGGCGGGCGGCTACGCGTCGCCGACGATCCGCTCGCGGGCGTCGACCCAGGCCGCGTCCCAGGCCCCGGCCAGCGCAGCGACGTCCGGGGGGCGTCGCTCCGGCGCGGGATCGAGCGCGCCGGCGAGCACCGCGTCGACGGCGGGACCGAGCGCCGGGCGGTGGACCGACGCGACGGGCGGCCGATCGCCGCGCACGACGCGCGCACGCAGCGCGTCCTCGTCCTCGTCGCCGCGCAGCTCCCACGGCAGCCGCCCCGTGGCCAGCTCGTGGAGCACGACGCCGAGCGCGTACACGTCGGCCGCCGGATGCGCGGGGCGACGCGCGTCGGCGAGCTGTTCGGGCGCCGCGTAGCCGAGCGTGCCCACGGGATCCTCGATCCAGGCGTCGCCGAGCGTGCCGCGTGCGCCGATGCGCGCGGCGACGCCGAAGTCGGCGAGGCGCGGCGCGCCGTCCGCCGCGAGGAGCACGTTGCTCGGCTTCACGTCGCGGTGCACCACGCCGTGCGCATGCACGTGCGCGAGCGCGTCGGCGAGGGCGCGGGCCAGCGTCCGCACGTCGTGCCACCGCAGGAGGCGCCCCACGCCGGGCGCGGCGCCGTCGCGGAGCCGATCGGCGAGCGTGCCGCCGGGCGCGAGCTCGAGCAGCAGCGCCGGTTTCGCGACGTCGACCGCGTGACACGCGAGCACGTGACGGCGTCCACCGAGCCGCGTGAGGCACTCGCCCTCCCAGAGCAGGCGCCGGCGGAGGTCCTCGCGGCCGGCGCACGACGGGTGCAGCGCCTTGCGCATCGCCGGCACGCCGGACGGGAGCACGACGCGCGCGAACTCGTGTACGGGCGACGAATGCGTCGACATGCGTGCGCTCTCCGCGGCGTGCGAGCGGCGTGGCCCTGGCCGTCAGCGCGACGGCGCGGCGACCGCGGCGCCGATCAGCTTCACGAGCGCCGCGAGGTCGCGCAGGTCGAGCACCTCGGCGGGCGAGTGGCTGTAGCGGCCGGGCCACGAGAGCCCCGCGCCGACCGCGCCCGCCGCCGCGAACGGCGTGGCGTCGGTGCTGCCGTGCGTCGTGCCGACCTGCAGCGGCACGCCGGCCGCGCGCGCCGCGCGCTCGACGCGCGTGCGCTCGGCGCGCGAGGAGATCGTCCCGTCGTCGAGCGCGCGCAGCACGGGGCCGGCGCCGAGCGGCGCGTGCGCGAACGTCGGCAGCTCGAGCGGCGTGTCGGACGAGACGAAGGTGTCGACGGCGTACACGCGATGCACCGACGGCGCGAGGCGGCGCGCGAGCGCGGTCGCGCCCACGAGCCCGCCCTCCTCGCCCACCGACCACGCGAAGATCACCGTGTGGTCGAGCCGCGCGGGGTCCAGCGCGCGCAGCGCGAGCAGGAGCGCGGTCGATCCGGCGCGGTCGTCGAGCGCGCGGCCGGTGAAGCGCGTCGCGCCGAGCCGCAGCCCGCGCTTGTACCCGGTGATCCCCTGCCCCACGCGCACGCCGCGCGCGACGAGCGCCGCGGAGTCGAGGCCGAACCACGCGGTGAGCGCCCCGCGCGGCGGGCGCGACGTGGCCGAGTCGCGCGGGACGAACACGCCGGGCAGCGAGGGTGGCGCGGTCGACGTCTCGCCCTCGCGGTCGAAGTGCAGCAGCGCCGGCTGCCCCTCCCACGCCGACGGGATCACGCCGCCGCGCGCGACGAGCGACACGCGGCCGTCGGGGAGGATGGCGCCGATCGTGTGCGCCACCTCGTCGAGGTGCGCGACGACGACGGTCGTGTCGCGCGCCGGCCCGACGGCGACGAGCAGGTTGCCCACCGAGTCGACGGTCGCGCGCGCGCGCGCCCACTCGGGCAGCTGCGCGCGCACGGCGTCGCGCACGCGCCACTCCTGCATCGGCACGCCCGGCAGCTCGACCAGCGTGCGCAGCGTCGCCGCGAGCGCGCCGAGCGAGTCGCGCCGCTCGGCGACCGGCTCGCGGCCGCCGCCGTCCGGCACCAGCCAGCGCGCGTCCGTCGGCGCCACGCCCGCCGCCGCGGCGACCGCGAGGCGCAGCGCGTCGGCGTCGTCCTCGCGCACGCTCTCGACCAGCGTGCCCGCCCACCGGGCGCGCACGGCGAGCGTGGTCGCCGAGTCGATGCCGCGCGCCGCGGACAGCTCGGTCGGCGTGCGCGTGCGTCGGCGCGCGACGGCGTCGCCCGTGCTCGACGCGCGCGCCGCGGCGCCGACGATCGCCAGCTCGTCGACCGGGCCGACGCGCCCGAGCACCGCGTTGAGCCCGGCCCACCGGAAGCCGCGCAGCGTCGAGAGCACGAACACCGTCTCGCCCGACGCGGGAGTGCCGCGCGCCGCCGCCGCGACCGCCGCGCAGCCGGCGCGCCCGCTCGCGTCCGCGCCCGCCACGTGTCCCGCGTACGGCCACGCGGGCAGGTCGCGACGCACCGGGTCGATGAGCGCGACGCCGAGCGCGCGCGCCTCGGCCGCGGAGCGCGCGCCGACGTCCACCCACAGGTCGTCGACGCCGACGACGGCCGTGTCGCCGCGGTGCTGCCGCGCGAAGTGGCCGTTCGGCACCGCGACCACGCCCGGGACCTCGCCGCGCGCGGTGCGCACCGCGACCTGCTGCGCCTGGTGGAACTGGTCCCACAGCGGATGCATGGAGGCGTTGCCGGCGCGGTGCAGCCGCAGGTAGCCCGCGTCGGTGATCGCGCCGACGACGTGGCCCGGCTGGTCGATGCCGCACGCCACCACGCGGCGCGGCCGCCCCGATCCGGCGCGCAGCACGAGGTTGCCCTGCGCGTCCGCCGTCCACCGCGGCTCGCGGCGGCGCACCGCGGCCGCGGCGCGCTCGGCGTCCGCCGGTGGCGCGTCCAGCGCGATCCAGGCGGCCAGCGCCTGCGCGACGCTCGGCGCAGGGGCGGCGGGCGAGCTCTGCGCGGGGAGCGCGTGGGCGGTCAGCAGGCCGGCCAGGACGGCGGGGAGCGCGGCGCGCGTGGTGGACATGGGGACGGCGTGGGGAGTGCGGGAGGTGAACGCCCGTGCAGCGTGCCACGAGGAACGCCGGCCGGCCAGCCCTCGCGGCCCGATCGGCGCATACACGGGTACTATCTTCACATCGCGCATCGCGTCGCGGCGCTCGATCGCGTCCGCCGCGCTCCCCCCACTCGCTTCCCCTCGCACTCGCGCATGGAATCCTCCAACCCGATGCTCTCCCGGATGGCCAAGGCCACCGGGCTCAGGGCGGCCGGCGCGACGATGACCGTCGCGGGCACCGCCTGGAAGACGCTCGTCCTGCTGGCGCTCGTCTGCTTCGGCGCCGCGTTCACCTGGCAGGCCGTCGCCGGCGGCAACGTCGGCATCGTCATGCCCGCCCTGCTCGTCGGCGGCATCGGCGGCTTCGTGCTGGCGCTCGTGACCGTGTTCGTGCCGCGGCTGGCGCCCTTCACGGCGCCGCTCTACGCCGTGCTCGAGGGGCTGCTGCTCGGCGCCGTCTCGGCGCTCTACGACGCGCGCTACGCGGGGCTGCCGCGCACGGCGGTCGTGCTGACGTTCGCCACCGCCGGCGGGATGTTCCTGCTGTACGCGACGGGCGTGATCCGCGCGACGCCGATGTTCAGGAAGATCGTCGTCGGCGCGACGCTCGGGATCGTGCTGGCGTCGCTGGCGGCGCTCGTGGCGCGGCTGTTCGGCGCCTCGCTCCCCTTCATGTGGGACGGCTCGCCGCTCGGCATCGGCATCAGCGTCGTGATCGTCGGCGTGGCCGCGCTGAACCTCGTGCTCGACTTCGACCGCATCGAGGAGGGCGTGCGCGGGGGCGCGCCGCGCTCCGCCGAGTGGTTCGGGGCGTTCGGGCTCCTGGTGACGCTGGTGTGGCTCTACCTCGAGCTGCTGCGGCTGCTGAGCCGCCTGCAGCGGCGCTGACGCGACGCCCGTACGGCGACGACCGCACCACACGACGGGCCGCGATCGCCAGGGATCGCGGCCCGTCGTGCGTCCCGGCCGATCGCCCGCCCGCACGGTCCGACGCGCGGATAAGTTGGCTTCCGTGCCCGCCGAGGCCACGCGCCCGGCGCCGCGCGCTCCTCCTTCGCTCCGGCTCATGCGTCTGCACCGCACGCTCCTCCTCGCGGCCCTCCTGGCGGCCCCGCCCCACGCGCCGCGCGCCCAGGCGCCGGCGCGGCGCCCCGCGGCCGCCCCGGCGCCCCAGCCCCCGCTGGACTCGGCCCGGCTGCACGGGTTCCTGTACTGGCCGACCGACCGCTACTGGCAGTCGCGCGCCCCGGACTCGGCGCTCGTCGACATCGAGACCACGCGCGGCACGATCACGATCCTGCTGCGGCGGGCGTGGGCGCCGCACGGCGTCGACCGCGCGTACAACCTCGCGCGCGCCGGCTACTACAACGACTCGCGCTTCTACCGCGTGGTCGACGGCTTCATCGCGCAGTTCGGCCTCGCGGGCGACCCGGTGATCGCCGAGCGCTGGAGCCGCGAGATGCTGCCGCCGGACACGCGGCGCACGTCCAACACGCGGGGCACCGTCACCTTCGCGCAGTTCAAGCCGGACGACCGCACCACGAGCCTGTTCATCAACCTGCGCGACAACTCGCGCCTCGACGCGCTCGGCTTCGCGCCGATCGGACGCGTGGTGAAGGGGATGGCGATCGCCGACCGGCTGTACGCCGGCTACGGCGAGCGGCCGATGGCGGCGGCGAACACCAAGCGGCTGTACGGCGAGGCGAACGCGTTCCTCGACGCGAAGTACCCGAAGCTCGATCGCATCCGGAAGGTCACCGTCCGCACGCGCTGAGTTGGTCGCCGGGGACGCACGCCCGGCGGTCGCGCGCTACCCGCTCGCGCTCCTCGACGCCGCCGCTCCGGGCGGCCGCTTCTACGCGACCTACACGACCGCCCGCGTCGCCGATGCGCGAGCCGCCGATCGACGCGACCGCGGCGCGGTCACGCGCGCGCCGCGGCTCCCATCATCGGGTGCACGTCGAACGACGCGACGCCGGCGGTGACCGCGGGATCCGCCGCGCCGATCGCGCGCACGGCGTCCAGCGACCCCGCCTCGACCACGGCGAGCCCCCACACACCGGCCGGGTCGAGCACCGGACCGAAGACGACTGCCGTGCGCGCGTCGAGCAGCCCGCGCCAGTACTCGGCGTGCGCGCCCATGACGGCGCGCTCCGCGTCGCTCATGTCGACGGCGAAGCTCGGGCGCGGTGGGATCAGCTTGTAGACGAAGAGCTGCGTGTCGCTCACGGCGGGGCTCCGACGTACGGGTGGATGGCGGGGAGCGGCGATGATGGCGCGCACGACGCGCCGCGCGCCAGGGTGGACGTCGGGCCGCTGACGTTCCTCTGACGTCCCGACCGAGCGCACGTCGTGCGTGTGCGCGAGCTGCAAGCGCGTGTGAAGCGGACCGACCGCGCGCCCGCGACGGTGCATCGTGGACGCTTCGCGTGCGTCCGTCCGTCCATTCCGCCGGTGACCCATGGGCCGCTGCATCCGGCTCGCGACCGTCGCGTTGCTCCTCGTCTCCGCGCAGCTGCCGACGTCCGCCGTCCCCGCACAGACGGGGAGCCGCCAGCGAGGCGAGCGCGCGCGCGCCGCGCTCGTCGCCGCCGAGAGCGCGTACGCCGCCGCCAGCGCCGGCGGGCTGCTCTCCGGCTTCGCGCCGATGCTCGGCGACGACGTGGTGCTGCTGCACCCCGGTGCGCGCGTCGTGCGCGGGCGTGCGGAGGCGATCGCGTTCCTGCGAGCGCTGCCCGACGCCGCGACGCGGTCGCTCACCTGGTCGCCCATGCACGTCGACGTGTCGGCGGACGGCACGCGCGGCTACAGCTACGGGAGCGGCACGCACACGGTCGGCGGCACGACCACCGGCCTGCAGTACGTCGCGTACTGGCGGCGCGGGCGCGACGGCCGCTGGCGGGCGATGGCCTGGCTGCAGCGCGCCGGCCACGACGGCGCCACGCGCCCGCTCCCCGCGCGCTGCGCCACGCTCGACGGGCCGCGCGTCCGCGCCGCCACCGGCGCGCGCGCGGCCCGTGACGACGCCGCGCTGCTGCGCACCGACGCCGAGTTCTCGCGGCTGTCGGAGCGCGAGGGCGGTGCGGTGGCGTTCGGCACCTACGTCGCGGACGACGGCGTGCTGCTGCTCGGGGACTCCTCCGCCGTCGCCTGCGGGCGGGACGAGATGCGCGCGGCCAACGCGTCGCTCGCGCCGGGCGCCCTCACCTGGGTGCCCGCGCTGTCGGACGCGGCGCCGAGCGGGGACCTCGGCATGACCGTCGGCGTCGGCGCGCTCCGCTCGGGCGCGCGGACGTTCCACAGCAAGTACCTTACGATCTGGAAGAGGCAGCGCTCCGGCGACTGGCGCTTCGTCGTCGACGGCGGGAACGCGACGCCGCCCCCGTGACGACCCGCTCGCGCCTCCTCGTGCTGCCCGCGTCTCCCTCCGGCCGCATCCGCGCCGTGCACAGCCCCGCGCTCTCCTCCTCGCCGTTCACGTCCGGCGCCACGCCCGCGGTCGCGCCGAGCGCGGTCGCGCCGCCCGCGCTCGGCGCCGCGCAGGTGACCGCCGCCACGCGCGCGGCGTTCGCGCAGGCCGTGATGGGCGCGCCCTGGCGCTGGCTCGCCCGCATCACGGCCGCGTGGATCGGCGTGGCGCTGCTCTTCACGACGCAGGCCGCCATCCGCTCGCCCGAGCGCTCGGTCATGCTGTTCGTGTCGGGGCTGGCGAGCTTCGCGCCCTGCGTCCTGCTGACGCCGGGGGTGGCGTGGGTGACGCTGCACTTCCGCTTCATCGCCGACCGGTGGGCCGTCGCGCTGCTGGCGCACGTCGTCGGGGCGGCGACATTCGCGATCGTCGGCGGCGCGATGATGGGCGCGATCGCGTGGGCGCAGCCGTGGCTCGACGCCGATCCCCGCCTGCCGCAGGCGATGGCCACCGCGATCACGCGCTACCTGGCGGTCGACGTCCTGCTCTACGCGCTCATCGCGGTGTGCGTGCTCGCGGCGGCGTACGCCCGCGAGGCCCGCGACCGCGCGGTCGCCGCGGCACAGCTGCAGACGCAGCTCGCGACGGCGCGGCTGCACACGCTGAGCGCGCAGCTGCAGCCGCACTTCCTCTTCAACACGCTGCACGCGATCTCGTCGCTGGTGCGGCACGACCCGCGGCGCGCCGAGCAGCTCATCACGCGCCTGAGCGACCTGCTGCGGCACTCGCTCAACGGAGCGCAGGGGCCAGAGGGGACGCTCGAGGAGGAGCTGGAGTTCCTCGGGAAGTACGTCGAGATCCAGGAGACGCGGCACGACGGCCGGCTCGCGGTGTCGTGCGAGATCGCGCCCGACGTGCGCGGCCTGCTCGTGCCCCGCCTGATCCTGCAGCCGATCGTCGAGAACGCGATCCGTCACGGCGTGCTGCGCCGGTCGGGCCCCGGGCACGTCGTCGTCGCCGCCCGACGCGAGGACGACGCGCTCGTGCTCGTCGTCGAGGACGACGGCGTCGGGCTGCCGTCCGGCCGGTCGATCGTCGAGGGCATCGGCCTCTCGACGACGCGCGATCGACTGCGGCAGCTCTACGGCACGGCCCACTCGTTCGCGCTCGTGACGCGCGCCGAGGGCGGCGCCCGGTGCACCATCCGCGTGCCGGCACGCCGCGGAGCGTCCGCGTGATGCACACCGGCACGCGCACCGACCTGCCCGTCCCGATCCGCGCGATCATCGTCGACGACGAGCCGCTGGCGCGGCTGCGCCTGCGCACCCTGCTGGCGGAGCACCGCGACTTCGAGCTCGTCGCCGAGTGCGCCGACGGGCGCGAGGCGGTGTCCGCGGTCGAGGCGCTGCGCCCCGACGTGATCTTCCTCGACATCGAGATGACCGAGGTCGACGGCGTCACCGCCGCGCGCACGCTGCACGAGGGCGGCGCGCCGCCCGCCATCGTGTTCGTCACGGCGTACGACCGCTACGCGATCGAGGCGTTCGCCATCGAGGCGCTCGACTACCTGCTCAAGCCGTTCGACGAGGAGCGGCTCGTCGCCACGCTGCAGCGCATCCGCGCGCGCCGCACGACGGTCGAGGTGACGCAGGCCCACACGCAGCTGCTGGGCGTGCTGCGCCGCCTCTCGCAGGGCGAGCGGGCGGCGATACCGGCGACCTCGCCCACCCGCACGCCGCTGGTGCGCGTCGGCGAGCTCTCCGTCGACCTGCGGGCGCGCGTCGCGCGGCGCGGGGACGAGCCGGTGGGGCTTCGCCCGAAGGAGTTCGACCTGCTGGCCGCGCTGCTCCGCCGCGCGGGCGAGGTGATGACGCGGCGCGAGCTGCTGCTCGAGGTGTGGGGCTACCAGGACGGGGTGGAGAGTCGCACCGTCGACACGCACGTCTCGGTGCTGCGCCGCAAGCTCGACGTCCCGGAGGGAGCGCCCGGCTACATCGCGACGGTGGCGCGCTCCGGGTATCGTCTCACGCTCTGACCGCGCGACGCCGCGCGCGACCCCCACCACACGCCCCGCTCCGCTCATGCCGACGACGCTCGTGCACCGGATCGCCCGATCGCTCGCGCTGGCCCTGCTGGTGACGGGATGCGCGCGCGGGGCCGCCAGGACCTCGGCCGCACGCGCGCCGGCCGACGACGCGGCGCACGCCGCCCGCGCGCGCGCCGCGATCACCGCCGCCGCCCGCGAGCTGTCGGAGCGCTACGTGCGCGGCGACGCGCGGGGCATCGCGGCGCTGTACCTCGAGGACGACGGCATGCTGCTGCCGCCGGGCGGCGGGATCGTGCGCGGGCGCGAGGCGATGGTGCGCGCCTGGACGCTCCCGCCGGGGCGTCGCATGCTGGAGCACCGCACGACCGCCGACAGCATCGTCGTCGTCGGGCCGGTGGCGTACGACTGGGGACGCTTCCAGCATCGTTCGGTGGACGCCGCGGGCGTGGAGCGCACCGCGACGGGGCTCTACGTCATCGTCTGGCGCGAGACGGCGCCCGGCGTGTGGCGGATGCACGTCGACATCTGGAACAACGCCCCCGCGCCGCCGCCCGCTCCGGCGCGCTGACGTCGACCGACGCGGCCGTCAGCTCGACGAGCGGCGGAACGCGGACGCCTACGCGTCGTCGATGCGGTGGTGCATGCGCTCCAGCAGCAGCAGCGCGCGCTTGCGTGAGATCCCGCCGCCGAACCCCGTGAGCGCGCCGTCGCGCGCGACCACCCGGTGGCACGGCACGACGATCGAGATCGGGTTGCGCGCGTTCGCCACACCGATCGCCCGCGCCGCGCGGGGCACGCCGGCGAGTTGCGCGAGCTCGCCGTAGCTCCGCGTCTCGCCGTAGGGGATCGCGCGGAGCAGCGCCCACACGCGCTGCTGGAACGCGGTGCCGCGCGGCGCGAGCGGCAGGTCGAACGCGGTGCGTCCCCCGTCGAAGTACTCGGCGAGCTGCGTGCGCGCGCGCGCGAGCACCGCACGGGCGCCACCGGATGCGTCATCGGCTGCGTCGTCGTCCGCGCCGATCAGCGCGCGCGCGTCGACGAGCGCCGCGCCGGGCGGAGGCACGGCCGGTCGGCCCCGGTGCTCGGCGAAGTACAGGCCGCGCAGCCCCGCGTCGTCGGCCACGAGCAGCAGTGCGTCCACGGGGCTCGCCACGAGCGTCGCGACGGTCGGTGCGGTAGCCGGCAGGCGGGCCATCGGGTGCGATGTGAGGGCGGGTAGGATGCGCGGTCGCGCGCGTGCTGTAATCGACGGCGCCGGCGCGCACGCCCTGCGCCGAAGGTGACGGCGCGCGACGCGCGCGGCCAGCGCCATTGCGTGCGCGCGGCGCGACCATCGCTACGCGGCCAACGGTGCGCGGCCGTCCGCGTCGCCGCGCTCACAGCTGTCCGATGTAGCTGAGCTTCAGCAGGAGCTGTCGCCCGGAGCGTGGGGCGCTCGTCGCCTGCGGCCCGAGCCCGACGGGCTCGCGCCCGTTGTAGACCACGTACAGGAACGAGAGCGGCGCGTACTCCCACGCGAGCCGGAGGTTCACCGCCGCCTGGCGCGCCGCCGTGTTGTACTGGTAGAACGACGTGAGCTGGAGGCGCGGGCTCGCCGCGAGGCGCAGCTCCGGCGTCACGAGGTGCGTCGTCCGGGTCGAGTCGCCGCGCCCGACGCCGACGAGATGCAGGCGCACGTACTCGACGCCGAGCGCGAGGCGCGGATCGGGCGTGACGTTCGCGCCGACGTCCCAGTTCCAGAAGCGGCCGTCGAAGTAGCCGCCGAACACGTGCCCCGCGTGCGCGGCGATCGCGCGCGAGGGATCGCTCGCCACGTCCACCCGGCCCCGGAGATTGTCGTAGCGTCCGGGCGCGATGACGATGCCCGGCACGGGCGCGAAGTCGGTCGGCGGCTGCAGGCGGTCGGCGCGCACGATGCCGCCGATGCGCGCGCCGTTCCCGAACTGCACCTCGATCGGGCGCGACGACAGCGTGCCCTCGATGAGCCTCCGGTCGGACGCGCGCTGCGCGGCCGCGAGGCCGACGCTCGGATGGAGGCGACGCACGCCGCCCGGCAGCCACGCCGGCCGCAGGTCGAACGCCGCGGTCGCGTTCGTGCGCAGGTAGTCGGTGCGCGGCACCACGCCGGCGCGCGCGCGGTAGTCGGCGCCCACGTACTCCTGCAGCCACTGGAGCGCGGACGTGCGCCCCTCGTACGCGAGCAGCGCCTGCCCCGCGAGCCCGGTCAGCCGGTCGGCCGCCGCATCCGCTCGTCGGTCCAGCGAGCCGGCGACGAAGCCGCGGAGCGACAGCGACGGGAGCGGCCGCACGAAGCCGTCGACGGCGAGCACGTGGTTCTCCGCCGTCGCCGACGCGTCGGTGGGCGCGTCCAGGCGGCTGGTGGTGAGGACGCCGAGCCGCGCGCGCGCGCCGAAGTGCTGCACGTAGCGCGTCACGCCGAACCGCGTCGTCGCCGCGCCGTCGCGCTGCTGCACGAGCAGGGCGCCCGCGTTGCGCGCCGCCGCGCGGCTCACGAAGCGCGCGCCGGCGTCGATCGCGATCGGGCTGCCGGCGTCGTCGAGCCCCACGCGTCGGCTCGCGAACGGCTCGAACTGCCCGTCGCCGAGCGCGAAGACCGTGCGGTTCTCGAGGAAGAACGCGCGCCGCTCGGGGAGCGTGACCGCGAACTGCGAGAGGTTCACGATCTGGCGGTCGGCGTCCGCCTGCCCGAAGTCGGGGTTGACGGCGACGTCGAGGACGGCCGCCGGCGTCACCGACCATCGCGCCTCGCCGCCGAGCGTCGCCGTGCGTCGCCGCTCGGGCGCGGCGGCCGCCACGACGTCGCGCTCGCGCTCCGCGCGCGCCACGACGTACGGCTGCACGCGCAGCCGCGACGGCTGTCGCGCGGGCGGCTCGAGCGCCGTCAGGCGCCCCGCGTACTCGGTGCGCGTCTCGCGCATCTGCCGTGGCCACGGCGACCATCCGCTCGTCTCGTTGATGCGCCGCGCGGAGCGGATGAAGTTGACCGCCCAGTCGCCGCCGCCCGGCGGGTAGCGCAGCGTCGCCCACGGGATCGCGAACTCCGCCGTCCATCCCGAGTCGGAGACGGCGGTGCGCACCGTCCACACGCCGTCCCAGTCGACGTCCACGAGCCCTCCGTCGAGCACCTGGGCGTCGCGCTGGTTGCCGTAGGGCCCCACCAGCAGGAGCACGGCGCTGCGGCGCTCGCGGAACGGGTCGAGCACGACGCCCACGTAGTCGTCGGTCGTGCCGTTGAAGTCGCGGCGGAGATCGCGCGCGCGCACGCCGTCGGCGCCGAGCGCGTCGCGCGCGACGATGCCGACGTAGAGGTGGCGGCGGTCGAAGAGCACGCGCACCTCGGTGTCGAGCGACGCGTCGCGCCCCTGCAGCGGCTCGACCTGCCGGAAGCGCCGCGCGACGGGCGCGTCGCGCCACGCCGCCTCGGTCAGCGCGCCGTCGACGCGCACGGGGGCGAGCGTGCGCGCGGCGGCGAGGGTCGGCACGCGCACGCCGTCCTGCGCGTGCGCGCGACGCGGGGCGGCGATCGGGAGGAGCAGCTGCAACAGCAGCGACGGCGCGAGCTGAACACGGAGCGGGCGACGGAGCAGGCGACGCAGCGGCACGAGGTGGAGCGGGCGGGGATCGGAGATGCGCGGTCCGCTGGTGGCGTCCGCACCGCGCGGACGGTCCGCGCGTGCCGATGTCTACGCCCCGCCGCGTCCCACGCCCACGCGCCCGCGGCGATCCGCACCGATTCCCGAGCGCCCCTTCAACAACTCATGACATGTCGCGCCGACGCCGTCAGCCCGGCGGCGGGAGCACGTCGATGCCGACGATGTAGACGTCGTCGGCGACCGGCTGGCCGTTCTCCGACCGGATGCGGCTGAACAGCAGCCACCGTCCGTCGGGCGACACCGTCGGGCAGAACTCCGACGCGGGCGTGTTGACGCGCGGCCCGAGGTTGCGCGGCTCGCCCCAGCTTCCGTCGGGCTTCCGGTACGAGATCCACAGGTCGGCGTTGGTGCCGACGCTCCCGGCGCGCGCGCTCGTGAAGATGATGTACCGCTCGTCCGGATCGACGTACGGGTTCGACGCCCCCGCCGTGGAGTCGTTGATCTCGCGCGGGAGCGGCTCGGCGGCGCCGTACGCGCCGTTCACGAGACGCGCGCGCCACACGTTGCGGCGCGCCGGAAGGCCCGGCCGCATCGAGTCGAAGTAGAGCGTGCCGTCGCGCGCGACGCCCGGGTACATGTCGGAGGCCGGCGAGTGCGCGGCGTCGCCGACGTGCCGCGCCTCCCCCCATGCGCCCGACGCCGTGCGCTCGACGACCCACGTGTCGAAGTCCACCGACGTGTCGGCAGCCATGCCGGGGCGCGGCCGGTCCCAGCTGAAGTAGAGGCGTCGGCCGTCGCGCGAGAGGAACGGGTCGGCCGCGCGGAAGCCGCGCGCGAAGGGGGCCTGCCGCGGCGGCGTCCAGCGGCCGTTCTCGAAGCGCGTCGTCCACAGCTCGAGCACGCGCTCCGCCCGCACGGAGTAGGTGAAGACGAGCGTGCGCGCGTCGGGCGTGAGCGCCGCGGCGAAGGCGCGCCCCTCGGGGATGACGCCCGGCGCGAAGCGCACGGCCGGCGCGCCCGGCGGCGGGCCCGCGTACGGATCGCCGCCGTCCGGGCGCGACGGGGCGTGGGCGCAGGCGGCGAGCAGCACGGCGACGGCGAGGCAGGGTGCGACGAGGCGCGGTGCGACGATCGACCGCGCGGAGCGGGACGGGTGGCGTGACACGGCGTGGGATCGTGGAGGGAGCCTGCCACGGCACGGACGTGCCGCGGCGATCCGGCGGATCCGGATGACGCACGAACGCCTACGCGCGCCGCACCCTCCCGCCGATGGCGCACGGTCGATCCTGACCGATCGCCGAGACGGTCCGATCACTTCCATGACATCTGCCGCCCTGCCGCCCGCTCCCGACCCGCCTCCCGATCAGGGAGACGACGCGTGCAGGTCGAGGCGATAGCCGACCTTCCACACCGTGCGGATCACCGTCGGCCGCGTCGGGTCCCGCTCCAGGCGCCGGCGCAGCTCGAACACGTGCGAGTCGAGCGTGCGCGTCTCGACGTCCGCCGCGTAGCGCCACACCTCGCGCAGCAGGTCCTGCCGCGACGCCACGCGCCCGGCGCGCGCGAGCAGCGCGGCCAGCAGGTCGAACGCGCGCGGGCTGAGCGCCACCTCGACGCCATGCCGCGCGACCCGTCGCGCGTCGAGCCACACCTCCACGCCGTCGCCGAAGCGGTGCGACGGCTCCGTGCTCGCGGGGGCACCGACCGCGTCGTTCGACGCGCCACCGCCCGCGCCCGCGTCGCGGCGCCGCGCGGCCGACGCGGCGCGCACGCGCGACGCCATGCGGTTCACGCGCGCCATCAGCTCCAGCACGCCGAACGGCTTGGTCACGTAGTCGTCGGCGCCGAGCTTGAAGGCGAGCACCTTGTCGGGCTGCGTGCCCTTCGCGGTCAGCAGCAGCACCGGCGTCTCGTGCGCGCGTTCACGCTCCGTCTCGCGCAGCGCGCGCAGCACGCTGTAGCCGTCGCGCCGCGGGAGCATGACGTCGAGCACCAGCAGGTCGACCTCGTCGCCGGCGGCCGGCGTCAGCAGCGCCCGCAGCCCGGCGTCGCCGTCGGCAGCGGTCGTCACGCGATATCCCTCGGCTTGCAGGTTCAGCGCGAGCGCGAGGGCGACGTCGCGCTGATCCTCGACCACCAGCACGTGCAGCGCGCGCGCGCCGGTCGCGTCGGCGCTCATCGCGGGGCCTCCGCGAGGACCGGAGCCGGCTGCGGCGTGCCGCGCGCGAGCGGCGGCGGACCGTCGACGCCGAGGTCGCGCACCGGCACGGCGGGGAGCGCGAGCGCGAGGCGCGCCCCGCCGCCCGGCGCGTCGGCGATCCAGAGCCGCCCCCGCATCCGCGTCGTCAGCTGTCGGGCGAGCGCGAGCCCGAGCCCCGCCCCGCCCGACGCGTGCGTCGCGGCGGCGCCGCGCTCGAACGGGGCGAACACGCGGGCGCGCTCGGCGGCGGGGACGCCCGGTCCCTCGTCGTCGACGGTCACCACCGCCTCCGCGCCGCGCGTCGCGACGGTGACGCGGATGCGCTGGGCGGCGGGGCCGTACCGCACGGCGTTGTCCAGCAGGTTGCCGAGCACCTGCGCCAGCGCGCCGCGGTCCGCGAGCGCCCACGCCTCGGCGCCCGCCTCGTCCACCTCGAAGGTCGTCTCCGCGGGCGCGAGGCGGCGCGCCGCGTCGATGGCGAGCTGCACGTGCGCCAGCAGGTCGGTCGGCTCGGGGTGGAGAGTCGTGGCGCCCCGCTCGTCGGCCGCGAACGCGACCACGCGGTCCACGAGGGCGCGCAGGCGCTCCGCCTCGCGGCTGATCGCGCCCAGCATGTACTCGCGCTCGGCCGGCGTGCGCTCGCGGCCCAGCCGCAGCGTCTCGGCCAGCAGCGCCACGTGGGTGAGCGGCGTGCGCAGGTCGTGCGAGATGCCGGTCACGAAGTCCTCGCGCATGCGCGTCACGCGCGCGTGCCGGCGGAGGTCGACGAGCACGAGCAGCGCGCCGGCGCCCGTCGCGACGGCGAGCAGCGTCGCGAGCCAGATCGCCTCCCGTCGCCCGTGCGCGCGATGGACGTGCGCCGCCAGCGCGGGCGTCACCTGCACGGTCACGCGCCACCCGGCGAGCGCCCCCGCCTGCACGACGGCGACCTGCGGCGGCACGTGGACGAGCGGTGCGCGCGTGGACGCTTCCGCTGCACCGGGACAGCGCGGCACCGCCAGCGTGCCCGCGCCCGTGGGCGCGTACACGGCGACCACCAGCGCCGCGCACGAGGGCACGGCGCCGAGCAGCGCGGGCGGGAGGAGCGGCGTCGCGCGTCCGGCCGGCAGCTCCAGCGTGGCCCACGTGCCCGACGCGCCGGGTCGGGCGTTCTCGAGGCGCGTGGCGAGCGTCCACGCGGCGGTGGTCGCGTACGTCGCGAGCACGTCCTCGGTCGACCGCCGCGTGGCGCGCACGCCCGCCCACACCTCGGCCTGTCGCCACACCACCGCGGCGAAGGCGGTCAGCACCAGCAGCGCGGCGAGCGTGAGCCGGCCGCGCACCGAGCGCAGGGCGCCGAGCACGGGGAGACGCACGGCCGTGTCAGCGACGCCGGCGCGCGGCGGCGCACGCCGTGGAATCGAGCGGGCTGGGATCGAAGGTCGTGGGCGTCACGCGTGATTCGGGATCGGGGCGCGTCGACACGCGCTCGGCGCCGTGCCCCCGCCGTCGCAGAGTAGCCGTCCTCGTGCGGGCCGCGTATGACGGCGCCGGCCGTCGACGTCAGGTTTTGCAATCACGGCACATCCGGACGCACCGCGCCGACCCTGTGCCGTGTTTGCGTGGAAGATGGCGCGACGGTCGGCCGCCCCGCACCGTTGGTGCGGTGCGCGGCCGCTCGCAGGCTCCCGCGCCGCTTCCCCTCCCAACCCATCGCGCCGTGCCGCCGAACCCCTCCCGCCGCGCGTTCCTGCAGCAGGCCGGCCTGCTGACTGCCGCCCTGACCACCACGCTCGCATCGCGCGCCGCGTTCGGGGCCGCGGTGCGTGCGAGCGGTCCGCGCCAGCCGACGCGCCTCTTCGACTGGCGTCGCGTGTCGCCGCGCGTCTGGCAGGTGGTCGGCAACGGCGGCAACTCCGTCGTCGTCGCGGACGGCGCGGACGTGCTCCTCGTCGACACCAAGGAGCTCGGCTTCGGCGCGGCGCTGCGCGCGGAGGTCGCCGCCGTCGTGGGACGCCCGGTCACGCGCGTGGTGAGCACGCACGCGCACGGCGATCACGCGTTCGGCAACGCCGCGTTCACGCGCGACGTGCCGGTGGTCGCGACGCGCGCCGGACGTCAGCGCGTCGTGGCCGGCGTCGAGCGCGCGCTGACGGCGATGCTGCAGAACGCGGAGCAGGGGCGGGACGGCTTCGCCGCGCACGAGGTGAACATGCGCCGATCGCTCGCCTACTTCGGCCGGGTCGACGGTCCGGCGGAGGTGCGCGCGGCGTACGCGGCGCTCGCAGCGGACGCGCGAGCGGCCCGCGCGGCGGGCGGCGGGGCGCTCGCCGGCGTCGCGGAGCGCTTCGCGCCGACGGAGCTGTTCGACGCCCAGCACACCGTGCGCGTCGGGCGGCTCGCGGTGGAGCTGCACCACGTCGGGGCGGCGCACACCGACAACGACGTGTTCGTCGTCGTGCCCGAGGAGCGCCTGGTGATCGCGGGGGACCTGATCTTCCAGGGGCTGCACCCGTTCATCGACGTCAACTCCGGGGGCGACACGGTGCGGTGGGAGCGCGCGCTCGATGCGATGGCCGCGGCCGCGGGTCGCTCGGGCTCCGCGCGCGCGCTCACGGTGCTGCCGGGGCACGGCACGCCCGTCGATCGCGCCGGCATCGACGTGCAGCGGGCCTACTTCGCGCGGCTGCGCGACGTCGTGGGGACCGCCATGCGCGAGGGGCGCTCGCGCGCCGAGGTGACCGCGCTCACCGCGCCGGGCTTCCCGTCCGACGACCTCGGGCTCGGGCGCATGAACCTCGGCGTCGTCTACGACGAGCTGCAGCGTCGGTCGTAGCGCGCGCGGTGGGCGCGGCCCTGCGGCCGCATCCACCGTGCGTCATCGAGCCTGCGGCGAGGTCCTGCGCTTCGGCGGCGGTGCGGAGGACACGTGGTCGAGCGCCTCGTGAGTCAGCGCCGCCCACCGCGCCTCCGCGTGCGCGGCGACCAGCAGCCACTCCCGCATCGGACGCCCGCGGCCGACGGTGAGGCGCTCGCCGGCGTTCGCCGCCACCAGCGCGTCGACGCGCGCGGCCGGAAGCTTCACCGCGAGGCGCCTGTCGCACGGGAAGGCCGCCATCTGCCCTCGCGTGGTCAGCGCCCCGGAGCCGAAGCCGCGCCGCCGCGCGGACGTGCCGATCCGCACCTCGGGGCGCGCCTCGCACACCTGCCGGCACAGCGCCGCGTAGGCGTCCGTGGTGAGGTCCGCCGTCATCGCGCCTCCGGCGGCATGTCGGCGCTCGCGGCGCCACCGCTCGTCTCCCGCGCAGGCCGCGCGCGGGCCGCATGCCGTCGATCGCACCCGTCGAGCACCGCGTCCTCCTCTCCATGCCGATCGTGGACGAGAGGTCGCGGCGCCACGGCGTTGCGGCATCCGCGCGCGACCGTGCAGGGCGCGTCGTCCGTGCAGCGCATGGTACGGACGACCGGCGGCGCGTCCACCGCGACCGAGACGATCCGCAACGTCGGCACAGGCGTGATCCCGACGGATGCCGTCGTTGGCGGTTGCGACGTGGCGCGGCCGCATGCGAGGGATCCGTCAGGAGCGTGCGGGCCACGTGAGCGATCTGCCAGGGAGTGCGCCCGCAGCTTCCACGGAGGGTCCGTCGCCGCCTCCTTCGCCGGGCCGCGCCGCACCGATTCCGTGCGACGTGGGCGCACGCGGACGCCGTGCGCGACGCGACCCTGAGCGGGAGGAAGGACGATCGTGCCGTCACTCACGAGCGAGTCATCCGCGGCGCCGGCGCTCCGCGTGCTCGGCCTCTGCGCCGTCGGCGCGGCGGCGACGACGCTGGTCAACACCGTGCTGCCGAACTTCTACGCGGCGGCGACGTTCGACGAGCGTGCGGCGCTGATCGCGAACCCCTACTACGCCGCACGCCAGTGGGTGCTCCTCGTGCACCCGGGGTTCACGCTGATGGCGGCGCTGGGCATGACGCTCGCCCTGCACGCGCGCGCACCCGGGCGTGCCTTCGCGGGGCTCGCGTTCGCGTCGGTCGAGAAGATGACCGAGTTCCTGCTCGGCGTGTCGATCCTCTTCGTCGTCAACGCCCGGTGGAAGGCCGGCTACCTCGCGCAACTGGGAACGCCGGCGGCGGACGTGCTGCGCGCGCGCATCGACGGCTTCACCGACCTGCTGGGCGGCGCCTACTTCCTGCTCTGGGCGACGTACCTGCTGTCGACGGGGCTGCTCGCCGGTGCGGTGCCGCGGCGCGACGCGGTGTCGCGCGGCCTCGTCGCGACGGCAGTCGTCACCATGGCGCTCACCGTGTGCATGATGCTGGGGCGCTACGCCGGGCAGGCGGCGTGGACGGACCCGCTCGTTCGCTGGACATATCCGCCGGCGCTCACGGCGCACCGGCTGCTGATCGGCGTGTGGCTGATCGCCGAGGCGCGGCGGCGCGCGGCCGTCGGCCACGTCGTGTGAGCGCGGGATCGCGACGTCGGAGGCGGATGCGTCGCATCGAGCGAGCGTGCACCGAGGAGGACGGAAGCGCGGCCCCCGACTGTCCGAGCCGCTCTGCACCAATGAGGGTTCCGGCGAACCGCCATCGCATGCAAAACGCCCCGCGCGGGCGGGGCGTTCGCGAATGACCTGAGTCGTTGTGCTGCTTGAGTGGCCAGGGAGGGAATCGAACCCCCGACACGGGGATTTTCAGTCCCCTGCTCTACCAACTGAGCTACCTGGCCCACGTACGTCCCGCCGCGCACAACGCGAGGGACCGGGAATGTATCGGCCCCGGCTTCCGGAAGAAACCCCTGCCGCGGCCGGCGCGCGGGGTCGCCGCACGCTTAGGATTGTCCCGTGCCCGACGCCCGCGACCGTCCCCCCGCCGACGACCCGTCCTCCCACCCACCCGACGCACGGGCGCGGCTGGATGCGGTGCTGCGCCCGTTCGCGCTCGGGACGCACGCGGCCGACGCGGGCCCGTCGCTGACGGAGCAGCGCGTGGCCGCCGTCGCCCGCGACGCCGCCGCCGCGATCGTGCCGGTGCTCGGCGACCCGCCGCGGTCGGCGGACCGGGTGCGCCGACTGCTCCGCCCCGTGCTGACCTGCACCTGGGGCGAGTTCGAGGCGACGTACGAGGCGACGCTCGACGCCCTGCTCGCGCTCCCGCCCGCGCCCGCGGGGGTCGAGGACCCGGCGTGGGATTCGGCGCTCCCGCGGGCGCCAGCCGCGCGGCGCGCCTGGCTGCCGGGCGGCCCGCGCTGGACGGCGCCGATGGAGGGAGTGGCCACCGTCGGCCCCGCGGGCACCGCGGGGCGCATCGTGCGGCGCGGCGCGCGCTCCGTCCTCCTGACCTCCGACGGCCGCGCGGTGCAGGGCAGCCTGCGCTGCGCCTGCGACGCGGCCACGCGCGAGGCGCGCCCCGCGGTGCTGTTCGAGATCGTGCACCTGCGGCGCGACGGCGCGATCCTCGACGTCGTCGCGGGCACCGCGTGCGGCGCCTGCCGCGCGGTGGTGCCCTGACCTGCCGCCGGGCCGGCGCCAGTGCGGCGCCGGCTCAGCGCGCCGGCTCGGCGCCGTGTCAGGCCTTCGCCGAGTAGCGCGCGGTGATGACCGACTTGATGCCGCCGCGGATGTTGAAGTCGCCCACGACCTCCATCGACTTCGGCTCCACCGCCGCCGACAGGTCGTCGAGGATGCGGTTCACGGCGCGCTCGTAGAAGATCCCGTCGTTGCGGAAGCTCCAGAGATAGAGCTTGAGGCTCTTGAGCTCCACGCACTTCGCCGCCGGCACGTACGTGATCCGGATGGTCGCGAAGTCCGGCGCGCCGCCCTCCAGCGCGTGCAGGTCCGTGGCGTCGCCCTCGATCCCGCCGAGCGGGCAGAGCGACGTGAACTCCGGGCACTCCATCCACACGTCGTAGTCGCGGTCGGGGTACGGGTTCGGGAAGGTCTCGAGCAGCTGCGGCTTGGGCATGGAAGGACGGATGAAGCGAGTTCGGGTACGGCGAATTCGAGAACGGGCCTGACGAAGGATAACGGCATCGGGAGGCCGCGCGGCGCGATGCCAGAACGGCGAGACCGACGCATCGCGCGTGGCCTCGCCGTGTCGGAGCTCGCGATCCGAGAGCTGGACTAGCCGTCGCGCAGCTTCCGGCTCGTCTCCTCCAGCAGCCGCCGCTCGTCGGCGGTCAGGCTGGCCATCCCCTGCTCGGAGATCTTGTCGAGCACGAGGTCGAGCGCCGCCGCGCGCGACGGAGCCGCCGCGACCACCGGCACCGGACGCGCGGGGACCACCGGCCGCACCGGCTGCGGCTTGGCCGTCAGCGCCTTGCTCTTCTCCACCACCTCGTCGCTCTCGCTGCCGCGCTCGCGCGGGCGGGGGAACGACTTGGGGACCGGGCGCGGCGGCTCGTCGCTGACGTCGGGCGCGGCGGCCACGCGCTGGCGCACCCGCTCCACGCTCGGCGCGCTGGGGCGCAGGAACCAGAGCATGCCGAACGCGACGCCGCCCAGGTGCGCGAAGTAGGCGACCTGGCTCCCCCCGCCGGCCATCGACAGCGCGCCGAGGGCGAGGTTGAGCGCGATCATCCCCCAGACCATGTGCTTGATCTTCATCGGCACGACGCCGAAGAAGAGCACCTCGTCGTCCGGCCAGCGGCGCGCGTAGGCGTACATCAGCCCGAAGATCGCCCCCGACGCGCCCACCAGCAGCCCGCCGCGGAACAGCAGCGCGTGCGCGACCAGCCCGCCCAGCCCGCACCAGACGTAGTAGCGCGCGAACGTCCCCGACGACCAGGCGCGCTCCAGCCGCGGCCCGAACATCCAGAGGGAGTACATGTTCAGCGCCAGGTGCCAGAACCCGGCGTGCACGAACATGTACGTCCCCGCCGTCCACAGACGGCTCGCGTCGAGGTCCTCCGGGGAGAACCCGAGCGTCTGCGGGAGATCCTGCTGGAGCGTGAGCTGGACGAACGAGATCGCGACGTTGAGCGCGATCAGCCACGTCACCGCCGGCGTGAGCCGGAACGGTGCGGGTTCGTCGGGCGGGACGTAGGACATGGACACGGCCAGGGCACCGAACGGCGTAGCGACAGCAGAGCAAAGACCCCGACCGGGGGCAGGGGTTCCGGCGAATGGGCCTCCCCATCCTGCACCCCGGATGCCGGGGCGCGGCGCATCGTCGCGGGCGCCCTCGCGCCCCCACAGACCGCTCCTGGTCAGCCCCGTCCGGCCAGTCCCACGATGCGCTCGCACAGCTCGGGGAACAAGATCCCCGCCGCCGCCGCGGCCTGCGGGATCAAGCTGAGTCGCGTCATCCCGGGCAGCGTGTTCGCCTCCAGGCAGTACACGTTCCCCAGCTCGTCCATGCGGAAGTCGATGCGCGCGCACCCGCGCAGCTTGAGCGCGCGGAACGCCCGCAGCGCCTGCGCCTCCAGCCGCGCCCGCGTGCTGTCGCCCAGCTCGGCCACCTTCTCCTCGGCCATCCCGGGCGTGTACTTCGCCTCGTAGTCGTAGATCTCGTTCTTCGGGATGATCTCGAGCACCGGCAGCGCCTGGTCGCCCAGCACGCCCACCGTCAGCTCCCGCCCGGGGACGAACTGCTCGACCATCACCTCGTCGTCGTAGCGGAACGCGAGATCCAGCGCGGCGTCGAGCTGCTCGCGCTCGCGCACCACCGTCAGCCCCACCGTCGAGCCCTGCTTCGACGGCTTCACCACGACGGGCAGCCCGAGGGTCAGCTCGACCTCCTCCGCGAACCGCTCGCGCGTCCGACGCGGCGACCCGTTCCCGCCCGACGTCTCGGCCGGCGTCGGCGCCATCAGCCAGTCGGCCGTGCCCACGTCGGCGGCGCGGAAGATCACCTTGGACAGGTGCTTGTCCATCGCGAGCGCGCTCCCGAGGTGCCCGCTCCCCGTGTAGCGCACCCCCGCCAGGTCGAGCAGCGCCTGGAGCGTGCCGTCCTCGCCCTGTCCGCCGTGCAGCGCCAGCAGCACGACGTCGGCGCCCTTCACCGCCGGCCACTCGGCGAGCGCCGGCGGGATCGACCCGCCCCCCCCGCCGAGCTTCCCCAGCTGCTCCAGCGACGGCGGCGTGGTGCCCACGCCCGCGGCCAGATGCGCCGCCTCGCGCTCGCGCGACAGCGGCCCCTCCGCCGGGTCGACGCAGGTGACCGCGTGCCCCTTGGTGCGCAGCGCCTCGGCCATGCGGAGGCCGGAGGCGAGCGAGACGTCGCGCTCGGCGGAGAAGCCGCCGAGAAGAACCGTGATGTTCAAGTGGGAATCACCCCGCTCGACGCTCGACGCTCGACGCTGCCCCCGTCCCGAAGACGGAGCGAGCGTCGAGCGTCGAGCGTCGAGCGTCGAGAGGAGGTTCGTTGTCCTAGCGGCTCATCAGGAACTGCAGCATGTCCGTCCGCGTCACGATGCCCGCGACGCGTCCGCCCTCCTGCACGAGCAGCGCCGGCGTGGTCTTGCTCAGCAGCTTCGTGACCGCGTCCACGTGCTCGTTCGCCGGGACGACGGGGAACGGCTCGTCCATCACCTCGCCGACCGTCGCGTCCAGGAAGCGCGTGCTCTCCAGCCCGCGGGTCGTCAGGTGGTACTCGGTCACGCTGCCCACGCACTGGTCGCCGTCCATCACCGGCAGCTGCGACACGTCGTGCAGCTTCATGAGCCCCAGCGCCTGTCGCACCAGCGCGCCCGGCGCCGTGCCGACGAGCGTCGCCGGCCCGCCGCGCGAGTTGTCGGCCTTCGCCTCCAGCAGGCGCGCCAGCGTCACGCGGTCGGCGTCGAGCAGCTGGTTCTCGCGCATCCACTCGTCGTTGTAGAGCTTCGAGAGGTAGCGCTCGCCCGTGTCGCAGAGGAAGGTCACGACGTACGCGTCCGGATCGTCGATCCGCCGCGCCAGCTGCATCGCGACGTGCGTGATGAGCCCCGCCGATCCGCCGACGAACAGCCCCTCCTCGCGCGTCAGCCGGCGCGCCATCGCGAAGCTGTCCTTGTCGCTCACCGTGTGGATCTCGTCGATCACCGACAGGTCGAGCGTGCCCGGCAGCTTGTCCTGCCCGATCCCCTCGACCTTGTACGGCGCCCCGGTCGGCTTCTCCCCCGGCTGCCCGCGCGACTGGCGCCACAGCTCGGCGAGGACCGACCCCTGCGGGTCGCCGGCGACGATCTTGATGTCCGGGTTGCGCTCCTTCAGGTAGCGGCCGACGCCGGTGAGCGTGCCGCCCGTGCCGGCCGCGGCGACGAAGTGCGTGATGCGCCCCTCCGTCTGCTCCCACAGCTCGGGGCCCGTCGTCGCGTAGTGCGCCTCGGGGTTCGCCTGGTTGTAGAACTGGTTGGCGAGGATCGCGTTCGGCGTCGCCTCCGCGATGCGCTTCGCCCACATCACGTAGTTGTCGGGATGGTCGGGGGCGACGGCCGTCGGCGTGACGATGACCTCCGCCCCGAACGCCTTCAGCAGCCGCACCTTCTCCTGCGACATCTTGTCCGGCATCGTGAAGATGCAGCGGTAGCCCTTCATCGCCGCCGCGATCGCGAGCCCGACGCCGGTGTTGCCGCTCGTCCCCTCGACGATCGTCCCGCCGGGCTTCAGCGCCCCGGCCCGCTCGGCGGCCTCGATGATCGGCATGCCGATGCGGTCCTTCACGGAGCCGCCCGGGTTGAAGATCTCCGCCTTGCCGTAGAGCGGCGTGCGGATCCCGCGGCCCAGGCGGCCGAGGCGGATCAGCGGCGTCCAGCCGATCGTGTCGAGGACGGAGTCGTACGGGGCCCGGTTGCGGAGGGCCGGGGCGACGGCGGGTGCACTCATGGGAGCGTCAGGGGCGGGCGCGGAGCACGGTGTCCCCGGGCAGCGGCGCGGCCTCGGGATGACGGAAGTAGACCGGGAAGAGGATGGCCGCGCCCGTGGGGCGGCCGTCGCGCATGCCCGGCGCGAAGCGGAGCTTCTCGGAGCCGGCGACCGCGCTCGAGTCGAGCGCCGGAAAGCCCGACGGCTCGGTCACGCGCGTCGACTCGGGGAGCACGGCGCCGGCGGCGTCGACCCAGAGCCGCAGCGTGACGTTCCCCTGCACCTTCTGCGCGTACAGCGCGGCCGGGTAGCGGAACGGCGGATCGGCGTTCGTCATGCGCGGCGGGCCGTCGGCCGGCGGCCGGTCGGCGGGCGGCGCGGGCACGGCGGCGGGCGGCGTCGCGTCGGCGCCGTTCGGCGCGCCCTCGGCGGCCTCGTCGCCGCGCTTCTGACAGGCCGCGACGCCGAGCGCGACCGTCAGCATCGCCCCGATCCCGAGGGCGCGCCCGAATCGCGCGCGCAGGGGTCCGGAGCGGAACTCGCTAGGGTGAAACGGCATAGAAGTGTGAATCTACATGCGGAGGCATCGGCCGACGACCGAGCCTCCGCGCTCCGTGCCGGGCGCCGTCGTGGCCGCTCCGCACGTTGCCTGGCGGCCGGTTGGGCCGTCCGATCGCTACTAACGATCCGGTCCCCCTGCACTTGCCGATGCGCACCACTCGCTCGTCGCTCCTCGCGCGCGCGCCCCACGCTCGTGCGACCCGCGCCCGTTCCGCCCAGCCGCAGCGGGCGGCCCTCGCCGCCGCCGCGCTCGCCGCGCTGGCGGCCTGCGGCGGCGACTCGCCCACCGAGCCCGGCAACGGCGGCACGTCGTCGCCGACGCTGGCGATCGTGCCGACCTCCAGCAGCGCGCCCGGGCTGGAGGGCAAGCAGTTCTCCGCCGCCCCCGGCGACACGATCCGCCTGAGCGGCCAGATTCGCCGAGGCAGCTCGACCAGCACGCCCGGCAGCGTCTCGTGGCGCTCGACGGACGCCGCGGTCGCCGAGGTGAGCGCGGACGGCCTCGTGCGCGCGCGCGCGGTGGGCGCGGCGTCGGTGATCGCCAGCGCCGACAACCTCGCCGACACGCTGCGCGTCGTCGTCAGCACCTGCGGCACGACGCGCGCGCTCGCGCTCCGCGTCGGCCAGGTGCAGGCGTTCGACGGCGCGCAGGGCACCGACCTGTGCATCGTCTCGGGGAGCGCGTCCGAGGAGTACGTGCTGATCCCGTACTACGCGACCGACTCGGCCACGCGCTCGGTCTCGCTCGCCGTCACGGCCAGCGGCATCGGGACGATGGCGGCCGACGTGGGCGACCTCGCGGCCGCGGCGACGACCGGCGACGTCGGTCCGCTGCGCTCGCGCCTGACGGCGTCGCGCACCACGCTCGGCGACGAGAACGTGACGGACGCGCCGCTGCACCGCCGCCTGCGCCGCCACACCGATCGCGAGCTCGGCGCCGGCCAGATGGCGCGCGCGCGCACGGCGCTGCGCGCCGGCCGGGGCGAGGCGTTCGCCGCGCGCCGGCTGGCGCCGCGCGAGCGGCCCAATGCCAACGCGAGCCAGGCGCCCGCCGCGGGGAACGTCGCCGCGGCCGACCTGCCGACCGCGTCGCAGGTGCTGCAGGCGGTGCCGCGCGTGGGCGACCTGCTGCGCCTGAACGCGCGGACGACGTCGGCCTGCGACACGACGCAGGCCGGCCAGTTCCGCGTGGGCCGCATCGCCGCGGTCACCGACCGCATGGTCATCGTCTCCGACACGGCCAACCCGCGCAACGGCTTCACGGACGCGGAGTACCGCCAGTTCGCGCTCGCCTTCGATACGCTCGCCTACCCGGTGGACGTGGCGAACTTCGGCGAGCCGTCGGACGTCGACCGCAACCAGCGCGTGATCGCCTTCTTCACGCGCGCCGTGAACGAGGAGACGCCGCGCAACGCGGACTACGTCATCGGCGGCTTCTTCTGGGAGCGCGACCTTTTCCCGAACAACGTCCCCGTCGCCCAGGGCGGCTGCGCCGGCAGCAACGCGGCGGAGCTGTTCTACATGCTCGTCCCCGATCCGACGGGCGCGATCAACGGCAACGTGCGCTCGAAGTCGTACGTGAGCGAGGTGACGGTCGGCACGCTGGCGCACGAGTTCCAGCACCTGATCAACGCCGCGCGCCGCATCTACGTGACCGACGCCGACGACTACGAGGACGTGTGGCTCAACGAGGGGCTGAGCCACATCGCCGAGGAGCTCGTGTTCTACCGCGCGACCGGCTCCGCGCCGCGCGCGCGCCTCACCGCGCAGTCGGTCCGCGCCACGGGCACCGTGTTCGACATGTTCAACCTGTACGGCAACGACAACCTCCGCCGCGTGCTGACGTACCTGCGCGACACGGAGACCCGCTCGCCGTTCGGGAACGACGACGATCTCGAGACGCGCGGCGCGACCTGGCAGTTCCTGCGCTACGCGGCCGACCGCCTGGCGGCGACGTCCAGCGCGAGCGAGAGCGCGCTCTGGAAGAAGCTCGTCGACAACAAGACGTACGGCCGCCGCAACCTGCAGCAGGTCATCGGGACGTCGGTGCCGCTCGACGACTGGTTCCGCGACTGGACGGTGGCGAACTACGTCGACGCGCAGGCGCCGGCGCTGACGGGGCTCGAGTCGCGCTTCACGCAGCCCAGCTGGTCGTTCCGCTCGGTGCTGTCGTCCTACTCGGACACGCAGGGCCGTCCGTACGCGCTCGGCACGCGCACGCTGACGAACGACGCGCCGCAGTCGCTGCGCCTCAACGGCGGATCGGCGGCCTACCTGCGCTTCGCCGTCCCGGCGGGGCGCCAGGCGACGCTGCGCACGCGGGCCGACACGCCGCGCGCGGGCTCGGTGCGGCTCACCGTGGCCCGGATCCGCTAAGGCACGATCGAGCACGCTCGAGCACGAACGAAACGGCGGGCCTCGCGCGTCATGCGCGGGGCCCGCCGTTTCGTTCGCGGAGCGATGCGAGCGGGATCGGACGCCGGTCCGACGCGCCGCGCCGCCTAGCCGATCAGCACCGTCGGCGCGCCCATGACGATCGAGCCGCCGTGCGCCGTCATGTCGCCCAGGCGCGCCGCGGGCTTGCTCGAGATCAGCACCGTGAACGAGCCGAGCGCGATCACGTCGGGCGGGCCCGCGCAGACGCACATCGAGGTCGCGGTGGCGGAGGGGAGGCCGACGATCAGCGTCGTCGGGCCGCCCGGCTGCACGACCGGGCCGCCGACGTGCGGCACCGGGCCGGTGAACATCGGGCAGACGTGCATGTCGGTGATGCGCGCGGCGGGCATGCCCATGGCTCGTCTCCGGTCAGGCGGTGGTCGGGGCGGGCGGCGACTTGGCCTGCGCCGTGGCGTGCGCGCTGACCTGCACGTCGTGGTCGTAGGCCTGCCGCGCCATCGTCGCCGAAGCTTCCCACCCGCCCAGGCGGCGGACGATCTCGACGCCCTGCGCGAGGTGGCCGGCGAAGCGCGTGGCCATGTGCGCGGGCGGCCCCTGCATGGCGGCGAGCGTGATCGCGCCCGCCACCAGCTGCCAGCAGGCGCCCGGCGGCGGCGGGACCATGAACGGGACCTCGGGCGCGGCGAGGCTCCCGCCGCTGAAGAACACGGCGAACCCCGCGCAGCCGACCGGCGTCTCGGCGGTGGCCGCCTGCGCCGCCGCGAACGCCGTGCGGCGGTTCGCGTCGTCGGGGTGCGCGATCCACCGCTCGACGGCGGCCAGCGCGTGCTGCACCGCGGGCGGGACGACGCCTGCGGATGGTGCGGCGGCGCCCGCCGGCGGCGAGCCCGCGCCCGGCGCCTCGGCGGCCGTCTGCGCCGCGTGGCGCGCGCTGACCCAGGCCCACCAGACGGCTTCCCGCTTGGGCAGCGCGGACGCGACGAGGCGCACCGCCTCGGGGTGCTTGCCCGCCTCGGCGAGCGCGGCGAGGAGCGTGTCGGGATCGGCGGCGCGCGCGGCGAGCGTCAGCAGCGCCTCGTCGGTGAACGCGGCGCGCTCGCAGAGCCAGCGCACGAGGCCGGACTGCGGGGGCGGCGGCGCGAGCGTCGCGCCGGGAGCGCCCTGGCCGGGCGCGGCGTGGATGGCGTTGGACATCGTCGGAGTCGGCTCGGACGCGCTCAGTTGATCATGGTGACGCCGCCCTTCGCGGTCAGCATCGCGCTGCCGCTGACGTTCGTCATGAGCCCCTTCACGTCGGTCGAGATCTGCCCCTCGATCTTCGTCATCATCCCCTTCATCGACACGCCCGTCTGGTCGAGCTTCACCGAGCTCTGGCCGCACTTCAGCTCCACGCCCTGCATCGCCTCGAGCGTGATCGAGCCGAGGTTCGCCTTGATGGTGATGTTCCCCATCTTGGCCGTGAGCGTGTAGTTGCCCATGTCGATCGTCGTCTCGTCGTTGCCCATCTTGATGGCGACCGACTGGTTCCCCTTCTCGACGACGAGCGTCTCGTTGCCGTCGGCGACCGTGACCTTCCGGTTGCCCGTCTTCACGGTGGTCGTGTCGTTGCCCGTGACCTCGAGCGTGCGGTTGCCGTTGCTGACGGTCACCGCGTGGTTGCCCTCGGTCACGACGAGCGCGTGGTTCCCCTTGTCGAGCGTCGTCGTCTCGTTCCCCTCCATGAGCTTCACGTCCCGGTTGCCCTTGTGGATCGTGAGGCTCTGGTTGCCCGAGCCGAGCGGGTCCTCGTCCTTCGGCTGGTTCTTGAGGACGAGCGTGTCGTGCCGCGTGATGGTGCGCGTGCGGTCGCGCCCGATCTTGCTCGTCTCGTCGTTCTCGACGACGGTGTCGAAGTCCTTCTCGGCGTGCAGGTAGACCTGCTCGCTCCCCTTCTTGTCCTCGAAGCGGAACTCGTTGAAGTGCGCGGCCGTGCCGTTCAGCGTGCTGCGCGACTTGATGCCCGACTGCGTCTTGTTGTCGGGCAGCGCATAGGGCGGCATGTTGTCGGCGTTGTACACGCTGCCGACGATGATCGGCCGGTCCGGGTCGCCCTCGATGAAGTCGACGACGACCTCCTGCCCGATGCGCGGCAGGTGCACGGCGCCCCACTGCCGCCCCGCCCACATGGACGCGACGCGCACCCAGCACGAGCTGTTCGCGTCCTTCTTGCCCTCGCGGTCCCAGTGGAACTGCACCTTCACGCGGCCGTACTTGTCGACGAAGATCTCCTCGCCGGCGGGGCCCACGACGACCGCCGTCTGGCAGCCGGCGACGTGCGGGCGCGGCGTCGTCTGCGGCGGGCGGAAGGCCAGCGCGGCGGGCGTGGTGCCGAAGCGGTTCGTGTACGTGAAGCCGTCGTCCACGCCGGCCGAGCCGATGCTCCCGCTGCTGGCGAAGTGCTCCACGTCGACCACGACGTACTCGCCGTCGCCGTCGGCGTGGCCGTCGAGCGTGAACTTGTGGCCGGCGGTGAGCTGCGCGCACGTGCTCGCGCCCATCGTGCGCAGCGCCCCCGACTCCTCGGCGCGCATGCGCAGGTCGACCGTGCGTCGGTTGTCCTGGAAGATCTTCTGCAGGTCGGCCGCGCGGTCGCCGCCGCCCGGCGCCACGCCGTCGAAGCGCTTCGCGTAGCCGCCCGGATAGTCGTACAGCTCCAGCGCGCCGTTGCCGCCGACGCTCAGCTTGTGCGTGACCGTGCCGGCGGTGACCGTCGCCAGGACGTTGGATTCCGCGTCCAGGTGGCTCGCCGGCATCTCGAAGGTGTGGTCCCACAGCGTGACCTTCCCCGCCGTGAGCGTCTGCTCCTTCTCCCACTGGTACACGCGGTCGTCGGGCGTCAGCCCGCCCTCGGCCGGCTCGTACGACAGCTTCGTCGCGCCCGGCACCGCCGGATGCGCGGTCGGCGCGTTGCCGACGACCATCGTGTGCTGCCCGTCCGCGTGCTTGAAGAAGTAGAACAGCCCCTCCTCCTCCATCAGCCGCGAGATGAAGTCGAAGTCCGTCTCGCGGTACTGCACGCAGTAGTCGCGCTTCTCGAACGTCCCCTGCGGGTCGATCGACGACGAGGCGCCGAGCACCGTCTTCAGGATGTCGGGGACGCTCTGCTGCTGGAAGATGCGGCTCTGCTTGCGGCGCGTGAGCAGCCAGAGCTGCGGCACGAGCACGAGGCGGTACGCGGTGACGGACACGCCGCTCTCGACCTGCGCGGTCTGCCCCTGCGAGACGCTGCGCACCATCCCGTGCCAGTGGCGCGGCGACTTGTCGGGCATCGTCATCGTCACCGTCACGCCCTGCCCCAGCAGCTTGTCGAACGCCACGGGGGTGAGCGCGGGCGCCAGCAGGTCGACCTGGAAGTTGAACAGCTGCGACACCGCCTCGCGCCCGGTGAACGCGGAGACGGCGAACGCCGGGGAGTTCCCCAGAGGCGTCGTGATCCGGAGGATCGGGTCCTCAGAGCTCGACGTGGACATGGCGGGAGGGGCGACGGGAGGCGGAGCGTGGGCGGCGCACCACGTGGGACGTGCTGCGCCGCGTGGTGCGTCGTGTGGTGCGCCGCATGGTGCGGCGGGAGACGGGCGGGCGTCCGGTGGACGCCCGCCCGCCCTCGTTCAGGTGATCCTTCGGACGGACGTGCCGGAGGCGTCAGGCGGTCGCCGTCGCCGCGGATGCGGCGAGCGAGAACCCGCCGTCCTGCGCCGCGGGCGTGACCTCGTAGGTCAGCTCGCCCGCGTCGTCGACGCCGACGCGGATCGCGCCCGGACGCACGCCGCTCGCGAGCGCCTCGAGCAGCAGGCGCGACACGGTCGGCAGCATCGTGTTCGTGAGGATGTTGTCGACGTTGCGCGCGCCGCTCTCGACCTCGGTGCACCGCGCCGCGACCGCGCTCACGAGCGCGTCGTCGTACACGAGCGCCACCTTGTGCGTCTCGCGCAGCCGCCGCTCGATCTTCCGCAGCTTCAGGCGGACGATCTGCTTGAGGTTCTCGTCGCGCACCGGGTAGTACGGGATGAGCACCATGCGGCCGAGGAAGGCCGGCTTGAACACCTTGTCGAGCTCCGGCTTGAGCGCCTTCACCAGCCCGTCCGGCGACGGCGCCGTCTCGGGGTCGGCGGTCAGCGTCATGATCGTCTCCGTGCCGGCGTTCGTCGTCAGCAGGATGATCGTGTTCTTGAAGTCGATCTGCCGCCCCTCGCCGTCCTCCATGACGCCCTTGTCGAACACCTGGAAGAACAGCTCCAGCACGTCGGGGTGCGCCTTCTCGACCTCGTCGAGCAGCACCACCGAGTACGGACGCCGGCGCACGGCCTCGGTCAGCACGCCGCCCTCGCCGTAGCCGACGTAGCCCGGGGGCGAGCCCTTGAGCGTGGAGACGGTGTGCGGCTCCTGGAACTCGCTCATGTTGATCGTGACGATGTTCTGCTCGCCGCCGAACAGCAGGTCGCTGAGCGCGAGCGCCGTCTCCGTCTTGCCGACGCCCGATGGGCCCACGAGCATGAACACGCCCTTCGGCTTGTTCGGGTCCTCGATCTTCGCCGCCGTCGTGCGCACGCGCTTGGAGATCATCTCGAGCGCGTGGTCCTGGCCGATGATGCGCTGGCCGACGTGCTTCTCCAGCTGCAGCATCACGTTGACCTGGTCGCGCATCATCTTGCCGACCGGCACGCCGGTCCAGCCGGAGATCACCTCGCCGACGATCGACGCGTCGACCGCCACGCGCACCAGCGGCGTCTCGCCCTGCAGCGTCTCGAGCTTCGTCGTCAGCTCGTTCAGCTCCGCGCGCAGCGCCTCGGGCGTCTGCTCCGCGCCCGCGCCGTCGCCGTTCGCACCAGCGCCGTTCGCGCTCGCGCCGTTCGCGCTCGCGCCGTTCGCGCCCTCGTGCGCCGCCTCGAGCGAGCCGCGCACCGTGCGGATGCGCTCCACCAGCGCGCGCTCCTCCTCCCAGCGCGCCGTCAGGCGCGTCAGCTCCGCCTCGACCTCGGTGCGGCGCGTGGCGATCGCCGCCAGCCGCTCGCGGTGGTCGGCGCCGAGCGCGGTCTCGCGCTCCAGCACGCGCGTCTGCACGGCGAGGTCGTCGAGCTGCCGGCGCGCGTCCTCGACCGCCGGCGGCGTGGCCTGCTGGCCGAGCGCGAGGCGCGCGCACGCCGTGTCGAGCACGCTCACCGCCTTGTCGGGCAGCTGACGGTCGGGCAGGTAGCGGTGCGACAGGCGCACGGCGGCGTCGAGGCCGTCGTCCGTGATGCGCACGGTGTGGTGCTTCTCGAGCGCCGGCACGACGCCGCGCAGCATCGTCAGGCAGAGGTCCTCGGTCGGCTCCTCGACCTTCACGAGCTGGAAGCGGCGCGACAGCGCGGGATCCTTCTCGAAGAACTTCTTGTACTCGGCCCACGTCGTCGCGGCCAGCGTGCGCATCTCGCCGCGCGCGAGCGCCGGCTTCAGCAGGTTGGCGGCGTCGTTCTGCCCCGCCGCGCCGCCGGCGCCGATCATCGTGTGCGCCTCGTCGATGAACAGGATGATCGGGGTCGCCGAGTTCTTCACCTCGTCGATCAGCCCCTTCAGCCGGTTCTCGAACTCGCCCTTGATGCCCGCGCCGGCCTGCAGCAGCGCGAGGTCGAGCGACAGCAGCCGCACGTTGCGCAGCGGCTCGGGCACGTCGCCCTCGACGATGCGGCGCGCGAAGCCCTCGACGACCGCCGTCTTGCCGACGCCCGCCTCACCGACGAGGATCGGGTTGTTCTGGCGGCGGCGCAGCAGGATGTCGACCACCTGGCGCACCTCGAAGTCGCGGCCGAGCACCGGGTCGATCTTGCCGGCCTTCGCCTTCGCCGTGAGGTCGACGCAGAACTGGTCGAGGTTCGGCGTCTTGCCGCCGGCCTTCGGCGCGCCCGACGCCCCGCCGCTCGACGCGGACGAGCCGCCGCCGCTCTGCAGCCCCACCTCGGCCGCCGCCTCGGGCGACGGCGCGGTGATCGTCAGGAACTCCTTCCGCAGCACCTCGGCCGGGATCTTCTCGAACTCCTTGCTGATGTCGGCCGCGAGGCGCTGCAGCTCGACGGTCGAGACGAGCGCCAGCACGCAGTGGCCGGTGCGCACCTGCGCCGCGCCGAGCTCGATCGAGCCGAGCGTCCACGCCTCGGTGAGCATCTTCACCAGCGAGGGGCTGAGCGACGGCGTGCGCGCGTTGCCGCTCTTCAGGCGGTCGAGCCCGCGCGCGAGGTCGTCGGCCAGGCGCGAGCGGTTCACGCCGAAGTGCTTGAGGATCAGCGCCAGGTCGCCATCGGTGCTGTCGAGCGCCTTCGTGAGGAAGTGCTCGATCTCGACGTCGTAGTGCGTGCGGGCGAGGCAGAGCCCCGCGCCGGACTCCACGCAGCCGCGCGTCGCGGGGTTCAGCTTCCCGATGAGGGACTTCAGGTTGACCGACATGGCGTCTCCGGAAGAGCGGTGCGGATGGAACGAGCGAGGAACGGCGGGGACTTCGAGAACGGCGGCAGCGGGGGCGTGCACGAACGCGGGGCGCGCGGCACGCCGCGCGATCCACGCGGTCGGTGGATCGTCAGCAGAGCGTGAGCACGGTGTCGTCGGGATCGCGCGGCATCGGACGGCTCGCGAGCCACGAGCCGCGCCCCAGGCGCGGGGTGCCGGCGGGCGGCGGCGCATCGGCCGTCGCGGGCGCCCCGAGCGTGCAGCCGGCGACCGCGCCGCGCAAGAGTACGAGCTGCGCGTCCACGCCGACCTGGTCGTCGGCGTAGAGGCGCGCGAGCGAGGCGAGCGCGGCGTGCGCCGGCCCGCCGGGCAGGAAGGCGTCGAACTGCGCGCGCGTCAGCGGCCCGAGACGCAGCCGCACGCGCGCCTGCGCGTCCCACGCCGCGTCGCCGAGCACGCCGAAGCCGAGCCGGCCCGCGTCGCGCGGCTCGCCCAGCGTGCACTGGCCGCCCGCGTCCACGCGCCGCCACTCGCCGACGAACTGCTCGACCTCGGCGGGAACGTCGAAGTAGTCGCCGATGATGCGCGCGAGCCCGTCGGCTGGACGCGCGCGCGTCGCCAGCAGCCCGGCGTAGAAGGCGAGCGCCTCGTCGTGCGCCGGCAGCCGCTCGCGCAGCCCGGCGGTGCCGACGCCCGCCAGGTCGAGCAGGTGCTCGTACAGGCGGTCCTGGCTCCCGGTCTCGTGCGCGGTCGCGAAGTGCCCCTGCTGCCAGGCGCGGTAGTACAGGGAGAGCGCGCGATGGTGGAACAGGTCCAGGAAGTCCCGCATCGCCGTGTCGCGCGCGCGCGTGCGCGCCGCCACGTGCTCGGTGTAGACGTGCGGGAGCACGCCCTGGGGACCGGTCAGGCCGAAGAAGTTGACGACGAAGCGCGCCGGCGGCCCGTCGTCGCGCGCCGCGTCGCCCGACGCGTCGACGCTCTCGGGCACGTCCAGCGCCTGGATCTCGCTCGGCGGGAATCCGAGCGACGGGTGCACGCCGAAGCGCGCGACCTCGTCGGCGGGATCGGCCCAGCTGCCGACGGGCGCGCGGTCGGGGCGCAGGCGCGAGAGCAGCCGCACGGCCTGCGTGAACCCGAAGCTCGTCGGCTCGCGGCGCATGGCGCGCAGCAGCTTGGCGCGGTCGCGCGCCTCGCGCGCCTCGCGTTCGGCCGCGCGCGCTGCGTCGCGCGCCGCATCCTCCACGGCGACCTGCGCGGCCGAGTCGGCGGGCGTCGCCACCGCGGGGCCGTACGTCGCCGGCTCGGGCCCCGTGCTCACGCCGCCCACGTCGCTCACACCAGCGTCCGACATCCGGCCCTCGGCGCCCACTCGCGGAGCACGCGCTTGCGCTGGCGCGAGCGCACGCTGAGCTGCGTGAAGCTGTTCATCGACGCGTACAGCGCGAGGAACCGCTCGAGCACGGTCGCGAACAGGAACAGGCCGCCGCCGGGGAACTGCTCCTCGTCGAACTCGATCTCCACGCGGCGGCCGCGCGCGAACGCGATCCCCTGCGGACCGACGACGCGCGCGAAGCTCGGCGAGGCTTCCACGTGCACGAGCCCCTGGATGTGCCGCTCGCCGGCCGTCGAGTCGCCGGCGTTGTGCAGCCGCAGGAGCTCGCGCAGCGCCTCGCGCCCCTCCTCGACCAGCGAGAGGTGGTTGAGCGACAGCGTCGAGATCAGACGCCAGAGCAGCGGCTTGCCGAGCGGCGGATGGATCACGGGCGTCGGCTTCACGATCGCCGCGATGCGCCGCACCGGGCCGCCCTGCACCAGCTCGAAGTCGCCGCGGTCGTCGACGCCGAACGGCAGCCGGCTCGGCAGGTCGCCGTTGAAGCAGGTGAGCGTCAGCGAGGCCACCTCGGCGTCGGGCGCGCGCACGCGGCCGCTGAGGTCCGCGAAGCTGAGGTGCACGTCGGTGCCGCGGTCGGTGCGCCAGCTGCTCGCGCGCCGCATCGCGTGCCAGAACGTCCCGTTCTGCGCGTCGGTGCGGCCGTGCCGGAACGCGTACAGCGGCTCGATCGGCATCGGCTCGCCCTTGCCCGCGCCGGCGCCGACCACGCGGTCCACCGACCACGTCTCGATCTCCAGCCGGCGGCGCACGTCGGGGATGACGACGTACTCCGGGTGCCGCTCGCTCAGCAGGATCGGGTCGGCGACGTGCTGGAACAGGTTGACGACCGGCGTGCAGCCGAGCCGCACGGCGCGCGGCGACAGCCCCAGCTCGAGCACCTGCCGCCGCTCGGCGCGCTCGAACGGCGAGAGCACGAAGAACAGCTCGACGCGCGCGCCCGCGTCCAGCGTGCGCACCGCGCGCGCGACGCCGTCGACGTCGACGAACAGGAACTTCTGCGGGAAGGCGAACAGCTCCTGCAGCAGCGCGTAGCCCGCGAAGGTGCGCCGCGGATACGGCAGCATCGTGTCCTCGGGCTCGAGCCCCACCGGCCGGATCGCGTCGGGGCCGAGCACGATCGGCGCGCGCGAGGGCTGGTCGGGATCGCGCACGACGACGCGCAGGCAGTTGTTGAGCAGCAGCTCGTACAGCGCGTCGGCGACGTTCGGCTCACCCGAGAAGTGCAGGCGCAGCGCGTCGAGCGTCGGGCCGCGCGCGGCGCCGCTGCCGTTCCCGCTGCCGCTCGCGACCTCCAGCTCGCCGAAGCGCAGCCCGCTGAACGCGCGCAGCTCCACGCGCACCGCGCCGACCGCCTCGCCCAGGCGCACGCCGCCGCCCACGCGGTCGGGCGGCGTCCACTCCGCGGCCGCGATCGTGCACGGCCAGAGGCTCGTGTCGTAGCTCGTGCGGAAGCGGCACGGCATCCCCTGCACGGGGCGCGAGCGCAGCTCGCTGCCGCGCGGCACGTGGAAGCCGCCGGGCAGCTTGCCGAGCTCCGGATCGAGCTCCAGCTCGACGAGCGACATCGACGGGATCGGGCGCACGTGCTGCGGGTGCAGCACGTCGAGCAGCGCCTCCGAGATCTCCGGCAGGTCGTCGTCGATGCGCTGCTGCACGCGCGCCGCCAGGAAGGCGAAGCCCTCCAGCAGCCGCTCGACGTGCGGGTCCTCGCACTTGCCCGGCTCGAGCTCCAGGCGCGCGGCGACCTTCGGGTAGCGCGTGGCGAACTCCGCGCCCATGCGGCGCAGGTAGCCCAGCTCGCGTTCGTAGTACAGCAGCAGATCGTCCTGCACGGTCGTCCGGCCTCCGTCAGCGCGTGGACGCCGCGTCGGCGCCCACGTCGTACACCCCGCTCGCCATCTCGAGCACGGTGTCGAAGACCACGCGCTCCGGACTCGGGTCCATCCGCAGGATCGCCTCGACGGCGAAGCGGATCTGCGGGACGTTCCCCGAGGTCGTGTCGATCAACTTCACGCGCGCCTCGGCGAGGCGCGGCTCGAACCGCTCCAGCGCCTCCTGCAGCATCCCCTGCAGCGCCTTGCGGCCGTCGGGCGTGCCGACGGCCAACCCCGTCGTGTCGGGGATCCCGAACTCGAACACCGAGTCGCGCAGGTGCGCGTACTGCGTCGGCACGTCGACGATCGAGCGGCGCGTGTTCAGCAGCCACTCGACGTCGCGCTGCACCGACTCGCGGAACGCGCGCGCCGAGGCGTCGAACGACGTGCCCGGATCGACCGAGCGTCCGGGCTCGGTGTCGGTCAGGCGATCGAGGAGCGAGGGGAGGACGGAGCGCTCGAGCTCCGTGCGCGGGGGCACCTGCGGCCGCCGGCGCTCAGGCGCTGCGCTGGAGCGCGATCGCCTGCAGCGGATCCAGACGGCACACGCGCAGATAGAGATCGCTGCGCTGGTGCTCGCCCGCGTAGCTGTCCTCCAGCTTGTCGATCACGCGGCAGAGCAGCGCGATCGGCTGCGCCACGAGCGGCCCGGCCTCCCACGTCTCCAGCTGCCGCTCGTCGATCTCCGCCACCAACTTCTCGAGCATCGGCTGCGCGACGATCGCGAGGTTGGCCTCGACCATGACCCACGCGATCTGCGTCTGGCGCACGAACCGTCCGCGCGGCGAGCGCTCGCGCGCCAGCTCGGCGACCAGCAGCTCGATCGCCTTGTTCGGGCGTCCCGCGACGAGCTCCGCGCGCGCCTGCGTGAACGGATCGCGCGGCGCGACGCTGCCCGGTGTGGCCACGCGCGGGCGGCGGCGCCCGCCGCTCGCGACGCGCGTCATCCCGCCGTGCTCCGCGGTCTCGTCGTCCTGCGCCAGCGCGTCGTCGAGCACCTCGGTCCCGTCGCCGAACTCGACGTCCGCGCTCGCGGCCGCGTCGTCGTCGCCGGTGAGCCCCTGGGCCTCGAGCCAGGCGCGCGTCTCGTCGTTGGCGGTGGGCGTGTCGTCCATGAGCGTCATCTCCGGCAGCCGCGGCAGCGCGGTGAGCAGCGCGCGCAGTTCGCCGCGGATCGCGGCGCCCACGGCGGCGTAGGTGCCGCCGAGCTGCGCGCAGGCGGTGAGCGCGTAGCGCTGCAGGTCGAGCCAGCCGCGCCCCTGCGGCACGGCCATGAGCGCCTCGCCCTGCTCCAGCAGCTCCGCCCAGCGGCCGTCGAGCAGCAGCGTCTTGAGCTTCGCGCGCGTGGCCGTCGGCGGCGCCTCCAGCAGCTTCGGATCGACCTCGCCGGGCGTCGCCAGCAGCTCGCCCCAGCGCAGGCCGCGCAGCATGAGGTACGGCGCCGGGCTGGTCGGGTCCTGCTTGCGGAGGAAGCGGGCGACGGCGCCCACGCGCGCCGCGGCGTCGGCCGCGTTGACCGGCTCGGCCGGCATCGCGCCGCCCTCGGCGCCGCCGGTCCACCCTTCGGGCGGCGCGTAGCTGCCGACGTCCTCGGCGCCGAGCGGCGCCTCCTCGATCGGGTCGGGGTCGGCCTCCAGCTTGACCGCGAGCGTCGCGGCCGCCATGCGCGCGATGTCCTCGAGCGCGCCGCGCAGCTTGTTGAACGCGGGGGCGTCGCGGCCGAAGCGCGCGTCGGCCGTGATCTCCAGCGCGTCGAGCGCGTCCTGCGCGAGCTTCGCGTCGGCGACCAGCAGCTTGTAGAACGCCTTGTTCGTCGCCGCGATCGCGCGGTCCGCGTCCTCGGGCATCCGCTTGCCCTGCTGCGCCGCCTCGTAGCGCGCCGCGCCGCGATCGGAGTTCTGCTCGGCCTCCTGCTCCGTCGGGATGCCGCGCGACACCTGGTACTCGACGAACTGCAGCCCGTCGTTGGCGACGGCGATCATCTTCGCCGGCACGTCCAGGCGCGAGCCGACCCACTCCAGCGGGCCGGTACGCAGCTCCAGGTCCTCCTCGTCGAGCTCCGGGTAGCACCCCTCCCAGTACGTCTCCAGGATGCCCTTCAGGACGCCGAGGCCCGTCGCCAGCCCGCCCAGCCCGTCCCGCTTGAGCAGCGCCTCGGACAGCCACGCGGCGAGCTGCAGGTCCTTCGTCTCGCTCTCCAGCAGCTGCGAGGCGAGCGCGATGACCTGCGGCCAGTCGGCGAGCTTGCGCTCGGTGGCCAGCCCGCCGGCCGGCAGCTCCATGTCCTCGCGCCGCGCCTCCTTGACCTTGTCGTAGCGCGGATCGTAGCGCAGGTCGCGGCCGGCGGGGTTGTCCCCGGGTACGGCGGTGAGGAGCGCCTCGACGAGGGCGGCGTTGGTGGGCATGTGCGGCGGGGGAACGACGAGGGACGACGAGGGAACGACGACCGGAGGCCGAGCACGCGGGCGTCTGACGGCGCCGCGCGCTCGGCTCGGGGATGACGCGGCGGAGCCCTCGCATGTTACACGGACGACATGCGCGGGGAGGCGCCGATGGGGCTACGCCGGCAGGTCGGCGGGCGTGAGGGTCAGCTCGCGCACCTCGCTCAGCGGCATCAGCGCGTCGTCGATGCGCAGGAGCTTCTGCCCGATCGGGGCGAACTCGCCGTCGGGCAGCTCCTCCCAGTCGGCGGCGCGTCCGAGGCGGATCTCCGGATCCTCGTGGCGCCAGGCGGCCGGCGAGAGCGCCGGCAGCAGGACCTCGCCGAGCTCCATGTCCTTCACCGACGGCCCGGTGGCGACGCGGGCGGGTGCCCAGCGCACGTCGCGCAGCCGCTTGGCCGGCTCCAGGCGGACGGCCGCGAGGTGCGCGAAGGGGATCCAGAGATAGCGCCCCCCGGCGATGACCTCGAGGCGGGCCCCGACGCGTGGGTCGGCGTCCGCGATGGACAGGAACGGACGCCCGTTGACGGTACCACCCACCGGACCCGGCGCCGGCGCGCTCGGGAAGTCTCCGGTGGCGAACATGTGCTCACGGACCCGCTCCGCGGTGAGCGCCGCGCGGTACAGCAGCGTTCCGGCCTCGCTCTGCGCGCCGGCGCGCGCGAGGACGTCGAGGTGCTTCTCGGCGCGGTCGTACTGCCCCGCGAAGGTCAGCAGCTCGAAGAGGAAGGTGCGGCGCTGGGCGTCGGTCGGGTTGTCCCGGACCTCCGTCCCCAGCGCCTCGATCGCCGAGTCCAGCCGCCCGGCGGCGTACAGCTCTCGTGCGGTGGGCATCGGCGTGCTGCGATTACTTCGAGGAGACGGTCGTGATGTTCCAGGCGGCCTGGCCCATCGGCTTCACGTCGCCCTTCTTCGGGTTCTGGCCCCAGTACTCGATCTCGACCTTGCCGAAGGCGAGGGAGATCGACTCCATCGGCGAGTCGTCGCCGCCGGTCGCGCCCGACCACTGGATCGACTCGACCATGACGTCCTCGAACTTGTAGATGAGGAACGCCTTCTGGCCGGCGTCGCCGCCCGCCTTGCGCATCGTGACGGTGGCCTCGTCGAAGTGCTTGCCGTTCGCGCACGCCTGGAAGAGATCGGCCGACGACTTCTCGGTCTTCTTCATGGCGTTGAACGACGAGACCGACACCTTGCCGGCCGAGAGGCCGCCGGAGCCGGAGCCGACCGTCGTCGGGTTGGAGGCGCCCCAGGAGAAGGAGAAGATCTCGATCTTCTTCTCCATGCCCTTGGCGGTGGACTCGCCCTCGATGCCCTTGATCTCGAGGAAGGTATCAAATGCCATGGTCGTGATCCGCGGAGGATGGTGGTGTGGAGGAGCAGCAACGTGGTGCGCGGGGCGCACCACGTCTGACGGTGCGGGGCCGGCCGTGACGTGGGGTCACGGCCGACGCCGCGGGCATCACTTGGCCGGCTGCGGCAGCTCGGCGACGAGCCGCATCGAGACGGTGAGCTCGTCGAGCTGGTAGTGCGGCTTGAGGAAGGCGACCGCGCGGAACACGCCCGGCTTGCCCGGCACCTCGACCACGTCCACCCGAGCCTCGGAGAGCGGCTTGCGGGCCTTGATGATGCCCGGCGCGTTCTCGAGCGCGACGTACTGGTTGATCCAGCCGTTGAGGAACGACTCGATCTCGCTGCGCGACGTGTAGCCGCCGATCTTGTCGCGCATCATCACCTTGAGGTAATGCGCGAAGCGCGACGTGGCGAAGATGTAGGGCAGCTGCGCCGACAGGCGCGCGCTCGCGCTGGCCGCCGGCTTGTCGTAGACCTTCGGCTTCTGCGCCGACTGCACGCTGAAGAACGCGGCGTTCGGCGTGCCCTTCTGGTGCACGAGCGGCGCGAACCCGAGGTCGGCCAGCTCCTTCTCGCGGCGGTCGGTGATCTGCACCTCGGTCGGGCACTTCATCACCAGCTCGCCGGCGTCGGTGCGGAAGTTGTGCACCGGCAGCCCCTCGACCAGCCCGCCGCTCTCGACGCCGCGGATCGACGCGCACCAGCCGTAGAGCGCGAACGCCTTGTTCACGTTCGCCGCCAGCGCGTACGCCGCGTTGCCCCACAGGTAGGCGCCATGGTCGGTGCCGTCGACGCGCTCCTCGTAGTTGAACGCCTCGACCGGCACGGTCGCGCTGCCGTACGGCTCGCGCACGAGCACGCGCGGCGCCGTCAGCGCCACGTAGCGCGAGTCCTCGGTCTGGCGGAACGCCTTCCACTTGGCGTACTCCGTCGTGTCGAAGACCTTCGCGAGGTCGCGCGGCTGATCGAGCTCCGAGAAGCTCTCGAGGTTGAACATCGCCGACTCGGCGGCGGTGATGAACGGCGCGTGCGCGGCCGCCGCCACCTGCGACACCTTCTCGAGCAGCTCGATGTCCTGGCCCGTCTTGTCGAAGTAGTAGTCGCCCACGAGCGCGCCGAAGGGCGTGCCGCCGAAGACGCCGTACTCCTCCTCGTACACCTTCTTGAACAGCGCGCTCTGATCGAACTCGGGGGCGCGCTGCAGGTCGCGAAGCAGCTCCTTCTTGGAGACGTTCATGACCTTGATCTTCAGGCCCGTGCCCGTCTCGCTCTGCGAGAGCAGGTACTTCAGGCCGCGCCACGACGCCTCGAGCTTCTGGAACTCGGCGTGGTGGAGGATCTCGTTGAGCTGGATCGAGAGCAGGTGATCGATCTGCGCGATGCGCTGGTTGATCATCGTCTCGGTGTCGCGCGAGACGGTCATCGACCCCTCGAGCACCTCGGCGACGAAGCGCGAGACGAGGTCCTTGCCGCGCTGCTGCGACTCGACGTCACGGCCGACGCGGCCGTCCTGCACGATCTGGTCGAGGAGCGACGCGCTGGCGTCCGGCGAGTACGCCGCGCCCGTCTGCCCGCTGGCCTGGGTCTCAGCCATTGTTGCCGCCCTCCGTGATCCCGAGCTCGGCGCGCAGCTTGTTCATCTTCTCGGCGTCGCCGAGCGTGGCCTGCAGGACCTCGTCGAGCTTCTCGTTCGTCTGCAGCGAGCCGCGCAGGTCGGAGAGCTGCGTGCGGAGGTCGAGCAGCTCCTTGAGCGGCTTCACCTGGCGCGCGACGGCGTCGGGCGAGAAGTCGTCCATGCTGCGGAAGTTCAGATCGACGGCGAGCTTCGGCGCGTCGGCGTCCTCGCTCAGCTTGTTCTCGACCGTGAACGCGAGGTGCGGCTTCATGCTGGCCAGCACCTCGTCGAAGTTGTCGGGGGTGACCTCGACGAACTTCCGGTCCTTGAGCTTCGGGAGGGGCTCGGTGGGCTGGCCCGTGAAATCCCCGAGCACGCCCATCAGGAACGGCAGTTCCTTCATTTCCATGGCGCCACCGGTCTCGACCTCGTACGAGATCTGGATCCGCGGCGGGCGCACGCGCTCGAGCTTCTTCTGGGTACTGTCGGCCATGAAGGACTCCTGCAGGGAGAGCACGGGAATTGCATAGGGAGAGCGGGAGCGCTCCCTACAGCTACTTGGGCACACACGAAGCGGCGAACGCACCGAGGTGCGCGTTCGCCGGTCGTCGCGTGTACGACGTCCGAAGGCGCCCCAGAGTGTAGCCGCGTGTCATCGAAGTCAAGCAAACTTCGTCGCTTCGATGCAACAGCGATTCGCGCGACGCGGCCTGCGGTGTCGCGCGACACGATCGCAGCGCCTGCGACCAGCGGCGCGCCTTGACTCTGCCCTGACGAGGACACGGGCGCATGGGTCAAAACCACCAGAAGCGCACCAGCCGCCCCCCGGTCGCCATGCCCGCGGCCGGCCCGGAACTCGCGCTGTGAGGCGGCGGCCCCATGCCGGGGCTGCCGACTTCAGGGGTCGCCCACCGCCGATGCCCCTCACCCGCCTCGCCGCCTCACCGCCGGTCCGGGCGCTCACGCCGCCCGCGGACCTCGCGCGCGCGCTCGACGGCCTCGTGCGCGCGCCCTACCGCGCCTTCGCCCACGCGGCCGGCCCCTGGCTCGCCGCGCCGTTCTCGCCGCGCGTGGTGACCCCGCCGGCCCTGCTCGACCTCGCGCGCACGCTCAGCGGACGCCTCGTCGTCACCAATCCGACCGCGGTCGTCCGGCTGCCCTGGGCCGTCGGGCTGCTGGCGCGCGCGGCGCTGCGGCGGGCCCTCCGTCCGGCCGGCACGCCGGACGTCTCGACGCCGGCCGACGCCCACGACGTCCGGACGCAGGCCGATCGGCGGCGCCTCGCGGCGCTCCAGGCACGCCTCCCCGACGCGGCGCGCGTCCTCGCGCCCGGCGCCCGGTGGGCGGCGGTCGGCCTCTACGAGCCGACGACGCTCGTCGTCCACCTCGCGCCCGAGTCCGAGATGCCGCGCGCGCCCGAGCCGCTGCGCGCGCACGCGGTGCTCCGCTACCGGCTGGTGCTCACGACCGGGCGCGACGACACGATCCCGCCGCCCGAGGCGCTCGACGCGGCCGCGACCGCCGCCGTCGCCACGCCCTGGCCGCCCGGGCGGCCGGACGGCACGCCCTGGTTCGTCCGCCGCCTGCTCCTCCCGGACTCCCACGTGGCGGCCCACATGGACGAGGGGACCCTCGCCCGGTGGGCCGCCCTCACCGGACGCGCCGGCGCCCTGCGCGACCGCTACTGGTATCGCGAGAGCTGGGAGCGCTTCCGCGAGCCGGGGCGGCGGGTCGGCTTCGTCGCGCCGGACTACGTGGCGCGCGCCCACCGTCTCGCCGCCCCGGCGGTCGAGCCCTCGACCTCCCTGCTCGGCGCGCTCGACCCGCACGTCGAGCGCGGGGTCTGCGTGCCGCCGGGCTACTGCCTGGTCGACTGCGTCGGGACGCTGGAGCTCGCGGTCGTCTCCGCCTGAGCCGACGCTACGACGCCGGCTGGGCCGCCGCCTTGCCGGCCGCCTTGCCGGCCGTCTGCGACGCCGGGTCGACCACCGCCCGCTTCCACTCGGCGGTGTTGTCGCCCGCCAGCGCGTCGCGCGGACGCGGCGGCAGCGGACACGCGGGGATCTCGAGCGCGCCGGCCGTGCACAGCAGCTCGACGAGCCGCGCCAGGTCGAGCGGCGACACGTCGTCCTCGACCAGCCCCGCGCCGCGCAGCGCCTCCAGCAGCGCGGGCACGTCCCGGGTGCCGTCGCACAGCTCCATGAGCGTCGGGCCCAGGGGCGGCAGCCGCACCGCCTCGCCGACCGGCCAGTCGACGTCCACCGTCGAGCCCTGCGTCATCCAGTCGCGGGCGGCGTCGGCGCGCAGCTGCACCGAGAGCCGCGTCCCCGGCACCACGCGCGGGGCCTGCCCGGCCAGCCGCGACAGGGCATCGGGCTGCGAGAGCGCGTGGTGCGCCCACTGGAAGCGCCAGTCGATCGTGGCCGCGTCGAGCTGCGTGCCGGCCGCGTGCATCTCCGCCACCGGCACGCGCGTGCGCCGCTCGCGCCGCAGCTCGAACGAGCAGAGCGCGAACCGCTCGATCCCGAGCGCGTCGAAGTGGCGCAGCCACCGCTCGGCGTCGCGGTAGGTCGCCGCGCCCTCGCCGGCGACGTTCCGGTAGGCGTGCAGGACGTCCCAGTCGCGCCGCCGCATGACGACGACCTCGAACTCGTTGGCCGCCTCGCCCAGCCAGCCGAGGATGCGCTGCGGCGTCGGCTCGCCGCGGCGATCGCTCAGCGCGCAGGTGATGGCGCAGCGCCCGCCGGGCCGCAGGTGCTTCGGCAGCCCCTGGATGACGCCGCGCGTCACCTGCTCGCCGTCCTCGCCGCCGTCGCGGTAGTCGAACTCGTGCGCCAGCGTCGGCACGTACGGCGGGTGGGCGCACACGAAGTCGAACGTCTCGTCGCCGACGCCGCCCCACGCGTCGCTCTCGACCGCCACGAGCGAGTCGAGCCCGTTGAGGCGGGCGTTGAAGCGCGCGAACTGCACGCTCCGCCCCGCGAGGTCGGTCGCCCACGCCTCCGCGGCCCCGCCGCGCAGCGCCCGCAGCGCCGCGATCCCGCTCCCGGCGCACAGCTCGATCATGCGCTGTCCGGGGGTGGGCGTGAACATGTCCAGGAACTGGCGCGTGAGCTGGTTGGCCGGCGGGAAGACGAACTCCTTCGGCTCGCTCCCCGTCTTCAGACGGCGACTCACGGGCGGCACGTCGGACGCCAGCCAGATCCCCTCGAGCGGCACCAGCAGCACCGAGGCCTGCAGCTTCCCCTCGCCCCCGTCGGCGACGAGGCCGAGCGCGGACAGCTGCTCGATGCCGTCCCGGCCACAGGTGGCCTCGACCGTGGCGGTCTCGAGGGGCTCGCCGTCGATGAACAGCCGCACGAGCGCCGCGTTCGCGTCCTCGACCGGGCCGGCCAGCGTCCGGCGCCCTTCGGCGAGGCGCGGGAAGCCGTAGAGGTTCGGCCCGTTCATGCGGCCGGCCACCGTTGGCTCGTCGAAGCGCGCCCGCTCGAACAGGGCGCGCACGGCGGCGAACGCCTCCGTCGGCGCGTCCGGGTGGATCGGGATGGCGGCGGTCGGGGACACGACGGTGCTCATGGCGGGGTCGGCGAGGCGGCGAGGGCAGGAGCTAGCCCGGGGGACCGGGCGCGAGGCGGGGGGGGCGAGCAAACTGCGGCGCGCCGGGCGAGGCGTCCAGCCCCGGCCGCGCTCGCATGCGGGCCACGCGCTGGCAGTCTCGCGCGAGTGCCGTACGTTGTACGGCATGCCATCCCTGCACCCCGTGCTCTGGACCAAGGGCACGCTCCTGACGCCGCAGCACCTCCAGGCTCAGGACCGCTACCACGACGACCTGCTGCGCGCGCAGCTCGGCGCGCTGACCTTCTGCCCCTGGGGGCTGACGCGCCTCGACATCGACCGCGAGGCGCTCGCCGGGGGAACGCTGGTGGTGCGCGCCGTCGCCGGCCGGCTGCCCGATGGCCTGCTGTTCGACGCGCCTGGTGCCGACCCGACGCCGCCGCCCCGCGCGCTGGACGTGGCCTGGACGCAGGACCAGCGGGCGATGCTCGTCTCGCTGGCGGTGCCCGAGTACCGCCCGGGCGCGCGCAACATCGCCGGCCGCGATCCCTTCGGGGGCGGCACGTCGACGGCGCGCTGGCGCGCCGAGGAGCAGCTGGCCCGCGACGAGACCACCGGGCTGGCGGAGCGGCCCATCCAGGTGGCGCGCACGAACCTCCGGCTGCTGCTGGAGGGCGACGCGACCGAGGGCTACACGGCGATCCCGATCGCCCGCCTCCTGCGAGCGCCGAGTGGGGAGGTGACGCTGGATCCGTCGTTCGTGCCGCCGCTGCTGGAGCTGGCGGCCAGCGACGCGCTCACGACGATGGCCCGGCGGCTCCTCGAGCGGGTGACGGCCAAGGCGACGGCGCTGGCGGGCTCGCGGCGGCAGCGGAACCAGGGGCTGGCGGACTTCTCCATCACGGACGTCGCCAGCTTCTGGCTGCTGTACACGCTGAACACCCACCTGCCGGCGCTGCGGCACCTGGCGGAGGTGCGCGGCGGCCACCCCGAGCCGCTGTGGGACGCGATGACGGCGCTGGCCGGTGCGCTCACGACCTTCGCGCCCGCGGGGCGCCCGCTGCCGGTGTACGACCACATGCGCCTGGGCGACTGCTTCGGCGAGCTGGAGGCGCGGCTGCTGGAGCTGCTGGAGACCGCGGTGCCGGAGACGGCGGTGGCGATCCCGCTCCGCACCGTCGCGCCGTCGGTGCAGGCGGCCGCCATCGACCAGGAGCGGTGGCTGATGGCGCCGCAGTGGTATCTGGCGGTGAGCGCCCCGGTGCGTCAGGCGGAGCTCGTCTCGCGGGTCGTCCACAGCTGCAAGGTCGGCTCGGCGGACGTCGTGGACACGCTGATCCGCCAGGCGCTGCCGGGGCTCGAGCTGGTGCACGTGCCGCAGCCGCCGGCCGCGGTGCCGGTGAAGCTCGACTTCCTCTACTTCGCGGTCGGGCGCGCCGGGCCGGCGTGGGACGCGGTGACGCGGGCGCGCAACCTGGCGGTGTACGTGCCCGCCGAGCTGCCGCAGGCGCGGCTGGAGCTCGTGGTGGTGCTGCAGTAGTCGTCGCCAAGGGGGAAAGCGCTGCGGGCTGCGCTTTCCAGACCGGAGCTACTTCGGCACCGGGACGCCGGGGACGGCCGGCGCCTTCGGCGCAGCCGGGAGCTTGGTCGGCACGGCGAGGGAGTCCGCGCCGGTGACGGCCGCCGCCGGAGGCTTCGGGCGGAGGGCGAAGTAGAGCACGAGCGCGATCGTCAGCAGGATCACGAGGTTGATGACGACGATCAGCGGCATCGGGATCGCGCGGCGCGGCGCGGCCGGCGCCGGCGCGGCGGCCGGCGCCGGGGGGACGGCCGGGGGAGGCGGCGGGGTGACGCTCTGCCGGATCATCCGCGTGTACTCGCTGCCACCGGCCGCCGCCGGCGCGGCCCCGAACGGCGACGGCGCGCCCGGCCCACCGAACCCGCCGGACGCCCCGGGCGCGCCGAACGCGGGCGGTGGCAGCACGGGCGGCAGGCCGGCATCGGGGAACGCGGCCGGCGGCGCGCCGACCGGCGCCAGCGGCGGGAGTCCGGCCGCCGGCGGCGGAAGGGGCGGCAGCGGCGGCGGGGCGGCCGGCGGGAGCCCCATCGGCGAGCCGACCGGCGGCAGCCCGACGGGCGGCAGGCCGACCGGCGACGGCGGCGTGGACGAGAACAGCCCGCCCGACGCGGGCGTGCCCGTGTCGAACGGCGAGCCGCCGAAGGCAGGGGGCGGCGGAGGCGTCGCCCCGCGGGCGGCGAGGGCGCCGGTGGCGCTGCCCGAGGCGCCGGCACCGTGCCCCGCGGGCGGGCCGACCGGCGGCAGCGAAGGCGGCGGTGCCGGCGGGGTGGGCGTCGGCAGCGGCGTGAAGGGCGACGGCGCGGCGCCGCTGCTCGGCCGTGGCGCCGCCTGCTGCTGGAAGAGCCCCGTGAACTCGCCCGGCCGGAGCGCGGGCTCGGCCGACGCTGCCGGCGCGGGGGCGGGCGTCGGGAGCGGAGCGGAAACCGGCGCCGCCGCCAGGGGCGGCACCGACGGTGTCGCTGCGGCCGCCGGCGTGGGCGCGGCCGGCATGGCCTGCTGGAACATGCGCGTGAACTCGCCCGGCTCGCGCTTCGGCTCGGGCTCGGCCGCCGGGATGGGCGTCGGCGCGGCGAACGGGGACGGCGTCGCCTGCAGCGACGGGCCCGGGGCCGCAGCCGCGGCCGCTGGCACCGGAGGCGGCGCCGGCGGCAGCGGCGGCAGCGGCGCCGGAGCAGCGGCCGCGGAGCCGTCGTTGCCGGTCTCCAGGCTGGCCAGACCACCGGCGATGAACAGGCGGGTGAACTCGCCGGGCGCCTTGGGCGGCGCGGGCGGCGCGTCGGGGGCCGACGCCGACGCGGGCGGGGCGCCGACCGAGAACTGGAAGGCGACCGGGGGCGTCGATCGATCCGCCCCCTCACCGCCCAGCAGCTCCGCCGGCTCGGCGACCGGCGCCGGCCCGGCGGGGACCGGCTGCGCGTCGGACGTCGGTGGCACCGCCGGCTGGGCCTGCGCGCCGAACATGGCAGTGAACGACGGCCCGCCGGCGGTCGGCTCGGCGGCCGGCGCCGGAGGAGCGGCCGGCGGCTCGGCGGCGCGTGGCTCGGTGACGCGCGGCTCGGCGACCCGCGGCGGCTCGGTGGCCGGCTCGGGGGACGTGGCGGCCCCCGACTGCTCCGGACTCCAGTCGCCCACGCGCGCGTGCAGCCACGCCGGGAAGCCGTTCATCCCGGCGATGAACTCCGTCACGATCGCGAACCCCGCCGGGATCGTCGCCATCTCGAGCACGCGCGCACGGTCCGGCATCGGCAGACGGCCGAGCGCGCTGCGGAGGCGCTCGACCTCCCCGGGGCCGGCGGCGTCGACGATGTGGACCATGACCACGCGCCCGGTCGTGGTCTCCTGGGCGTTGTGGGTGCGGATCCCGCCGTCGACGGCGGTGCACTTCAACAGACGGTAGCGCGCGTGGAAGTCGTCGCTCATGCAGCCGGCGCGACGAGTCGGGCGCGTCGCGTGAGAGGAGAGGAGGGGGCGGGCTCGGGTGGCGACGTGTATTGTTCACCGCTCGCCGCGGCGTCGCAATCAGCCGCCCGAAGCTCCGGAAGCCCCGCCAGCTGCGGCGACGCCCGCCGCGACCGCCTGCCCCGACCTCATGCGTGCCATGCCGCACCTTCCTGCCCGCGTCGTCTGGGAGGAAGGGATGTACCTCGCGCCACACCACTTCCAGGCGCAGCGCCGCCACTTCGACGACGCCGTCGCGCTGGCCTTGGGGGCGCTGTTCGCGTTTCCCTACGGTGTCGCGTCGCTCGAGCTGGACGACGAGGCGCTGCGCAACGGCACGCTGGCGCTGCGCCAGGCCCGCGGCATCCTGCCCGACGGCACCCCGTTCCGGATCCCCGACGCCGACCCCGCGCCCGAGGCCGGCGCGCTGGCCGACCGCTTCTCGCCGGCGCGCGAGGGGCACGTAGTGCACCTGGCGCTCGCCGCCTGGCGGAGCGACGACGCGAACGTCGACGGCGCGCCCGCCGAGCCCGGGCTCGGGTTCGGGGCGCCGGGCGAGGGGGGGACCGGCGGGTGGACGGCGCCGACCGGGGAGCCGCGCCCGCTCCGCTACGTGGCGGTCGAGCACGAGGTGGTCGACGAGGTGACCGGGCTGGACCGGGCGGCGCTGCACTTCGCGGCCAAGAACTTCCGCCTGCTCCTCGACGACGAGGTCGCCGACGGCGACGTGGCGCTCCCGATCGCGCGCATCCGCCGCGACGGCGCCGGCCGCTTCGTGCAGGACGCGGCGTACGTCCCGCCCTGCCTCCAGATCGGCGGCAGCCCGCGGCTGATGGCGCTGCTGCAGCAGATCGTCGGGATGCTGGAGGCGAAGGCGGCCACGCTGGCGGTCGTCGCCCGCCCGACCGCGGCGCCGCCGGTGCCGGGGGCCGCGCCGTCGGCGTACGCCGGGAACGAAGTCGCCACCCGGTGGCTGCTGCACGCGGTGCGGTCGGCGGAGGCGCCGCTCCGCCACCTGCTGGCGACGCGCAGCGCCCACCCCGAGCGGCTCTGGCTGGAGCTGTCGCGGCTGGCGGGCGCGCTCTGCACCTTCTCGCTCACCGCGCAGGCGCGCGACCTCCCGGTCTATCAGCACGACGACCTGGGGAGCTGCTTCGCGGCGCTCGAGCGGCACCTGCGCGAGCATCTCGACGTCGTCGTCGCGGCGCGGGCGGTCGTCTCGCCGCTGACGCGGGCGTCCGAGGTGCTGTTCACCGGTCCGGTGCCCGATCCGCGCTGCTTCGAGCCGGGCGCGCGCTGGTTCCTGGCCGTGCGCTCGGGGGTGGGGCCGGTGGAGACGGCGGTGCGCGTCCCGCAGTTCGTGAAGGCGTGCGCCAGCCGTTTCGTCCTCGAGCTGGTGCGGCGCGCCTATCCTGGAATGACGCTCGAGTTCCTGCCGGCGCCGCCGGCCGGGATCGCCCCGCGCGGCGACACGGCCTACTTCGAGATCACGGTCGCCGGCCCGTGCGCCCAGGGGCTGCGCGACACGCGCGAGTTCGGCGCCTACGTGCCGGACGCGCTCCCCGACGCGCAGCTCGAGCTGGTGGTGCTGGTCCCGGGCTGAAGCGCGCCGGGCCGAGGCGCGCGGGGCGGCGGCAGAACCTTCGAAGGCGACGTGACGGCGCGGGCGGCCGTGCGTCGCCTTCTGGTATTTTCGGTCGTGGCGCGCGCGTCATCGGGCGCGTACGTTGGGCCGACCGAAAGCGCCGCAAGGGCCCTTTCGCGCATCAGATGCGAGACCCGTCGGCCGCCCGCGCGCACCTGCCGCCTCCCGCCGACGGCGTCCGCCGGAGACTCGCCGGATGACCGCACCGTTCGCCGCGCCGCCCGCTCCTGGGTTCGGCGCTCCCGCCCCCGTTTCCTCCACCGACGTCCTCGCCCGCGGCCGGCTCGCGCGCATGCTGCAGGAGGCGCTGACCGCCGTGGTGCGCCTGCGCGCCGGGCGCCAGCCGGTCCCCGACGCGGCCGCCTTCCGGCAGCAGATGACGCAGCTGCTGTCGCGCGCCGACGGCGAGGCCCGGCAGGCCGGCTACCCCGCCGAGGACGTGCGGCTCGCCATCTTCGCCGTCGTGGCGCTGCTGGACGAGTCGGCGCTCAACAGCCGCCAGCCCGCGCTGGCCGACTGGGCCCGCCGCCCGCTGCAGGACGAGCTGTTCGGCGGCCACCTCGCCGGCGAGTGGTTCTTCCAGCACGTCGAGCAGCTGCTCGCGCGTCCGGACTCCGCGATCCTCGCCGAGCTGCTGGAGGTGCACCAGCTGGTGCTCCTGCTCGGCTTCCGCGGCCGCTACGGCCAGGACTCCGGCGCCCTGCAGGCGATCGCCGTGCGGGTCGGGGACCGGCTGGCCCGCCTGACGGGCAACCCGGGTGAGCTGGCGCCCTCCTGGCGCCCTCCTGCCGACGCGGTGACCACGCGCGACCCCTGGATCCGCCGCCTGACGATCGCGCTCGCCGCCTCCGCCGTGCTGGCCGTCGGCCTCTGGGGGATCGGCGCCGTCACGCTCGGCAGCGCCGTCGATCAGATCCGCGCCGTGTCGACTCGATAACGCGCCGGACGCGGCGGGCGGCGGACCGCGGATTCCAAGACCCGCAGTCCGCAGCCCGCCGCGTCCGGCGCGACGTACGTCGCCGTCCGCAGTCCCGCCCCTCCTCTGCCGCATCCTCCGATGGCCCGCCCCGCCGCGACGCGCTGGTACGCCGCGCTCGCCACGCTGCTCGTCTTCGTCCTCCTCGCCTGGCTCCTCGGCGCGGTGCTCCCGCTCACCGAGGGCGAGCGCACCGCGCTCCGCGTCGGGCTGCTCGCCCTCGGGCTGATCGCCGCCGCGGCGCTCCTCTGGTACCTGCGCCCCGACGCGCCCGCCGCGCCGGTCGCCGGTCCGGGGAAGGACGACGCGCTCGTCGCCGTCGCCGCCGCCCGCGCGCGCCTGCCGCGCGGCGCGTTCGACCAGCGCCCGCTCGTGCTCCTCGTCGGCACCGAGGGGAGCTGCAAGACCACCGTCGTCACCCGCGCCGGGCTGGACACCGAGCTGCTGGCCGGCGACGCCGTCGGCGACACGCCGCCGACCACCAAGGCCGCCAACCTCTGGATGGCGCGCCAGGCCGTCTTCGCCGAGCCCGGCGGGAAGGTCCTGGCGGACGAGAACCGCTGGCGCTCCGTGGTCCGCGCGCTGCGCGCCCCGGCGCTCGGCGCCGCGCTCGGTCGGGGGGAGCCCGCGCCGCGGGCCGCCGTCGTGTGCGTCAGCTGCGACCTGTTCTACGGCGACCAGGGGCAGCAGCTCGAGACCGCCGCGCAGCTGCTGCGCAGCCGGCTGACCGACGCGGCGCGCGAGTTCGGGGTCGCGCTCCCGGTCTACGTGCTGTTCACGAAGGCCGACCGGGTGCCGCACTTCGAGGCCTGGGCGTCGGCGCTGACCCGCGACGAGATCCGCGAGCCCCTGGGCGCCGCGCTGCCGTTCGATGCGGACACCGGCGCGGCGGCCGCGGCCGGCAGCCACGCCGAGCGGCTGGCACCGCGCCTGGACACCGCGTTCCGCGAGATCGCGGCGTCGCTCGGCGGGCGCCGGCCGGCGCTGCTGGCGCGCGAGAGCGTGGAGGAGCGCCGCCTCGCGGCGTACGAGCTGCCGCGCGAGCTGGGCAAGCTGGCGCCGGCGGCGACCAAGTTCCTGGTCGAGCTGTGCCGGCCCATGCAGCTGGGCGCGAGCCCGCGGCTGCGCGGCTTCTACTTCGTGGGCGCGCGGCCGGTGGTCGTCGCCGACGGCGGCGCCGCGGCGATGCCGCAGGCGGCGATGGCCGCGCCGGCCGGCTCGGGCGCGACGAGCGCGTTCGTGCGGCCGACGGCGGCGGGGATGACGCCGGCTGGCGTGGGCGGCTACGCGCCGCCGGCCGCCCGGAAGGTCCCGCAGTGGGTCTTCCTGGAGCGCTTCTTCCCGGAGGTCGTGCTGGGCGACGGCGGCGCCGCAGCGGCCGCGCGCGGCGGGCTGCGCGTCAGCCGCACGCGCCGCGCGCTGCTGGGCGCCGGCATCGCGGCGATGCTGCTGGTCGCCGCCGGCGTGACGACGTCGTGGCTCGGCAACCGGGCGCTGGCCCAGCGCACCGAGCAGGCGGCACGCGCGGTGGCCGCGCTGCCGGCGCTCGCCGTCGCGCCGGGCACCGTGCAGCTGCCGAGCGCGGAGGCGCTGCGCACGCTCGACGCGCTGCGCGGGACGTTGGACACGATCCGCACGTACGAGATCGACGGCCCGCCGCTGCGGCTGCGCTGGGGGCTGTGGCGCGGCGGCGCGCTGCTCGACGCCGGCCGGCGCGTCTGGCTCGGGGGCTATCGCAACCAGCTGCACGCCGCGGCGTGGACGGCGCTCGTCGACACGCTGCGCGCGCTCCCCGCGGCGCCGCGCCCGACCGACGACTACGGCCGCAGCTACGCCCAGCTGAAGGCGTACATCATCGAGACGACGGAGCCCAAGCGCAGCACGCCAGAGTTCCTGGCGCCGGTGCTGCTCGAGTCGTGGCAGCGCGGGCAGACGCTGGAGGAGGGCGTCGCGCCGCTCGCGCAGCGCCAGTTCGCCTTCTACGCGGCGATGCTCCCGGACACGACCCCGTTCCGCGAGCCGGCCGACCAGCAGCTCGTGACCGGGACGCGCAACTTCCTCGCGCAGTTCACGGGCTCGGAGCGCATCTATCAGAACATGCTCGTCGAGGCGTCGAAGTCGGCGCCGCCGGCGCGCCTGGCGGACGTGGCGCCGACCGCGGCGGGCGTCGTGAACGCGCCGCCCGAGGTCGTGGGCGCGTTCACCGAGAAGGGGTGGCAGTTCATGGACGGCGCGTTCAAGAACGCCGACCGCTTCTTCGCCGGCGAGAAGTGGGTCGTCGGCGACGCGACCGCGGCGGCGACGGGCGACAAGCGCGCGGTGATCGACTCGCTGCGCGTGCGCTACCGGAACGACTACGCCGAGGCGTGGCGCCGCTTCCTCGCGTCGACGTCGGTCGTGCGGGCCGGGTCGCCGGCGGCCTCCGCGTCGCTGCTCGGCGCCGTGGGCGGGCCGCAGTCGCCGCTGCTCGGAGCGTTCGCGCTCACGGCGCGCCACACGCGGGTCGACTCCGCGATGACGGCGGCGTTCCAGCCGGTGCAGGCGGTGACGCCGGGCGACATCACCGACAAGCTGGTGAGCGAGAAGAACCAGCAGTACGCGACCGCGCTGCTGATGCTGCAGGCGGCGGTGGAGCAGGTGGCGAACATGCCGTCCGCCGGCGACTCCAGCAGCGTGGCGACGCGCCGCGCGGCGGCGCAGCAGGCGATGATGACGCAGGTGGCGCCGGCGCTGATGGCGGCGCGCACGCTGGCCGGCCAGGGCGTGACCACCGATCCGGGCGCGGCGCAGCTGGCGCCGACGGTGCAGCGGCTGCTCGTCTCGCCGATCGAGAGCGCCGAGGGGGTGCTGCGCGGGATCGGGGCGACGCCGCTGCCGCGGGCGCGCGTCGCCGCGGCGGGCGGCGGCGGTGGCGCGCCGGCCGCGCCGGCGATGAGCGCGAAGGAGGTCGCGGACCTCAAGGGCGCGCTCAACGAGCGCGGAAAGGCGCTGTGCACCGCGGTCACGCCGCTGCTGGGCCGCTTCCCGTTCAACCCGCAGTCGCCGAACGACGCGACGACGCAGGAGGTCGCGGCGCTGCTCGCCCCCGGCACCGGCGCGCTCTGGCAGTTCCATCAGGACCGCCTCGCCGGGCTGATGGAGAAGCAGGGGGCGCAGTGGGTGATGAAGCCGGATGCGCCGGTCGCGCTCTCGGGCGAGTTCCTCCAGTTCTTCAACCGCGCGGCGCAGGTGTCGGACGCGCTGTTCGCCGGCGGCCCGGAGCCGCGCCTCTCCGTCACCGCGCGCGGGGTGCCGAGCGGCCCGGTGAAGGAGGTGATCCTGGCGCACGGGCAGCAGCGCGCGGCCTTCACCGGCAACACCGCGCCGGCGCAGTTCACCTGGCCGGTGACGGGTCAGGCGCGGCTGTCGGTGGTGCGCGACGTGGCCGCGCGGCGCGATCGGGAGACGACGCTCCGCCAGGCCTCGGGCGAGTGGGCGCTGTTCCGTCTCGTCGCGCAGGCGACGAAGGTCGAGGGCAGCGACAGCGCGATCCGCGCGGAGTGGGGAACTGGCGGCGGCGCGGTGGCGATGGAGTTCGGCTTCCCGGAAGGGATGCCGGTGCTCAAGCCGGGCTGGCTCGGCCGGCTGGGGTGCACGCCGCAGGTCACGCGCTGAGCCGGACGCCGGCCGTGCACGCACGAGGGGGGCGGACGTCGCGAGACGTCCGCCCCCCTCTCGTCGTTCCGCTCCCGTCGTTCGGGCCGGCCGTTCCTCAGCAGCCCAGCGTTCCCTCGTAGCGCCGCACGACCTCGCGCTGCTCGCTGGAGCGGGCGGTGCGCTTGGCGGCGCGGAGCGCGGTGCACGCCCCCGCCTCGTTGCCGCCGAGCGCGTGCGCCTCGAGCAGACGGATCTGCGCCCAGGTGCTGTCGTCGGGCGTCGAGAGGCGCGGCAGGAGCGCGGTGAGCGCGCGCGCCGCGGCGCGCGCGGTGGACTCGTCGGCGCGGTCGGGGTCGAGGGCGGTGGTGATGCTGTCGAGCGTGCGGCGCGCGGCGACCCCGTCGCCCGACGCGGCCGAGGCAGCGCGTGCCGGCGCCGGGCGCGCGCCCGGCGGCGTGACGGCGGCACCGCCGGAGGGCGCAGGCGGCGGGGTGATGGCCGCGGCGGTCGCGGGCGGAGCCCCCACGGGCGCGGCGGCCTGGGTCGGCGCGGTCTGCGTCGCGGGGGTCGGCGCCGCGGCGATCGGATCGGGTGCCGGCGCGCTCGCGGCGCTATCCGTGATTTGGGGGGGGCCCCCCGCGGCGGGTGCGGCCGGCTCGGCCCCTCCCCCCCGCTGCAGCACGAACACCGCCCCCAGCCCGGCGATCACCGCGGCCAGGCCGCCGATGGCCAGCACGGGCGAGCGCCGCGGCCGCGCCGGCGCCGCGGGAGCGGCCGGCGTCGGGGCCGCGGACGACGATGCCGCGGGTGCGCTCGCCTTCGCGGGCGCGGGCGGCACCGGCGCGGGCGGCACCGGCGCGGACGATGCCGCCGCGGAGGACGGCGGCGCCTCGACGACCGGCGCACCGACCGCCGGCGTCACGAGCGGGCGCATCCCCGGCGCCGCCGGCCGCCAGTGCTCGATCGCGGCCGACAGCGCGCGCGCGAACGTCCCGGCGCTCGCCGGCCGCCCCTCGACGTCGCGCGCCAGCCCGGCGTCGAGCACCGCCTGCACCTCCTGCGGCCAGGCCATCGCGGGCTGCGCGTACGACAGCGTGCGCGGCGCCTCGGTGAGGCGGGCGGCCATCACGCGCTCGGGCGTGGTCGTGTCGAACGGGAAGCTGCCCGTCAGGCACTGGTAGGCGATGATCGCCAGCGCGTACACGTCGCTGCGCGCGTCGACCTGCCCGCCGAGCAGCTGCTCGGGGCTCATGAACTCGGGCGTGCCGACGACGTAGCCGGCCTGCGTCAGCCCAGCCCCGCCCTCCTCGGCGCCGAGCGCCTTGGCGATGCCGAAGTCGACGACCTTCACGCGCTCCGACCCGTCGCCGTCCTCGACGATCATGACGTTGTCGGGCTTCAGGTCGCGGTGCACGATCCCCAGCCGGTGCGCCGCGTCCATCCCCTCGGCGATCTGACGCACGAGCATCGCCGCGCGGCGCGGCTCCAGCGGCCCCGTGTCGGACAGCAGCTTCTTGAGCGACCGCCCCGGCACGAACTCCATCGCCAGGTAGACGGTCCCGTCGCTCGTCTCGCCGAAGTCGTAGACGCGCGCCACCCGGTCGTGGTCGATGCGGCTGGCGCTCGCGGCCTCGCGCGTGAAGCGGGCGACCGCGGCGGCGTCCTTCAGCATGTTGTGGCGCAGCACCTTGATCGCGGCCTGCTGCGGCAGGCGCACGTGACGCGCGAGGTAGACCTTCCCCATCCCGCCCTCGCCGAGCAGGTCGGTGACGAGGTACCGATCCGCGACGACCGACCCGATCAGGTCCGCCGTCACCTCCGCGGCGCGCAGCGTGGTCCCGTCGGCCGGGCAGAAGGCGTTGGCGTCCGAGTACGTGGTCCCGCAGACCGGGCAGATCTTCGACATGACGGCAGGAAGCGGAGGATCCAAGGGGATCCCGAAGAGGTCGGCCCTCAGGGACGCGAGCGCAAGGGGAAGCGCAACCTATTGACGGTCGCGGTCGGAGCGCACGACTTTGGGACGCTCGCCACTCCCTCCATCGAGGTTCCTGGATGTCCTCCCCGACGCTCCGCCGGTCCACCCGCCGCGCCTTCGGTCGCCGTGCCTTCGGCCACCGTGCCCTCGCCCTCGGCGCGCTCGCGATCGGCTGGCTCGCCGCCGCCCCCCTCGGCGCCCAGTCGTCCGACCGGCGCCCCACGGTCGCCGTGCTCCCGTTCGAGAACGGCGCGATGAAGGACCGCGCCGACTACGAGCCGCTCACCAAGGGCGTCGCCGAGATGCTCGTCACCGCGATGGCGGGGAACCCGGGCGTCCGCGTGGTCGAGCGCGACCGGATCCAGAAGCTGCTCGACGAGCAGAACCTGGCCACCAGCGGCCGCGTCGACAACGAGACGGCGGTGCGCGTCGGCAAGCTGCTCGGCGTGCACCACATGCTGACCGGCACGTACGTGATCGATCCGAAGCAGCGGGTGCGTCTGGTCGCGCGCTCGATCAACACCGAGACGGGCGTCATCGAGCACGCCGAGTCGGTGAGCGGGAAGGCGGACGACCTGCTGGCGCTGATCGACCAGCTGGGCACGAAGCTCAACGACGGGCTGAAGCTGCCGTCGATCCCGTTCCGCGTCGCCCCGGTGCCGGGCGAGGGCGCGGGCGCGTCGAACGCGGTGCGGAAGGACGCGGGGACGGTGCGCACCGCGGCCAACGCGCCGAAGGGCGGCAACCAGTTCCGCGCGATGATGATCATGAGCCGCGGCCTGGAGAAGCAGGACAAGGGCGACGTGCAGGGCGCGATCGCGCTCTACAAGAGCGCGCTCGAGGAGTATCCGGACCTCGACCGCGCGAAGACGCTGCTCGCCTCCGCCGAGCGGACGCCGACGGCGCCCTGACCGCGGCGACGCGGTCGACACGAAGACGATGAAAGACGACGCGGGCCCGGCGATCATCGCCGGGCCCGCGTCGTCTGCACCGTGTGCCGCGGCGCGCCTGTCAGAACGTCGGCGCGAACCGCGCGCCCACCGTGCGCGCCTGCGTCATGGTGACGACGCACGTCGGCGACGAGCCGCTGCACGCCCCCGTCCAGCCGAGGAAGCCGCTGTTGGAGAGCGGCGTCGCGGAGAGCGTCACGCTCGTGCCGACGGGGAAGCTCGCGCTGCAGTTGTCCGAGGTCGACGCGCCGCTGATGCTGCAGCTGATGCCGGTCGGCGAGACCGAGGTGACGAAGCCCGCGCCGCTGTCGCCGCTGCCCGAGCTGCCCTGGACGGTGAGGGTGACCGGCGGCGCCACGTCGAAGCGCGCGGTGATCGTGCCGCCGGTCGTCACCGGCGAGAGCGTGCAGATGGGGTCCGGCTGGCCCGCGCACAGCCCGGTCCAGCCGGCGAACACGCTGCCCGTCGCCGGCGTCGCCGTGAAGCTGACCGTGCCGCCCGCGAAGGCGTCCAGATCGCAGTCGCCGGTGTGCTCGGACGCCGTCAGGACGCAGCTGCCGAACGGCGTCTCCACGACGCCGTGGCCCGTGCTGGCCGGGTTGCTCCGGATGTCGATCGGCAGCGCCACCGGCCCGAACTCGGCCTGCGCCGAGCCCGCGAGGCTGTCGAGGCGCACGACGCACGTCGTCGACGACCCGCACTGCGACGCCGCACCCTGCCAGCCGATGAACTCGGAGCCCGTGACCGGCGAGGCGACGAGCGTCGTCGTCACCGACGGCGCGCGCAGCACGCAGTTCGTCGTGCCGCCGGTGGGACGCGTGCAGACGGTCGTCGGCCCGGTGATGCCCTGCACCGTGACCGTGCCGCCCGCGTCGCCGCCGACCGACACCGGGACCGCGAAGTCGAAGGCGGCGTTCACCGTCGCGAGGGTCATCCCGGCCGGGAGGACGAGGGTGCACACCGGCGACGTGCCCGCGGCGGCGCACGCGCCCGACCACTGGCGGAAGCCGTTGGCCGCGTCGCCGGCCGCGGTCAGCGTCACCGTCTTCCCCTCGAACGCCGGATAGATGCTCGGCGGCGCCGGGCTGGTGTGCGCGTTCACGGAGTACGGCGGCAGCGAGGGCTGCCCCGGCACCTGCACGGTGATGACGCCCGCGCCGGTGGCCGTGAGCGACACGCCCGTGACCTCGGGCAGCGTGATGCGGGCGACGCCGCCGGTCGACGGCACGGTGAAGGCGCACGTGGCCGACGTCGAGGTGCAGAGCCCCGACCAGCCGCCCGTGAACTCCGACATGGAGAAGCTGGTGAGCGCCAGCGTCACCGCCGTCCCCGCCGGATAGGTCGCGTCGCACGTGCCGGAGAGCGCGCCGGTGCCGGGCGCGATGGTGCAGTCGATCCGCTCGTCGCTCGACTGGACGCGCCCGCCGCCGCGGTAGCCCGCGACCGGGCGCACGCTGACGGTCGGCAGGACCGGCGCGGGCAGCGCGAACGACACCGGCACCGACGCGCCGGTGATCGCCGGCACGAAAGTGCACGGCCCCGTGACCGGCACGTTCGCGCACGGCCCGCCCCACGAGGCGACGCTCCCCGCGGCCGGCTGCAGCGTCAGCGTCACCGACGCGCCCGCGTCCACCGCGCGCGCGCACGACGTGCTGCCCTGGTTCGCCGCGAGCGTGCAGACGGGCGCGCCGTTCAGCGACACGGTGCCGGCGCCCGAGCCGCTGACGCCGATCGTGAGCGGGGTCTGCTGGCGCAGGAAGCGCGCGCCGACGCTCGCCGCGGTGCGGACGACGAGCGTGCAGCGCGTGCCCGCGGTGCCGGCGCACGCGCCGCTCCACGAGCCGAAGGTGCTGTTCGGATCGTGCGACGCGTCGAGGGTCAGCGTCGTGCCGACCGGCACGAGCGCCTCGCACGTCCCGGTCGTCGTCGCGCCGCGCACGGTGCAGGCGAGCCGCCCGTCGCCGCTCGACACGCTGCCGACGCCCGTGGTGTTCGCCTCGCCGACGATGGTGATGCGCACCGCGCCGGGCACGAACGTCGCCCCGACCGACGCGTCGGCCGTGGGGGTGATGGTGCACGTGGGCGAGCGCCCGCTCGACGCGCAGGCGCCGCTCCAGGTGCCGAACTCCGAGCCGGTCGCCGGCACGGCGGTGAGCGTCACCGGACTGGCGACGTCGACGCGCAGCGTGCAGCTCTGCGACCCCTGGCCCGCGGCGAGCTCGCAGCGGTCGCCGTTGGCGGTGATCGCGCCCGCGCCGGCGCCGCCGACGACGACCGTCAGCGCCACCTGCCGGCGCGTGAACGTCGCGCCGACGCTGCGCGCCCGGTCGATGGTCACGGTGCACGGGCCGGTGCCGCTGCACGCGCCCGTCCAGCCGGCGAAGGTGCTGTTGGCCTCGGGTGTGGCGGTGAGCGTGACGACGGTGTTGAACGGCGCCGTCGCGCTGCACGTGCCGGTGGTCGCGCCCGTGCGCCGCACGCACGACAGCGTGCTCGCGCCGACGGTGGCGGCGACGCTCCCCTCGCCGGTGCCGCCGACGGTCACGTCGAGCCCCTGCGGCCGCGCGAAGCGCGCGGTCACGGCGCGCAGCGTCGCCGACACGGTGACGGTGCACGTCGACCCGGTCGCGCCGGCGCAGTCGCCGCTCCAGTCCACGAACGTGCTGCCGGTCGCCGGCGCCGCGCTCAGCGTCACCGTCGTGCCGTCGAGGAAGGGCGCCGAGCAGCGGCCCGACGCGTCCGCGCCGAGGGTGCACGCGATGCCGGCGGGCGAGCTGGTGATGGTGCCCGCGCCGTCGCCGGCGCCGCCGACCGAGAGCGTGCGCAGCGTCCCGAAGCTCGCGCGCACGGTGCGCGGCTGATCGGTGGCGACGACGCACGTCGTCGTCGTGCCGGTCGTGGCGCACGCCTCGCCCCAGCCCGCGAAGCCCGAGCCGGCGTCCGTGACGGCGAGCAGCGAGACCTGCGCGTCGCCGGGGAAGGTGAAGGTGCAGGCGCCCTGCGGCTGTCCGTTCACGATGCGGCACTCGATGCCCGCGGGCGTGGACCGGACGGTGCCGCTCCCGGTGCCGCCGCCCGTGATCGTCAGCAGCGCGGCGCGCGGCACGACCACGACGTCGAGCGTCGTCGCGCGGCCGCCGATGCTGGCGGTGATGCGCGCGCTGCCCGGCGCGACGCCGGTCACGAGGCCGGTCGACGCGCCGACGGTGGCGACGGTCGGCGCGCTCGTGATCCACTCCGCCGTGCGGCCGGAGACGGTCGCGCCGCTCGGATCGAGCGCGGTGGCGCCGAGCGCGAGCGCCGCGCCGACCTCGAGCCGCACGCTGCCGTCGGGGCGCGTCACCGCGCCGGTCGGCAGGTCGATGCGCACGGTGCGCACCTGATGGAGCGTGACCGCCGCCGGCGCGCCGACCGTCACGCCCGGCTGCAGCACGAACGGGCCGGCGGCCTGCTCGTCGAGCACGCGCCCGTCGAGCAGCAGCGCGAGCGTCAGGCGCACGGTGCACGCGCTCGCGCCGGCGCCGGCGCGGCGCTGCGGATCGTTGAGGCACGCGCCGAGCTCGATCGAGACGGGCACGTCCTGCGTGCGCGCCTCGGTGAGGGCGATCGTCTGCGTGCCGAGCGGCACCTGCGCGCCGTCGGTGCGCTCGTAGGTCGCGCTGACGCGCAGCGACGCGGTGCCCTGCTGCTGGAGCGCGGGCAGCGTCGCGGAGAGCGCGAGCCGCGCGGGCGCGAAGCCCTTCTCGCCGGGCGCCACGAGATCGGCCACGCGGCCGCAGGCGCCCAGCGTCGCGACGCTCGTGAGCAGCGCGGCCGCGAGGGCAGCGCGAGAGGGACGTCCGACGCGACGTCCGAGCTGACGTCCGATGCGCACGCACGCGCGCACGAGGCGAAGGTGCGGGTGCATCAGAAGCGGGTGAGGATCGTGAGCCCGGCGGCGCCGCCGGTGTACGACGCGCTCGCGGCGCGCGTGAAGGTGAGGCGGCCCGCCTGCCCACGCACGAACGGCTGCACCGTCACGGCGCCGAGCGCGCGCGAGAGGCCCAGCGTCAGCGCACCGCCGGTCACGCCGGCGGTGGTGAGCGCGTCGTCGAGGTCGAGTCCCGTGTGCCAGCGCCCGTCGAGCGCCGCGATCAGGTCGAAGCGATTGACGAGCGGCAGCGACCCGCGCAGCCCCGCGTCGAGGTAGTTGCCGCTCGAGCCCTCGACGCGCACGCCGTCGCGCGAGAAGGGCGTGCGCCAGCGATTGGTGCCCCACAGCACCAGCTCGCGCAGCCGCGGCGCGGCGAGCTGCAGCTGCAGGTCGGTCGTGAAGATCGGGCCGAGCTTCACCTCGGCCAGCGAGACGCCGCTCGCGCCCGACGTCGCGGTCGCGCCGGCGCGCAGGCGGTCCTGGGCGTAGATGTCGGCGGAGAACGCGGCGCTCAGGCGGTGCTTCCCGACGAGGCGGTCGGCGCCGAGCGAGGCGTGGATGACGTTGCCCGGCCGGAAGTCGATCGAGGGCGCGCCGGCGACGAGCGCCGCGACGGGCGCGAACTCGCCGCGCACCTCGTACGCGACGCCCCCCGCGAACGCCCACGCGCCCACGGGACGCGCGAGCAGCACGCCGAACGTGCCGCTCGGCCCCTGCCCGACCGGCGCCGCCATCAGCCCGAGCGCGGGCGCGGCGATCGCGCGCAGCGCGGTGAGCTGCTCGGCGTCGAGCTCCGTGCGCCCGGTGGGGAGGTTCGCGCCGGCGGTGATCAGCAGCGCCTCGTCGAACAGGCGGCCGGTCGCGCGCAGGCGCACGTCGCTCAGGCCGGAGAGCGACGCGGTGGTGCGGCGCGCGCGCGCGTCCTCGAGCGTCGCGCTGCCGGTGCCGTAGACGGTCGTCGCGTCGAGCGTCCAGCTGCCGCCGAGCGGGGTGACGGCGGTGATCGGCACCGAGAGCTGCGACAGGCGCGTGACGCGCAGCGTGTCGCCGCCGAGCAGGCTGGCCTGCCGCACGCCGTCGCCGCCGAACCAGATGCCCTCGGCGGTGACGCCGACGCCGGCGGCGCGGAGGCCGAGCAGGCGATCCTGCGCGGCGAGCGGGGACGCGAGCGTGGAGAGCGTGCAGAGCGCCGCGACGGAGAGCAGACGATGGCGGCTCATGGACGCGTCACCCGGATGACGACCGTCGCCACCGTGCTGGGGAAGGCCGGATCGGCGGGGCTGCCGGTCGCGCGCACCACGGAGGTGATGAAGTCGAGCGGGCGGTTGAGACGATCGATCGCGCCGGCGACGGCCGCGTCGACCGCGCGCACGCCGGGGATGGACACGGGCGTGCCGGTGGAGCCCGACTCGGCGAGCGCGCGGGCCTGGTCGCCGCGCTCGCGCGCCTGACGGAACGACGGATCGAGGCGGCGCGCGCGGCGGAACTCCTCGACCGCGCCGCGGAAGTCGCCGTCGAGCTGTCGCTGCACGCCGCGCCCGTACGCGAGCAGCGCGGCGAGATTGCGCGTCGGGCGCTCCTCGACGGCGCGCCGCTCGGACGGCGACAGCACGATGCCGAGCGCGTCGAACAGCCGGAGCGCGAGCTCCTTCTCGGCGGCCAGCACGTCGTTCAGCGGCGCGCGCGCGTCGATGGTCTGCGTGAGCGCGCCGCTGCCGACGTCCGCGACGCGCACGCCGAGGCGCAGCATGTTGGCGTCGCCGAGCGAGCCCACCGAGCCGACGAGCAGCCGCTCGGCCTGCACGATGCGGCCGACGCGCGGCGCGCTCGACGAGTCGACGCGGCCGGCCTGCGACAGATCGAGCTCGCGCAGCACCTCGCCGAGGCGGGTGCGCTCGACGAGCGTGACGCGCGGGCTGCGCGCGAGATCGGTCGCCAGCAGGTCGGCGAGCGCGAAGCCGAGCGGCGCGAGCGCGGTGTCGCCGGCGGCGACGGCGAACGGCGGGATGCCGATGACGCCCGCGCCGGCGAGCGAGCCGGTGGTCGCGCGCTCGCGCGCGACGGCGGCGGCGGCGTCGCCGACGGGAGGCGCGGCGGCCGGGCGCGAGGCGCAGGCGGCGAGCGCGCAGGCCGCGAGCGTGTACGCCGCGAGCGCGGGGAGGACGGCCGCCGCGGGACGGCCCCGTGGACGGAGGCCCGGCGCCACCGCGCGGGCGAGTGGTTCGGGCAGACGCACGGGCACCAGGCAGGCAGGAAGGAGGGCGCGCCGCCCTCGACGACGGCGCGCGGCCCAACTTGTACGAGCGCGAGGGCGCCCGTCAAGCAATGCTGCGCCCGCCTGGACGCGGCGTCGAGCGCGGCGTCAGCGCGCGCTCACCACCACGTCAGCGCGGCGTGGGCCGGATCTCGAACAGGGAGTTCCACCACTTCCCGGTGACGTAGAGCTTCTTCGTGGTCGAGTCGTACGCGATCCCGTTCAGCACGTCCTCCTTCCCCGTGCGCTGCGACGCGGGGAGGATGTTCGCGAGATCGATCCACGCGGTCACCTTCCCGGTCGCCGGGTCGATGCGCACGAGCTGGTCGCGCTGCCAGACGTTCGCGTAGATCTGCCCGTCGACCCATTCGAGCTCGTTGAGCTGCGAGACGGGCGCGCCCGCGTCGGTGACGTCGATCGTGCGGCGCACCGCGAAGGTGCGCGGATCGAGCACGCGCAGGCGCGCGGTGCCGTCGCTCATGTAGAGCGCGCTGCCGTCGGTCGTCAGCCCCCACCCCTCGCCCGTGTACGAGAGCGTGTCGCGCGGCTGGAAGGTCGCGAGGTCGTAGACGAACGCGCGCTGGCTCTTCCACGTCAGCTGGTAGAGCCGGCCGTCGAGCGCGACGCTCCCCTCGCCGAAGTAGGGCGCGGGCAGCCCGCGGCGCATCTGCACGGCGCCGGTGCGCAGGTCGACCTTGCGCAGCTCCGACTGCCCCTCGATGCCGGTCGTCTCGTACAGCTGCCCGTTCACGAAGAAGAGCCCCTGCGTGAACGCCTCGGGATCGTGCGGCAGCCGCTCGACGACGACGCCGCTGAGGATTGGCGTCCCGCCGGGCGTGGTCGCGGGACCCGTCGGCGCGGAGGGCGTCGCGGGCGTGCCGGGCGTCGTGGGCGTGGACGGCGGGCCGGCCGTGCGATCGACCGGCGGCTGCGCGTCGCCGCCGCAGCCCGCGAGCTGCGGGCCCGCGAGCAGGAGCGCCGAGAGGGCGAGGGGGAGACGCGGGATCACGAGCGCTGGACCTCGGCGGCGAGGCGCGCGACCAGATCGAGCGCCTGCATCGGGGTGAGATGGTTGGGATCGAGGGCGCGCAGCTGCTCGACGACGGGGTGGGGCGGTGGCGGCGGGGCGGGCTCCGGCGCGCCGAAGAGCGCCAGCTGCGGACCGGCGGAGCGTCGAGCGCCGAGCGTCGAGCGTCGAGCGTTGGGTGCCCTCGGCGCTCGACGCTCGCCGCTCGACGCTCCATCCGCGTCGGCGTTCAGCGCGCTCGCCATCTGCGCCCCCTCCCCTTCGAGGAGCGCCAGCACCTCCTTCGCCCGCGCCAGCACCGGCGCCGGCAGCCCCGCCAGCCGCCCGACCTCGATGCCGTACGAGCGATCGGCGCCGCCCGGGATCAGGCGGTGGAGGAAGAGCACCTGGTCGCCGACCTCGCGCACCGCCACGGTCATGTTGCGCACCGCGGAGAGCTCGTCGGAGAGCGCCACCAGCTCGTGGTAGTGCGTGGCGAAGATCGTCTTGCACCCGACCTGGTCGTGCAGGTGCTCGCTCACGCTCCACGCGATCGACACGCCGTCGTACGTCGACGTGCCGCGCCCGATCTCGTCGAGCAGCACGAGCGAGCGCCGCGTGGCCGTGTTGAGGATCGCGCTCGTCTCGGTCATCTCGACCATGAAGGTCGACTGGCCGCGCACGAGGTTGTCGCTCGCGCCGACGCGCGTGAACAGCCGGTCGACGACGCCGAGCGTGGCGCGCGTGGCGGGGACGAAGCTGCCGACCTGCGCCATCAATTGAATGAGGCCGACCTGGCGCAGGATCGTCGACTTACCGGCCATGTTCGGCCCGGTGAGGATGATCAGCCGCGCGTCCTCGGTGAGCCGCACGTCGTTCGGGATGAACTTCTCGCGCGCCATCATCCGCTCGACCACCGGATGGCGGCCGCCCACGACGTCGAGGTCGTACCCGTCGGTGAGCAGCGGGCGCACGTACCCCTCGCGCTCCGCGACCTCGGCGAGCGCGGCGAGCACGTCGAGCTCCGCGACGCGCGCGGCGATGACCTGCAGCCGCGCGATCTCGGCGCCGGCGCGCGCGCGCAGCGCCTCGAACAGCTGACGCTCGCGCGCCTCGATCCGCTCGGCGGCGTTGAGGACCTTCTCCTCGTACTCCTTGAGCGCCGGCGTGACGTAGCGCTCCCCGCCGGTGAGCGTCTGCCGCCGCTGGTAGTCGGCGGGAACGCGCTCGCGGTGCGCGTTGGAGATCTCGAGGTAGTACCCGAAGACCTTGTTGAACCCGACCTTGAGCGACTGGATGCCGGTGCGCGCCCGCTCGGCGGCCTGGATGTCGGCGATCGCGTCCTTGCCGCCGTCGCGCAGCGCGCGCAGCTCGTCGAGCTCCGCGTCGGCGCCGGGGGCGATGGTGGACTCGTCGCCGAGGAAGAGCGGCGGGCGGGGGACGAGGGCGGCGGAGACCTCGGAGCAGAGGTCGGCGCAGTCTTCCCAGTGGGCAGCGATGTCCGCGAGACGCCCAGCGTCGAGCGTCGAGCGTCGGGCGTCGAGAGGGGCGCCCTCGACGCTCGACGCTCGACGCTCGACGCTCAGCAGGCGCTCCAACGCCTGCTTCACCGCCGGCAGCCGCCCCAGCGAGTCCCCCAGCGCCCGCAGCTCCCGCGGCGTCGCCCGCGCCGCGGCCGCCTTGCTCGCCAGCCGCTCCACGTCGCGCACGCCGTCCAGCGCCTCGCGCAGCTGCTCGCGCGCCAGCGCGTCGGCGGCGATCGCGGCGACCGCGTCCAGGCGGGCGTCGATGGCGTCCTTCTCGACGAGCGGCGCGAGGAGCCACTGGCGCAGCAGGCGCGCGCCCATCGGCGTCTGCGTGCGATCGAGCACGCCGAGCAGCGTGCCCGCGCGGTCGCCGTCGGCGCCGGGGCGCAGCGACTCGACCAGCTCGAGGTTGCGGCGCGTCATCTCGTCGAGCGGCATCGTGCCGCCCGCGCGCTCGACGCTCGGCCGCGCGAGGTGCGGCAGCCCGCCCGGCTGCAGCTCGCGCAGGTAGCGCAGCAGCGCGCCCGCTGCACCGACGGCCGCGTCGTCCGCGGCGCCGAGGCCGAAGCCCTCGAGCGAGTGGACGGCGAACTGGCGCTGCAGGTCGTCGCGGGCGAGCGACGGGTCGAACTCCCACGCCTCGCGCTCGGTGACGAGCACCCCGTCGAGGCCGTGGAGATGCCGGTCGTCCTCGGCGCCGCGCGCGATGAGCACCTCGCGCGGCGAGAGGCGCGCGAGCCAGGCGTCGGCGTCGCGGCGCGGCGCGACCGAGAGGCGGAACTCGCCCGTGGAGACGTCGGCGGCCGCGATGCCCACCACGCCGTCGGCGCCGCCGGCGAGGCGCAGCGCGCACAGGAAGTTGTGGCGCGTGCCGTCGAGCAGGTCGTCGGCGAAGGCCGCGCCCGGTGTGATCGTCTCGACGACCTCGCGGCGCACGAGCCCCTTGGCGAGCTTCGGATCCTCGACCTGCTCGCAGATCGCGACGCGGTAGCCGCGCTGCACGAGGCGGCGCAGGTACTCGCTGCACGCCTTCACGGGGATGCCGGCGAGCGGCACCTCCGCGGCGCCGCCGTTGTTGCGGCTCGTGAGCGTGAGCCCGAGGACGCGCGAGGCCAGCTCCGCGTCCTCGTAGAACATCTCGTAGAAGTCCCCGACGCGCGCGAACACGATCGCGCCCTGGCTGGACGCCTTGGCGGCCCGCCACTGTTGCATCAGGGGAGTGTCCTGCTGCTCCATCACCGCCATGCTGCTGCCATGCTCGACCGACGCGGACCGGGGACGCGGGAACCGGCCGACGCGGCGGTTGGCCCAGCCCGAAAGATAGCCGTCCCCAGCGGTCCGCGCCGGTCACGGGTGAGCTCGCGCAGGTCGGTCGACTGGCGGTCCGGCGGCAGCGGCCCGCGCTGGCTGCGCGTGTGCGGCAGGACGTCGTCGCGGAGCGCGCCGGTCAGGGCTGCTCGGCGGCCGTCACGAACCCGCGCATCCCCCTGCCGACCAGCTCGCGCTGCGCCGCGACCGCCTCGGCGCGCGTCGTCCACCGCCCGACGCGCACGCGGAACGGGCGCGCCTCGCCGCTGACCCGCGCCTCGATGCCGCGCGCCACGAGCCGGGCGGCCATCGCCTCGGCGTCCGGGCGCCAGTCGTAGGCGGCGAGCTGCACGGTCCAGGCGGGACCGGTCGCCGCGGATCGGGCGGGCGCCGCCGGGGTCTGCGTCGTCACGGTCGGCGTCGCGGCCGCAGGGTCGGGCGTCGCGGCGGGCGGCGTGGTATCCGTGGTTCGGGGGGGGACCCCCGCCGCCGTATCCGCCGGCGTGGCGGCCGCACCGACCGCCGTGGCCCGCTCCCCTCCCTCGCCCACCCCGCCGCTGCCCACGGCCACCGTCAGCTCGCATCCGGGCAGCCGCCGGCGGAGCGCCACGACCTGCCGCGCGACCGGATCGCCCGGCAGCGCTGACCCGGCCGCCTCGTTCAGCGTCGTGCAGGCGGTGCGCGCGTCGCCGGCGTCCAGCTGCGCACGGGCCAGCCAGTAGCTCGCCCGCGCCCGCGGCGCCCCCTCGGGCTGCTCGCGACGCAGCTGCTCCAGCCGCTCGCGCGCCTCGGCGGGCCGGCCGCGCGCCAGCTCCAGCTGCGCCAGCCGCAGCGCCGCGTCGACCGCGCGCGGCGACGTCGGGAAGTCGACCACGAGGATCCGCAGGTCGCGCTCGGCCCCGGCCCCGTCCGGCGCCAGCGTCGCCCGCCACCACAGCGCCTCGGCGTACGCCGGCGTCCCCGCCCCGGCCGCCGCCAGCAGCGAGTCGACGAGCGCCCGCCCCTCGGCGCCGCGGCCGGATTCGACGAGGGAGAGGGCGCGCGCGTACGGCGCCCCCACCGGCGCGGTCTCGGGCAGCGGGCCCACGGTCTGCGCGCCGGCGCGCGCGGCCGGCAGCAGCGCCATCGCGGCCGCGAGCGCGGCGGCGAGCGCGCGGGCCGCGGGCCGCGCATGGCGCGCGCGCGGCGCGGGTGGCAGCTGGAGAGACGACGACACGGCGACGGCGGCAGGAGCGGGCGAGCACGGCGGGGACACGCCCCGGAACATAGCGCGGCCGCTGCACGCGGCGGCCCACGCACGGCTCGCGTGCGCCCGGGCCACGCGGTATCGTCGATCCGACCGCCGTCCGCGCCCCCGCACGTCGCGGGGCGTCCACGTCGTACCCGCCCCTCCGGAGTCCCGGTGCCGACCCTCGTTCCACTCTCCGTGCGTCACCACGCCCTCGGCGTCGCGACGTACCTGCTCGTGCCGGCCGCGCTGGCCGCGCAGGCGCCCGCCACCGCCGCCAGCGCCGCCAGCGCCGCCGCCGCGGCCAGGCGGCCGATGACCTTCGTCGACATGCAGCACACGCGGCAGGTCGGCGGCATGGCGCTCAGCCCCGACGGGCAGTGGGCGCTCTACACGCTGTCGTCGCCCGACTGGAAGGAGGCGCGCTCGCAGTCCGACATCTACGTCGTGTCGACGACGCGCGGCATCGCGAGCACGCGCCAGCTCACCTACACGCGCGACAAGAACGAGGCGAACCCGCGCTGGGCGAAGGACGGCCGCTGGTTCGTCTTCGCCTCCAACCGCGAGGCGCCCGCCGCGCAGGGCCAGCAGCAGCAGCTCTACGTGATGCGTCCCGACGGCGGCGAGGCGCGCCGCATCACCGACGCGAAGGACGGCGTGTCGAGCTTCCAGTTCAGCCCCGACGGGCAGTGGCTCGTCTTCCGCAGCGGCAAGACCGACGAGGAGCAGCTGCACGCGCTCCCCGTCGCGGCGCTCGCGCGCGGCACGCCGCTTGACTCGCTCAAGGCGGCGGCGCTCACCAAGCACCCGACGGGCGTGGGCCTCTGGCGCTGGAGCCCCGACGCGAAGCGCATCTACTTCGTCACCGCCGACACGGTCGACCGCGACGAGAAGCTGCGCACCGAGAAGCGCTTCACCGCCAACGTGCGCAACGCCGCGGCGCCGACGTCCTCGCTGTGGGCGCTCGACGTCGCGGACCGGAAGGCGACGCGCCTCACGCGCGACACGTCGTACTCGGTCACCACCTTCTCGCTCTCGCCCGACGGCCGCTGGATCGGCTACACGGGGATCGCGAACGACCGCTACAAGCGCAACGTCACCGAGCAGGGGATCCACGGCGACCAGTACCTGCTCGACACGCAGAGCGGCGCGATCGAGCGGCTGACGAACAACGTCGAGGTGGCCGAGAGCCCGCTCTCCTTCTCCCCCGACTCGAAGTGGATCGCGTTCTCGGCGTCGGACGACATGTCCGGCTACAACATGAAGAACGCGCGCGTCTACCTGCGTCGCCTCGACGACCGGGGCGGCCAGTGGCGCAAGCTCGGCACGAACCTCGACGGCGACGTGTCGGTCGGCTGGTGGTCGAGGGACGGCCGCACGATCTACTTCAATGAAGGCGTGAAGGCGACCAACCAGCTCTTCGCGCTCGACGTCGCCAGCGGCAACGCGCGCCAGCTCACGAACGAGAAGGCGGTCGTGAACGTCGACGAGGACGAGGACACGAAGCGGATCCTCGTCTCGTACGCCGATCCGGCGACGCCGAGCACGACGTTCATCGTCCCGTCGATCGACCAGGTCGCGCGCCGCGCCGCCTGGACGCAGCTCACGAACGCCAACCCGCAGCTGGCGAACATCGCGCTCGGCGAGGCGACCGAGATCACCTGGACGTCCACGGACGGCAAGCCGGTCGGCGGCGTGCTCGTGAAGCCGGTCGGCTACGAGCCCGGGAAGAAGTACCCGCTGCTCGTCGCGCTCCACGGCGGCCCGGCCTCGGCCGACATGCTCGGCTTCAACGGCGGCTACGGCTCGCAGGTGTACGCCGGCTCGGGCTGGGTGGTGCTCATGCCCAACTACCGCGGCTCGACCAACTACGGCGAGGCGCACAAGAACGGCATCGTCGGCAACTACTTCGACCCGGGCTACCAGGACATCATGGCCGGCGTCGACAAGCTCATCGCCGACGGGCTGGTCGACGGCACGCGGATGGGCGTGCTCGGGTGGAGCGCGGGCGGCCACTGGTCCAACTGGATCCTCACGCACACGGACCGCTTCAAGGCGATCTCCTCGGGCGCGGGCACGTCCAACTGGATCTCGATGTACGCGCAGAGCGACGTGCAGCGGAACCGCCAGTACTACCTCGGCAACAAGCTCCCGTACGAGGATTTCGACGCGTACTGGAACCAGTCGCCGCTGAAGTACATCAAGAACGCGAAGACGCCGACGATGATCCACGTCGTCGAGGGCGACCCGCGCGTGCCGAGCCCGCAGAGCGTCGAGCTGCACATGGCGCTCAAGAAGCTGAACGTGCCGACAGAGCTGTTCATGTATCCCGGCAACCAGCACAGCATCACCGATCCCCGCAACCGCCTCGTGAAGAGCGTGGCCGAGAAGGCGTGGATGGACCACTACGTCCTCGGCACGGCAAAGAAGTTCGCGTGGCGCGACGTGCTGAAGACGCTCGAGGACGCGCCGGGCGTGCCGCAGGCGCCGACGGCGGTCGGCGGCGGGATCCAGGAGTAGCGCTCAGCGCTCAGCGATAAGCGCTCAGAGGGGGCTCCCCAGCCGGGACGGTATGTCCTGGCCGAGGAGCCCCCTCTGAGCGCTTATCGCTGAGCGCTCGGCGCTACGCGCCGCTCACTGCCCGCCCAGCCGCTGCTGGAGCTGCTGCGCCTGCTGCAGGTGCGCCGCCACGCTCGGGCGGACCTGCGACTGGAGCATGGTGCGGAGCTCGGGCTGCTGCGCGCGCGTGATCGCCGCGTCGACCAGCGCCAGCGTGCGCGCGTGGGCGGCGACCTGCTGCGTGACGTACGCGCGGTCGAAGGCGTTGGCCGAGCCCATCGGGCCCATCTGGCCGGTCATGTTGTGGCCCGCGTGGCCGGCCATCGCGCCACCCGTCGTGCCGGTCGCGCCCGCGGCACCCGTCGTCGTCGAGCCGGGCATCGGGCTGCTCGCCGGGCTCGTGCCGCCGGCGGTCGTGCCGGGGTTCGCCGTGCCCGCGACCGCGCCGCTGCCGCGCGTCGGATCGGCGCTCGTCGCGCCGGTGGTGCCGGTACCGCCGGTGGTGCCGGTACCGCCCGTCGTTCCGGTGGTGCCCGTCGTTCCGGTGGTGCCCGTGGTGCCCGGCATCGGGCTGCTGGCCGGCGACGTGCCGCCCGGCGTCGTGTTCGGCGTCGCACCCGTCAGCGCACTCCCGCTCGCCGGCGTGGTGCTCGGGTTGCCCGTGGTGCCGCCGCTGCCGGTCCCCCCGCTGCCGCCGCCCGTGCCGGACGGGAGCGCCTGCAGCTCGCGCATCTGCATCTGCGGGAGCGTGCTGTCGGGCAGCATCGGCGTCACGCCGACGCGCTGACCGAGCTGCATCCCCTGCTGGTCGAGCGTCGTGTGCTCGGTAATCATCATCTGCGCGAACGAGCGGACGGCCGAGTCGGACGCCTCGCGCTGGGCGCGCTGGCCGGCCTGGATCTCCCCGAGGTTCGACTCGTGGAGCAGGGCGAGCACGTGCGCGTCGGTCTGCATGGACGCGATGATCGGCGCCGCGGCGGCGACGGCCGCCTCGGCCCCGGCGCCCATCGCGCCGGCCATGCCGCTCGTCGCGCCGCTGCTCGTCGCGCCGCTGCGCATCGTCGTGTCGCCGCTCGTGCGCGGCATGAGCGACGAGCCCGCCGCGCTCGTGTCGCGCATCGTGCCGGTCGCGCTCGGCATCGTACTCGGCGTCGTGCCCGACGACGGCGTGGTGCTCGGGGAGGTCGTCGTGCGCGGGGTTCCGCTCCGGGTCGAGCCCGGGGCGTCCTTCGTCACGCGCGTGCCGGGGACGACCTCGCCACTGGCGCTGCCCGTCGTGCGCGGCGCGCGGGTGGTGTCGCTTCCCGTGCGCGGGGTGCCGGTCGTGGGCTGCTGCGCCGACGCGCTGCCCGCTGCGCCGGCGGCGAGTGCCACCGCCAGCGCGGCCGCACTCCATGGGGTCCGTCGAACCTGCATCGTCTCCTCCTGATGATTGCCGCGTATCGGCCCGGCGCGCCCGCGCCCCGTGACTCTATCCGGGGACGTGGCGTCGCCGCGCGCGGCCCGGGCGCAGTCGGCGTGCCGGTGCGCCGCACGGCGTCGAACAGCCGTGCGGCGATGCGCGACGCAGTGTGCGGCGCGACACGCTGGCTGCGCGGGGTGGCGCCCGCCGATGGACACACCGCGGGCGCGGGGAGGATCGGAAGGGAGCGCGAGGAGGACGTGAGCGGACGCCGCGAGACGCCCGCGTGTGCGCGCGCTAGGCGGCGTTCCGCGCGCCGCGCGCGTTGGGCAGCGCGCAGAGCCCCAGCACCAGCGTCTCCAGCAGCTGCTCGTCGGACGACACGCGCGTCTCCTTCAGCGACGCGTCGGTCTCCAGCAGCAGCGTCAGCGCGCGGTCCAGCGCCGGGGCCGTCCACCGGTCGACGGACGCCGTCCACGCCTTCACCGCCTCGCCCCACGGCCGGCCGGTGTACGCGCTCCCCTGCTCCTTCAGCAGGTTGAAGAACTCGCCGCCGAGCATGCCCGGCGTGGCGCCCTGCGCCCGGCGCGCCTGCCCCCAGGCGAGCGCCAGCATCTGCGTCGACAGCGCCATGACGACCGTCACCGCCGACGCCTTGGGCTGCGCGAGCACGTGCCCCACGAGCGCGAGCGCCGTGCGCGCGTCCTGCCGCGCGACCGCGTCGAGCAGGTCGCCGAGCGTCTCGCCGCGCCGCACGCCGACGACGGCGCTCACCGCCGCCTCGTCGACCACGAGCGGCGCGTCTGCCGCGCCGCCGGCCGCGTCGCGCTCGCCGCGCACGTAGCTCACCACTTTGTCCAGCTCCGCGGCGAGCTGCTGCAGCTCGACCCCCACCCCGCCCTGCAGCAGCCGCACGGCGTCCGGCGTCACCGTCGCGCCGAGCTCCGCCTGCGCGTGGTGCGCGATCCACTTCGCGACACGGTCCTCGTTCAGCGGCGCGAACTCGTACGCCTCCGCACGCTCGGCGAGCCCCTTGTCGACCTTCGCGCCGGCCGGCGAGACCAGCAGCAGCACCGTGTCGGACGCGGGGCTCTTGAGGTACCGGTCGAGCGTGCCGCGCGCGTCCTTCTTGAGGGCGCCCACGTCGCGCACGACGACCATGCGCCGCTCCGCCATCATCGGCGGCGTCGCCAGCAGGCCGTCGAGCGTCTGCGGATCGAGCTCCGCGCCGCGCCGCACCTCGAGGTTGAAGTCGCGCGTCGCCGGGTCCACCACCGCCGCGATCACCTGCCGGACGGCGTCCTCCTTCAGGAAGTCGTCGTCGCCGTGGAAGTAGTACGCCGGCGCGAAGGTGCGGGCCTTGAGCGCGGCGTTCAGCGGCTTGTGCGGGGTGGTCGACACGAGGGCGGGTACGGCGAGTTCGGGTGCGGCGGGCGCCGCGACCGCGCGTGCGGGAGCGGGGAGCTCGGAAGCTGCGGCGCCGGCGCCCCGGCTTCAACCGTCCACACACCGTCGCGCGGCATCACCCGACGATCCGCAACGCGTCCTCGGCGCCGGTGGCGAGGTCGATCGCGACGATCCGGTGCGCGCCGGTGTCGGCCACCCACGCGCGCCCGTCGGCGATCGCGAGGCCGGTCGGCTCGTGGTAGCCGGTGCGCCAGGTCGTCACGCGGCGCGTCGCCGGATCGAGCCACTTGAGCGCGTCGTTGTAGCCGTCGGCGATCAGCAGGCGGCCGTCGGGCGCGCGGGCGACCGCCTGCGGGTGCTGCAGGCGCACCGCGTCGCCCTCGCCGTCGACGTCGCCGAAGTCGAAGAGCCCCGTGCCGACGAGCGTGCGCACCGCGCCGTTCGGATGCGTGTCCGCGGCGCGGATCGCGCTCGACTCGGCGTCGGCGAACCAGAGCGTGCGGCCGTCGGTGGCGAGCCCCATCGGCTGCGCGAGCAGCGCGTCCATCAGCGGGCCGTCGACGACGTCCTCGCCGCGCCCGCCGGCGTGCGCGCCCGCCGCGCCGGTCGCCGGATCGACGATCCAGAGCTGGTGCGTGCCCGCCATCGCCACGAACAGCGTCGCCCGACCGTCGACGGTCGTGTGGACCACGTCCCACGGCGACGCCATCGCGCCCGCGGCGCGATCGGCCGCCGTGCGCAGTCGCGCGCCGGTGCCGGCGAGCGTGCGCACCGCGCCCGTCGCGAGGTCGATCGCGCGCAGCGCGTGATTTCCCGCGTCGGCGACGAACAGCGTGTCGGCGTGCGCGCCCTCCCCGAACGCGAGCCCCTGCGGCCCGTCGAACGTCGCGCGGTCGGCCGGCCCGTCGGCGCGCGCGGCGAGCGAGTCGCGCGTCGCGCCGCTCGCCGTCGGCCCGTCGAGGGCGGAGGTCGCGACGCCGCGCCCGACGACGTGCGTGACGGTCAGCGTCGTGCCGCGCGCGTCGAGGCGCCCCACGATCACGCGGTGCCGCCCCGTGTCGGCGATCGCGAGCCGGCGCACGCCCCGCGCGTCCGGCGGCGACACGGCGACCTTGCCCGGGAAGCGCAGCGCGTCGTCGGCGCGCGCGGGCGACGCGGCCACGTGCGGCGCGCCGCGCACCAGCGTGCCGTCCGCGTCCCCCGCCGCGATCAGCTGCGCGATCACCGGCGCGAGCCGATCGGCGGTGAGCTCGCCGGCCTGCACGCCCACGACGTAGCCGCGCGGGTCGATCAGCGCGATCGTCGGCCACGCGCGCACCGCCCACGCGCGCCACGCGCGGAACTGCCGGTCGTTGAGCACGGGGTGCGCGACGCCGAGCCGCTCGCACGCGCGCGCGATGCGCGGCGTCTCGCGCTCGGCGATGAACTTGCCGCTGTGCACGCCGACGACGGCGAGCTCGCGCGGGAAGCGACGCTCGAGCTCCCGCACCTGCGGCAGGACGTGCAGGCAGTTGATGCAGCCGAAGGTCCAGAAGTCGAGCAGCGCGACGCGCCCGCGCAGATCGGCGAGCGCCGGCGCGCCGCCCTCGGCGTGCAGCCAGTCCAGCCCCGCGGGAAAGTCGGGCGCGCGCACGACGCGCGGCGCCGAGAAGGGATCGCTGCTCATGCGGGTCGACTGGTGACGGGGAGCGTCGCAGCCCGGCACGAACCGCGCCGATCCGCTCCTCCGCGCGACACGCTTGCGCGAGGCGGCGCGCGATGCTTGCTCTCCCTGCGTGACGGCTCCCACCTCCGCCTCTCCCAGCTCCGCCCCCGCGCCCGGCGCGGCCGCGCACCATCGCCCCGGCGGCGGCTTCCGCAACCCGTGGCCGGGGGGCACGCCCACCGGCTTCGGCGGGCTGCTGCGCTGGATGATCGTCGAGCGGCGCGGCGGCGGCCCGCTCGTCGACACGGCGCGCGTCGCGAGCGCGTACGCGCCCGTCGCGCCCGCGTTCGCGTCGCCGCGCGCGCCGGTCGACGCGGTGACCGCGACCTGGATCGGCCACAGCGCGTTCCTGCTGCAGATCGGCGGCTGGAACGTGCTCGTCGATCCCGTGTTCGGGGAGCGCGCCTCGCCGGTGCCGTTCGCGGGCCCGCGCCGCTACACGCCGCCGGGCGTCGCGCTCGACGCGCTGCCGCCGATCGACCTCGTGCTGCACTCGCACGACCACTACGACCACCTCGACGCGCCGTCGGTGCAGGCGCTCGCGCGGCGCCATCCGTCGGCGGCGTGGGTGGCGCCGCTCGGCGTCGCGCGCACGCTGGCGGCGTACGGCGTCGCGGCCGCGCGCGAGACCGACTGGTGGGAGACGCTCGACGTCGGGCCGCTGCGCCTCGGGTGCGTGCCCGCGCAGCACTTCTCGGGGCGCGGGCTCGCCGACCGCGATCGCTCGCTCTGGTGCGGCTGGACGCTGCACGCGCGCGCGACCGACGCGCCGGGGATCTTCTACTCGGGCGACACGGGGCTGCACCCGGAGTTCGCCGCGATCGGTCGCACGCGCGGCCCGTTCGCCCTCGCGCTCCTGCCGATCGGCGCCTACGCGCCGCGCTGGTTCATGCGCCCGGTGCACTGCGATCCGGACGACGCGGTGACCGCCTACGGCGCGCTCGCCGCCGCGCAGGCCGAGCGCTTCCCGACGCTGCCGCCGCCGACGTGCGGAGGGATGCACTTCGGCACCTTCGTCCTCACCGACGAGCCGATCGACGAGCCGCCCGTCCGCGCGCGCGACGCCTGGGTGCGCGCCGGCCACGATCCGGCGCGCCTGTGGGTCCCGCGACACGGCGAGACCTGGGCCGCGCCGACGGGGAGCGCCGCGCGCTGAATCGGCACGCGTGCGGGTCCCGCCCGAACGACGGAACGGCGAGACCGCGCATCACGCGCCGGTCTCGCCGTTCCGTCGTTCGGGGCGGCGCGCGGCGTCGGCCGGCGCCGCGCCCGCCGCTCACCGGCTGATGGCGACCGGCTGCACCTCGAGCCGCAGGTTGTGGTTGATGCGCACGCCCGCGAGGCCGTCGGTGGGGACGGCGCCGGCGGCGACGGCGTGCACCGGCGTGTCGCCCACGAGGAATCGCGTCGAGTCGGGATCGACGCGCACCGCGAGGTCGTAGCTCGCGCGGCCGCTCGCGTCCTGCTTGGCGACGGCGGGGGCGGCGGCCCACCCGTGCACGTCGCGCGTGCCCGCGCCGTCGCGCACGCGGATCAGGAACTCGCCGGTGCCGCGCACGACGAAGTAGGTGTAGCGCTGCGCCTCCCCTTCGAGATCGCGCCCGCCCACGAAGACGCCGAACGCCTCCGGATGCGACGGGGCCTCGAGCTGCGTGAAGCGCGCCCGCGCCAGATAGCGGCCGCTCGCCGTGTCGCCGGGCGCCCACACGACGTGCGCGGGCCCCGTCTGCACCTCCCACACGCCGCCGTCGCGGGTGGTGTAGCGCGCGTTCGTGATCGCGTCGCCCGCGCGGTCGGTGCGCGCGGTGTAGCCGGCCGGCACGCCGGTGCCGCCGCTCGCGGCCCGCGTCGGATCGGCGTCCGCCGACGCCGCGGGCGCCGCCGCCGAATCGCCCGCGCGCGCGCCGTCGCCCGTGCGCGCGCCCTCGCCCCCGCAGGCCGCCAGCAGCGCCGTCGCGCCACCCGCCCACCAGCCGATCGTCCGCATCCCGCGCATCCCGCCTCCGTGCATTCCGCGTGGTCGGCCGGCCGCCTCGTGCGACCGGCGCGCCGCGAATATAGCGCGCCTGCGCGCGCTCCCGCCCGCGACCGCGCGCCGCGCGATGCGATCCACATCACATCCTGACGTCGCCGCGCGACCGCCCGCGCGTCACGCACGGTGCGGTGCGTCCGGGTCGCGGCGCGGAGCCGCGTCGCATCGCGCGGGAGTTCGCGCGCGACGCACGTCTTGCGCGGCGACGGGGTCGCGTCGTAGGTATTGGGCGCCACGTGCGACGATTTCGTTCCGTGGCGGCCGGCGAACGCCCGCGCGTGCACGAATTCGGCGCATTCCGAGCCTTCGGACGCATCTACGTCGCGCTGTGCGCCTAAATCTTGCAACGGCGCGGGGCACACCTCCTCCAACCAGGAGCTCACGCATGGCGACTCGCACGAAGTCCACCGGCAGCAAGAGCACCCGCAAGAGCGCCGGGAAGAGCACCCGCAAGGCCGCCTCCGGCGGCGCGAAGCGCGCGAGCACGAAGCGCGCGTCGGCCAAGCGCGCGGGCGGCGCGAAGCGCGCCTCGTCCGCGTCGGGCGGCGGCACCAAGCGCTCCACGGCCAAGAAGGGGACGGCGCGGAAGTCCTCCGCGAAGCGCTCGACGGCCAAGCGCGCCACCACCAAGCGCTCCACCGCGAAGCGCGGCGCCACGAAGAGCGCGACCGGCAAGCGCGCGTCGACGAAGCGCAGCACCGCGAAGAAGTCGACGGCCAAGCGCGCGTCCGCCTCGCGCGGCGCCGCGTCCAGCAAGCGCGCGTCGTCCAAGCGCGCGGGCAGCGGCGCGAGCGGCGGCGGCAAGCGGGCCGGCGGCGCGCGGAAGAGCGCGCGCAAGAGCACGCGCGGCGCGGCGTCCGGCTCCTCGTCGGGCTCCTCGTCGAGCGGCTCGGAGGGTGGCTCCAGCTCCGGCACCAGTCGGCGGGGCGCGCGGGGCGGCGGCGCGCGCGGCGGGGGGCGCTCGGCGCTCGCCGCGCCGCTGAAGCGCGTCGGCCGCGTCGCGAGCGAGATCGCCTCCCAGGCGACCGAGCTGGCGGAGATGGTCGGCGAGAAGGTCTCCGCGCCCATCAACGATCTCGTGCGCCGCGTGACCTGACGCGGCACGCGGCACGTCAGCGCACGTCCTCGCGGCGCCCCATGCGATCCCCGATCGCGTGGGGCGCTCGTGGCGTCTCCCCCTCCGCTGCGCGCACCTCGGCGGCGTGCGCCGCCTCCACCGCGTCCACGACGTCCACCGCGTCCGCCACCAGCGCGGGCGTCGCGGGCACCGCGTGCGACGTCTCCGCGCCGGCCGTGCGGCCGGCCGCGCCGCGCGCGAGCCCCGGCACGCGCCGCATCGCCAGCAGCAGCGTGCTCCCGACGATCGTCGCCGCGCCCGCGACGGTCCACCCGCTCGGCCGCTCCGCGAACACGAGCCAGCCCCACGCGGCCGCGAAGACGAGCTGCAGGTAGCCCACCGCGGTCGCGCGCGCGGCACGCTCGCGCTGCAGCCCGCGCGTCAGCTGCACCTGCGCCAGCTGCGTCGCGACGCTCATCGCCACCAGCACCGCCCACTCGCGCGGCGTCGGCCACACCCACCCCGCGACCGCCAGCGGGATCGTCACCGGCACGGTCACGAGCGGCAGGTAGAGCGTCACGCGCTGCGCCGGCTCCGCGATGCCGATGCCGCGGATCGTCACGTACGCCGCCGCGCTCCCGACGGAGCCGAGCAGCGCCACCGCCACCGCGTCGAGCGGGATCGCGGTGCCGCCGAGCCCCAGCAGCGCGGCGGGACGCACGACCAGCAGCACGCCGACGACGCTCGCCGCGAGGCAGAGCAGCTCGCGCCGCCCCACGCGCTCGTGCAGCAGCACCGCCGCCAGCACGGCCGCCCAGATGGGGTTCGTGTACTGCAGCAGCGTCGCCTCGGCGAGCGGCAGCCGCACCAGCGAGGCGTAGAAGCAGGTGAGCCCCGCGCACCCGAGCGCGCCGCGCCAGAGCAGCGCGCGCTGCCGCCGCGGATCGGGGCTGCGCACCGAGAGCCCCGCGCTCCGCAGCGCGGCCCAGCTCATCCCGAGCGTCAGCACGGCGCGCACGAGCACCAGCTCGTGGCTCGGCAGCCGGCGCCCGCCGAGCTTCACGCACAGCGCCATGACGCTGAACCAGAAGGCGCTGAGCGCCATGTGGCGCAGGCCGCCGCGGGGCGGCGCGTCGGACGTGGCGGGGGCGGCGGAGGACACGCGACGAAGCTAGCGACCGACGGCCGCGCCGAGCTCCCGTCCGCCGTGCGCGCCGCTCAGCGCCGTCGCGCGACGAGCGGGCCGACGGCGGCGTCGAGGCGCGCGCCGAGCACGCCGGCCAGCGCGCGCGTGAAGCTCGCCGTGAGGTGGTTGTCGTCGGTGAACGCCACGCGGCCGTGCCGCACCACCCCGCACGTCGCCGTCGGGCAGATCTGGTCGGTCATGTCGATCGCGCGCACGGGGAGCCCGCGCGACGCCGCGTCGCGCACGGCCGCGGCCTGCGCGGCGCGCGCGGCGACGTGCACCGCCGCGGCGCGCTCGTACACGCACGGCGACGCGAGCGGGCGCCGGTCCGCGCGGCGCGACAGGCAGGCCGGCACGTCGAAGCCGGGGAACGGCGTGCCGCGGATCGCCACCACCGGCACGCCCGCCGCGCCGAGGCGCGTGTAGGTGCGGCGCAGCCCACGCTCCCACGCGGCCGGCGACACGCGGTCCTCCGCGTCGCGGCCGCCGCGCGCCGCCGCGTCGCGCGACACGTACTCGTCCCAGCTGCCGAGCACCGCGACGGCCGGGCGCAGCGCGATCAGCTGCCGCACCACCGCCTCGCGATAGGCGGCGCACTCGCGGCCGCGGCGCGCGTGGCGTCCGCCGATCAGCTCCGGGGCGTCCGACACCGGGCACCCGCCCTTCACCAGCAGCACGACGCGCCAGCCGCGCTCACGGCCCAGGCGATCGAGCGCGGCCAGCCAGTGCTCCGCGTGCGAGTCGCCGAAGAGGGCGACGGTCGTCGCGCCGCGCGGATCGCCGAACACGCAGACGTCGGATGCCGGATCGCGCGGCGCGGTCGCGCCGCGGCCCGCCCAGCACTCGTGTGCCGTGCGGTCCTCACGCGCGGCGGCGAGCGCGCGCTGGTCGGGCGCCGCCACGCGTCGCTCCGCCGCGCGCCGCAGCCCGGCCGCGCCGAGCGCGATCGTCAGGCAGGCGGCCGCCACGGCCGCGAGGCGCCAGGCGGACGGCGGCGCGGACTCGCCGCGACCGGCGCGCATCGGCCGCTCGATCCAGCGGAGGGTGAGCCACGCCGGCACGAGCGCCGCGACCGACCACGCCAGCCGTCCCGGGACGCCGATCGCGGGGGCGAGCACCGCGCCCGTCACGATCATCGGCCAGTGCCAGAGATACCAGCCGTACGACACCTCGCCGAACCAGCCGAGGAGGCGCACGATCGAGCGCTCGGCGGCGAGCAGACGGCCGCCGAGCGCGCCGCCGGCGACCAGCGCCGCCGCGCCGGCGACCGGCAGCAGCGCCGCGACGCCGGGGTACGACATGCCCGGATCGTACGCCAGCGCGGCGACGGCGATGGCGAGGAGCCCGGCGCCCTGGAGCCACCCGGCGCTGCGCGCGGAGCCCGTCGCGGGTGCGGCGTCGGCGGGCAGCGCGAGCGCGAGCAGCCCGCCGACCGCGAACTCCCACACGCGCGCGTGCGTGCCGAAGAACGCCCACGGCGGCGCGACGCGGGTCAGCCAGACGGCCGCCGCGAGGGAGACCGCCCCCGTCACGGCGAGCCCGATGCCGACGCCGCGCAGCAGCCCGGCGGCGCGACGCGAGGCCTCGTCGGTGGCGCGCGCCGCGTCGCCCCGGCGCCGCGCCACGCTCCACCCGCCGAGCGAGGCGAGCGCGAGGAAGAGGAGCGGGCCGAAGAGCGAGACCTGCTGATCGACGGCCAGCGACCAGGTGTGCAGGAACGGCGAGTCCGCGCGGCCGAAGTAGTCGACCGCCTCGCGCGCGAAGGCGAGGTTGGCGGTGCCCAGCACGACGCTGCGCGCGGTGGCGACGACGTCCGCGCGGTCGATCGGCGCGTAGAGCGCCCAGACCGCCGCCAGCGTCGCCGCGACGACGACGAGCAGCGCGGGGAGCAGGCGCAGTGCGCGCCTGGCGTAGAAGGCGCCGACGTCCACCGTCCCGGTGGCGGCGTACTCGCGCACCAGCAGGCGCGTCAGGAAGTAGCCGGAGAGGACGAAGAAGACGTCCACGCCCACGAAGCCGCCCGCGAGTGCGGGGACGCCCGCGTGGTACGCGACCACGAGGAGGACCGCCACACCACGCAGCGCTTCGAGGTCCGCACGGAAGGCCGGTCGCGGCGTCGACATGTCTCGGCGTACGACCCGGGGCGGCGCGAGTTTCAGGCGCGGGGCGTCAGATCCAGCGCGAGAGGACGTTGACCACCGACTCGATCGCGCGCTGGCGGAGCGGCCGCCGCCGGAACTCCTGCAGGTCGATCTCGCGCGAGCAGCGGAGGTCCTCGGCGAAGAGCCGCTCGAGGGAGCGGCCCACGGCCGGATCGTTCGTGACGAGGAGCGCCTCGTCGTTCAGCGCGAGGCCGCGGTTGTCGAGGTTCAGCGAGCCGACCGTCGACCACACGCCGTCAGCGACCAGCGTCTTCGCGTGCACCATGGTCGGCAGGTACTCGTAGATGCGCACGCCGCCGGCGAGCAGCTCCTCGTAGCGTGCGCGGCCGGCGTAGCGGGCGACGAAGACGTCGCTCCGGTCGCCGGCGGTGAGGACGCGCACGTCGACGCCGCGGCGCGCGGCCGCGATGAGGAAGCGGCGGATGTCGTCGTCGGGCGCGAAGTAGGCGTTGGTGATGTAGAGCCGCGCCGTCGCGCTCGTGATAGTCGCCGCGAGGAACCGCTCGACGCTCGTGCTGCCGACGGTCGGGCGGCCGAAGAGCAGCCCGGCGCAGGCGGACCCGCCGTCCTCGTCACGCGCCGCCGCGGGCGCGCCGTCCAGGTCGGGGAAGAGGTGCAGGTGCATGAGCAGCTCGCCGGTCGCCTCGGCCCAGCCGGCGGCGAACGCGGCCTGGAACTGGCGCGCCACCGGGCCGGCGCAGCGCACGTTCGTGTCGCGCCACTCGTCGGGGCGGTGCCCGTCGCCGTACCACTTGTCGGCGATGCCGAATCCGCCGGCGTACGCGACGCGGCCGTCCACCACCACGATGCGCGCGTGCGAGCGGTGCTGCGCCTCGTGCGGCGCGTTCCAGCGCAGCGGACGGAAGGCGGCCGCCTGCACGCCGGCCGCGCGCAGCGCGCGGAAGTAGTCCGCGTGCAGCGGCATCGCGCCGAGGCCGTCGTAGAGCAGGCGGACCTCGACGCCGGCGCGGGCGCGCTCGGCGAGGATCTCCGCCAGCTCGTCGGCCATGCGGCCGGGCTGGGCGTAGTACGTCTGCAGCGAGATCGACCGCGTCGCCGCGCGCAGGTCGGCCCAGAGGCGCGGATAGGTCGCGTCGCCGTCGGCGAGCACGTCGACGCGGTTGCCCGGCAGGAGCGTGGTCTGCGTCAGCAGCCCGACCATCGTGCCGAACGCGGGGTGCGACGCGGGAATGCGGTCGCCGGCGTCGGCGGGGCTGACGCGGTTGACCGGGGTGCCGCGCGTGCTCTGCAGCGCGCCGACGAGCGCGAGCGCGCCGAGCACGAGCCCGAGCACGACGAGGCCGACGATGGCGGTGCTGCCCATGTATCCGCGTTCCGATAATCAGGCGTGCCCGGGGCCGGGCCGATCCAGCCGCATCGACCGGTCCGGCCGTCGGCGCGCGGGAGCGCACGGGACGTGCCCCGGCCGCGGGGTCGCGTGCGCGGTGCGTGCGGTGCGTGCTGCGCGGGCGCCGGTCAGCGCGCGCGTCGCGCGGTCCGCGCCGGGTCGTCCACCGCGCGCACGATCGCGCGCAGGGCGCGCACGGAGTTCGGCCGGCGCAGCACCGACGTCCACAGCTCCCCCACCGACTCCAGGCGCGCGGGGACGGTGCGCAGCGTGAAGGCGCGGGGATCGAGGTCGTCGCGCAGGTCGTCCCACGCGAGCGGCGTCGATACGGTCGCGCCGGGGCGGGGGCGCACCGCGTACGCGCCCGCGACCGTCTTCCCGGGGACGTTCTGCAGGTAGTCCACGTACACGGCGCCGGCCGGCCGGGCGCGCAGCGCGCGCTCCACGGTCGCCTCGCGCGGGTGCGCCGCGGCGACGCGCGTCGCGACGAGCTCCGCGAGCAGGAGCGCCGTGTCGGGCGCGGTGCCGGGCGGCAGCGGGACGGCGATGTGCAGCCCGCGCGAGCCGGACGTCTTGAGCGCGGCGTGCAGCCCGAGCGCGTCGAGCTCCGCCTTCACCCAGCGCGCCACCTCGACGACGCGGACGAACGTGGCCTCCGGCCCCGGGTCGAGGTCGAGCACCGTGTAGTCCGCGGCGTCGAGCGAGCCGACGCGCGCGTGCCACGGATCCACGCTCACGGCGCCCAACTGCACCGTGTAGAGCAGCGTGGCGAGGTCGCCGCCGACGAGGAAGCGCACGCTCTCGCCGTCGCCGTCGGCGTCCACCAGCGCGGTGCGCACGCCGGGCGGCGTCGCGTCGGCGCGGTGCTGGAAGAACCCCTTGCCGGCGATGCCGCTCGGGAAGCGGCGCAGCACGAGCGGCCGGTCGGCGATCACCGGCAGCACGTACGGCGCGACCGCCGCGTAGTAGCGCAGCAGGTCGCCCTTCGTGTAGCCGTCGTCGGGGAAGTAGACCTTGCCGAGGTTGGTGAGCTCCAGCGTCGTGCGCGGACCGAGGCGCAGGACGCCGTCGCCGCCCTCCGCCTCGATGCGCGCCAGCTGCTCGACGACCGGCGACGACGCGCCCGATCGAGCGCTCGGGCGCGCGGGCGACTTCGCGGCCGGAGGAGCCTTCGCGGCCGCGCGGGGCACGCCCGCCTGCACGCTCTCCGCCTCGCGCCGCACGCCGGCGGCGGGCTTGTCGTCGCGCACGCCGACGACGATCGGCTGGCGCAGCCGCCCGTCGCGCGTCCACTCGACGAACTTGACCTCCACGACCACGCTCGGCCGCACCCAGTGCGCGGGCTCGTTGGTGCGCACCGGCTCCGCGAACGGCGACGTCTTGCGCGCCAGCGGCGCGAGGCGGCGCGCCATGTCGCGCAATCCCGCGCGCGTGAAGCCCCCGCCGGCGTGCCCCGCGTACACCAGCCGCCCGTCGTCGTCGTAGTAGCCGAGGAGCAGCGCGCCGATGTGCTCGCGCGTGTTGCGCGGCTCGGTGTAGCCGCCGACGACGAGCTCCTGCCGATGCTCGACCTTGAGCTTGAGCCAGTGCCTCGCGCGCTGCCCGGGGGAGTACGGCGCGTCGGTGCGCTTCGCGATGATGCCCTCCCAGCCGCAGGCGCGCGCCCGCTCGACCATCGCCGCGCCGTCGCCGACCACGGAGTCGCCGAGGTGGATGCGCGACGCGTCGGCGCGCGCCCGCGTGCGGAGGAGCCGCTCCAGCCGCTCGCGGCGCGCCGCCCACGGCGCGTCGAGCAACGCGTCGTCGCCGTCGACCAGCAGGTCGAACGCGACGAGGATCGCCGGCGCGTCCTCGGCCTGGCCGGCGATGCCCGCCGCGTCGCCGAGGTGCATGCGCCCCTGCAGCGCCTGGAAGCGCGCGGGCGCGCCGTCGACGAGGGCCACGATCTCGCCGTCGAGCACGAGCGCGCGCTTCGTCCGACGCGCGAGCGCGCGGAGGGCGTCCGCCACCTCCGGGAACTGCGCCGCCTTGTCGTTGCCGTTGCGCGTCACGAGCTGCGCCGCGTCGGCGGTCGCGAGGGCGAGCACGCGGATGCCGTCGTACTTCGGCTCGAAGGTCCAGCCGTCGCCCTCGGGGACCGCGCTGCCGACGCTCGCGTACATCGGCTCGAGCACCGGCGCGCCGACGGCCGCCGTCCACGCGCCGGCCGCCGCGCGCACCGCCCGCACGCCGCGCGCGTTGGGCTTCGGCGCGTCGGGCACGGACGCGTCGGCCGGCGCGCTCGCACGCTTCGCAGGTGCACGCTTGGCAGGCGTGCGCTTCGTCGCCGCGCGCTTCGCGGTGGCGCGCTTCGCAACCGCGCGCGTCGCGGCGACGCCGCCCGCGAGCTCCTCCATCGTGCGCCCGCTCGCGACCGACGTCGTCTCGACGGCGACGACGTCCGTCGCGCGGTCGGCGTGCGCGTCGTCGCGCTTCATCAGCAGCCACTGCTGACGCCCGGCGACGGCGCGCGTGCGGACGAGGGTCCACGCCCCGCGCAGCCGCTCGCCGTGCAGCACGACGTCCAGCCGCCCCGCCGCGTGGCCCTGCGCGAGCGCGTCCGTGCCGCCCTCGACGGCCTCGTACGTCCCGCGGTCCCACAGCATGACCGTGCCGCCGCCGTACTGGCCGTCGGGGATCGTTCCCTCGAACGCGTTGTAGCTCACGGGGTGATCCTCCACCTGCACCGCGAGCCGCCGCTGGGCGGGATCGAGGCTCGGGCCCTTCGGCACGGCCCAGCTCTTCATCACGCCGTCGATCTCGAGGCGCACGTCGAAGTGCAGGTGACTCGCGGCGTGCTTCTGCACGACGAAGCGCGGCGCCCCCGCGGCGCGGCGGCGCGTCGGCGCGGGGTCGCCGGCCGGCTCCGCGGTCTTCGTGAAGTCGCGCTTCCGCCGATAGTCGCCGAGCGCCGCCTCGGCCCGCTTCCGCACGGCCATGCGCGGCGCGTCAGGCGGTCTTCTTCCGCGCCGCCGGGCGCGCGCCGCCCGTGCGTGGCGTCTTCTTCGCCGCGGCGCGCGCGGCGGGCTTCGCGGCGGCCGCCTTCTCGACCGCCTTCTCGACCGCCTTCTCGACCGCCTTCTCGACCGGCTTCTCGACCGGCTTCCCCGTCGGCTTGCGGGGTGCCGCCTTCGAGGCCGCCTTCGACGGCGCCTTCGGCGCGGCGCGGCCGAGGCTCGCCTGCAGCCGCGCCATGAGGTCGAGCACCTTGCCGTCGGCCGTCGGATCCTCCGCCGACTTCGGCGCGACGCGCTTCCCCTTCAGCTTCGCCTGGATGACGCGCATCAGCTTCGCGCGGTAGTCGTCGGTGTACTTCGACGGCTCGAACGGCTCGGCGAGGTTCTGCACGAGCTGCTCGGCCATCGCCAGCTCCTGCGGGCGCACGAGCGACGCGTCCGGGAAGCTGTACTCGTCGGCGTCCACAAGCTCGCTGGCGAAGCGCATGATCTCCAGCACGAGCGCGTCGCCCACGACCTTGATGCCGGCGAGGTGCTGCGTCTGCCGCATCGTCACCTTGCCGATGCCGACCACGCCCGCGTTCCGCACCGCCTCGCGCAGCAGCGCGTACGCCTTCTCGCCCCCCTTCGACGGCACGAGGAAGTACGGCGTCTCGAAGAAGCGCGCGTCGATCTCCCGCTCCTGCACGAAGTCGCAGATGTCGATCGTCTTCGACGACTCGAGCGCGGCCGACTTGAAGTCCTCGTCGGTGATGACCACGAACCGCCCCTTCTCGTACTCGTAGCCCTTCACGACGTCCTTCCACGCCACCGGATCGCCGTGGCGGTCGACGCGCTCGTTCCGCACCGGCATGAGGTCCGCCCGGTCGAGCAGCCGGAAGCTGACGTGGTCCGACCGCACGGCGGTCCGCATCTCGACCGGGATGTTCACCAGCCCGAAGGTCAGGGCGCCTTTCCAGATGGTGGCCATGTCGTCTCGGGGAGCGGGGAGCGAGGTCCGGCGGGCATCGTGAAAGGAAGCAAGGTTGGGGCCCACCCTCCGCTCCGCCCCACGACCACGCGGGCTCCGGAACAACGCACCCGGCTGTAGGATACCAGGTGACGAGCGGCAGTCCCGCCGCCGGCGACAGCGGAGTCGAGGCCATGGCCAACCTGATCACCGTCCTGCGCACGCTGCTCGCGTTCCTCGCGGTCGCCATGCTCCGCTGGCACACGTGGGAGATCTACGTCGGCGCGGCGGTCCTCACGCTCCTCCTCATCTGGATGGACGCGTGGGACGGTTGGGTCGCGCGCCGGCGCAACGAGGCGTCCAAGGCGGGCGCGGTGTTCGACATCCTCGGCGACCGCGTCGTCGAGATGACGTACTGGATCGCCTTCGCGTCGTTCGGCTGGATCCCGGTCTGGGTCGCCGTGCTGATCTCGGCGCGCGGGATCCTCGTCGACGGCTTCCGCGCGCTCGCGCTCGAGCGCGGGCTCACCGCCTTCGGCTCGACGTCGATGATGCGCTCCCCGCTCGGCGCGCTGCTCGTCAGCTCGCGCCTGAGCCGAGGCGCGTACGGCGTGGGCAAGGCGGCGGCGTTCACGCTCGTGATCCTCGCCTTCGCGCCCGGGTGGCAGCCGTCGCTCAAGACGACGCTGGCGGTGCTCGCCTACGGCTGCGTGTACGCGACGGTGATCCTCTGCGTCGTGCGCGGCATCCCGGTGCTCGTCGAGGCGCGGCGCTTCCTCGCCACCGAGCGCGCCGGCTGACGCGGGTCGCCGGCGCGCGTCAGGCGCGTCCGCCGCGTCAGGCGCGCGGCAGCAGCAGCGTGAACGTGCTCCCCACCCCGAGCGTGCTCTCGACGGTCAGGTCGCCGCCCATGCCGCGGGCGACGTCGCGGCTGATGGTCAGCCCGAGCCCCGTCCCCTCGTGGCCGCGCGCGCGGCTGGCGTCGACCTGCACGAACGGCTCGAAGATCGCCTCCAGGCGGTCGGCCGGGATGCCGATCCCCGTGTCGCGCACCGCGACCGCCGCCATGCCCGATCCGTCCGGCGACTCCACGAGCGCGACGTCCACCCGCCCGCCCTCGGGCGTGAACTTGATCGCGTTCGAGAAGAGGTTGAGCAGCACCTGCCCGAGCTTCTCGGCGTCCGCCCGCACGAGGCACGACGTGTCGGGCGCCGGCACCGACCAGAGGAGCCCCTTGGCGAGGCGCTGCGGCTCGACGAGCGACGCCGCCGCCCGCACCGCCTCCGCGAGGTCCAGCGCGCGCAGGTCGTACTCGACCTTCCCCGCCTCCAGCTTCGCGTAGTTCAGCACGTCGTTGATGAGGCCGAGCAGGTGCCGCTGCGCGCGCTGCACGCGGCCGAGCGCCTCGCGCTGCGCGTCGCTGACGGCGCCGTGCAGCCCCATCTCGACCAGCTGCACGTGCCCGCCGATGGCGTTGAGCGGCGTGCGCAGCTCGTGGCTCATGTTCGCCAGGAAGTCGGCCTTCGCGCGGTTCGCCTGCTCGGCCTCGGCGCGCGCGCGGCGCTCGGCGTCGAACAGGCGCGCCCGGTCGAGCGCGAGCGCGGCGCGGCGCGCGATCTCCTCCGCCACCCGCAGGTCCGACGGCCCGAACGGCCGCGCCGCCTCGGTGCGCACCAGGAGCAGCGCGCCGAGCACGGCGCCGCGCGCGACGAGCGGCACGCACAGGTGCGTCCGCGGGCCGAGCGCGCGCACCGCCTCCGTGAACGCCGGATCCGACGACACGCCGCGCAGCATCTCCGGCGTCGTCTCGGGCGCGAGCACCGGCACGCCGGTGCGGATGACCTCCGCGATGAAGTTGGTCGAGCCGAGGCGCGGCGCGACCGCGAGCACGCGCTCCAGCAGCGGCATCCGCGCCGGGTCCGCGTGCGCGCCGCGCACGCGTCGGATCGTGCCGTCGGCGTCGAGCAGGTCGACGACCGCGTAGTCCGCGAAGCCGGCGAGCGGCGCGCGCACGATCGCGTCGAGCGTCGCCTCCGGATCGAGCGACGCCGCCACGCCCTCGCCGGTGCGGACGAGCAGGTCGCGGTGCCGATCGGCCTGCACGCGTTCGGTCACGTCGTGCGCGTACGCCGCCACGCCGTCGCGCGTGGGCACGATCTGCACGTCGACCCAGCCGCCGGTCACCGGGTTCACGGTCGTGAGCTGCGTCGGCCGCCGCGAGTCCATCGCGGCCCGGTAGACGCGCTCCATCTCCGTCCCGCGGAGCGCGGGGAACACGTCCCAGAGCACCCGACCCAGCACCGCCTCCGGCTGCGGCCCGAGTGGGCGCATGCGCTCGCGCGCGGCGCGGTTGAGGCGCACGATCCGCCACTCCGCGTCGAACTCGTAGAACGACTCGACGATGCTGTCGAGGACGTCCTCCAGGCGTGCGCGCGCGCGCTCCGCCTCCGCGCGCGCCTCGCGCTCGGCGGCGAACAGCCGCGCGTTGTCGAGCGCGAGCCCGGCGCGGCGTCCCAGCTCCTCGGCGACGTAGCGCTCGCGCGTGGTGAAGGGCGGCCGCGGCCCGGGCCCGTGGCGGACGAGCGTCACGGCGCCGAGCGTGCGCCCCTGCGCCGAGAGCGGGACGACCATCGCCGCGCGCACGTCGAGCCGTCGCAGTAGCGCGAGATGCTCCGGATCCGTCGCCAGCATCGGGAAGACGGCCGGGTCGAGCGCCTCGGACGGCACGACCTCCGAGACGCCCGTCCGAATGACGCGTGCGAACCCCGCGGGCGCGTCGGGCGGCAGCGGGAAGCGGCGCTGGATCTCGTTGGCGAGCGCGGCACGCGCCGGATCGCGGCTCGCCACGCCGACGTGCTGGAAGGGATACTCGCCGCGCGCCGCGGCCGCGTCGTCGAGCAGCGTCACGCGGCACCCGTCGGCCAGCGTCTCGACCGCGAGCGCGCCGAGCGTGCGCAGCGTCGCCTCGACGTCGAGCGAGGCGGCGAGGCGCGCGCTCGCCTCGGCCAGGAAGTGCTCGGCGGCCTCCTGCATCCGCTGCTCGGTGACGTCGCGCAGGATCATCGCCGCGCCGATCACCGTGCCCTCGCCGTCGCGCACCGGCGAGATCGAGAGCGAGACCTGCCGCGCGCTCCCGTCGCGGTGCACGCGCAGCGTCTCGTACGGCGCGACGCGCTCGCCGGCCGCGACCCGCGCGAGCAGCGCCCGCTCCTCGTCGCGCCGCTCGGCGGGGACGATCGTGAGCAGCGGGCGCCCCGCGATCTGCTCCGCCGCGTGGCCGAGCAGGCGCTCCGCCGCGGCGTTCCACGTCGTGATCGTGCCGTCGAGCGCGACGCCGATGATCGCGTCCTCCGACGAGGCGACGATGGCGGCCAGCCGCGCCTGCGCCTCGGCGGCGGCCTCGCTCGCCGTCAGGTCCTCGACCGTCACGACGTAGTACTGCACCGTGCCCGACGCGTCGCTCACCGCGCGCACGTCGATGCGCGCGGGGAAGGTGCTCCCGTCGCGCCGTCGATGGCGCGCGCGGAAGGTCAGCGCGCGCTCGGTGGTGCTGCGCGCCTTGAGCGCGGCGAGCATCGGCCGCTCGCCGTCCGCGTACGTCTCGACCACGCGCACGCCCACGATCTCCTCGGCGGAGTAGCCGTGCATCGCCGCGTACGCGGGCGTCGCGTACAGGATGCGCTCCGCGCGCGCGTCGTTGATCGACAGCGCCATCGGCGTCGCGGCGAAGAGCTCGGCCCACGGCAGCGCCGGCGTCGCGCCCGTCGCGTCGCCCACGGCGTCACCGAAGGCGTCGCCCGGCGCGCCCGGCGGCGTCGGCTGCGAGTCGGGATGGTACCCGGCGGCCATGGCCTCGCGCGGCGGCCTGGACCCCTCGTGCCGGTACGTGGACATGCGAGAGGGGAGCCTACGTGGGGGAGTCGCCGCGGCGCGGCCGGGACGATTCGCTCGCGCCGTCCTGCGTGAATACGGCCCGCGAGCCCGGTGCGCAACGATCGGCCGTCGTCCCGCCGGTGCGCGTTTCCGCGGTCACCGCACGGCCGGGCGCCCCGCGTGCGCGCGCGGGCGCCATCAGGCGCGCGGCAGCGTCAGGGTGAAGGTGCTCCCCTCGCCCGGCGTGCTCTCGGCGGTGAGGTCGCCGCGCATGCCGCGCGCGAGGTCGCGCGAGATCGCGAGGCCGAGTCCCGTGCCCTCGACCGGCTTGGCCAGCGAGCGGTGCACCTGCACGAACGGCTCGAACACCGCCGCGAGCCGGTCGGCCGGGATGCCGATGCCCGTGTCGTGCACGCGCAGCGCGACCACGTGCCCGAGATCCGCGGCGCTCATGCGGATGCTGCCACCGGGCTCGGTGAACTTGACCGCGTTGGCGACGAGGTTGAGCAGGATCTGCCGCACCTTCTCGGCGTCCGCCTCCACGCGCAGCCCCTCGGGGCCGACGTCGCGCGAGAAGTCGAGCGCCTTGCCGGTGAGCTGCGGCAGCACGAGCGGCTCCACCTCGCCCATCAGCTCCGCCACCGCCACGGGGCGCACCTGGTAGTCGACGAAGCCCGCCTCGACGCGCACGAAGTTCAGGATGTCGTTGATGACGCCGAGCAGGTGCCGCTGGCTGCGCGCGACCCGTTCCAGGTCCCCGCGCTGCTCGTCGGAGATGGGGCCGCGCACGCCCAGCAGCAGCAGGTCCGTGTAGCCGCCGATCGCGTTCAGCGGCGTGCGCAGCTCGTGGCTCATGCTGGCGAGGAACTCGGTCTTGGAGCGGTTCGCCGCCTCGGCCTGCGCGCGCGCCTCCTCCGACGCGCGGTGCAGCCGCGCGTTGTCCACGGCCAGCGCGGCGCGCCGGGCGAGCTCCAGGGCCAGCTGCAGGTCGGCGTCACCGTAGCGGCGCTCCGACTCGGCGGCGATCATCGTGAGCGCCCCGAGCGTGCGGCCGTGCGCCACGAGCGGGACGACCATCGCCGAGCGGAGCCCCAGCCCCTGCATGAGCGCGAGGTACTCGGGATCGCGGATGCTCGCGACGAGCATCTCGTCGGTGATCTCCGACGCCATCTCCGGCTGGCCGGTGCGGAGGACGTTCGGGAGCCCGGTGGGCGCGTCGGGCTGCGGCGGGTAGCGCCGGTGGAGCTCGTGCGCCCAGCGCACCTTCTCGGGGTCCACGTGCGCGACCGCCACGCGCTCGATCGCGCCGCCGTGGCCCAGCAGGTCGACGGCGCACCAGTCGGCGAGGCGCGGCACCACGAGCCGGGCGAGCGAGGCGAGCGTCGCCTCGTACTCGAGCGAGGAGGCGAGGATCGAGGTGGCCTCGCCGAGATAGTGCTTCGCCTCCTCGGCCTGGCGGCGCGTGGTGACGTCGCGCCACGAGGTGGCCAGCCCGCCGTCGGGCATGGGGTAGCAGCGCACCTCGGACCAGGTGCCGGCCTTCGGGTTGAACTCCTCGAACGTCACCGGCTCGCATCGCTCGGCCGACCGGCGCATGGCGCGATCGAACTCGGTGCCGAGCAGCTCCGGGTACACGTCCCAGAGGCGCGCCCCGAGCAGCCCGTCTCCCTCCGTCACGCGCCCCGACGCCTGGAAGAGGGCGCCCGCGGGCTGGTTGACGAAGCGGAACCGCCACTCGCGGTCGTAGACCACGAACGGGTCGCTGATGCTCGCGAGGATCGCCTGCACGTCGCGCGCGGCCGCCTCCGCCGTGCCGCGCGCGCGCTCGAGCGCGTCGTTCGCCTCGCGCAGCTCCTCGGTGAGGATCTCCGCCTCGGCGATCTGCTCCTGCAGCTCGTGCTGCTGCGCCTCGAGCTCCGTCGCCTGCTCCTGCACCTGCGTGGCCTGCAGCTCGAGCTCGACCGCCTGCTGCTCCGACGCCTCGCGCGCGAGCAGCGCCTCCTGGTGCAGGCGCGCGTTGTCGACGGCGAGGGCGGCGCGGCGCGCGAGCTCCGTGGCGATCGGCACGTCGTCCGGGCCGTAGCGCCGCCGCGAGCCGGCGGAGGCGAGGAGCATCGTGCCGATCACCACGTCGCGCACGGCGAGCGGGGCGCACAGCAGCGACTCGGGCGCGAGCTCGCGCAGCAGCGCCGCGTGCTCCGGGCGTCCGGCCGCCGACGCCTCCAGCTCGGCCGCGGTCATGGGCGACGCGAGCTGCAGCGCGCCGCTGCGGATCGTGCGCGCGACGATCCCGTCGGACTCGAGCCGCGGCGCGAAGCGGCGCACCCGGTCGAGGATCGCCGCGCGCGCGGGGTCGGCGTGCGCGGCGGCGACGCGCCGCACGCCGCCGGGCGCGGCGGCGTCCAGGACGTCGATGATGCAGTAGTCGGCGAGCGCGGGGACGGTCAGCCGCGCGACGGCGGCGAGCGTCCGCTCGTAGTCCAGCGACGTGGCGAGCGCCGCCCCGGCCTCGGCGAGCAGGCGCGTCCCCTCCTCGCTGCGGCGCACGTCGGTCACGTCGGCGCAGATGCCGACGATGCGCTCGGGCTGCCCGTCGGCGCCGCGCACCAGCTGTCCGCGCGCGTTCAGCCAGCGCACCTCGCCGTCCGGCCGGACGATGCGGTACGTCAGCTCGTGCGCGTGGCCGGCGAGCGTGCGCTCGACGGCCGCGAACACCACCTCCCGGTCCTGCGGATGGATGTCGCTCTGGTACGCCTCGAACGTCCCGTCGAACGTCCCCGGCTCGAGCCCGTGGATGCGCTCGAGCGTCTCGGACCAGCGCACGCGCCCCTCGGCGATCGTCCACTCCCACGCGCCCATGCGCCCCGCCTCGAGCGCCAGCTGCAGGCGCGACTCGCTCGCGCGGAGCGCCTCCTCCGCGTCGATGCGCGCGGTGAGGTCGAGGTGCACGAGCACCACCGCGGCCACCGCGCCGGTCGTGTCGCGCAGCGGATACAGGTGCGCCTGCGTCCACGAGGCGGTCGTCACGCCGATGTCCGCCGCGGGCTCGTAGCGCACCGGCGGCAGGGTCACCGTCTCGCCGGCGAACGCGCGCCGCACGTCGGGGAGCAGCCCCTGGGCGGCGAGCTGCGGATCCTCGAGGATCGTGTACGAGGGCGGCAGGTCCGCCACGCGCAGCCCGAAGAGCCGCTCGAAGGCCGCGTTCGCCGCCGTCAGGTGCCCCGCCGCGTCGTACACGACGGTGCTCAGGGGCGACTGCGCGAACAGGGCGTGCGCGAAGCCGTCGCCGGGCAGCGAGGGGATCGGCGGGGCGACGGGAGGGGCGGGATGTAGCACGGAGGGGGCTGAGGGGCTGGGACCCCAAGCTAATGCCTGAGCGACGATCCACCGCACGCCGATCGGCGCATCGGTCGCCCCGCTCGCATCACCGACGCGCGAGCCGCGCGCCGGATACGCGCGTCGTTTCGCCGCCCACGCGGAGGCGACGCGGAGCCGACGCGTCGCCTACGCGCCGGCCGCGGCCCGGCGTGCCCGCTCGCCGGCGCGCTCGGCGAAGGCCAGGAGGCGGTCGACCACCGCCACCACGCCGTCGCCGTCGTCCTCGCCGCCGAGCGCACCGCGCACCGTCCGCTCCACCAGCTCGCGCAGCAGCGCGAGCTCACGCTGATGCGCGGTGGCGCTCCACCCGAGCGCCGCGCGCTGCGCGCCGTGACGCTCGGCGAGCACGCGCTGGATCTCGGTGCCGTCGCGCAGCGCGCGCGACGACGCGCCGTCGACGTCGCCCATCAGCACGAGCGCCCGCGCCACCTCGGTGATCAACGTGCCGAGGTGGTCCTCCAGTTCCGCGTCGGAGAGCGCCGCCGCCCCGGGCAGCTCCGGGTCCGTCCGCATGCGCTGCACGTGCGCGGCCACCACGGCCGCCGTCTCGTCGCGCAGCGCGGCGCCGGCGCGGCCGATCCCCGCCACGTGCCGCCGCTCGGCGTGCGGGTCGTCGACGGAGAGGCCGGCGGCCCCGCCGCTCGCGCGCGGCCGCGCGTCGGGGGCGGCGGGCAGCCAGAGCGTGAAGGTCGCGCCCGCGCCGACCGCGCTCTCGAGCGTGACGTCGCCGCCCATGAGCCGCGCCAGCCGCCGGCTGATGGCGAGGCCGAGTCCCGTCCCGCCGTGCTCGCGCGTGTAGAGGCTCGACCCGTTCGTGGCCTGCACGAAGGGCTCGAACACCGCCTCCTGCTGCTCGGGCGCGATCCCGGGCCCGCTGTCCGTGACGCGCACGTAGCACCAGCAGCTTCCCGGGCCGCTCCCCGCTTCGGCGAGCCGCGCCGACGCGCTGGGGCGATCGGTGAGGCCGCACTCGACGTCGATGCGCCCGCCGACGGGCGTGAACTTCACCGCGTTCGAGAGCAGGTTGGCGAGCACCTGCTCGACCCGGTGCGCGTCGCCCAGGTACACGGCGTCCGCCGCGTTCGCGCACCGGTTCGTGATCGACAGGCTGCGCAGGTTGGCCTGCGGATGGATCAGCGCCAGCGCCGCCGCCGCCGAGTCGCCGGCCGCGACGCGCACGCGCTCGACGTGCAGCTGCTCGGCCTCGATCTTCGCCAGGTCGAGCAGCTCGTTGACGAGCCCCAGCAGGTGCCGCCCGCTCGCCCGCAAGCGCACGAGCCGCGCGTGCTGCCCCGCGTTCAGCGGGCCGTCGACGCCGGCGTCCAGCAGGTCGGTGTAGCCGAGCACCGCGTTGATGGGCGTGCGGATCTCGTGGCTCATCGTCGCGAGGAACTGCGACTTGGCGCGGCTCGCCGCCTCGGCGGCCTCCTTCGCCTCCACGAGCGCCTCGTCGGCGCGCTTCCGCTCCGTCAGGTCGCGCGTGACCTTCGCGAAGCCCAGCAGGTGCCCGTCGTCCTCGTGGCGCAGCGCGGTCATGAGGACGTCGGCCCAGAAGCGCGAGCCGTCCTTGCGCAGGCGCCACCCCACTCCGTGGCAGCGGCCGTCCGCGCGGGCCGCCTCGAGCGCGCGCTCGGGCGCGCCCTGCTGCCGCTCCTCGGGCGGGTAGAAGCGCGCGAACGACTCGCCCACGATCTCCTCGGCCGTGTAGCCGCTGAGGCGCTCGGCGCCCGCGTTCCAGCTCACCACGCGCCCCTCGGGATCGAGCATGTAGATGGCGTAGTCCTCGACGCCCTCCACGAGCAGGCGGAAGCGCTCCTCCGTGCGGCGCTCGGCCTGGTACAGGCGCGCCCGCTCGATCGCCGACGCGGCGCGCTCGGCGACCAGCATGAGCAGCTCCCGCTCGGGGGCGGTGAAGCGGCGCGGCTCCAGCGAGCCCACGTGCACCACGCCGATCACGCGCTCGCCGTCCGGGTGCCCGGCGCCGTCGCCGGCGCCGCCCACGGCGCCCCCCACGGCGCCCCCCGCCACCGCACGCGCCGGCACGAGCAGCGGCGCGCCGAGCAGCGACGCGAACCGCTCGCGCACGATCGGGTCGAAGACGTCGGCGCGCGCGACGTCCTCCACCACCGTGGCCTCGCGCGTGACGGCGATCCGCCCCTCGACGCCCTGTCCGACCGGCACCCGCACGCGGTCGGCGATCTCCTCGGTCGGGCCGACGCACTTGCACAGCTCGAGGTGCTCGCCGTCGCGCATCACGAGCAGCACGCACGCCGTGTCGACGTCGAGCACCTCGCGCAGCCGCCGCATGAGCTCCGTCAGCAGGTCGTCGAGCGCGAGCGGGCCGATCGTCGCGTCGGTCACGCGCTGGATGGCGGCCAGCTGCGCGCGGGCCGCCTGCTCGCGCACCAGCAGCGCGTCGCGCTCGCGCGCGGTGCGCCGCTGGAGGGCGATGTCCTGCTGGATGACGCGGATCATCAGCACGACCAGCGCGAACGCGATGACGGATCCCACGAGCGTGACGATCGCGGTGCGGCGCTCGCTCTCCGCGCGCTCGCGCGTGCGCCCGGCGAGGAGCGAGCGCTCCTCCACCTGCATGGTCCCGATCCGCCGGCGGATGTCGTCCATGAGGCGCTTGCCCCGGTCCGTGGCGACGAGCGCCACCGCCGGCGCCATCCCCTCGCGCTCCCGGAGGCGGACGACCTCGCGGGTGAAGGCGAGCCGGGCCTCGAGGATCGGCGCCAGGCTGTCCAGCCGCGCCTGCTGGCGCGGGTTGTCCGCGGTCAGGCGCCGCACGGCGGCGAGGTGCTGGGGCAGCTGGCGTATCCCCGTCTCGAACGGCTCGAGGAAGCGCGGCTGACCGGTGATGACGTAGCCCCGCTGTCCCGTCTCGGCGTTCACCGTGGCGGCGAGCAGCGCGTCCAGGCGGGCGAGCACCTCGTGCGTGTGCGCGACCCAGCGGGCAGCCTCGAGCGCGCGGCGGGCGCTCTGGAACGAGAGCGCTCCCACGAGGAGGATGAGCAGGGCGGCCGCGAAGCCGGCGGCGATCTTTCGATTCGTGGTCAGCCGCATGGTGGGGAGTGGACGCGTGCGAACCACTCCACCATGGCATGACACGGGCCCGCACCCGCGAGCGGCTGGGCCGCCGACACCGCCGCGGCCGGAACGGGAGCCGGGGCGGCGGGGCGAACGGCCGGGCGCTCGCCTGGGCGAGCGGCCAGGCGGGCGGCTAGGCGAGCGGCAGCGTCAGGGTGAACGTGCTCCCCTCGCCCACCACGCTCTCGGCGGTGAGCTCGCCGTCCATGCCGCGTGCCAGGTCGCGCGAGATCGCGAGCCCGAGCCCGACGCCCTGCTGGCTCTCGTGCGTGCGGTGGCGGTCGACCTGCACGAACGGCTCGAAGATGCGCTCCAGCTGGTCGGACGGGATGCCGCGCCCCGTGTCCGAGACGCGCACGCGCACCACGCCCACCTCGGCGTCGATCTCGCAGGCGAGCGCGACGCGCCCGCCCGCGTCGGTGAACTTGATCGCGTTCGTCAGGAGGTTGAGCAGCACCTGGCGCAGCTTCTCGGGATCGGCGCGCACCAGGTGCGGCCGGTCGGGCGTGTCGGAGGCGCAGCCGTCGTGGTCGAAGGTCAGCCGCTTCGCCGCCAGCTGCGGGCCGAGCAGCGGCTCGAGGTCGCCCATGATCGTCGCCAGCTCGACGTCGGCCAGGCGGAACTCGATCTGCCCCGCGTCGAGGCGCGCGAAGTTCAGCACGTCGGTGACGAGGGCCATCAGGTGCCGGTTCGCGCGCCGGATGCGTTCCACGTCGTGCTGCTGCGCGTCGGTGAGCGCGCCCCGCACGCCCATCGACAGCAGCTCGGTGTAGCCCTGGATGGCGTTGAGCGGCGTGCGCAGCTCGTGGCTCATCGTCGACAGGAACTGGCTCTTCGCCGCGTTCGCGGCCTCCGCCGCCGCGCGCGCCGCCTCGGCCTCCGCGCGCGCGGCGTGCTCCGCCTCGAACAGCCGCACGCGCTCCAGCGTGAGGGCGACCTGCTCGGCGAGGGCGCTCAGGAAGGCGCGGTCGTCGGCCCCGAACGCGCGCGGCGCGGCGAAGTAGACGCCGAGCGAGCCGACCGCGTCGCCGTCGGCGAGCAGCGGGAGCGTGGCGCTGGCCCCGAACGCGCGCGCGATCGGCGTGTCCGCGAGGTGCCCGAACCGCGCCTCGCGCTCGGCCGGCGACTCCAGCCAGAGCGGCTCGCGCGTCCGCAGCACGTGCGCCCCCGGCACGGGCATGTCCGGCGAGAAGCGCTGCCGCAGCGCCTCCGCCGCGAACGGCAGCCCCTCGCCGTGCACGAGCTCCAGCGCGTCCTCGCCCGGCACCCGACGCACGAGGTAGACGGCGTCGGCGTCGAGCGCCGCGCGCGCCTCGCGGACGACGATGCGGCTGACGGCCTCCAGCTCCACCGCGCCCGACACCGCCGCGGCGAGGCGCTCCAGCCGCCGGAGGCGCTCGACGCCCCTCTCGGCCTGCGCCCGCGCCGCCTGCTCCGCGCGGAAGTGCAGCGCGTTCTCGAGCGCCATCCCCGCGCGCCGCCCGAGCTCCTCGGCGAACGCGAGGTCCTGGGCCGTGAAGCGCCGCCCCGACTCGCCGGTCGCGAAGCTGAGGGCGCCGAGCACGCGTCCGCGCGCGACGAGCGGCACGTTGACGAGCGAGCGGAAGCCGATGCTGCGGAGCTGCGCGTGGTGCGTCTCGTCGTACGCCACCTGGCGCAGCAGCTCGTCGGGGATCTCCGGGACGAGCTCCGACGCGCCGGTGGCGATGACGCGCGCGACGCCCGCGCCGGCGTCGGCGCGCATCGGGTAGCGCGCGTTGATGTCGTGCGCGAGCCGCTCCATCGCCGGATCGGGATGGTGGATCGCGACCGTGCGGATGTAGTCGCCGTCGAGCGTGTTGTACGCCGCCCAGTCGGCGAGCGTCGGCACGGCGAGCCTGACGATGCGCGCGAGCGTCGCCTCGTAGTCGAGCGACTCGGCGAGCAGCTCGCTCGCCTCGACGAGGAAGCGCTGGCGCGCCTCGGCGCGGAGCCGCTCGGTGACGTCGTTGAGGACCACGACCATCGCCGGCCGGCCGTCGTGCACGATGGCGCGCGCCGTGATCTCGACCTGCAGGTGCTCGCCGTGCTTGGTGTGGTGCGCCGCCATCCCCCGGAACTGCCCGCTGGCGACGACCTCCGCGATCTGGCGCGGGAGCTCCGCGGCCGACACCGGGGTGCGCAGCTCGCGCAGCGTCAGCGCGCGGAACTCCGCGCGCGTGTAGCCGTAGCGCGTCACCGCCGCCTCGTTCGCCTCGAGGATCGCGAGCGTCTCGAGATCGACGGTCCACGACGGGAGCGGGCTCGCCTCGAAGAGGCGGCGGTAGCGCGCCTGCAGCTCGTCGGCGGCGCGCTGCGCGGTCACCGCGGCGTCGCGCGCCCGCTCGGCCTCGAGCGCCGTCTGCTGCAGCTCCTCGTTCGTCTGCTCCAGCTCCGTGGCCGTGGCCTGCAGCTCCTCGGTCTGCGCCTCCAGCTCGAGCGCCTGCTCCTGCAGCTGCTGCGACAGGTGGCGCATCTCCGCCTCGCCGCGCTCGGCGGCCTCGCGCGCGGCCTGCTCGGCGGCGAGCTGCCGCGCGTGCTCCTCCGCGGCCCGGCGGGCGGTGAGGTCGCGCGTCACCTTGGCGAAGCCGAGGAGCGCGCCCGACTCGTCGCGCACCGGCGTGATGACGACGTTCGCCCAGAAGCGCGTGCCGTCGCGCCGCAGGCGCCAGTCCTCGTCCTCCGCGCGCCCGGTGCGCGCGGCCTCGTCGAGCAGCATGACCGCGCGCGCGGCCACGCCGTCGGCGTCGCGCACCTCCGGCGGGTAGAACGTCGACAGGGGACGCCCGATGATCTCGGCCGCGGCGTAGCCCTTGAGCCGCTCGGCGCCGCCGTTCCACGTCGCCACGCGCCCGTCGGCGGTCACGGCGTAGATCGCGTAGTCCTGCACGCTCGCGACCAGCAGCCGGTGCAGCGCGTCGAGGAGCGCCTCCGGCACCGGGCGCTCGGCCGCGGCGTGCAGCGCCGCCTCGAGCGGCGTCCGCGACTGGAGCCCCGGCGCTTGGGCAGCATCCGACCGACGCTCCCCGAGCACCGGACCATCGGCAGCGTGCGACATGTCGGCGTGTCCTGACGATCTCACGAGGGCGAAGCGCGGCGGGGCGGGCTTCGCGGTTCGACGCCCGCGTCAAATGTCCAAGGACCGCCGGGGTTCCGCTAGGTGGCGCGCGGCCCGCGCGGCCCGCGCGGAGCCCCTGGCGGCGGAGTGGCGCGTCGGCGATACGTGGGGTCCCTTGCTGCGACGTCGCCACCCCGCCCGCCCACGGCGGACGTCCTCGCACGTGCCCCATCGTCCCCGCACGTCGGTCCCTCTCCCCGGAGGAAGTTGATGCAGTCCCCTCGCTCGAGCTGGCGTCCCGCCATCGCGGCGGCCCCCGCGCTGACGCTCGCCATCCTGCTGGGCGCCCCGCGCGTCGCGGCGGCCCAGCAGACCGGCGCCGTCGGCGGCACGGTCACCGACTCGGTCACCGGCCGCACCGTCTCCGGCGTGCAGGTCACGCTGGCGGGCACCACGCGCGGCGTCGTCACCAACGACGTCGGCGTGTACCTGCTGCGCGGCGTGCCCGCGGGGACCGCCACGCTCCGCGTGCAGCGGCTCGGCTACGCGCCCCAGGAGCGCCGCGTGGTGGTCGCCGGCGGCGGCACCGCGACCGCGAACTTCACGCTCGCCGGCGTCGCCACGACGCTCTCCACCATCGTGTCGGTGGGCTACGGCAGCAGCCAGCGCGCGGAGGTCAGCAGCGCGATCGCGTCGATCGACTCGAGCGCGTTCGCGAACGTGCCCGTGGCGAGCATCGACAACGCCTTCCAGGGCAAGATCCCGGGCGTGCAGGTGATGCAGAACGCCGGCGAGCCGGGCACCGGCGTGTCGGTGCGCGTGCGCGGGCCGGCGTCGCTCAACGCCGGCAACCAGCCGCTGTACGTCGTCGACGGCGTGCCGATGCTCCAGGGCTCGTTCGAGCAGATCACGAGCACGAGCGGGCAGCGCGTCACGCCGATCTCGGGGATCAACCCCGACGACATCGCGTCGATCGACGTGCTCAAGGACGCGGCGGCCGCGGCCATCTACGGCTCGCGCGGCTCGAACGGCGTCGTCATCATCACCACCAAGCGCGGCGCGGCGGGGAACCGCATGCGCTTCGGCATCAACGCGTACGGCGGGTCGCAGGAGGTCGAGAAGACCATCGGCCTGCTCGACTCGCGGCAGTACGTGCAGCTGATGAACGAGTCGCGCACGAACGAGGCGCGCGCGCCGCTGTTCGCCGACAGCATGGCGAGCCGCAGCTACGACTGGCAGGACGCGATCTTCCGCACCGCGCCGGTGAGCGACGTGCAGCTCTCGATGAGCGGCGGCACGGACCGCGTGCGCATGTTCCTCTCGGGCTCGAACTTCGACCAGAACGGCATCATCATCGGGTCGCAGTACCAGCGCCAGGCCGCGCGCATCAACCTCGACGCCAACGCCACCAGCCGCCTGTTCGTCTCCGCCTCGGTCGGCCTCTCGCGGGAGCTCAACAACCGCGTGCCGGGCGACCTGAACGTCGACGGCATCCTGACCAACGCGGTCGCGATGCAGCCGTTCTCGCCGATCTACGGCACGACCTTCGGCTTCGGCGGCACGCGCGAGAACCTGCTCTACTCCAACCCGGTCGCCGTCGCGACCTTCAACACGCTCGACGTCAAGACGCTGCGCGCGCTCGGCAACCTGGAGGCGCGCTACAGCGTGGCGCCGCGGCTGACGCTCACCGGCCGCGTGGGCGGCGACGTCTACGGGCTCGACGAGCTGCGCTGGCGCTCGCCCAACATCGACCGCGCCGCGGGCGCCAGCGTCGGCGGCGAGGGCGCGAGCGGGCACACGACGGCGAACCGCTACCTCGTCGAGGGCTTCGCCAACGTCGACGCGATCAGCGGCGCCGCGCAGCAGCTCACCCTCACCGCCGGCAGCAGCGTCGAGTACAACCGCTCGGAGCTCGCCTACGTCAGCGGCCGCGGCTTCCCGACCGGCTTCGACACCTACGTGCGCAACGCGGCCACGGTGTTCGACTACGACGGCCAGGCCACGAGCAACAACCTGGTCTCGTTCTTCGGCCGCGCGAACTGGTCGCTGCGCGACCGCTATCTCGTCTCGGCCAGCCTGCGCGCCGACGGCTCGTCGCGCTTCGGCAGCGAGAACCGCTACGGCGTCTTCCCGGCCGTCTCGCTCGCGTGGACGGTGAGCGAGGAGGGCTTCGCCGCCGGGCTGGCGCGCGTCGCGTCGCTCAAGCTGCGCGGGAGCTACGGCACCACGGGCAACCAGGGCATCGGCGACTTCGCCAGCCGCACGCTCGCCTCCGGCACGTCGGCGTACGGCGGCGCGGCGGGGCTCGCGGGCTCGCAGTTCGGGAACCCGAACCTCAAGTGGGAGCAGACGGCGGAGACCGACATCGGCGTCGACGTCGGCCTGCTCGGCGGCCGCATCGAGCTGATCGCCGACTGGTACAACCGCAGCACGTCGAACCTGCTCGTGCAGCGCCCGGTCCCGACGACGAGCGGCTACTCGAGCGTGTGGGACAACGTCGGCGCGATCCGCAACCGCGGCGTCGACCTCGGGCTGCGCACCACCAACGTCGAGGCGGCGAGCCCGCGCGGCTTCGGCTGGACGACCGACTTCAACGTCACCTGGAACCGCAACCTGGTGACGGACCTGTACCGGCAGCCGGGCGACACGACGACGCCGACCATCACGTCGACCGTCAGCAGCCGCGTCACCTCGGTGGCCGCCGTCGGGCAGCCGCTCGGCACCTTCTATCTCTTCGAGTTCCTGCGCGTCGACCCGCAGACGGGCAACGCCGTCTTCCGCAGGGCCGGCGGCGGCGAGACGCTCTCCCCGACGTCGGCGGACCTCCGCTTCGTCGGCAACCCGCAGCCGAACTACTACGGCGGGCTGACGAACACGCTCACCCTCGCGGGCTTCGAGCTGCGCGGCTTCCTGCAGTTCAGCCAGGGCGGGAAGGTGCTGAACCTCAAGCGCATCTTCATGGACGACGGCGGGAACGGCCGCGACAACAAGAGCACCAACGTGCTGCGGCGCTGGCAGAAGCCCGGCGACGTCACCGACGTGCCGCGCATGGGCACGACGTCGGGCGCGCGCCTGCTCTCCAGCCGCTTCGTCGAGGACGGCTCGTTCGTCCGGCTCGGCGAGGTGACGCTCGGCTACCGGCTGCCCGCGCGGCTCGTGCGCGCCGTGCGCGCGGACGAGGCGCGGCTCTACGTCTCGGGCCGCAACCTGCACACGTGGACGGACTACACCGGCTACAACCCGGACGTGAACAGCAACGGCGCGAACGCGAACACCGTGATGGGAGTCGACTACTACGCCTACCCGCTGGCCCGCACGATCACGCTGGGCTTCAGCGGCGGCTGGTGAGCCGCCCGTCGACCACTCCCCTCCGACTCCCGAGCCTCACTCCATGAAACTCCGACACCTGCTGTCCGCGGCGCTGCTGGTGGCAGCCGCCGCCGGGTGCGACGACGTCCTGCAGACCGAGCCGACGACGGCGCTCCCGCAGGACCAGATGATCGTCGACGCGGCCACGGCCCGCGCCGCCCTCAACGGCGCGTACGACGCGCTCCAGAGCGGCAGCTACTACGGGCTCGACATGCTGCTGCTGGGCGACCTGCCCGCCGACAACGCCGTCTGGACCGGTACCTTCCAGTTCCTCGACGACATCGCGAAGAACGACATCAAGGCGGACAACGCCGAGGTGGCCGCGATGTGGTCGGCGCTCTACAACCAGATCGAGCGCGACAACGTGGTGCTGCAGCGCGTGCCGCAGCTCACGGACATCGCCGACACGGCGCGCAACGACGTGCTGGGGCAGGCGCACTTCCTGCGCGCGCTCAGCTACCACAACCTCGTGAAGTACTGGGGCGCCGTGCCGATGCCGCTCGAGCCGGCGGCCGGCCCGGCCGACGCGCAGGCCTACACGCGCGCGCCGGTCGAGCAGGTCTACGCGCAGATCCTGAGCGACCTCGATCGCGCGCAGCAGCTCATCACGAACACGTCCAACACGCGCTACGCCACGCCGACGGCGGCGCGCGCCCTGCGCGCGCGCGTGCTCCTCTACCGCGCCTCGCTCCCCGGCAACGCCAACGCCGCCGCCGACTACCAGGGCGCGCTCGACGCCGCGAACGCGGTGCTGGCCGGGCGCGACACGCTCGTCGTGCCCTACGCCGAGCTGTTCGCGGCCACCGGCGCGAACACGACGGAGGACGTCTTCCGCGTGAACTTCAACGCGACCGAGACGAACAGCATCTCGAACTACTACCTGCAGGTCGGCCGCGCCGAGGTGGCGCCCAGCCCCAGCATCGACGCCGCGTACCCCACCGGCGACCTGCGCAAGGCGTGGTCGGTCCGCCCGTCGGGCAACACCAACCGCCCGCTGAACGGCAACAAGTACTCGGCGCGCCCGGGCACCGAGCACGTGCACGTCATCCGCCTGGCCGAGCTGGTGCTGATCAAGGCGGAGGTGCTCGCGCGCCAGAACCGGCTGCCCGAGGCGGTGGCCGAGTACAACAAGGTGCGCGTGCGCGCCGGGCTGCGGCCGCACGTGCTCGGGACCGACGTCACGACGCAGGCGAGCGTCCTCGCGGCCATCGACCTCGAGCGGCGCCTCGAGCTGGCCTTCGAGGGTGATCGCTGGCCGGACCTCGTGCGCCGCGGCGTCGCCGCGCAGGTGAAGGGCTTCACCAGCCGCCCCGGGCAGGCGCTCCTCCCGATCCCGCTGCGCGACACCCGCATCTCCCCGGGGCTGACGCAGAACCCCGGCTACTGACGCGCCGGCTGCCGCCCGGCCGGCGGATCAGGCAGCCGACGCCCGACCACCGCGCCCCGCCGGTCCCGACCGGCGGGGCGTCGTGCATCCACACACCGCGCACGGCGCCCTCGCGCGCCGGGGGAACGCGCCGTAGGATCGCAGCCCCCGCCCGCGCGGCCGTCAGGCCGGCCGCCACGCCGGCCGACACGCCGGCCGACACGCCGGGCGTCACGGCGACGACGACGGAGCCGCGGGTGGGCAGGCCCCGTTCCGCAGCGCATCTTCCTGCGCATCTTGAAGCGCATTCTGGAGCGGCGGGACGGGACCCGCGCGGGGACCGGCAGCGAGGGGCGACACGATGGGGACGGGGCAGCTCTCGACACACCAGCGCGACGCGGGCGCGCACACGCCGCACGTGGCCGAGGCGCCGTTCGCCGGCCCGGGCGAGATGCGCGCGCGCTGCCGGGCGCGCGACTGGGGCGCGACGCCGCTCGGCCCCGTGGCGGCGTGGCCCACGAGCCTGCGCACGATCGCGGCGGTCGTGCTCGCGGCGCCGACTCCGATGATCGTCCTCTGGGGGCCGCAGCACGTCCAGCTCTACAACGACGGCTACCGCGCGATCATGGGCGCGAAGCATCCCGACGGGCTCGGACAGCCGAACCGCGAGTGCTGGCCCGAGGTGTGGGACTTCAACGCGCCCATCTTCGAGAGCGTGCGGGAGCGCGGCGAGTCGCTCACCTTCACCGACCAGCGCCTGCTGCTGGCCCGCGACGGCGCGCCGGCCGAGGGGTTCTTCACGCTGACGTTCAGCCCCGTGCCCGACGACGCGGGCGGCATCGGCGGCGTGCTGGCGACGGTGTTCGAGACGACGGCGCAGGTGCGCGCGCGCGACGCCCGCGCGGCGGAGCACGAGCGGCTGCTCGCGGCGAGCGAGGCGTCGCGCGCGCGCATGACGGCGACGCTCGAGAGCATCGCCGACGCGTTCTACGCGATCGACGCCGACTTCCGCTTCACCTACGTGAACCGGCGCGCGGAGGAGCTGTGGGGCCGCTCGCGCGACACGCTCGTCGGCCGGCACTTCTGGACCGAGTTCCCCGAGACCGTGGGGAGCGAGGCCCACCAGATGCTGCACCGCGCGATGGCCGAGCGGCGCCCGCTGCACTTCGAGGCGCGCTCGCCGATCTTCGGGCGGTGGGTGGAGGTGAGCCTCTACCCGCAGGTCGCCGGCGACGGGCTCGCGTGCTACTTCCGCGACATCGAGGAGCGGAAGGTGGCGGAGGCCGCGGTGCGCGAGAGCGAGCGGCGGCTGCGCGCGATCTTCGACGGCACGTACGAGTACATCGGGCTGCTCGCGCCCGACGGCACGCTGCTCGAGACGAACCGCGCGTCGCTCGCGTTCGCGGGCGGGACGCGCGACGACGTCGTGGGGCGCCCGTTCTGGGAGACGGTGTGGTTCGCGCACACGCCCGGCGCGCCCGCCCACGTGCGCGACGCCGTCGCCCGCGCCGCCGCCGGGGAGTTCGTGCGCTGGGAGGCGCCGATCCGCCGACCGAGCGGCGAGTGGTCGACGTTCGACGTCTCGCTGCACCCCGTGCGCGACGAGCGGGGCGCGGTCGTGCTCATCGTCCCCGAGGGGCGCGACGTCACCGAGCGGCACCGCACCGAGGCCGCGCTGGCGGCGAGCGAGGCGCGCTTCCGCGCGCTGTTCGCGTCGATGGACGAGGGCTTCTGCATCCTCGAGATCCTGCTCGACGACGACGGCCGGCCGCAGGACTACCGCTACGTCGAGGTCAACGAGTCGTTCACGCGGCACACCGGCATGGCGGACGCGCTGGGGCGCACGATCCGCGAGCTGGTGCCCGACATCGAGCCCTTCTGGATCGCGACGTACGGCCGCGTCGCGCTCACCGGCGAGCCGGTGCGCGCCGAGAGCCACGCCGCGGGGCTGGGCCGCTGGTTCGACGTCAACGCCTTCCGCATCGGCGCGCCGCACGAGCGCCGCGTGGCGGTGCTCTTCAACGACATCACGGGGCGCAAGCGCGCGGACGCCGAGCGCGAGCGGCTGCTGGGCGAGAGCGAGCGCGCGCGCGAGGAGGCCGAGGCGGCGCGGCGCGAGGCGGAGGCCGCGAACCGGGGCAAGAGCGAGTTCCTCGCCGTGATGTCGCACGAGCTGCGCACGCCGCTGAACGCGATCGGCGGCTACGCGGAGCTGATCGAGCTCGGGCTCCGCGGGCCGGTGACGGAGGCGCAGCGCGCCGACCTCGCGCGCATCCAGCAGAGCCAGCGCCACCTGCTCGGGCTCATCAACCAGGTGCTGAACTACACGCGCGTCGACGCGGGCGCGGTGCGCTACGACGTCGCCGACGTCCCGGTCGTCGAGGCGCTCGCGGCGGCCGAGGCGCTCGTGCTCCCGCAGGTGCGCGCGCGCGGGCTCGCGTACGCGCTCGGCGGCTGCGCCCCCGACCTGACGGTGCGCGCGGACCGCGAGAAGCTGCAGCAGATCCTGCTCAACCTCCTGTCGAACGCGATCAAGTTCACGGAGCCCGGCGGCGAGGTGCGCGTCACGTGCACGCCGCGCGACGACGGCACGGTGGCCATCGCGGTGCGCGACACGGGCATCGGCATCGCGCCCGACAAGCTGGCGAGCATCTTCGAGCCGTTCGTGCAGGTCGACCAGCGGCTCACGCGCCCCCACGAGGGCGTGGGGCTCGGGCTCGCGATCTCGCGCGACCTCGCGCGCGGGATGGGCGGCGACCTCGCCGCCGAGAGCGCGCCCGGCGAGGGGACGGTGCTCACGCTGACCGTGCCGCGCGCCGCCACCTGATCGCCGCGCACGACCCGCGCGGCGTCAGATTGGCGCGCCGTCAGGCCAGCGCGCCGTCAGGCCAGCGCGCCGTCAGGCGGGCGCGCCGGGGAGGAAGGTCAGCACCGTCCGCCCGTCCGCGTGCTCCACGCGCAGCGCCCGGTCGCGCCCGTCCGGGTCGGACGCGACGTGGACGGCGCGCACGTCCGCCATCGCGCGCGTGAGGTGGTGCGTGCGGTCGGCCGGGTCGCCGAAGGTCAGCTCGGCGTGTCCGGCGTCGGGGTCGTACGCGGCGCCGGCCAGCGTGTAGCCGTGCAGCACCGGTCGCGCGCCCAGCGCCGGGTCCTCGATCGCCAGCTCCGCGCGGCGCCCCGCGTTGCGGCGCCCGAAGCCGTCGAGCGCCAGCCGCCACTCGGCGTGCGCGAGCGGGGCCGGCCTCGCCACGTCGACGGCCGCCGGCCGCGGCGCGGGATCCACCGGGCAGACCAGCACGCACGCCTCGGTGAGCGTCGCCATCGCGCGGCGCGTGAGCGCGGCCGACACGCGGCGCTCGGGCGCCTCCTGCGCGCGGCGGGACGGCGCGTGCCGTCCGGTGGCGATCAGGTCCGCGCCGACGGCCGCGGCGTACGCGGCGATCTCGCTCACCGGCTCGCCGATCAGCGTCACCGTGCCGATGGCGACGTCGCGACGCCCGGCGCACGCCGGGCCGGCGCCCGCGAGCACGTCGCCGTCGCGCGCCAGCGGAGGACGCCCGCCGCCGCGCAGCGCGGCCAGCAGCCCGCGGAAGAGCACCGCGATCTGCGCGCTGCACCGCGCGTCCCACGCCTCGCCCTCGGCGCCGCCGAGGTGCAGCGGCCGCTTCACGTGCACCAGCGACAGCGTCCCGCGCGCCGCCAGGAGGCGGCAGGCCAGCTCCGCGGCGCGCAGGCTCTCGATGCCGAAGTCCACCGCGACCACGGCGCGGCGGAAGGTGCCGTCCGCGTCGCGCCCGACCGCGAGCACGGGCGTCGCCCCGCACCCCGCCACCTCGAGCGCCCGCTCGGCGCCGTGCGCGCGCGCGCCGCGGTCGCTCCACCCCGCGCCGACGAGCACGAGCGCCGCGCGCCGGGCGGCGGCCACCCCGGCGATGCCGCGCGACGGGGCGCCGACCACGGCCTCCACCGGCCACGCGACGCCCTCGCCGACGCTCTCGCGCACGCGGCGGCGCAGCGACGTGCGCACCCCCTGCATCCGCTGGCGCTCCGCCGCCTCGGGCTCGGCGTCGCCGGGCGAGGTCAGCGCGGCCAGCACGCGCACGGGCGTCTGCAGCCGATCCGCCAGCTCGGCGGCGACGAGCATGGCCGGGCGCACGTCCTCGCGCCCGTCGGCCGCCACGAGCAGGCAGGGCGCGTCGGAGGTCGACGGGCCTGCCGGCTCGCGCGGCTCGCGCGGCTCGTGCGGCGCGCGGGGCGGGGGCGGTGCGTCGGGCGGGAGCTGGAGCGGGGGCAGGATCGCGGCGGTCGACATCGGTGCCTCTCGGGAGCGCATCTCTGGCGCGAAGGCTACCGGCCGCCCCGGCCCCGCGATGTCGGGGCGATCGCCCATCCCGTGCGGGAGGAATGCCCCATTCCGGCACCGCGCGGTCGGCGCCGCCCCGAAGCCCTACCGGAGCGGCGGCACCGCGACGGGGCGGCCGGTGCGCGCGGCCTCGTAGATCAGCTGCATCAGCCGCACGTCCTGAAGCCCCTCGCGCCCGCTGCCGTGGCGCGGCTCCCGGTTCTCGCGGATCGCCATCGCGAACTCGTCGAGCTCGCCGACGAACTGCTCGCTCGACTCGCCGAGCTTCGGCTCCATCTGCCCCGTCTCGCGGCGCACGAGCAGGCGGTTGCCCTCGTACTCGGTGGCCGGGTCGAGCGCGAGCGACGCCTTCTCCCCCATGACCTGGATGCGCTTCACGTTCGCGAAGTCGTACGCCGAGGTGCAGTGCGCGATCGCGCCGCTCGGGAAGCGCATCGTCCACGCGATCCCCTGGTCGACGTCGACTGGACGGCCGTCGGGCCCGGGGCTGCCGGGCGGCTTGCGGAACGTGGCGCGCAGCTCGATGGGCTCCTCGCCGGTGAGGTAGCGCGCGCCGTTCAGCGAGTAGATGCCGATGTCGTACAGCGACCCGCCAGCCGCCAGCGCGGCCTGCGCGCGCCACTCGTCGGCCGGTTTCTTCGGCTCGAGCGGGCGTCCGTGGTCGGCGACGATCTCGCGGACCGGGCCAATCTCGCCGGCGCGGATCATCCGGATCGCCTCGCGGTTGTGCGGCTCGAAGGGCGCGCGGTAGGCGATCATCAGCCGCCGCCCCGCCTTCGCGCAGGCGTCGATCATCTGCCGGCACTCGGCCTCGGTGGCGGCCATCGGCTTCTCGCAGAAGACGTGCTTCCCGGCCTGCGCCGCGCGCACCGTCCACTCGGCGTGCAGCGTGTTCGGGAGGACGATGTAGACGACGTCCACCGTCGGGTCGTCGCGGATGCGGTCGAAGCCGTCGTAATCGTACACGCCGCGCTCGGGCACGCCGTACGCCGCGGCGACGGCGCGCGCCTTGTCGCGGTTGCCGCTGACGACGGCCGTCAGCCGACAGTGCCGGCTGCGCGCGATGGCGGGCAGCATGTGATTGAGCGCGAAGTCGCCGAGCCCCACCACGGCCCAGCCGAGGCGCCGCTCGGGCGGATCGGCGAGCGGGCGCTCGAGCTCGGGCATCGGCCGGCCGACCGCGCGCGGTGGCGCCCCCGGCATGCCTGCCCCGGGCGCGGCACCGGCGCCCGGTTTCGCGTCCGCGGCGTTCGCCCCGGCGGCGCCCAGCGTCGCAAGCGGTGCGGCGATCAGCCCCGCACCCGTGCTCGCCACGAATGCGCGCCGCGTGAGCGTGCGCGCCGCCACAACGTCCGCCATCGTCCCCTCCTCCCCTCCCGAAGCCCACCCGCGTGCCGACGCATGTCGCCGGCCCTGCGCGTCCATGCAAGTCGCGGGACAGCGCAGGGGTCGAGGGAAGATTGCTCCGACGGGGAATGGGCTGGTGGAATCCGACCGCGGACGCTCCGCCCGTTCCCTTCAGTGCGCCACCCGCGGTCGCCGCGGGCGCGCCAGCAGCCGGTCGACCGTCGCCAGGAACGCGCGCACGTCCAGCGGCTTCGTGAGGAACGCCTCCACGCCGTCGGCCGCCAGCGTGTCGATCGTCTTCGGCGTCGCGTCGGCGCTGATGACGACGACCGGGATCTCCGCCGTGCGCGGGTCGGCGCGCAGCTGCCGCAGCACGTCGCGCCCGTGCATGTCGGGCAGGTGCAGGTCGAGCAGGATCACGTCGGGCGCGTGCTGCACCGCCAGCTCCAGCCCCATGCGTCCCTGGAGCGCCGGCAGCACGCGCCAGTCGGGGCGCGGCAGCAGGATCGTCTCGACGAGCGACAGGTTCGCGAGGTTGTCCTCGACGTACAGCAGCGTCGCCGTGCCGTGCGCGCCGGCCGCCGCCGCGTCGCTCCGCACCGGCACGATCGGCAGCGCGGCCAGCGGGCTCTCCGCCGGCTCGAGGTCGACGGCGAAGACGCTGCCGTCCGGGCCGCTGCGCTCCAGGAAGAGCGCGCCGCCCATCGCGCGCGCCAGCCGCTGCGACAGCGCGAGCCCGAGCCCCGTCCCCTCCACGCCCGTGTGCTCGGCGCCGAGGCGCGCGAACGGCACGAACAGCTGCCCCTGGTGCTCGAGCGGGATGCCCGCGCCCTCGTCGTGCACGCGGATGCGCAGCCGCTCGCGCCCCTGCGCGTCCTGCACCGACGCGCAGCCGATGCGCACCGCGCCGCCCGTGCGGTTGTACTTCACCGCGTTCGATAGGAGGTTGAGCAGCACCTGCGTCAGCCGCTGCCGGTCCGCGCGCACGTAGCGCTGCGCCGACGGATGCGGCTGCTCGGCGACCCAGATCCCGCGCGTCGCCGCGAGCGGGCGCACGATGTCCACCGCCTCGCGCATCACGCCCTCGATCCGCACCGGCTCGAGCGACATGGGCTGCTCGTCGGCCTCGATGCGCGCGATGTCGAGCACCTCGTTGATGAGGTTCAGCAGGTGCCGCCCGCCGTTCAGGATGTGGCGCACGCCGCCGCGGTACTCGGGCGGCAGCTCCAGGTCCTCGAGCACCTGCGCGAAGCCGAGGATGCTGTTGAGCGGCGTGCGCAGCTCGTGCGACATGCGCGAGAGGAACTCGCTCTTCGCGTGGTTCGCGCGCTCGGCCTCCTCGCGCGCCTGCTCGGCGTCGGCCTTGGCCTGGCGCAGCGCGGCCTCGGCGGCGTGCTGCTCGGTGACGTCGCGTCCGTTGGCGACCACGCCCTCGTCCGCCGAGTCGGGCGAGAGCGTGCGCCCGATCGCCTCGATCGTGCGCCACTCGCCGTTGCGGTGCCGGATGCGCCACGTGACGCTGTGCACCGACCCCGGCGCGCCGAGGATGCGCTGCATCCCGTCCCACAGCACCGGCAGGTCGTCGGGATGCACCACCTCGTCCGGCGACTTGCCGAGCAGCTCGCTCGGCTGCCAGCCGAGCAGCCGCTCCGCCGACGGGCTCACGTAGGTGAGCGCGCCGTCGGGCGCGGAGATCATCAGCAGGTCGCTGCCGTTCTCGATCAGGCGCCGGAAGTGCTCCTCGCTGCGCTGGAGCGCCTCCTCCGCGGCGCGCTGCTCGGTCACGTCGCGCGCGTTGCACACGATGCCCGCCTCCGCGGAGTCCGAGCGCAGCGTGCGCGCGAGCGACTCGAAGCGGCGCCAGGCGCCGTTCCGGTGCCGCATGCGGAAGTCGACGTGGTGGATCGTGCCCGGCGCCTCGCCCGCGGCCTGCAGCGTCTTCATCACCATCGGCACGTCGTCGGGGTGCACCCGCTCGTCGGGCACCGCGCCCAGCATCTCGCTCGGCGTGTAGCCGAGCAGCCGCTCCGCCGAGGGGCTGACGTACGTCAGCGGCCCGTCGACCTCGGAGATGATGAGGAGGTCGCTGCCGTTCTCGATGAGCCGGCGGAAGTGCTCCTCGCTCCGCTGCAGCGCCTCCTCCGCCTCGCGCCGATCGGTCACGTCGCGCACGATGCCGACGACGCCGGCCGACGGCGAGTCGGGGAGCACGGTGCGGCCGAACGACTCCAGGTGCCGCCACGAGCCGTCGGCGTGGCGGAAGCGGTACTGCACGCACTCGGTCGTGCCCGGGCTGGCGACGATGCGCCCGAAGCGCTCCGCGCCCTGCGCCACGTCGTCCGGGTGCACGTACGCGAACACGCTCGTGCCCACCATCGCCTCGGGCTCGTAGCCGAGGATGCGCAGCGCCGCCGGGCTCTGGAACTGGATGACGCCGTCCGCGTCGATGACGGTCACCATGTCGTGCGCGCCCTCGATGAGCGCGCGGTACTTCGCCTCGCTCTCCTGCAGCGCCGCCTCGGCCGCCTTGCGCTCGGTGATGTCGCGCACGTTGGCGACGATCCCCTCGGCCGCCGAGTGCGGCGACAGCGTGCGCCCGAACGCCTCGAGGTAGCGCCAGCTCCCGTCCTTGTGGCGGAAGCGGTACTCCGCGTGCCCCACCGAGCCGGGGGTGGTCAGCACGCCGCTCAGCTGGCTGACCACGCGCGGCGCGTCGTCGGGGTGCATGTGCGCGAACGCGACGTCGCCCTCCAGCTCCTCGGGCGTGTAGCCGAGCACGCGCGTGAGCGCGGGGCTCTGGTAGCCCATGCGCCCCTTCGCGTCGAGGATGGTGACGATGTCGTGCGCGTTCTCGATCATCGCGCGCCACCGCTCGTTGCTCTTCTCGAGCGCGTGCTCCGCCTCGCGGCGGTCGGTGACGTCGAGCATCACGCCCTGGATGTAGAGCGGGTGCCCCTGCTCGTCGCGCAGCATCACGGCCTCGTCGCGGAACCAGAGCACGCGCCCGTCGCGCGTGATCATGCGGTACTCGGCGGCGAAGCGGCGGCCGGCCGCGTGCGCGGCGTTCCAGTCCGCCTCCACGCGCGCGCGGTCGTCCGCGTGGATGCGCTCCAGCCAGAGGGTCGGCGAGGCGCGCCACTCGGCCTCGCTGAAGCCGAGCAGCCGCTCGCTGTGCGGGCTCGTGAAGAGCGTCGGGTTCCCCTCGTCGAGCGACGCCGTGTAGATGATCGCGGGCAGCTGGTCGATCAGCGAGCGGTAGCGCGTCTCCTCCGCGCGCAGCGCCTCCTCGGCGGCGCGCCGCTCGGTGACGTCGCGCGTGTTGAACACGAGCCCGTGCTCCGCCGTCGTCGGCGAGAGCGTGCGCCCGAACGTCTCGAGGCGGCGCCACGAGCCGTCCTTGTGCCGGTAGCGGTACTCGGCATGGCGCGTGGTGCCCGGCGTGGCGACTGCGCCCGCGATCTCGCCGATCACGCGCTCCAGGTCGTCCGGGTGCACGAGCGCGAACGCGTTGTGCCCCGCCAGCTCCTCCGGCGCGTAGCCGAGGATGCGCTGCATCGACGGCGTCTGGTAGGCGATGTGCCCCGTGTGCCCGTCGATGATGACGATGATGTCGTGCGAGTTCTCCGTCAGCGTGCGGAAGTGCTCCTCGCTGCGGCGGAGCTCCTCCTCGGCGCGGCGGCGCTCGGTGACGTCGCGGATGTTGAGCACGTGCCCCGTGCCCGGCCGGTAGTCGGCGGGCACGCTGCTGACCGCCTCCAGCGAGAGCCAGTGGCCGTCGCGGTGCCGGATGCGGTACTCGAGGCGGTGCGTGGTCCCCGGCTGCTCGCCGAGCCCGCGCACCCACGCGGCGATCGCCGGCAGGTCGTCCGGATGGTAGGGCGCCTCGGCGCCGGTGCCGTCCACCTCGGCCGGGTCGAAGCCGAGCACGCGCTTCACCGACGGGCTGCCGTACACCGGCCGGCCCTCGTCGTCGACGATCACGATCATGTCGTGCGCGTGCTCGATCAGCCGCCGGAAGTGCTCCTCGCTGCCCTGCAGCGCGGCCGTGCGCTCGGCGACGCGCTGCTCCAGGTGCTCGTTCGCGGTGCGCAGCTCGCGCTCGGCGGCGGCGACGCGCGTCACGTCCTGCACCGTGCCGACCACGCGCACCGGCCGCCCGTCGGCGTCGCGGACCACCGAGTTGCGCGCGTGCACCGTCCGCACGGTGCCGTCGGGGCGCACGATGCGGTACTGCCACTCGCCCGCGCCCTCCTGCATCAGCTGGTCGAGCGCCGCCTTCACCCCGGCCTGGTCCTCGGGGTGGATGCAGGCCAGGAAGTCGGCGAGCGAGCGCGGATGCGAGGCCGCGTCGAGGCCGTGGATGCGCAGCTGCTCGTCCGACCAGTCGACGCGGTCCTCCGCCACGAACCACTGGAAGCTCCCCAGCGCGGCGATCGACTGGATCTCCTCGACGTGGCGCGCCAGCTCGGCGAGCCGCGTGCGGTGGCGCGCCGCCTCGTCGTCGGTGAGCGCGTGCGTCGCGAGCCGCGCGAACGACTCCGCGACCGCGTGGTCCGCCGCCGTCCACGGCGCGCCCGCGTCGCCCGCGTCGCCCGCATCGCTGCCGTCGCTCGCGGCGAGGACGCGCAGCGTGCCGCGCGCGCGGGCGCAGCCGAAGGGGAGCCGCGCGACGTCGGCCGACGCCGCGGGCGCGCCCGCGGCGTCGGCGTCCATCGGGCGCCCGTGCGCGTCGTACGCGGCATGCCAGGCGATGTCGGCCGCGGCGTCGTGCAGCGCGACCTGCACGGGACGGCGGAGCGCGCGGGCCGCCGTCTCGCAGAGGGTCTGGAGGGCGGACGGCGCGGAGACGGGGGGCGCGAACGGCACGGCGGGAGACGGCTGGGGATCTGCGGGGGAGCTGCAATCTACGTTCGGCGGGCCGATCCGGCCCGTCGTGACGCCGCCCTCACGCGCGACGGGGCGGCGGTCCGATGGACCGCCGCCCCGTCGCCTGCGCCGCACGCCGACGCGCCGCACGCCGACGCACCGCCCGGCGTGCGCTCGGCCCGGGTGCGTGTGTGCGCTCAGGCGCGCTCAGACGAACTCAGACGCGCGCCGTGCGGCGCCGCGCGCGCGCCGCGGCCAGCCCCGCGAGCCCGGCGCCGAGGAGCGCGACGCTCGCCGGCTCGGGCGTGGTCGTCACCGGGGGCGGGCCGGACGGGACGTCCGTGCCCACGAGCTGCAGCACGGGGTTGAGCTCCGCGCCGGCGAACTCGCCCTCGAGCTGGTAGGTGTACGGGCCCGTGCCGGCGACCGCGTCCTCCATCAGCAGCCCGCCGGTCCGGCCGACGTCGGCCGCGTTCGGGTCGTCGGTGAAGTTCACGCCCAGCACGCCGTTCCAGTTGGCCGGGTCGAGGTAGCCGATGTTGCGGAAGCCGATGAAGTAGAGCGCGTTCGCGTTCAGCGTGACGGCGTTCGCGAACGTCGCGCCGCCCAGCTGGCCGACGGCGCTGGCGGAGTTGAAGCTGCCGGTGGCCAGCGCGCTCGCGCCGAGCCCCGCGACGCTCGCGGCGCTCGCCTCGTAGATGTCGACGAACACCTCGCGGTGCGCGACCTCGACGCCGATCGCCTCGGCGAGGTCGCGCACGTCGGCGAACTGCGTGAGCACGGAGGTGAGCTGGAAGGACGTCGTCGGCGTGTAGAACCAGCCGACCGAGTTCATCTCGAAGAAGGTCGCCACCGGCGTGCGGCCGACGTGCAGGCCGTCGCGCGGGGTGGGCGCCTGCGCGCCGGCGGTCGTCGCCGAAACGGTGGCGACGGCCGCGGCGGCGGCGGTCAGGACGAGGTGGCGGATGGAGCGTCGCATGGGATCTCTCTATCGGGAAGGCGTGGGGGGCGCGTCAGCGCGACGGGGCGGGCGCGAGCTCGAGCGCGTAGCCGGCGAGGGCGCGCTGCGCGTGCGTGCCGCGCGCGGCGACCTCGCGCAGCGCGACGCGCGGCACGGCGGCGCCGCTCGTCCACACGGTGGCGACGGCGCCGCCGAGCGCCGCGTCGCGCGCGCTCAGCACGAGCTGCATCGCGCCGTCGGCGTCGGGGAGCAGCAGCACGCTGCCCACGTCGGTGGTGACCGAGTCGATCGCCACGCCGCGGATGGTGGCGAGCAGGCCGGCGTCGTCGGCGTTGGGGGTGGTGAGGCGCAGGACGTAGCGGCCGTCGGCGGCGCGGGCGGCCATCGGGGCGACCGGCGCCGACGCCACGTCGGCGGGCGCGGTCATCGCGTCGGGCGCGCAGGCGCTGGCGACCAGCGCCACGCCGGCGAGCATCGTCGCGCACAGGGCGCGCAGGATCTGCTGGGACATCTGAGGTCTCCGTGGGGTCGCGTCGGCCGCGCGAGGCGCGCACGCCGACGATCGCGTGTGGGGTGGGGGCGCACCGGCGGCGAGACTGCCGCCGGTGCGCGTCGTGCGGCGTGCGGTCAGTTCAGCCCGAGGCGCGCGCGGAGCGCGAGGTAGTCGCCCAGGTTGTACGTGCCGTCCGCGTTGCCGAGCTGGTCGAGGCGCGTGCGCTCCTCGGCGGGCAGCTTGCTGGCGTCGCTCAGCGCGGCCTCGGCGACCTTGACGTCGATCACCTCGATGCCGACGGGGAGCGTGCCGGCGACCGCGTTCGCGCCGGTGAGCGTGAGCGTCGCCGTGTAGTAGCCCATCGGCAGCCCGCGCGACTGCGTGCGCAGCGTGAGCGTGGCCGGGGCCGACGTGCCGCTCAGCGTGGCGATCATCCAGTTGGTGCGCGCGCCGTCGTAGGCGATGGGCGCGACCGCGAGCCCCGAGAGCGTGCCGCCGCCGACGTTCGTGACGCCGACCGTCTGCATGCGCGCGGTGAGCGCGTTCACCTGCACCGAGAGCAGCACCGCGGGGCGCGCGAAGGCGACCTGCGGCGGGGCCGCGCTGACGACCACCGACACGGTGACCGACTTCGGCGCGACGTCCGGCTGCGCGCTGGCGACCGTGATCGTCGCCGTGTGCGTGCCGACCGCGAGGCCGGCCGTGTTCGGGACGATGGTGAGCGTCGCCGGCGCCGTCGCCTGGTCGAGCGTGGCGCCGAGCCACGTCGCGCCCTGGCCGTTGGCACCCGAGACCGCGACCGAGAGGCCGTCGAGCGTGCCCGCGCCGCCGTTCGTGACGGCGATCGTCTTGGCCGTCGGCGCCGCGCCGCCCTGCACCACCGCGAAGCTCGCGGTGGTCGCGGCCAGCGCGATCGCCGGGCGGGCGGAGACGGTGAAGGTCACCGGGAGGATCTGCGAGCCGTTGCTCGCCGCCGGCGAGGCGACGACGACGTTCGCCTGGTAGGTGCCCGCGGGCAGCGCGCCCGGCGTGGCGACCAGCGTCAGCGTGGCCGGGGCCGTGGCGCCGTCGAGCGTCGCCTGCAGCCAGCCGGTGGTCGCCGACCCGTAGTTGATCGCCTGCACCGCGAGCCCGGAGAGCGTGCCGCCGCCGGCGTTCTGCACCGTCAGCGTGCGCGTGACCGCCGCGGCGCCCGCCTGCGCGGCGAGCGTGGGGTTCGTCTCGGAGAAGGCGAGGATCGGCTGCGCCGACACCGTGAAGGTGACGGTGATCGCCTGCGGCGAGTTCTGCACGCTGCTCGACGACGAGACGACCGGGACCTGCGCCGTGTACGTGCCGGCCGCGAGGCCGGCGGGGCTGGCGCGCAGCGTGACCGTGGCCGGCGCGCCGCCGCTGCTGATCGCCGCCGTGAGCCAGCCGGACGCGCCCGCGCCGTACTGGATCGCGCCGAGCGAGAGGCCCGAGAGCGTGTTGTCGCCGCCGTTCGTGACGTCGACCGTGAACGGCGCCGTCGTGTTGCCGTTCGCCTGCGCCGCCAGGGCGACGTTCGCCGGCGAGAGCGCGATCGACGGGCGGCTGGTGACCGTCAGCGTGACGGCGACCGTCTTGGGGCCGTTGATCGCCGTCGGCGCGGTGACCGGGACGACCGCGGTGTACGTGCCCGGCGCCAGCTGCGCGGAGGCGAAGGCGAGGCTCAGCGTGGCGGGCGTGCTGGTGCGGTTGAGCGTCGGGACCAGCCACCCCGCGCCGTTCGCGCCGTACTCGATCGCGCCGATCGCCAGCCCCTCGAGCGGGGCGCCGGTCGCGTTGCTCACCGTGATCTGCTTGGTGTTCGGCGTGGTGCCCTGCATGTCGGTCGTCGCGTGCGTCGTCGCCGACAGCACGATCTCGGGCGCGGCCGCCACCGTGAACGTGACGGGGAACGCCTTGGGGCTGTTGGTCGCCACCGGCGACGTCACGATGACGTTCGCGGTGTACGTGCCGGCCTGCAGCCCGGCGACGCTCGGCGAGAGCGTGAGCACCGAGTTGACCGTCGTGCCGCTGAGCGACGTGCCGAGCCAGCCGGACGCGCCGGGGCCGTACTGCACCTGGCCGAGCGCGAGCTGGTTGAGCGTGCCGCCCGAGCCGTTCACCACGTTGAGCGTGACCGGCGCGGGGTTCGCCGCGCCCGCCGTGGCCGTGAAGCCGTGGCTCGTGGCCGACGCGGTGGAGTTCGTGTAGCGGAAGGCGATCGTCGGCGCGTCCTGGACCTCGAGGCGCACCTCGAACGTCGACGGGCTGTTCTGCACGCCCGCCGCCGTGGACGTCACCGTGACGTACGCGACGTAGTTGCGCGGCGTCAGCCCGGCGAGGCGCGGCTGCATCGAGATCGTCGCCGGCGCGGTGGTGCGGTCGAGCGTCGCCTCGAGCCAGCCCGACCCGCTGCCGGCGGCGTACGTGACGTTCACCGCGAGATCACTGACCGGGATGGTGCCGCCGTTCGTGATCGCGCGCGTCTGCGGCGCGCCGTCGGCGCCGCCGATCACGCGGGTGAAGTACTCGTTCTGGCTGGTGACCGTGATCTTCGGCGCGGTGACCGTGTAGTTGACGGTCAGCGTGCGCGGGCTGTTGCTGGCGTTCGGCGCGAGCACCGGGACGGTGGCCGTGTACGTGCCCGCCGCGAGCCCGTCGCTGACGGTGATGGCGCGGATCTTCGTCGGCGCGGTGGTGCCCTCGAGCGCCGCCGTCAGCCAGCCGGTCGGCTGCCCCTCGGCGTACGCGATCGCGCCGAGCGAGAGGCCGCTGAGCGTGCCGGAGCCGCCGTTGACGACGTCGACGCGGGCCGTGTCCCGGCCGCCGCCGTTGCGCGCGGTGATCGCCGCCGTGGAGGCCATGCTGATCGACGTGCCGCTGCGCGTGAGCGTGACCGCGACCTGCTTCGCCGGGATCGTCGCGTCGTTGAGCGCGCTGATCGTCAGCGTCGCGTGGTACGTCCCCGCGGGCAGCGCGCTCGGCGCGACGCTGACCTGCAGCGTGCCCTGCGTGCCCGGGGAGATGCTCCCGCTGTTGGAGAAGATCGTCGAGCTGGCCCAGCCGGTCTGCGCCTCGGCGTACTCCGTCTTCGTGACGGCCCAGGTCAGCGTGCTGCCGCCCGCGTTGTCGATGCGCACGAACTGGCCCGACGGGGACGGCGTGGTCGCGTCGGAGACGAACGTGAGGGCCTCGGGGCTGACCGCCATCTGCGGACGGCCGACGACCAGCGTGACCGTGACCGTCGGCGCGTCCGCGGCATCGATGTTGTTGGCCAGGATCGGGAACGACGCCGTGTAGGTCCCCGGCGCGAACGTGGCCGCGCTGGTCGCCGACACCGTCAGCGTGCGCATGACGTTGACGCCGAAGTCCTGGTTGCCGATGCTCGCGCTCAGCCAGTTCGATCGGCCCGGGCCGTACGTGATGGTGCCGACGCGCGGGTTGCGCGCGGCGCTCGTGCCGACGTTGCGCACCGTCAGCGTGCCGCTGGGATGGATCGCGCCGGGGCCGGTCGTCAGCGTGACGGCGGCCGCGCCGTTCACCGCGCCGTCGACCACGAGCGACGGGCCGGCGGTGGTGAAGGTGACGTCGGTGTAGAACGGGCTGTTCGTCGCGTTCGTGCTCGTCACCGGGATGCGCGCGGTGTACGTCCCGGCGCGCAGCGTGTCGTTCGGCGACATCACGAAGTAGGCCTCGTTCCCCGGGACGATCGTCGTCCCGCTCTGGAGCGTGACCTGGGTGAGCCAGGGCGACGTGCCGGTCGGATACTCGATCGTGCCGCGCGCGAGCCCGTCGAGGCGCGTCGAGCCGACGTTCTTCACGTACAGGCGCGCGGTCGGGTTCGCGCTGGTCGTGGTCGCGCTCCACGAGGCGACGGTGTTCGGCGAGGCCCCGAACGTCGGGCCGGCGACGGCCAGCGTCACGACGACGCTCGTGCCGCTGCTCGCGCCGCCGACCGTGACCGGCACCGTGGCCGTGTACGTCCCGGCGACCAGCGCGCCCGGCGTCACGGTGAGGCGCATCAGGTCCGTGCTGGCGCCCGCGGCGAGCGTGCTGCCGGTGTACAGCTTCGCGACGGACAGCCAGCCCGTGGCGCCCGCCGAGTAGGTGGTGGTGCCGAGCGTCGCGCCGCCGAGCGACGTCGCGCCGGAGTTGGTGATGGTGACGACCTGCGCGCTCGGCGCCGGCACCTGCGCGGTGGACGCGAAGGCGATGGCGCCGTCGTTCGGAGCAACCGTGAAGGTCTGCGCGCCGAGGCTCCCCGCGCTCGCGCCCAGGGCGGCGAGCATCGTGGGGAGCACCGCGCGCATCGACCGGCGTGTGCGGGTTCGTTCGGGTGACATGCGTTCCTGTGAGTGGCGTGACGTCGGAGCGCGGCGCGCCCGTCCGACGTCCGGTGCGTCGGGGCGAGAGCGATCGCGGCCGTGAACGTACGAGCGCCCTCGGAGCGTCACATGAGGAAAACGACCCAGTCGCACCGCGTGCGTCGCGCGGAGCCCGCACGCGCGTCGCGCGCGTGCGGCGTCGACCCGGGTCACGCGTGCATGCGTGCATGCGTGCATGCATCTGCGCGTGTGCGTGCGCATGCACGCGTGTGCCGCGTGTGCCGCGTGTGCGTCGGCGCGCACGTGATCGCGCGTGCGAGGCGTGACGTCCACGGACCCGCTGCGCGCGCGCCACACCCGCGCGCGCGGCGCGCTCAGTCGCGCGGCTCGACGACGAGGCCGAGGGGGACGCGGCGCAGCCCGGGCCAGCGGCGCGTCGCGCCGCGGGCGTCGCGCAGCAGCAGCTGCCCGGAGATGCCGCCGTCGAGCAGCACCGCGTCGCGGCAGCCGAGGGCGCCCATGAGCGCCGCCATCTCGGGGACGGTGGGGCCGAAGGGCACCACGTCGAGCGCGCCGTCGAGCGCGTCGAAGCGCGTGAGGGCGACGAGCACGCGCCCGTCGCGCTGCGTGCAGACGGCGAGGCGCGCGTCGCGGTGCGCGACGTCCACGCCACGGCCGGGCGCGTGCAGCGGCGCGGGCACGGCGCCGTCCTGCAGCAGCGCGGGATAGCTCTGGAACGCCTCGCACACGGCGGGCGTCGCGCCGCGCGCGATCGCGGCCGTCGTCGCGGCGCGCAGCGCGGGGAGCGAGTCGGCGGGCACGATCGTCACGCGCCCCGCCGTGTCGACGACGACCGCGGGCGCCAGCGGGCCGGTGCCGGGCGCGCGGTACTCGCGCCCCGCGTGCACCAGCCATCCCCACGGCGTCGCGCCGCCGAACTGGCCAGCGTTGAGCGCGAGCGCGGCGCGCGCCGGCGCGCTGTCCACGGTCCACGCGGGGCGCGGGCCGCGGGCCGTGCGCGCCACCGCGCCGCGCAGCACGAGCCGCGCGCGCTCGGGGTCCACGCGCGCGACGATCACGCGCACGCGCCACGCCTCGCCGTCGCCGGCGAGGCGCAGCTCCCCCCACTCCACGCCGGGCGCGCCTTGGCGCCAGCGCAGCCCGGCGGCGACCGCCGGCGCCGGCGCGGCCCAGCGCGCGGGGGCGTGCGCGCTGCGCCACCAGGTCGTCCACCGCCCGTCGCGCCACACGGCCAGCGCGGAGTCGGGGAGCTCGGGCAGCGCCAGCGCCGCCGCCCGCGCGCCGCCCAGGAGCAGCGGCAGCGCGAGCGCGAGGCGGAGCGCGCGTCGCATGGGACGGCGCGTCGGGGGGCCGTGCTCGTCAGTCGACGAGCAGCTTGCGGAACGGGGCGAGATCGCCCGCGCGCTTCTCGAGCGTCGCGCGCTCGCCGGCGGCGAAGGCGTACTGGCCCGTCTTGCCGTCGCGGCTCTGCAGCCAGGCGGCGACGCGCTCGCGCAGCACCGCGTACTGCTCGCGCGTCAGCCCCGCGGCCTTGGCGCCCGCCGACTCGGGGTCGCTCGACTCGCCCCCCTCCTTCATCGCGTCGAACGGCGAGTCGCCCGGGCCCTCGCCGCACTTGGCGACCATCTCGTCCTTCAGCTTCGTCATCCGCGCCGTGGCGGCGGTGAGCGAGTCGTTGGTCGCGGGGCTGATCTTCCCGGTCTTGGACTCCTCGCGCTTCGCCAGGATGCCGAACGCCATGAGCTTGCCCGTCATGTCCATCATCTGCTTGGTGTACGGCGCGGAGCACTTGCCGTACGCCTCCTGGGCCTTCTCGTGCTCGGCGGCCTTGGCGTCCATCGCCTTGTTCTCGCGCTCGCGCTTCTCGGCGTCCGCGGCCTCGACGCGCAGCCCCTTCACGAGCTGCTCCAGGCGCGCGTCGCTGATCTCGAGCACGCGGTCGCTGAAGGTCGGCGTGGCGCTCGACTTGGCGTCCTCGCCGAGGACCGCCTTCGACATGCGCTCCTCCATGCGGCGACGCAGCCCGCCGAGCTGCGCGTGGGCGGTGTCGGGCGCGAGCAGGACGAGGGCGGCCCCGGAGAGGAGGGCCACGTGCAGGAGGCGCGGGAGCTGTCGCATCGGTCGGACCGGGGAGGAGGTGGCAGGACCGCCTCCCGTCCGCGCGTCGTGCCGCCCGACGGGAGCGGCCGGGCGATCATGGTACGGCGCCTCGAAGGCCCGGCGCATGGGGCAAAGTCACCATGCCGTTCCGGGCCGTCCCCCCCGGGTTCGGGGCGTCGCGCGGGCGGGCGCGCGCCGCCCCCTGCCGGTCAGCGCGCCCGCAGCAGCGTCGAGTCCGCGGCGGTCGGGGCCGCCTCGGCGGGCGGGCCGGCCCGCGCCAGCCGCAGCATGCCGCGCGTGTGCGCGAAGGCGCCGGCCGCCCCCAGCGCGCCGATGATCAGCGTGGCGCGGACGATCAGCCGGAGGTCGGGCGGCCGGCGGGTCGGCTCGGTGAGCGGGGCCGTCGCGCGCACCCGGGTGCGGAAGGGGCGCCACGCCCCGCACGAGGTGCACAGATAGGCGCCCGGAGCCATCCGGGCACCACAGTCCGGGCAGGGCACGCCCGCCGACCCTCGCATCTGGTCCATCCTGTCCTCCCTCCCGGGGGCCGTCCCGTCCGCCGATGGACCGGCCGCCCAGGAATGTGCCGGCGAGGCGCGGGCCCGCCGGCGGGGCCGCGGGCGGAGGGCCCGAGGCCGGATTGTGCCAGGTCGCCGGGATCCGGCGGCCGTCGAGACGCCCGTGCCCGGGCGCGTCCTACCGTGCGTCCTGCTTCGTCCTGCCTCGTCCTGCCTCGTCCTGCCGTGATCCTGCCGTGGTGCTCCGCGGAGTCCGCCATCCGGGCCTGCCGTGCGCTCCATCGTGGCGGAACGACCCGCGCCGCGCACCCGCGACGGGTGACCGCGGTCACGAATAGTCGCATCTAACGCCGAAACGCCGCGCGACGCAACCGCTCCGGCGTCACGGGCTTACATCCGCAGCCCCGGCGACGCGGATCGGCGCCGATCCGCGTCGCTCAGGGCGCCGGCCGCTCGTCGCCGAGCGTCGCGCGCGTGGTGCGGTAGGGCGCGAAGGCGCGCCCCCAGTCGACCCCGACGACGTCGATCCAGACGCGCGGCCCGTCGACGTGCACCACGAGATAGTGGTACGGATTGTCGCCGGCCGCCGGCCCCGGCCGCACGACGTGCTGCACGCGCGCCGAGTCGCGGCCGCTGGCCGCCACGTAGCCGCGGAGGTCGGGCTCGCCCTGGTAGGCGTAGAGCGGCGCCCCGCCCCCGCCGCTGACGATCTGGTCGATGCGCCGGCGCTGGCCGCCCGCGTCGCGGTAGTGCTCGACGAAGTGCTCGTACAGGTGCTCGTGCCCGGTGTAGAGCAGCCCGACGCCGTACTTCCGGAAGAGGGGCATGTACCGCGCGCGCACCCCGGCCGTGGGGCGCTCGACGATCGCGCCGCCGTGCGGGCCCGACGAGAAGGCCGGGTGGTGGAAGAAGGCGACGACGTGCTGCCACCGCCGCCGGTCGAGCCCGGCGAGCTGCGCCTCCACCCACGCGAGCTGCGTCGAGTCCTCGGCGATGTTCGAGTCGAACGCGACCACGAAGGTGTTGCCGTAGCCGAACGCGTAGGTCGGATAGCCGGGGAGCCGCCGCGTGGCACCGTCGGGCGGGATGAGCTGGGCCACGGCACTCAGATAGTTGCGCAGCCCCTCCTGCCGCCCGGGCGACGCGAGGTCCGCCGAGCCGGTGACGTCGTGGTTGCCGGGGGCGAGGAAGTAGGGGACGCCCCCCTGCGTCGTCAGCCGGTTGATGAGCCCCACGTAGCTGACGTTCCACTGCCTGGGGTCGCGTCCGTTCACCACCGCGTCGCCGCTCTGCAGCACGAACTTCACGGGGTCGGGGCCGCTGGCCAGCGACGCGATCGTCCGCAGCATCGACTCGACCACCAGCCCGTGCTCGTACTGCTCGGCGACGCCGTCGCGGCGGCCGCGCGTGTCGCCGTAGACGATGTACGAGAAGCGCGTGACGTTCGCGCTCGCCGCCTCGGAGGGCAGCGGGTTCCGGGGCGGGGCGATGGCGGCCACGCGCTCGGCGGGCGGCGCGGCGGTGGCGGGCTGGGCGCCGAGCGTCGGTGCGAGCGCGGGCGCGAGGGCGAGCGCGGCGAGCGGCGCGAGGCGCGCGAGCGGCCGCGCGAGGGCATGCGCGAGGGGGCGGGGGGTCATCCGATAGGAGTAGGGCGCCGCGCACGGCTCCGCCAGCGGGTGCGCGCACGCGGGCCCCCGGCTTGCGACGGCCTCGCCGCATGAGCGCTCCGCATGACATGCACGGCACGACTCCACGCCTGATCGACGGCATCGCCGTCTTCGGCGAGCACGAACCCGGCACGCTCGACCAGATGCGCAACGTGGCGCGCCACACGGCCGCCTCCGCGCTGATGGCCGACGCGCACCACGGCTACGTGATGCCGGTCGGCGGCGTCGCGGCGTACCGCGACCAGGTCTCGGTCATGGGCGTCGGGGTCGACATCGCGTGCGGCAACGCGGCGATCCGCACCAACCACGTGCTCGCCTCGTTCGGCGACACGCCGGAGCGGCAGCGGCGCACGCTCGAGAACCTCGCCGACGAGATCCAGCGCTCGATGAGCTTCGGCATGGGGCGCAGCAACCGCGCGGACGACGCGCCGGTCGACGACCCGCTGTTCGAGGACCCGGCGTGGCGCGAGGTGCCGGGGAGCAAGAAGGAGGTGGCCGCGCTCAAGAACAAGGCGCGCGCGCAGCTCGGCACCATCGGCGGCGGCAATCATTACGTCGACGTCTTCGCCGACGAGACGGGCGCGATCTGGGTGGGCGTGCACTTCGGCAGCCGGGGGCTCGGCCACACGATCGCGATGGGCTTCAGCGCGCTCTCGCAGGGCAAGCGCTGGGGCGAGCGCGTGGGCGAGCAGGAGACGCTGCTCACGCTCAACACGGCGATGGGCGACGACTACTGGGCGCTCATGCACCTCGCGGGGCGCTACGCGTACGCGGGGCGCGAGTGGGTGGCGCGCAAGGTCGTGCAGCTCATGGGCGCGCGCGAGACGGAGCTCGTGCACAACCACCACAACTGGGCGTGGAAGGAGACGCACGGCGGCGAGGAGCTGGTCGTCGTGCGCAAGGGCGCGACGCCCGCCTTCCCCGGACAGATGGGCTTCGTCGGCGGCTCGATGGGCGACGACGCGGTCATCATCCGCGGCGCGTCGCCCGAGGGGAAGGGCGCGGCGGCCGACACGGTGCGCGAGGCGCAGCAGGCGGCGCTCTATTCGACGGTGCACGGCGCGGGGCGCGTGCTCTCGCGCACGGCGGCGGCGGGCAAGCGCGATCGCAGGACGGGGCGCATCCTCAAGCCCGGCGCGGTCACGCCCGAGATGATGGACGGCTGGATCCGCGAGCGCGGCGTGATCCTGCGCGGCGGTGGGCTCGACGAGAGCCCGCACGCGTACCGCCGGCTCCCCGACGTGCTCGCGGCGCAGGGCGACACGATCGAGATCGTGCACACGCTGCAGCCGCTCATCGTCGTGATGGCGGGCGCCGACGAGTTCGACCCCTACAAGGACTGAACGCACGGAGCGGCGCGACGCTGCATCAGCGTCGCGCCGCCCGGGCCACTCACCTGCGCCGACTCAGAACCGCCAGCCGGCGACCCAGGTGATCACGGGGACCACAGGGAATCGCCCGATGTCGTCCTGCAGCCGCTGGCGCTGCGCCTCGACGTCGGCGGCGAGCTGCGGGTTGCGGGGGCCGTTCTCGGCGCGGAGCGTCACCTTCGGCTGGCCGAACGCCACGCCGACGTCGGCGAACGGCACGAGCGCGAGCCCGTGGCGCCGCGGCCGCCCGAAGCCGATCCCGGCGTACGGCATCGTGCGCGGCACCGTGAGGTCGCCCTCGAGCCGCCCCACCACGCCGGCCGGGTACTGCTGGTCGTTGATCGTGAACGTCCCCAGCGCCGGGCGGGCGCGCACCAGCGCGCGCGCCGTCCCCGTGACGGCGCCCACCGTGAGGTGCAGCGGCGCGGTGCGGAACGGATAGAGGTCCACCAGCGCCTGCGCCGTCACCGCGCGCAGCGTCGCGTCGGCGGTGAACCCCTCGCGCGTGAGGTCGTCGACGAGCACGCCGAGCGCGGAGGCGCCGACGCGCAGCGCGACGCGGTTCGTCACCAGGCGCGACAGCTGCGCGCCGACGCCGAGCGTGCCGGCGGTGAGCGCCACCTGCACGGGGCGCCCCGCCGGCGCCGCGGCCGAGTCGAGCGGCGCCTGCGCGCGCGCCCACGCCGGCAGGAGCGCGAGGAGCGTCGCGGCCGCGAGGCCGCGGCGCGCGGGAAGGAGGCGCGGAAGCATCGCGGAGCGGGAATGAGGAGCGGTCGTCATGGCGCCGCGACCGGAACGGGAACGGCGCTGCCCGCGCCCGGGGTGCGGCGCGCGCCGAGCTGGCCGAACGCGTTGTCGCCCCAGCAGTACGCGGCGCCGCTGCCGCGCACCGTCGCGCACGCATGCTCGAAGCCGGTGCCGACCGAGGCGATCGCGAGTCCGCCCGCGACCGCCACGGGGAGTGGCGCGCACGCGAACGACCCGCCGTCCACGGTGCACGTCTGCGTCGCCGCGGTGCCGGCGCCGAGCGCGCCGCGCATCGCGCTCCCCCAGCAGAAGGCCGCGCCGCTGCGCGTCACCGCGCACGTCGACTTGTAGCCGACCGCGATCGACGCCACGGGCTGCGACAGCGCGACGCGGCGCGGCGTCGGGTGCGGCGCCGCGTCGGCGGTGCGCGACTCGACGCCCTGCTGCAGGTACTCGTTGGAGCCCCAGCAGTACGCCTCGTCGGTGCGCGTCACGCCGCAGGTGGTGAACGCGCCCGCGCTCACCGTGCGGAACGCGAGCCCGCCCGCGACCTGCGTCGGCACGGGGGCGACCCCCGGCGTGAACGACGTGCCCGCGCCGATCTCGCCGACGTCGTCCGCGCCCCAGCAGAAAGCCTCGCCGGCGCCGGTCACCGCGCAGGCGTGCGCCGCGCCGGTGCTGAGCGACGCGTACGTGCGCCCGCCCACCACCGGCGTGGGGGGCACGATCGCGTCCTCCGAGATGCCGCCGACGCCCGCCAGCGCCTCGGGGCCCCAGCACACCGCGCGACCGGCCACGTCGAGCCCGCAGGCGTGCAGGCCGCCCACCGAGATCGCGCGCAGCGTGAGGCTCCCCGCCACCGGCTGCACCGCGCGGCTGCAGGCGACCTGCCCGTCGAAGTCGTCGATCGCGACCGATCCCGCGGTCGTGGTGCACCGCTCCGGCGCGCGCGCGCCGCGGCCGAGCGCGCCGAACTCGTCGACGCCCCAGCAGTACGCCTGGCCGAGCGCCGTCAGCCCGCACGCGGTGAGCGCGCCCACCGACACGCGGACGAAGCGCACCGGCGCGTTCACCGGCACGGGCGCGGTCGCCGTCGCGACGGCGGCGCCGAGCTGGCCGCCCTCGTTGCTTCCCCAGCAGTAGGTCGTGCCGCCGCGGCGGATCGCGCACGCCGAGAAGGCGCCGACGCTGAGCGACGACCACTCGCCGCCGAGCGTGAGGTCGTCGGTGATCGTGCGCGTGTCGCCGGGCGTCGCCTCGATCGGCAGCACGGCGGTCGAGTCGATGGCGGCGCCCGTGGTGCCGACGAGCGTGAGCATCGCGCCGAGCACGCAGCCGTTGTCGGCGTTCTGGCCGCGCAGGCGCGCGGCGTCGGCGAGGCAGGGCGCGGGATCGACGGTCAGGCTCACCGCCTGCGTGCCGGACGTCAGGTCCACGCGCCGCGTCGCCAGGTCGACGGTGCCGCCGCCGGCGCGCAGGTAGTAGATGCGCGCGTCGAGCCGCGACGCGGCCTGCAGCAGCTGCGCGTTCAGCGCGAGCCGCACCGCGCGCGGCGCGGCCGAGGGCTCGGGCGTGAGCGTGCGATCGTCGAAGCAGCCGGCGGCCGCGAGCAGCGTCGCGGCGAGCGCGGCGCCGCGACGGAAGAGGGGACGGGTGTGCATCAGAACCTCGCGGAGATCGAGAGACCGCCGCCGAGGAACGTGCCGCTGGCGACGCGCTCGTCCGAGCCGAACACGCCGTAGCGCGCGCGCACGAACGGGGTGGCCGCGAGCGTGCCGCGGCCGATCTGGAGACCGAGCGTGGCGCCGCTGCTGAACGCCGCGACGGTCGCCACCGAGTTGTCGACGGCGAGCCCCGTCTGGTACTGCGCGTCGAGGTCGAGCAGCACGCCGGCCGCGTCGCCCGCGGGCAGCACGCCGCGCGCGCCGGCGGAGAGCTGGTGCCCGCCGCTCCCCGCGGCCTCGACGCCGCCGCGCGTGAACGGCGCGCGGTAGCGCTCCATCACGTACAGCGTCACCTCGCGCGCGACCGCCGACGCGAGCCGCAGCCGCGCCTCGCCCGTGACGACGGGGCCGAGCTGCACGGCGACGTCGCGCGCGTCCTCGCCCACGGGGCGCAGCGTCAGCGCGTCCTCGCCGTAGAAGTCGGACGTCACCGCGAGCGTCAGCGCCGACGCGCCCACCAGCCGGTCGGCGGCGAGCGAGACGTGCACCACGTCGCCGGGCTGGTAGTCGGCCGCGCCGCCGCCGATCACCGACGCCGTCACCGGTGCGTAGCTGCCGCGCCGCTCGTACGTCGCGCCCGCGCCGAGCGACCAGCCGAGCGCCTGCTGCGTGACCACGAGGCCCGCGAGCCCGCCCGCGCCGCTCCCCACCGAGGTCGACGACAGCGCCAGCGCGGGCGCCGCGAGCACGCGCGCCGCCTGGAACTCCTCGCCCTCGAGCCGGACGCGCCCGCTGGGCACCGTCGCCCCGAGCGTGAGCAGCACGCGGTCGCCGAGCAGGCGGCCGACCGCGCGCACGCGCGTGTCGCTCATCCCGCGCAGCTCCAGGTCCGGGCGCGCGCCCTGCCCCTCCACCGAGGTGCGCACGACGCCGGCGACGTACGCGCCGCCCGCGTCGATCGTCCACCGCCCGCCCAGCGGGACCGACACGGCCCACGGCACCGACGTCTGCGTCACGCGGTCGACGCGCACGCTGTCGGCCGAGCCGTCGAACTGGTACAGCCCGTCCCCGAAGCGCCACGACTCGAACACGGGGCCGAACGCGATCGCGCGGCCGGCCGTGCCGGGCACCTGCGCGAGCGCCGGACGGGCGCCCGCCGCGAGCGCGAGCGCGCTTCCGAGCGCGCCCGCCATCATCACGTGCGCGCGCCTCATGGCACCGTCACCGTGAGCAGCAGCGTCACGAGCTGCTGGAGCGGGAAGGCCGCGTCCGCGGTGCGCGGCGGGAGGGCGCCGTTGAGCGGCCGGTTCACGCCCGCGTTCGCGAGCGCGGCGGCCCGCAGCGCCGACGACGGCTGCACGGTGCCGACGTCGCGCACCGACGCCATGGCGCCGGCGCGGTCGGCGCGCACCTGCGCGCGGGCGAACGACGGATCGAGCGTCGCGGCCTGGCGGAAGTGGTCGCGCGCCGCGCGCCAGTCGCCGGCCGCCTCGGCGCGCACGCCGCGCCCGTAGGCGAGGAACGCGCCGACGTTGCGCGTGGGACGCTGCTCGATGCGCGCGCGCTCCGCCGGCGTGAGCGTGACGCCGAGCGACTCGATGATCTCGATCGCGAGCGCGGCCTCTGCGGCGAGCACCTGGTCGAGCGACGCCTCCTCGGCGCCGCCGGCCCGCACGCTGCCCGTCGTCACGTCGGCGAGCCGGGCGTCGAGCGTGAAGCGGTCGCCCGCGCTCCGCACCGTGCCGAGCACCAGGTTGCGCGCGCCCACGAGCCGGCCGACGCGCGGCGCGGTGGCCGAGTCGACGCGCCCCGAGCCGGCGAGCCGCAGCTCGCGCAGCACCGCGTCGGTGCGCAGGCGCTCGACGACGCGCAGCTGCGAGGCCTGCGCGAGGTCGGTGGTGAGCAGGTCGGCGACGCCGTAGGCGATGGCGACGGCGTTGGTGTCGCCGGCGGGCGCGGCCAGCGGCGCGACGCCGACGGTGCGGGCCGGAAGCTCGCGCGCGCCGAGGGCGCGCTCGTCGGCGATGGCGCGCTGCGCCGCGGCCTCGGCGCGCAGCACGGACTCGGCGGCCGGCGCGTGGCGCGCGGCACCGCAGCCGGCGAGCGCGCCGCACGACGCGAGCGCGAGCAGCGCGGCGCTGCGGGGCGCGTGCGCGCGGGGACCCGGATGACGCGCGGAGCGCGTCGGGCGGGAGGGGGGCATCGAGGAGACTGGAAAGGGCGGCACCGCGGAGCGACGCGCGGCGGACGTGCGAGGGGGGAAGTCGGGGAGGGACGGCCCGCGATCGGCGCGACGGGCCGTCGCGCTGCCATAGTGCCCGGCTGCCGACGAGGTCGCAAGTGAGCGACGCCCGCACGGTCCGGAGGCCGCGTGGCGTCGGTCGACCGCGGGATGTCGGGTCGCGCGGGCGTTCCGCGCATCACCAGGGGAGTGGGACCGCGATGCCGCGGCCCCGACGTGCCGGCAGTGCGGGCGGAGCACCGTCCTCGCCCGCCGCGCCGGCTTCACGCCCCGTGGAGATCCCGATGCTCGTCATCCGACGTTCCCTGCTCCTGCTCGTCGCCGCCGTCGTCGCCGGCTGCGCCGGCGATCCCCCCAGCTCGCCCGACGCGTCGGCCGTCGCGCGCGCCCGCGTTCCGCACCTCGCGGTCACCGCCGCCGAATCGGCGCACGTCTCCGTTTCCGGGCGCTGGATGCGCCTCACGCGCGCGATCATGGGACGGCGCGAGCCCGGCGCGCTGGGCGCCGCGCGCAGCTACGCGCTGGTGGCGGTGGCGCAGCGCGACGCGATCCTCGCCGCGCAGCGCGCACGCGCGCTCGGCGCCGACGTCTCGACGTCGAGCGCGGCGGCGGCCGCCGCGGCCGCGGTGCTCACCGCGCAGTATCCGGCCGAGTCGACCGTCGTCCGCACGCAGCTCGCGCTCGACGCGGCCGAGCTGCCGGTGGCGTCGCCGGCGCGCGACGCCGCGATCGCGGCCGGCGCGGCGATCGGGCGCGACGTGGGGGCGCAGGTGTTCGCGCACGGCGCCGCCGACGGCAGCACGACGCGCTGGGTCGGGAGCGTGCCGGCCGGCCCCGGGCTCTGGAGCATCCCCGCGCCGGCGGTGCCGGCCGGTGCGCTGTGGGGCATGGTGCGCCCGTGGTTCATGGCGACCGGCGACCAGTTCCGTCCGCCCCCGCCCCCGGAGGTCGGCTCGGCCGAGTTCCAGGCCGCGGTCGAGGAGGTGCGTCGGGCCACCGACGCGCGCACGCCCGAGCAGCTGCGGCTCGCGCAGTTCTGGCACTCCACGGCGGGACCGGGCGGGCCGGCCGGCTACTTCGCCGAGCACCTGCTGCAGCTCGCGCAGGCGCACGGGCTGGACGAGGAGCGCACCGCGCACGTCATGGCCGTCATGCTGATGGCGCAGATGGACGCGTCGATCGCCTGCTGGGACGCGAAGTACTCGTACTGGAACATCCGCCCCTACCAGGTCGATCCCGCGATCACGACGCCGCTCGGCCGCCCGGCGTACCCGGCGTATCCGTCGGGGCACGCGTGCCTGTCGTCGGCGGCGACCGGCGTGCTCGCGAGCCATTTCCCGACGGAGCGCGCCGCGCTGCAGGCGCAGCTGATGGAGGCGGGCGAGTCGCGCATCCACTCGGGGCTGCACTACCGCTTCGACGTCACCGCGGGGCAGGCGCTGGGCGCGCGCGTGGCGACGCTGGCGCTGGCGCGTGCGCCGCGGCCCGGTCAGGGCATCGTCATCCGCTGACGTCCACGGATGCGGGGCGCGGCGCTACGCGCCGCGCCCCGCGAGCGCCATCGCGCGGTCGGCCGCCGCCACGCCGCGCCACTGCGCCTCCTCGAACAGCGACAGCCCGCTGACGTCCGAGTTCGCGTAGAGCACGCGCGCGTCGCGCGGCGGGGTCCACCACGCGCGGCGCGCGGCGAGGAAGCCCGGTGCGGGGCACGGCATCGCGTGCCCATAGCGCATGACGTCGACGCGCGACACGCACGCGCGCAGGTCGGGGTGCGCGCGCTCCAGGTCCGCGAGCGCGTGCTCGGCGCACGCGCGCCAGTCCATCGCGAGCAGACGGCGGCGCGCGTCGCCGGGCGCCGCGTCGGCGAGCGGCCAGTAGTACGTCCACACGGTGCGCTCGTCGGGCACGCCGCGCAGCGCCTGGTGCGTCGCGACCACGTAGCCGAGGGCGGGCGAGTCGGCGATGACGTTGTCCCACGCCTCGGGCGCGTCGACGCCGCGCGCGGCGGGTCGTCGGTCGAGCGTGAGGTTGGCGACCATCCACGGCGCGTAGGACCACGGCACGCGCGGCGCGCCCTCGACGACGTACGACGCGAGGAAGGTCGGCGCGGCCCAGATCACCGCGTCGCACTCCCACGCCGTGTCGCCGGCGAGGACGCGCATGCCGCGGCCGTGGCGCTCGACGCGGCGCACGGGCGCGCCGGTCACCACGCGGTCGCCGGCCCGCTGCGCGAGGTGCCGCACGATCCGCGCGTTGCCGTCGGACCAGGTCAGCGGCCCCTCCTCGTCGGCGTCGCGCGCCGCGAAGTAGTGCAGCGCCGCCCACGCCGACGTGTCGCGCGCGCGCGTGCCGAAGTCGTCGCGGCAGGCGTAGTCCACGAGCCAGCGCAGCGCCGGCGAGCGGAACCCCTCGCGCGCGAGCCACGCCTCGGCGGTGAGCCCGTCGAGCGGCGAGGCGGCCACGTCGTGCTGCGCCGCGCCGATCGCCAGCGGCACGGTGAACGCCCCGCTCGCGCGCAGCGCCGCGACGGCGTCCTCGAAGCGCCGCAGCTCGCCGTGCTCGGTCGCGTCCATCGCGAAGGCCTCGACCTGCCCCTCGCGCCACCGCCCGTGGATGAAGGTGCGCTCCTTGGGCGCGTGGCAGAGATCGGGCTCGCTCCACGCGCCGTCGGCGCCGAGGATCCCCATCTCCGCGAAGAGCAGCCGCACGTGCTCCGCGCGCGCATCCGGCACGGGGACGTAGTGCGCGCCCCACGGGTACGCGCTCACCGCGTTGCGCCCGCCGCGCGCGTTCCCGCCGACGCCCGACGCCAGCTCGAGCAGCGCGAAGTCCCGCATCCCCCGACGCGCCATCCACCACGCGGCCGAGAGCCCCGCCGCGCCCCCGCCGACGATGACCACCGACCGCCGCTCGACGCGGCGGATCGGCACGTCCGCGCGCCCGTCGCGCAGCGAGTGGCCGGCGCGGCTGCCGTCGTCGACGAGGGAGCCGGCGAGGGGACGGGGCGCCTTGCGCGTGAGGCCGACGAGCGCCGCCGCGCCGCCGAGCGCCAGGGCGCCGGCGCCGGCCACGAAGTGCCGCCGACTGAGCGCCGAGCGTCGAGCGTCGAGCGTCGAGCGTGCTTCGCCGGACGAGCGGGGCTCCGCATCGCCGGGAGCCGACTCGACGCTCGCCGCTCGCCGCTCGCCGCTGCCGTCCGTCATCGATTCATCGCCGCCCAATCTTCCTCGTAGTACCGCACCAGCGCCTGGTCGTTGAGCCGATTCGGCTGCACCGCCACCGGCAGCATGTCGGTCGCGAAGGCGAACAGCTGCGGCACCTCGCGCGGCGTCAGGTAGCGGAGGCCGGCGGGGAGCGACGCGGGCGGCAGGTAGGGCGCGCCGCCGTTGGGGCGCACGAGCGCGAAGCCCCACTCGCCGAACGACGGCACGTACAGGTGATAGGGATAGGCGGACATCCCCGCCGCGCGGAGCGTCGCGACGATGCTCCAGTACGAGCGGCGCGCGAAGAGCGGCGAGGTGCTCTGCACCACCGCGAGGCCGTCCTGGCTGACGTGGCGCGCCAGCAGGCGGTAGAACGCGACCGTGTAGAGCTTCCCCACCGCGTAGTTCGACGGGTCGGGGAAGTCGACGACGACGAAGTCGAAGACGTCGCGGCTCGCGCCGAGCCAGACGAAGGCGTCGTCGTTCACGACGCGCACGCGCGGGTCCTTCAGGGCGTTGGCGTTGAGCGCGGTCAGCCGCGGGTGCGTCGAGAACAGCTGCGTCATCGCCGGGTCGAGGTCGACCAGCACGACCTCCCGCACGCCCGGATAGCGCAGGATCTCGCGCACCGCGAGCCCGTCGCCGCCGCCCAGCACGAGCACGCGGCGCGCGTGCGGCAGCGCGCTGAGGCCGGGATGGACGAGCGCCTCGTGGTAGCGGTACTCGTCGCGCGACGAGAACTGCAGGTGCCCGTTGAGGAAGAGGCGCAGGTCGTCCTTCCACGCGGTGAGCACGATGCGCTGGTAGCGCGTGTTGCGCGACAGCACGACGTCGTCCGCGTACAGGCTCTCCTCGGCGAGCTGCGTCACCTGCTCGGCGCGCCACATGCCGAGCGTGAGGAGCGCGAGCACGAGCGCGCTGCCGGCCAGCAGCGGGCGGCGCGCCCCCAGGCGGTCGCGGAAGAGCCAGATGCTCCAGACGGCGACGACGGCGTTGACGATGCCGAACAGCAGCGCCGACCGCACGAGCCCCAGCCGCGGCACGAGCACCAGCGGGAAGAGCAGCGACGCGCCGAGCGCGCCCAGGTAGTCGAAGGTCAGGACGTTGGCGACGACGTCCTTGAAGTCGAACTGGTGGCGGAGGATGCGCATGAGCAGCGGCACCTCCAGCCCGACCAGCGTGCCGATCACGCCCACCAGCAGGTAGAGCGCGAAGCGGAAGGCGTCGGTGTACGCGAACGCGAGGAAGAGCAGCGTCGAGCTGAAGCCGCCGACCACCGCGACGAGCAGCTCGATCGTGACGAAGCGGGCGACGACGCCGCGCGTGACGTAGCGCGACAGCCAGCTGCCGATGCCCATCGCGAACAGGTACGTCCCGATGACCGTCGAGAACTGCGTGACGCTGTCGCCGAGCAGGTAGCTGGCGAGCGCGCCGGCCACGAGCTCGTAGACGAGTCCGCAGGCGGCGATGAGGAGGACGGTGATGAAGAGGGCGACGGCCATGGGGCGAGCGTCGGAGCCTCGGAGCGTCGAGCGCCGAGCGTCGAGCGTCGAGGGGGGCTCCCCGATCCTCGGAGCTCCCTCCTGGCGAGGAGCCGACTCGACGCTCGCCGCTCGACGCTCGACGCTCAATGGATCGCCGCCGCGATGATGATCGACAGCCCGATCGAGATCCCCGCCATGACGATCGCCACCGCCGTGTTGCGGTCCCGGATGATGTCGTGCCACAGGTCGCCCGGCGTCAGCTTGTCGACGACGACGAAGGCGATCACGAAGATGATGATGCCGAGCAGCGCGAACAGGATCGCGGCCAGCAGGTTGGTCGAGAGATCGTAGGTCATGCGCGAGGGTCCGGGTCGGAGGAGGAGCGGTGCGAGCGGTCCGGTGCGGCGGTCCCGCGTGAGCGGTCCGGCGCGGATCGGGGCCTACTTGCCGAGGCGGTACCGGGCGGACGTGCCGTACACGGAGCGGTAGGCGCCGGGGTTGTCGCGCACGGAGCGCGGCCCCACGCGCGCCTCGCTGGCGCGGATCGGCGTCCAGCCGCGCAGGTCGGCGTAGGCGGCGCCCGCCAGCACCAGCACGCCGAACATCAGATAGAAGGGCACACGCGTCATTCGTCGTCCTCCTCCTCGGAGTCGTCCGTGGACGGGGCGTGGTCGCTCTCCGCCCAGCGCTGGGTCTCGAAGCCGGCGGCGCGCAGCGTGCCGACGATCGGCGGCAGCAGCAGCACGAGCATCCCGAGCGCGTAGTAGACGAAGTTGGGCACGTCGCGGCGCACGCGCACCGTGTACTCCACGTTCCGACTCGCCGCGCCGCCCGACGGCTCGATGCGCAGGAAGTACCGGCCGCCCGGCACGCCGCCGATGCGCGCGCGGTCGCGCTGCGAGCCTTCGGTCCAGCGGCCGTCGCCGTCGGTGCCGCTGTAGAAGCTGATCTCGCGACCGAAGTCGTACGTCTGCCCCGTCGCCTCGTTGATGAGCGCGTACTCGAGGAACAGCCACTGGTTGTCGAGCGCGGCATGGGTCTCCACGACGACGTTCGCGCGCGTGCCCGGCAGGTCGAAGGCGGGCGTCACGAACGCGGCGCCCGCCACCGGCGCCGCCGTGTCGGCCGTCGCCCGAGCGGAGGGCGGGGTGAAGACGTACTGCCGCGAGAACACCTCGGCGTCGTGCGCGGTCACCGCGCGCCCGAACAGCACGACCATCAGCAGCGCCGCGAGCACGCCGAACGCGGTCCAGAGCGCGCGCACCTTCCCCGTGTGCGGCGACGGCTGGTTGCTGTACACGCCGCGCGCCGCCGGCGGGCGCCCCGGGAGCGCGAACGCGCGCCACACCGCCGCGCCGTCCACGTACGTCCCCAGCGACCACGTCGTCTCGTCGGCGGTCGTCTCGGCGCTCAGCGCGCGCGGGGGCGCCACGTAGTCCTGCACCTCCACGTGGTCGCCCGTGCGCACCTCCCACGGGAACTCGCCGATGACGAACGTCGTCTCGACGCGCGCCGTCTGGAAGTGCTTGAAGCTCGTGCCGTCGTAGCGCGCCGTGGGGTGCGCGCCGGCCGCGACCTCGGGCAGCGCGGGGATCGCGACGACGTCGTTCCAGTGGCCGTCGTACTCGGTGAGGTAGCGGAAGCCCTGGTACGGGTTGAACAGCAGGTACTCGCGCCACGACCAGCTCCCCTCGCCCGAGCGGATCGTGCGCTGCTGGAAGCCGATCACCTCGTACGGTGCACCCTTCCACTCGCCGCGGGTGCCGAGCGGGATCAGCGGCTCGACGCGCATGCGGGCGGCGGCGCCCTGCAGGATCGCGAGGTTCGGGTCCTTCGCGTCGAGCACCGCGGTGCAGCTCGCGCAGGCCACCGTCTGCGTCCACGCGAAGCCGCGCAGCACGATGGCCGCGCCGCAGCTCGGGCAGTTCATGGCGCGCACGGCGCGCGCGCTCAGCGCGGGCGCGGCCATCCGTCGAACTCGCGGAGCCCCGTCATCTGGAGGCTGTCGAACGGCACGAACTCGCCGGCGAAGAAGAGCGGCGGGTGCTCGCTGTAGTCGACCGTCGCGAAGCGCGCGTCGGGCGTGCGCAGGTCGGCGAACGGCACCTGCGCCTTGTCCCAGTATACGAACGGCAGCTCGCCCTCCACGCCGCGGTAGCGCGCGCGCGTCACCGTCGTCACCGTGTAGAGCGCCCCCGCGTGGTGCAGCGTGTCTCCGCGCTGCAGTCCGGACTCGGAGTGGACCATCGGCGGCGTCGGCTCGACCAGCTCGGTGATCGCCCACTCCAGCTGCGCGTCGGAGAGCCAGCCGCCGCGCCCGTCGTCGAAGCGCAGGTGCCACTCGCTCCAGGCGCCGCGCTCGTGCTCGTAGACGATGCGCCCGACGACCGTGAAGCCGCGATCGCGCCAGCGGCCGGTCGCGCCGCGCTGCACCGGCGAGGCGTCCGGCGGCACGTCGCCGACGCTGCCGACGCGCTGCAGGTCCACATCGTGGCGCACGAGCACCGACTGGCAGTACGCGCACGTCGTCTGCACGGCGCCGGACCAGATGAAGAGGACCGGCGCGCCGCAGTTGGGGCAGTTCGCCGTGCGGCCGGTCATGCGCGCACGACGAGCGTCGTCTCCGCGGCCGTCGCCTCCGCGTACGCGCGCGCCAGCCGGCGCACGCGCACCTCGCCCGCGCCCACGTGGCGCGCCAGCCCGTCGGCCCAGTCGTACTCCGCGCGCGGCACGCAGCAGAACAGGTTCAGGCAGAGCGACCGGTGCTCGGGAAAGGTGTGCAGCGCCAGGTGCGACTCGGCGAGCAGCACGAGCCCCGTGATCCCCGCGGGGCCCGGGAACTGGTGCCACTGCGCGGGCGCGACGGGACGCAGCGCGAGCGTCGCCACCAGCTCGTCGACGAGCGCGGCGAGCGCGCGCGGATCGCGGAGGCGCTCGGCCTCGCAGCCGAACGCCTCGAGCACCCACTCCACGCCGCCGGTAGCCATGGCATCGGCGGGAAGGCCGGTCACTCCTGCGTTCCCCCGCACTCGGGGCAGAACTTCGCGCTGCGCGGGATCGTCTTGCCGCAGTGCAGGCAGAACTTGGTCGCGGTCCCGCTCGTCGCGAGCGACGGCGAGGCCGACGCGCCGGGCGTGTCGGCGGGCGCGCCGGGCGTCATCCCCGCCGCCGGCGGCGGCCCGGCCGGAGGGGTCGGCACGCCGGCGGGCGCGCTCGGCGGCGGGGGCGCCGCGCCGCCGCCGCCCATCGCCTGCGCCATCTGCTGGCCGATGATCGCGCCCGCGCCGAGCCCCGCGCCGAGCGACGCCGCGCCGCCCCCCTCGTTGGCGGCGGCGATCGGGATCGCCTGCGCGGCCTGGAAGCGCGTGTAGTCGCCCAGGTTGCCGACCATGTTCATGCCGATGCGCTCGTCGAGGCGCTTCTGCAGCTCCTCGGGGAGCGACAGGTTCTCGACGGTGAACGACTCGAGCGACAGGCCGAGCTCCCGGAACGCGGGCGCGAGCTGCGCCTCGATCGCGCGGCCGACCTCGAAGGTGTTGGCCGCCATGTCGAGGAAGGGGACCTGGCTCTGCGCGAACGCCTCCGACATGCGCGAGACGACCAGGTTCTTCAGGTGCGGCTCGACGTCGGCGACGCGGTAGATCTCGCGCGTGCCGCTCATCGTCTGCATGAACGCCACCGGGTCGGCGACGCGCCAGCTGTACATGCCGAACGCGCGCAGCCGCACCATCCCGAAGTCGCGGTCGCGGATCGTGACGGGGTTCTGCGTCCCCCAGCGCTGCGCCGTCTGCACGCGCGTGGAGAAGAAGTAGACGTCGGACTTGAACGGGGATTCGAAGAACTTGTCCCAGTTCATGAGGTTCGTCAGCAGCGGCAGCGTCTGCGTCGACAGCGTGTAGCGGCCGGGCTGGAAGCTGTCGGCGACGCGCCCCTCGTTCACGAAGACGGCCAGCTGCGACTCGCGCACGGTCAGCGAGGCGCCGTTCTGGATCTCCATGTCCTCCATCGGGAACCGCCAGGCGAGCACGCCCTGCTCGCTCTCGGTCCACTGGAGGACGTCGATGAACTGCTTGCGGAAGAAGCCGCCGAGACCCATGTCCGATGCTCCCCTGATGAGGCGTGGAGCGGGAATGTGGGGAACGGCGGGGCTCCACGAAAGGGCACGCGGTGGCGTGGGGGCGCTGCGGACTGCGGGCTGCGGGCTGCGGGCTGCGGATCCTGAACCGAGCTGCGGGGCTGCGGGGCTGCGGAACCACCCGACCTGCAGCCCGCAGCGCGTCGAGTCGACTGGGTCGCGGCGCTCGGGAAGGGCGAACGGCGGGAGCCGGGATGAACTTCGGATAAGATCTGATGAAGATCAGATGGCTCCGTGTGGTGCGAGGTTCCTCACCGCCATGCGGGGCCATCGGACGTTCAATCAGATTTTCTCGGACTTTCATCCCTGCTGCTGGCTTTTCAGGGTCCGGCGCGGCGGCGTCTCCCGAGCGGCCCTTCCGCAGCCCCGCAGCCCCGCAGCGGAGGAGAATCCGCAGTCCGCAGCCCGCAGCGCCCGCTACGTGGAGTCCGGGTTCGTGGCCGGAACCATGCGGTACCGCTCCAGTCTCCAGGAGGATGCGAATGCGGATCGGGATGGTGGGGCTGGGGCGCATGGGCGCCAACATGGTCGCGCGGCTCGCGCGCGGCGGGCATCAGGTGGTGGCGTGGGACCGCGCGCCCGAGGCGGTGCGCGCGGCGGTCGAGGCGGCGGGCGCGGGCGTGGAAGGCGCCGCGTCGCTCGAGGAGCTCGTCGCGCGGCTCGGCGACGCGGGCGGCACGCCGCGCGTGGCGTGGAGCATGGTCCCCGCCGGCGCGCCCACCGAGCAGACGGTCGTCGCGCTGGGCGCGCTGCTCGGCGAGGGCGACGTGGTCGTCGACGGCGGCAACTCGAACTACCAGGACAGCATCCGCCGCGCGCAGGCGCTGCGCGCGCGCGGCGTGCGCTTCGTCGACGCCGGCACGAGCGGCGGCATCTGGGGGCTCGCCGAGGGCTACTCGCTGATGGTCGGCGGCGACGACGCGGCGATCGCCGCGCTGCGCCCCGCGCTCGAGACGCTGGCGCCGGCGCCCGACCGCGGCTGGGGGCACGTCGGCCCGGTCGGCGCGGGGCACTTCGCGAAGATGATCCACAACGGCATCGAGTACGGCATGATGCAGGCGATGGCCGAGGGCTTCGCGATCCTGCGGCACAAGGAGCAGTTCGGGGAGGCGGCGCACAGCTTCGACCTCGCACAGGTGGCGGAGATCTGGCGCCACGGCAGCGTCGTGCGCAGCTGGCTGCTCGACCTCGCGGCGCGCGCGCTCCAGGACGACCAGCGGCTGTCCGACATCGCGCCCGTCGTGAACGACTCGGGCGAGGGGCGCTGGACGGTGGCGGAGGCGATCGCGCTCGACGTGCCGGCGCCGGTGATCACGCACGCGCTGATCGCGCGCCTGCGCTCGCGCGACGCGGAGGGGTTCGGCGACCGCATGCTGGCGGCGCTGCGCAACCAGTTCGGCGGGCACGCGGTGCAGAAGGCGGCGCCCGGCGCCGGGGGCGCGACGCCGTGAGCGCGCCGGACGACCGCGGGCGCGGCGCCGGCGCGCCCGCCGACGATCCGCGCGCCGACGAGGCGCGCGCGGACGAGGCACGCGCCTGCGACCCGGCGGTGTTCGTCATCTTCGGCGTCACCGGCGACCTGTCGCGCCGCAAGATCCTCCCCGCCCTGTGGGCCAACCATCGCGACGGGCGCACGCCGCGCGGCTGCTGGATCGTGGGCACGAGCCGCGAGGCGACGATCGACGACGCGACGGTGCAGGCGATCGCGCGCGAGGCGGCGCTGGCCGCCGGCGGCGAGGCGCGCGCGGTGGAGGAGTGGGTGACGCGCTTCGTCGCCGGCGCGACGGGGACGGCCGAGGACCTGAGCGCGCTGCGCGCGCGCGTCGAGGCGGTGGAGGCGGCGGCCGGCATCCCGCCGCGGCGCGTGTTCTATCTCTCGCTGCCGCCGACGGTCTTCCCCGCGATGATCGAGGCGCTCGGGCGTGCCGGGCTCGCGCGCGCGCACGCCGGCCACGACGACGGCACCGACGGCGGATGGTCGCGGCTGGTGATCGAGAAGCCGTTCGGGCACGACCTGGCGAGCGCGCGCGCGCTGAACGCGCTCATCCACCGCTCCTTCGACGAGCGGCAGGTCTACCGCATCGACCACTACCTGGGCAAGGAGACGGTGCAGAACCTGCTCGTCTTCCGCTTCGCGAACGCGATGTTCGAGTCGCTGTGGAACCGCGACCACGTCGAGAGCGTGATGATCACGGTCGCCGAGACGCTCGGCATCGAGGGGCGCGCGGGCTACTACGAGGGCGCGGGGCAGCTGCGCGACATGGTGCAGAGCCACCTCTCGCAGCTCTTCTCGCTGGTGGCGATGGAGGTGCCGTCGCGGCTGGACGCCGACGCGGTGCGCGCCGAGAAGCTGAAGGTGCTGCGCGCGGTGCGGCCGCTGCGGCCGGACGACGCGGTGTTCGGGCAGTACGAGCCCGGGCGCATCGAGGGGAAGGACGGGCCGCAGGACGTGCCCGGCTATCGCGAGGAGCCGGGCGTGCGCCCCGACTCGCGCACCGAGACCTTCGCGGCGCTGACGCTGCACGTCGAGAACTGGCGCTGGCAGGGCGTGCCGTTCCACCTGCGCACCGGCAAGCGGATGCTGCGCCGGCTGACGGAGATCGAGATCAAGTTCCGCCGCGCGCCGGTGTGGATGTTCCGCTCGCGTCACGGCCCGACGGAGGAGGAGGGCGGCATCGGCGCGCTGCACCGGAACACGCTGCTGCTGACGCTCCAGCCGAACGAGGGGTTCAGCCTCTACATCGACGTGAAGGCGCCGGGCGATCCGTTCCGCATCCACCGGCTGCCGCTGCACTTCGACTACAAGGAAGTGTTCCCCGCGCTGCCCGAGGCGTACCAGACGCTGCTCCTCGACGTCCTGCAGGGCGACCAGACGCTGTTCGTGCACGCCGACGAGGTGGAGGCGAGCTGGCAGCTGTACGCGCCGCTGCTCGACGGTCGGCGCGCGGTGTATCCGTATCCCGCCGGCACCTGGGGACCGCTCGAGGCGGCGCGGATCTCGTCGCGCTGAGGGCGGCTTCTCAACGGCAACAGCAGCGGGGATGAAGGTCGGAGAACGTCCGATGAAGATCTGATGGTCCCGCGTGGCGCGACGCTCCTCGCCGGAACGCGGAGCCGTCGGACTTTCATCGGACGTTCTCCGACGTTCTTCCCTGCCGCTCTCCAGTCGATCCTCACTGACCTTACGCGAATGGCCGCCATCCACGACGACACCGACGCTCCCGAGATCGTCGTGCACGCGGACGCCGAGTCGCTCGCCGAGGACGCCGCCGCGCGCGTGGCGGCCGCGATGCGCGCGGCGGTCGCGGCGCGCGGACGATGCGTGCTCGCGCTCTCCGGCGGCAGCACGCCGCGGTTGCTGCACGCGCGGCTGGTCGCGATGGGCGCCGACGCGCTGCCGTGGGCGCAGACCTTCCTCGCGTTCGGCGACGAGCGCTGCGTGCCGCCCGACGACCCGGCGAGCAACTACGGCATGGCGCGCGACACGCTGCTCGCGCACGTGCCGGTGCCCGAGACGCACGTGCTGCGCATGGAGGGCGAGCGCTCCCCCGCCGACGCCGCCGAGCGGTACGAGGCGACGCTGCGCGCGCTCGCGACGCGGCTCGAGGTCGATGACGACGACGCGCTGTTCGACCTCGCGCTGCTCGGCGTCGGCGCCGACGGGCACACGGCGTCGCTCTTTCCCGGCGGCGCGGCGCTCGACGAGCGGACGCGCTGGGTGCTGGACGTGCAGGCGCCGCCGGAATACGCGCCGCGCGACCGGCTGACGCTGACGTTCGGGGCGCTGGCGCGCGCGCGCGAGGTGCTGGTGCTCGCGACCGGCGCGGCCAAGCGCGACGCGGTCGCGCGCGCGCTGCGCGGCGACGACGCGATGCCCGTCGCGCGGGTGCGCGGGCGCGAGCGCACGACCTGGCTGCTGGACCGCGCCGCGGCGGGCGACTCCTAGCGCGCGTGCGCGCGATGGCACATGCGCGCGATGGCGCACGCGCGACGTCGTCCCGGGCGTCAGGGTGTCAGGGTGCCGTCGAGCAGCGAGCGGATCGCCGAACGGATCGCGGGCCATACCGCCGCGCGTGGGCTCGCCGTCTCGAAGTGGCCGGCCGTGCTGTCCACCACCAGGCGCACGCGGTCTCCGGCCTGCCGCGCCGCGCGCGTGTACCGCTCGGCCAGCGCGAGTGGCACCTGGTCGTCGCGCGCGCCCCAGATCAGCGCCTGGGGCACGCCGAGCGGCAGCATCGTGATGGCGGATGCCTGCGCGTACCGCTCGGGCACACTCTGCGGCGTCCCGCCCATCATCGACTGGACGACGTTCTCGCCGCATCCGGCGGGAATGCTGGGCAGCTCACCGGCCATGTCCGGCGTTCCCGAGAGGTTCACGACACCGCGGATCGGCAGCGGATCGGGCCGGTATATCGCGGACGTCGTCGGAAGCCGCGAACGGGCCGCCACCCACATGGCGAGATGCCCGCCCGCCGAGTGCCCCGCGACGACCACGCGCGACAGGTCCAGACCGTGGCGCGGCGCGAGCGCGCGCAGGTGGTCGACGGCGCGTCCCGCATCGAGGTACGTGCCCGGCCATCCACCGCCCGCCTGGTGCAGCCGACGGTACTCGACGCTCCAGGTGGCGATGCCGTCCGCCGTGAGCGCGTCGGCCATCGGGGCGATGGAGGCGGCCGACGAGAACTCCCGCCAGCAGCCGCCATGGAACAAGACGACGACGGGGTGGGGCCCTGCGCCCGAGGGGAGTCGGAGCTCACCGTAGTGGCTCGAGTCCTCGCCGTACGCGAGTCGATGATCCGGTGCGCCGTGCGGGAGCGCCAGCAGCTCCGCGACCGTCAGCAGCGGACGGCTCGCGGCTGCCGGACTGGGTGTGGTCGCCGACCGCGTCGCACACGCGGCGGAGAGCGCGAGCAGGGCGGCCACGGTGAGGAGGCGCCGGATCATCGTGTGACGACTCGCGGTCGGCGGTGAGGCATGCAAGCGCTCCGGGCGGAACACCACGCCGCCACGGCGCGACGCCGCGCAACGGTACAGCGCCCGCGCGCCCGGAGCCAGAGGAGTACGGCCGCGCGGGTGAGCACGGCGCACGATGGAGGCATGCGCCTCTCCCGCCGGGCCGCGCGCCGCCGCGCGGGCGTCAGTCCGCGCCGCGCGTCGCCAGCTCCTGCAGCCGCTCGCGCGCGAAGGCTGCGGCGGCGGGCGCCGCCGTCAGCGCGTCCGCGGCCACCCGGCGCGCGGCCGCCGCGTCGCCCTCCGCGTGCAGCGCCGCCGCCTCGGCGCGCGCGCGATCCCACGCCTGCACGGCCGGCGACTTCGGGGGCAGCTGCGCGACCAGGGCGCGCGCCCGCGCGGCATCGCCGCGGTGCGCGCCGGCGAAGTACGCCGCCTCGACGTCGAGCGAGGGCGCGAACGGCGCGGGGAACACGGCGCGCAGCGCCGTCACGCGGTCGAGCGCCGCGCCCGCCTCCTCGACGCGGCCGAGGTCGAGCAGGTGCATGTAGGTCAGCAACTGGCCGAAACACTCCTCCATGCTCGCGTCGGCGGGCTCGCGCGCGGCGCGCACCATCGCCTCGGGCCACTCGCGCGGCGGCGTGCCCGCGCTCATCATCGCGATGAGCGGCAGCGTCGCCGCCTCGCGCCGCGCCGCGGGACCCTGGCGGACGAGGCGCAGCAGCCGCGCGCCGTCGGTCGAGAAGCCGCCGCTGCGCATCGGGAGCAGCGTGACGCACGCCGTACCCGCCGACAGCATCCCGAGCACGACGAGCTGCATCTGCATGAACGGCGCGGAGGTGACGAGCGGCGCCAGCGACCACGCGACGGCCGCGAGCAGCACGCTGGCCACCGGCCCGCCGGCCACCACGACCGCCATGCGCGCGCCGAGGTTCGCCGTGTCGAGCGGGACGGAGGCCGCGACGCCGCCGTAGAGCGACAGCTCGCGGTTGAGCCCCACGGTCACGCGCTGGGTGACCTCGTCGCGCTCGACGCGCAGCGGCCCGACCACGAGCAGCTGGAAGCGGAAGCGCGCGAGCCGCCCGCCGATCGCGTGTCCGAGCTCGTGCACCGCGAGCGCCAGCCAGGCCGCGAGGAGCACGCACGCCGTCGCGAGCACGGGGAAGAGCGCGCCGTAGCGGGCGCGCAGCGCGCGACGCGCCGGACGTCCGGCCTCGAGCATCGGCTCCATCACCTGCAGGAGCGCGAAGGCGAGCAGGGCGCCGACGGCCGCGCTGACGACGAACGTGATCCAGGTGGAGGCCCGCGAGGGGCGGATCGCCGGGGCGGGCGCGGGCGCGGTCGTGGTGGGGTCGGTCACGAGCGAGCGGGGCTGGCGTGGACGGGTGCGGCGTCTCATGGTGCGACGGCTCACGGGCACGCGCCAGCCCGGCATCATTCCCGCAGCGCTCCACGCCCATGCGCCTCTCCCTCCTGCTCGCACTCGGTCTCGTCACCTGCGCCACCGCCGCCACCGGCGGCTCCGACGCGCCGCTCGAAGGCGTCGACTGGCGCCTTGTGGACGTCGGCGGCCGCCCGGCGGTCCCGTCGGCACCGGCGACGATGCGCTTCGGCCCCGACAGCGGACGCGTCACCGGCAACGCCGGGTGCAACCGCTTCGCCGGCCCCTACACGCGCGACGGCGCGTCGCTCCGACTCGGCCCGCTCGTCTCCACGCGGCGCGCCTGCATCGACGACGCCGCGTCCAGGCAGGAGATGCAGCTCCTCGCCGCGCTCGAGGCGACGCGCCGCCACGCGATGACGGGCGACACGCTCGTGCTCTCGGGCGACGCGGGGGTGCTCGCGCGCTGGGTGCGCTGAGCGCCGCACGCTGAGCGCCGCACCCTGATCGCGGCCCGCTGAGCGCCCGCCCGCGGAGCCGGTGTCGGGCGACTTGGAACGCGGCGTACCGGGGCGCATGTTTGGGCGCCGGTCCCCGTTCCCGCCCCGCGCCCCCGCCATGGCCCGCCCGCCCCGCACCACCGCCCTCGCGACGCTCGTCCTTCCCGCGCTGGCCGGGCTCGCGTCGCCCCTGCCCGCCGCGCACGCGCAGACCGCGCCGCCGGCGCGCAGCGCGTCCGCCGCGCGCCCGGCCTCGCCGCTCGACGACGCGACGGTGGCGTGGGAGCGCGGCGACTATCCACGCGCCCTGCGCGCGCTGCAGGCGGCGCTGCGCGGCCCCGACGCCGAGCGGCACCGCGTGGCCGCCGCGCTGCTGACGGGGGAGCGCTACCGGGTCGACTCGCTCGCGGCCGACGGACGCGCGGTGCGCGTCAGCGCGGACGGGCGGTTCGCGCTGTGGGAATCGGGCACGGGCGCCGCGGCGCGCACGCACGTCGTGCGGCTGGAGGGAGGCACGCCCGAGGTGGCGACGATCCCCGCCGCCGGCGTCGCGCTCTCGCCCGACGGCGCGCGCGCGGCGTTCCTGCGCGTGCCCGACGCCCCCGAGCTGCGCGACCTGCGGGCGGAGGGGGCGCGGCTGCTCACCGCCGGCGACCGCGAGGGCGCGCGCGCCGCGCAGCTGCGCGCGCAGGAGCTGGAGGGGCGGCTCGCGACGGTGATCGTGCGCGATCTCGCGACCGGCGCGGAGCGCGAGATCGGAGGCGCGGGGTTCGTGAAGCGCGCGCCCGTCTTCTCCGCCGACGGCGCGACGCTCTTCCTGCTCGGCCGCGCGGAGGGCGCCGCCGACACGACCGTGTTCGCGAGCCGCGACGGCGGCGCCCCGACGCCGTTCGCGCGGGCGCGCACGAGCGGGACGGAGCTCGCGCTGGCGCCGGGCGGCCGACAGCTGCTGGTGACGGGCGCGGGCGGCCGCGCGCCGTCGTTCGCGCTCGTCGACGTCGGGAGCGGCGCCGTGCGCACCTTCCCCGGGCTGCAGCCGCACGTCGCGGGGAACGGCGCCGCCGCGACCTGGCTGGTGCGCGACGGGCGCGAGTTCGCGGTGCGGCTGCTCCGCCTCGACCGCGGCGGCGAGCCGGCGACGGTGAAGACGACGACCGACAGCCTCGAGACGCCGGTGCTCTCCCCCGACGCGCGGCGCATCGCGTTCGCGATGATGCCGGCCCCGGCGAACGACTGGGAGCTGTTCGTCATGGACGCGAGCGGCGACAGCACGACGCAGCGCCGCCTGACGCGCGAGCCGCAGCACGACCGCGTGCCGCGCTGGCTCGACGCGACGACGCTGCTCGCGGTCAAGGGCGAGCCGCGCCACCGCCGCTCGCACGCCTACGACGCGGCCACGGGCGCGTCGACGCGGCTCCTGCACAACAACACGGTGCGCACCATCGCGCCGGAGTACGAGTGGGCGCCGACGCCCGACGGCGCGCGCGTGCTGATCGTCGCCGAGCGCGACGGCGACACCGTGTCGCCGGAGCGGAGCGTCTTCCTGCTCGACCGCCGCCGCGAGGTCACGGTCGCCGACGTGCTCGCGCGCGTGGAGCGCCAGCTCGCCGCCGAGGAGGCGCTGCGCGAGCGCGCCGCGCGCCAGTTCGCGCCCGTCCGCGACGCGGTGCGGCGCGCCACCGAGAGCGTGTCGATCGAGCGGCTGTACGGCTACCAGAAGGCGCTGTTCGACTTCGGCTCCAAGCACGTCACGCGCCCCGGCAACGAGCCGGCGCGGCGCTGGCTGCACAACACCTTCCGCTCGTTCGGCTACGCGCCGGAGTTCCAGGAGTTCACGCCGCGCAACGCGCCGCTCACCGCCAACGTGATCGCCACGCTGCGCGGCACCGAGCACCCCGAGCTGGTCTACGTCGTCGGCAGCCACTTCGACTCGCGCGCCGAGGGGCCCGGCGCCGACGACAACAGCAGCGGGACGGCGATGCTGCTGGAGACGGCGCGCGTGCTCGCGCGCACGCCGCTGCCGGCGACGGTCGTCTTCGTCGCCTTCACGGGCGAGGAGGCGGGGCTGCTCGGCAGCCGCGAGTTCGCGCGCGTGGCCAAGGCGGCGAACTGGAAGGTCGTCGGCGCGATGAACAACGACATGATGGGCTGGTCGAACGACCAGCGGCTGGACAACACGATCCGCTACGCGAACCCCGGCATCCGGGACGTGCAGCACGGCGCGGCGCTCGGCTTCTCGCGGCTGGTGACGTACGACGCCGTCTACTACAAGAACACCGACGCGCACGCGCTCTACGACGCGTGGGGCGACGTGATCGGCGGCTTCGGGTCGTACCCGGTGCTCGGCAACCCGCACTACCACCAGCCGCACGACGTGCTCGAGACGATCAACCAGGAGCTGGTGACCGAGACGACGCGCGCCAACGTCGCGACGATCATGCTGCTCGCGTCGAGCCCGTCCCGGCTGACCAACCTCGCCGTCGCGCGCGCGGGCGACGCGGTGACCGTGCGCTGGGCCGCGAGCCCCGAGCGCAACGTCGCGCGCTACCGCGTGGCGCACGGCCCGCCGGAGGACCCGCTGCGCACCGTGACGACCGTGACGGCGCCCGAGGCGCGGCTGGCGCGCGTGCCGGCCGGGCACGTCGTGTCGGTGAAGGCCGTCAACGCGCGCGGGCTGGAGGGATGGGACTGGGCGCGCGCCGTGGTGCCGCGATGATGATGCCCGCCCCCGGCGCGGTGGAGGTGCGCGACGCGCGCCCCGAGGAGCGCGACGCGGTGCGCGACCTGACGCTCGCCGTCTACGCGGAGTACGCGACGATCATGTCGCCGCGCGGATGGGAGACGCTCGACGGCGCGGTGCGCGCGGCGCTGGCGTCCGACGCGCCGGCGGAGCGGCTGGTGGCGGTGCGCGACGGGCTGCTCGTCGGGAGCGTGATGCTGTTCGCGCCCGCGACCGACGCGTACGGCGGGCTCACCACCGGCTCGCCCTGGCCGGAGCTGCGGCTCCTCGCCGTGTCGCCCGACGCGCGCGGGCTGGGCGTGGGCGCGACGCTGCTGGAGGAGTGCATCCGCCGCGCGCGCCGCTCGGGCGCGGCGGTGCTCGGCCTCCACAGCTCGCAGAGCATGCGCACCGCGGTCGGCATGTACCTGCGGCGCGGCTTCGTGCGCGCTCCCGAGCACGACTTCCAGCCCGAGGGCGCCGAGCTGGTGGAGGCGTACCGGCTGGCGCTCGACGAGCCGGGCACCGCGCACGACGCGCAGGACGCCGCGCACCGCCGGTCGGCCGACGCGACGGCGCCCTGAAGGGGCGCCTCCGATCGCCGGCGCAGCGTCAGCGACGCAGCGTCAGCATCGCGCCCGCGACCACCAGCGCGACGCCGAGCGTGCGCGTGAGGTCGATCGGGCGGCGGGTGAAGCCGACGAGGCCGAAGTGGTCGAGCGCGAGCGACATGGCCATCTGCCCGCCGACCACCAGCAGCGTGAGCGTCGTCGCGCCGAGCCGCGGCGCGAGCACGGTCACGACCGCGACGTAGAACGCGCCGAGCGCGCCGCCTGCCCAGTACCACCACGGCAGGCGGGCGAGCGTCGCCACGTCGGGGATCGCGGGGCGCTGCACGGCGACGAAGAGCGCCAGCACGAGCGTTCCCACGCCGAACGAGACGAGCGCGGCGAGCCCCGCGTCGCCGAGCCCCGCGCGGAGCTGCGTGTTGACGCCGGCCTGCAGCGCGAGCAGCGCGCCGACGAAGAGCGTGATCGGGATGAGCGGGAGCATGCGGAGGAGCCGAGGGAGAGGTGCGGCGCCGGCGGCCACGGCGACGTGCATGGCGACCGGCGGGTCGCCCCCGCGCAAATCTCACACGCCGGGCTCCCCCGCGCCGCGGGATCCGCGGGATCCGTCCGATTCCTTCAGAATCCCTCGGCGGCGGCCCAGCGCACCGACGTGCGGATGCGCAGCCGCGTGCGCTCGCGCTCCGCGCCCGGCGGCTCCGACACGAGCGCCGCGACGAGCGTCGCGCGCGGCAGCACGCGGAACTCCGCGTTGATGCCCGGGAGCACGCCGCCCGCGCCGCTGTCGTACGCCAGCTCGGCGGCGACGGCGGAGGTGCTGCTCTGCAGGCGGTACGCGAGCCCGGCGCGCATCCGCTGCGTGCGCGTGGTGTCGCGCACCCACTCGGCCACCGCGAGCAGCTCGCGCCCGACGCCGAGGTAGCGCGTCCCCGCGAGCCAGAGATGCCCGCGCCGCTGCTGCAGGCTGTCGGGGCGCGCGACGCCTCCGCGCAGCGTGCCGCCGAACGCGCCGCCGACCGACGCCGCCCAGCCGCGCCGCCGCAGCACCGAGTCGCGCGCCGCCGCGTACGCCGACGACACGTCCACCTCCACCGTCTGGTCCGACGTGCCGGCGACGCAGATGTTCGACGCGCCGATCTTCGGGCAGGCGATGACCTTCGGCACGAGCAGCTGCCCGACCTGTTGCGCGAGCTCGGTGTTCTGCAGCAGGTCGTGGTCGTCGTGGAGCGTCAGCCGCACGCCCGCGCCGATCGCGGTCGCGTCGTCGTCGCCGGGCGCCTGCACGGCGGCGAACGACGTCAGCACGTTCGCGAGGAAGCGCCGCGCGCCGCTCGTCTGGTAGTCGCGCACGTTGCGGAAGCGCCCCGCGTACGCGTACGGCGCGACGTCGAGCGCGAGCCCCGGGCCGATCCGGTCGCCGCGCAGCACGTCGCCCGCGAGGCTGAGCGCGAGCGGCTTGGCGGCGGCGCCGCGCATGACGTTCGTCGCGGTGGCGCCGAGCACCGCGAGCGCGGGCGACTCGGGGACGTCGTAGTTGAGGTAGAAGCGCGCGGCCGCCGTGTCGGCGCGCGGCGCCGCGCCCGCGGGCGCCGGCGGCGCGATCTGCGCGCGCAGCGCCGGCGCGGCCGGCCCGGCCGACGCGAGCGCCGCGACGAGCGTCGGAACGAGGAGGCGGCGCATCAGGCCACCCGCAGCGCGAAGCCGCCGACGCGCGTGGTCGGGTTGAGCTTCGCCGCCGCCGACTGGCAGGGCGCGACGCTCGGCAGCGGGAAGCGCATCGGCGGCTCGATGGGGCAGTCGACGCCGTCCTGCTCGACCGTCACCGCGATCGCGCCGCTCGTGAACTGCGCGCTCAGCGCACACAGGTTGACCTGGAAGTTGATCCCGTCGCCGACGAGGTGCTTGGGCGCCGTGCGCAGCTCGTAGACGTCCGCGCCCGCGCTCGAGAGCGTCATCTGCCACTGCTCCTCGCGCACCGGCGGCGCGGGGCCGAACACGGGGATCACCTCGAACAGCGCGCCCGCCGCGAGCAGCCCCTCGGCGCGCAGGTGCACGCGCAGCGGCCCGCCGTCGCGCCGCACCCGGCAGGTCGGCACGCCGGCGAACGGATCGTCCACGCCCATCGTCGTCTGCGGCTCGTCCCCCGTCATGCACCCTCCCTGGTGCCCGTGTCCGCGTGCGCGTCGACCCGGCCGGTCGCGCCGTGCAGATGGTCCACCCGCCGGGGCCGTCCGGCAAGTCGGCCGGGCGACGACGTGTCCCGCCGACGCACCGCGGGATCGGGCGTCGCTGGCGTGCTCCCTGCCTTCGGGGGGCGCATGACGTCCCAGCTGTCCATCCCCAGCGAGGCGCCGCGCCAGAGCCCGCGCCGCGCCCCGCGCGCCGCGCCGCGCGTCGCGCCACGCATCGCGCCGCGCACCGCGCAGCTCGCCACGATCGTCACCGCGGCCGGCGTGCTGGTGGCGCTCACCCTCGTGCGCCGCGCGCACGACGGGGCGCTCCCCATCGACCTGCGCGCGCGGGCCCTCGCGCGCACGCGGTTCGGGGCCGCGCCGCGCGCCTGGACGCGCGGCCGGACGCGCTCGTACGCGCGCCTCCTGTTCGACGCGGTCGGCGGGCTGACCGGCCAGTGGCCGCCGGTGCTCGCCGGCGCGGCGGCGGGGCTCGCGGTCGCCTCGCGCCACGGGCTGCTCGCCGCGCTGCCCGTGGTGGCGGCGGTCCCCGCGAGCAACGCCGCGCACGCGATGGCCAAGTACTCGCTCGGCATGCGGCGGCCGATGCTCGCGCGGCTCACCGGCAAGCGCACCCCCGCCTTCCCGAGCGGGCACGGCGCGCGCGGCGCCGCGGCGGCCGGCATCCTCGCCCACGTCGCGGCGCGCGAGCAGGTGGCCCCGCTCGCGCTCGCGCTCCCGCTCGGCGCCGCGCTGGCCGTCGTCGGCGCGTCGCAGCGCGTGTGGATCGAGCGCCACTGGGCCACCGACGTCGTCGGCGGGCTCGCCCTCGGCGCCGCCGTCGCCGCCGGCTGCGCGCGCTGGTACGACGTGCTCCGCGATTCCTGACCACCGCACCCGCACCATGTCGCCGCTCTCCGGCACCGCCCGCTCGACCGACCGCTCCACGGACCGCGCCACCGTGCCCTTCGGCGCGATCCCCGACGCCTCGGGCACGCACTTCCACGTCTGGGCGCCGCGCGCGCGCTCGGTCGCCGTGCGGCTCGTCGCGGGCGGCGCCGAGCATCCGCTCGCGCCCGCGGGCGACGGCCTCTTCGCCGCGCACGTCGCGGGCGTCGCCGCCGGCGCCGACTACCAGCTCGTTCTCGACGGCGACCGCGCGCTCCCCGACCCGACCAGCCGCTGGCAGCCGCACGGCGTGCACGGCGCGTCGCGCGTCGTCGATCCGCGCGCCTTCGCGTGGACCGACGCGGCGTGGCGCGGGCTGCCGTCGATGGCCGACTACGTCGTCTACGAGCTGCACGTCGGGACGTTCACGCGCGAGGGCACGTTCGACGCGGTGATCCCGCGCCTCGCCGCGCTGCGCGACCTCGGCGTGACGGCGCTCGAGCTGCTGCCGATCGCCGCCTTCCCCGGGGAGCGCAACTGGGGCTACGACGGCGTGCACCTGTACGCGCCGCAGCACTCGTACGGCGGGCCCGAGGGGCTGCGCCGGCTCGTGGACGCCGCGCACGCGCACGGCCTCGCGATCGTGCTCGACGTCGTCTACAACCACTACGGCCCCGAGGGGAACTACCTCGACGCGTTCGGCCCCTACTTCACGGAGCGCTACGAGACGCCGTGGGGGCGCGCGGTGAACTTCGACGGCGACGACGGCGCGCAGGTGCGGCGGCACGTCGTCGACAACGCGCGCCACTGGATCGCCGAATACCACGTCGACGCGCTGCGGCTCGACGCGATCCACGGGATCTTCGACCGCTCGCCGCACCACGTGCTCGCGGAGCTGACCGACGCGGTGCGCGCCGAAGGGGAGGCGGCCGGGCGGCGCGTGCACCTGATCGCGGAGAGCGACCTGAACGACGCGCGCGTCGTGCGCCCCACGCGCGACGGCGGACTGGGATTCGACGCGCAGTGGGCCGACGACCTGCACCACGCGGTGCACGTCGCGCTCACCGGCGAGCAGCGCGGCTACTACGCGACGTTCGGCGGGCTCGCGCCCATCCGCGCCGCGCTCGCCGAGCCGTTCGTGCGCCCCGCGGGCACCGGCGTGCTCCCCGAGGCGCCGACGGACGTCACGCGCGCCGCCGGCGTGCCGCGCGAGCGCTTCATCGTCTGCCTGCAGAACCACGACCAGGTGGGCAACCGCGCCACCGGCGACCGCATCGCGTCGCTCGTCTCGCCGGCGCAGCAGCGGCTGGGCGCGGCGATCGTGCTGCTCTCGGGCTACGTGCCGATGCTCTTCATGGGCGAGGAGTACGGCGAGACGCGCCCGTTCCAGTACTTCGTCAGCCACTCGGACGAGGCGCTCGTGCAGGCGGTGCGCGACGGCCGGCGCCGCGAGTTCGCCGACTTCGCGTGGGACGGCGAGGTGCCCGACCCGCAGGCCGAGTCGACGTTCGCGCGCTCGACGCTCGACGGCGCGACGCCGCGCACCCCCGAGCAGCGCGCGCTGCACGCGCTCTACCGCGACCTGCTGGCGCTCCGGCGGCGCGAGCCCGCGCTGCGCCCCGATGGCGCCGACGTGCGCGTCGAGGGCGACGCGACGTGGGTGCGCTGGACGCTCGCGCCGCGCGACGGCGGGCGGACGGTGTGCGTCGTCGCGAACGTCGGCGACGCGGCGTGCGCGGTGCCGCTCCCCGAGAGCCGCCGGTGGACGCCGCTGCTCTCGACCGAGGCGGCGGCGTACGGCGGCGCGGGGCCGGACGCGCCCGCGATCGAGGGCGGCGCGGTGACGCTCGCGCCGTACGCGTGCGCGGCGCTCGCGGGCGCGTGACGACCGCGGTCGCATCCACGGCCGGGCGCGCGCGGCCGGCGTCGTCCCCGCGCACGCCCGGCCGCGCCGTCGCGGCCGCGGCGACGGCGCTGGTGGCGTGGCAGGCGCTGCGCCTGGCGCGCGCGCTGGCCCGCGACGTCGTCGCGCACCGGCGCGCCGCGGCCGTGCTGGGGCGGGCGTGGACGCGCATCGCGATCCCCGAGTCGCCGCACTGGCTGCGCGTGCACGCGCGGGTCGGCGGCCGGGCCGACGCGGACGCGCCGCCCGTCGTGCTGGTGCACGGCTACGGCGTGAGCGGCCGCTACTTCGTGCCGCTCGCGGCGCGGCTGGCGGGGACGGTGCGCGTGCTCGCGCCCGACCTGCCGGGGCACGGGCGCAGCGACCCCGCGCCGGCGCCGCTGTCCGTGCCGGCGATGGCGGGCGCGCTCGCGGCGTGGATGCACGCGTGCGGGCTGCGCGGCGCCGTGCTCGTCGGGCAGTCGATGGGCGCGCAGATCGCGACCGAGCTCGCGGTGCGCGAGCCGGGGCTCGTCGCGGGGCTGGTGCTCGTGGGGCCGACCGTCGACCCGTCGGCGCGCTCGGCGACCGAGCTGATGGCGCGCGCGGCGCTCACCGCGCTCGCCGAGCGGCCGCTGCTCGACGTCTGCGTCGCGTGGGACTACGTGCGCGCCGGCCCGCGGCTCATCGTGCGCGAGATGCGGCACATGCTGGCGCACCGGGTGGAGGCGCTGCTCCCCTCGCTGACGACGCTCGGGCGCCCCGTGCGCGTGCTGCGCGGCGCGCACGACCACATCGCGCCACACGCGTGGACCGAGGCGGTCGCGGCCGACGCCGGCGCCGAGCGCACGATCGTGGTGCCGCGCGGCGCGCACGCGGCGCAGTACACCGCGCCCGAGCTCGTCGCCCAGGCGGTGCTCGCGGTCGTCGGCGAGGTGCAGGACGCCGCGCGCGACGCCGTCGAGCCCGCCCCGACGGCCGCCGCGGCGCTCCGCGTGTGACGTACGGCGCACGCCGGGCGCGATGACGGCGGTCTGCGGCCCTGCGGGGGTGGGTCTGGCACGGCGAGTGAAGGGGAGGCGGGTACCCAACGGACCATCGCACCACCCCTCGATCTATCGCGGCGCCGGAGCGTGGCAGCCGCCTTCCCCAGGAGATCACACCATGAAGCGCATCTTCCTACTCTCGACGGCAGCCCTCGCCCTGGCCGCGTGCGGCGGTGGCGGCTCGAACGCCGACAGCGCGACGGCCGACAGCGCGGCCGCGGTCACCCCGGCGCCGACGACCGACATGAGCGGCACGGGTGCGACCACCGGCGCGGCCGGCGCCCCGATGACGACCGACACGATGGCGCGCGACTCGATGAGCCGCGACTCGCTGGCCCGCGACACCATGAGCCGCGACACGACGGGCACGCGCCCGTAAGCTCGGCGCTGTCGCTCGACCCGATCGACCCGACGGGGCGCCCGCGCGATGCGCGGGCGCCCCGTCGGCGTTCGTGCGCCGTCGGTGCGTGGCGCGCGACGTGGTGGGTCAGCTGTACCAGGTGGCCGACCGCGGGCGTCGGTAACGTGCGCGGGCACGCACCACCCTTCCACGCCCGACGCCGCCCGCCGCATGGCCAGCCCCTACGATCCACCGACGCCGCGCCGCACCATCAAGGTCGGCGGCGCGCTGTACATCAAGGCGAAGAACACGCGCATGATGGAGCAGCCGGGCCTCGCGTCGTCGAACAACGTGATCGCGATCCTCCAGCCGCTGACGATGGTGCGGTGGCTGGGCGCCGTGCCGGGCACGCGCGAGTGGCAGAAGATCTCGCACAACGGGCGCGTGGGGTACGTGTACTCGACGAACCTCTCGGTCGACCGGCCGGACATGACGCTGCGCGTGAGCCGCTGCAGCGCGTGCGACGGGACGGGCGCGGTGATGGCGAGGACGGCGCACGCCAACGTCTGCGCCTTCGAGACGTGCCCGTCGTGCGGCGGCAACGGGCGGCCGGACGGCAAGCAGTTCGCGGAGCCCAAGAAGTTCGTGGCCAGCGCCACGGCGACCAAGCACTGACCCGACGGCGCGGGCGCGTGGCCGGTTGCGGGGCGTCGCGCCCCGCACGAGACTCCACGGATCAGGCACCAATCGTCCGACCGAGTCCTCGCATCCGACGCCCGATGTCACGCCCGTTCCTCCCGCGCCGCGCGCTCGCGTGCGCGGCGCTCGCCCTCGCGCTGCCGGCCGTCGCGCGCGCGCAGGCCCCGACCGCCGCGGCCGTGCGCCCCGCGCTCGACGCGATCACCGCCGACGGCCTGCTGGCGCGCACCCGCGTGCTCGCGAGCGACGCGTTCGAGGGGCGCGGCCCCGGCACGCGCGGCGAGGACAGCACCGTCGCGTACCTCACGCGCGAGTTCCAGCGCCTCGGCCTCGCGCCGGGGAATCCCGACGGCACGTACGTGCAGGACGTGACGCTCGTCGGCTACACGGGGCGCGGCAGCGCGTCGTTCAGCGTCGGCGGGCGCACGCTCGCGCTCGAGCCGCTGAAGGACATCGTCGCCGTCGCGCGCCACGCCGCGCCGGAGAACGTCGTGCGCGGCAGCGACGTCGTGTTCGTCGGCTACGGCGTCGTCGCCCCCGAGTACGGGTGGAACGACTACGCGGGCGTCGACGTGAAGGGGAAGACGGTCGTCATCCTCATCAACGACCCGCCGGTGCGGCGCGCGAACGCCGCCGCCGGCGACACGACCGAGCGCGCGCTCGACCAGCGCGTGTTCCGCGGCCGCGCGATGACGTACTACGGCCGCTGGACGTACAAGTACGAGGAGGCGACGCGCCAGGGCGCGGCGGCGGCGATCATCGTCCACGAGACCGGCCCCGCGGGCTATCCGTGGGAGGTCGTCAGCGGCAGCTGGGGACAGGAGAACTTCGACATCCGCTCGCCGGGCGGCGAGCCGCCGCGCGTGACCGTCGAGGCGTGGATGACGCTCGACCGCACGCGCGAGCTGTTCCGCGCCGCGGGGCAGGACTTCGACGCGCTCAAGCGCGCGGCGACGACGCGCGGCTTCCGCGCCGTGCCGCTCGCCGGCGCGACGGCCGACCTGCGCGTGCAGAACACGGTGCGCGAGGTGCGCTCGCGCAACGTGATCGCGCGCCTCGAGGGGAGCGATCCGCAGCTGAAGGACCAGCACGTGGTCTACACCGCGCACTGGGACCACTTCGGCCGCGACACCACGCGCCAGGGCGACCAGATCTTCAACGGCGCGCTCGACAACGCCACCGGCACGGCCGCGCTGGTGCAGATGGCGGAGGCGTTCACCCGGCTGCCGCAGCGCCCGCGCCGCTCGCTGCTCTTCCTCGCCGTGACCGCCGAGGAGCGCGGGCTGCTCGGCGCCAAGTACTACGCGGAGAACCCGCTCTGGCCGCTGGCGACGACGCTCGCCGACATCAACATGGACGGCGCGAACCAGTGGGGCCGCACGCGCGACCTCACGGTGGTCGGCCTCGGGAACAGCACGCTCGACGACGAGCTGGCGGCGGTGCTGCGGCCGGCCAACCGCGTGATCCGCCCCGATCCGCAGCCGGAGAAGGGGTTCTTCTATCGCTCCGACCACTTCGAGTTCGCGAAGAAGGGCGTGCCGGCGCTCTACATCGAGTCGGGCGTGGAGTTCGTCGGCAAGGCGCCGGACTACGGCATGCGCAAGCGCGAGCAGTACGAGGCCGACGACTACCACAAGCCGTCCGACGAGATCAAGCCGGACTGGGACCTCAGCGGCGCGGTCGAGGACCTGCGCGCGCTCTTCCAGGTGGGCCACCGCGTCGCGAACGGGAGCACGTGGCCGACGTGGAAGCCGGGCACCGAGTTCCGCGCCGCGCGCGAGGCGATGCTGAAGGGCGCGCCCGCAGGCAACGCCGCGCCGCGCGTGACGAAGGACCCGCGCTGACCCACGCCGCGCGACGATCCGCTCCGCCGCCGCGAGGTCGGTGGGCGAGCCGCGCAGCGTGATCACGGGCAGGCCGGCGCTGATCTGCGAGATCTGCGCGCCGCTCCCGCGCGCGAGCTCGCGCGCGGGAGCGGTGGCGCGGTCGACGCCCGCAGGGTGGGCGTCCGCCGCGCCGCCCGCATCCTGATGCCACCAGGCACGCGGGCGTTCACCCGGTCGCGCGCGGCGCCCGCGCCTTCGCAGCTCGCGAACCGGCGACACCTTGTCCCGCGACCGGTCGCCGCCCTAGGGTGCGCCATGCAGCGACAGCGACCACGCCACCGCTCGACCGTCTCGATCCTCGTCGGGCGCGCCCTGCGCCTCGCCCTCGCGCTCGGCAGCGCCGCCGGCACCGCCGTCGCCGTCGCGGCCTGTGGCGAGCGGAATCCGGTGCCGCCCGACCGGCCGCCCGAGGTGGCGACCATCCGGGTGCGCACGAGCACGCCCCGCGTCGCGCCAGGCGACTCGGTGACCGTGATCGCCGAGCCCGTCGACGCGAGCGGGCAGCCGGTCGCGGGCGCCACCGTCACCTGGCAGTGGTCCGACTCGACCGCCCTGACCGGCGCGGCGGAGGGCCCCACGCTGCGCGCGCGCGCGGTGCGGCCGGCGACCGTGCTGCTGACCGCGCGATCGGGGACGATCACGGGGGTGCTCGAGCTGGCGGTGCGCTACGCCGAGCCGCGCAGCGTGCGGATCACGGTCAACGGGGGCGACAGCCTCGTCCTCGGCGCGTCGCCGGGCCTCTTCGCGCAGGCGCTGGACAGCCTGGGGCGCGTCGTCCCCGACCAGGTGCCGGTCCTCACCACCACGGATCCGACGATCGCCGAGGTGCGGCCGTCGAGCACCGGGCCGCGCCTGCACGCGCTCGCCCCGGGGCGCACCGAGGTCGTCGCCACGGTGGGCGCGCTGCGCACCTGCGTCGCCGTGCGCGTGTGGCCGCCGCCGCGCTATCTCTTCCCGGACACCTCGGTGCTCGTGCCGGGGCTCACGCGCACGCTGCGCGCGCAGGAGCTGCCGGAGGACGCGCAGCCGCGTCCCATCGCCCGCGAGCGGTGGATCAGCGGCACGCCGGGCGTCGCGACGGTGAGCGCGACGGGCGTCGTCACCGCGGTGAGCCCGGGGCGCGCCACGATCTTCGCGATCTCGGGCGAGGACACGCTGCGGGCCGCGGTGTTCGTGAAGGCGCCCGCGCCGCCGGTCGAGTACGTGGCGGTCGTACCGCACGCCTCCTGCGCGATCTCGCGCGACGGCGGGATCCACTGCTGGGGGAGCAACGCCTCCGGGCAGCTCGGCACCGACGAGATCGTGGACCGCTGCGAGACCTTCCAGCCGTTCAGCGGCGCCGGCCGCGCCTGGTACGAGCGCTCGGTGTTCCGGTGCAGCACGCTGCCGGTCCGCGTGCAGAGCGCGTCGCGCTTCGTGTCGGCGAGCGGCAACGACTCGGGCGTGTGCGGCCTCACGACGGAGGGCTCGGTCGAGTGCTGGGGCTTCGTGCCGACGGCCGCGCGCCAGTCGACGGTGCCCGTGCCGATCGCGCCGGGGCTGCGCGCCGCGGCGGTCGACCGGACCTGCCTGCTGACCGTCGCGGGAGCGGTGCACTGCTGGGGGAGCTGGACGGTGCCGATCTTCGAGGACGGCTCGCGCACGAGCCCGCTGCCGCAGCTCCTGCCGAGCCCCGTCGCGTTCCGGCAGATCTCCGTGGGGAGCTTCCACCTGTGCGGCGTCACGGCCGACGACGTCACCTACTGCTGGGGCTCGGCGCTGGGCGGCGCGATCGGCGTGTCGGGATCGGTGCAGCAGCCCGGCTGCTTCGTCGAGTGCGAGCCGCGTCCGCGACGCGTGGAGAACCTCCCGCCGACCCGCCTCGTGCGCGTCGGCAGCGCCGCGTCGTGCGCGCTGGACCTGCAGGGCGTCGTGCGCTGCTGGGGGACGGCGTTCGCGAACGGGCGCACCACGGTGTCGGTGGTGCCCGCGCCGATTCCTGACGCGCCACCCTTCGCGACGCTCCTCCCCGCGCGCTTCGTGCACTGCGGGCTGACGGCCGAGGGCACCATCTGGTGCTGGGGCTCGATCTTCAATCGCCCGGACGGCACGCAGGCACCCGGCTTCGAGCGGGCGGCGCGCGCCGCGCCCGACGTGCCGCTGCGCGAGGCGACGCCCAGCTGCGGCATCGCGACCGACGGGCTGCTCTACTGCTGGGCCGGCGGAGGGCTGATCGGCAACGGCGAGTACAACATGACGGGCAGCCCGTGGCGCGTGGCGAAGGTGGCGGGGCAGCGGTGAGAGGCGAGCGATCGGCGTGCAGCGATCGGCGTGCAGCGATCGGCGTGCAGCGATCGGCGTGCAGCGATCGGCGTGCAGCGATCGGCGTGCAGCGGCAATCCGAACGAAGCGGAACGGCATGAGACAGGATTCACAGGATGGACGGGATTCGACTCTCCGCGTGGCGCGAGGGCTCCGTGGGCCGGTGCGGGGCCGTGAATCCCGTCCATCCCGTCCATCCTGTCCAGTGCCGTTCCCTGGGGTCGAGCGCACGACCACGGCTGCATGCGAAGCGGGGCCCCGCCGGTAGACGGAGCCCCGCTGATCGCTGCACGCCGAGCGCTGATCGCTAGACCTTCAACTCCGGCAGCGTTCCCTCGATCTCTCCGCGCCGCTCCTCCAGCCACGGCGGCAGCACGAGCGAGGCGCCGAGCGTCGCCTCGCTCTCGTCGACGGCGAAGCCCGGGCCGTCGGTGGCGATCTCGAACAGCGCGCCGCCCGGCTCCATGAAGTAGACCGACTTGAACCAGAAGCGGTCGATCACCTCGGTGGGGCGGCGGCCGGCGGCCCGCGCGCGCTCGCGCACCGCGACCTCCGTCGCGTCGTCGGGCACGCGCCACGCCACGTGGTGCACCGCGCCCACGCCCCACTTGCCGCGCGGGGCGTCGGGCGCGGCGCAGAGGTCCACCATGCGTCCCGTGCCGCCGCCGGCGATCGTCAGCCGGTGCCAGCCGTCCTCCACGCCGGCGCGCGCGAAGCCCATCACCTCGACGACGAAGCGCGCCGTCTCCTCCAGGTCGCGCTCGACCATGCGCACCGCGTGCAGGCCGCGGATCTGGTGCGACGCCGGCACGGGGCCGTCGTCCCACGGCGTGAACGCGCGCGCGTCGCGGGCCACGTCGTCCGCGCGCAGCTCCGCGAGCGCGAGCGCGACGCCGTGCGGATCGGTGAACGGCAGCACGCGCTCGCCGAAGCGCGTCACGATCGCGTCCGCCACGGCGACGCCCGCCTCGCGCAGCCGCGCGTGCCACCAGTCGAGCGTCCCCGCGGGCACGGCGAGCGTCGTCTCGCTCGTGAGGCCGTGCCCCTCGAGCTTCGCGGGGTGGCCGGGCCACGGAAAGAACGTCAGGTCCGTCCCCGCGTGCCCGACCGCGTCGGCGTAGAACAGGTGATAGGTGCCCGGCCGGTCCTGGTTGACGGTGCGCTTGACCAGCCGCATGCCGAGCACGCGCGTGTAGAAGGCGAGGTTCTCGCCCGGGTCGCCGGCGATGACGGTGACGTGGTGCAGTCCGGTGATCATGCTGTCTCCTCGTGCGTGTCGGGCACTCTGACCGGGGCGCTGCGGACTGCGGGCTGCGGATTCCAAAGCGCTGCGGGGCCGCGGGGCTGCGGGAACGCCCTCGGGACGTCCCGACGCGCTGTTCCGCAGTTCCGCAGCCCCGCAGGCCGTTCAGGTGTTCAGGATCCGCAGTCCGCAGCCCGCAGCGTCCGGCGCGACTCGGGCCGCCACGCGCTCAGGGCACGACGGGCGGAGCCCCGAGCGGGTACTCCTTCGGCGGCTCGGCGCCCTGGAGGTTGCGGACGAAGTAGTCCCAGCGGCGGCGCATGACGTAGCTGTTGTCGGCGCCGTAGCCGTGGCGCGCGTGCGGGAGCATCAGCAGGTCGAAGTCCTTCCCCGCCTTCACGAGCGCGTCGACGACGAGCTGCGTGTTGTACGGCGGGACGTTGTCGTCCATCTCGCCGTGGATCAGGAACAGCTTGCCCTGCAGCTTCGCGGCGTGCGTCTGGTTCGCCTCGTCCGCGTAGTTGTCGGTGTTGCCGGTCTTCGTCAGCAGCCCCTGATAGCGCTCGCCCCAGTCGTCCTCGTAGTTGCGGTTGTCGTGGTTGCCCGACTCCGCGATGCCGACCTTGAAGAAGTCCGGGTGGCGGAACATCGCCGCCGCCGTCGCGAAGCCGCCGCCCGAGTGGCCCCAGATGCCGGCCTTGTCGAGGTCGATGAAGCGGTAGCGCTGCGCGAGCTCCTTCATCCCCGCGATCTGGTCGGGGAGCGTGTTGTCGCCCATCCGGCCGTAGTACGCGTCGTGGAACGCCTTGGAGCGCCCCGGCGTCCCCATGCCGTCGATCGCCACGACGACGAAGCCCAGCTCCGCGAGCGCCTGGTGGTCGCCGCGCGCCGGCGTGAAGCTGCGCGAGCCGACGCTGCCGCTCTGCGGGCCCGGGTAGATGTAGTTGACGATCGGGTACTTCCGCGTCGAGTCGAGGGTCGACGGCGTGAACATCAACCCGTAGATGTCCGTCTTGCCGTCGCGCGCCTTCACGCGGAACGGCGTCGGCGCCTTCCACCCCGACGCGACGAGCCGCGACACGTCGGCCTTCTCGAGCGTCTGCACGACCTTCCCGGCCGCGTCGCGCAGCACCGTCGTCGGCGGCGTCGTCGGCGTCGAGTACGTGTCGACGAAGTGGCGGCCGTCCGGCGACATCGAGACGACGTGGTTCGCGTCCTCGGGCGTCAGCAGCGTCTGCCCCTTGCCGTCGAAGCCGATGCGGTAGAGGTGCTGGTAGTACGGGTCGCGCCCCGCCTCCTTCCCCTGCCCCATGAAGTAGATCTGCCGCGCCTTCTCGTCCACGCGCACGATCGTCGCGACGTTGCCGTCGCCGGTCGTGATGCGGTTCTTGAGGCGCCCGCTCGCGAGGTCGTACAGGTAGAGGTGGATCCAGTTGTCGCGCTGCGACCACCAGATCAACTCGTTCGACGCGGGGAGCACCTTCCACAGCTCCTCGTCGAGCGACGCGTCGCCGACCTGCGTCTGCGACCGCTCCTCGAACAGCGTGCGCACGGCGCCGGTGCGCGCGTCCGCCACGCGCATCCACGCCTGCTTGTGGTCGCGCGAGCTGGAGACGAACGCCAGCTGCGAGCCGTCGGGGAACCACTGCGCGTCGCAGATCGTGCCGCCGCCGCACGCGATGTGGTCCGACACCGTCGAGCGGTGCGCGTCGGGCGGCATCTGGAAGCGCACGACCTTCGGCTCGCCCGCGACGTTCAGCACGACGCGGCTGATGCGGAAGATCACGCTGTCGCCGGGGAGCGGGTACTTCCACGACTCGAGCCGCGGCGCGCCCACGTTCGTCGACACGAGGTGCATGTCGCGCACGCCGCGCCCATCGTGCTGGAAGGTCGCGATCCGCTTGGAGTCGGGCGACCAGGTGAGGATCGCGCGGTCGCTGTGCGTCCAGCCGGCGTTGTCGGTCGCGTAGCCGAAGTCCTTCGTGCCGTCGGTCGTCAGCTGCGTCTCGGCGCCGGTGGCGACGTCGCGCACCCAGACGTTGTAGTCGCGGATGAACGCCGCCTTGGTGCCGTCGGGCGAGCGCGTCTCGGGCGCCCCGCCGCGGCGCGCGGCGCCCTGCGGCTGCTGGGCGGCGGCCGTCGCCGCGCCGGCGCCCGGCACGCCCGCGCAGCGCGCCGGCTCCGCGGTGCAGTTCACCTTCGCGCCGCCGCGCGGATCGACGAGCATGAGCGCGGGCGCGCCGGTCGCGGGGCGCACGCGGTACGTGAGCCGGCCGTCCGGCAGCCAGGTCGGCGCCGTGACCATGTTCGACACCAGCGGCATGGTGCGCGGCGCCAGCTGCCGCTCGGCGCGCTGGTAGTCGGCGGCGGTGACGGTGCGCGCCGGCGACGCCGGCTGCTGGGCGACGCCCGCGGCCAGCGGGACGGCGAGCAGCACGACGCTGCGGCGCAGGTGCGTACGGAGAGACGTCAGGTGCATCGATCGAGTGAGATGGAATGCGCGAGGGACGGCGCGAGCGCCGCTACTTCTCCTTCGCCAGCAGCAGCGTGAGCGGCAGCGTGTCGGCCGGCGAGATGGCGACCGGCAGCTCCAGCGTACGATAGCCCGCGCGCACGAGGCGCACGGTGCCACCGCCCTCCGGAAGATGGGCGAGCGTCGCGGTGCCGGTGGTGGTGGTCGTCGTGCGCGATCCGGTCCGCACGTCCACGACGTCCACGCCCGCCAGCGGCGCGCCGCTCTCCTCGTCGTATACCCCGACGAGGCGCAGGCGGTGGAGCGGCAGCCGCTCGGCGACCTGCATGGGCAGGGCGATGTCGCTGGTGGCCGTGGCGTCCGCGGGCGCCGCCGACGGGTCGGCCGCGGCGAGGGCCCCGGGCGGAAGGACGCGCTTCATGACGTCCGTGCCCTTCACGTACGATCCGAGCCCCTCGCGGTAGTCGACGCCGGGCTTGAGCGTGATGAACAGCGCGCTGGACGACGCGGCCAGCTCGGCCGGCGACTCGCCGCAGTCGGTGACCCGCATCTCGGCGATGTGCTCGGACTTGATGGTGAGCAGCGCCGTCTGCAGGCCGAGCCCGAGCGAGCTCTTGCTCCGCGCCTGGAGGCGCGACGCGGCGCGGCGCGCGCGAGCGTGCATGCGCTGCTCGGGGATGAGGGTCGGGTCGACGGCCAGCGTGCTCAGGCGGACGCGGCGCCCGTTCACCCACACGTCCTGCAGCGGCGGGCACCCCTGCCGCCTCGTGGTGCCGAGGCCGAAGACCATGTCGGGGCGCAGCTTCGTGACCACGTCGAGCGCGTCGAAGACGGGGCGCCGCGCGCCGGCGATGGCGTCGGCGTCGATCGTCAGTCGGCGCTGGCGGACCAGCTGCTGGTCGGTGATGCGCACCGCCGCCAGCTCCTGCGACGCGGGCGTGAGCGGCACGGTGACGGACAGCGTGTCGGTCCCGAGGCGCACCAGGAACTGGTCGGCGCGCAGGAACCCGATGCGGCGGACGACCACCTGCACCTCCCCGCCGGCGATCGGGGCCGCGAGGATCCGGACGCCGTCCGCGCCCGTGGTGCCCTGCGCGACGATGTCCCGCAGGCCGCGGATGAGCGAGACGGTGGCCTCGGGGAGCGGCGCGCCGGTCGGGTCGGTGACGCGGATGCGCACCGCGCCGCTCCCCGTCGAGGCAGGGGCCTGGGCCTGGGCGCTGGCGGCGAGCGCGGCCACGAGCACTCCGGAGAGCGTGCGACGAATCATGGCGCCAAGGTACGATCGGGGCGCCGGGCCCGCACGGGCGGCTGTGGGGTGCGGATCGCGTGGCCGGCTTCCTCGCGTCCGGACCGAACGGCGGACGGCATCGGACAGGAGTTACAGGATCGACCGGATTCGATGCTCCGCGTGGCGAGACGGCGCCATGCGCCAGTCGGAGCCATAGATCCTGTTCAATCCTGTCGATCCTGTCTCGCAGTTCGCCGTTCGGTCCGGCGCGCGGCAACCACAACGGCAAGAAGACGGGATGAGAATCCGATCAGGGCGGATGAGCCGAGTGGGGCTCCGCGCGGTGCGAGGGCGCGCGTGACCTCGACGCTCGCCGCTCATCCGCCCTTCTCAGATTCTCATCCTGTCCATCGTCGTTCGCGGTTCGGCTCCGCCACGACGATGCGGGCCTGGCCAAGGCCTCAGGATCCGCAGCCCGCAGTCTGCCGCGCCGTTCAGAGGCTCGCCGCCACCGCCCGCCCCGCCACGCGCCCCGAGTACAGGCACCCGCCGAGGAACGTCCCCTCGAGCGCCCGGTAGCCGTGCATGCCGCCGCCGCCGAAGCCGGCCGCCTCGCCGGCGGCGTACAGGCCGGGGATCGGCTGCCCGTCGGCGCCAAGGACGCGCGCGGACAGGTCGGTCTCCAGCCCGCCGAGCGTCTTGCGGGTGACGATGGAGAGCCGGACGGCGATGAGCGGGCCCGCCTTCGGGTCGAGCAGGCGGTGCGGCTTGGCCATCCGGATGAGCCGGTCGCCGCGGTAGCTGCGGGCGCGGTGCATGGCGTGGAGCTGGGCGTCCTTCCCGAACGGGTTGTCGTACTCGCGGTCGCGGGCGACGATCTCGCGCTCCAGCGCCGCCGCGTCGATCCGCGCCTCGCCGACGAGCGCGTTCATCCCGTGCACCAGCTCGGGGAGCGTGCGCGCGACCACGAAGTCGGCGCCCTTCTTCTTGAAGGCCTCGACCGGCGGGGGGGCGCCGGGGAGCACGCGCTGCAGCACCTTCCGCACGCTCTTCCCCGTGAGGTCGGGGTTCTGCTCGGAGCCGGAGAGCGCGAACTCCTTCTCGATGATGCGCTGCGTCAGCACGAACCAGCTGTAGTCGTGGCCGGTGCCCATCAGGTGGGCGAGGGTGCCGAGCGTGTCGAAGCCGGGGAAGAGCGGCGCGGGGAGTCGGCGGCCGAGCGCGTCGAGCCACATCGAGGAGGGGCCGGGAAGGATCCGGATGCCGTGCATCGGCCAGATCGGATCCCAGTTGTGCAGCCCCTCGGTGTAGTGCCACATCCGGTCGCGGTTGATGAGCCGCGCGCCGGCCGCCTCGCCGATCGCGAGCATCCGCCCGTCCACGTGCGCCGGCACGCCCGAGAGCATCCGCGCCGGCGGGGTGCCGAGTCGGGCCGGCCAGTTGGCGCGGACGAGGTCGTGGTTGCCGCCGATGCCGCCCGAGGTCACGACCACCGCGCCGGCGCGGAGCGCGAAGTCGCCGACGATCTCGCGCGAGCTGGTGACGCCACGCGCGGCATCGCTCGACGCCAGCACCGCGCCAGCGACCCCATCGACGGCGCCAGAGGTGCGGCTGAGCGCGTCGACGCGGTGGCGGAAGCGGAAGGTCAGCCGGCCGGCCCGTTCCGCCTCGCGCGCCCGGCGGACGAACGGCTCGAGGACGCCCGGACCCGTTCCCCAGGTGACGTGGAAGCGCGGCACCGAGTTGCCCGGCCCCGACGCCGAGTAGCCGCCGCGTTCGGCCCAGCCGACGACGGGGAAGAAGCGGAGCCCCTGCGCGTGCAGCCACGCCCGCTTCTCGCCCGCCGCGAAGTCGACGTACGACTCGGCCCATCGGCGCGGCCAGTGGTCCTCCGGCCGGTCGAAGCCGGCGGTGCCCATCCAGTCCTGCAGCGCCAGATCGCGCGAGTCGCGCACGCCCATCCGCCGCTGCTCGGGCGAGTCGACGAGGAAGAGCCCGCCGAACGACCAGAAGGCCTGCCCGCCGAGCGAGGCTTCCGGCTCCTGGTCGAGCACGAGGACCCGGCGGCCGGCGTCGGCCAGCTCGGTGGCGGCGACGAGGCCCGCGAGCCCCGCGCCGACGACGATCACGTCCGCGTCGTACGTCATCCGTCCGTCATCCGTGATGCGTCGAGGGGAGGTGGGGCGCGAGGACCGCGTCCACCGCGCCGACGAGGAAGTCGCCGGCCGGGCCCTGCTGGTCGAACGCCCAGGTGAGGAGGGCGCCGTTGAGCGCGACCTCGACCGAGCGGGCGAGGGTGGCGAGATCGGTCCCCGGCCGGAGCTCGCCGGCCGCTACCGCTTCGGCGAGCAGCTCGCGGAGGGCGTCGCGGACGGCCCGGGCCTGCGCGGCGAGGTGCGTCCGGAAGTCCGGATCGGCCAGGTCGATCTGCAGGTAGGCGAGGTTGCGCGCCAGGGCCGCCGGCGAGCGCGCGAGGTCGGCGAGGCAGCCGGCGTACGCGCGGAGGGCCGCCAGCGGCGACCCATGTTCGGTGCGGAGCCCACGCAGGAAGTCGCCCGCCCCGTCCGCCGCCCGCGCCGCGAGCGCGAGGAGCAGCTCGCGCTTGGACCCGAAGCGCTGCGCGAGCGCGCCGGCGGTCACCCCCGACTCGGCGGCGATCTGCGCCAGCGTCAGCTCGCCGGGCCCGAGCCGCGTCATGGCGCGGTGGGCGGCGGCGAAGACGTCGTCGTCGCTGACCTTGCGAGGGCGTGGCGACACGGGTCTTGACGGTTTCTAAATGCGACCGCAGTATCGTGACGTATCTAAACGTCGCGTGAGTATCGCCAACTTACGATGCGCCACCACGGCCGGCGAGGGTTCCCGATGCGTACCGTCACCTACGGCGCCGCCTGCAGCCTGGACGGCTTCATCGCGACGCCCGAGGGCGGCGTCGACTGGCTGCACTTCAGCCGCGACGTGCAGACGGCGACGAGCCGGTACTGGGCGAGCGTCGACACGGTTCTCATGGGACGGCGCACCTGGGAGGCCGCGCTCGCACACGCCTCCGACAGCGGGGGCGCGCCGGCCGGACTCTCGGGCGTGACGACCTACGTCTTCTCGCGCTCGCTCACACGGATCGAGCACCCCGGAGTGCGCCTCGTCCGCGGCGATGCTGGCGCCTTCGTGCGCGATCTCAGGGCGCAGCCAGGCCGGGGCATCTGCGTGATGGGCGGCGGCGTCCTGGCCGGCGCGCTGCTCGCCGCGGGCGTGGTCGACGAGGTGGGGCTCAACATCCATCCGGTCCTGCTGGGCGCGGGCGTCCCGCTCTTCCGCGACGCCGGCCGGCGCATCGCGCTGGAGCTGATCGAGAGCCGGACGATCGACGGCGGGTGCGTGCTGGCCAGCTACCGCGTCCGCGCGCCCGACGGCTCGGCGTAGGTCATACGTCCGGTGGCGGGCACGCGACGCGCGCGCGAGCTTCCCCGGATGACGCGCGACGACCACTCCGCGCCCGGCGAGGTGTCGCCCGAGTTCGTGGCGCTGCAGCAGGCCGTGCTGGGACGCTACTCGCTGCATGGCGAGCTGGGCCGAGGCGGGATGGGGATCGTCTTCCTCGCCCGGGACGTCGCGCTGGACAGGCCGGTCGCGATCAAGCTCCTGCCGCCGGCGTTCGCCGCGTCGCCCGTGCCCCGCGAGCGGTTCCTGCGCGAGGCCCGGGCTGCCGCGCGGCTCTCGCACCCGCACATCGTCCCGGTGCACGCCGTCGAGGCGCACGGGCCGGTGGTCTTCTTCGTGATGAGCTACGTCGAGGGCGAGACGCTCGGCGCGCGGGTCCGCCGCGCCGGCCCCCTCCCGCCCGGCGAGGCGATGCGGGTGGTGCAGGAGGTGGCATGGGCGCTCGCCCACGCGCACGCCAACGGCGTGGTCCACCGCGACGTGAAGCCGGACAACATCCTGCTCGAGCGCGACGGGGGCCGGGCGCTCGTGACCGACTTCGGGATCGCGCAGCTCGCGCCCGGCGCGACCGGGCCGCTGGACTCGCACACCCCGGCGGCGGGGCAGGCCGTGGGCACCCCGCAGTACATGAGCCCCGAGCAGGCGACCGGCGAGCGGGTGGACGCGCGCAGCGATCTCTACGCGTTGGGCGCCACGGCCTTCCTCGCCGCCACGGGGCGCCTCCCGTTCGAGGGGCGTACCGCGCTGGCTCTGATGGCGCAGCACGCCGCCACTCCGGCGCCAGCACTCCACCCGCTTCGCCCCGCGCTCCCCGTGCGCTTCGCGGCGGCCGTGGATCGCTGCCTGGCCAAGGACCCCGACGACCGCTTCGCGTCCGCCGAGGAGCTGGCGATCGTGATCGGCGAGGCGCGCGGGGCTCGGCCGGAGGCGCCGGCGCCCGTGCGTGCCTTTCTGCGGGACGCCGGCGCGGCTGGCGGTGAGATCGGCACCGCCCTCACCGCCGCCGTCGCGTCGCTCGGGGTCATGGGCATCTCGCTGGTCGTGGACCCGTCGCTGTTCGTGTTTCTGACGGTCGCCATCTACTCGCTGACGGCGGTGATCGCCGTCGCGCTGGCGGGCATGCGCGCCGCGCAGGTCGTGGGGGCCGCGCGCGCGCTGCTGTGGCGCGGGCACGGGCACGAGGCGGTGCGGGCCGCGCTGGCCGCCGAGGCGCGGGAGCGCGCGCTCGAGCCCGAGGCGTTCGCGGCCGACGCGCGTCCGGCATCCGGCATCGCGCGCCGGCTGGCTACGGCAGCGCTCGGCGTCGCCGCGAGCGTGGGCGGCGTGCTGCTCGGCGAGGCCGACGACGGCTTCCTGATCGGCCTGCTGGGGATCACGCTCTCGGTGGTGGCGCCCACCCTCGCGCTGCGAGCGCTGTGGCGCGGCTGGCCCGGTGGGCGGGGGCTGTGGGAGCGGATGCTCGCCGGCGGGCTCGGGCGGGCGACGTTCCGGCTGGCTGGCCTCGGGCTGCGGAGCGCCGACCGCGCGCCGGTCGCCACGGCGGGTCGGCCCGGGGAGCCCACGGTCGTCGCGCTCGGTCGGGCCGCCGAGGAGCTGTTCGCCGCCCTGCCCGCGGCGCAGCGTGGCCGGTTCGCGGACGTGCCGGCGCTCGTCGGACGGCTGCAGGCCGACGCGGCCCGCCTCCGCCCCGGCGCCGAGGATCCCGGGGTCGCCGAGCGGCTCCGGGTGACCGCCGCGGCGCTCGAGGCGATCCGGCTGGACCTGCTGCGGCTGCACGCCGGGAGCGGCTCGCTCGACGAACTGACGCGCGACGTGGAGGCCGCGCGCGACCTGGGGCGACGGGTCGACGCGGCACTGGAGGTGCGCGCTCGGGCCAACGCGCGCGAGCGCACCCCGCCCGGGCACACGCCGCCCGGGTGGGCGCCCACCCCCGACTGACCCTCGCATGTGCGGCCGCTTCGGACTCATCGCGCCCCGGCACCTCGCCGAGTCGGGGCTGCTGGACGCGCTCCGGCTCGACGAGGTGGCGCCGGAGGTGCCCGCCGTCCTGTCCCCGCGCTACAACGTGGCGCCGTCGACCGACGTGCTGATCGCGCTGGCGCACCGCCGCGCGGGCGAGGCGCGGCGCCGGCTGGCGATGGTCCGGTGGGGGCTCGTGCCTCCCGGGGCGCCGGATCTCCGGATCGGGCCCCGGCTGGCGAACGCCCGATGCGAGGGCGCGGCGTCGACGCCGGCGTTCCGCGACGCGTGGCGGCGGGGTCGCCGGTGCCTGATCCTGGCGGACGTGTTCTACGAGTGGCAGGCCAGCAGCGCGCCAGCGTCGGACGAGCGGCGCGGCAAGGCGGCTCGCGTCCCGTGGGCGTTCGCGATGGCCGACGACGCGCCCTTCGCGCTGGGCGGCCTGTGGAGCAGCTGGCGCGACCCGGCCGCGCCCGACGCGCCGCCCCGTCTCACGTGCGCCGTGCTGACCACCGCCCCCAATCCACTGGTGGCCGCGGTGCACGACCGGATGCCGGTGATCGTCCCGCGCGACGGGTTCGACGCGTGGCTGGACCGGAGCGCCGACCCGGCCGCCGTCGCCCCGATCCTGGCGCCCCATCCCGCCGGGTCGATGCGGCGCTGGCGCGTGTCGACGCGGGTGAACGACCCCCGGCACGACGATCCCGACGTCGTCGCGGAGGTGGCGGAGCCCGCCGCCCACTGAGGTCCGGCTGAGGTCCGGGGCCGGCACGAGGGGTGCCCTGGGTTTCGGTGAGCGAGGCGCGTCGAGTCGACTCCGCGTGGCGGGCCGGCAGCGCACCGCACCAGGGCACCGATCGAGGAGCGAGGCCATGAGCGACGAGAGGGCGACCGGCGAGCGCTGGACGTTGGGTCGGCGGCTCGCGACCGGGGATCCGCACCACGCACCCGCGCGACGGCCCGCGCGATCCGGTCGGATCCTGGGCAAGCTGCTCGGCACGCTGGTCGTCCTTGGCCTGCTGGTGGTGGTCGCCGGCGTGGTCGGCATCCGGAACGGGTGGGTCGTGATCGCGCCGGGCGGCGGGGCGCGGACCGCGAGCGTCGCCGGCGAGGTGAACGCCCGCGCCCTCGCGTCCCCGGCCGACTCGCTCGCCGCACCGGCCGCGGTCCCCGCACCGGCCCCGCTCCCGGGCGACACGGTCGGTCTCCCCCCGGTCGACCCGGCGCTCCGCTCCGACTCCGGGCGCACCGGCGCTCCGCTCGACACGACGTCCGGGCTGGGCGTCGCGCCGGGCGCCACCGCGGCGAGCGGCCCGCCGCCGACCGCCACCGCCGCCGAGCTGGCGACGCTCCGCGGCCGGCTGGTCGTCCCGGTGCGCGGGGTGGCGGCCTCGGCGCTGCGCGACGACTTCGACCAGGCGCGCGGCGCGGGAACCCGGCGGCACGAGGCGCTCGACATCGTCGCTCCGCGCGGCACCCCGGTCGTGGCGGCCACGGACGGGCGCGTCGTGAAGCTGTTCGACAGCGAGGCGGGCGGGCTGACGATCTACCAGGCGGACGCCGGCAACCGGTTCGTCCTGCTCTACGGCCACCTCGATCGCTACGAGGCCGGGCTGAAGGAGGGCGCCGCCGTCCGGCAGGGACAGGTCATCGGCTACGTCGGCAGCACCGGGAACGCGTCGCTCGACACGCCGCACCTGCACTTCGCCGTCGCCCGCAGCGGCGACGCGGCGCGCTGGTGGGGGAGCGGGACGCCGGTGAACCCGTACCCGCTGCTCAAACCGTGACCTGAACTCAACCGTCGGGACGGGCGCCGCGGGCTGCGGACCGGCGGTTCTCTCGCCACTATGGGAGCGACCCGCAGTCCGCCGCCCGTAGCTCGTGGCATTGCAGGAGGTCCCATGCCCGCCCGCCCGCCCGTCGCCGTCGCGTCCCTCCTCGTCCTCGCCGCGGCGTGCGCGTCCCGCCCCCCGCGCATCCCGACCACGGGCGGCGCGGAGGTCGCGCTGACCGCCGCCGCCGACTCCGCCCTGCCCTGCAGCCGCGAGGCCCAGGTGGCGGAGGTGCACAACCCGCTGCAGGAGCGCGCCTTCGTGCGCATCACGACGTCCGGCGGGCAGGTCTTCCCGATCGACCGCCCGTTCGCCGCCGACGAGGTGCGCCGCATCAAGCTCCCGCCGGCGATGCGCGCCGTTCGGGCCGACGCGGCGTCCGAGCCGTGGCGCGTGGCCCCGCGCGAGCGGCTGACGACCGCGCAGCAGGTACGGCAGGACGTGGCCGCCACGGCCCGCAGCCAGGTGTCGACGCGGATCCCGGTGCGGATGGCGTGCGCGACGTGAGTACCTCAACACCCTGACGGCGCTGCGGGGCTGCGGGGCTGCGGAACGGCCGCTCGGGACGTGCCGACGCACCGGACCCGAACGGTGAACGACTCGACAGGATTACGACCGATTCGACGGATTGACAGGACGGCTCCGCACCGGCGCGAGGCTCCGTGCGCCGGGAGGCACGCATCCGGTCCATCCGTTCAATCCGTCGTGATCCTGTCCAGAGCAGTTCGCTCTCGGGTCGCGCCGAGACCACCGCTGCTCGGCCCGGCAGAGGGTTGCAGGAGCAGGTGGTTCCGCAGCCCCGCAGCCCCGCCAGGAGGCGCCGCGCCTAACGCAGGAGCTCCTGCAGTCGCGTCCCGTGCGTCCGCGACGACGTGATCTTCGTCCCGTCCTCCATCGTGATCACGTACTCGCCGTGCGCCCACGGCTCCATGCGCTTCACCCGGTCGACGTTCACGATCGACGAGCGGTGCACGCGCACGAACCGGGCGGGGTCGAGCTTCGCCTCGATCCCCTTCATCGTCTCGCGCAGCAGGTGCCGCCGCCCGCGCACCCACAGCCCGACGTAGTTGCCGTCGGCGTCCACGCGGTCGATCTCGTCGGCGCGCACGAAGTACAGCCCCTTCGCGTCGCGCACGACGAAGCGCGCCGGATACGTCGCGGCCGGCCGCAGCTCGGCGAGCACCGCGCGCAGCGCCGCGTCGGGGTCGCCCCCCACGGCCGACGCCGACGCGCGGTCGGCGCGACGGGCGGCCACCTGCGCGTCGGCGCGGGCCAGCGCGCGGTCGAACCGCTCGACGTCGATCGGCTTGAGCACGTAGTCGACCGCGTTCAGGTCGAACGCGCGCACCGCGTGCGCGTCGTACGCGGTCACGAACACGATCACCGGCACCGCGCCGCCGCGCGCGCCCTCCGCCATCAGCGCCTCGGCGACCGCGACGCCGTCGAGCTCCGGCATGTGGATGTCGAGGAAGACGAGGTCCGGCCGCTCGGCGAGGATGCGCTCCACCGCCTCGACGCCGTCCTCGCACTCGGCGATCACGTCGTACTGCGGATGCCGCGCGAGCAGCGCGCGCAGCCGGCGGCGCGCCAGCGGCTCGTCGTCGGCGAGCAGCACGGTGCGCCGCGCCTGGGCCGCGTCGCTCATGCGGCGACCGGCGCGCGCTGCGCCGGCAGCTGCTCGCGCCACGGCAGCACGAGCCGCGCGCACGCGCCGCCCTCGGGCAGCGCCTCCAGCGCCAGCGTCGCGCGGTCGCCGTAGAGCTGCGCCAGCCGACGGCGCGTGTTCTCCAGCCCGATGCCGGTGCCGCGCCGCACGCCGATCGCGCCCGCCGCCGCGCCGGGCCCCGGGCCGTCGTCGCACACCGCGAGCGTCAGCACGTCGACGTCGTCCACGCGCGCGCGGCTCGCGAGCACGCGCACCTGCACGCCGCCGCGACGCCGCGCCGCGCCGTGCTCCAGCGCGTTCTCCACCAGCGGCTGCAGCACGAGCCACGGCACCCGCGCGTGGCGCACGTCGGGCGCGACCGCGATCTCCACCGTCAGCCGCGGGCCGAAGCGCAATCCCATGATCTCGAGGTAGCGCTCCAGCACCGTCAGCTCGTCGGCGAGCGCGTGCTCGTCGCCCGGCGGCGGCTCCAGCACCGCGCGCAGCAGGTCGGCGAGGCGCGTCAGCATGCGGTCGGCGACGTCCGGCTCGTCGCGCATGAGCGCCGAGATCGCGTTCAGCGTGTTGAAGAGGAAATGCGGCTGCAGCTGCGCGCGCAGCGCGGTGAGCTGCGTCTCGGCGAGCCGCTGCGCCAGCCGCGCGCCCTGCACCTCCTGCGCGCGCAGGCGGCGGTAGTACAGGCGCGCGTGCAGCGCGAGCACCACCGCGAGGTAGATCGTCGCGTTCGCGAACACGCTCGCCAGCCCGCGCGGGGGCGCGGCGCGCGTGCCGACGATCGGCAGCACGAGCGGCGCGACGAGCCAGTCGCGCACGAGCGCCGCCGCGAACACGCCCGCCAGCAGCAGCGCGCCGTTGCGCAGCCAGTGCGGCGGCTGCAGCGGCGCGCGCCGCACCATCCAGCCCAGGATGGGCAGCATCGGCAGGCAGACCAGGAACTGGTCGAGCGTGCCGGCGAAGACGCGCGCCCACGGCACGTCGCGCCCCGCCTCGTGCGTCGCCATCGCCGTCTGCAGCGCGAACAGCGGGACGAGCGCCAGCCACACGGCGGTGCCGCCGGCGGCGGCGCGCAGCGTCGAGGCGACGCGCGTGCGGGGGGCGGGTGTCGCGAGCGCCTCCGGCGGAACGGCGGCGGAAGGGGAGGACATGCGGACCGGGGGCGGGGCGTGGTGAGGACGTGCGGGAAGCTGCGCGGCGTGTGCCCGGGCGTCCACCCGCGCCGTCCCCGCGGACGGCCCGTTCGTCCCGCCGGCGTTGGCGCGCGCGCGGCCGACGCGCACCGTGGAGCCGTCGCCTCGCGCTGCCACCTCCGCGTCCCGTCCTATGCGCTCCCGTCCCCTCCTCGTCCTCGCCGAGCGGTCGCTGCTCGCCTCGCTCGTCCTGTACGGCGGCACGCTGGCCGCCGACACGCTGCGCCCCGTCGCGCTCCCGGTCGCCCGCGCCGTCGCGCAGGGCGCCGGCTGCGCCGCCGCCGCCGCGCGCGTCGCCGCGACCGAGCGCGCCTTCGCCGCCGCCGCGAAGGCGACCAACGTCCGCGATGCCTTCGTCGCCTACATCGCCGACTCGGGCGCGGTGCTCGGCGGGCCCGGGCTCTCGCGCCGCGAGGACATCGCGAAGTCGCCCGTGCGACCTGGCGCGCTGCTCTGGGGCCCCGAGGTGGTGTTCGCGTCGGCGGCCGGGGACCTCGGCTTCTCGACCGGCCCGTCGGAGTCGTACGCGAGCACGGCGCCGGACGCGCGGCCGAATCACGGGCACTTCGCGACCATCTGGGCGCAGCAGCCGGACGGCACGTATCGCTTCCTCGCCGACATCGGGACGCCGCACGCCGCGCCCGCGCCGGGGATGATCGGGGTGGCCACGCTGCCGGCGCCCACGCCCGTCGCCGACGACGCGCGCTGCCCCGACGCGCCCGCGGTCGCCCCCGCGCACGCCGTCGCCGCGGCGGCCGCCGCCGACTCGGCCTACGCCGCCGAGGCCGCGCGCAGCTGGCGCGCCGCCGCCCGCCTCCATGCCGCCGAGGTGCGCGTGCATCGCGGCGGGCGCCATCCGCTCGTCGGCCGCGCCGCGCACGACTCGGTCGCCGCGTGGGACGCGCCGCTCGCCGCCCCGCGCGCCGCGCTCGGCGTCGCGCGCTCGGGCGACTTCGCGTGGACGCGCGGCACGTACGCGCTCGGCCCCGCCACGTCGCCCGCGGAGGAAGGCGCCTTCCTCCGCGTGTGGCGCCACGACGGGGCCGCGTGGCGGCTGGCGGTCGAGGTGCTGAGCCCCGCCCGCCCGCCGCGTCCCGCACCGCGCGCCGCCACGCCGCGCGACACCACGCGCGACACCACGCGCGACACCACGCGCGACACCACGCGCGACACCACGCGCCCGTAGCGCGACACCGGCCTCCGCGACGTCACCCCGCGCGCGACGCCGGAGCCGAGGCCCGACCGAGCGGAGCGCTCAGCGCTCGCCCGACTGCCGCTGCTCCAGCTCCGCGCGCATGCGCTCCTCGGCCGCGAACACCTCGGGCACCTGCTCCTGCAGCTCGCCGAAGTCCTCGGCGTCGAACACGCGGCGGATCTCGATCTCGCTCTCGGTGCCGGGCATCGGGTTGGGCGCGCGCTTCACCCACTCGATCGCCTCCTCCAGCGACCGCACCTGGAACAGCCAGAAGCCGGCGATCAGCTCCTTCGTCTCCGCGAACGGCCCGTCGATCACCGTGCGCGAGTCGCCCGAGAAGCGCACCCGCGCGCCCTTGGCGCTGGGGTGCAGCCCCTCGCCGGCGAGCAGCACGCCGGCCTTCATCAGCTCCTCGTTGTACCTGCCCATCTCCTGCATCAGCTCGGGCGCGGGCATCACGCCCGCCTCGCTGTCGGCGGTCGCCTTGACCAGGATCATGAAGCGCATCGTCGGTCTCCTCGGGTGGGGGGCCGGAGCCGGTCGCCGGCGCATCCGGCCGGCTCTCGTGGGGCTCCATCCATGCGTCGAACGAGGAGACACGAGATCGACATCCTCGCGAGAAAAGAATCCGCGGCGGTCGCGCGCGCCAAGCCCCGCGTCGCGCCCACGCCCGCTGGAGCGGATGCACCGCGCCCGGAGACGGTCGTCGATCGACCATCCCCGGGCGCGGTTCGCGGATCGGTGGAGCCGGGTCAGCTGGTGCGCGGCCCGATGTTCGGGTTGTTGAGCCGCTCCTGGTCGGGCAGCGGCATGCAGGTGATCGGCCCGTACGCCTGCCCCTTGTGGTTGTTTCCCTGCGGGAAGGGGATCTGGTAGCGCAGCATGTCGCCGAGCCGGTGCCCCTCGCTGAACAGCTGCCGGCGCCGCTCCTCGATCACGAGCGCGCGCGGGTCCGCCGCCTCCGCCGCCGTCACGGCGGCGATGCTCTGGCTCGCGCGCAGCCGGTTGATCGCCGCCACCGCCTCCGCCGGACGCGCCTCGGCGAGGATCAGCTGCGCCTCGCGCCACGACGCCATCGGGATGGCGGCGTTGGCGGTCGCGTACTTGTTCTGCAGCCAGTGGCGCGTCGTGCCGTCGTGCCCGACGCGGTTCGCGTTGGTGATCTGCACGCGCGGGTCGGGCTGGCCGCCGACCGTGAGGTTCCCGTACGCGACCGGGTCCACCGACAGCCACGGGTTGCGGCGGTTCAGGTTGAAGACGCGGTTCTCGCGCCGCGCGTCCGCCGTCGCGTACTCCGCGTTCCACACGAAGCCGGCCGGGATCGTCTCGGCGTCGGTCGCGGCGCCGGCCAGGTTGCCGAGGCCGAGCCGCACGCGCGCGCGGCCGAGCGTCGCCATGTGCCGCAGGTTGGCGTTGTTCGCCGCCTGCGCGGCGGTGATCGCGCGCGTGAAGCGCGCCTCCGCGAGGGTCAGCACCTCGCGCCGGGTGAGGAGCGGCCCCTGGTCGACGGCCATCTCGCAGAAGCCCTCGCCGAGCAGCGTGTACGCGTAGCCGGCGTATGCCGACAGGAGCCCGATCTGCTCGTCGCGCTTCGGCACCGCCTCGGCCGGATACTCCTCGATGCGCGCGATGGCGCTCTCCGCCATGTAGCGCGCCTGCTGGAGCGGCGTGTAGGCGCCGAGGCCCGTCGCGTCGCGGTTCGTGGGACAGCCGCCGGTGATCGTGTACAGCTCGACGCCGCGCCACCCCCACCCGTTGATGTCGAGCCACCCCGAGGCGTTGATGTACTCGCCCGCGAGCGTGCCCGCCGAGACGATGTACTGCGGGAGCGCGCACTCGAACTGGCCGAGGGCGCTGGAGACGAGCGTGTTCGCGAGCGCCGGGTTGGCGAGGTCGTCCTCCTGGACGCTGTTGGGGTTCGTGACGTCGAGCATCCCGCCGCAGGCGGCCTGGCCGACGGTGAGGAGCGCCAGGGCGAGCGTGGCCCCGGCGCGGCGCGCGCGCGCGGGCGCGGTGCGGTGCGTGGTCATGATCGTCCTCGGCATCAGTAGGTGAGGCGCACGGTCATCGTCGCCGACGCGGTGGGCGGCATGACGGTCTGGTAGCCGACCTGCGTCTGGCCGACGGCGCGCACTTCGGGATCCCAGGTGATCATGTTCGCGACCGGCTCGCGCACCATCCCGCTGCGCGGCGTGTTCCAGCCGTGCTGCGCGGTCCAGAGCATGGCGACGTTGCGCATGCCCGCGCTGATCGAGGCGCGCCGCGCGCGCAGCAGCCGACGCGCCGACGCGTCGGGGATGTCGTAGGTGGCGCTGATCTCGCGCAGCCGCAGGAAGCCCGCCTCGTACACGCCGGTGCGGTCGTTCTCGATGATGCGCATCGCCTGCAGGATTGGGTTGTTGCGCAGCAGCACGGCCTCCGACGTCGACTGGTTGTGCGTCGCGCGGATCTCCGTGTTCACCTGCTTGTGCCCGCCGTTGCCCTCGACGCGCCCGTACAGGCGCACGCGCTGGAACAGCGTGACGGTGTTGTCGACGCCGAACGTCCACGTCGGCTGCGTGCGTCCGAGCCAGACCTGCGGGGCCGACTCGCACGGCACGTCCGCGCCGCCGGGGCGCAGCCCGTCGGGGCCGGTGCCGCCGTCGCAGATCGACGACAGCACGCGCCCGGCGGTGTCGATCGTCGCCGAGCGGATGTCCTTCATGAACAGGTCGCCGATCGAGTAGCCGGCGCGGTTCTGCGCCTGCGTGCCGAGCGAGATGAAGGGGAGCCCGCCCATGTCGCGGATCTCGTTGCGCATCGTCGAGAACTGCGTGCCGATGCTCCACCCGAAGCGGCGCCAGCGCACCGCCTCGGCGTTCAGCGACAGCTCGTTGCCCCACGCGTTCACGCGCCCGATGTTGACGATCTGCTGCCCGACGCCGCCCGTGATCGGGCCGAAGCCGGACGACGGCGGCAGCGGGCGCTCGACGATCGCGTCCTTCACCGTGCGGTCGTAGCGCGTGTACGCCACGTCGATGCGGTCGAACAGCTTGAGGTCGAAGCCGAGCTCCAGCTCCTCGCCGCGCTCGGGCTTGAGCGCCGGGTTGCCGAACGCGGTGGGCATGATCGACGGCTGGTTCTGGTAGCCGACGATCGGGTTGTACAGGCGCGCGGCGGAGAAGGTCTCGGGCTGCCGGCCGGCCGCGCCCCACGCGCCGCGCAGGCGCAGCTCGGTCACGCCGGGGACCTTGAAGAACGGCTCCTCGTGCAGCACCCACGAGCCGCTGACCTTCGGGTAGTACGCGGCCGCGAAGTCCTCGCCGAAGGCGCTGTTCGCGTCGGCGCGCAGCGCGACGGTGAGGAAGCGGCGGTTGTGCCATCCCACCTGCTGCTGCCCGTACACGCCGGCCGTCGCGTTCTCGACGAAGTTCTCCGTCGCGTTGCGCACCGAGCCGCCGGTGACCGTCGTGATCGGGATCGCGGGGAACTGCTGCCCCGACGCGGTGATGAACGTCGAGCGCGTGCGGTAGTACTGGAAGCCGACCGCGGGGGTGAAGAGCAGCGCGCCCTTCCCGAAGTTCGCGCTGCCCGCGTAGTCGAGCGTCAGCACGCGCCGCGCGCCGCGGTTCACCTGCTTGCTGCCGAGACCGAGCGCGCCGTAGTAGTGCGTCGAGCCCTCCGGCTGCTGCGGGTAGAGCGTGCTCTCCACCTCGGCGTTGTAGTCCACGCCGGCGATGACGCGGTGGTTCGTCCAGCTGGCGGGCTGCCACCGCAGCTCGCCGCTCGAGGTCGACCGGTCGTTGTCGTAGCGGCTCTCGACCTCGCCCCACTCCTCGGGCGGGGCGCTCTGGAAGCCGCGGCGTCCGTCGCTCAGGAAGCGCGGGTTGGACCAGACGAGATTGCTGAACGGGTCGATCGCGATCGCGCCCTGCGCGAGCCGCGTCTGCCCGGAGATGAACGCGGTGCCGAGGCGCAGCTGCAGCACCTTCGACAGCTCGGTCTCGAGGTTGGCGCGCAGCGCGTTCTGCAGGTCGGTGTTCCAGGCCACGACGCCGACGTCGTCGTTGCGCGTGCCGGAGACGAAGTAGCGCGTGCTCGCGTTGCCGCCGCGGATGCCGATCGAGTAGTTCTGCAGCGCGCCGTTGCTGAAGATGGGGCCGCGCCCGTTCTCGATCTCGTTGCGGTAGACGTTGAAGCCGAGCAGCTGCCCCGGGCGGTTCGGGTCGGGCATGTAGCGCAGCCCCGTCCGCTGCTCGGGATTGGCGAGCCAGTTGGTGCCCGCGCGCGCGCTGAAGTCGAACTGCGGCGCGCCCGAGGCGCCGCGCTTCGTGATGATCTGGATGACGCCGTTGGAGGCCTCGGTGCCGTAGAGCGTCGCCGCCGCCGGCCCCTTGATGATCTCCATCGACTCGATGTCGTCCGGATGGATGTCGTTCAGCGCGCTGACGTTCGATCCGCCGCGCTGGCCGGGGCCGCGGTTCGCGTCGCTGTCCATGCGCACGCCGTCGATGTAGATCAGCGGCTCGTTCGACAGCGACAGCGAGGTGTTGCCGCGGATGCGGATGGCCGCGCCCGTGCCCACCTGCCCGGTGCCGGGGAGCATCATCACGCCGGGCGTGCGCTGCCCGACGAGCTGGTTGATGTTCGCGATCGGCGCGCTGGCGAGCAGCGAGTCGGCGCGCACGGTCGCCACCGCGTTGCCGATCGTGCGCTTCTGCGCGCCGCCGGGCGTGCCGGTGACCACGACCTCGTTCAGCGTGCGCGTCATCTGCGCGAGCGCGACGTCGGCGGTCGCCGTCCCGCCGGCCGTCACCGCGATGCCGGCGCGCGTGGCTTCCGCGTAGCCGATGCGCCGCACGGTGAGCGTGACCGTGCCGACGGGCACCGACGGGAGGACGAACCGGCCCTGCGCGTTGGTGAGCGTCGCGATCGCGGTGCCGTTCACGCGCACCTGGGCGCCGTCGACCGGCGCCCCGCTGGCCGCGTCGGTGATGGTGCCGGTGATCCGGCCGGCGCCGGCCGGCGGTTGCCCCGCGGTGGCGGGCGGCTGCGCCGCCAGCGGCGGCGGCGCGGCGGCCGGGACGAGGAGGGAGACGGCGAGCAGGGGCATGCATCGAGTGCGCATCCAGAACACCTCGGGCAGAGCGTACGAGGGTGTGATCGACGGTGGCGGAACGACGCGGTGGGGCGGGACTCCTGCGTGGGAGGTGGGGGCGCGCGCAGCGGCGCGCGCTAGTCGGGGGACGGCGCGGCGCCGCGGGTCGAGGGCGTGGGCGGCCGACGCGCGAGGGGGGCGCGGAGCGCTCGCGGGGCGGATGGGCGCCACCGGGGTCGCCACCGCGCGCCTGCTCCTCCCTACAATCCGTCCGGGCACGGCGAGCGCAAGACGCGGAGACGGATCGTTGTCGGATTTCCGACGGCCGCGTCGCGCGATCGGGGCGGAACGACGAGGGGCCGGCTCCTCCCGGAGCCGGCCCCTCGCGACGATGCGGGGCGGATGCGGCGCGCGCTTCAGCCCGGGCCGCGCCCCTGCGCCACCGCCGCGAACCCGGCGTCGAGCGCCGCGTGCGTGGCGGCGAGCGTGTGCTCGTCGTGGGCGAGCGAGACGAAGTTCGACTCGTACGCCGACGGCGCGAGGTACACGCCCGCGGCGAGCATCGCGTGGAAGAGCCGCGCGAACGCCGCCGTGTCGCTCGCCCGCGCCTGCGCATAGTCCGTCACCGGCGCGTCGGCGAGGTAGAAGCCCCACATGCCGCCGATCGCCGCCGTCTGCACCGCGACGCCGTGACGCGCGGCGATCTCGCGCGTGGCGTCGGCGAGCGCGGTCGACATGCCGCCGAGGCGCACGTACGCGTCGGGCGCCTGCAGGTGGCGCAGCGTGGCGATGCCCGCCGTCATGCCGAGCGGGTTGCCCGAGAGCGTGCCCGCCTGGTACACGCGGCCCGCGGGCGCGACGAGGCGCATCAGCTCCGCGCGCCCGCCGTACGCCGCGACCGGCAGCCCGCCGCCCACGATCTTGCCGAGGCAGGTGAGGTCGGGGACGACGCCGAAGCGCTGCTGCGCGCCGCCGTACGCGACGCGGAAGCCGGTCATCACCTCGTCGAAGATCAGCACCGCGCCGTGCACGCTGGCGAGCCGGCGCAGCCCCTCGAGGTAACCCGGCACCGGCGGCACGAGCCCCATGTTGCCGGCCACCGGCTCGACGATGATCGCCGCGACCTGCCCGCGGTTCGCCTCGAGCACCGCCTCGGTCGCGGCGAGGTCGTTGAACGGCGCGACCAGCGTGTCGGCCGTCGCGCCGGCGGTGACGCCGGGGCTGTCGGGGAGGCCGAGCGTGGCGACGCCCGATCCCGCCTTCACGAGCAGCGCGTCGGCGTGGCCGTGATAGCAGCCGTCGAACTTGAGGATCTTGTCGCGCCCCGTGGCCGCGCGCGCCACGCGCAGCGCGCTCATCGTCGCCTCCGAGCCGCTGTTGACGAAGCGGACCATCTCGAGGCTCGGCACCGCGTCCACCAGCAGCTGCGCGAGCTCCGCCTCCGCCTCGATGGGCGCGCCGAAGCTCGTGCCGCGCGCCGCCTGCTCGACGATCGCCGCGACGACGTCCGGATGCGCGTGGCCGAGCGCGAGCGCGCCCCACGAGAGCACGTAGTCGACGTAGGTCGTGCCGTCGACGTCGGTGACGTGCGCGCCGCGGCCGCTCGCCATCACGCGCGGCGTGCCGCCCACGCCGCGGAACGCGCGCACCGGGCTGCTCACGCCGCCCGGGATCACGCGGCGCGCGGCCGCGAGGATCGCCGCCGAGCGCGTGACGTCGGTGAGGTCGACCGGGGCGGTCGTGTCCTGCGTCGGGGCGGTCATCGCGTGCTCTCTCCGGCCGTGGGTGCCGTCGCCGCCGCGCTCTCGCGCAGCCAGCGCGCCGCGTCCTTGGCGTAGTAGGTGATGATCAGGTCCGCGCCCGCGCGGCGGATCGCCGTCAGCGACTCGAGCGCCGCCGCGCGCCGGTCGAGCCATCCGCGCTCCGCGGCCGCCTCGAGCATCGCGTACTCGCCGCTGACCTGGTACGCGGCCAGCGGCAGCTGGCTGCGGCGGTGCACGCGCTGGATGACGTCGAGGTACGCGCCCGCCGGCTTCACCATCAGCATGTCGGCGCCCTCGGCCTCGTCGCGCAGCGCCTCGCGCACCGCCTCGCGCGCGTTGCCGGACGGCAGCTGGTGCCCGGCGCGGTCGCCGAACGCCGGCGCCGACGCGACCGCCTCGCGGAACGGCCCGTACAGCGCCGACGCGTACTTCGCGGCGTACGAGAGGATCGCCACGTCGTGGTGCCCCGCGGCGTCGAGCGCGCTGCGGATCGCGCCCACCATGCCGTCGAGCATCGCGCTCGGCGCCACGACGTCGGCGCCCGCGTCGGCGTAGGCGACCGCGGTGCGCGCGAGCAGCGGCAGCGTCGCGTGCAGGTCCACGTTGCCGCGCGCGTCGAGCGTGCCGCAGTGGCCGTGCGCCGTGTACTCGCACAGGCACACGTCGGCGATCACGAGCAGCGTCGGCGCGCGCTCCTTCACGCGCGCGATCGCGCGCGGCACCGGCCCCTGCTCGTGCCACGCGCCGCTGCCGCCGTCGTCCTTCGCGTCGGGGATGCCGAACAGCAGCACCGACGGGATGCCGAGCGCCACGCACTCGTCGATCTCCGTGTCGAGCCGGTCGACGGTCCACTGCGCGTGGCCGGGCAGCGCGCCGATGGGACGCACGTCGTCGGTGCCGTCCTTCACGAACAGCGGCAGGATCAGCTGCTCGGGGCGCAGCAGCGTCTCCACGAGCATGCGGCGCGCCGTCGCGTGACGGCGCAGGCGGCCCACGCGCGCCGCCGGCGGCGGCGCGACCTCGGGCTCGGTGAACGGAAGCACGGACATCTCAGACACTCGGAGCGGAAGACGGTGCAGGAGCGCGCTCGCCGAGGCACGCGCACAGCGCGTGGACGAGCGCGTCGTCGCTGGGCTGCGCGGCGACGGCGGCCACGCGCAGCCCCAGCCCCTCGCACGCGCGCGCGGTGGCGGGGCCGATGCAGATCACGAGCGGCGCACGGGAATCTGCGCCGCGCAGCGCCGCGCCGCACGCGCGCGCCATCGCCGACGCGGCGGACGGGCTGGCGAGCAGCACGGCGTCGAGCGTCCCGGCGGCGGCGTGCGCGGCCGGTTCGGCGAGCGCGTCGGGCGGCGCGGGGAGCGTGCGGTACGCGACCACGCGCTCGACGGTCGCGCCGCGCGCGCGCAGCACGGCGGGCAGCGCGTCGCGCGCGCGGTCGGCGGCGGGGAAGAGCACGCGCGTGCCGCGCGGGCGCGGCAGCGCGTCGGCCAGCCCGTCGGCGGTGTGCAGGGCGGGCACGCAGTCCACGCGCCCGAGCTGCGCCTGCGCGGCGCGCGCCGTGGCGGCCCCCACCACCGCGACGTGCGGCAGCGCGGGACGCTCCGCCAGCAGCGCGAGCCGCGCGGCCACCGCGTCGACCGCCGAGACGCTGGTGAGCGCGAGCCAGTCGAAGTCGAGCAGCCGCGCGAGCGCGTCGTCGAGCGCGTCCCACGACTCGGGCGGCGCGACCGAGATGGCCGGCGCCGCGAGCACGCTGGCGCCGAGCGCCTCGAGCGCGGACACGAGCCCCGCCATGCGCTCGCGCGGGCGCGTCACCGCGACGCGGCGCCCGAGCAGCGGCGCGCGCTCGGCTGCGCCCGGCGGAGCGCCCGACGACACCGTCAGACGCCGGTCCCGACGCGCAGCCCCGCGTCGCGCAGCAGCGCGTCGCCGCCCTCGGCGACCAGCGTCTCCGCCACCGCCGCGCCGAGCGCCGCGCCCTGCCCGACCGGACCGCGGAGGCGCCGGCGCAGCGCGTGCCCGTCGGCGTGGCCGATCATCCCCTCGACGGTGAGCGTGCCGTCGTCGTGCAGCGTCGCGTGCGCGGCGGTCGGCGCGGCGCACCCGGCGCCGAGCCGCGCGAGGAAGGCGCGCTCCGCCGTCACCGCCGCGCGCGTCGGCGCGTGGTCGAGCGTCGCGACGAGCGCGCGCGTGTCGGCGTCGTCGGCGCGGATCTCGACGGCGATCGCGCCCTGCCCCACCTGCGGCAGCATGTCGGCCGGCGCGAGGTGCTCGGTCGCGCGCGCGATGAGCCCCAGCCGCCGCAGCCCCGCGGCGGCGAGCACGATCGCGTCGTAGTCGCCCGACTCGAGCTTCCGCAGCCGCGTGTCGACGTTGCCGCGGATGTCGAGCAGCGTGAGGTCGGGGCGCGCCGCGCGCAGCTGGCAGGCGCGGCGCGGGCTGCTCGTGCCCACGCGCGCGCCGTGCGGCAGGTCGCGCAGCGGCGCGCCGTCGCGCGACACGACGACGTCGCGCGGGTCCTCGCGCTCCAGGAACGCCGCCAGCGCCATGTCGGCCGCGAGCGTCGACGGCAGGTCCTTCGCGCTGTGCACCGCGAAGTCGATCTCGCCGGCGCGCAGCGCGTTCTCCAGCTCCGTGGCGAACAGCCCGCTCCCGCCGATGGCGGCCAGCGGCACGTCGGTGCGCACGTCGCCCTTCGTCGTGATCGTCACGATCTCGATCGCGACGTCGGGCTGCACGCGCGCGAGCGCCGCGGCCACCAGCCGCGCCTGCGTCAGCGCGAGCGCGCTGCCGCGCGTGCCGAGCTTCCAGCTGCGCGTCATGACGGTCAGTGCGCGGCGGACGCCGCGGGGCGCCCACCTTCGGCGTGGATGGGAGAGGCGCCCTCCGCCAGCTCGTCGCGGCGGCGCGTCGTCGGCGGCGGCGTGTCCACGCGCACCACGTTCTCGCCGCGGATCGCGCGCTCGCAGATCGCCGTCAGCGCGTCGACGAAGTCGGGGCGCGCGTTCGGCAGCCGCGTGCGGCGGTACGTCATGCCCAGCTCCTCCGCCTTCTGCTGCGCCTCGACGTCCAGGTCGTACAGGATCTCGAGGTGGTCGCACACGAAGCCGATCGGCACCTGCAGCACGTGGCGCACGCCCTCGGCCTGCAGCTCGGGGAGGAAGTCGAGGATGTCCGGCCCGATCCACGGCTCGCCGGTGCTGCCGGCGCTCTGCCACGCGCGGCGGTAGCCCGCGAGCCCCGCGCGCTCGCTCACCAGACGGGCGCTCTCCTCCAGCTGCGCCTCGTACGGGTCGCCCCACGTGCGGATGCGCTCCGGCAGCGAGTGCGCGCTGAAGATCACCGTCACGTCGCCGCGCTGCTCGGCGGGCCAGTGCGCCAGCTCGTCGCGCACGAGCGTCGCCGCCACGTCGATGAAGCCCGGATCGTCGTGCCACTGCTCGACGAAGTCGACGTCGAACCTCACGCCGTGCGTGTGCATCCCCTCGAACAGGTAGCGCTGGTAGCCGCCGACCGAGAAGCGCGAGTAGTGCGGCGCGAGCACGACGCAGGCGACGCGCGTCACGCCGTCGGCCTTCATCTGCGCGACGGCCTCGGCGATCCACGGCGTCCAGTGCTTCATGCCGACGTACACCGGCACGTCGTGCCCGCGCGCGTGCAGGCGCGACGCGACGCCCGCGCGCACCGCCTCGGTGAGCGCGGTCAGCGGCGTGCGCCCGCCCACCGCCTCGTAGCGGTGGCGCAGGTGCGCGACCGACTCGGGCGAGGGCGGACGCCCGCCGCGGATGTGCGTGAAGTACGGCTCCACCTGGTCGGGCGTCTCGGGCGTGCCGTACGCGAGCAGGAGGATGCCGGTCTTGCCGGCAGTGGTGTCGACGGTCATGAGAGCCACGGAAGCAGGGACGGTCAGGCGGCCGGCGCCACGACGGCGGGCCGGTACGTGTGCACGACCTCGACGACGCGCTCGATCGCGGCGAGCGGCGTGTGCGGCAGCATGCCGTGCCCGAGGTTGAACACGTGCCCCGGACGGCCGGCCGCGCGATCGAGCACCTCGCGCGCCGCCTGCGCCACGACGTCGACGGGCGCCGACAGCGCGGCCGGGTCGAGGTTCCCCTGCACGCCCTTGTCGTACCCCACACGCGCCCAGGCGGCGTCCAGCGGCAGCCGCCAGTCGAGCCCGATCACGCTCGCGCCGTCGTCCTTCATCTGGTCGAGGAGGTGCGAGCACCCCGTACCGAAATGCACGAGCGGCCGATCCAGGTCCTGCAGCTGCGCGAACACGCGCTGCGTCCACGGGCGCACGTGGCGCTCGTAGTCCGTCACGCTCAGCGCGCCCACCCAGCTGTCGAACAGCTGCAGCGCGCTCGCGCCGGCGGCCGCGTTGGCGCGCAGGAAGGCGACGACGATCGCCACCAGCCGCTCCATCAGCGCCGCCCACACGTCGGGCGCGCCGAGCATCAGCGCCTTGGTCTTGGCGAAGTCGCGCGTCGGGCGGCCCTCCACGAGGTAGGCCGCGAGCGTGAACGGCGCGCCCGCGAAGCCGAGCACCGCGCGGTGCGGCTCGAGCGCGGCGCGCACCAGGCGCACCGCCTCGATGACGGCCGGCACGTCCGCCTCCGGATCGAGGTCGCGCAGCACGCCGACGCCGGCCATGTCGCGGATCGGGTTCGCGATCACCGGCCCCACGCCCTCGACGATGTCGAGGTCCACGCCCACGCCGACGAGCGGCAGCATGATGTCGCCGAACATCACCGCCGCGTCGAGCGGCAGGCGGCGCATCGGCTGCAGCGTCACCTCGGCGCACAGCTCGGCCTCGGCGCACATCTGCAGCAGCGTGTACCGCTCGCGCAGCTTGCGGTACTCGGGCAGCGTGCGCCCGGCCTGGCGCATGAACCAGACGGGCGTGCGCTCGACCGGCAGGCGGCGCGTGGCGCGCTCGAAGAGCCCCGTGGGCTCGGGCAAAGTGGAAGTCACGCGATCGATGTAGTGGAGAACGCTGCGGGGCTGCGGAGCTGCGAACGGCTCGACGGGACGTCCCGAGCGGCCCTTCCGCAGCTCCGCAGCCCCGCAGCCGCCAGCGGCGTCAGGCGGTCCGTGAGGGTTCGGCCGCTTCGGGGGCGAAGCCGAACAGGCGGTGCGCGCTCGCCGCCAGCTCGTGCGCCTCGGGGTCGGCGGCCAGCGCCGCCATGGGCGGGTGCAGGAGCTTGTTCACGAGGCGCGTCGCCAGCTCGCGCACCACGGCCTGCTCGCGCTCGTCCAGCCCCTCGAGCCGCGCCAGCGCGCGGGCCAGCTCGCGCTCGCGCACCCGCTCGGCGCCGGCGCGCAGCTGCGCGATCATCGGCACGACGGGGCGGTTGACCAGCCACCGCTCGTACCGCTCGGCCCAGCGGGCGGCCTCGGCCTCCGCCTCCTCGGCGTCGCGCGCGGCGCCCGGCGTGCCGACCAGCGCGTCGACGTCCCACAGCGCGACGCCCGGCAGCTCGGCGACCTCGGGCTCGACGTTGCGCGGCACGCCCAGGTCGACCACCAGCCGCGGCCCGCGCGTCGCCGCGCCGTCGGCCAGCTGCGCCCGCGTCACGACCGGCATCGGCGCGCCGGTGCAGGCGAAGACGACGTCCGCCCCGGCCAGCGCGCCCTCGCGCGCCTCCCAGGCGACGACCTCCGCGCCGTGGCGCGCCGCGAGCGCGGCGCCCCGCTCGGCGGACCGGTTGGACACGACCAAGCGCCCCGTGCCGGCCTGCTCGATCAGCCGCATGACCTCGGCGGCCGTCTCGCCCGCGCCCAGCACGACCACCGCGCGCCCCTCGAGCGCCGGCGCCCCGCCGACCGCGCGCACCGCCGCCTGCGCCACCGACGTCGGCCCGGTCGCCGGCGCCAGACGGGCGCGGGCCCGGCGGCCGGCCGCCAGCGCCATGCAGGTCAGCCGCTGCAGCGTCCCGCCGAGCGCGCCGTCGGCGCGCGCCTCCTCGGCGGCGCGCTTGAGCTGCCCGACGATCTGCGTCTCGCCCAGCATCACCGAGTCGAGCCCGGCGGCCACGCGGCACAGGTGGCGCGCGGCGGCGTAACCGGCCTGCACGTGCGCGTAGGCGCGCAGCCCGTCGGCGGTCACGCCGGCGCGGGCGGCGAGGAAGGCGAGCACCCGGTCGGCCGCCCCGTCCAGCGCGGCCCGCGGCCCGGCGACGAACACCTCCACCCGGTTGCACGTCGAGAGGACGAGCGCCTCGGGCACCCCGACCCCCTCGATGACCGCGCGCGCCGCGCCCTCGCCCGACACGAACGCGACACGCTCGCGCAGCGCGAGCGGCGCGAGACGGGCGTGAAGGCCGACGACGAGAACGTGCACGGGTGCGTGGTGGACGGAGGCGCGAACGGGCGTGCGATGGACCGGCGCGGACGAGCGGTCCGTCGCGCCACGAGTGTCACCGGACGCGACGGGACAAGCGTATTCTGTCCCCGCACCGGTCGACATCCGGACCACTACCGAGGCCGGATGCGCATCCATAATGATGGACATCAGGCCCCCCGCGCGACGGTCGCGCCGGCCGGCACGGCCCCGGTCGCGAGGTGCGCCCGCACGCGGGTCGCCGCACCCTCGCCCGACCGGATGCAGTCCGGGACGCCCACCCCGTGGAAGGCGTTGCCGGCGAGGGCGAGCCAGGGCAGCGCCGCCGCCCGCGCCTCGATCCCGGCCACCCGCGCCTGGTGCCCGAGCTCGTACTGCGGCATCGCGTCCAGCCACCGCGTCACCCGCACCACCCGCGGCGCGGCGGTCACGCCCATGACCTCGCGCAGCTCGGCGCGGGCGAGCGCCAGCAGCGCGTCGTCGTCGCGGGACGCCAGCTCGGGGCGGCGCGCCCCGCCGAAGAACAGCCGGAAGAGCGCGGTCCCAGTGGGCGCCCGCCCCGCCAGCTTGCTCGACGCCCAGGTGCACGCGAGCGCGGCGCGCCCCTCGATCCGCGGCACCACGTAGCCGGTCGCGTCCATCGACCTGGGGACGTCGGCCGCGTCGTAGGCGAGCGTCACCGTCGCCGTCGAGCCGTGCGGGATGCCGCGCAGCTCGCGCGCGAGGGTCGGGTCGAGCGGCGCCAGCAAGGCGGCAGTCGCGCGCGCCGGCAGCGCCAGCACCACCGCGTCGCCCACCAGGACGCTCCCGTCGGCCAGCGTCAGCGCCGGCCCGGCCACACCGGGCGCCCGCAGGCTGCGGGCGGCCACGCCCATCCGGAACGCCACGCGCCCGCTCGCCGCGAGCCACCGCTCCAGCGCCTCGACCAGCTCCTGCAGCCCGGTGGGCAGCGAGAGGAAGGGCGAGGGCGCGGCCGGCGCCGCGGCGGACGCGGCCCGCGCCCGCAGGCCCCGCAGCAGGCTGCCGTGCTCGCGCTCCAGGTCGCGCAGCTGCGGGAAGGTCGCCGCCAGCGAGAGCCGCCCGCCGTCGCCGGCGTAGATCCCGGTGAGCAGCGGCTCGACCAGCCGGTCGTACGCCTCGCGCCCCATCCGCCGAACGACGAAGCCCTCGAGCGACTCGTCCTCGCCCGACAGCGGCGCGGCAGCCGCGCGCCACGGTTCCGACGCGAACCGCACCAGCCCCCGCAGCGACAGCAGTCGCGAGGTCGCCAGCGGACCGAGACGCGTGGGCATCAGCCCCGACAGCCCGGCCGGCATGCGCCGCAGCGCGCCCGCGCGGTAGATGTACGCGCCGCGGACCTGCGTTCCCTGCAGCCGGTCGGCGATCCCGAGCCGCTCGCACAGCAGCCGCGCGGCGGGCTTGGCCGCGACCACGACGTCGGGCCCGCGCTCCATGACCAGCCCGTCGGTCCGCTCCGTCCCGACGATCCCGCCCACCCGGTCGGTCGCCTCCACCACGGTCACGCGCACGCGCGGGTCGGCGCGGACGAGAGACTCGGCCGCCGCCAACCCGCTGATCCCGCCACCGACGATCAGGACGTGCCGAGCGTCCGCGCCTGACGCCGGGCCGTCGTCACTGCTGCGCATGGCTCAAAGCTACGCGCCGCGCCCGCCGCCTCCCATGCGGAGTGCTCCGGACGATCCCCCCGCCGCGCTCCGTATGTTTACGGGCGCGGACGGTGGGGACGCGCGGTCAGCGGTGGCGCCGTCGGCGCAGCAGCCCGTCGACGCTCGCGGCGCCGGGGCCCATCGCCGCGATCAGGAGGAAGACGAAGCAGTAGAGCGCGGCCAGCTCGCCCCGGTTGAGGATCGGCCAGAAGCCGTCCGGCGCATGCGCCAGGAAGTACGCGAACGCCATCAGGCCGGACAGGATGAAGGCGACCGAGCGGGTGAACAGCCCGATCGCGAGCAGGAGCCCGCCCACCAGCTCCAGCATCCCGGCGGCGCCCGAGCGCGACATCAGCTCCGCCGTGGCGCCCGGCGTCCCGCCGTAGCCGCCGAGCTGCCCCAGCATCTTCTGCGCGCCGTGCTGCGCCAGCATGATGCCAGACATCACGCGCAGCGCCGCCAGTGCGGCCTGCGGTGCCCACACCGACATGAGGACGCCGCGCGGCGGGGCGTTCGCGGCCGCCGTCGCCGCGCGCCGCTCCGCGCGCCGGCGGTCCGTCATGCTGGCGCTCGCGAGCGAGGATTCCGTGCCGTATGCTCCCATCCGCTTGCTCCTCCGGTCGCCCCGCGTCGTCGCGGGGTCGTTCGTCCCAGGCGCTCCGCGGCACCGCCTCGCACCGTGCCGCGTCGGCCGCACCGCCTGCGGTGTGGCAACCCATGCGCCGCGACCGCGCCACGGGCGGCGGGTACGGCGCCATCGCCCCGAATCTTCCTCCCCCGGACCGCCCACCATGCGCCCTGCCCGATCGCTCGCCGCCGCGCTCCTGCTGACGGGCGCGGGCCTCGCGCCGCTCGCCGCCCAGCCGGCCGCCGTCGTCGCGGCCGCCGATTCGCTCGCCGCCGCCCGGATGTCGCGCGACTCCGTCCCCGGGCTCGTGCTCGCCGTCTACCGCGACGGGCGGCCGGTGCTCCGCCGGGCCTACGGCCGCACCGCCGTCGACGGCGGGGCCCCGATGACCCCCGAGACGGCGCTCCCGATCGCGTCCATCACGAAGCAGCTCACCGCCGCGGCGGTGCTCCGGCTCGCCGACTCGGGGCGGATGCAGCTCGACGCGCCGGTCTCGACCTACCTCCCCGAGCTGCGCCAGCGCGGCACGGTCACGGTCCGGCAGCTCCTCCACCAGCGCTCCGGGCTGGGTCGCTACGAGCGCCCCTACGCGATGGTCCGGCCCGCCTCGGCGGCCGCGGTGCTCGCGATCATCGACTCGGTCCCCGTCGAGGGCCCGCCCGGCGGCGCCTTCTCGTACAACAACGCGAACTACTACGTGCTCGGCGAGCTGGCCGCCCGCGTCGGCGGCGACGCGTCGTGGGACGCGCACCTCGGCCGCGTCTTCCTGCGCCCGCTCGGGATGACGGCCACCCGCGCCTGCGGCGCCGGCGATCCCGTCCCGACCGGCTACCTGCTCGGCGGCGGCGCCCGCCGGCCGGGCGCGCCCCTCCCGGCGCTCATGACCGCCGCCGCCGGCGGACTCTGCTCGACCGTCGACGACCTCGCCCGCTGGAGCGCGGCGCTCCACGGCGGACGGGTCCTGTCGCCCGCGTCGTACGCGCTGATGACCACCCCGTCCACCGGTGCCGGGCCGTTCAACCCGTACGGCATGGGCGCCGTGCGCGCGCTGCTCGGGGGGCGGCCGAAGCTCTGGCACAACGGCGCGCTGACCTGGGGCTTCAACGGGATGCTCGCCCACTATCCGGCCGACTCGCTGACCGTCGTCGTGCTGACCAACGCCTACCCGGCCCGCGTCGAGGAGACCGAGGAGGCGCTCGCCCGCGCCGCGCTCGGGCTGCCGCAGCGCGGGGGCGGCGTCGCGGCCGCGGCGGCCGCCGGCGTGCGGGCCGCCGGCGCGGCGCTCCCCAGCGCCGCCTATGCGGGGCGCTACGCGGCCGGTCCGCTCAACTTCGCGGTCACCGCCGCCGGCGCGGAGCTCGAGCTGGTCGACCCCGGCAACCGCACGCTGCGGCTCGCCCACAAGGGCGGCGACGTGTTCTGCGGCGTGGCCGACCCGTCGTTCTGCCTCCTCTTCCGCACCGAGGGCACCGGCGGCGCCGCCCGCGCGACGACGCTGCTCGTCGACTCGCCGCGCGCCCAGGCGCCGCCCGCCTCGCGCGTGCCGTGAGCGGGGGCTACGGCTCGAGCACCAGGATCCGGTCGTCCTCCGCCGTGGGCATGCCGCGCCCGTCGCGGTTGCTCGTGCCGACGTAGACCTGCCCCTGCGGCCCGACGAGGATCGAGCGCAGCCGCCCGTACTGCGCCCGGTACAGCGGCGTGCTCCCGGCGATGGCCGTCCCGTCGGCGGTCAGCGCGAGGCGGTAGAGCGTGGCGTCCTTGAGCGACGCGAGCAGCAGGCTGTTGCGCCACTGCGGGATGCGGGCGTGGTCGTAGACCGCGAGCCCCGCCGGCGCGATGGTCGGCGTCCACGTCGTCAGCGGCTCGGCGACCGTGTTGGCCTGGCAGAACGCCGTCTCGGCGGCGCCCGCGTCGCCGTCGCAGCGCCCGCGCACCGTGGGCCAGCCGTAGTTCGCGCCGGCGCGCAGGAGGTTGATCTCGTCGTTGTCGGACGCGCCGTGCTCCGACGAGTAGAGCGTGCCGGTGCGCGGGTGGAAGGCGAGCCCCTGCGGGTTGCGGTGGCCGAGCGTCCACACCGCGGTGCCGGACGGATTGCCGGGCGCCGGCGCGCCGTCGAGCGTCAGCCGCAGCACCTTCCCCGCGGTCGAGGCGCGGTTCTGCGCCAGGTCGGCGTTCCCCGCGTCGCCGGTCGTCACGTACAGCAGCCGATCCGGGCCGACGAGCAGGCGCGACCCGTCGTGGACGACGGCGCCCGGGATGTCCTGCAGCAGCGGCTCCGGCGCGCCGAGCGTGCCGTTCGTGACGCGCAGCCGCACGAGGCGGTTCCGGATCGCGTTGCCGACCGAGTACGAGTGCATCGCGTACAGGAACGGCTGCCCCTGCGCGGCGTCGGGGTGGAACGCGATGCCGAGCAGCCCGCTCTCGCCGCTCTCGGTCACGGCGATCGTGCCGGCGGTCGTGCGCGCGCCCGTCGTCGGGTCGATGCGCGAGACGCGTCCGCCGCGCTCCGCGACCCAGAGCTGCCCGTCGGGGCCGCGGACGATGTCCCACGGCGTGTCGAGCCCCGAGGCGAGGGTGCGCACGCGCACCACGACGGTGTCGCCCGTCCCGCCGGTCGGCGGCGGGGTGGTCGTGCCGCCGCCCGGCGGGGGCGTGGTGCTTCCGGTGTCGGGCGCGGGCCCGGCGGCCCCGCCGTCGCTGCAGGCGGCGCACGCGAGGGCGGCGAGGAGCGCCAGCGCGGCGGGGCGCGGGGCGGGCGACAGCGGCGGACGGGGCATGCGGCGACTCCTGGTCGGCGTCCGCGCTGCGGGGACGAGCTCAGCGCGCGGGCGGTGCGCCCGCTGGGACCCGGGTCAGTGTAGCGAGTTCCCGCGCCGTCTCCAGGGTGAGCGGGTGCGTGAGCCCGAGCGCCGCGCGGCGCACGGCCAGCGCCTCGCGCAGCAGCGCCGCCGCCGCGCGCGGGTCGCCCCGCCGCTGCTGCAGCATCCCCAGCTGGTGGAGCGTCGTCCCCACCGACGGGTGGTCGCCGCCGAGCACGCGCCGGCGCATCGCGAGCACGACGCGCTGCACCGAGTCGGCCTCCGCCAGCCGCCCCTGGTCGCGCAGGGTGAGGGCGAGGCCGTTGGTCATGTGGCCGACGTCCGGATGCTCGTCGCCGAGCGCGCCGCGGGCGATGACGAGCGCCGCGCGGTAGGTCGACTCGGCCGTCGCGAGCTGCCCCTGCCGCCGCTGCAGCGCGCCGATGAGCCCCATCGTCTGCGCGACCTCCGGATGCTCGGCGCCCTGCAGCCGCGTGCGCAGCGCCAGCGCCCGCGTCTGCAGCGACTCCGCCTCCGCGAGCCGCCCCTCGCGCAGGCGCAGCAGTCCGAGCGCGGTCATCGCCGAGGCGACGTCGGCGTGCGTGTCGCCGAACAGGCGGCGCCGCAGCGCCAGCGCCTCGAGGATCGGCGGCTCCGCGGCGGCCAGGCGGCCCTGCAGCTGGAGCTGCGACGCCAGGTGCTGCAGCGACGTGGCGACGTCGGGGTGCTCGGGGCCGTAGTGCGCGCGCCGCGCCGAGAGCGCCTCGCGGGTCAGCCGCTCCGCGCCCGCGTAGTCGCCGCGCTCCTGCAGCAGCATCCCCAGCCCGTCGAGCGTCTGCGCGACGCGCGGGTGCCCGTCGCCGTGCAGCGCGCGCTGCACGGCCAGCGCCTCGCGGAACAGCGCCTCCGCCGACCGGTGGCGTCCGCGCGCGGCCTGCAGCACGGCGAGGTGGTACATGCTCTCCGCGGTCGCCGCGTGCTGCGCGCCGAACGTGCGCCGCCGCAGCGACAGCGCGCGCTCCAGGTACGGCGCGGCCGCCGCGTAGTCGCCCAGGCGCTGGTGCACGCGCCCGACGACGTCGAGCATCTGCGACTGGGCCGCCGGCTGCGCGTCCAGCCGCTCGGCGCGCGCGGCGCCGCGGGCCAGCAGCTCGCGCACGGTGAGCCCGCCGCGCGCCGCCGCGTCGCCGTCGACCGCCTCGAACAGCGCCAGCGTGAAGTCGGTGACCTGCTCCGCCTTCTCCGCCTCCAGCAGCGCCTGGCTCAGCGCGCGCCGCACGCGCGCGGCCTGCACGGTGACCGTCGCCGCGTAGCCGGCGAGCAGCACCACGAACGCGACCGCCGCGGCCACCGACCAGCGGTGCCGCACGACGAACTTCCGCACGCGGTACGCGACCGAGTCGGCGCGCGCCGCGACGGGACGTCCGTCCAGGTGGCGCTCGATGTCCAGCGCCAGCCCCTCGGCCGAGGGATAGCGGCGGTCGGGCGCCTTGTGCAGCGCGCGCGCCAGCATGCGATCGAGGTCGCCGCGCAGCGCCCGCGCGAGCCGCGCCGGCGTGGTGTCGCGCTGCGCCGCGAGCACGGCGGGCGGCGGCGTGCCGGCCGGCCGCTCGTCGCGCCGCACGACCGCGCTCGGGCGCGCGGGCTCGGACTCGCACACCGCGCGCTCGATCTCGCGCAGCGAGCGGTCGCGCGGATGCTGCGGGCGGTGGCCGGTGAGCAGCTCGTACAGCACGAGCCCGAGCCCGTACACGTCGGTGGCGGTCGTCACGGGCGCGCCGCGCACCTGCTCGGGCGCGGCGTACTCCGGCGTCATCACGCGCAGCCCCGTGCGCGTGAGCGGCGCGTCGTCGGGCGCGGCGTGCGGGTCGAGGAACTTGGCGATGCCGAAGTCCATCAGCTTCACCTCGCCCGCCGCCGTCACCATGATGTTCGACGGCTTGAGGTCGCGGTGCACGACGAGCGCGCGATGCGCCGCGTGCACCGCCCGCGCGACGTCGCGCACGAGGCGCAGCCGCTCGCGCACGGGCAGCCGGCGCGCGTCGCACCAGCGGTCGATCGGCTCGCCGTCCACGTACTCCATCACGAAGTACGGGCGCCCGTCGTCGGCCACCCCGCCGTCGAGCAGCCGCGCGATGTTCGGGTGCTGCAGCGTCGCGAGGATCTGCCGCTCGGCGACGAAGCGCCGCACCACGTCCTCGGCGTCGAGGCCCCGGCGCAGCACCTTCACCGCGACCGTGTGCGTGAAGTGCCCGTCGTCGCGCTCGGCGAGGTAGACGGTGCCCATCCCGCCGCGCCCCAGCTCGCGCACGATGCGGTACGCGCCGACGGTCGTGAGCCGGTCGTCGCCCGCGCGCGACCAGCCGCCGAGCGGCGCCTCCAGCACGCCGGCCGCGCGCTCGTGGGCGCGCATCAGCTCCGCGACCTCGGCGCGCATCGCGGGATCGCCGCACGCCGCGGTGAGCCAGTCGCGCCAGCCGTCGCCGCGGTCGAGCGCCTCGTCGAGCAGCGCCTCGATGCGCTCGCGGTGGGCGAGCGGCGCGGGCGGGCGGTAGGTCGCGCCGCGCGCGCCGGCGGATGCGTCAGGCCGGGCCGTCGCCATCGGTGTCCTCCGCCGGGTCGCCGGCGTACAGCGCGCGGTACAGCCACGCGCGCGCCTTCGTCCACTCGCGCTGCACGGTGCGCGTGGAGGTGCCGAGCAGCTCGGCGATCTCCTGCTCCGAGGCGCCCGCGAAGAAGCGCAGCTCCACCACCTGCCGCTGCCGCGGGGAGAGCTGCTCGATGACGGCGTCGAGCGCGAGCACGTCGTCGAGCGCCACGTCGGCGGGCAGCTGCTTGCCGGTGAGCGTCGTGGGATGCCAGTCGCCGCCGCCGCGCTTGGCCGCCAGCCGGCGGCGCGCGAGGTCGACGAGGATCTGCCGCATCGCGCGCGCCGCCACGGCGTAGAAGTGCGCGCGGTCGGTCCACTGCCCGCGCAGCTGGTCGCGCAGCTTGAGATACAGCTCGCTCACGAGCTCCGCCGGATCGATCGACCGGCCGGGGTCGCCGCGCTGCAGCTGGCGCGCGGCGACGCCCTGCAGCTCGTCGTAGGCCAGCGCGAACAGCCGGTCGTAGGCGGCGTGGTCGCCGCCGCTCGCGTGATGGAGCAGCTGCGTGACGTCGCCCGCTGGGGTCGTGCCGTGCGACGCGGGCATGGCGGGAGCGTCCGGGGAGCGGTGGGACCGGCCGCCAATGTACGGCCGACGGCGCGGCCGCACAGCAGCGAATCGGCGTGTCGGGTCGCGCGGACGGTTCGCGCATCAGTGGACAGGGGGTCCTGCCCCACCGGCGTCGCCACACGACGCCGATCCGCTCACCGATGCCGGCGCTCTCCCCACGAGCGCGAGGAACGCCCATGTCCCTGCTCCGGACCGTCGCCGCGATGGCCGTGCTCGTCGGCCCGCTGCCGCCGGCGGCCGCGCGCGACGCGTCGCGACCGTCCGTCCCTGCGGCGTCCGCTCCCGCGGCCCAGTCGCCCGCGCCCACGCCGCGCCTCGCCGACGTGCGGCTCCCGACGGGCGTGCGGCTGCGCTACGCCGAGGCCGGCGACCCCGCCGCGCCCCCCGTCATCCTGCTGCACGGCTACACCGACTCGTGGCACTCGTGGAGCCGCGTCGTGCCGCCGCTCGCCGCGCGCCACCGCGTGTACGCGCTCGACCAGCGCGGGCACGGCGACTCCGACCGGCCCGCGACCGGCTACGCGATGCGCGACTTCGCGGCCGACGTGGTCGCCTTCATGGACGCGCGCGCGATCCCGCGCGCCGCGATCGTCGGGCACTCGATGGGCTCGATCGTCGCGCGCGAGGTCGCGCGGATCGCGCCGACGCGCGTGTCGCGGCTCGTGCTCGTCGGCGGGTCGGCGGGCGTGCGCAACCCGGTCGTGCTCGCGCTGCGCAAGGACGTGGACGCGCTCGTGGACCCGGTGCCGACCGCGTTCGCGCGCGAGTTCCAGGTGAGCACGACGCACCGCCCGGTGCCGCCCGCGTTCATGGACCGCGCCGTCTCGGAGAGCCTGAAGCTCCCCGCGGCCGTGTGGCGCCAGGTGATCGCCGGCATCGTGGACGCGCCGGCCGCGCAGCCGATCGGCGCGCGCGTGCCCACGCTGCTGCTCTGGGGCGACCGCGACGCGGTCTTCCCGCGCCACGAGCAGGACGTGCTGCTGCGCGCGTTCCGGCCGGCGACGCTCACCGTGTACGCGGGCACCGGCCACGCGCTGCACTGGGAGGAGCCCGACCGCTTCGCGCGCGACGTGCTGGCGTTCCTCGACGCGACGCCGGCGCCCGCGCGCAGCGCGCGCGCGAGCGGCGGCCCGTCGCCCGAGGACGCGCCCGTGGCAGCGACGGCGTCGGCCGCCGCGCCGCCCGCCGACTCGGTGCCGCTCCACGCGGGGCTCGGCGACTGGCGCCACCCGATCACCACGCGCGTGCCGCGCGCGCAGCGCTACTTCGACCAGGGGCTCGCGCTCACCTACGGCTTCAACCACGGCGAGGCGATCCGCGCCTTCCGCGAGGCGCAGCGGCTCGACCCGTCGTGCGCGATGTGCGCGTGGGGCGAGGCGCTCGCCTTCGGCCCGAACATCAACGCGTCGATGGACTCCGCGAGCGCGGCGGGCGCGTGGGCGGCGATCACGCGGGCGCGCTCGCTCGCGCCGCGCGCGACGCCGGCGGAGCGCGCCTACATCGACGCGCTGGGCGCGCGCTACGCGGCCGCGTTCACGCCGCCCGGCACGCCCGCACGCAAGGCGCTCGACTCCGCGTACGCGCGGGCGATGGAACGCGTGGCCGCGCGCTTCCCGCGCGACGACGACGCGCGCGTGCTGTACGCCGAGTCGCTGATGCTCCTCAGCCCGTGGGATTACTGGCGGGCGGGGCGCACCCCCGGCGCGTTCGTTCCCAAGCCGACGACGCGCCCCATGCTCGCGGCGCTCGAGGCGGTGATCGCGCGCAACCCGCGCCACGCGGGCGCCTGCCACTACTTCATCCACGCCGTCGAGGCGGCGCAGCCGGAGCGCGCGGTGCCGTGCGCCGAGCGGCTGCCGACGCTCATGCCGGGCGCGGGGCACATCGTGCACATGCCGGCGCACGTGTACGTGCGCGTGGGCCGCTACGCCGACGCGATCGACCGCAACGTGCACGCGGTGCACGCCGACGAGGCGCACCTCGCCGACCTCGCGCCCGACGGCGCGTACCGGCTCGCGTACTACCCGCACAACTACCACTTCCTCTGGTTCGCGGCCACGATGGCCGGCCGTCGCGACCAGGCGATCGACGCGGCGCGGCAGACGGCGGCGAAGACGAACGTCGACCTGCTGCGCGCGCCGGGGATGGGCGCGCTGCAGCACTACCTCGTCACGCCGCTCTACGCGCTGGTGCGCTTCGAGGACTGGGCCGGCGTGCTGCGCGAGCCGGCGCCGCCGGCGGACCTGCCGTATCCGACGGGCGTGTGGCACTACGCGCGCGCGCTCGCCTTCGCGGCGACGGGTCGCACGGCGGAGGCGGAGGACGCGCTGGCGAGGCTCGTCGCGGCGCGGGCCGACGGCGCGCTCGCGTCGGTGGCGATCTGGGACCTCAACCGCGCCGACGCGCTGCTCGACGTCGCGATCGCCGCCGTGCGCGGCGACCTCGCGGCGCGGCGCGGCGACCATGCGGGCGCGATCGCGGCGCTGCGGCGCGGCGTCGCGCTCGAGGACGCGCTCACCTACGACGAGCCGCCGACGTGGCACCTCCCGGTGCGGCACCAGCTGGGCGACGTGCTGCTCGCGGCCGGCCGGCCGGCCGAGGCGGAGCGGACCTTCCGCGAGGACCTGCGGCGCCACGCCGAGAACGGCTGGGCGCTCCGCGGACTGCAGCGCGCGCTCGTCGCGCAGGGCAGGCAGGTCGAGGCGCGCGCGGTCGCCGCGCGACTGCAGAAGGCCTGGGGCGCGACACGGATCGGCCAGCGCCCCACCACGCACGACACCCATCACTGACTCGAGGACCCCACCATGCAGACCGTGCAGACGCTCGACACCCCACAGACGTTCAGCCCCGCTCCCGCTCCCACCCCCGCGCCCGCCCCGGCCATCGACGAGACGGCGCTGCACGCGCTCCTCGGCCGCGCGCTCGTCGACCTCGGCGCGATCACCGCGGCGCCGCTCGTGCTCATCGGCGAGAAGCTCGGGCTGTTCAAGGCGCTGGCCGCGGAGGCGCTGACGACCGGCGAGCTCGCGACCCGCACCGGCACGGCGGAGCGCTACGTCCGCGAGTGGGCGCGCGCGCAGGCGGCCGGCGGCTACGTGACGTACGACGCGGCGACCGACCGCTACGCGCTCTCGCCCGAGCAGGCGATGCTGTTCGCCGACGAGGCGAGCCCCGCGTTCCTCATGGGCGGCTACGAGCTCGCGCTCGCGGCGACGCGCATGGGCGACCGGCTGACGGAGGCGTTCCGCACCGGCGCGGGCATCGGCTGGCACGAGCACGACCACGGCGTCTTCCACGGGTGCGAGCGCTTCTTCGCGACCAGCTACGCGACGAACCTGCTGACGTCGTGGCTCCCGGCGCTCGACGGCGTGGAGGCGCGGCTGCGCGTTCCCGGCGCGCGCGTGGCCGACGTCGGATGCGGGCACGGCGCGTCGACGCTCCTGATGGCGCGCGCCTTCCCCGGCGCGTCGTTCACCGGCTTCGACTACCACGAGGGCTCCATCGTCGAGGCGCGCCGCCGCGCCGCCGCCGCGCGGCTCGACAACGTGCGCTTCGAGACCGCGACGACGACGTTCCCGGGCACGGGCTACACGCTCGTGACGATGTTCGACTGCCTGCACGACATGGGCGACCCCGTGGCCGCGGCGTCGCGCGCCCGCGAGGCGCTCGCCGAGGGCGGCACGCTCATGGTGGTGGAGCCGCAGGCGAGCGACCGCGTGGAGGAGAACCTCAACCCGGTGGGCCGCCAGTACTACGCCGCGTCGACGCTCCTCTGCACGCCGAACGCGCTGCACCAGGGCGGGCGCCACGCACTCGGCGCGCAGGCGGGCGAGGCGGCGATCCGCGCCGTGCTGCAGGAGGCGGGGTTCTCGCGCGTGCGGCGCGCGGTGGACACGCCGTTCAACGTGGTGTTCGAGGCGAAGCCGTAGCGTCGAGCGTCGAGCGTCGAGCGTGTAGCGGCAGCCCCGCTCGACGCTCGACGCTCCACGCTCGCCGCTCAGCGCTGCAGCGCGAACACGAACGGCTGCCGCACCAGCTGCCGCACCGTGCGTCCGCCCGCCTCCGCGGGACGGAAGCGCATCCCGCGCAGCGCCTGCCGCACGGCCTGCTCGAATAGCGGGTGCGCGCGCTGCGGGAAGGTCACCGTCGCGGGCTCCACGCGGCCGGTGGTGTCGACCACGAACTCCGCGACCACCTCGCCCTCGACGCCGGCCCCGCGCAGCGTCTCGGGGTAGCGCGGCGCGGCGCCGCCGAGCGGCACCACCTCGCGCTCGACGAGGTTGGACGACCAGACGCCGTCGGACGGCGCGACCCCCGTGCCGCCGGGCGTGCCGCCGGGCGCGCCCGCGCTCGCGGGCGGGGCGCCGAGCGCGCGCCGCTCGAAGAAGTCGGGCGGCAGCGTCGCGGGGGCGGGCGGCGCGATCACGTCGGGGACGGTCACGGGCGCCGGCAGCGGCGGCACGGGCGTCGTCGGCGCGGTGGGGGCGGTCGCGGGCGCCGGCGCGGCGGGCGGGGCGGGCGCGCGCGGCGTGGGCGGCGCGGGCGCGGGCGCGGGCGGCGGCGCGACGAACAGCAGCTGCTCGGGCGGCGGCTCGTCGGGCGCGGCGGTCGCGCGTGCGGTGCCGACGGCCGCGGCGCCGATGACCGCGGCGTGCAGGACGACGCTCGTGACCAGCCCGCGCGTCGAGCGGCGGGACGGGCGGCGGGACTCGGGCAGGTGCAGCATGCGGGCGCTCGCGGTGCGGGTCGTCGGCGCGGGCGGATCCCGCGGCCGGTCCTCGCCACGATGTATCGCGCACATGAACCACCGATGGCGGGCGCGTGAGACGTTCATGAACGTGGGATGACGCCTGCGTGAACCGCACATGAAGGAACGATGACGTCGCGTCGCGCGCGTCGCGTGGCCCGGAGCGTGCGCCGCGAGCGGGCATGGACCGCCGCACCTTCATCCACGGCGCCGCCGCGTCCCTCGCCGCGCACGCCGCCGTGACCACGACCGACGCCCCCTCCGTCGCCGCGATGGCGACGCGCCCGATCCCGCGCACGCGCGAGCCGCTGCCGGTCGTCGGACTCGGCACCTGGCAGACGTTCGACCCGCAGCGCCGCACGGCCGAGGCGCTCGCGCCGCTCGAGGCGACGCTGCGCGCGCTGCGCGACGCCGGCGGACGCGTCGTCGACTCGAGCCCGATGTACGGCGCGTCCGAGGCGGTCGCCGGCGAGCTGGCGGAGCGCGCCGCGCTGGGCGACGCGCTGTTCTGGGCGACGAAGGTGTGGACGCGCGGCGAGAGCGAGGGCGTGCGGCAGATGGAGGAGTCGATGCGGCTGCTGCGGCGCCGCACGCTCGACCTGCTGCAGGTGCACAACCTCGTCGACTGGCGCACGCACCTGCGCACGCTGCGCCGCTGGCAGGAGCAGGGACGCGTGCGCTACGTCGGCGTCACGCACTACCAGACGAGCGCGTTCGCGGACCTCGAGGCGATCGTCGCGCGCGAGCGCATCGACTTCGTGCAGCTCCCCTACTCGGTCGCGCTGCGCGACGCGGAGCAGCGCCTGCTGCCGGCGGCGCAGGCGTCCGGCGTGGCCGTCCTCGTGAACCTGCCGTTCGGCGGCGGCGGGCTGCTGCGCCGGCTGGGGAGCGAGCCGCTGCCGATGCACGTGCGCGCCTGGGCCGCGAGCTGGCCGCAGGCGCTGCTCAAGTTCGTGCTCGCGCACCCCGCGGTGACGTGCGTGATCCCCGGCACCTCGAATCCGCGCCACATGGCGGACAACGCGGCCGCGGGAACGGGGCGGCTGCCGGATGCGGGGGAGCGGGCGGCGTTGCTGCGCGCGCTGGAGCTGTGAGCTGCGGGATCCCTGGGGCTGCGGGACTGCGGGGCTGCGGGGCTGCGGGGCTGCGGAACGGCCGCTCGGGATGCGTCGTTGCGCTGGACCCGAACGGCGAACGGCCAAGGGGATGAACGTCTGAGAACGTCTGATGACGACGGAGGGCTCCGCGTGGTGACGAATGACATCGCACCACGCGGAGCCCTCCGTTGTCATCCGCCGTTCTCAGATTCTCATCCTGTCCAATCGCTCTTGTCGTTTCCCTGCGCCGGGCCCGAACGGCGGACGGCGTGAGACAGGATTGACAGGATCGAACGGATTCGAAGCTCCGCGTCAGTGCGAGGAACGTCGCGCCGTGCGGAGCTCTCAATCCTGTCCATCCTGTCAATCCTGTCTGAAGCAGTTCGCTCGCCCATGCATCACGACGCGAGCTGCCCACGCACGCCGGAGCCTCCCGAGGTCCTTCCGCAGCCCCGCAGTCCCCGCAGCCTGCCAGCCGCCCCTCACTCCCCGCGCGGCAGCACCCCCGTCCGCGCCGCGCCGGGCAGCGCCCCGAACACCTCCTCCGACTGCACCGCCGCGCCGACGGCCTGCAGCGCGCGCAGCATCTCGTTGCGCGCCTTGTCCAGCACCGACGAGTAGAGCCAGCGGTACCAGACGAGCGCGAGCCCCGCGAGACCCGCGCCGATCGCCGCCGCCGGGCCGAGCACCGCGGCGCTCGCGACCGCCGCCCCCGCCTCCGCGAGGACCCCGCCCGTCATCACGCCGCCGACGCTTCCCGCCGCGCCCGCGATCCACTGCGACGCGCGCACGTTGCGCCGCACGCCGGGGCGCAGGTCGCACGTCATCGTGAGCTCGGTGCGGCCCGACTCGCCGGGGAGCGCGCGCAGCGTGACCTGCACCTGCGCCGCCTCCAGCTGGTGGCGCGTGCCGAGCCAGTAGCGCGAGTACATGTCCATCGCCATCACGGGGCCCGGCAGGTCGAACACGATCACGCCGCCGTCGAGCGGATGCGCGCCGACCGTCTCGCGCAGCTGCAGGTCGTACGGCGACTGCTGCAGCACCATGCCGAGCGCGCGCAGCGTGCGCGCCGGCGTCGCGTGCACGACGTGCGAGACGCCGAGGCTGCGCTCGCGCGTCTTGAGGAAGAGCGACGCCTGGCGCTCGCTGACGCCCATCGGCTCGGGCGTGGCGGCGAGCGCGCCGCGCGGCAGCTCGGCGAGCGCCATCGCGACGTACTGCCGCGAGATCCCCGCCTCCTCCGCGGCGTCGGCCACGTCGGCCAGGCGGTAGCCGTCGTCGGCGAGCAGCGGTCCGGCGCCGGCGCGCGTGCCCTCCGCTCCGGGCGCGTCGGCAGCGTTGGAGGCGCCGCCCGACCCGAGCGCGGGCGTGCCCGCGGACGTCGGCGCGCGCTGCAGCAGGTCGCGGCGCTCCTCCAGTCGGCGCAGCGCGTCGGCCTGCAGCTGCGCCGCGCGGCGCCAGATCGCGGCCGCCTGCCCCTGGCTCACGCTCGCCGGCAGCCCGTCGGGGAGCGTCGACGGCAGCGCGCGCGCCGCGGCCGGCGCCTCCGCGAGCGCGCGCTCCAGCGCCTCGGCGAGCGCCTCGCCGGTGGCGTAGCGGGCGTCGGGCGACTTCTCCAGACAGCGGTCGACCACCGCCGCGAGCGACGCGGGCACCGACGGCGCGACGCTCGCCAGCGGCGGCGCGGCGCGCGTGGCGTGCGCGACGAGCACCGCCGGCCCGCGCACGTCCTCGAACGGCAGCCGCCCGCTCAGCGCCTGGTAGGCCACCACGCCGAGCGCGTACAGGTCGCTGCGGCCGTCGAGCGCGCCGCCGGAGACCTGCTCGGGGCTCATGTAGTGCAGCGTCCCGAGCACGTGCCCCTCGAGCGTGAGCCGCTCGGCGCCGCCCTCCTCGAGCAGCGCGTCGCTCTGGCGCGCGATCCCGAAGTCGGTGACGAGCGCGCGTCCCGACGCGGTGCCGTGCGCGGGGCGCTCGAGCAGGATGTTCTCGGGCTTCACGTCGCGGTGCACCACGCCCCGCGCGTGCGCGTAGGCGAGCGCCCACGCGACCTCGCGCAGGATGCGCACGGCGTCCACCGGCGCCAGCGGGCCGCGGTCGCGCACGCGGTCGGCCAGCGACTCGCCCTCGACGTAGGCCATCGCGAAGTACGCGACGCCGTCCGCCTCGTCGGCGTGGTGGACGGGGACGATGTTCGGGTGCGACAGCCGCGCCGCCGTGCGCGCCTCGCGCAGGAAGCGCTCGCGCACGTCGGGCTGCTGCGCGAGCGCCGGCGGCAGCACCTTGAGCGCCACCAGCCGGTCGAGCCGCCGCTCGCGCGCGAGGTACACGACGCCCATCCCGCCGCGCCCCAGCTCGCGCTCCAGCGTGTAGCCGGTCAGCGCGCGGGCGACGGCGGACGTGAGCGCGTCGTGATCGGGGGAAGGGTGCGTCATCGACGGGGCTGCGGACTGCGGACTGCGGATTCTACACGACGGGGCGTCCCGACGCGCGATCCGCGGCCCGCAGTCCGCAGCGCCCGCGCGTCAGCCCTCGCGCTCGACGCCCAGCCGCTTCATCTCCGCGGCCATCGCCTCCTGCTTCTGGCGCAGCGTCGCCTCGTTCGCGCGCATGAACTCGATGTTCTCCTTGTTCGCCTTCATCTCGCGCACGAGCGAGTCCTGGTTGTCCTTCGGGCGCATCTGCAGCACCGAGCCGGCCATCGCGCTCTGCAGCATCGCCATCGTGATCGTCGCGAACTCGCGCGGCGACAGCCCGGCCTCGCGCACCGCCTCCGCCATCACGGGCGTCCCCTCGATGCGCCGCGCCATGTCGTCGAGGCTCTGGCTCCCGTCGTCGCCGTCCTCGCTCTCCTTCGCCTCCATCGCCGCGCGCTCCGCCGGCGACAGCGCCGCCATGCGCACCGCCATGTTGCGCTGCGCGGCGTAGAGACGGTCGATCTTGTCCATGGTCAGCCGGTAGCTCGCGACGTCCGCGAGGTCCGCGTCGCCGCTCGACGTGCCCGCCGTCGCGCCGCCCGATGCCGCGGCCGGCGCGCTGCCGCCGTCGGCCGCGGGCGCGGCGTCCTTGTTGGAGCAGGCGACGGCGAGCAGCAGCGCGGCCAGCGGCCAGGGCGATCGGAGCGACATGTGGCGGGTCCCGCGTTGGAGGTGAGCACCGTGGATGGAGCGCGCAACGATAGCGCGACGCCCCGCGGCGCCGCCAATGTCAGCCGACCCATGCGCCGGACGCGGCGTCCACGCCGCGCGGCCGCACGAGCGCGACCTGCACGTCCATGACGTTCGTGTGCGTGGGGCCCGTGCGCAGCAGCGCCTGCGCGGCGTCGAGGAAGGGATGCGCGTCGTTGTCCGCCAGCGCGCGCGCCGCGTCGCGCCCGCGCGTCGGCGCGCGCGTGCGCGCGTCGGCGATCGTGCGCGGCGTGGCCCACGCACCGGCGGCGTCGGTCGGCCCGTCGATGCCGTCGGTGCCGCCGCTCAGCACCGCGAGGTCGGCCCCGGCGTCGAGGATCCCCGCGCGCACCATGTCGTCGAGCGCGAGCGCGGCGGCGAGCGTCAGCTCCTGGTTGCGACCGCCGCGCCCCGCGCCGCGCACCGTCACCGTCGTCTCGCCGCCCCACAGCAGGCAGACCGGGCGCCGCGCCGCGACCGCGCGGGCGAGCGCGGCGCGCGCCACCGTGCGGCCGGCGTCGCGCGCCTCGCCGCGCAGGGCGGCGCCGCACACGGTCGCGTCGTAGCCCAGCGCCGTCGCCGCCCGGCGCGCGGCGGCCAGCGCGTCGCCCACGCCGCCGAGCAGGTGCAGCGTGAGCGCGTGCGCCGTCGTCGCGGCCGGAAGCGCGGTCGGCGACGCCGAGCGCGTCAGCCGGGCGCGCACCGCGTCGGACGTCGTCGCCCAGGCGTCGTGCGCGCGCAGCACGCGCACCGCGTCGGCCGGCGTGGCGCGGTCGGGCACCGTCGGCCCGCTGCCGATGACGCCCGGATCGTCGCCGACGACGTCGGAGAGCACGAGCGTCGCGACGTCCGCGCGCGTCGCGGCGGCCAGCCGGCCGCCGCCGAGCAGGGAGAGCTGCTTGCGGACCGTGTTGAGCGACGCGATGTCGGCGCCCGCGCGCTGCAGCCGCGCGACGATCGCGCGCACGTCGTCGGCCGGCACGCCCGGCGCCGGCGCGGCCCACAGCGCCGACGCGCCGCCGGAGAGCAGCACGAGCAGCAGGTCGTCGGGCCCGCACGCCGCCGCGCGGGCGAGCGCGTCGCGCGCCGCCTCGGCGCTCCGCGCGTCGGGGAGCGGATGCGCGGCCTCGCGCACGGCGATCGCGGTCGGCGCGCGCACGCCGGCGGGCCGCTGCGCGACGTAGCCGTGCGGCACGACCACCGCGCCCTCGATCGCGCGCACGCCGGCCGCGCGGAGCACCGGCTCGATCGCGCCGGCCGTCGCCAGCGCCGCCTTCCCCGCGCCGACCACCACCACGCGGTCGTACCGGGCGAGCGGGCGCGGCGCGAGCCCGTCGATCCCCACGCGCGCGAGCAGCCGCGGCAGCAGCGCGCCGGGCATCGCGCCCGCCACCGCCGCGGCGTGGATCCGCCGTGCGTCGTCGACCGACGTGCTCATGCGCGCGCCGCGCGCGCCGCGCGCGCCGATGCGCCGCCGGACCGCCACAGCCCGTCACCGTCGGGCCGCCCAGTCCGCCGCGCAGTGTACGCCGGCGCACGAAAGCGGCGCGCGATCGCATCGACGGGCACGACCGATGCCTTCTCCGCTGGTCCACGCGACGCATCGGACAGCGCGCGACTCACCCGGGACAGGAGCAGCCTCATGACGGATAGCACGCGCAAGAGCGGCGAGCAGATCGAGCTCGAGGGGAAGGCGAAGGAGCTCGGCGGGCGCATGAAGGACGCGCTCGGCGATCTCACCGGCAACCCGCGCCACGACGTCGAGGGCAAGATGGACAAGCTCGAGGGCAAGGCGAAGCAGAAGCTCGGCCGCGCCCAGAGCGAGCTCGACGACGTCGAGGCCACGCGCAAGCGCGACACGCTCTGACGAGCGGCGCCGCGAGCGCAGCGCGATCGACGGACGACGGGGGCGGCGTGGGTGATCACGCCGCCCCCGTCGCGTGCGGTCGCGTGCGGTCGCGTGCGGTCGCGTGCGGCCGGCGGTACGCTGCCGCGCAGAGCGGGAACGCCGATCGGACGCGGAGACTTCGTTCCGCGAGTGTGCCCACGCCGTGGAGCGCGGACGCACGGGGCAGGCGCGGCATGGGGTCGCGATGCCCGGATACGCACTCTCGTGCAGAGGAACGACCATGCGACGGATTCGCGAACGGGATGGGATGGGGCGGACGATGCGGCGCGTCTCGCTGGCATGTGCGACCACGCTGCTCGTCGCCGCGTGCGGCGGCGGCGGCGACACGGCGGCCGACTCCGCGACGGGCATGACCGCCGGCACGGCGGCCTCGGGCACGACGACCGGCGCCATGGCCGGCGACTCGGCGGGGATGATGGCGCCCGGCACCGCCGCCGGCACCGGTGCCTCGCTCGCCGATCCGAGCACCACGGCGCAGCTCGACAGCGTCGCGACGGCCGCGCGCTCGGGCCTCACCTCGCTCGCCCCGGCCGTCGCGGTGCCGCTCATCCAGTCGCTCGAGGACAAGCTCGACAACTCGAACGATCCGGCGCTGACCGACATCGCCAAGGATCTCGAGAAGCTGCGCGAGGAGCTGTCGGACGACACGCCCACCGGCGCCGACATCGCCAGCGTCCTGGAGCGCCTCGGTCCCAAGGTCACGACCGTCGCCGGCCGTGGCGGCGCGGCGTCGGCGACGCTGACCGCGATCGGCAACGAGCTGTCGCGCGCCGCGACGCAGCTCCGCGGCGGCCGCTGATCGGCGCGCCGCTCGCGCCCGCCGGCGGGCGGTGAACGGGGGGCGGACCGCTCAGGCGGTCCGCCCCCCGTCTCGTCGCGGCTCCCGCGCGTCGTCCGCGCCGCTGCCCGAGCGCGTCGCCACGCCCTTCACGTCGTCCACGTCGTCGCCGGCCAGCACGGTCGCCACGCCGCCCATCCCCGGGACGTGCCGCGCGGCGATCGCGATCGCCACCGTCAGCGGCACGGCGAGCAGCGCGCCCAGCGCGCCCCACAGCCATCCCCAGAACACGATCGACACCAGCACGCCGAGCGGCGACAGCTGCATCAGGCGCCCCTCGAGCTTCGGGTCGACGACGTTGCCGAGGACGATCTGCATCGCGCCGAAGGCCAGGAAGACGGCGCCCACGCGCCCGAGCCCCCCGCCACCGCCCCCCGCCGACTCGGCGAGCGCCATCAACGTCGGCGGCACGACCGCCAGCAGCGACCCGATCGTCGGCACGTACTCGAGCAGGAAGCTGAAGAGGCCCCACACCCAGGCCAGCGGCAGCCCGAACGCCAGCGCCAGCCCCGCGCTCGCGGCGCCCGTCAGCAGGCTGGTGAGCGTCTTGACCCAGACGTAGCGCCGGAACGCCTGCGCCGACTCGTCGACGATGGCCAGCGTCCGCTGCGCGCTCCCGTCGGACAGCGCCTGCCGGAAGCGCCGGCGCAGCTCGCCCTCCTCGGCCATCGCCAGCACCGCGACGGCCAGCGCGAGCCCCAGCTCGGTCAGCGCGCTGCCGAGCGCGCCCAGCGCCCGCCCGACCGGCCCGGCGACGCTGCTCGCCCCGCCCGACGAGCCGCCGCCGCCCTGCCCGCCGCCGCCGATCGAGATCCCGTGCTGCGACGCCCAGGCGCGCGCGCGGTCGGCGGCCGACGTCAGCGCCTCGCGCCGATCGGCGAGCTCGCGCCCCACCTCGGACAGCGCCCACCCCAGCGCGCCGAGGAAGGCCAGCACGCCGGCGACGAGCGCCAGCCCGGCGATCGTGAGCGCCAGCCAGTCGGGGACGACGCGGGCGAGCCGGGCGCGCAGCGGCTGCGCCAGCATGGCGAGGAAGATCCCGGCGACGAGCGGCGCCAGCACCGGACGGCCGACCTTCAGCGCGGCCACGGCCAGGACGACGCCGAGGAGGGTGGCGAGCGCGCGTCCAGCGACGCGGCGTGGCGGGGTCAGGGGCACGGCGGTCATGCGGGCCCCTCGGGCAAGTCGCGCACCTCGCGCCGACCCTCTAGGCTTCGGCCGTTCCTTCACCGAGCCGCATGGGATCCGAGTTCCTCGCCTACCTCCGCCTGGGCGTCGCGCACATCGCCGACCTCGCGGGCTACGACCACATCCTCTTCGTCGCCGCCCTCACCGGCGGCTACACGTTCGGGGCGTGGCGCCGCCTGCTGGTCCTCGTGACCGCCTTCACCGTCGGCCACTCGATCACCCTCGCGCTGGCGACGCTGCGCCTCGTGACGGTGCACGCGGCGCTGATCGAGACGCTGATCCCGGCGACGATCCTCGTCACGAGCCTGGTGGCGGTGATCCAGTCGCGCCGCCCCGACGAGGCACGCCCCTGGAAGCGCGGGGGGTACCGCGGCGCCGACGACGGCCCGCGCGGCGGCGCCCTGCTCTACCTGCTCGCGCTGGGCTTCGGCCTGATCCACGGCCTCGGCTTCTCCAACTACCTGCGCGCGCTGCTCGGCGCCGAGTCGTCGATCGCGATGCCGCTGCTCGCGTTCAATGTCGGGCTGGAGGCGGGGCAGCTGCTGATCGTCGCGATCACGCTGCTGGTGGGCGCGGCCGTCGCGCGCCTGCTGGGCGCGCGCCGCGACTGGGTGCTGCTCCTCGCGGGCGCGACCGGCGGGCTCGCCCTCGTCCTCCTGATCGAGCGCCTCGGGGCACCGCGCGCCTGAGCGGGGGTACCCTCTCCAGGTCCCGCTCGGCTCGTCCCGCGTCCCGTACGGCTCGTCCCGCGCGTCCGACGCGCCAGGGCCCGCGCGCGTAGCATCCGCGCGGGCTCTTCGCCGTCCTCTCTCTCCCCCTCCACGATCTGATGTCCGACCTCCGTCTCCGCGCGGCGCTCGCCGTCGCCGGCCTCCTGGCCGCGGCCCCCGCGGGCGCGCCCCTGGGCGCGCAGCAGTGGCTCGACTCGAGCGCGAGGAGCGAGCGCACCAACCGCTCGGTCTTCCGCGCCCTCGAGGAGCTTCCCCCGCCCAGCCAGACCCGCTCGGCCTCGGGCGCGCCCGGGCCGCGCTACTGGCAGCAGCGGGTCGACTACGTGATCCGCGCGACGCTCGACACCGTGCAGCAGGCGGTGACCGGCAGCGAGCGCGTCACGTACCACAACAACTCGCCCGACACGCTGCGCTTCCTCTGGTTCCAGCTGGACCAGAACATCGACGATCCGCAGAGCCGCGCGAACCTCGCGACGCCCGCCGTGCCGTCGCGCCTGAGCGCGGCCGCCCAGCGCGCGCTCGCCGCCGAGCCGTTCCAGGGCGGCTACACGCTCTCGCGCGTGCAGACCGTGAACGCCGCCGGCGTGAAGCGCGACGCGAAGCGCGTGCTCAACAACACGGTGATGCGCGTCGACCTGCCGACGCCGCTCGCGCCGGGGAAGACCGCCGTCGTCGAGATCGACTGGCGCTTCCTCGTCCCCGAGGGCGGGCAGAACGGCCGCGGCGCCAAGGAGAAGGTGAAGGACGGCTGGCTGTACGAGATCGCGCAGTGGTTCCCGCGCGCCTCGGTGTACGACGACGTCAACGGCTGGCAGACGGAGCAGTTCCTCGGGCAGGGCGAGTTCTACCTGAACTTCGGGAACTACGACGTCAGCCTGACGGTGCCGCGCGACCACATCGTCAACGCGACCGGCACGCTGCGCAATCCGGAGACGGTGATGACCGCGACGCAGCGCGCGCGGCTCGCGAAGGCGCTCACCGACACGGTGCCGACGTTCATCGTCGCGCCCAACGAGGTGGGGACGCCGGCGTCGCGCCCCGCGGGCACGGGCGCGCTGACGTGGCGCTTCACGGCGGAGAACGTGCGCGACTTCGCGTGGGTCTCGAGCAAGACGTACGTGTGGGACGCGGCCGGCTTCCGCTACGCCAAGGGCGGTGCCACCGATGGGCGCGTGGTCGAGATCCACTCGCTCTATCCGCGCGACGCGATGCCGCTGTGGGACAAGGTCAGCACGCGCGCGACCATCCAGACGATGAAGACGTACGGCCGGATGGCGTTCGAGTACCCGTACCCGAAGGCCGTCAACGTGCACGGCCCGGTGTTCGGGATGGAGTACCCGATGATCGCGTTCTGCGGCGCGCGCCCGAACCCGGACGGCACGTACACGGACGCGACGGAGAAGGCGCTCATCAGCGTCACGATCCACGAGGTCGGGCACAACTGGTTCCCGATGATCGTCGCCAGCGACGAGCGCCGCTGGACGTGGATGGACGAGGGCGTCAACTCGTTCCTGCAGTACTACGCGGAGCAGGACTGGCAGCGCGGCTATCCGAGCCGCCGCGGCCCCGCCAGGAACATCGTCGGCTACATGAAGGACACCGCGCAGGTGCCCATCATGACCGAGTCGAACGACATCCAGGCGAACTTCGGCAACAACGGCTATTCCAAGCCCGCGGCCGGCCTCGTGATGCTGCGCGAGAAGGTCCTCGGCGACTCGCTGTTCGACGCGGCGTTCAAGGAGTACAGCCAGCGGTGGATGTTCAAGCATCCGCAGCCGGGCGACTTCTTCCGCTCGCTCGACGACGGCGCGGGCGAGAACCTGAGCTACTTCTGGCGCGGCTGGTTCTACACGACGCACGCCAACGACCAGGCGGTCGCGAACGTGCAGTCGCAGGCGGCCGACTCGCTCATCGGGACGACGGCGCGCGGCAGGCGCTACGTGCGCGTGACGCTCGAGAACCGCGCGGGCCTCGTGCTCCCGGTCGAGATGGACGTGACCTTCGCCGACGGCTCGGTGAAGCGCGTGAAGCTGCCGGTCGACATCTGGCGCGGCAACGAGAAGCGCTTCACCTACGGCTTCTTCGCCGACCAGGAGGTCGCGGGCGTGCTGCTCGACCCGGACGAGGGGTTCGCGGACGTCGACCGCTCGAACAACGCGTGGGGCAAGCCCGCGACGCCCGCCGCGAAGCCGATCAGCTGAGCGCGGGGTATCACGGAGCATGACGACGATGCGGCGCGACGGGACGGAGCGACGGATGGTGGCGCGGGTGCGGACGGCGGTGCGCGGGTGGACGCGTGGCTGGACGCGCGTGGCCGCGCCGGCGCTCGCCGTCCCCGCCCTCGCCGATCCGGCGGCGCTCGCGCCCGCCGCGTCGGCGTCGACCGTGCCGGCCGCAGCGGCCGTCGCGCACGACGTCCACGTCTCGCACATGCGCGTCGTGGTCGAGGGCCCGACGGTCGCCGCGCAGGTGCGGCTCTTCCACGACGACCTGCAGGACGCGGTGCGCAACCACGCCCGCGCGCCGCAGCTCGTGCTCTCGTCGGCGGCCGGCGACTCGGCGTTCGCGCGCTACTTCGCGCAGAGCGTCGGCGTCACGGCCGACGGCGTGCGGCTCGCGCCGCGGCTGCTGCAGGCGCGCGACGAGCGCGACGCGGGCGGCGTGCCGATGCGCGTCTACACGGTGGAGTACGCGGCCGCGCGCCCCGTGCGGCGGCTGGCGCTGCGCGACGCGCTGCTGTTCGAGCACTTCCGCGACCAGCAGAACCTCGCCGTCGTGCTGCGCCTGCCGGGCGACCGGCGCACGTCGCTCTTCTTCGCCTCGGGCGACACGAAGGAGCAGGTCGTCCCGCTCTGACGCACCGCGCTCGCCGACGACCGCACGACCGCCCCGCACGCTTCGGCGCCGCGGGGCGGTCGTGCGTTCGGGAAGGCGGCGTTCAGCGTATCAGCGCGGGAAGCGCTCGCGCAGCACGGCCGCGGTGTGCGCGTCGGCCGGCAGGAACGCCTCGATCGTCAGCTCGGCGGCGCTGGCGTCGAGCGCGGTGCCGAAGATCGTCGTCGTGCTCAGGAAGGCGAGCGTGCCGTGCGGCGACCGCACGCGCAGCGGCACGACCACGCCCGGCGCGGCCTCGCCGTCGTCGCGCGCCGCGCCCGGCGGCGGCGGATAGGCGCGCAGCTCGTCGCGCAGCGCCGCCAGCGCGGGATCGGCGGTGAGCGCGACGTCGCGGCGCAGGCGCGAGAGCACGTGCGCGCGCCACTGCGTCAGGTTGACGATGCGCGGCGCCAGCCCGCGCGGGTGCAGGCTCGCGCGCAGCGCGTTCACCGGCGGCGTGGCGAGCGCTGGATCGACGTCGGCCAGGAGGAGCGCCAGCGCGGGGTTGTACGCGACCACGGTCCAGTGCCGGTCGACGGCCAGCGCGGGGCTCGGCATGAGCGACGCGAGCAGCAGCTCCACCGCGTCGCGCACGCCACGCAGCGACGCCGCGTCGGGCGCGGGGAGCGCCTGCGCCGGCGCGTACCCGGCCGCCAGCAGGAGCGCGTCGCGCTCGCGCGGCGGGATCTCGAGCGCCTCGGCGAGCTGCTGCACCATCTCGCGGCTGGGCCGAGCGCGCCCCGTCTCGAGGAAGCTGAGGTGGCGCGCCGAGACGTCGGCGTGGAGCGCGAGGGAGAGCTGGCTGTGGCGGCGACGGACGCGCCAGGCGCGCAGCAGCGCGCCCACCGAGGCGCCGCCGTCCCGGCCCGCGTGGCCCGCATTACCTGCGACGTAATCGACGCTCCGCATGCGTCGAACTTACGTGGGGGCACCAGACGCGGCGCGCCCGCCGACGCGTCCACGCCACCCGCACATGGAGATCGCATCATGCGTGACGACACCACCACCGTCCGGACCGCGCAGGGCCCGCTGCGCCGCGCGCTGCTCGTCGACGCCGTCGCCACCGCCGGCATGGGCGCGCTGCTGCTCGCCGCGCCGCCGCTGCTGGACGCGCTGCTCGGCCTCCCGACGACGCTGACGCGCGGCGCGGGGATGGCGCTGCTCCCGTTCGCCGCGCTGCTCGCGTGGGTGGCGCGCCGCCCGCACATCCCCGCCGGCCTCGCGTGGACGCTGATCGGCGGCAACGTCCTGTGGGCGGTCGACAGCGTCATCCTGCCGCTCACGGGGTGGATCGACCCGACGCCGCTCGGCGCCGCGTTCGTCGTCGCGCAGGGGCTGGTGGTCGCCGCCTTCGCCTGGCTCGAGTGGGCGGGGCTGCGCCGCGCGACGCCCGGCGCCGCGTGACGCGGCGTTCGCGGACGGGGCGCGTGGGCGCTCGAGCGAGCGCCCACGCGCGCGCTCACCCGCTCACAGCCGGTCCGGGTTCAGCCGCCACACCGACCAGGTGAGCGCGGCCGCGTAGGCGACCCAGAGCAGGTACGGCACGAGCAGCACGGCCGCGCGCCGCCGCACGCGCGCGAACGCGACGGTCGTGGCGGCGATGGCGGTGAGGAGGACCACGACCTCGACGAAGGCCGCGCCGCCGCGCCGCCAGGCGAAGAAGAGCCAGGGCCAGAGCGCGTTGAGCGCCAGCTGCACGCCGTAGAGCATGAGGGCGCGCCGCGCGCCGCGCCGCTCGCGCACGCGCCACACGAGCCACGCCGCGCCCGCCATGAGGACGTAGAGCGCCGTCCACGTCGGCCCGAACAGCCAGGCCGGCGGCGCCCACCCGGGCCGCTGCAGCCCGAGGTAGAAGTCGCCCGCGCGCGCCGACGCGAGCCCGCCGATGGCCGCCGTCGCCGCGGTCGCGAGCACGATCACGACCGGTCCGCCCCGCGACGGCGCGGCGACGCGACGGTCGGCGTGGTGGGAGTGCGGGGCGGTGGCGCCGGACATCGCGTCCTCCGGGTGGGGCGTGAGCGCCGCGCCTGGGACGCGCGCCCCGTCCCGGCTCAGTCGAGCCCCGTGAACAGGTCGGGCGCGGGCACGGTGGGGGGCGGCTCGCCCCAGCCGTGGCGGAACGGCTCCCAGTCAAGGGTCGCGCCACCGCTCGCGCGGTACGCGTCGCCGAACCACTCGCGGTCGACGCTCAGGTGCTGCGTCGCGTGGGCGCGCAGCGCGGCGCGCTTCGCCTCGCGGTGCGCGCGCCCGTCGATCAGGTAGTCGACGCCCCAGTGCGCGGCGAGGACGTCGGGGCGCCACTCGCCGGTCGTGAGGATCGGCGCCGGCCAGACGACGCGCCGCACGCGGTGCGCGGGGCCCAGCTCGGGCGCGTAGCGCGGATCGGCCGCGGCGGTCACCGCGTCGAGCGCGAAGCGGTGGATCGCCTGGTGGTCGACGTGGTTCGAGACGCCCTTGGGGTCGAACGTCACGACGACCGCCGGCCGCTCGGCGCGTACGTGCCGCACGAGGATGGCGCGCATCGCGTCGGTGTCGGCGGCGCCGAGCTGCTTGTCCTGGTAGTCGAGCAGCGCGACGAGGTCGATGCCGAGGATGGCGCAGGCGGTGCGGAGCTCGGCCTCGCGGACGGCGGGGAGCTGCTCGCGGGTGCAGCGCGGCGGGTCGCCGGCGGATCCGGCCTGGCCGCGGGTGGCGCACACGAGGGCGACTCGGCGGCCGGCGGCGGCGGTGCGCGCGGCGGTCACGGCGAGCATGAAGCTCTCGTCGTCCGGGTGCGCGAGAAGGGCGAGGAGTCCGGCGGTGGGCGTCACGCCGGCTAAGGTAGCACGCGGCGCGGATGGACGGCGCGGTGCTCGGTGGTGCGGAGCGCTTCGGTGCGGCGCGGGTGCTGAGTGCGCGGCGGCGCTGCGGTGGCGGGGCTACGGTGCGGTGCTGGTCGACTGCGTCGCCGCGGCCCGTCGTCGACCGGTGCGGCGCGGCGTCGGCTCGGCCACCCGCGCGGTCGATGCGATCGGCGGGGCATCGCCCTCGTCGTGCTGCCGCGCGCCGGCGGACGCGTGGTCCGGGGGCGGTGCCTCGGCGGATGACGCGCCGCCGTGCGCCTGACGTCGCGCCTCGCACAGCGTGTTGAAGCACACGATCAGGTACTGCAGCCCGCCGGCGTCGCGCAGCATGTACGGCGCGAGCCCCGTGCGGCGCTTGATCAGGTTGCGGAGCGCGCTGCCGGTGCTGAACTCGAGCTGCAGCGCCACGCTCTCGACGGTGCGTCCGGGTTCGTCGAGCAGTCGCCCCGCCATGAACAGGCGGCACCAGGCGCGGAGGTCGGCGGGCGCGGGCAGGCCCGCCGCCTCCATGCGGTTGCGCAGCGTCTTGCGATGCACGCCGAGCTGCCGCGCCGCCTCGGTGACGGGCATGGGTCCGTCGGCGCCGCGCAGGTACAGGTCGATGAGCGGCCGCGCGACTGGCGGCACCACGTCCGCGAGCGCGGCGAGCACGTGGTCGGCGACCGTGCGCCGCTCCGCGTCGAGCAGCGCGGTCTGGAATGCGCACTGCGCGTCATCGTACGGGTGCGTGATGAGCTGGTGCACGCCCGCATGCATGAGAGGAACGATGGCTGACGAAGGCGTGCGCCCCGGCTCCCAGTACGCGATGATGCTCACGCTCGGGAAGTCTCGTCGGATCTCGGCGACGAGCGGCGCCGTCGGTCGTCCGTCACGATCGTGCGGCTCCAGGATCAGCACCTGGATGCTGCCCGCATGCAGGCGCTCCCGGACCTCGTCGGCCGTCAGGCAGACGCACGAGGTCCCGGTGAGCTCGCGCAGCATGGCCGTGACGCGCGCCCGGGCCACGGCATTCCCGATCAGACTGACGAGCGCCTTCTTGGTGGCTCGCATGGACAGGAGGACGGACGGAGGATGGGCAGGGACGCAGCGCGGGTGCGCGCGTGACGACGTGCGTGTGGGCTAGTGAGTCGTGCGGGTCGCTCAGGCGACGGCGAGACACGTCAGCTGATCGATCACTGCTTGTGACGCATCATCCAGAACGGCGAACCGCTTACGTGCCACCTGAGGCTTGCCCGCGCTCGCAGCGTTAGGTCGCTTGCCCTCAAGCCTAGACAGCGCCTCATCGGCCCAGTACCGCAGCTCTGCGTAACCACCGCTCGTTGCAATGGACCTCGACACTGCAAAGTACTGCGAGGCTCGTTCTACATCTCCCAGATATTCAAGCGCTTCGCCAGCCACCCTGGACCCTTGAGCCACCTGCCACGGGTCAGGCGTACGCTCAACTTCACTGACCAGGCTCGGAAGGTGAGCCAGCACGCTTTCGCGATCACCGAGGCCGACCGACGCCTGCACTACGTAGCGCAATAGATCCCATCGAATCTGTCGTTTCGGTTCTCTTGCCAAGGCTAGACGGCAAGTTGCCAGCGCAGCCCTGAACTCTCCGACTTCAATGCTCAGCGAAGTCAGGATGGTCAATGCCTCAATTTCCGCACTCCGGTTACCCCGGGCGTACTGCAGTGCCGACCAACCGTGTTCGAGAGCAAGACCATACTTCTCCGTCGCGCGAGCGGCAGACACCAATCCAAGGTGTGCGCCGACCAGTAGATCCTCGAACGGGTGGGCATCGGCCAGCGCTGCACCGAAGAAATCACGTGCAACCGGATAGTTGCCACGAGCTTGATGAATGACCCCTATTCCGAGCTTCACTCGTACGCGAAGCCAGGAGTCGTTCGCGTGCTCCGCTTGTGCTCCGGCGCTCTCGAATGCACGCAGCGCCTGTTCGAGGAAGCCGAATGTCCGTAGGGCCCGCCCTGCCTGAGCGCCGGCATATCCGCTTCTGATATCGCCGCTGGGTACCGATCCCGCCAAGAAATAGAGGGCGTTGTACGTCACCCGCAGCGCCCCCTCCGCCTCGCCCTGCTCCACTGCCCACAGCAGTTCCCGGAACCCCGCCAACTCCGGCGCCGCCCCCTCCCACCCCGCCATCACCGCGCCGACCCGCGCGAACCGCTCCTCACCGGTCACCCGCTCGGCGGTCCGCCAGAGCTCCCCCGTGCTCCGCGCATACGCCGCACGCTCCGGCACCGGCAGCGACCGCAGTCGGTCGAACACCATCGCGATCCGCAGCCAGAGCATCCACTCGTCGGCGAGCGGCTCCGGCAACGGCTCGACGAGTCCCGCGTCGGCCAGGTCGGCGCGCCACGCGCTGCAGGGGTCGAGCAGCGCGAGCTGCCGGACCACTTCCTCTTCGTCGATGCCGTGCGGCGGCGGGAGCGGAATCATCGGGCGTGGGGATCCGGGGAGGTCGGGCGGGACGCGCGCGAGGTCGCGCGTCGGGTGGACAGCCAGTAGTAGACGTCGCGCCGCGGCGCATGCGCGTCCGGTCGCTCGTGCCAGCGCGGACGCCGCACGACGCGCCAGACGCGCGCACCGTCCGCACGCCTGGGCTCGATCGAGGGAGCGCCGCCGGCCGTGGGATCGACCGGCGGCGACGCGGACGACGCATCGATCGGCGACGAATCGGCGGGCGGGAGCGCCGCTTCGCCAGGGTGCGCGTGCCCGGCGCCCGACGACGTGGACGACGGTGAGGGTCCGGCGGCCGACGGGTCGGTGCGTGGGTCGGCGCCTGGACCCGCGAGACGCGTGTCGGGCGGCAGGTGCGGAAACGGCGGCTGGTCGGGAGACATGATGGAACTCCTCCGCGGTGCGGGCACTCGCCCGCCGGCACCAGCCAGCGGGTCGGGGCGCACCTTAGCCCGTTACGTCACCCGCCCACCGTGCCGTCGCGTGCAACGCACGCACGGGAGCAGTTTCGCGTCGCCCGCGTAACGCAGAACGCCGCGCGCATGCACGGATCGCATGCGCGCGGCGCGGAGGGCTCGGCGCCCGTGTGGCGTCGACGCCTCACTTCAATCCGTACTCCACCGTCGTCACGACGCGCACCGTCTTCACCAGCTGCCCCTCCTGCGTGATCCCCGGCGCCTGGTCGCGCGGCAGAATCTCGAACACGCCCTGGCTGGCGCGGCGGATGCCGCCGAGCGACGCGCGCGAGTCGCGCGCGAACTGCTCCGCGCCCTCGCGTGCGCGCGCCGTCGCCTCCGCGATCATCGCCGGCTTGAGCGCGTTGAGCTTCGTGAACACGAACGTCGGCCCGCCCGTCCCGTACTCGCCGCCCGACGACAGCACCACGCCCGCGCTCACCAGCTCCCCCACGCGCTGGCTCGCGGCCAGCACGCGCTCCGGCTGCGTGCTGCGCACGATCAGCGTCTGCCGGATCACGTAGCGCGTCGTCACCGCGCCCCCGCCGCCGTACTGGTTCGTCGCCGCGTCGTTCACCGCGAAGTCCTGCAGCGCGACCTCGGTGCCGCTCGACGCGTCCAGCCCCTGCGCGGTGAGGAACGCGCGCACGGTGGCGAGCGATCGCTGCAGCGACGCGTTCGCCGCGCCCAGGTCGTTGTCGGCCGCCACCAGCCGCAGCGGCCAGATGGCGAGATCGGCGCGCGCCTCGCGCTCGGCGACGCCCTTCACCGACACGGTGCGGTCGGCCGTGCGCACGCGCGCCACGCCGGCGCCGGCCAGCAGCCCGGCCAGCGCGAGGCCGAGCGCGACGAGCGCCGCGGCGCCCAGGATCGAACGGGGAGATGCGGTGGTGGTCATGCCCCGAGATACCCGCGAAGGACCGCGCCCGCCACCGTATCTTCCGCGCATGCCGCCCGCCTCGCGCGTCCGCCGCCCGCTCGCGTCGCTCGCATCGCTCGTCGCGCTCGCGACCATCGTCGCCTGCGCGCGCCCCGCCGCGCCTCCCGTCGCACGCGCCGCGTCCGCGCCCCCCTGCCGCTGGCCGTCGCCGCCCGAGGTCCTGCACCAGGCGGGCGACACGCTCCACCAGCGCTGGACGGCGTCGGCCGACGCGATCCCCGACGCGTGGACGCCCGACGCGCTCCCCGCGCTGCGCGACTTCCGCGCGGCGATCGGCGCGCGGCTCCCCAGCGTCGACGCGCACGTCCTGCTCCGTCGGCAGGCCGACTACTGGGCGAGCCGCAGCGTGGCGGACGGACGCCGCGAGTCGGAGAACGGGCGCCTCGTGCTGAGCGGCGCCGTCGGCACGCTGCGGCCCATCGCGTGCCTCGAGGCGCTGCTGCTCGATCATCAGGCGGCGCGCTTCCCGATGGTCACGCGCCCCACCGAGCTGCAGGCGCTCGTGCTGCGCCGTGCGGCGACCGCGGACGAGCCGGCGCGCATCCGCGTGTACGTCGCCGCGAGCGGTGCGCCCTGGCCGCCCCGGTTCACGCCCGCCGTCGACTCGCTGGTCGCGCGCGACCTGCGCGCCGGCTGGACGGCGCACGCGCACCTGCACAACCACCCGTTCTACCTCGACCAGCAGTCGGCCGACATCGCGGGGGCGAACGCGCCGAGCCTCTCGGACGTCCAGGTCTACCGCGCGCTGCGCGAGTCGATCGGCCTCGAGCGCGCGTGGATCACCAACGGCTTCACCACCGTCGAGATCGCGGCGCGCGACTTCGCGCGGCTCAGCGTTCACGATTAGCGCACGCCCCTCCGGTGGCGCGGCGCCCGCGCGCGCCGCAGCGTACGTCGCATGACGTCCCTCCGCCCCGCATCCCCCCGCGCCGCCGCGCTCGTCCTCGCGGCGCTGTCGTCGCTCGCCGCCTGCGCGCCGCGCGCCGCCACGTCGACCGCGCCCACGGCGGCGGCCACACCCGCCGTCGATGCGCGCGACACGGCGCTCGCGCGCGCGCTGCAGGCGAAGCTCGACTCCTTGCGGACCGTAGCGCGCTTCCCCGGCGCGTCGCTCGCCCTCGCGCTCCCCGACGGCCGCACGCTCGCCCTCGCGACCGGGCTCGCCGACACCGCGCGCGGCATCCCGCTGCGCACGACCGACCGGCTGCTGCAGGGGAGCGTCGGCAAGACGTACGTCGCCGCGGTCGCGATGCAGCTCGTGCACGAGGGCGCGCTCGATCTCGACGCGCCGGTGACGCGCTACCTGGGATCGCTTCCCTGGTTCGCGCGGCTTCCGAACGCGAGCGCGATCACCGTGCGCCAGCTCATGAACCACACGAGTGGGCTCGTGCGCTACGAGTTCGATCCGCGCGCCACCGCGGTGCTGCGCGAGCAGCCGATGAAGGCGTGGACGCCCGAGGAGCGGCTCGCCTACCTGCTCGACGCGACGCCGCCGTTCGCCGCCGGCGCGGGCTGGGACTACTCCGACACGAACTACATCGTGCTCGGCATGATCATCGAGCGGCTCGCGGGTCGCCCGTACTACGACGAGCTGCGGCGTCGCATCCTCGACCCGCTGCGGCTCGCGCACACGATCCCGTCCGACCGCCCCGACCTCCCGGGCGTCGCGAACGGCTACGCGGGCCCGAAGAACGAGCTGGGAGGCTACGACGCGTCGCTCGACGCGAACGGCCGCCTGCGCATGAACCCGCAGTTCGAGTGGACCGGCGGCGGCATCGCCAGCACGACCGCCGACCTCGCGCGCTGGGGCAAGCTGCTGTACGAGGGGCGCGCGTTCGACGCGTCGCTGCTGCCGCGCATGCTCGACGGCGTGCCGTCGAAGCTCGGCCGCGACGTGCGCTACGGCCTGGGCGTGATGACGCGGCCGACCGCGCTCGGCCCCGCCTGGGGGCACTCGGGGTTCTTTCCGGGCTACGCGACCGAGCTGCTCTACTTCCCCGACCTCAGGATCGCCGCCGCGATCCAGGTCAACGCCACCGCGCCGTATCCGCGCGGGCTCGTGCCCTTCCTCGTCGAGGCGGCGCGCGTCGCGTCGGCGGCGCGCTAGCGCGTGCGCACGGCGATCCGCACGACGCGGCGGGCGCGCGCGGGCACCGGGACGCCTGACCCCTGGCGCCGGGGGGCGGGACCGTCGATCCTGCGACGATGACGACGCTCACCAATCGCGAGCACCTCGCGCGGCTCTCCGCGCTGGTCGACGCCAACGCGGCCGAGGTGTCGCGCGTGGTGGCCGACCTGGATGCCGCGCGCCTGCTCTGGCGGCCGAGCCCCGAGCGCTGGGGCGTCGCGGATTGCCTGGAGCACCTGATCACGACGGGCGGCGTGTACCATCCGCGCCTGCGCGCCGTGCTGGCGACGGCGACGCACGACGCCGCGCTCGAGGAGGCGCGCTGGTCGCCCACGTGGATGGGGCGGCTCTTCCTGCGCGCCGTCGCCCCGGGAGGGCGCGCCGTCCGCGCACGCGGGCCGTTCGTCCCGCCGCCCGGCCGCATCGACGCGTGCCCGCGGCTGCTGGCGCAGCTGGACGAGCTGCGCACGATCATCGTCGACGCGCACGGCACCGACCTGCGCGCGCTGCGCGTCGAGTCCCCGCTCTCCAAGCTGCTCACGCTGCGACTCGGCGAGGCGCTCGAGATGCTGCTCGTGCACCAGCAGCGGCACCTCGCGCAGGCGTGGCGCGTGCGGCGCTCCGCCGGCTTCCCGGCGTCGCGCGCGGGCTGACGCGACCTCGGCGTCGTCAGCGACGCAGCGGCGCGGGCGGCGGCACGAGCGTGCCCGCCGCGCTGCGCGGCAGCACCGGCGGCGCCCGGAACGCCGCGTGCCCGGAGCGCAGCGTGTACGGCACGTCGGCGGGCGCGCCGCCGGTGGGCCAGTCGTCCGCCTTGCCCGGCGAGTCGGGACGCGGGTGCGCGTTCACGTACGCGGCCACGTCGTACGCCTGCTGCGGCGTGAGCGATCGCGGCTGGCCGAGCGGCATGTTGTGCCAGATGAACGTCGCGGCGCGCTCCTGCCGCGCCATCGACGCGCCGACGGCGTACGAGCGCGCGCCCCACAGCGCCGGCACGCGCCCGCCGTTCGGATACTCCTGCCCCGCGCCGTCGGCGCCGTGGCAGCTGGCGCAGCGCGCCGCGTACACGCCCGCGCCGCGCGCCGAGTCGCCGGGATACGGCGTGGTCATCGTGTCGGTGCCGGGGATGCGCGGCAGCCCGTCCGCGCCCGGGAGGCGGTGTCCGGCGCCGAGCGGCACGCCGCGCGACAGGAAGGCGAGGTACGCGAGGATGTCCTGCATCTCGCGGCTCTCGTGCGGCAGGCGCCGCCCCGCGAGCGAGCGCGTGAAGCAGTAGTTCACGCGGTCCGCCATGCCGATCACCGCCCCGGTGCGCGCGAGGTACTTGGGGAAGCGCGCGTACGCGCCCGCCATCGGCGCGCTGTCGAAGTTGCGGCCGCCGTCCAGGTGGCAGTTGGTGCAGGCGATGCGGCCGGGCGCGTACTCCGGCAGGCTGTCGGGCGTGTGCTGCACGAGCGCGCGTCCGCGGCGGATGCTCGCGCCGAGCGAGTCGTCGGGGATCTCCGTGTCGGCGGGCGGACGCCACGCCGCGGCGTCGAAGGCGGCGGGCGTCGCGTGCGAGCCGGTCGACGTGTTCGACGCCGCTGTGCCCCCGTTCGCCGTGGTGCCGGACGGCGCGGGCGTGGCGTCAGCGCGCGGCTCGGCGCACGCGGCGGCGAGCAGCGTGGCGACGAGCGGACCGAGCATGCCGCGCATGCCGAGCGTGGCGACGTGCGGGCGGAGGCGGGCGGCGGTGAGGGGCATGCGCCCACGCTAACGGGGCGTCGCGTCCGACGAAACGGAGCGCGCGTGAGGCTTCGGTTGGCCGCGTCGGGGCGCCGGTGTCGGGTCGCGTCCGCGGCGGCGCGGTGGTACGGTCATCGCACGTCCGTCGCCCGTCGCTCACCGGAGAACCCATGACCGCCCCGACCACCGCCACCCCGAAGGCCACCGTTCCCTGCGGGCAGTGCCGCGCGCTGAACCGCGTGGACCTGTCGCGCCTGGCCGACGGCCCGCGCTGCGCGAAGTGCCGCGCCCCGCTCGCACTCGATCATCCGCTCCTGGTGAGCGACGCCGACTTCGATCGCGTGATGGCCGACAGCCCGGTGCCGGTGCTGGTGGACTTCTACGCCGACTGGTGCGGCCCGTGCCGCGCGATGGCGCCGCAGCTCGACGCGTACGCGCAGCGGAGCGCGGGGAGCGTGCTGGTCGCGAAGGTCGACACGGACCGCAGCCCGAACGTCAGCCAGCGCTTCGGCATCCGCAGCATCCCGACGCTCGCGGTCTTCGTGGGCGGGCGCGAGGCCGGCCGCGAGGTGGGCGCGGTGCCCATCCAGCGGCTGGAGGCGCTGGTCGCGGCGGCGCGCAACCGGGCGTAGGAGCGCTGCGGGCCGCGGGCGGCGGATCTCCTCCGGCTGCGGGGCTGCGGAACGACCTGGCCGCAGCCGTCGTCCCGCCGAGTCGCGTCCGTCGCGACGCAACTGCACGACGAACGGCAACGGCAGCAGGGATCGAGGTCTGATAACAGCGGATTGAGATCTGATGGCTCCGTGTGGCGGCGACGTACATCGCCCTCCACGGAGCCATCAGATCTCAATCCGATCTTCTCAGATGTTCATCCCTGCGGCTGTTGGCCTTCCATGGTCGAGCGCGAAGGCGCGACCAGAGCGGCCGTTCCGCAGCCCCGCAGCGCCGCAGCGTCGGTAGATCCGCAGCCCGCAGTCCGCAGCGCTCCTCAGCTCCCGACCCGCGCCACCACGCTCCGCACGCTGTCCGGCTTCAGCCCGCCGTTGCGGTCGTCGATCAGGTGCCACCAGTACACGACCACCTCGCGGCGGCTCGCGTCGATGCCCGGGATGTCGGCGGCGCGCACGGTCTTCCGCTCGCCGACGGCCAGCGTCGGGCAGCCGGTGCGCTGCGTGCACGGCGCCCACAGGGCGGCCGCGACCCACTCGCGCCCGTACACCGTGTAGCCGACGGGCCGCGTCGTGTTGTTGCCGAGGACGACCGCGCCGGGCGCGGACTCCACGGCGACGTTGCCGGCCCAGATGCCGCCCGTGCCGCCGATGTTGGGCGTGGCGCCGGTGCTGTCGGTGGGCGTGAGGGCCTCGGTGCCGCCGTCGCACGCCGCGAGGGCGCAGAGGGCGAGCGTGGACAGGAGATGGGAGAAGGTCGGTCGCATGCCCCTGCTACCCGTGCGCGCCGCGGCGCGTCACCGGCGGCGCACTCCGCCGCTCAGGGCGTGGCCAGCACGCGCTCCAGCAGCGCCGCCAGCCGGTAGCCGGCGAGCGTCACCTGCGGCTCGGCGGCCCGCCGCACGCGGTCGCGGTAGCCGGCCGGCACGGCGGGCATGCTGTCGGCGATCCCGACGTACGCGTGGCGCTGCGCGATCACGAGGCTCTCGCGCGCCCAGCGCTCCGGCGCCGCGTCCGCGACCGAGACGCGCCACCGGTCGGCCGGGAACGCGCGCGCCAGCCGCGTCGCCCACTGCTCGGCGCGCGCGAGCTTCGCGTCCGCGCCCGACTGGCGCCCGCCGCGCCCGCCCGGCCGACGTCCCGGCGAGCGGTCCATCGCGTCGTCCCACAGCGCGTGCAGGTTCGTGCTCCCGAGCGGCACGCCGTTGCCGCCGCGGTCGCCCTCGGGCTGTCGCGCGGTGACGCGCGAGCTCACGTGCAGCGGCTGGTGGACGTCGCCCACGAGGTGCAGCAGCCACGCGAGCGCGATCGCGCGGTCGGGGGCGGAACGGGCGCCGTCGCGCACGAGGGTCGACAGCGCGCCGATCCGCTCGACCACGTTCTCGCGCTCCGCCGCCATGCCGGGGACCTCCACCGCGCGGCCGGCCGCGTCGAGGCGCCAGTACGTGTTCGCGTAGTGCCAGCCGCCGTGGTGGTAGCGGCGGTAGCGGGCCGCCTCGCCGCGGTCCTTCACGATGTCCGCCCACGTCGCGGCGCGCACGAACAGCGCGCGGTCGCGCGCCTCCGGTCCGCCGGCGTTGGGGCGCAGCTGCGCCAGCCCCGCATCCGCCGGCGCGGCGCGCAGCAGCGCCACCGCGCGGGCGCGCGCCGTCGGCGACAGCCGCTGCCACGCGACCGAGGCGACGGTCAGGTGGCCGACCTCGTCCCACGCCCGCGCAGGGGTGGGTACGACGGGGAGCGCCACGGCAGCGAGCGCGAGGAGCACGCGGCGAGCGCGGCGCGGGCGGATCATGCCGGCATACTACGCGCGCCGCCCGTCGCCCGATACCGGACGTGGGGCCGCCGGCGGCGTCGGGCCGCCGCGTGCGGGGACGGGCCGCGGCGCCGCGACGCGCGGTCCCGCGTACGGCCCCGCGGGGCGCGACGGCGCACGCTCGAACGCGGGTGCCTCGCGCGACGACGGCACCGACGACGACGCGTGCGCCGGCTCCGCCTCGTGCGTCGACGACGTGTCGGGCGCCGCATCGGGCGCGTGCTCCGGATCCGCGGGCCCGGTCGCGTCGGTGGGCGCGGGCGCGTCGTTCAGCAGCCGCAGGTGCACCTCGAAGCGCGCGCCCTCGCCCGGCGCGCTGTCGACGGTGATGAAGCCGCCGTCCTGCTCCACGATGCCGAACGCCGTCGCCAGTCCCAGCCCGGTGCCCGAGCCGCTCACCGCGCCGCCGGCCGACTTGGTCGTGAAGAACGGCTCGAAGATGCGGTCGCGCGTGGCGGCGTCCATGCCGACGCCCGTGTCGCTGACGGTGAGCACCGCCCACGCGCGCGGCGCGTCGGCGCCCGGCGCGACCGTCTCGCGTCGCGCGGTGGCGACGGTGAGCGTGCCGCCGGCGGGCATCGCGTCGCGCGCGTTGACGGCGAGGTTCATCAGCACCTGCTCCAGCTGCCCCACGTCGGCCAGGACGACGAGCGGCGACTCGGCGAGCCGCGTCTCCACGCGCACGCGGTCGCCCGCGAGGCGCTTCACGAGCCGCTCGGCGTCGCGCACCACCTGCCCGAGATCGACCTCGCGGCGGTCGACGTGCTGCTGGCGGCCGATCGTGAGCAGCTGCCGCGTGAGCGTCGTCGCGCGCGTGACCGCGTCGCCCGCCTCGGTTAGCTCAAGGCGCAGCAGGCTGTCGGCGGGCAGCTCCTCGAACACGTTCTCGAGGTTCACGCGCACGATCGTCAGCAGGTTGTTGAAGTCGTGCGCGACGCCGCTCGCCACGCGGCCGATCGCCTCCATCTTCTGCGCCTGCTGCAGCTGCCGCTCGAGCATCACGCGCGCGCGCTCGGCGGACGCGCGCGCCGTCTCGTCCAGCGCCGTCACGATGCGCACCCGCCGGCCGCCGAGCGCCGCGTCGTGCGCGACGACGAGGACGTCGAGCTGCTGGCCGCTCCTCGTCACGTGCCGCACCAGGCGGCGCGTCGTGTCGCCGTCGCGGTGGTCGCGCGCGAGACTCTCCACGACCGGGACGTCCGACGGCGGCCGGATGTCGCGGATCGTCATGCCGAGGAACTCCTCGCGCGACCAGCCGTAGTGCGCCGTCGCCGCGTCGTTCACCGCCAGGAACTCGAGCGTGTCGGCGTCGAACAGCCACATGGGGAGCGGCGCGCGCTCGAACAGCAGCTGGTCGCGCAGCGCGCTCTCGCGCAGCGCGTCGTTGGCCGCCTCCAGCTCCACCGTCTGGTCCTGCAGCTGCTGCGTCTGCAGCTCCAGCTCCGTCGCCTGCTCGCGCAGCTGCTCGTTCGCCAGCTCCAGCGCGAGCGCCTGGTCCTCCAGCCGCTCGCGGCGCGTGGCCAGCTCGCCCGCCTGCTCGCGCAGCCGCGCGGAGGTGCGCGCCTGCTCCTCGGCCTGCGCGCGGGCGCGGGCGAGCAGGCGCGTGAGCGTGAGGTGCACGGCGACGGCGACCACGGCGGACAGCAGCACGCCGCCGACGAGCAGCATGAGCGTCAGGTCGCGCACGGCCGCGTCGTCGCGCTCGCGGTCCGCGACCGCGCGCTGCACCTGCGCCTCGAGCGCCTCGAGCTCCGCGCGCAGCGTGTCCATCGCGATCGAGCCGCGGCGCACGCGGTCGGCGAGCGCCGGGCTCGCGACGCGCGTACGGCCCGCGCGCGCCGTGCGCAGCATCGAGTCGGTGAGCGCGATGCGCTGCAGCGTCGCGGCGCGGAAGGCGCGCACGCGCGGCCCGAGCGTCGGCTCGGTGCGCATCAGCGTGTCGATCGCGTCGACGTCGCGGAGGACCTGCTCCTCCCAGCCGACGGTCCCCACCAGCAGCGCCGAGTCGCCGGTGAGGGCGAAGCCGCGGGCATCGATGACGGCGTCGGCGACGCGCGCGTGCACGCGCTCCACGATGCGCAGCGCCTGCTCGGTCTGGCGCACCTCGCCCGCGGTGCGCGACGCGCGGCGCAGGGCGACGCCGCTGGCTCCGCCGATCGCGAGGATCAGCGCCGCCGGGGCAGCCGCAATGAAGAGGGGACGGAGTCGAAGAGGCGACACGCGACGGGCGCGCCGCGGTGGGGCGGCGCTGGAGACACGAGGCGGCGCGCCAACAACAGTGGCCCGCGCACGGCAGCGTACATCAGTAGCGGAGTCGCCCCCCCGATGCGAGGGTCGCGGCCGCCCCGAATACCCGACGAGCGGTGATCGTGGTCACAGGCCCCGACGATCGCGCACGCGCGGTTCGTCGTCCGCCGTCGACGTGGCACGACAACCCATGCCAGATGGCAGCGCCGTCATGCTCCGCGGAGACGCCGCGCACCGGCGTCCAACGGGCGGCACGCTTCGTTCGTTAGGGGAGCGTGGTCGCGACGTCGCATCGGTGTGTCGCGCCGTCCGAGCACACACTCCGACCCATGCTCCAACCGGCTCCCCACTCCTGTTCCGCGCCCCGCCCGCGCTCCCGCGCGCGTCCGCTCGCCCTGCCGCCGTCGACGCGGCGGCGCGCGGCGCGCGTGCGGCGCCGCTCGCTCGCGTCGTACGCCGCGCTGCGCCGCGCGCTGGGCACGCTGCTCGCGCTGCCGCCCGAGTCGCCGGAGGACGCCGAGCGGGCGGTCGCCGCGATCATGCAGCGGGTGCGCGCCGGCTGAGACGCGTCGCACGGCCGTGAGGGCGCGGGAGCACCGCGCCCCCAGGCGACGTCCTCAGGGCGCCATCGTGCCGACGAGCATCACGTGCGCCTTGGGCGTGCCGGGGAACATGAGCCACGGCTCGCTGCGCGACGGCGTCTCCGAGATGCCGGTCGTCGCGCCCGTCGCGCCGGGCATGTAGTAGACGAAGAGCGGGCGCGCGCCGGTCGCCCGGCCGGTCGCGGCGTTCCAGCTCCCGGCGGGTCCGGTGAGCGTGTAGAGCGCGCCGCCGGTGCGCGGCATGGCCAGGCGTCCGGCGGCGATCTCGCGGAAGCGCGTCGAGTCCACCTGGTCGCCGCGCACGCCCTGCGCGCGGAGCGCGCGGCCGCGCGCCATGAACGGCTCCAGCGTGCGGTGATAGCACGCCACGTGGAAGTCCTCGCGCGCCGGGTCGTCGGCCAGGCAGCGCATGCCGCCCGTGCCGTCCCGCAGCGTCACGAGCTTCCCCGCCGCGTCATAGCCGAGGACCGTCGCCGAGGCGCGGAGATCCGCGGGGAGGGGGAGGACTGCGGCGGCGATCTGCTCCGCGGCCGGCGGCGGAGCGGGCGCCTGCGCGGAGGCGGCGGCCGCCGGCAGCGCGGCGAGGGCGGTCAGACGGGCGAGACGACGCGAGAGGGTCGGGATCGACATGCGAGCGCGGGGCGGCGGGGGTGGACGACGGGTGCGCCCATGATGCCGCCGCCGCCCGCGCGACGCCACCGTGGGCGCCGCGCCGCGCTGTGCCACTGCTGCGCGGTGTGCGCTCAGCGCCCGTAGCGGGCGGTGAAGCTCGCGCTGCCCAGGCGGTTGGCGTTCAGGTTGAAGCCGATGAGGGCCGCGGTCGCGTTCTCCGGCACGTCGAGCTTCCCGACCTTGAGCGCGTGCACCGTGAAGACGTAGCGGTGCGGCCGGTCGCCCGGCGGCGGGCACGGGCCGCCGTAGCCCTTGGTGCCGAAGTCGGTCGTGCCCTGGGCCGCGCCGGCGGGCATCCCGGCCGGCGTCGTGCTGCCGGCGCCGGCGGGCAGCGCCGTCACGCTCGCCGGGATGTCGTAGACGACCCAGTGCCACCATCCCGAGCCGGTGGGCGCGTCCGGATCGTAGACGGTGACGGCGAAGCTGCGCGTCCCGGCCGGGGCGTTCCGCCACGCGAGCGCCGGCGAGACGTTCTCGCCCGAGCAGCCGAAGCCGGTGAACACGAAGCGGTTCCCGATGCTGGCCCCGGCCGGCAGGTCGGCGCTGGCGAGGGTGAAGCGCTGGGCAGTCGCGCGGGCGGGGCGCTGGGCGGCCGCCTCGGTCGAGACGGCGGCGAGGAGGGCGGCCAGCGGCAGCAGGCGGCGGACGGTGCGGACGGACATGGCGGCTGATTCCGGGAGAGCGGTCGGTCGCGCCGCGTGCGCGGCGGGCGACGGAACGTGCGGGGGCACGCCCGGTGATGCAACGCCCCGACGGCCCTCCTGGGTGCCCGGGCGCCGGCCGACGCGTCGCTCCGTACGGCAGCGCACCAAGTCGTTGTCTCGCAACCACTTGCAGGGAAAACATGCGACCGGCAGCTTGGACGGGCCGTCCGCCGTCCGCCTTCCCCGCCCGGTCACGCCGATGCCCGACTCCCGCGCCCTGCCCCCGGTGTTCTCGTCCGCGCCCGACGGCGCGGGCGCCGACGGGGCGGGCGCCGACGGCGTCGAGGCACTCGGCGAGCTCGTCGCCGGGCTGGGCGTCGCGACCCCGGAGCTCGCCGGGCTGCTCGTTCGGCTGCGGGAGACGGTGGCGCGCTACGTCGCGGAGCGCCGCGCCGACGGGGCCTGCCTCGAGCGCGTGCTGCCGGAGGTGCGGTGCATCGTGCGCGAGGCCGAGTCGGCCGACGGCGGGTTCGCGGCGTCGGAGGCGCTCATGCGGCAGGTGCTGCGCTGGGCCGCGGCGGCGTACGACGATGCGCCCGGGGTGCGGCGCACCGCACCGCTCTGCTAGAGCGACGGCGGCGGGCGACTGAGCGCGGGGTCGGCGCGGCACCGCGACCGTGGTCGGCGCCGCCGCGTGACGGCGGGACACGGCGTGCCGGCGTACGGCGCCGTCGCCGTCGCCGTCGCCGTCGCCGCGCACGCGTCAGGCTTTTTCCGGCTTGTCGGCCCTCACGTGGCGGCCTAGCGTCGGCGGGACCGCGGGAGGGCCTGCGGTCTCCCTCCGCGCGCTCCCGCGCCGCGCGCTCCCGCGCCGCGCGCCCGGGCCGCCGCCCGGTGCCCTCGCGACCTGCAGGTGCTTCGATGGCCGCCACGAGTCCCGTGCTCCCGAGCGAGCGCGAGGCAAGCGCACCGCCGACGAACCCCGACGCGGTGCCCCTGCTGGTCGACGTCGACGGGTGCCTCGCCCGCGTCGACCTCCTGTGGGAGGGGATGATCCAGCTCGCGAGCCGGCGGCCCGCGGCGCTGCCGGGCTGCGTGGGGGCCGCGCTGCGCGGGCGCGCCGCGCTCAAGGCGTACGTCGCGCGCGAGGTGCCGCTCGCCCTCGACACCGTTCCGCTGACCGAGAGCGTCACCTCGCTCGTCGCCGCGCGCCGCGCCGCGGGCGATCCCGTGATGCTCGTGTCGGGCGCCGACGAGACGCAGGTGCGCTCGCTCGCCGGGCGCGTGGGCGCGGAGGCGGGCTACGGCAGCGACGGCGCCTTCAACCTCACGGGGCGTCGCAAGCTGGCGCGCATCCGCGAGCGGTGGGGCCGCTTCGACTACGTGGGCAACGCGCTCGCCGACGTGCCGCTGTGGGAGGCCGCGGACCGCGCGTTCGCCGCCAACGCGGGCTGGCTCACGCTGCAGGCCGCGCGACGGCGGCGCCCCGACCTCGTCGTGCTCGATCCGGAGCCCGGCGGCTCCACGCGGCGGCTCCGGTCGTGGATCCGCGCGATCCGCCCGCACCAGTGGTCGAAGAACGCGCTCATCGTGCTGCCGGCGCTCGCCGCGCACCTCACCTGGGATCTCGCGCTCCTCGGCACGCTGCTGCTCGGCGTGCTGACGTTCAGCGTCACGGCGTCGGCGATCTATCTCGTCAACGACCTCGTCGACCTGCCGCACGACCGCCTGCACCCGACCAAGCGGCGGCGCCCGTTCGCCGCCGGCGAGCTGGGAAGCGCCGAGGGCGCGTTCGCGGCCGTGCTGCTCGCCGCGCTGGCCGCCGCGCTGTCGCTCGCGCTGCCGTGGGCGTTCCGCCTGACGCTCGCGTGCTACGCGGCGCTCTCGCTCGCGTACTCGTTCGCGCTCAAGCGGCGGCCGGGGCTCGACGTCATCGTGCTGGCGACGCTGTACACGACGCGCGTCGTCGCGGGCGGCGCGCTCGTCTCGGTGGCGCTGTCGCGCTGGTTCCTCGCGCTCTCCGTGTTCCTCTTCCTCAGCCTCGCGCTCGTGAAGCGTGTGATCGAGGTGCAGCGCCGCCCCGAGGCCGGCCGCACGCCCGGGCGCGACTACTTCGCCTCCGACCTGCCGGTGCTCATCGGCGCGGGGCTGGGCGCGACGATGGCGAGCGCGCTGGTCTACTGCCTGTACATCACCGACGGCGACGTGCTGCGGCTGTACACGCACCCGGACGGGCTCTGGCTCGTGCTCCCGCTGCTGCTCTACTGGCAGCTGCGGATCTGGATCTTCGCGCTGCGCCGCCAGGTGCACGACGATCCGGTCGTCTTCGCGCTGCGCGACCGCGTGAGCCGGCTGGCGGTCATGGTCTTCCTGCTGATCGTCGCCGCCGCGCGCTGAGCGCAGCTCCGTCGGCGATGTCGCAGCACCCCACGCCCACGGCGCCGGCCGCGTCGACGTACGCGCCGCCGACGCTGGATCCGCCGGACGCGCCGGACGCCGCGCACGACGGAGCATCCGCCCCCCGGCGGTCCGCGCCCGACGGCGCGCCGCGCGCGATCGCGCCCCCGCGGGACGATCGCGTGGTCACCGCCGCGATCCGCGCGACGGGAGCGATCGGCGTCGCCGTCGCGATCGCGCCGCTGCTCCCGCTGCCGGTGCGCATGCCGGCGCTCGCGCTCGCGCTGGTCGCCTGGACGCTGGCGCTGCTCGCCGGCGCGGCGCGCGCGTTCGCCTTCGCGGCCCACGCGCTGCGCTCGCACGCCACGCGCGCGCCGGCGATCGTCGCCGCCGTCGGCGCGATGGTCGTGCTGGTCGCCGCCGCGCAGACGATGCTCGTGCGATGGCTGCACGACCGCCCGGGGTTCACCTGGATCGTCGACTGGCGCTGGGCGCTGAACCACGCGCGCGGCATCGCGCGGTACTCCGGCGTGGATCGCGCGCTCGACTACGCGGGCGCGGGGATGAGCTATCACGTCGGGCCCGCGTGGCTCGCCGGCGCCGCCGATCAGGCGTGGAGCGGCAGCGTGGAGCCCGTGCTGCTGGGGCTCGTGCCCGTCGCGTGCACGGTCGCGATGCTGCTCGCCGGCACGCGCCTCGTGCGACGGCTCGGGCTCGCGGCGCCGTGGGCGGCGGTCGTCGTCGTCGCGGCGCTGACGCTCCCCGCGCCGGGCGCGACGCCGTTCGAGGCGCTGGCGCTGCTCGTCGGGCTGCTCGCCGCGCCGGCCGGGTGGCCGTTCCTCGCGGCCGACCTGATGCTCAACTCGTTCCTCGCGCTGGCCGTGGGGCTGTCGGCGTGCGCGCTGCTGCTCGACGACGCGGCCGCCATCGCTCGGCGCGCGCTCGGCGCGCTCGCGCTAGCGTCGCTGGTCGCGCTCAAGCCGCAGTTCTTCGTCGGCTTCGGGCTCGTGATCGGATTTGTGGCGCTGCGCCGCGCGGGCGCGCGCGAGCCGCGGCTGCTGCTCGCGGCGCTCGGCGCGCTCGCGCTCGGGGTCGCGGCGGTGGCGCTCCTCCCCGGCGATCCGCGCGGGATGGACGCGCCGGCGTGGCGTCCGGACGCGCTGCGCGCGCTCGTGCCGGCGGTCGCGTCTCCCGTCGTGCTGCTGGCGCTGGTCGCGCTCGCGCGCGATCCGCGGCGCCGCGACGACCGCGATGGCCGCGTGCCGGTCCCGCGCCGCGCGCGCGAGCTGCTGACGGCGGGACTGGTCGCGCTGCTCGCGCTCGTCGTGGCGTTCCACCTGCTCGACTTCCCGCTGCGCGCCGAGATCGTGGCGCGGGCACGGGCGATGAGCCTCGTGGACTACGCGGGGACGGGCGCGTACGGCGCCAACGCCGAGGAGTCCAACCTCCGCCAGTCGCTCGAGCCGGCGCTGCTGCTCACGACGCTGGGCGCGCTCGCCGTCGGCGCGGCGCGGCTCGGCGCGCGCGCGCGCAGGGCGGCGTGCGTGCTGGCGCTGCTCGTCGTGCTGACGCCGGTGCACCTGCTGGTGCGCGGCTTCGTCGCGCCGACGTCGCTCAACGCGGCCGTCGACGCGCGCGACCTCGGCGCGGCGCTGTCGCAGGTGCCGGTCGGCGGCGAGCTGGTGATCGCCAACGATCTCGCCGACCCGGCGGACGACCACCGGCGCGCGCTGCGCGCGCCGCTGCTGACCGCGACCGCGGGGCACCAGTTCCTCGCATCGAACCTGCGCTACGTGCACCACGTGCGCGCGGACGCGCCGGCGCGGCTGCTGGCGCTGCGCACCTTCTTCGGCGCGCCCTGGTCGCCGTGGCACGCGTGGTGGCTGGCGCGCACCGGCGTGACGCACGTGCTCGTGCACGAGCGCTGCCCGCCGCCGTGGCTGGACGCGTCGGACACCGCCCGCACGCCGCTCCCCGTGCTCGCGCGGGGGGCGTGGACGGTGCTCGCGGTGCCGCGAACGAATGCGGGCGCGGCGAGCGCCATCGCGCCCCCCGCGCCCGCATTCGTCGACGTGCCGCCGCGCTTCGGCCAGGCCGCGTGCCTCACCGAGCAGGCGCGGCGCGCCGCGCCCTGACCGTTACTGCACCACCTTCCGCACCGCCGTCGGGCCGCTCGGGATCGGGCGCAGCGCGTTCCAGAGCAGCGGGAAGGTCGCCATCGACTGGCCGCGGTACTGCGGACGGAAGCCGAAGAGCACGACGTGCCCGCGCCCCTGCTGCACGTCGACCATCGCCGCCTTCCCCGCGAGCTTGTCGGCGCCGAGCAGCCAGCCGGAGAGCAGCGGATCCCCCTGCGCCGGGTAGCGCGCGACGACGGTGGCGCGCGACGGGTCGGTGACCTCGAACGCCGGGCTGCTCTCGAACCACGCCATCGGCTGCGGCGCGGTGAAGCCGGCCGCCAGCGGGTGCGCGCGGTCGAGCTCCACGCGGAAGATCGAGCCGGGCGCGTAGAACTCGGTCGGCCGCAGCCCGGCGAGCACGTTCTTCACGGGGAGCTGCAGCGCCTCGATGGCGTACTCGCTCGCGTCGTTGAAGGCGACGACCGTGCCGCCCGCCTCGACGAACGCCTTGAGCGCCGCGGCGCCCTCCTCACCCACGCCGCCGCGCAGCGAGTCGGGATACGCGCCGGTCGGCCCGCGCGCGATCTGCCGCGCGTTCTGCTCGGGGAAGATGATCGCGTCGAAGCGCGACGCGAGGTTGCCCGCGCGCAGCTCGCGCGCCGACACGACGGTGAACGGGATGCGGTGCTGGTCGAGCAGCCAGCGCGTCCATCCCTCGTCCATCGACGGCGACGCGTTGTGGAAGAGCGCGATGCGGCGCGCGCGGTTGTCGGAGAGCCCGCGCGCGGTCCAGCGGGGCGCGGCCTGCGGCGCGAGCGGCGTGCTGGCGACGGCGACCGAGTCCTTCACGAACGCCACGTCGGCGCCGTAGAGCAGCGGCAGCGTGTGGGCGGTGACGTCGTACGGGCGCTTGGGCGGGCCGCCGGGATACTCGCGCAGGTTCGGATAGCGCTGCACCTCGAGCATCGCCTTGGCGAACGCGCCGTGCGGCTGCGCGGTGTAGACGAGCAGGCTGCCGGCCGGGTGCGTCTTCCCGTCGGCGGTGAACGCCGCCGACGCGCGCCGCACCTCGACCTGGCCGCGCTGCAGGATGCGCACGATCGCGTTCACCGCCGTGTCGCGCGCCGGCTGCGGCGGGAGCACGAGCGTCGCCGGCCAGTCCTCGCGCCCCTTCGCGCGGTTGCCGAGCAGCCCGTTGCGCTGCACGCGCACGAAGCTCTGCAGCCACTGCGCGCGGTCGTCGGCGGCCTGCGCCAGCAGCGCCCACGTGGACGCCGTCTGGTAGCGCACGATGTCGCCGATGCCCCACGCGCCGCCGGTCCACGGCACGAGGTGGTCGACGTTGGCGACCTTGGGATCGACGTTGTAGCCCGCGCGCAGCGAGTCGAACGGCATCGTGAGCGGCGAGGCGAGGCGCGCGCTCGCCGTCTCGGTGAGGATGCGGATCGCGCCGTGGTAGTGCTGGTACGCGCGCGCCGGCGTCCACGCGTCGTACGACGTGTTGTTGGCGACGCCGGTGAACCCCTCGGCGAGCATGCGCCACGTCATCGCCTTGCCCATCTGCGCCACGCCCGCCATGAGCACCGGGTCGATGTTCGGCTCGACCGGGTCCATGTACGGCGGGATGAAGATGCGCGACGAGGCCGCGCCCTGCTGGTGGATGTCGTTCACCACCTGCGGGTGCCACTTCCCGTACAGCGAGTCGATGACCATCTGCGTCTCGACCTGCGTGAACGCGTACCAGTCGCGGTTGTTGTCGTGCCCCGTGTAGTGGTGGTAGAGCGTCGGCGGCCCGCTTCCCTCCCACGCCGTGCCGAGCGACGACTTGTACCAGTCGGTGACGATGTCGACGCCGTCCGGGTTCAGGCTGGGCACGAGGATGACGATCGCGTTCTTCCGGATCGTGCGCGCCTCCTCGTCCTCGCCGCCGGCCAGCCGCTCGGCGATGCGCAGCGGCGAGAGGAAGCCGCCCACCTCGGTGGAGTGGATGCTCGACGTCACGAGCACGACGACCTTGCCGTCGGCGATCAGCCGCTCGCGCTCGGCGTCGCTCGCGAGCAGGCGCGGGTCGGCGAGCCGGCGCTGGACCTCCTCGTGGCGCGGCAGGTCGGCGAGCGTGGCCGAGTCGCCGAAGAAGGCGGCGATGAACGGGCGCCCGAGCGTCGTCCGGCCGAGCGTGCGCACGGTGACGCGCGGCGAGGCGCGGTCGAGCTGCGTGAAGTAGTCGACGATCTGCCGCCACTGCGGGAGCTGGCGGTCCGCGCCCGGCTCGAAGCCGAGCACCGCGGCGGGCGTGGGGAGCGCGGCCTGCGGGGCCTGCGCGGCGGCGAGGCGCGGGTGCGCGACGGCGGCCGCGGCGAGCAGCGCGGCGACGAGGGGACGACGCATCGGGGTCCGGGGTGAGGGGTCGTACCGGAGTACGCGCGGAGCGGGAGGAAGGCTGCGGACGGCGGATCTCCTACTGCTGCGGGGCTGCGGGGCTGCGGAACGGCCGCTCGGGACGGTCCGGCGTGGTCGACCCGAACGACGAACCGCGCACGGCAGACAGGATGAACGTCCGATGTGGGGGATGAGCCGGGTGGGGGGAGCCGAGAAGGCGCGCGCTCACGTCTCCCGCTCCAGCTGATCCCCATCATCCGCTTCGCGTTGCGAGCCGCATGCGGCCGATCGGCGCGACGGCGCATGCCGAGCGGGCGTTCCGCAGCCCCGCAGCCCCGCAAGCCGTTCAGGTTGTGAGAATCCGCAGCCCGCAGCGCCGGTCACGCGTCCAGGATCCGCACCGCGCGCCACCGCCCGTCCGGCAGCTGCGAGAGGAGCACCAGGCGCCGCTCGACGACGGCCGTCTGGTCGGTGCGCTCGGGGACGATGGTGCGCTCGGCGTAGAGCATCGACCAGGGGCCGGCGATCACGGGGCGCGAGAGCGCGAGCAGGCCGCGCGGCGGGATCGCCTCGTCGCGGCCGGTCGCGCCGCCGGAGATCGCGCGCGCGGCCGTCACCGAGTCGTAGCGGCGCTGCTTCGCGCCGACCGTCCAGAGCGGCGTCGCGAGCGTGCCCGGCGTCGCGGCGCGGCGCAGCCCCGCGGCGAGCGTGTCGGCGGTCGCGCGCGGGAGCGCGGGCGCGGCGGTCACGAGCGCGCCGGCGAGCGAGTCGGTCGCACCGGCCCCCGCGGGCGCGAGCGTCGCCAGCCGCTCGTCGAGCGCGACGAGCGCCGCGGGGCCCACGGTCCCCGGCGCGCGCGTGTAGAGCGTGTCGATCGCCGCCGCCCACAGCCACGCGGTGTCGGCCGCGGGCCCGGTGCGCGGCGTGGGACAGCCGCTCTGCGGCGCGCCGTCGTAGTAGCACGCCGCGGCGCGCCCGACGGCGCGCGCGCCGGCGCGCACGTCCGTCCACGCGCGCACGACGTACACGACGGCCACCACGGCCACGCCGAGCACCACGAAGGGGAGCGCGCGGAGGAGCGACGAGGTCGGACGGGGCTCAGGCATGACGCACGGGCACGGGGGTCACGGCTCTCACGGATCTCACGGTCGTCACAGATGACGGAGGAAGCGCTCGGGCGCGGCGAGGAAGTCGCGCGTGAGGCGCACGTGCTCGAGCTCCTCCCACGCGACGGCCGACGGCGCGCCGTCGTCGAAGCTGTACAGGAGCGCGCCCGGATATGCCAGCAGCAGCGGCGAGTGCGTGGCGAGGACGAACTGCGAGCCCGCCTGCACGGCCTCGCGGATCATCGACAGCAGCGCGAGCTGCCGCTGCGGCGAGAGCGCGGCCTCGGGCTCGTCGAGCAGGTACAGCCCCTTCGGCACGAGCCGCGACTGGAAGAGCGCGAGGAAGCTCTCGCCGTGCGAGCGCGCGTCCGGGTCGGCGCCGTAGCGGCGCTCCATGTCGGCGAGCGAGCCGCGCAGCGGGCCGAGCGCGAGCCCCGTCGCCCACGCCGAGCGGTCCTGCGCGGCGTACTCCTCCTGCACTTCGGCGACGCGCGTCTCCAGCTCCGCGCGCATGCGCGCCAGCCGCTTCGCGAAGCCGAAGAAATCCTCCGCGCGCAGGAAGAAGCCGCGCGTCGTGCGCACGCGCCACGCGAGCTTGAGGCGCTTCGCGAGCGCGCGGGCCGGCGCCAGCGTCGGATCGAGCGCGACCTCGTCGCTGCCGACGGTGGGCACACCGACGGCGGCGGCCAGCCCCTCCAGCAGCGTCGACTTGCCGGAGCCGTTCTCGCCCACGAAGCAGGTCACCGCCGCGTCCAGCGCGAGCCCGTCCTTCACCCCGGCGAGCGCGCGCACCGCCGGCACGCTGAACGGGTACTGGTCCGCGCCCGCCCCCGACGGCGGGGTGCAGCGGAGCTGGAGGAGATGCGGCATCCCGAACGCTCGCACGGCGCGCCGCGAACGCAAGGCGCGGCCGCGCCGTCAGCGGGCGGCGGCCGCGCTCAGGGCGGCGCCCACTCCACCGACACCGAACGCTCGAGGAACGCGCCGTAGCGCGCCGCGGCCGCCTCCACCGCGGCGCGATCCGCGTCCCGGAGCGCCACCGCGGGCGTCACCCGCACGGTCGACGCGCGCGCGGTCTGCACCCGCCGCCAGCCGCCCACGACCTGCCCGTCCAGCACCACGAGATGCGCCGACAGCACCTCGCCGCGATCGACCGGCAGCGCGTCGCGCGCGACGGCCTGCAGGATCGCGCCGCGGTCGCGGAAGCCGATGAAGTACTCGTCGTAGTTGGGCAGGAGGTGCGCGCGCGGCTCGCGGACGTCGACGGCCGGCGGTTCGGCCGGGCCCCAGTGCGGGCGGCCGTCGATCTCCTCGCGCACGACGTCGGGAGCGGCCAGCTCGGCGGCCCGGCGCGCGTCGCCGACGGTGAGCCCCGACCACCACGCGAAGTCGTGCGCGGTCGCGGGCCCGCGCGTGGGGAAGTAGCGCAGCGCGAGCTCCCGCAGCGCGTCGTCGCGATCGCGCGGCGCGGCGGCGGGCACGCGCGCGTCGAGCAGCACGTAGCCGTGCTGTGCGCCCCGTCTGGGCCCGCTGCAGACGAGGCCAGCCAGCTCGGCGTGCATCAGCAGGTGCGCCAGGCGCTGCGGCTCGGCGAGCGAGATGCCGGCGCGCTCCACCGCGGCGCCCAGCTCGGCGGCCGTGGCGACGGCGCCGTCGGCCAGCGCGCGCGCCACCGCGTCGTGGCCCACGCGCAGCGTCGCGGCGTCGAGGCCCAGCCCGCGGTAGCGCCCCGCGTTCAGCTGCTGCACGCGTGGCCCCGACAGCGCCAGCATCCACCGCAGGTCCTCGGCCGCGACGAGGTGCCAGGTGGGCCGCAGCAAGTGCGTGCGGATCAGCGTGCCCGCGTCGCACGCCTGCGCGATGGACGCGTCGGTGGCGCCGCGCACCCGCTGGCCGATCGCCCAGCGCGCGCCGGCGTAGTCCTGCGCCTGCACGGCCCGCAGCCGCGCGACGAGGGCCCGCGCGGAGTCGGCCGGAGGACCGACCAGCGACTGACCGGCGAGACGACGGTGGGCGATCGCGTCCATGAACGACGTCGGCGACGGGGGAGCGGAGACGGAGGTGGCGGCGCGCGACGCGACCGGATGCCCGCGCGCGAGCCTGGCCGCCGGGACCTTACTGCCGGCCGCGCGCGATGGGGAGGCCGCCGCCGCTTGTCGCGCGCATGGCCGTCGTCCTTAGTTACGGGCATGTCCACCACGCCGCCCTTCGATTCGTCGCTCGCCCGCTCCGCCGCGCTGCTCGAGGGCATCGTGCAGCTGGCGAGCGAGGGGATCCTGTCGGTGGACGCCGACGAGCGCATCCACCTCTTCAACCGCGGCGCCGAGGAGATCTTCGGCTACACGGCCGAGGAGGTGCTCGGGCAGAGGCTGGAGCTGCTCATCCCGGAGCGCTACCGCGAGCGCCACCACGCCGAGCACCTGCCGCACTTCGCGCGGGCGCACGCCCCCGCGCGCCGCATGGGCGAGCGCGGCGAGGTGTTCGGCCGCCGCAAGAGCGGCGAGGAGTTCCCCGCGGAGGTGTCGATCTCGCGCGTGGAGGTCGACGGGAGGCGCATGTACAACGCCGTCGTGCGCGACGTGACGGAGCGCAAGCGCGGCGAGGCGGCGCTGCGCGCGCACGGCGAGGCGCTCGCGCGGTCGAACGCGGAGCTCGAGCAGTTCGCCTACGTGGCGAGCCACGACCTGCAGGAGCCGCTGCGCATGGTGGCGAGCTACACGCAGCTGCTGGCGCGCCGCTACCAGGGGAAGCTCGATCCGCAGGCCGACACGTACATCCGCTTCGCGGTCGACGGCGCGCAGCGCATGCAGGCGCTCATCAACGACCTGCTGGCGCTCTCGCGCGTGGGGACGCAGGAGCGCCCGCTCCGCCCCGTGGACATGACGCGCGTGATGGCGAACGTGCTCACCTGGCTCGGCGGCGCGCTCGAGGAGAGCGGCGGCACGGTCGAGGTGGAGGGCACGCTGCCGACCGTGCTCGGCGACGGCGGGCAGCTGGAGCAGCTCTTCCAGAACCTCGTGACGAACGCGCTCAAGTTCCGCCGGCCGGACGTGGCGCCGCGCGTCGTCGTGCGCGCCACGCGCGATGCGGAGGTGGAGGACGCGCTCTGGCACTTCACGGTGCGCGACAACGGCATCGGCTTCGAGCCGCAGTTCGCCGAGCAGATCTTCGTCGTCTTCCAGCGGCTGCACACGCGCGCGGAGTATCCGGGCACCGGCGTCGGCCTGGCGATCTGCCGCAAGATCGTCGAGCGGCACGGCGGCACCATCTGGGCGGAGTCGATGCCGGGCGAGGGCGCGGCGTTCCACTTCACGCTCACCGACGGCAGCCCCCGATGAGCGTCGCGCCCGACGCGCCGCGCGCGCTCGAGCTGCTGCTGGTCGAGGACAACCCCGGCGACGTGGAGCTGGTGCGCGAGGCGCTGCACGAGATGCCGTCGCCGCCGCGCCTCTCGGTGGTGCACGACGGCGTCGACGCGCTGGCGTTCCTGCGCGGCGAGGGGCGCCACGCCGGCGCGGCGCGTCCCGACCTCGTGCTGCTCGACCTCAATCTCCCGAAGCTCGACGGGCTGGGCGTGGTCGTCGAGGCGAAGGGCGACGCGGCGCTGCGCGACATCCCGATCGTGATGCTCACCAGCTCGCGCGCGGCGGGCGACGTGCGGCGGGCGTACGCGGCGCACGTCAACTGCTACGTCGCCAAGCCGGTGGACCTGGACGAGTACTTCGCGACGGTGCGCGCGGTGGTGGAGTTCTGGGGCACGGTCGCGGTGCGGCCGCGCGACGCGTGAGCGCGACGGAGCGGGCGACGCCGCCATGACCGAGCGCCCCGACGCGACGACGCACGTCCTCCTCGTCGAGGACAATCCGGGCGACGCCGAGCTGCTGCGCATGCTGCTCGAGGAGGCCGAGGAGGTGCCCGACGACGAGGCGCGCGAAGACGAGACGCGCGACGGCGGCGCCCCGCCGCTGCGCACCGCCGTGCGCTGGGTGACGCGACTGCGCGACGCGCGCGCGGCGCTCGACGCCGCACCGGCGCACGTGGTGCTGCTCGACCTGTCGCTCCCCGACGCGCGCGGGATGGACACGGTCGCGCAGATGCGCGCCGCCGCGCCGACGCTGCCGATCGTCGTGCTCACGGGGCTCGACGACGAGGCGCTCGCCCTGCGCGCGATGCGTGCGGGCGCGCAGGACTACCTCGTGAAGGGGACGGTCACGGGCGCGGGGCTGCGGCGCGCGCTGCGCCATGCGGTCGAGCGGCAGCTCCTGGTGGACGCGGCCCGACGCGCCACCGACGCGCGCGACGTGGTGCTCGGCGTCGTCGCGCACGACCTGCGCAACCCGCTGGCGACGATCAAGATGTGCGCGGCCGCGCTGGGCGCGGCCTCCGATCCGGCGCAGGCCGCCGAGCTCTCGGGCGTCGTGCGCCACGCCGCCGAGTGGATGGAGCGGATCATCCGCGACCTGCTGGACGTGACCGCGATCGAGGCCGGGCGCCTCGCGGTGGACCGCGCGCCGGTCGATCCGTGCACGGTGGTGGAGCGCGCGCACGAGCAGTTCGCGCCCATCGCCGCCGAGCGCGGGGTGCGGCTGCTGGCCGACGTCGCGGGCGCGCTCCCCACGATCCTCGCCGACGACGAGCGGCTGCTGCAGGCGCTCGGGAACCTGCTGGGCAACGCGCTGAAGTTCACGCCGGCCGGCGGCACCGTGACGCTGCACGCGGCCCCGGCGGCGGGCGGCGTGCGCCTCGCCGTGCACGACACGGGACCGGGCATCGCGCCCGACCACCTGCCGCACCTGTTCGACCGCTTCTGGCAGGCGCGCGAGACGCGGCGCGCGGGCGCGGGGCTGGGGCTCGCGATCGCGCAGGGCATCGTGCAGGCGCACGGCGGGCGCATCGCGGTGCGGAGCGTGGTGGGCGAGGGCGCGGAGTTCGCGTTCGTGGTGCCGGCCGACGCGGCGGCGGACACGGCGGATGCGATGACGGAGCACGGTCTGGCTCGTCCGTCGGAGCAGCGGCGCGCGCCGTGACGCCGTTCGCGCACGCGCACCCTTCGCCCACGGCGCGGCGTGCGATAGCGTTGCTCGCGTCCCGCCCCTCCGACCGTCCTCCGCTCGCGATGTCACGTCCGCCGCTTCCCCGCTCCCGTCCCCCGCTCCGCTCCGCGCTCGTCGCGGGGCTCGTGCTCCTCTCCACGCTCGGCGCCTGCGCGCGCCGGCCGCGCGCCGCGTTCGAGGCGCCGGTGCCGGCGCTGCGCGCGGCGCTGCGCGACACCGTGGTCTCGCAGCGCGTGCACGTCGCGGGGGAGGTCGCGCGCACGGCGACGCTCGTCGACCGGGCGCGCACGGTGACGTCGCGCGTGGACGGCGAGGTGCGGGCGCACGTCGTCGTGAGCGCGCGCGGACGCGTGGAGCCGGGGCTGGTCGAGATCCTGCCCGGCAGCGACGCGGAGCTCGCCGAGCGGCTGCTCGCCGTGCTGCCGCAGTGGCGCTTCCGGCCGGCGGAGCGGCGCGGCGGGATCCGCGTGCGGCAGCTCGTGCTGGTGACCGTGCGGTCACGCAACCGCCACACGAGCGTCGACCTGCAGCCGGCGCCACGCCCCGAGGGCTGACGGGCGGCCGGGCCGGCCGATTGACCATGGCGCAATCCTCGGGGAGCCCCGATGTTGCAGGGCCGTCGGGCGACCGAGGACGGCCCCGGCGCTCCTCCCGTTCGAGTTGTCCATGGCTTCCCGTCTGCTGCTGGCCGCGCGCCGCCGCGCGTCCGACGACCATGGCGCCACCCTGATCGAGTACGTGCTGGTGATCGCCCTGGTGGGGCTGATCGCCATGCTCGCCCTCGACGCGCTGGCCACGTCCACCAGCGACTCGCTCAGCACGGCGACCCAGAACATCGCGCCGGGCGGGGGCGGAGGCGGTGGGGGCGGATCGTCGGGCGGCGGCGGCGGCGCGGGCGGCGGCTCCGGGGGCGGCGCGAACGGCGGCGGGGGCGGCACGTCGGGCGGCGGCTCGGGGAGCGGCCAGGGCGGCGCCAGCGGCGGCGGGGCGGGCGCCGGATCCGGGGGCGGCTCGGGCGGCGGGAGCGGCGCCGGTGGTGGTGGCGGAGGCGGAAGCGGCGGCAGTCAGCCGAACGACTCGACGCCCACGGTCGGCCCCGGCGGGAACCCGCCGGGCGGCCGCAGCGCTTGCAGCCCGAGATGCTGATCCCAGCGCGCCGCGCGAGCGGCCGCGTCGTGCTCCTCCCGCCGGTCGGCCCATGAAGCGCATCCCCGTGGCCTCCCAGACCCTGCACGCCGTCGGCTACGACGTCGTGGGGGCGCTGCTGGAGGTCGAGTACAAGCAGGGCGGCGTGGTGCAGTACCACGGCGTGCGCGCGGGCGTGTACTGGGACCTGATGCGCACCGAGACGCTCGGCGCCTTCGACGCGTTCTACGCCGAGCGACTGGAGCACGGGAGCTACCGGCGCATCGTCGTCGAGTGACGCGCGGCCGAGCGTCGGCGTGCGCTACCCGGTGACGCCGGACGGCCGGTACTTCGTGGTGCGCGGCCGGCTGTGGCGATGCGCCGACCCCTCGCTCCCCGACGACGTCCGCGCGCGGCTCGTGCACGCGCTCATGGACGCGCGGCGCGCCGTCGCGGCCGCGCGGCGCGGCGGGGACGAGGCGGCCCTGCGCGCCGCGCGCGATGCGGTGGACGCGGCGAAGCGCGCGCTCGGCGAGCGGGGCCCCGCGTGGTGGACCGACGGCGCACCGGACTACAACCGCCGGCTCGCGCGCAACACGCCGTACGCGGCGTGGCACGCCGCGCTGCCGGCCGACGCCGCGGGCTGACGCCGCGGGCTGACGCGGGCCGCGGCCGCCGCGCCGCTACTTCGTGGTCGCCATGCCGAGCGTCTGCGCGACCATCTCCGTCGACTGCTGCGCGGCGCGCACCGACGCCATGAAGGCGAACTGCGCGACCGCCATGTGCACCATCGCGTCGCTCGTCGCCACGCCGCCGGCGGCCAGCGCCGCCGCGTCGGGCGACGTGCTCGCCGCCACGCGCATCGTCGCCTGCTCGGCGCGCGCGGAGCTGACCGACAGCCCGCGCAGCGCGGCCGATACGCCACTGATCATCGTCGTCCTCCCGTGCCGGGGTTCCCCGGGGAGTATCGGCGCGGCGGCACGCGCGCTTGAGCGCTCGGACCCGCTCGTGGCGCGGAGGCCGCGCGCGCCGGTGCACCCGACCCGCTCGACGGGCGCGCGGGCGGGCGATATCGTGGCGCATCCTCCCTCACCAGACGCCGCCATGTCCGCTCGCTCGCTCCTCGCCGCCTCCGCCGTCGTCGGCGTCCTCGCGCTGCGCCCCGCGCCCGTCGGCGCGCAGACGCCCGCGCCGACCACCACGGCGCCCGCCCCGGCGGCCGCTCCCGCCGCGCGCCCCGCCGACGTCGCGTCCGTGGACGCGATCCTCGCCGCGCTGTACGACGTCATCTCCGGCCCCGCGGGGCAGAAGCGCGACTGGGACCGCATGCGGTCGCTGTTCGCGCCCGGCGCGCGCCTGATCCCGACCGGCCGCCGCCCCGACGGGACGTTCGCGATGCGCACCTGGACGGTCGAGGAGTACATCGCGAACGCCGGCCCGTCGCTCGAGTCGGGCGGCTTCTTCGAGCGCGAGATCGGGCGCCGCACGGAGACGTTCGGCAACATCGTGCACGCGTTCAGCAGCTACGACAGCAAGCGCACGCTCGCCGACGCGCAGCCGTTCGCGCGCGGCATCAACAGCATCCAGCTGTGGAACGACGGCACGCGCTGGTACGTGGTGACGGTGTTCTGGGAGGGCGAGCGTCCCGACAACCGGATCCCCGCGCAGTACATCGGCGCGCCGAAGTAGTCGCGCGCGCCGTACGCGCGGCACACGCGGTCCGCGCCGCACCGCGCATGCGGATCGTCCGTCGCCCGCCAAGCCGGCGGCTCGCCGAGAGCGAGCGTCCGTCGACGCGGCTGCGCACGCTGGCGGCGCTGTTCACCGGCGTCGGCGCGATCGCCGGCGCGGGGAGCGCCGTCGTCGCGTGGGGCCTCGCCAGCGGGTGGGCGGCGTTCCCCGCGCCCCCGCGCATGGCCGACGTCTCGGCGGCGACCGTGGTCGGCGGCGTCCTCACCGCCTGCACGTGGATGGCGGCGGGCCGTCTGCTCGCCCGTCGGCGGCGTCGCGGCGGAGTGCTCGCGCTGGGCGCGCTCGCGCTGCCGCTGCTCGCGGCCGCGATGCGCGCGCACGCCGGCGCCGGCGCGGCGGGGCTGCTCTTCGAGGTTGCGTGCTGCGTCGTGCTGGCGAGTGTCTGGCACGAGCTCGAGTGACGATCGCGCGGCGGCGGGGTACCGTCGGGGGCGCGGCGCGCTCCGGCGTCGCGCGGGCGCATCGGCTCATCGCGCGCGCCCTCTCGCATCCGACCTCCCGAGGCTCGATGAGGCTCGCATCCGTCGTCCGGCTCGCCTGCTTGGCCGTGCCGTGCACCGCGACGGCGCGCCGCTGAGCCTCGCCCAATCGTCCGCCGCATGCCGCGCTCCGCGCTCCGCCACGTCGCTCCGATCCTCGTCGCCCTGATCGCCGGCGCGCTCGCCGCCTGCCGCGGCGCCGCGCCCGCCGCGCAGCCGTCGGGCGCGGCGGCGGACAGCCTCGTGCTGGAGCGCACGCCCTGCTTCGGCAGCTGTCCCGCGTACCGCCTCAGCGTGAGCCGCTCGGGCGCGGTGGCCTTCGCGTCACGGAACCGCGGCGACGACACGCGCGCCGCGAGCCAGGTCGCCCCGACGACGCTCGCGACGCTGGTGGAGCGCGCCCGCGGCGCGGGCTTCTTCGCGCTGCCCACGCGCCTGCGCGACGACCGCGCGCTGTGCCCGCTCGTCGCGACCGACCATCCGACGGTGCACGTGACGATCTTCGCCGCCGACACGACGCACCGCGTCGAGGACTATCACGGCTGCCACGCCGACACCGACCGCTCGGTCGTGCCGGCGCTCGCGGGGCTGCGGGCGCTGGAGGACGCGGTGGACAGCGCGGCGGGCTCCGCGCGCTGGGTGCGGCCGAACGGCCGGCGCTGACCGTCGATCCCCTGCCCGTCGCGGCACGGCGGGATCCACGGCGGGATGGTGCAGGCGCGCGTCGCGCGGCAAGCTTGGGCGCGCGTTCCGCCGCCCGACGCCCCGCACCCTTCCGCGTCCGCCCGACTCACGATGGTCCGGCTCCGCTTCCCCGCCTCGCTCGCGGTCCTCGCATCGCTCGCATCGCTCGCGTCGCTCGCGTCGCTCGCGTGCCTCGCACCGCCCCTGCGCGCGCAGGCCGCGCGGGCGCCGACCGCGCGGCTGGGCGGCGTGGTGCACGACAGCGTCTCCGCGCGCGCGCTCCCCGGCGCGCTCGTCTGGCTCGCGGGCACCGACCGCAGCGCGGTCACCGACTCGGCGGGCCGCTGGTCGCTCGGCGACGTGCCGGCCGGGCGCGTGACCGTCTCGTTCGCGCACCCCGCGCTCGACTCGCTCGGGCTCACGGAGCTGCGCGCCGACGCCACGCTCGCCGCCGGCGAGACGCGCACGCTGACGCTCGCCGGGCCGTCGTTCGCCACCTTCGCGCGGCGCCTGTGCACGGACGGCGTGGCCGACGATGCGGGCATCGTCTTCGGCAACGTGGCGGACGCCGCGGGCGTGCTGTTCGAGGGCGCGGAGGTGGACGCGGAGTGGGCGCGCCTCGTGGACCCGCGCTCCGCCGACTTCGGGCTGCCGGAGCGGCGCGGCGCGCGCTCGGACGCGCGCGGCATGTACGCGCTGTGCGGCGTCGTCGTCGACCAGGGCTTCGCGATCGTCGCCACCACCGACCGCGGACGCAGCGGCGCGCTCGACGTCATGGTGCCGACCACGCGGCTGCTCCGCCTCGACCTCATGGTCGGCGCGTCGACCGGCACCACGGGCCCCGCGACGCTGCAGGGCGTCGTGCGCGGCTCTGACGGCGTGCCGGTGCCGAACGCGCGCGTGTCGTACGGCGGCGCGGACGCGGAGGACGACGCCGCGCCCGCGGCGCGCACCGACGCGAGCGGCCGCTTCACGCTCGGCGGGCTCCCCGAGGGGACGCAGATGATCGACGTCATGGCCATCGGCTTCGCGCCGGAGCGGCGCCCGGTCGACCTGTCGGCGTCGCGCCCCGCGGAGCTGGCGGTGACGCTGCGCCGCGCGACGCTGCTCGCGACGGTGAACGTGACCGCGGCCGCGACGCGGCGCTTCCATCAGGAGCTGGAGACGCGGCGGCTGCGCGGCTTCGGGGCGGTGCTGCAGCGCGACGTGCTCGACGGGATGCCGAACGTCGGCGCCGCGCTGCGCCTGGTGCCGCGCGTGGACGTCGGCTTCAACCGCGGCAGCTCGTCGGTCGCGTTCCGGCAGGGCACCGCCGCGTGTCAGCCCGACGTCTACGTCGACGGCATGCGGGTCGAGCAGGGCGCGGGGAACGGCGGCTCGGTCGCCGTGATCGCGGGGCTCGCGTCCGGCGGCCGGGGCGGGACGGCGGGCAACCTCGATCAGATCCCGCTGCCGCAGCAGCTGGCCGCGCTCGAGGTCTACACGCGGCCGTCGGCGATCCCGATGGAGCTGCGCGCCAGCCACACCGAGTGCGGGGCGATCTTCGCGTGGACCCGGCAGTACGTGCAGGGCCAGCGCTGAGCGCGCGGCCCGGCACGGCACCGACGCGTCACTCGGCGGACGCGAACGTCACCGCGTGCGCCTTCGCCTCGGGCTCGACGAAGCGCGCGAGCGTCTCGCCCTCGCCCTCCAGCGCGCGCCGCGCGCGCGCCGGGATCGCGGCGAAGGGGCGCAGCGTCACGGTCGCGGCGCCGCGCGCCTTCGCCACCGTCCACGTGCCGGCCACCATGCCGTCGACGAGGAAGGTCGCCGCGACCTGCAGGTTCTTCGACACGAGACGCGGCCGGTGCGCGTCGGCGACCACGCGCGTGCGGTCGTCGTACGCGAGCACGAGGTTGTCGAAGTCGGGGAGGAAGCGCGCCGGCGCCTCGACGTCGCCGCCCGGGCGCGGCGCGTCGGGGAGGTCGAACAGCTCGCGCCCGCGCTCGTCGCGCAGCGCCACCAGCTCGTCGCGCAGGGCGGCGAAGGTCTCGCGCAGCCCGCGCACGCCCGACCACGCGCCCGCGTCGGCCGGCGTCGCGGGCCCGAACGCCGCGAGGTAGCGCCGCACGAGGGTCGCGGGATCGCACGCCTCCGCGCACCCGGCGCCCATCCACGCGTCGGCGAGCGCGAACGGCGCCTTCGCGTCCCACCCCCACGCCGCGCGGTCGTCGGGCACCTGCACGAGCGGGAGGTGCATGCGCGCCACGTACCCCATCGCGCGCACGTCGGCGTCTGGCACGCGCTCGGCCAGCCGGTCGCGCAGCGCGTCGAACGTCATGGGTCCGTCGGCGTGCAGGATCTCGCGCGCCACGGCGGTCACCCGCGCGACGTCGAGCGCCTTCGCGCGCGCGCCGAGCGTCGACTGGGCGGCGGCGGTGAACATCGGCTGCAGCGCCGCGCGGAGCGTGCGGTAGTCGTCGGCGGTCATGACGTGCAGCGTGCCGCGCATCGCGGTGACGCGGACGATCGCGCGCGCCTGCACGGGCGCGACGAGCGCCGCGCGGTCGAAGCCGGTGATGCGCGTCCAGAGCCCGACGAACGGCGGGCGCGCGAGCTGCGCCTGCAATCCCGCCAGCTGCGCCACCACCGCGGGCACCGCGTCCGCCGTGCGCGCGAGCAGGTGCTGGCGGGCGAGCGTGGCGCGGTTCAGGTCGCGGAGGGTGAGCGTGGCGGGCATCGTCGTGGTGCGGGGAGAGTGCGAACTGCGAACTGCTTCAGGCAGGATTGACAGGATCGACAGGATTCATCGCTCCGCATGGCGCGACGACTCCATGCACCAACGCGGAGCTCCGAATCCTGTCGATCCTGTCAATCCTGTCCAATGCCGTTCATCCAGCTCGATCGACGCCCGGAATGCACGGAAGGACGGGCGCTCGTGCGCACCGGTCCCCATCTCCCGCGGCGAGCATTCAATGGCGCGCGGACGACACGAACGAGAATGGACGGGATGAGAATCTGATGTAGGGGATCAGCTGGAGCACGGAGGTGGGGATGTCTCTCCACCACCTTCGACCACCCGGCTCATCCCCGACATCGGACGTTCATCCCGTCCACTCTCGTTCTCCCAGGCGCCGCGACCGCGACCGCCTACGGCGCGACGGGCCTCCGCTCGAGCACGAACGTCATCGGATCGACCGCCGGATCGTCGTTCAGCAGCGCGATCCGCAGCCGGCTCGGCGTCAGCAGGCGGCCCGACACGACCAGCGGCCGCCCGCCGGCCCCCTCGGCCGGGAAGGAGAGCAGCACGCAGCCGCCGTTCACCTGCCCCGTGCCGCCCCGCCGGATCACGCCCGAGAAGGCGAGGTCCGCGCGCAGCTCGTTGCGCTCCTGCTGCAGGCGCAGCGTCGGCGGCATGTCGCCCGCGTTCCACCAGTCGCCCGCCACGGGCACCGGCGACGCGGAGATCTCGGGCGGCGGCGCGCAGTCCTCGGTGGGCATGGGCGAGAGGAGCACGGCCTCGCCGTCGGAGCAGCCGAGCGTCGCGACGGCGAGCAGGAGGCACGGCAGGGTGGAGCGTCGCATGGCGGTCCTCGCGCACGGGATGGGGTTCATCCGGCCATACCCCCGCCACCGCGTCCGCGGTCACGCCTCCATGGCCGCGCCGCCGCGGTCATGCGCCCACGCGCACCGCGAGCCGCGCGATGCGCGCCGCCGGCCCCGGCGCCGCGCCGTACGCGAGCCAGACGTCGCGCCGGCCGTCGCGCGTGCGCGGATCGATCGCGAGGTGGCGCACCATCGCGCCGCGCGTCGGCAGCGGGTAGACGGCGAAGCGTCCCGTGCGCGGCGTGTAGCGCAGCACCGCGTCGGCGGCGGAGGTGCCGATCCAGACGTCCCCGCTCGCCCGGTCGACGCGCGCCACGTACGGCACCGCGTCGGGGATCGGCAGGGCGACGCGCGTGAAGCGCTGCGCCCGCGGATCGTAGCGCACGAGCGCGTTCGCGGCGTACGCGGGGATCCAGAGCACGCCGTCGGCGTCGACGTCGAAGCGGCGCGGGCCGCTGTGCGGCTCTGGCATCGCCACCGCCCAGGTGCGCCCGGTGCGCGGGTCGTGCGCGACCAGCCGGTTGCCCGAGAGCTCCGAGGTCCACACCACGCCGTCGGGCGCGACGCGGATCTCGTACGGGATCGGGCCGCCGGGCACCTGCGCCAGCGTGGGGTGCGGCGCGATCGCGGTCGAGTCCACGCGCCCCGTCGCGAGCGTGACGCGCCCGATCAGCTCCGGCGCGCGCGTGAAGTGCCCGTTGAACCACCCCTCGCCGTCGCCGCCGAGGGCGACGCTGTGCGGATACATGCCGGTGGCGAAGGTGCGCCACGCGTCGTCGCCGCGCCCTTTCGTGGGATCGTGCACGGCCACGCGCTGCGGCGCGCCGAGGGCGACCCACCAGCGCCCCGCGGCGTCGATCTCGACGGCGCGCGGGTTGGCGCGCGGCACCGGGACGGCGACCGTGTCCAGCGTGCCCGTCCGTGGATCGAGCACGTACATGCGGTGCGTCATCATCCCGGTGACGACGATGCGTCCGGCCGTGTCGACGGCGACGTCGTGCGGCAGCTCCCAGGCCGGCGTCAGCGGGTACTCGGTGAGCGTCCAGCCGGCGCGCGGGGCGACGAGCGCGCGCCAGGGCGCGTTCGCCGCGGCGACGGCGGCGGGCGCTCGCGCGGGGAGGTGGCGGGCCAGCCACGCCGCGGTCGCCTTCGGCTCGCGTCCGTCGTGGATGACGGGGAAGCCGCCGCGCGCCCCGCCGTAGCGGAGCATGCGCTCGACCGTCGCCTCCCAGTCGGCCGCGGTGCGCGCGGCGCCCGTGGGGTAGGCGGTGCGCACGCTCAGCTGGTGGCACCCGGTGCAGTCGAGGACGAAGCGGCGCTTCTCGGCGCCGTCGGGGAGGGTGGCGAGGATCGCGGCGCTCGTCGGCTGGTCGAGCGGCTGGTCCCAGACGGGCGGCCCCTGCTGCTGCACGCGAGACAGCACGTGCCGCGGCACGCGCTCCGGCACGCGCTCCGGCACGCGCCGCGGCACGCCGTCCACCTGCGCCGACGCGACCAGCGCCGCGCCGACCGTGGCCAGGGCGAGGAGGGCGAGGACCGCGGCGGCACCGCGGCGGTGGTCGTCTGGGTGGGGCGGCATGGGTCCGGTGAGGCACGCGACGGCAGGCCGCGCCCGGGCGTGGGGCGGCGGGCGATGATGGGACGTCGGCCGGGTCCGCCGCCAATGATCGGTCACGAAGCGCGCCTGTGGCGTGCCGAGCCGTGCATCCCCGGGACGAGGAGCGCCGCACCGCCGGGGTGGGAGATCGGTGGGCGGCTGCCGGCCACAGCGGCGCGCTTCTTGGAGATCGCGGGGGCATGTGCCGACCGGAGCCGCAGCCCCCGACGCCCCCCGCCGCCAGCCCCGACCAGCCGTCGGCCGACCGGTCCGCCGGCCGGGCCGCGCCGGACGAGACGGCGGCCGGCGCGGGGGAGCGGCGGCGCGTCGCCGAGCGGCGGGCGCGCGACCGCAGCGTGCTCGCGGTGGTCGAGGGGATGTCCGACGCCTTCCTCTCGCTCGATCGCGACTGGCGGATCTCGCACGCCAACCGCGAGGCCGCGCGGCTCAACGGCACGACGCCCGACGCGCTCGTGGGGCGCGACCACTGGGAGGTGTGGCCCGAGACGCGCGGCACCGAGGTCGAGCGGCAGTACCGCCGCGCGGTGGCCGACCGGGTGTCGGTGACCTTCGAGCACCACTACGCCGGGAGCGGCCTGTGGCACGAGATCCGGGCGCACCCGTCGGAGGACGGCGGCCTGGCCGTGTTCTACCGCGACGTCACGGCGCGCAAGCAGCTGGAGGCGGAGCGCGCGGCGCAGGCGCGCGCGCTGGCGAGCGCGCACGACAAGGCGATGGCCGCCGAGACGCAGTTCCGCCTGCTGGTGGACCGCGTGCGCGACTACGCGGTCTTCCTCATGGATCCGGGCGGCGTCGTGACGCACTGGGGGCTGGGCGCCGAGCGGATGAAGGGGTGGAAGGCCGAGGAGATCGTGGGGCAGCATCTCCGCACGCTGTATCCGGACGGCGGCGACTCGGACGACGGCACCGCGGAGGAGCACCTCCGGCATGCCGCGCTGCACGGCGAGTACATCGGCGAGGGGATGCGCAGGCGCCGCGACGGCTCGCTCTTCTCCGCGCGCGTCGTGCTGACCGCGCTGCGGGAGAGCGGGCGGCTGACGGGGTTCTCCAAGATCTCGCAGGACCTCACGGCGGAGCACGAGCGCGCCGTGGCGATGGAGCACGCGATGGCGTCGGCGCTCGCGGCGAGCACCGCGAAGTCGCAGTTCCTCGCCAACACGAGCCACGAGCTGCGCACGCCGCTGAACGCGATCATCGGCTACGCCGAGCTGCTCGAGCTGGGGCTCGCGGGGATGCTGAGCGATCCGCAACGGCAGTACGTCGACCGCATCCGCGCGACGAGCCGCCACCTGCTCTCGCTCGTGAACGACGTGCTCGACCTGGCGAAGATCGAGGCCGGGCAGATGCGGACCGCGCGCGATCCGGCGCTCGTGCGCGACGTCGCGGCGGCGGCGCTGCAGCTGGTGGAGCCGCAGGCGCGCGCGCGGCGCATCGCGCTCGTCAACGGCTGCGTGGCGCACGTCGAGGCGGCCTTCTGCGGCGACGCGGCGCGGGTGCGGCAGGTGCTCGCCAACCTGCTGTCGAACGCGGTGCGCTTCACGGAGCAGGGCGGACAGGTGACGCTGACGTGCGGCACGAGCGAGGCGCCGCCGCCCGACGCGGCGATCGCGCGCGAGGGGGCGCACGCCTGGACCTTCGTGCGCGTCGAGGACACCGGCGTCGGCATCCCGGCCGAGCAGCTCGACCGCATCTGGGACGCGTTCGTGCAGGGCGAGGAGGGGCGCACGCGGCGGTTCGACGGCTCGGGGCTCGGGCTGACGATCAGCCGCCACCTCGCGCGCCTCATGGGCGGCGACATCGTCGTGCGCAGCCAGCCGGGGCTCGGCTCCTCGTTCGTGCTGTGGCTTCCCGCGGCCAGCGCGTCCGACGTGGCGCGCGCCCGCGCGGCGGCGGAGTCCGAGCCGGCGACGGCGGCCGCGCGCGCCGCCGTCGCGCCCCGCGAGGTGGCCGGCATGCGCGCGGTGGCCGACGCGCTCCTCGGCGACACGGAGCACACGCTCGCGCGCTACCTGGCGCGCCTGCGCGCCGACCCGGCGACGCCGAGCGCGCGGCGGGGGAGCGACGCGGACCTGCTCGACCACACGGTGACCTTCCTCGCCGACGTCGCGCAGTCGCTCACCGTCGTCGGCGACGCGGGCGACGACGCCGCGGAGATGCTGCACGACGGCTCGACCATCCGGCAGCTGATCGCGGCACGCCACGGCGCGCAGCGCGCGCGGCTGGGGTGGAGCGAGTCGGAGCTGCGGCGCGAGTACGAGATCCTGCGCGAGGAGGTGCACGCGACGGTGCGGCAGCTCGCGCCCGACGCGCCGGACGTGGCGCGCGCGCTCATCCTCGTCGACCGGCTGCTCGCGCATGCGGCCGAGGAGAGCGTGCGCGGCTTCCACGCGCCGCACTGAGCAGGCGACGCGCCGAGCGCGCGCGGCGCGCTTGTCGCACGCTTGTCGCGCGCGCGCGGGGTGGGCATCTTCGCGGCGGCGCGCGCCGGGCGCGCCGTCCGCCACGACCGCTCCGCTCCACGACCGCTCCGCTCCGCGACCGCTCCGCTCCGCGACCGCTCCGCTCCGCGACCGCCCCCCCGCATGTCCCGCCTCGCCGACGGCGACGCCACGCTCGCCGCTGCCGCCGACGCCCCGTTCGTGACGCACGCGACGTGGGCGCTCGCGCGCACGCCCGCCATGCACGTGATCGAGGACGCCGCGCTCGTGCTGGCCGACTCGGGGCTCGCGTGCGACACGTTCAACTTCGTCTGCCGCGCGCGGCTCGACGGCGTCGACGCGCCGGCGCGCGTGCGCGCGGCGATCGCGCACTTCCGCGACGCGGGCCGCCCCTTCTCGTGGTGGGTGGGCCCGGCCGACCGTCCGCGCGCCCTCGGCACGCTGCTGGAGGCGGCGGGCCTCGCACGCGCCGAGACGGAGGTGGCGATGGCCGTCGACCTCGCGGACGTGGCGGAGGCGGAGGCGCCCGACGGGCTCCGCATCGTGCGCGCGCGCGACGCCGCGACGCTCGACGACTTCGCGGCGGTGAACGCCGACAACTGGGCGCCGCCGGACCCGATGGTGCCGCGCTTCTACCGCCTCGCGTCGGCCGCGCTGCTCGCGCCCGACTGCCCGCAGCGCCTCCACGTCGGCTACGTCGACGACGTCCCCGTGGCGACGGTGGAGGCGACGCTCGCCGGCGCGATGGTGGGGCTGTTCAACGTGTCGACGCGCGCGGCGTGGCGGCGGCGCGGGATCGGCGCCGCGATGACGCGGCACGCGCTGCACGACGCGCGGCGCGCCGGCGCGCGCACCGGCGTGCTGCAGGCGTCGGCGGACGGCGTGGGCGTGTACGCGCGCATCGGCTTCCGCCCGTTCGGCGAGGTCACGGAGTACAAGCCGGGGTGGAGCGCGTGACCACGGACGACGCGGCGACGGAGCGCGTGCCGACGGAGCGCGTGCGCTGCCCGTGGCCGCGGCTCCCGCTCGACGTCGCGTACCACGACGCGGAGTGGGGCGTGCCGGTGCACGACGATCGCGTGCTGTTCGAGTTCCTCGTCCTCGAGGCGGCGCAGGCGGGGCTGAGCTGGAGCACGGTGCTCGCGAAGCGCGAGAACTACCGCCGGCTGTTCGCGGGCTTCGATCCGGCGCGCGTCGCGCGGTTCGGCGACGATGACGTCGCGCGGCTGCTGCAGGACGCCGGCATCGTGCGCCACCGGCAGAAGGTGGCCGGCGCGGTGACGAGCGCGCGCGCGTTCCTCGCGGTGCAGGAGGAGTTCGGCTCGTTCGACGCGTTCCTGTGGCGCTTCGTCGACGGCGCGCCACAGGTCAACGCGTGGCGCGAGCCGCGCGAGGTGCCCACGCGCTCGGCGCTCTCGGACGCGCTCAGCAAGGAGCTGAAGCGGCGCGGGTTCAGCTTCGTGGGCACCACGATCTGCTACGCGTACCTGCAGGCCGTGGGCGTGGTGAACGACCACCTCGTGTCGTGCTTCCGGCACGCGGAGCTGCGGCAGCGCGTTCGGCCCCCGTCGGCGTGACGGCGCGGGCGACGGCGTAGGACCGGTCCGCCGGAAGCACCGCGTCCACGGGGCGAGGCGACTCCCGGCCCGGAAACGAGCGACCCCCGCGCATCCGTCGGAAGGATGCCCAGGGGTCGCTCGTGCGTTGGGCTCGGGGGAGGAGCACCACGGTGAGGACGACCGGGCCCGGAGAAGGTCACGCCCCGTCCCCGCCCGTCGGGGAGCACGGCCGCCGCGGCGGCATGCCGCTCACGGCCCGCGCGCGCGCGCCTGCTGATCCCAGCGGTGCCGGCGCCGCGCGATGGCGCGCACCAGGTCCACGAGCTCGCTCTCGGGCATGCCGCCGAGCACGGGGCGGAGCCGCCGCAGCAGCTCGGTGGCGATGGCCTCGATCTCCGGCGTGTCGGGTGTGGCGGGCGTGTAGGGCGGATGGTCGGGTCGGTCGATGCGGGAGTCGTTCATGCCGGCCGCTGAGGCGAGCACGGCGCCAGGACCCCGTTTCGGACGTGACGCGCGCCACCGGCGTGGCGATGTCGTGCGTCGTGACGCGTCACGACACGTCGCGGCTGGCGGTCCGCGACGGCTGTCGGCCGACCGGCTCCGCGAGGTCGGAGGGCGGAGCGCGCCGCGGCATGCGGCCCCTACCGTGTTGCACCGCATGGAGTTGCGGGCACGGCCGTGCGGGCGGTCGCGCCCCGCGTACCGGGCCGTGCGGGCACGCACCGTGCGCCCTGCGCCGCTCCCGCGCCCCGGCACGCTGGGCGACCCATGGGGCGAGACGGCAGAGCACGCACACGGTTCACCGAAAGCACAGGGAGCGGCACATGGAGACGGCCCTCGACGGAGGAGCGGACACGTCCGGCCAGATGGGCGGCCGGCTCGGCACGGCGCTGGGGGAGGACGCGCGTCCACGGGCGGCGACCACGGCGCCCTATCAGCGGCTGGCCAACGAGGATCGCGGGACGGGCGGCGAGAGCACGGCCGACTTCCTCGGGTTCTTCAGCATCGGCCTCGGGCTCGCGGAGTTCCTCGCGCCGCACGCGATGTCGAAGATCATCGGAGTGAAGCACGTCGACGACCGCAACATCACGACGATGCGCGCGATGGGGCTGCGCGAGATCGGGCACGGGCTCGCGATCCTCACGAACCAGCAGCCCGCGAAGGCGGTGTGGGCGCGCGTCGCCGGCGACATGCTCGACCTCGCGCTGCTCGGGAAGACGTTCGCCAACCCCGACAACGACCGCGGGCGCACCACGTTCGCGACCCTGAACGTCCTCGCCGTCACGGCGCTCGACGTGATGACCGCGCGCCAGCTCTCGCAGCAGCCGCGCACGGTCGCCAACGCGCAGATGGACCAGGGGATCATCCGCACCAAGCGGAGCATCACGGTCAACCGCCCGGTCGAGGAGGTCTACGCCTTCTGGCGCGACTTCGAGAACCTGCCGCGCTTCATGCGCCACCTCGAGTCGGTGCAGGTCACCGGCGAGCGGCGCTCGCACTGGAAGGCGCTCGCCCCCGCGGGCCGCACGGTCGAGTGGGACGCGGAGACGCTCGAGGACGTGCCCAACGAGCGGATCGCGTGGCGCTCGCTCCCGGGGGCCGACGTCTACAACGCGGGCACGGTGGAGTTCGCGCGCGCGCCGGGCGGCCGCGGCACCGAGGTGCGCGTGACGCTCGAGTACGACCCGCCGTTCGGGAAGCTCGGCTCCAAGGTCGCCATGCTGTGGCGCGAGGAGCCGGGACAGCAGGTGCAGGACAGCCTGCGGCACTTCAAGCAGGTGATGGAGCTCGGCGAGATCGTCCTCTCGGACGCGACCAAGCAGCGGGGCCCGCATCCGGCGCAGCCCAACGACAAGCCCGTGCAGCTCTGAGGAGAATGCGATGAAGGCGACGTGCTGGATGGCCCCGAACGTGGTGCAGGTGCGCGAGGTCCCGGATCCGACGATCCTGAACCAGCGCGACTGCATCGTGAAGATCACGTCCACCGCGATCTGCGGCTCGGACCTGCACCTCTACAACGGCTTCCTCCCCCTCATGGAGCCGGGCGACATCCTCGGCCACGAGTTCATGGGCGAGGTCGTCGAGGTGGGCAAAGGCGTGAGCAACCTGAAGGTCGGCGACCGCGTGGTCGTCCCCTTCCCCATCGCCTGCGGGCACTGCGGCGCGTGCCAGGCCGGCGCGACGTCGCTCTGCGAGAACTCGAACCCGAACGCGCACATCGCCGAGAAGATGCTCGGCCACACGGCGTGCGGGATCTTCGGCTACTCGCACCTGACGGGCGGGTACGCGGGCGGGCAGGCGGAGTACGTGCGCGTGCCGTTCGCCGACTTCGGCCCGATGAAGGTGCCCGAGGGGATGACCGACGAGCAGGTGCTCTTCCTCACCGACATCCTGCCGACGGGCTACATGGGCGCCGAGATGTGCGGCATCCGCCCGGGCGACACGGTCGCGGTGTGGGGCTGCGGCCCGGTGGGGCAGTTCGCGATCGCGAGCGCCTACATGCTGGGCGCCGAGAAGGTGATCGCGATCGACCGCTTCGAGTACCGGCTGAAGATGGCGCGCGAGAAGGCGGGCGCGATCACCATCAACTACGAGGAGGTCGACAACATCCCCGACGTCCTCAAGGACCTCACGGCGGGCCGCGGCCCGGACCACTGCATCGACGCGGTCGGCGTCGAGGGGCACACGCACGGCGCGCAGTACGTGCGCGACCGCGCGATGCAGGCGCTGCGGCTGCAGACCGACCGGCCGATCGCGCTGCGCGAGGCGATCATGTCGTGCCGCAGCGGCGGCACGATCTCGGTCATCGGCGTCTATACGGGGCTCATCGACAAGTTCCCGATGAACGCGGTGATGAACCGCTCGCTCACGATCAAGACCGGGCAGACGCACGTGCACCGGTACATGAAGCCGCTGCTGGAGCGCATCCAGAAGGGCGACCTCGACCCGACGTTCATCATCACGCACACGATGCCGCTGAGCGAGGCGGCGCACGGCTACAAGATCTTCAACGCGAAGCAGGACAACTGCGAGAAGATCGTGCTCAAGGCCTGAGCGCGCGGTGTGGGCCGCGGTGCGGGGCCGAACGTGCAGGGGCCGGCGGGGATTCCCTGCCGGCCCCTCGCCGCTCACTGGGGAGCGGGCGTCGCGTTGTCGTCGTCCGTGCCCTCGTCGGACTCGCCCGCCTCGCCGTCCGGCGCGTCGTCCGGCAGGCCCTGGGCGCGGCGGCGCTCCCGCTCCTCGCGCTTCGCGTCCTTCTTCGCCTTGCGCGCCATCTCCTTCTGCCGCTTCTCGAAGTCGTAGTTGGGTTTTCTCGCCAAGGTCGGTAGCTCCGCGTGTGGTCGTGCCGGTGGGACGAGGAGACGCGCCCGGTCGGCACGCCCGCCGCGGAGAACCGCGGCTCCCGCAAGATAGCCCCGCCACGTCGCACGCGTCGGTGAGGCGCGCCACGTCGCCACGACGGGCTCGCTTCAGCGCGGCGACCGCGTCAGTCGAGCACCTTGCGGAAGGCGACGATGCGCTCGACCTCCTCGAAGCCGAGCGCGCCGTGCGCCCGCTGCGAGACGTCGTTGTCGAGCGTCGTGTCGGAGGCGAGCTCGCGCAGCCCCTTGCCGCGCGCCCACGCCTCCGCGGCGCGCACGAGCGACGCGCCCACGCCCTGCCGGCGCACGTCGGCGTCGACGTACCAGCCCTCGAGATAGGCGACCGGGCTCGTGTCGCAGCCGTCGGCGTACTGCCGCGTGCCCACCTCCGCGAAGCCGGCCAGCCCCGCGCCGTCGGGCCGCTCGACGACGAGCACCTCCGTGTCGCCGCGCGCCAGCCACTCCGCCATGCTCGCCATCTCGCCCGCGAGCGTGTCGTCGGGCCAGAGCGTGCGGCGCATGCGCAGCCACTCGGCGTGGTCCACGGCGCGGTAGGCGCGGACGAGCATGCGCGTCGGTCCCGGAGCGCCCGTCAGCTCGTCGGCGCCGGGCGGCGGCGCACGCGCGGCCCTTCCGGCTCCGCGGGCGCCGCCTTGGCCGCCGCCTTCGTCGCCGTCTTGCCCGTCGCCTTGCTCGCCGACTTCGTCGCCGTCTTGGCCGCGCTCTTGGCCGCGGCCTTGGCGGCCGGCTTCGCCGCGGGCTTCGCGTCCGCCGCGTCGTCGTCGGCCTCCGCGTCGGGCTTCGCCGTCTTCTTCGCCGCTGTCTTCGCCGCCGGCTTCACCGGCTTCGCGGCGCGCTCCGTCGGCGCCTCCACCTCGGGCGCGGCCTCCTCGGCCTCGATCTCCGGCTCGATCTCCGGCTCGTCGGCGACGGTGGCGGCCGCCGCGGCGGCGGCGGGCGGGCGACCACGACCCTTGATCGCGCTCTTCGCCATCGCGGCGTCGAACAGGGCCTTCGCCTCACGCATCGCTTGTTCGTACTCGGGATCGGTGCGGCTGATCCTGCGCATCTCCAACTACTCCAGGTGAAAGGGGAGCCGCAACCTAATCGGCTCGGTGGCTCGTGGTGACGGCCTCCGCGCGGCCGGATGCTGACATGAACGTCACGGACCGCGGATTCGTGCGCAGCGGCGCCGCGCGACCGCGCCGCCGCGCGCCGCCGTCGGTCCGATCAGTCGGCGAGCCCCGCCCGCTCGCGCACCGCCATGATCGTCGCCTGCATGATCGCGACCGGCACCTCGTCCTCGCCCTGGATCGCGTGGACCTCGCCGCTGCACACGGTGAGCGTGCGCCCCGCGCGCACCACGCGCCCGGTGGCGACGAACGCGCTCCCCTCCGCCGGCGCCAGCAGGTTGACCTTGAACTCGACGCTCAGCACGGCGGCGCCGGGCTCCATCAGCGTCAGCGCCGCGTAGCCGCACGCGCTGTCGACGGCCGACGTCACCGCGCCGGCGTGCAGGAAGCCGTGCTGCTGCGTGAGCCCGGGGTCGAAGGGCAGCCGGATGCGCACCTCGCCCGCGGCGACGTGCTCGAGCCGCGCGCCGAGGAGCGCCATGAAGCGCTGGCGCGCGAAGCTCGCGTGCACGCGCGCGGCGAAGTCCGGATCGCGCGGGGCGGGCCGTCCGCTCGCGCGGCGCGCGGCGGCGGGCGCGGCGCCGTTCAGCATTCGGCCTCCGGCGCGCAGCCGCCGTTCGCGGTGAGCGGGGTGGCGGGCCGGCGGCGGCAGTACTCGCACCCCGGATCGTCGCACGCCGAGTCGAGCCACCGGTTGCAGCGCATGCACAGATACGCGTCGAAGGCGACGGCGTACACGTGCGGCGCGCCGCAGTCGGCGCAGTGCTCGCCGTGCTCCAGCCAGCCCACGATCCGGGCGCCGTCGGGCGCGATCACGAACTCGCCCCGTTCGATGAGCAGATCCGGCGGATCGTCGCGGTGCGCCACGGCAGCCTCGCAGAGCAGGTCCCGGGGCACGCGCCGCTCGATGCAGCGAGGCGCGCCCTCCCAATCATCGCCCGCGTCGCGCATGCATGCAGCCCCCGCGCCGCGCGCGACCGTCGGGCGCGGGCGAGCGGCGGTGCGTCAGTCGCCGCGCGTCAGCGTCCAGGCGCTCCAGTGCGCGTAGCTGCCGCCCTGCCGGTAGCTCCCGCCCTCCACCGCGGCGACCCACCCCTGCTCGCGCAGCACGCGCGTGATCTGCGCCCGCACGCCGGCGTGCGTCACCGCGAGCACGCTGCCGTGGGCCTGCGCGAGCTCGCCCAGCCACGCGGCGGCCGCCTCGGCCTGCTGGCGCACCGCCTCGGGGGGCGGCAGGCGGCGCAGGCGCGAGACCGCCGCGCGCATGCCGGTCGCCAGCGCCCAGCCGACCAGCGGCAGGCGCACCCCCGGCCACGTCGGGATCGGCATCGGCACCTCGCGCAGCAGCGGCGACTCGCGCACCGGTCCGTCGGGGAGCAGCAGCGCGGCCGACGCGCGGGCGCGCGGCATGTCACTGGCGACGACGCACGCCACCTCGCGAGCCAGCGCGCGCGCGCGCTCGGGCGGCCGCTCGTCGTGGGCGAGCGCCGCGAGGTCGTAGTCCACGAACCAGCGCCGCAGGGCGTCGGCGTCCAGCCACCCACCGGCGACGTGCGCCGAGCGGCCGTGTCGGAGGAGGACGATGCGCGTCGACATGGGCGCGCAAGCTAGCGCGTCCGTGCCGGCCGGTCAGGGGCGCCGCGGCGCGCCGACGGTGGGGCGCGGCGGCTCGCGGCGCGGCGTGCGCGGCACCTCGTCGGCCTCGGGCAGCGCGTCGGCGTGCCGCCACGTGCACCAGCGCCGCTCGCCGACGCGGATCTCGGCGAACGACTGCGACGACACCGCGCAGCGGCTGTAGTCGTCGGCGACGAGCAGCGAGTCGGCGACCTTCTGCGCGACGCGGCGGCGCGCGACCGTGCGGCCGCCCGGCAGCGCGAGGCAGCCCGCGAGCACGACGCACGCGAGGGCGGCGATGGCGAGGGGCCGCGCCACGCGCGCGGCGGGGGCGGCGGGGGCGGCGACGAGGGCGGCGCGCATGGGCGTCAGCGGCCCGCGCGCAGCCACGCGATCGCGCGCTGCACCATCGCGTCGGGATCGGCGACCGCCTCGTCGGGGGCGATGGCGTCGCCGTACGCGCGGCGCGTGCGGTCGGCCATCACGGCGATCGTGAGGTTGAGCACCCCGCCGTCGCTCATGAAGAACGGCGAGTTGGCGGTCGAGAGCCCGCACGTCGCGACGCCGAAGGTGCGCGTGTCGGGGCGCTCGCGGAACGACACGACCACCGCCTCGCCCGAGCTGGCGACGCCGTTGTCGGTGAGCACGGCGACGCGCGGCCGCTCGCGGCGCAGCCGGTACGGCGCCGCGACCGCGACCTGCACGAAGTCGCCGAGCCGCGCCGCGCCGTCGCGCACGTCCCACGGCAACGTGGTGCCGTCGGCCTCGACGAAGTGCCCGGCCGGCCCGTCGCCGACGATGGGCGCGAGCCCGGCGAGCATCGGCCACATGTTGCCGCCGCCGTTGCCGCGCAGGTCGACGATCCAGCCGGCCAGCCCGTCGCGGTCGGCGGCGCGGATCGCGCGCTGGATGCTGTCGGCGAACGCCACCGCCGCCGTGCCCGTGCCGCCGAACCCGCCCACGCGCACGTAGCCGACGTCGGCCGGCAGCGACGTCGGCGCGGGCGCGCCCGAGGCGCGGCAGGAGCGCGTCGGGACGTAGAAGAAGCGCCCGTTCGCCGTGCGGAACGAGCTGTGCCCGTCGCCGAGCACGGTGAGCGCGTGGTGGAGGATCGGGTGCGTCTGCTCGATGGTCTGCGCGAGCGGCGCCTTCGCGACGACCGTGGCGCGGAACGCCGCCCAGTCGATCTGGTGGCGCTTGAGCGACCGCGCCTGCATCACGCCGAGGTACTCGTCCACGTAGCGCCGCGCGACGTCCGACAGGCCGGGCTGGACGAGCTGCTGCGGCTCGACGGCGATGTTGCACGCGGTCGTCGCGAGCACCGCCGCGAGGCCGGCGACGGCGCGGCGCGGGTGCGGGGAACGCATGGGGCGCCTCGGGCGGGTCATGCGCCGTGCTCCTCGGGCGGAAGGGATCGGGCGGGCGGCGCTACGATAGCGCGCCGCCGCGCGGCCCGTCCAGGGCGCTCCCCGCCGGGCGCGCGGCTCAGCGCGGGCGGCGCTCCTCCACGATCGTCGCGACCCGGCGGTCCCCGGCGGCGGGCGACTCGGCCAGCCCGCGCACCACGCCGTCGATGTCGGCCGCGGGGCGGTTCTGGCTCATCTTCCACTTCCCCTCGATGCGCGTGATCGCGACCTCGACGCCGACGATCGCGCGCTCCAGCTGCGCGAGGTAGTCGGCCGGCGCGTCGGCGGTGCGCCACGGCCGCTCGCGCCCGCCCTCGTGCGCGTCGGTGAGCGACTCGAGGTGGCGGCGGAGGTACGCGGGATCCTCGACGAAGCGCAGCGTGCCGTAGACGTGCACGGCGACGTAGTTCCAGGTCGGCACGACCTTCCCGTGCTCCGCCTTGCTCGGGTACCACGACGGCGTGACGTACGCGTCGGGCCCCGTGAAGATCACGAGCGACTCGGCCGTCGTCGGCGCGTGCCGGTGGTGCGGGTTGGCGCGCGCGAGGTGGCCCTCCAGCGTGCCGTGCGGCCCTCGCGTGCGGTCGACCACCCACGGCAGGTGCGTCGCGAACAGCCCCTCGGCGGACGCGGTGACGAGCGCGCCGAGCGGGTGCGCCGCGAGGAAGGCGTGCAGGACGTCGGGGTCGTGCTCGGCGTTCGTGGACGGGACGTACATGGCCGGCGAGGCAGGAGGACGGGGCGAGTGTCGAGCGTCGAGCGTCGAGCGTCCTCCAATGTGTCGGCGGACCGTGGCCGCAGCCATCGGCCGGCCGTTCGCCGCGCGTCAGGCGGACACGTTCGATTCGGTGCGCGGCTCGGTGCGCGGCGCGGTGTCCGACGTGGCGTGCGCCTGCCAGGGCCAGCGGCCGGTGACCTCCAGCTCGAGCGCGAAGCTGAGGAAGGTACGGATGGCGACGATCACCGCGAGCACGGCGAGGTTGGCGAGCGTCGGCTCGACCGCGACGGTGCCGATGATGTCGGCGATGACGAGGAACTCGAGGCCGAGCAGGATCGCGCGCCCGAGGTTCGCGCGCAGGTCGTCGTAGACGGCGGCGAAGGCGCGGCCGCGCGCCACCTGGGTCGCGAAGGCGACGAGCGCCAGCAGCGCGCCGACCAGCAGGATGCCCACGCCGACCAGCTCCACGACGCGGACGACGACCGGGATCAGACCGTGGACATCCATGCGCTCGGCGGTGGACGTGAGGGCGGCGGCCGATCCGCCGCCCGCCTCACCGCCGCTTCCGTGCCGCGAGGGCCGCCAGCGCCATCGCCAGCGCCGCCGCGCACGCGATGCCCACGGCGTAGGCCAGCAGGTCGCGCGGATCGAAGTCGGTGCCGAGCACGAGATGGCCCAGCCGCGTGCCCCGCAGCGCGACGAGCCAGGGCGCGCGCCAGAGCTGCGCCGCCTCGACCGTCCACGCGACGGCGAGCGCGCACGCCGCGCGCACACGGATCGACGCGCGCGGCGCGAGCGCGCCGATCCACCAGAACACCATCGCCGCCCAGAGCGCGTCGCCCAGCACGTCGGCCAGCGCCGCGGGGAGCGCGGCGCGACGCGCGCGCAGCGCGAGGCCGAGCGCGATCGTCGCCAGCGCGGCGGCGACGTACGGCAGGCGGCGGCGGATCGGGCGCTCGCGCGTCACGCGCTGCGCGCGCCGAGGTAGTCGCGGCGGAAGGCGTCGTGCGCGCGCGCGGCGGCCGGCGTGCCCAGCTCGTACGTCATGCCGCCCGTGCACCAGGTCACGTGGTCCGCGGCGTCGAGCAGCGTCGGCACCTCGTGGCCGGTGACGACGACCGCGCAGCCGTCGGCGGCGAGGCGGCGCAGCACCGTCGCGAGCACCTCCGCGTCGCGCGGCGCGATGCCGCGGAACGGCTCGTCGGCGAGCAGGCAGCGCGGCCGCCGCACGAGCGCCGCCGCGAGCTCCGCGCGCCGCAGCTCGCCGCCTGAGAGCGCGGTCGGGCGCTGCCCGGCGACGTGCGCGACGCCGGTGAGCGCGAGCGCCGCGTCCACGTCGCCGCCCGGGAAGCGGCGGCGCAGCATGTCGAGCTGCGCGCGCACCGGCAGCGCCGACGACAGGAGGTCGTGGTCGGGGAGGAAGAACAGCCCGTGGCGCGCCAGCTCGGGGAGCGTGGGGCGCAGGTACGCGCGCCCGGCGAAGTGCACGGTGCCCGTGTCGGCGGGGATCCACCCGGCGGCGATCTTCAGCAGCGTCGACTTGCCGGTGCCGTTGCGCCCGAAGATCACGCGCACCTCGCCCGCCACGGCGCGCAGCGTGGCCGCGGAGAGGACGCGGCGGTCGCCGAACCGCTTGCCCACCGCGTCCGCGACGAGGACGCTCACCGCGCGCCCGGCAGCAGCGTCGCGACCGCGATCTCGCCCAGCAGCGCGGGGATGGCGAGCCACGCGACGAGCCGCGCGCGCGAGACGCCGAAGTTGCCGAGCAGCGCGCGCTCGCCCCGCCGCGCGACGTCGGCGAAGCCCAGCGCGACCGCGACGCCGACCATCACCCCGGCCGCCCCGGGCGCGAGCACGTGCGGCACGCCCTCGGACATGCCGCCGAACAGCACCACCGCCACGACGAGCACGCGTGCGAGCGCCCACGTGCGCGCGCCGCGGAGCAGGAAGAGCGTGGCGAGCGACATCGGCGCGCGGCGCGGCTCGTCAGCGCGGCCGGGCGTCGGCCGCGTCCACCGCCCGCACGAGCGCGGCGGCGATCTTCGCCCCGCCCTGCACCGACGGCTCGATGGGGTTCGCGTAGTCGGCGGGCTCGGTGCAGACGTCGCGCAGCTCGATGACGGGGAAGCCCGCCGCGCGCGCGGCGCGCTGGATCGCGTCGTTGAAGATCGCGAGCGCCGCGCGCGCGGGACGCTGCAGCTCGGGCTCCAGGTTGCCCTCGTAGATCGTGCACACGGCGGTCGGCAGGCCGCGGCGCGCGAGCTCCTGCAGCAGCCGCGCGTACGCCGACGCGAACGGCGCCACCGCATGCTCGAACCAGGCCAGCACCTGCGCGCCGTGCTGCGCGCGCTGCTGCAGCAGCCCCACGTGCCCGAGCGCGTCGTTGCCGCCGACGCTGAGCACGAGATGCGTCGCGTCCGCCGGCAGGCGCGCGAGCTGCCGCCCGACGTCGGCCGTGACCGCGCCGTCGACGGCGAGCAGCGTGGCGCGCGCGTCCGGCGGCAGCAGCGTGCGCACGTGCGCCACGACGTCCGGCCCGCCACGCACGTACGCCGCGTTGTCGAAGATCGAGTCGCCGAGCAGGACGAGGTGTCGCATGGCGCAGCTATCGCCCGCCGCGCGCGCGGCCCATCACGAGCCCGATCGCGACGCCGATCCCGACGCCCATGGCGATGTTGTCGAGCGCGACGCCGAGCGCGACGCCGATGGCGATGCCGACGCCGAGATAGCGGCCGTCGAAGCGGCGTGGAGACTCGTTCATGGCGGGGAAGGGTGAGTTGGAGTCGCGGGTGACGCATCGCGCCGCTCGACGGCGATGCCGGCGCGCAGGGTGTTGTGCACCTCCGCGACCGTGTCGGTGTGGCGCAGCAGCGCGTCGATCTCGGCGGGCGTCGCGTCGGCGTCGACCCGCGCGGCGTAGCGGATGCGCCGCGCCGGCTCGCCCGGTCCGCCGAACTCGCTCACGACGTCCACCTCCACGCCACGCACGGAGATGCCACGCCGCGCGGCCTCGCGATAGAGGTCGTTGCAGTAGCAGGTCGCGAGCGCGAGGCAGAGCAGCTCGCCGCCGTTGATCGCGGAGCCCGCCCCGTCCGGCTTCGGCGGCACCGCGAGCGTGGAGCGGCGCCCGTCGGTGCTCACGGTGACGGCGTGCGCGCCGCCGCCGTTGCGGACCGTCGCGGAGATCTCCATGCGCGTCAGCCCTCCGCCGATCGCGCGTCGGCGTGCGGCACCGCGCTCACGTGCCCGCCGACGATCCGCCAGCGGCCGTCGCGCCGCTCCCACACGCGCGTGTAGCGATACGTGCCCGACACCGTCTGCCCGGCGACGTCCACGACGAGCCGCGCGCGCAGCGCGGCGACGGCGACGTCCGCGCCCACGCGCCGCACGCGCAGCTCCTCGGGCTCGTGCGCGACGAAGCGCACGACGCCGTCGCGGTGCGACGCGAGATCCTCGGCCTTCGTCGCGAGTTGGCCATCGGGGCCGGTGAACAGCAGGTCGTCGTCGATCAGGCGGTCGAGCGCGGCGACGTCGGCGGCCAGCTGCGCGGCGCGCAGCTCGTCCTCCAGGGCGGCGATCTCTCGGTCGGTCATCGGCGGCCGGTGTGCGAGGGGGCGGGGAAGGTCTCGTACGGCAGTCCGGTGTCGCGCGTGCGCGCGTGGACGACGCGGTCGAACACGATGCCGTCGCGGCTGCCCGCGCGCACGAGCACCGCCTCGCGCGGGTAGCCGGCCTTCTCCAGCACGCGCATCGAGGCCGCGTTCCACGCGAACACGCCCGCATGGATGCGCGTCACCGTCGGATCGAGCTCGGCGAGGTCGGTGACCAGGCGCAGCGCGGCGGTCGCGAGCCCGCGCCCCCAGTGCGCGCGCCCGAGCCAGTAGCCGACCTCGTAGCTCGACGCGCCGACGTCGGTCCCGCGCTCGAGCGCGACGCATCCCGCGGCCTCGCCCGCGACGTCGATCGCCCACACGCCCGGCGGCGGTGGATCGGCGGCGGCGTACGCGAGCCACGCGTCGGCCGCCGCGTCGTCGTACGGGTGCGGCAGCAGCCGCAGGTTGCGCGCGACGTCGGGATCGTCGGCGTGGCGCCGCAGCGCCGCGTGATCGTCGCGCCGCCACGGGCGCAGCCGGAAGCCGTCGCCCTGCACGTGCGTCGGCAGCGACGCGGCGCCGGGCGTCCACACGTACGTGCGCAGCGGATGGCGCGGCCCCGTCGTCTCGCCGAGCACCGCGAAGCCGGCGCGGCGCAGCATGCGGTCGGAGGCGACGTTGGGCACGTCGGCGACGGCGGCGAGGCGCGGCAGCCGCAGCGTGCGCGCGGCGTGCGCCTGCAGCGCGAGCAGCGCCTCGGTCGCGTGGCCGAGTCCCCAGGCATCCGGCGCGAGCGCGACGAGCGCCTCCGTCATCCCCGCGAGCCGCGGCTCGTGCTCGGCGGCGGTGGACGCCGGCAGCAGCCCCGCGCAGCCGAGCGCGCGCCCCGGCGCGTCGCGTGGCGCGACCATCCACAGGCCGATCCCCTGCGGCGCGAGGGCCAGGCATTCGTCGAGCGTCGACGCCGCCTCGTCGCGCGCGATCGCGCGGTCGTCCCACAGGTAGCGGCGCACCGCCGGATCGGTCCACAGCGCCCACAGCGCGTCGAGATCGGACGCGTCCGCGGGGCGGAGCACGAGTCGCGTCGCCGCGAGCGTGGGCTGCATGGACGACTCTCGGGAACGGGAGGCGCGTCGCCCGGGCTACGGCGCAGCGCAGTCGTTCGCGTCCGCGCGGCTCATCGCGCGAGCTGCGCGTCGATCCACCGCTCCACCGCCTCGCGGGCGCGCGACTCGGCCTCCTCGGCGCTCTCGCCGTGATACTGGCCGAGCGGCGTCGTGTACCGCTCGGTCGTGCCGTCGTCGCGCAGGCGGCGCAGGTCGACGACCGCGGCCACGAAGCGATAGCGGCCCGGCGCGATGGCCTCGGCGGCGCTCACCTCGATGCGGTACTCGTAGTCGGCGTGCTGTGGCATGTGCGTCCGCCCCTCAGTGCAGGAGGATCTTCGTCACGCCCGCGACCCAGAGCGTGCCGATCAGCAGCAGCGGCCCACGTCGGTCGGTGCCGCAGCTCCACCAGAAGCGCCACGCGAGATACGTCCCGACGGCCAGCAGCGCGAGCACCTGCAGCATGGGCGACACGCCGAGCCGCGGCAGCGCCCAGCGGAGCGCGAACAGCACCGCGAAGGTGATCGCCAGCCGCGCGGCCGGCGGCAGCGACGAACGCTCGCACGTCGGGCCCCCGATGGTCGGCTCGTGCGGGAGGACGGTCGGGGCGTCGGGGCCGGTCGCGCTCGTGGGGCTCATGAGCGGAAGGTAATGCGCGCACGCGTCGTCGGCCGCGACGCGGGCGCCGGCCCGGCTATGTTCCGGGGCGCGGCACGCGACATGGTACGAGGCACGCCACGAGGCGCACGCCACGAGGCGGGCGCGAGCCGCACGACGATCGAGCGAGGAGCACGCATGTCGCAGGCATTCCTGAGGGACGACGCGGAGGGGGAGATGCCCCGCCGCAACTACGGGCTCCCCGAGCGGGACGACCCGGACTACGACCGCATCGCCGCCCGCGCGCTGCTGGAGGCCGCGCGCGTGAGCGAGACGCAGCTCGCCGAGCGCGCGACCGGGTACTACTGGGGCGAGCCGCGCCTGCACCCGTACGTCGAGGAGCTGCGCGCGGAGGCCGAGCGCACCAACGACGAGCGGCTGGAGCAGCTCGCGCGGCGCTTCCTACGGTGACGGCGGCGCGGCCGGCGCGCTCGGCAGCGCGGGCGCGCTCGGCGCGGGCGCGGTGGAGTCGAAGGTGATCCGCACGCCGTCGAGCTCCGGCCGCGTCCCGACCTCGCCCTGCCGCGGGTAGCGGATGCGCAGCGCGGCCGGCCCGGTCCACCGCGCCTCGAGCGGCAGGTCGCGCTCGGCGGCGAACACGTTGCCGACGCCGACGACGCGGCCGCCCGGCTCCACCACCGACACCTGCGCGCTCACCGGGATGCTCATGCACGCGCGGCCGAACACCACGACCTCGCGTCGCCCGTCGGGCGACGGGGTGCGCGCACGCTCCGTGTTGCGGCACGGATCGCCGCACGCCGCGAGCGCGGCGATCGTCGGGACGAGCGCGCGGCGCGCGCGGAGCGGGAGGCACGTCATCGCTACAGAGTACGCAGGCCCCGCGGTCCTGTCAGCCGCCGCGCCCTCACGATCCGCCCCGGGACGCCGATGAAGCTCTGGCTCGACGCCGACGCCGCCCCGCGCGACGTGAAGGACATCTGCCTGCGGGCCGCCGAGCGGCTCTCGCTCGAGACGATCCTCGTCGCGAACCAGCGCGTGCTCGTCCCGCCCGGCCACCGGTACGTCACCGCCGTGCGCGTGGAGGGCGGCCCGGACGTCGCCGACCGCTACATCGTGGAGCACGCGAGCGCGGGCGACGTCGCCGTGACCGCCGACATCCCGCTCGCGGCGCTCCTCGTGCCCATGCAGGTCGTCGTGCTCGACCCGCGCGGCGAGGAGTACACGGCGGAGAGCATCGGGGAGCGGCTGTCGGTGCGGAACTTCATGGACGGGCTGCGCGGCGCGGGCGTGGAGACGGGCGGGCACGGCGCCTGGGGGCAGCGCGAGAAGCAGGCGTTCGCGAACGCGCTGGACCGCGCGCTCACGCGCGCGCTGCGCCGCCGGTAGCCCGCGGTCGCCGCCACGGATGACCGCCGCATGAGCGACGCATGACCGACGCCAACCCGGCGCGCGCCGCCACGCGCGCGGGCGTGCCCACCACGGGGATCGTCTATCTCGTCTCGCTGTCGGCCTTCCTGGGGCCGTTCACGCAGACGGTCTACACGCCGATCCTGCCGGACCTGCAGCGGCGCTTCGACACGTCGCTGTTCGTCGTGAACCTCACGATCTCGCTGTTCACCGTCGTGCTCGCGGCGATGCAGATCGTGTACGGCCCGCTCACCGACCGGCGCGGCCGGCGGGCCGTGCTCCTGCCCGGGCTCGTGATCTTCGCGGTCGCATCGGCCGGCTGCGCGCTAGCGCCGACGGCGGCCGTGCTGCTCGCGTTCCGCGCGCTGCAGGCCGTCGGCATCGCCGCCGGGTCGGTCGTCGCCACGACGGTCATCGGCGACCTGTTCGAGGGCGCGGCGCGCGGCCGGGCGATGGGGACCTTCCAGATGCTCGTCGCGCTCGGCGCCGTCGTCGGCCCGGTCGTCGGGGGCGCGATCGCGGTGCGGGCGGGCTTCGTCGGCATCTTCGCGCTGCTCGCCGCGATCGGGCTGCTGCTCGCCGTCGCGCAGGCGGTGCTGCTCCCCGAGACGCGCCCGCCCGATGCCGGCGGCCCGCGCCCATCGGTGCTCGCCGGCTTCGCGCGCGTGCTCACGACCCGCCGGGGCGCCGCCGTCGTCGTCCTCGGCGTCGTGCAGTACTTCACGTTCTACTGCTTCCTCGTCTTCCTCCCCGAGCTGCTGCGGGGGCGGTACGGGCTCGCGCCCGACCGCGCGGGGCTCGCCTTCCTCCCGCTCTCGCTCGGCGTGGTCGTCGGCAGCTGGTTCGGCGGGCGGCTGCAGGCGCGCTGGCGCCCCGAGTCGATGCTGTGGGTGACGACGCTGCTCGACGCCGGCGCCGTGCTGCTCTTCGCGCCGCTCGCCGGCGCCGCGCTCTCCACGCTGCTGCTCGCGCTCGGGCTCTTCGGGCTGCTGCTCGGCCTCTCGCTGCCGGTGCAGACGACCATCCTCGCCGACACCTTCGTGCACGACCGCGCGACGGCGATCGGCGTCTACAACTTCTCGCGCTACCTCGGCATGGCCGCGGGGCCGATGCTCGGCGCCGTGCTGTATCGCCGGGGCGGCGTGCCGCTCCTCTTCGGCGTGGCGGGCGTCGTGTTCGCCGTCGCGGCGCTCGCGTCGGCGCGCTGGATGCGCGCGCCGCGCGCGTAGCGCACGACCGGCCGCGTCGCCCGACGGTCAGCGCGCGAACAGCACGAGCGGCGGCCCCCCGCCCTGCACCAGCGGCCACCAGTCGCGCCGCCGCCGCATCCCCGGCAGCGCCGACTCCGCGGCGTCGAGCAGGTCGTCCCAGCCGGGCGCGTCGTCGCGCGCCACGAGCTCCGCGCCCGCCCGCCGGCGCAGCGCCACGCACACGACGCGCGCGTCGTCTTCCGCGAGGTAGGCGCGCACCTGCTGCACGTCGTCCCACGCGCCGCTCGCGACCGGGCGGCCGTTGCGCAGCAGCGCGAAGTCCTCCGACGTCGCGACGAGCATCTCCATGGCGCCTGTGCCTCCGTGCGGGTGGCGGGCGCGCGTCAGGGCGCGCGCCCGATGCGGCCGAGGTGCGTGTCCGAGAACGCGGTCCCGTATTTGAGCCCGTAGCCGAGCGCGCGATCGAAGCCGACGTGCGCGGCCCAGAGGACCGCGACGACCGGCGGGCGTCCGGTCGCCAGCGCCAGCGCCGCCGCGAGCGCCGGCCCGACGTAGCTGTGCGCGGCGTTGTAGCCGATCGCGCCGATGCGCGGCCCGGCGAGGTACGCGAGGAAGCTGAGATCCGGCGCGAGGAAGAGCGCCGCGAACAGCATCCACGAGTGGCCGCCGCGCGCGTGGACGTACACGGCCAGCGCGAGCACGGCCGCGCCCTCGAGCCGCAGCCACGCGCGCGGCGCGCCGGTCACGGCGCCGGCCGCGGCGCCGGTCACCGGGCTCGCGGTCGCCGACGCTCGGCCGCCGTCCACTGCCGGTCGAGGAGGAGGCCCATGCCGACGATGCCGACGAGGACGCCCCACAGCGCGTCGTTCTTGCGCGCGGGGAGCAGCGCGTGCGCCGTGTACTGCAGCGCGAGCACGACGGCCACGAGGATCGCGAGCACGCCGACGATGAGGCGGAAGCGGCGGTGCGCCGCCGGGTTGGGCGCGCGGTCGGGGATGAGGTGCGGCAGCATGCGGGGGCGGGACGGGGACGGAGCGGGGCGCACGGCATCGGGACGGCCGGCGCGACGGGCCGCCCGCGCATCGTACAGCGCGCGCCCGGCGCTCCGCCACCGGCACGTGCCCGTCCGTCGGACCGGATGCTGACATGCGGCGCTCTCCCGCGCCCCGCGCACGGGGCATACGGTGCGGGGGCAGCCGTCTCCGTCGCCCGCCACACGCGTCCCGTGCCGATGTCCACCGTGTCGACCGCCTCCACCGCCTCCCGCCACGCCGCGCCCGCGGCGCGCCCCGCCGCCGCGCGCGACGGCGTCCGCCCGCTGCCGTCCGACGCGCCGTACTACCGGCCCTCGGGCCACGAGGTGGACGTGTTCGCGCGCTGCCACGCGCGCGGGCTGCCCGTGATGCTCAAGGGCCCCACCGGCTGCGGCAAGACGCGCTTCGTCGAGCACATGGCGTACACGCTCGGCCGCCCGCTCGTGACCGTCTCGTGCCACGACGACCTCGCGGCGAGCGACCTCACGGGGCGCTGGCTGATTCGCGGCGGCGAGACCGTGTGGGTCGACGGCCCGCTCACCACCGCGGCGCGATTGGGCGCGATCTGCTACCTGGACGAGGTGGTCGAGGCGCGGCAGGACACGATCGTCGTCATCCATCCGCTCACCGACGACCGGCGCATCCTGCCGATCGAGAAGACGGGCGAGGTCGTCGAGGCGGCGCCGGGCTTCCAGCTCGTCGTGTCGTACAACCCCGGCTACCAGCACGCGATCAAGGACCTGAAGCCGAGCACGCGGCAGCGCTTCGTGACGCTCGACTTCGACTATCCGCCGGCGGCCGTCGAGGCGGAGATCGTGGCGCACGAGAGCGGGCTCGATCGCGCGCGCGCGGCGTCGCTCGTGGCGCTCGCGGAGCGCGTGCGGCGGCTGCGCGACCAGGGGCTCGCCGAGGTGCCGGGGACGCGCCTGCTCGTGGCGACGGCGCGCCTCGTCGCCGACGGCATCGCGCCCGCCGAGGCGTGCCGCGTCGCGCTCGCGGGCCCGCTCACCGACGATCCGGACCTGCTGGCCGCGATCGCCGATCTCGTCGACGCCACGCTCTGACGCGGGGCGTCATGCCGTCGCCGTCACCGTCCCTGCCGGGCACGCTCACACGCGCGTGGACGCGGCTCGCGCGCCGCGGCCGGCCCGCCCCGCCCGCGCCGCCGGAGCTCGACGCCGTGCGCCGTCGGCTGGAGCTGGTGATCGGCGCGCTGTACGGCCGCGCGCTGCGCGTCGAGGCGGCCGCCGACCCGCGGCCGACGTCGTTCGTCTGGCGCGTGCTCGGCCTGCAGCGCGCCGCGCCGCCGCTCGCCACGCACCTGGGCGACGCGATCCGGCTGCCGCGCACGCTCCCGCTCACCGACGCGGCGCACGCGACCGAGTGGTGGCGCCTGCTCGCGCTCGGGCAGGCCGAGCGCATCGTGCGCGGCGGCGCCGAGCTCCTGGTGGACGTCGACGACCGGCTGGAGCGCGCGCTGTTCGCGCTGCGCGAGGGCGCCGCCGCGGACCGCGCGCTCGCGCAGCGCGTGCGCACGCTGCGCCCCGCCCTGCAGCGCGCGCGCGCGGAGGCGCTGGCCGCGCGCCCGCCGCTCGAGCTCTCCCCCGCGGCGGATCGCGACGTCGAGCGGCTCGTGCGCGCGGAGCTGGCCGCCGATCCCACCGACGACGCGCGCGGCGACACGTCGGAGGACGCGGCCGCGTCGCTGGCGTGGGCGCGCGCGACGGCCGAGCGGCTGCGCGCCGTGCACGGCCGGACGTTCCGCGCCGTGCTGCCGGTGGGTCACTGGGGCGCGTTCCCCGAGACGGACGCGCAGCTCGCCGCGCGCGCGAAGGACGCGGTGCGCGGCTACGTGCCGATGCCGGGCGTGGAGCAGGAGGGCGTGTCGCGCAGCGCGCGGCGCTCCGCGCGCACGCTCAAGGTGTCGGACGCGCGGAGCCGCACCGCGCCGTCGGAGCCGTCCGAGGACGCCGCGGGGCGCGCCATGGTCGCCGCCGCCGGGAACGACCGTCCGTCGGCGCCCGACGCGGAGCGCGCACCGCCGGCGATGCCCGACGTCGCCAGCGACGATCCGTGGAAGCGCGAGCGCGTGGCGCCGGGCAGCCCGTCGGCCGCGGCGACCGCGATCGTCTATCCCGAGTGGGACGCGGACGCGGGGCGGCATCGCCCGCACGGCGCGACGGTGCTCGTGGAGCCGGCGCCCGACGGCGACGGCGCGTGGGCGGACGCGGTGCTGCGCGACCACGCGGCGCTCGTGCGCGGCGTGCGCGAGCGCTTCGCGCCGCTGCGCTCGCGACGCGCGCGGCTGCCGCGGCAGCGCCAGGGCGACGCGCTCGATCTCGCGGCGTGCGTGGAGGCGCTCGCCGACGGCGCGGCGGGCCACTCGGGCGACGGGCGGCTCTACCTCGACGTGCTGCCCGCGCGGCGCCCGCTGGCGATCGCGCTGCTCGTCGACGTCAGCGGATCGACCGACGCGCGCGTGAGCGAGGCGCGCGACGACACGCGCCAGATCATCGACGTCGAGAAGGAGGCCGTGCTGCTGGCCGGCGAGGCGCTCGACGCGCTCGGCGATCCGTTCACCGTGCTGACGTTCAGCAGCCGCGGCGCGCACCGCGTGCACCTGCAGGTGGTGAAGAGCTTCGCGGAGCGGCACGACGCGACCGTGCGGCGTCGCGTCGCGGCGATGCGCCCGGCGGGGAACACGCGCCTCGGCGCGGCCGTGCGCCACGCGAGCGCGCTGCTGGCGCGCCAGCAGGCGGGGCACCGCCTCCTGCTGCTCCTCTCGGACGGCCGCCCGAACGACATGGACGGCTACCAGGGACGCTACGCGGTGGAGGACGCGCGGCAGGCGGTGCACGAGGCGCGCGCGCTCGGCGTCTTCCCGTTCTGCCTCACGGTCGACCGCGAGGAGTCGGAGTACCTGTCGCACATCTTCGGGGCGGCGGGGCACACGGTGCTCCGCCGCCCGGACCAGCTGCCGCTCGCGCTGGTGCGTGCGGTGCGGCAGCTGCTGGGCGCGGGCGCGCGCTAGGCGTCGCGCGCCGCGCGGGGTTCCGTCAGCGCGGGGACGCGGGCGTCGCCGGCGCGGCCGGCTTCTCCTCGGGCTTCGCGCTCGGCGCGGGCGTGGCGGCCGGCGTGGCGGCCGGCGCGGGCGTGGCCGTCGGCGTCGCCGCGGGCTTGGCCTCGGCCTTCACTTCCGCCTTCGGCTCGGGCTTGGCCTCCGGCTTGGCCGCCGCGGCGCTGTCGGTCGTGACCTTCTGATCCACCGTGCCGGCGGCGGAGTCGCGCACCACGGCGGGCTTCGCGGCGGCCTTGCCGGTGTCGGCGGCGGCCGGCGCGGGCGTCGCGGCCGGGGCAGGCGCGGGAGCGGGCGTGGCGGGCGACTGCGCGCCGGCGAACGCGGGCACCGCGATCAGCGCGGCGGCGAGGGCGAGCTTCTTCATGCGACCTCCGAATGGGAGCGATGTGGCGCGGCGGCGCGGCGAACGCACACGCACGGTTCCGCGCGGATCCCGCACACGAGCGCGGGGACGTGGCCGATCGGCCGACGCGCCGGGCGTGCAAGTCGCGCGCGGTGGCGGCCAGAGCGCGTGACCATGGTCACCCGATGACACCAATCGGAGCGCGCGACGCCCGACGTGATGCACGAAGCCCCCGTCGCGCGGGCGGCGCGGTGTGGCACGTCACACCGCGCGGCACATGACGCCTGCAGCGCGTGCGCACCCACGTGCGCATTCGTGCACGCGTCCCGGCGCGAAGCGGCGCGCCCCGCCGCGCGTCGGAACGGCCGTCGGCGACGGTCACGGCGACAGACCACGGTCGGTCAACTCGACACGCGCGCTGTCACCTCGACACGCGACGGTGGCGCACGGTCGAGCCTCGCGGCGCGGGCTGATCCGTGCACCGCGTTGCGCGGCAAGCACTTGCCGCGCGGTACGCGAGGAGGGCACGCGCGTTGCCCTCGCGGCGCACGCCGGGCGGAGCACCCGGCACACATCATCCACCTCGCGATTCCGGAGGAGCACCATGCGTCAGCTTCGCATGCGACTCATCGGGGCGCTGGGCGTGATGCTCGGCGCCGCGGTCCCCACCGCGCTCGACGCGCAGACGCCGATGCCGTGGCAGACGCGCCAGCCCGCGGTCGAGGGCTACTACACCCGCCTGCGCCTCGACGCCGACGGCGGCCCCGCCACCGCCGACGGCATCGGCGGCCGCCTGATGTGGAGCGCCACGCGCCCGGAGGACGCGGGCACGTCGTGGCTCGCCGACCACGCGGCGATCGGGCTGCTCGCGTCGCACACGCCCGCGCAGAGCCGCGGCTTCTCGACGCTGCACCTGGGCGCGGTCGTCGACGTGCAGCCCTTCCTCACGCCGATCGCCGGGCGCGTGACGCCCTACCTCTCGATCGGCGCCGGCGCGCTGCGCACCACGCTCTCGTCGGACGCCGCGGCGTCCACGCGTCCGCGCTCGCCGCTGACCGATCGGGACAACACGACCGCGACGCTCTCGCCGGGCGTCGGCGCCCGCGTGCAGATCACGCCCGGGATCGCGCTGCAGGGCGACCTGCGCGACGTGATGACCTTCCGGCACGACACGCGACACAACGTGGCGTTCGGCGCGGGGCTGCGCTTCACGCGCTGAGCACCCGGAACGGCGGGCCGGCGCGCACGCGGGCGCTCCCCCTCACCGCGTGCGCGCCGGCCCACCCTCCGCGATCGTCCGCAGCCCCGCCTCGTCGACGACGACGTAGCGCCCGCCGCCCACGGCGCGCACGAGCCCCGCGGCCCGCAGCGCGCGCAGCCCGCGCACGACCAGCTCGCGCACGGTGCCCAGCTCCTCGGCCGCCTCCTGCTGCGTGCGGCCGAGCGTGAACGCGCGCCCGCGCGACGCGGCGTGGCGCGCGAGCAGGTGCGCGGCGAGCCGCGCGCGCGTCCCGCGGGCGACGCGCGCGTCGGCGCGCTCCACCAGCAGGCGCACGCGTCCGGCGAGGCGCGCCAGTAGCGCGAGCGCGACGTCGGGATCGGCGCGCACCGCGGCGCGCACGGCGGCGCGCGTCAGCAGCAGGCAGCGCGTCGGCTCGGCGGCGATCGCCGTCGCCGGATAGGTCGGCGTCGCGCCGTCGAGCCCCTCGAACACCGGCACGTCGCCGAGCGTGCCGCCCGGCCCCTCGGCGTGCAGCACGTGCGCGCGGCCGGCGCCCGCGCGCAGCACGCGCACGCGTCCCTCCAGCACGACGTACAGCCCGCGCGCCGGCGTCCCCGCGAGGAAGAGCACCGCGTCCGCGGCGTAGCGGCGCTCGACCGCGCCGGCGAGCAGCGCGTCGCGCGCGCGCGGCGGCAGCGCGGCGAGCCATCCGGCCGAATGGGCGAGGCGAGGGACTTCGGTCCCTGTGGCGCGGGGGCGGGCCACCTACCGTGCCTCCGTCGGCGCAGGGGACTGGCGCATCCGCGCCCAGCCGGCCGACCTTCCCCTCTCCACCAGCAGGCGCCCCATGTCGCTCTCCATGCCCTCGCGTTCGATGCTCGCCCTCTCCGGCGCCGCGCTGCGCGCCGCGCTGCGCGCCGCGCTGCGCGCCGCGTTGCTCGCCGCGCTGCTCGCCGCCGCGACCGCGCCCGCCGCGCACGCGCAGACGCCGCGACCGCCGGCCCCGCATGCGCACGCCGCGACCGACACGAGCTTCGCCGCCGTGCAGGCGCGCGGCAAGCGCGCGATGGGCGTCGACCAGTACACCTCCACGCATCGCTTCGACGACCTCGCCGACGGCGGGCGCATCGTGCTGCAGCGCGACGCGGCCGACACGGCGGGTGCGCGCACGATCCGCGCGCACCTGCGCGACGTGGCGGCGGCGTTCGCGCGCGGCGACTTCGCGACGCCGGGCTTCGTGCACGGGCGCGACGTGCCCGGCACGGCGACGATGGCGGCCCGCCGCGCCGCGATCGCGTACGCGGTGCACGACCTCCCCGGCGGCGGGGCGGTGCGCATCACGACGACCGACCCGGAGGCGCTGCGCGCCGTGCACGCCTTCCTCGCCTTCCAGCGCAGCGACCACCGCGCGGGCGGGCAGACGCTCGGCGCCGATCCGCACGCAGGGCACGCCGGGCACGCGGGCCACGCGCCCTGACGTGCGCGACGCGCCCGCGTTCAAGGACCACTTCTCCGGCCACGCGCGGGCGTACGCGCGGGCCCGGCCCGGCTACCCGCGCGCGCTGTTCGCCGGGCTGGCGGCGCTCGCGCCGGGGCGCACGCGCGCGTGGGACGCGGGGACCGGGAGCGGGCAGGCGGCGGTCGCGCTGGCGGCGCACTTCGACGCGGTCGTCGCCACCGACGCCAGCGCGCCGCAGATCGCGAGCGCGGCGCGGCACCGGCGCGTGGCGTACGCCGTCGCCGCGGCGGAGGCCTCGGGCCTCGCGGACGCGTCGTGCGATCTCGTGACGGTCGCGCAGGCGCTGCACTGGTTCGACGTGCCGCGCTTCTGGACGGAGGTGCGGCGCGTGCTGCGCCCCGGCGGCATCGTCGCGGTGTGGACGTACGCGCGGCTGCACGCGACGCCCGCCGTCGAGGCGGTCGTCGACGCGCTCGAGGACGAGGTGCGGCCGTGGTGGCCGCCGGAGCGCGCGCTCGTGGACGACGGGTACGCGACGCTCCCCTTCCCGTTCGAGGTCGTGCCGCTCGACGCGCCGCCGATGCGCGTGCGCTGGACGCGCGACGCGCTGCTCGACTACCTGCGCACCTGGTCCGCCGTGCGGCGGCACGCGGCGGCGCACGGGCGCGACGCCGTCGACGACGTCGCCGCGCCGCTCGCGGCCGCCTGGGGTCCGGCGGCGCGGCGCACCATCCGCTGGCCGCTGTCGCTCCGCGTGGGGCGCGTTCCGGGCTGACCGCGCGTCCGTTCGTCCCGCGCCGCTCCCGCTCGTCCCGCGCCCGCGTGCGCGCGGACCGGGGCGCGGTAGTATTGGGCATGCGCCTCCCGCCCGCGCCCGATCCGCGGCACGCCACGCCGGACGACACGCCGCGCAGCCACCTGCGCGGCCCGTCGCTGTGGGCGGGGGTCGGCGTCGGGCTCCTCGTGCTGCTCGCGCTGCGGCTCGTGTACCAGATCTTCCAGGACGTCGCGGAGGGGAGCACGCGCGACGTCCCGAGGCGCGTGTTCGAGGAGGTCACGGGCGTCGGCCTCGCGCTGCCGTTCATCGTGCTCGCGGTGCTGCTGGTGCAGCGCGTCCCGATCGTGCAGCGCCGCTGGTGGCGGCCGCTCCTCGTGCACGGGGGCGCGTTCGCCGTCATCACGGTCGCGCACACGACGGCGATGCTGCTCGTGCGCGGCGCGCTCGCGCCGGCGCTCGGCTTCCAGGGCTACGCGCCGCGCTTCACCCTCGCGCGCTACGCCTTCGAGGCGGCGAACGACGTCCTGCCGCTCGCGGTGCTGCTCGGCACGCTGGCGCTCGCGGACCACCTGCTGGCGGCGCGCGCGCGCGAGCGGCGCGCCGGGGCGCTGGAGCGCAGCCTGCTCGAGGCCGAGCTGCGCGCGCTGCGCCTGCAGCTGCAGCCGCACTTCCTGTTCAACGCGCTGAACACGATCTCCTCGACGATGTACGACGACCCGGCCGCCGCGGACGCGCTGCTCGGGCGCCTGGCGGAGCTGCTGCGGACGTCGCTGCGCACGACCCACGCGCACCAGGTACCGCTCCGCGACGAGCTCGCGCTGCTCGAGCAGTACCTCGGCCTCATGCGCGCCCGCTTCGGCGATCGGCTGACCGTGCACGTCGAGGCGACGCCCGCGGCGGGCGGCTGCCTCGTGCCGTCGATGCTGCTGCAGCCGCTCGTCGAGAACGCGGTGCGCCACGGCGGCGTGTCGACGAGCGGGCGCGGCGTCGTGCGGGTGCGCGCCGCGCGCGTCGGCGGCGACGTCGAGCTGCGCGTGCACGACGACGGCCCGGGGCTCGCGCCGGGGCGCGATCCGCTCGCCTCGGGCACCGGGCTCGCGGCCACCGCGCGGCGGCTGCAGCTGCTCTACGGCGACGCGCACGCGCTGCGCGCGGGCAACGCGGCCGGCGGCTTCGAGGTCGTGGTGCGCATCCCCGCGCGCGAGGCGGCGGCGATCGCGTCGCCGGCGGTCGCGTCGCCGGCGGTCGCCTCGGTGGGCGCGGCATGAGCGCGCCGCTCCGCGTCCTGGTCGTCGACGACGAGGCGCCGGCGCGCCGCAAGCTGGAGCGGCTGCTCGCCGAGCTGCCGGACGTCGCGCTCGCGGGCGAGGCGGAGAGCGGCCCCGAGGCGGTCGCGCGCATTGCGGCGCTCGCGCCCGATCTCGTGCTGCTCGACGTGCAGATGCCGGGGCTCGACGGCTTCGGCGTCGTCGACGCGGTGGGCGTGGCGGCGATGCCGGCGGTCGTCTTCGTCACCGCGTACGACGAGCACGCGCTGCGCGCCTTCGAGGTGCGGGCGCTCGACTACCTGCTCAAGCCCGTGACGCTCGACCGGCTGCGCGAGGCGGTGACGCGCGTGCAGGCGCGCCGCGCGGCGGGCGCCGCGTCGACCGCGCCCGCGCCGCCGCTGCGCCACCTGCTCGTGCACGACGCGCGCGGCGCGCGGCTGCTCCCCGTCGACGAGATCGAGCTCGCGCGGGCGGAGCGCAACTACGTGGCGCTGCGCACCGCGCGCGGCACCTTCCGCGTGCGCGGCACGATCGGCGGGCTCGCCGAGCGGCTCGACGGTGCGCGCTTCCTGCGCGTCAACCGCTCGGACGTCGTGCGGCTCGACGCGATCGCCGAGCTGCAGCCGTGGTCGCACGGCGACTACCGGATCGTGCTGCGCGACGGCACCGCGCTGCTGTGGAGCCGCCGCTTCCGCGCCGAGCAGGCGGGCACCTTCGCGCTGGGGTGAGCGCGCGGGCGTGGGGTGAGAATGCAAGCGGGGGCGGCCCGAGTGGCCGCCCCCGCTTCCGTGTCCATGGCGCGCGCACGGTGCTCACCACGAGCCGTGCCCCGCGGGTCTGCTCAGAGCCCGCCGCTGCCGAAGCCCGTGCCGTCGTCCGACCCGCCCTCGCCGTCGCCGGAGCGGTCGACGACGACGTTGTAGCCGCTGAAGTGCTTGAGGCGGCGGTAGACGAACATGCCGTTCGGATCGCGCAGCGTGGTGAGCGCCGCGTCGCTCAGCGACTCGTCCACGCACTTCGCCTGCCCCGTGGGGCACCAGACGATGGCGCTGCCCTCGGTGATCGAGGCCGTGCGGTCCTTCAGGCGCAGCGTGACCGTCTTGCCCGGCACGAAGCGCACGTCGGGGCTGAAGGTCAGGTGCGGGCGCCCGGCGGCGTCCGTCCACGAGCGCGCGGTGAAGACGATGGGCGTCAGCAGCGGCAGGCACCCCTGGTCCCACGTCCCCACGCCGTAGCCCGCGGTCAGCGGATCGCAGACCGCGCCGGCGGGCATGGTCAGCTGGTGGCCCCCGGCGAAGCCCTGCGACAGCGCGGCGAGCGGCGAGTACACGAACGTGGCGATGGTCGTGTCGCCGACCGTGTAGACCGCGCGCGCGGGCGCGCTGGTCGGCGCGAGCGTCGCGGCCGACGTGGCGGCGCTCGGCGCCATCGGGGCGTCGCTGCAGGCGACCGCGGTGATGCTGAGCAGGAGCGCGAGGGCGCCGGTCGCCGTCTGGCGGATCGTGTGCTTGGTCATGGTCGCGTCCGGGCTCAGCGGCGGCGGCCGGTGGAGACCATGTAGCCCGAGAAGTGCGGCACGGTCATCGTCACCTTCGACTTGTCGACCGCGACGATCGTCGGGACGAACTCGTCGACCACCGCGGTGCCGGTCGCCTGGTCGAGCGTGGACGCGTCGAGGAAGTGCGCGCCCGCGACGTGCGTCGCGCCGCTGAGCGAGGACCAGTCGATGTCCTTCGTCTCGAACTCGAGCTGCACCGGCACCTGGAACGTCGTGCCGTGCGGCTGGAACTCGTACGCGACGATGCGCCCGCCGATGCGCGTGACGCTGAACGTCGTGTTCGTCGTCACGGCGCCCTTGGGCACCACGAGCTTCAGGTTGCCCACCGAGAGGCTGCCACCCTTCGGCCCGATGACCTTGCTCGCGGTGTCCTCCTTGACCGGCTTGCTCCAGAGCAGCCCCTGCACCGCCGTCGTCACGGAGTCGACGGGCGCGGCAGCGATGCCGAGTCGCGGTGCGGCGCTCGGCGCCTGCCGCGGCGCGGACGGGCCGTCGGTGCAGGCCGCGAGAGTCGCGACGGCCGCGGCGCCGATCGTGAGCGCGACGGTGGTGCGGCTGCGGAGCATGCGGGAGATCGACATGACGGGCAACGGGGTTGGTGTATTGGAGGGGGATTGGCCGCGGCGTGTGTGCACGGCCTCGTGTCTGCCCTCGCCGTCATGTATCGGCTGTCATCCGCGCCGACTTGAGCGCCTGAAGCGACTTTCTTCGAAAACTTGAGCACCGCGTCGTCACGCGTCCGGCCACCCGCGTCACGCGGTGCGCACCCCTGGCCTCCGGTGTGACGAACGGATGATCGCTCGACCCGTCCGCCGCGCCGCCGACCTCGCGCGTCGCGGCTCGGCGCGCGTGCACGAGCATCCACGCCGTGCACGCCTCGCCGTCGCGACGGCGCTCACCGGTCCGCATGCGAGAAGGGCGGCCCTTCGCACGATGCGAAGGGCCGCCCTCTCCGCGCGTCCGGCGCGGGGTCTTCGTCGATCAGAACCCGCCGAAGCCGGTGTCGGGCTCCGAGCCGTCACCCGCGCGGTCCACGACCACGTTGTAGCCGCTGAAGTGCTTGATGCGGCCGTACAGGTAGCCGCCCGTCGCGTCGCGCTTCGGCAGCAGGCTGGCGTCGGTGCGCGACTCGTCCACGCAGTACGTCGCGCCCGTCGGGCACCACATGAAGCGGAACGCCGGGTCGGCGACGGCGGCGCGGTCGTACAGGTAGAGCGTGACGGTCTTCGTCGGCACGAAGCGCACGTCGGGGCTGAAGCGCACGCGCGGGTGGCCCGCGGCGTCGGTCCAGGCCTTCACCTGGAAGGTCATGTTCTTCGTGAGCGCCGCGCAGGGCTTGTCCCACGTGCCGGGGCCGTAGCCCGACGTCGCCGGGTCGCAGACCGCGTTGGTCGGCAGCACGATCTTGTGCGCGCCCACGCGCACGGTCACCGAGGTGTTCGCGCCGTAGCTGAACGTCACGCGGCTCGTGTCGCCGCCGCTGGTGATCGTCGTGCTCGAGCTGCCGCCGCCCGTGGACGTGGTGCTCGTGCTGATGCTGCTCGAGTTCGCGCGGATCGCGTCGCTCGGCGCGAGCGCCGAAGCCGGTGCCATCGGCGCGTCGCTGCAGGCGGCCGCCGCGAGGCTGGCGAGCAGGGCGACGGCGCCGGTCGTGGCCTGGCGGATGGTGTGCTTGGTCATCGTCGGAACCTCAGTAGTAGCGCGAGCGGCCGGTCGACACCATGTAGCCGCTGAAGTGGTCGGCGCTGAAGCGCACGTACCCGCGGTCGATCGCGACCAGCGTGGGGCGGAACTCGCTGACCTGGGCGGTGGCGCTCGACTGGTCCAGCGCCGTCGTGCTCGCGAAGTACGCGCCCTGGATGCTCGACGCCGTCACGCCCTGCATGATGACACCGGCGATCGGGTGCTCGATCTGCACCGGCACCGCGAAGCGGATCCCGTGCGGCTGGAAGTCGTACGCGACGATGCGGCCCGGCAGGCGCGTCATGCGGAAGGTCACCGGCCCGGACACCGCGCCGCGCGGCACGATGAGGCGCGCGCCGCCCGTGATCGCGATCGAGCCGCCCTCGGCGCCGATCACGCCGCTGACCGACGCCGACGTCGCGGAGCGGGCCCACTGCAGTGCGTTCACGCGCGACGTGTACGTCGCGTTGCTCGTGGTGGTCGTGCTCTTCACCGCGCTCTGCTCGAAGCTCGGCGTCTCCGGCTCGGCGGCGCGGGGCGCGGTGGGCACGTCGGCGCAGGCGGCGAAGAGGCTGACCGCGGCCACGCCGGCCGTGGCCAGCGTCGCAAGACGACGATAGTGCGGGGTGGAGGTCGGACGAGGCGACACGGGTGTCTCCGGGTGACGGTGTATTGGAGGGGGATTGGATGGCGGCAGCGTTGACGCGATCCCAGTTCTGCCCTCACCGTCATGTATCGGCTGTCATCTGCGCCGACTTGAGCGTCTGAAGCGACTTTCTTCGAAAACTTGAGCACCGCGCCGTCACGCATCCGGCCACCCGCGTCACACGGTGCGAGGACATGACCGGCCGCGTGACGACCCGGCACCTTCGTGCACCCGTCGTGCACCCGTCGTGCGCCCGTTTGGGGCGCGTCAGGGTGCCCGCGGCAGCGCGAAGACCACGAGCTCGTCGGATCGGCCGAACGCGTCGCCGTCGCCGCCGGCGGCCACCGCCACGTACTGCCGCCCGCGCACGGCGTACGTCATCGGCGTCGCCTTGGCGCCCGCGGGGAGCGCGCCGCGCCACAGCTCGCGCCCCGTCTCGACGTCGAACGCGCGCAGCCGCTGGTCGAGCGTCGCGCCCACGAACACCAGCCCCCCCGCGGTGACGATCGGGCCGCCGAGGTTGGGGGAGCCGAGCGCGCGCGCCCGCAGCGTGTCGTCGGCCGCGCCCGGCGCACCGGTGCGGGCCGCGTTCGCCGCGGCGGCCGCGCGCCCCACGGTCGCCTCCCCCGCACCGCGCGACGGCGCGATGGGAACCGGCGTGCCGAGGGGCACGCGCCACGCGATCGTGCCGCGCTCCACGTCGACGGCGACCAGCGCGCCGAACGGCGGCGGCGTGCACGGCACCCCGGCCGGCGACAGCAGCAGCCGGCGGCGCATTCCATAAGGAGTGCCGCGCATCGCCGCGTACTCCCATCCCGCCTCGCGCGGCTCGTTCATGCGGTCGCGCGGGATGAGCTGCACGACCGCGGCGATCGTGTTCACCGGCACGATCGCCAGCTGCCGCGTGGAGTCGAACGCCAGCCCGCCCCAGTGCGCCCCGCCGATGTTCGACGGCACGGCGAGCGTCCCCTGCACGCTCGGCGGCGTGAAGATCCCGTCGTTGCGGAGGCCGGCCAGCGCCGCGCGGCAGGCGGCGCGGTCCGTGTCGTCGACGCCGAACGCGTCGTCGGCGGTGATGCGGTGCGGGCTGAGCGCGGGCAGCGTGGAGAAGGGCTGCGTCGGCGACGCGACCTCGCCCGGCACGTCGCTCGCGGGCACGGCACGCTCCTCCACCGGGACGATCGGCACGCCCGTCTCGCGGTCGAGCACGAACAGCATCCCCGTCTTCGTCGCCTGCAGCACGGCGGGGATCGCGCGGCCGCCGCGGCGCACCGTCGCCAGCACGGGCGGCGACGCGTTGTCGTAGTCCCACAGGTCGTGGTGCACGGTCTGGAAGTGCCACGCCACCGCGCCCGTGCGCGCGCGCAGCGCGACGACCGCGTTCGCATACCGGTTGTCGCCCAGGCGCGCGCCGCCGTAGTAGTCGGGGCTCGGGCTGCTCGTCGGCACGAAGACGAGCCCGCGCGCCGGGTCGGCCGCTATCACGCTCCACGCGTTCGCGCCCCCGGTGCGCCGCGCGTCGCCCGCGCCCGCGGGCCGCCGCCACCCCGCGCGCACCGCCTCCGCCGAGTCGACGGGCACCGGATCGAAGGTCCAGCGCAGCGCCCCGGTCCGCGCGTCGAAGCCGCGCACCTCGCCGCTCGGCATGTCGGTGCGCCCGTTGTCGGCGATCGCCGAGCCGACGACGATCACGCCGTCGACGATCGCCGGCGGCGACGTGAGCTCGTAGTCCTCGAACGACTGCGGCGCGATGCGCAGCCCCGCGCGCAGGTCGATGGTGCCGCCGTCGCCGAACCCCGGGCACGTCGCGCCGTCGCGCGCGTCGAGCGCGATCAGCCGCGCGTCGACGGTCGGCAGGATCACGCGCGCGCGGCAGCGCGCGGCGGCGGGCGCCTGCGCGTCCACCCAGTACGAGACGCCGCGCGTCGCGAAGTCGCCGAAGCGTGCGGCGCGCGGCACGCCGGGGTTGTAGCGCCACCGCTCGCGCCCCGTCGCCGCGTCCAGCGCGAACACGCGGCCGAGCGGCGTCGCGAGGTACATCGTCCCGTCGACCACGAGCGGCGTCGCCTCGAACGACACGCGCGTGCTGGCGGTCGCGAAGTCGGGGTGCGTCTCGCCGGTGCGGAAGCGCCACGCGACCGTCAGCCGGTCGACGTTCGCGCGCGTGATCTGCGTCAGCGGCGAGAAGCGCGCGCCGCCCGGATCGCGCCCGTGGCTGGCCCAGTCGTCGGCGGCGGGCGCCTGCGCGTGCAGCAGGGCGGGGAGTAGGAAGGACGGGAGCGCGGCGCGCGTGTGTCGTGGCATCGTGGGCGTGTGGTGGAGGACACGCCCAACATCCACGGCCCACGCACCGCGCGCGACGCGCGCGGGACGAGCGGGAGCCGGCGGGGACGAGTGGGAGCGCTCAGCGCTCAGCGCTCAGCGCTGCAGTTCCGCCGGATACAGCGCGCGGTACATCGAGCGGCCGCGCAGCACGATGCGCACGTAGTCGCGCGTCTCCTCGTACGGGATGCGCTCGACGAACAGCTCCGGATCGTCGGTGCCGGGCGAGCGGCGCCAGCGGCGCACGCGCGACGCGCCGGCGTTGTAGGCGGCGAGCGCGTACGCGGGGTGCGGCCACCCGCTGAGCGCCGCGCGCAGGTGGCGCATGCCGAGCGTGATGTTGACCTCGGGCTCGAACAGCCGCGCGGGGCTCCACGCGCCGTGCGCCGCGGCGTCGCGCGCGGTCCAGAGCGACCGGCCGACGTCGGGCATCAGCTGCATCAGCCCGCGCGCGCCCGCCGGCGACACGGCGTCGGCCGTGAAGTTCGACTCCTGCTTCACCAGCGCCGCCGCGAGCGCGGGCTCGATCCCGCGCGCCGTCGCCTCGCGGCGCAGCGCGTCGCCGTACAGCAGCGGATTGAGGAGTCGGTAGGTCGGCACGGTGCGCGGCGCGCCCGCCTGCACCGCGCGCGCGGCCAGGCGGATCGACGGACCCGGACGCCCGCTCCCCTGCAGCGCCGTCGCCGCGCCGAGCTGCCGCGGCACCGAGCCCTCCGCCCATCGCGCGAGCCAGTCGCGCTCCCATCCCGCCTCGGAGCCCATGCCGAGCCGCTCGAGGAGCGTGGCGCGCAGCGCGGCGGCGGACGCCGTCGCCTGCTCGGCGGCGCTCGCGACGGGCACCGCGCCGGCGGGCGGCGCCCACGGCTCCTGCGACAGCCGCTGCGCCGCCACCCCGGCGTAGTACGACGCGGGCTCGCGCGCGACGACGTCGGCCCAGCGCTCGCGCGCCCGCGCCGCGTTCCCCGCGGCGGCCCACGCGCGCCCCGCCCAGTAGGTCGCGGCGAGCCGCTCGTCCGCGTTCGGCCACTGCGTCACCAGCGCGTCCAGCTCCGCGGCGGTGGTCGCGTGCTGGCCGGCCGCGTACGCGAGCAGCCCGGCGCGGAACGCGGCGAGCGGCGCCCAGCTGCTCTGCGGATGCTCGCGCGCGACGGCGCGGAACGCCTCGCGCGCCTCGCCCTCGCGCCCGTCGTCCACCGCGAGGTCGGCGAGCAGGTAGCGCGCGCTCGCCGCCGCCGGATCGGTGGGGAACTGCGCGAGCACGCGCTGCAGCCCGCTGCGCGCGCCCGGCCCGTCGCCGGCCCGCAGCCGCGCGCGCGCCGCCTGGAACGCCGCCTCGCCGCCGGGCGCGCGCGCGTACGCCGTCGCCGCCTCGCGCCACCGGCCGAGCCGCGCGAGCACGCCGCCGTGCAGCGCGTGATCCTCGGGCGTGCCCGCGCCGGCGCCGAGCGCCGCCGACCAGGCCGTCGCGGCGCGCGCGGTCGCCGCGCTGCTGACGGTCAGCGCGCGCGCGGCGAGCAGCCGCTCCTCCGCCGGCAGCGGCGCGAACGCGCTGTCGAGCAGCGCCGCGGCCTCGCGCACGTCGGCGCGATCGACGCCGGGCGTGCGCGTCGCGGCGAGCGTCCCGCCGCGCGCCATCCCGTCGCGCAGCAGCGTCACCAGCGCGGTGCGCACCGCGGCGCGCGCGCCGGCGTCGCCGCGCCGCGTCGCGTCCTCCAGTCGCAGCCCGAGCGCCGTGCCGTCGGCGCCGAGCGCCTCCCACGCGCTCGCCGCGCCGGCGAGGTCGCCGCCGCGCGCGCGCGCGGTCGCCTCGGCGGCGTCCACCCGCTCGCGCGCCGCGGGCACGGCGATGGCGGCGCGCTCACGCGCGCGGAGCGACGCGTCGGGCTGCAGCGCGAGCGCGCGCAGGCGCAGCCAGTCGGCCGCGCCGGGGACCAGCTCCGCCGCGCGCAGGTAGGTCGCGCGCGCGGAGTCGGCGAGCGCCGCGTCGATCGCGCCGGCACCGGCCGTGGCCCGCGTCTCGAGCGCGCGCGCCGTCCGCACGAGTCCCGCCGCCTCGGCGGTGCGCGCGGCGCTCGCCTCCGGCGGGAGCGTCGGCGCGACGTCGCCCGCGGCCGTGTCGGTGACGGCGGGCGGCTGCGCGCCGGCGCAGGCGCCGCTCGCGCCGATCGTCAGGCCGATCGTCAGCGCGACGGCGAGCGCGTGGACGGCAGAGCGGCCGGCGCATCGCGCGCCGGCCGCGAGGGCACGGAGGGGGTGGGGCTGCGAAGGCATGCCCGCACCAGGTTCAAGCACGGGGCCATGGCCGCGGACGGCGAGGACCACGCAGTGAGCGCGTGGCCTGACGCGCCTCAGCCCTCGGGGATCACGTCGCGCTCGAAGACGAGCGTGAGGCGCTGCGCGTCCTGCGACATCATCGTGGGCGCCCACCCGCCGCGGCTCCGCTCGTTCAGGAGATCCGTCAGCGCGTCCTCATCGTCACGAAGGTGGCGCGTCAACCGCAGCACGACCGCCTGATATTCCTTCATCCCGGGTTGGCTTGAGTCCCCTGCACCGAGCGATCCGGTATGACGTTGGCGCGGTGGAGGTTAGAGGCTACCCCATCGGTACGCAAGGCGGCGTGCGTAACGCTGCGCGTACGGACGTGTGCGCGAGAACTCCGCCCCTCGCGCGGTTGCCGCTCATGAGCCGAGTCCCGAGCAGCGATGAGCTGGAGCGTTGGTTCGGCCGCGCGATCGAACGCCGGCCCTTCGCGTTGTCGCCGAGTGCAACCCTGGTGAACCCTGGTGATTCGCCGTCGACAGACGAGCGAATGCACCTGGCCCCGTTCATCGTTGCGCTCGACCTGCGGATACCGCGCGGCGACGTGAGATGCGAGGAGCGGGCGATGGGCGTTCTCCCGGAGCCTCCGAGCGCATCGTCTCGGCGTCTCGGTCCTCACCCGCGCCGGCGAGCGCGAGCAGCGTGGCGGGCGCCATGCGCGCCCAGTCGTCGGGGAAGTGCCAGACGCGCCGCATCAGGTCGCCCGCGTCGAAGATGAGGCACGTCCCGGCGCAGGCGCCGGGAACCCGACTCGTGTCGGCCTGACGAACACGCCACTTCCTCCCGGTCGCTGAATCGCGGAGCACGCGCACGGGTGGACCATTCCCCTCTCGCTCCCAACCGACTTCGGTGACGCTCATCTTCCTGGTGTCGATGCGTGCGGTTCCCTGTCGCACCCGACCACCCCAGCCCCGCCTCCCGTGAGGGGGCGCACTATGGCAATACGGAGGCCGCACCGTGCGTCAGCGTACGGACGTTTCGCTGGTCATCGTACGCCACGCCGGTGTGAAGACGGCCGGAGCGACGGGCAGTCACGGTTCGTGCTGTCACGCGAGCCATGACTTTCGGTCCTCCGTCGCAGCGACGCCGGAGGGCCTGCGCACCGACATGAAGACGCACTGGGAGCGAGCACCAGAGCGCGCGCTGATGAGCCTGGGCGGTCTCGCGTGGTGCCCCGATCTTCATGCATCACCGAGCGTCCGACCGAGTTAGATTGCACTGGCGCGCCATCGCGCGCTGCGTCGGCCTCCTTGGCCGCCATTCGCTGTCGTCATCGAGCCTCGGTAGTCGGGAGACGTCACTCTCCCGCGCTGGCTCTCCCTGCCGCCTTTGGGTGTTCTCACGGCGGCCCCGAGGGGTCTCCCTCGCGGAAGGGAACCATGGACGACCGAACCGAACAGCCGGCACCCGAGCGGCGGCCGCAGGACCCGCAGCACGGCGCCCCGTCCGGGGACGGCGCGGGATCGACCGGCGCGAGCACCACGCCCCCTGCGATGACTCCGCAGCAGGAAGGCTTCGCCATCGCGCATGGGGCCGAGCAGAACCGGCTGCTGCGCGCCCTGCCGCTCGCGGAGTACGCGCACCTGCTGCCGCAGCTCACGTCCGTGCGGCTCGGGCTGAAGCAGGTGCTCATCGAGGCCGACGCACCCATCACCGACATCTACTTCCTCCGCTCGGGCGTCAGCTCGATGATCGCCGAGGAGCAGGAAGGCGGCGCGGTCGAGGTGGGCACCATCGGCCCCGAGGGGTTCATCGGGCTCCCGGTGCTCATGGGCGCGAGCCGCATGCCGTTTCGCGTGTTCGTGCAGATCGAGGGCGACGGCCTGCGGATGTCCGCGGACGCGTTCCGGCGCCTCGTGGAGGAGCGTCCGGCCGTGCGGCACCTGTTGATGCGGTTCGCGCAGACCTTCAGCGACCAGATGTCGCAGTCGGTCGCCTGCAACCGCCTGCACACGCTCGACGAGCGCTGCGCCCGATGGCTGCTCATGACGCACGACCGCGTGCACGGCGAGAGTTTCGAGCTGACGCACGAGTTCCTGTCGTACATGCTCGGCGTGCGGCGCGCCGGGGTCACGGTGGCGATGGGCACTCTCCAGGGCGTGGGGATCATCCGGTACACGCGTGGACGGGTGACCGTGCTCGACCGACCGAGGCTGGAGGAGGCGTCGTGCGGCTGCTATCACATCACCCGCGCCGCCTTCGACCGTCTTCTCGGGTGAGGGCAGTGAGGGGAGGCGCGTGAACCCATCCCACGGATCCTCCGCTCCCATCGGCCGCATGGAGCGTTCGTAGGGTCCGCGAGGTTCAGGGGCCGCGCCGAACCCACTCTCCTCCATTGTGGCGGGCTCCTCCAGGGTGCATAGTCCTACGTTCATCTGTTGGCCGCGGTCGATCACCAGACGCGGCCCCTCGTAGAGGGTGCGACCCCTCTCCCCGGCTCGACAGCGTTCGCGGTGCTGGCGCCGCATCATGTCGAGGTCCGCGCACCATGCAGGTCCCGCCCGAGCCGCTTCCCGGCTCCCGCCCAGCCGTCGGCCCGCAGACGCCTGTGCCCCCGCCGGTGTCCTCCCCGGCCGTTCCGCAGGTGCCGGAAGCCCTGACACGGGCCGTCCAGTCGATGGTCCGCGATCACTCGTGGCGCGCCACCGAGGTGTTTCAGGAGGCGCTGTGCGCCTACGTGAGCGAACTGCGCGCGAGCGGCCTGGACGTGGTGAAGACGCTCCTCACCGTCAAGAACGCCCTGGGGGCGGTGCCAGCGAAGCTGCTGGAGCAGTCGGTGAAGTGGTGCATCGAGGCCTACTACCGGCCGGACTGACGCTCCCCGCGCGTCGGGCGCCATCGCGCTGCCACTCGGTGGGCCGTGCGCTCGTGACGGCCCGTCCCACGACGCGGCGAAGCCGCGTGGCATGTCCCGGAGTCGCTCCGCGCGCGCCATTCTGTCGTGCATCGGAGGCCGCTAGCTTGGCTGCCATGGACACGTCCCCCATGCCCGACGCGCCCACGCGCGCCAACGGTCGCCCCGACGTCCCCGCGTCGCTCGTGGTGGTGCGCCACCCGCTGGTGCAGCACAAGCTCGCGATCCTGCGCGACCGCCGCACGCCGACGAAGATCTTCAAGGAGCTGGTCGACGAGATCGCGATGCTGATGGCCTACGAGGCCACGGCCGATCTCGCGCTCGCCGAGGTGGCCGTCGAGACGCCGCTGGAGCGCACGCTCGGCTACGAGGTGAGCGGGAAGAAGCTCACGCTGGTCCCGATCCTCCGCGCGGGGCTCGGCATGGTCGAGGGCATCCTGCGCCTCGTGCCGGCGGCGCGCGTGGGTCACATCGGGCTGTATCGCGACCACGACACGCTCGAGCCGGTCGACTACTACTTCAAGGTCCCCGGCGACGCGGCGGAGCGCGACTTCTTCGTGCTCGACCCGATGCTCGCCACCGGCGGCAGCGCCGCGAGCGCGGTGACGTCGCTCAAGCGCGCGGGCGCGACGCGCATCAAGTTCCTCTGCCTCGTCGCCGCGCCCGAGGGCGTGCGCCGCCTCGCCGAGGCGCACCCCGACGTGACGATCTACTGCGCGTCGCTCGATCGCGAGCTCAACGCGCAGGGCTACATCCTGCCGGGGCTCGGCGACGCGGGCGACCGGCTGTTCGGGACGCGCTGACCCGCTGGACCTGAACGCGAGAACGGCGAGACCGCGCCATGGGCCGGTCTCGCCGTTTCGTCGTGCGGGCGTTCCGCAGCGCGGCCGCGCCGCGTCGGTGCGTCAGCCGAACCACTCGCGCGGGCAGTCGCGCTGCTGGCGCGCGGCGTCGATCACCCACTGCTGCGTGGACGGATCGGCGACCTCCTGCGGCACCTGGTCGAACCACTGCCGCGCGCGCCCACCGTCGCCCACGCGGCGCCACAGTTCGCCCACGAGGTAGGTGAGCACCGCGCGCTCCTCCTGCGCCACGCCGTCGAACCCGTCGAGCGCGCGCTCGAACGCCCACGCCGCCTTGCGCCGGAAGAAGCGCTCGGCCTCGATGTCGCCCTCGTCGACGCAGCACCACGCGGCGCGCAGCAGCAGGTCGGCGACGTGGCGCGGCTCCATCCCCTGCCACTCGGCGACCTTCGCGGCCGCCTCGTACTTCTCGGAGCCGAGGACGGCGGGCTTCGCGATCTGCGGCGCGAGCTCCGACCACACCTGCTCGCGCAGCGTGGGCGAGACGTCCGCCTCCTCCGTGAAGTCGCGTTCGGCGCCGGTGTAGCCGCAGCGGTTGCACATGTGCACGAGGTACGGCAGCGGCTGCGTTCCGGCGGCGCGCTCGTGGAAGTCGGTGCGCTTCCCGCCGAAGGAGTTCGTCGACACCACGGCCTGCGAGCGGAAGTGCGTCTCGCACACCGGACACGTCAGTTCGATCTGCTGTAGCGTCGTCATTGGTGCTTCTCCTACTCGTGCTCGGTGCCGACCGCGCTTCGCGCTGATTCTGCGGCGTAAGTGTGGGTCTGACCGGAGGTTGGCCGTTCTGAGACGGCGGTTGCGTGGGGCTCAAAGGCGACTTCTGTGCCAGTCGTTCCGCGAGGCTTCGCCTAGTCGCGGGAGCGCTCGCCGGGCTCGCCACATGCCCGTCGGGTCAGGGTGCGAACGAGGCGCACGCGCCGGTCACGCGACGACGATGCGACGCGCACGCCGCGATCGCGCCGCTGCGGCGACGACGCAACGTCGCGGCTGCGACGCACGTCACGCTCGCCGTCGGATGGACGCGCGGCGGCGCGGCGCGGCGGCCTTGTTCGTGCCCAGCACGGCGGGATATCTTCTCGCGCCTCCACCTCCTGCCGGACGACGTCCGCAGCGGTGTCGCCCTGCCTCGTCGATGCTGATCAATCTCCTGCCCGACTTCCTGGCCGTCCTGCAGCACGGCGACCGCGTCGCGGCGTACCAGCGCTACTTCGAGGCGCACCGTGCGCTGCTCGCGGCGTACTGGGACAACTACGTCGTCGATCCCGACGGGCCGCACTTCGAGGAGGTCGTGCGCGCCACCGTCGCCGCGCCGCGCGACGACCTGCACGCGATGCTCGCCGCCGTGGACGTCGTGGGACTCGCGGAGGACGCGATGCGCCGCGCCGAGGAGCTGCTCGAGCCGGACGTGGAGATCGACGTCGTCGTGATGGTGGGCGTCGGCGCGGCGAACGCGGGCGAGCTGGTGGTGAACGGGCGCGGCATCGCCTTCGTGTGCCTCGAGCACTTCACCGGCGTCGCGAATCCGGCCACGCAGGGACTCGGCCTCGATCCGGGGCTGGTCCCGCTCTGGGTCGCGCACGAGGCGGCGCACGCGGTGCGCTACACGTCGCCCACGAGCCGCAGCGCGCTGCGCGCGCTCGTGCACGAGGCGGACGGCTACTACTCGTACTGGGAGACGGGGCGCCGCGGCGTGCTCCGCGAGCACCTGGTGAACGAGGGCCTCGCCGTGGAGCTGTCGCGCCTCGTCGCGCCGGGACACGCGGCGTGGGAGTACTTCGGCTACGCGCGCCGCCAGTACGCGCGCATCCGCGAGCTGGAGCCGATGCTCGCCCGCGCGGTCGCGCCGGAGCTGGACACCGCGGGACTCGGCCTGCGCCTGCGCTGGCTGTCCGGCGGCATGAGCGACGAGGCGCGCACGTACGACCGCTACGTCATCCCCGAGCGCGCGGGCTACTACGTCGGCGCGCGCCTCGTCGAGCCGGCGCTCGCGTCGCGCGGCCCGGCGTGGGCGATCCGCGCGTCCGCCGAGGAGCTGTGCGCGGCGGGCCAGGCGCACGTGGTGGCGACGGCGTAGGCGGGCTGCGGGACTGCGGAGCTGCGGAACCGCGCTCCGGCACGCATCACGAGCGGTCGTTCCGCAGCCCCGCAGCCCCGCAGCCCCTACCGCGCCTCCACCCGGAGCCGCGCGCGCTGCTCGAACGTGTGCGTCGCGGTGCCGATCGTCATCGCCATCGTCGTGCGCCCCTCGCCGGCGACGTCGCGCAGCGCGCCGAGCGCCGGGTCGAGCCGCAGCGTGGCGTCGGCGGTGCCGGTGCCGGTGACGCGCACCGCCTGGCCGCCGGCGAACCCCTGGCCGCGCAGCGTGCTCGTGGTCCGACGGCGCACGCGCAGGAGCGCGCCGTCGCGCCCCTCCACCTCGTAGGCGGCGACGCTCTGCACGGCGACGGGCACGGGGCCGGCGCAGGTCGCGGTGGCGAGCGTGTCGCGCCAGCGCGCGCCGACGGTCAGCGCCGCGGGAATGCGCGGCAGCGTCTCGCGGGCCAGCGCGACGGCGACCACCGCCTGCGCGCCCGCCGGCGTCGTGCAGCCGCCCAGGGCGGTCGCGTTCACCACCTCGAGGCGCACGGCGCCGCGCGCCGACACGGTGCCGCGCACGCCGACGCCGCTCGCCGGGGACGAGGCCGCGCCGCCGGCGATCCGCTCCGAGGTCCGCACGCGCAACGAGTCGACGCGCGCGGCGACGGCGCGGGCCGAGCCGGTGCCGGCGGTCTGGATGGCGAGCGTCACCTGCGCCGCGCTCTCGACGCGCTCGCGCTCGGCGGTGCCGCCGCTGCGCTCGACGTCGGCCTCGGTGCGGACGACGAAGTGCTGCGCCGTGGTCGACCAGTCGAAGCGCCACGCGGTCGCCGCGTCGGTGGCGGGCGCGGGAGCCGGTGTGGCCGCCGGGGCGGGCGCGCGCGGCGTCGGCGCGGGCGCCGGAGCCGGCGACGGCGCGCGCCCGGCGCAGGCGGCGAGCGTCCCGACGGCGAGCGTCCGGACGGCGAGCGTCGCTGCGGCCGGAGAGAGGAGGCGGGGCGCGGGGGACATGCGCGGACGGTCGGGGCGGAGACGGTCCCGCCCCGCGAGCCGGAGCGCGCGGGGCGGGACGTGGCGACCGGCCTGTAAGCCGGGTTCTGTCGGACGGCGCGAGCGCCGCCCGGACGGTCATTTCTCTCGGCGTCCGGTCACCCGGACGCTCCAGCAGCCTACCCGCGGCTATAACGAGACGGGCCGTCTCTCGCCGCCTACTTGGCCTTGCTCCGACTGGGGTTTACCGTGCCGCCCCCGTTGCCGGGGACGCGGTGGGCTCTTACCCGCCTGACGGGGCGCTCTCGCCCCCCGCCGGCCGCGGATCCTGCCGCGCACCCTTTCACCCTTGCCTGTGCCGCGGACGCTCGCGCGCCCGGGGCCATCGGCGGTGTGCTCTCTGTTGCACTGTCCGTCGCGCGCGGCGGAGTCCCGCGCGCGCCCAGGCGTTACCTGGCAGTCTGCCCTGCGGAGCCCGGACTTTCCTCGAGCGGTCGCGGTCGCCCGCGCCGCGCGCGACCATCCGGCCGGCCGCCACACGACAATCATACACCGGGCGCCCCCCGGCGGTACGGTCCGCGCCGCCGCGAGCGAGGACCCGATCGTCGCCCTCGCCATCTTCGCCCCGACGCCGGCGGCCCGCGCCGGCGCAGACCCGCGCGTACCGGGGCGCGCCAGCGCAGGGGAGGGAGTATGGGACAGGACGGAGCAGGACCGGGAATCGGCGGGGGCGATCGGATTGGCCTGACGCGGCCCACGCGCTACCGGTCGGGCGGAGGGCCGCTGACGTACCGGCCGCGCCCGGAGCAGACGCGACCCACCGCCGCCGCGCCGGTCGTGACGCTGCTGACGCCGGACGAGCGGCTGCGCGTGCAGGCGGCGATGCTGGGCGCGTTCGAGGCGGTGCACCGCGACGCGATGGAGGAGGTCGTGCGCGAGCTGCGCGGCCGGACCTGCGCCGCCGTCGTGCTCTCGACCGCGCAGGTGGCGCGCGACGGGCGCTCCGCTGCCGCGCGGGTGGGCGATCTCGTACGGGGACATCCGCGCGTGCCGGTCGTGGCGCTCGTGAACGACGCGGGCCCGGGCGTCCCGCAGCTGCTGCTGGCGCTGGGCCGGGCCGGGGTGCGCTGCCTCGTGGACGCGCGGCAGGCCGACGGCTGGCGCTCGCTGCGCGACGTCCTCGGGACGGACCCGGCGCGGCAGGTCGGGCGCGAGGCGCTGGCGGCGCTGGCGCCCGATCTCGACGGCGCCTGCGAGGGGTGTCGGCGCTTCTTCGCCGCGCTGTTCGAGGTGCCGCCCGAGCCGGTCACGGTGCAGGCGCTGGCGCGGCAGCTCGGGGTGCGGCCGACCACGCTCATGAGCCGGTTCGCGCGCGCCGGGCTGCCGAGCCCGAAGCGGTATCTCGCGCTGGCGCGGCTGACGCGGGCGGCGCGGCTGCTCGAGAACCGCGCGGCGACGCTGGCCGCCGTCGCCGATCAGCTGGAGTACTCGAGCGCGCAGAGCTTCGGACGCCACGTGCGCATGCTGCTGGGCATCGGCGCCGCGGAGTTCCGTCGGACGTTCGATGCTGAGCGGATGCTGGCGCTGTTCCGGGAGGAGTTGGTCATAGCGTACCGCGATCGGCTGCGGCGCTTCGTGCCGCTCGGGCGGGTCTGAGCGGTGGGCGTCAGCTCCCCGTGCGGCGTCCGAACAGGCGGCCGATCGCCTTCCAGGCCGCGCGGACGAGGAGGGCGACCAGGACGAGCGTGAGGAGCGTGAGCGCGAGCGTGATCCACGGGTGCTGCCAGACCATCAGCGCGATCGAGGCGACGAAGCCGGCTTCGGCGACGTTGGCGACGCCGTTGCTGAGCGGCTCCGGGCTCGCGTCGATGGCGACGCGGGCGCCGAGCTTGGTCGCCTGGGTGCCGAGCGCGAGCGTACCGCCGAGCAGGCCCGCCGCGACGACGACGGAGGGGTCGGCCTGCCAGACGGTGGCGACGGCCAGCGCCGTGCCCGCCAGCGGGCGGATCGTGCTGTGGACCGCCTCCCACGCGGAGGCGATGCCCGGAACCAGGGTCGCCAGGAACTCGACCAGGTAGAGGGTGGCGGCGAGGCCGATCACCCACCAGCTGGAGAGTCCCTGGAGGCCGGCGGGCAGCTGGTCGATCCACTGTTGCCGGGCGGCGAAGCCGAGCACGGCGACCGTGGCGTAGGTGCTGACGCCGGCCGCCGAGGCGAGGGCCATGCCCTGGGCCAGCAGGGTCGCGGACATGTCGTGGCGGTCTCCGGTGGGTCAGCGGGCCGCCGCGTGTCGCCAGCCGCGGAGGCTGACGTCGAGCGCGCGGGTGAGCAGGCGGTGGAGCACCGAGAGCGCGAGTGCGACGTCGGTGACGCCGGTGGCGGCCGTCTGGCGCACCACCGTCTCGATCTCGTCGCGCATCACGGCGTAGTCGCGGCGCAGGTGCGGCTCCGCCCACCCCATGCGGTGGCGCTGCTCGCCGTGGCGGAAGGCGATCTCCTCCTGGATCGCGCTCCCGTCGCGCAGGAGGTCGGCGTCCATGCCGCCGCTGTGCTCGAGCGCGACGAGCGTCTGCGCGAGGTCGGCCACGAAGCTGAGCGCGTGGTCCTCGAGCTGCGCGCGGGGGAGGGCGGAGGCCTGCGGCAGCGTGGGGTCGGCGCGGAGGCGCGCCGTGTATCCCTCGAGCAGCGGCTCCAGCCGCTGGCGCAGCCGGGTGCCGACGATCGCGAGCCCGTGGACGCCGGCCGTGGTCGTGTCCGCCAGGAAGATCGGGCGCTCGCGCCCCCGGACCTTGGGGATCTCGCGGATCGCCGACTGGGTGCGCGGCGCGTGCGTGCGTCGCGGCGCGTCGTCGGAGACGACCGCGGGCGGCTCCGGCAGGCGGGTCGGCAGCCAGAGGGTGAAGTGCGCGCCGTGGCCGGCCTCGCTCTGGAGCGTGAGGTCGCCGCCCATGAGCCGGGCGAGCCCCCGGCTGACCGCGAGGCCGAGCCCCGTGCCGCCCACGGTGCGGGTGCGGCTGCCGTCGCCCTGGACGAAGGGCTCGAAGACCGCCTCGTGGAGCGAGCGCGGGATGCCGACGCCCGTGTCGCGGACGTCGATCGTGACCCAGGGGCCCGAGCCGGCGCGCGGCCCCCGGTCGCCGGTCGGGACGTCGCTCGTGATGTCGACGACGATCGTCCCGCCCGCCGGCGTGAACTTGACCGCGTTCGTCAGGAGGTTCACGAGGATCTGGCGGACGCGGTGCTCGTCGCCGATGAAGCGGGCGTCGGCGTCCGGGCGCGGCTCGACGACGCGAACGCCGCGCGCGGCCGCCTGCGAGGCGATCAGCGCCAGCGCCCCGCCGGTGAGCGGGCCGACCGAGCCGGGGACGCGCTCCACGACCATGCGCCCGGACTCGAGGCGTGCCAGGTCGAGCACGTCGTCGACCAGCCCGAGGAGGTGGCGGCTGCTCGTGAGCACGCGCTCGAGGTAGCCGCGCTGCGCCTCGGTGATCGGGCCGGCCACCCCGAGCTCCAGCAGCTGCGCGTAGCCGGTGACGGCGTTGATCGGCGTCCGGAGCTCGTGGCTCATCGTCGCCAGGAAGTCGCTCTTGGCGCGGGCGGCCACCTCTGCGGTCGCCCGCGCCTCGTCGGCCGCGCGGCGGGCGTGATCGGCGGACTCGCGGGCGGCCCGCAGCTCTCCCGCCAGCCGTTCGGCATCCTCCCGCGCGCGACGCTCGGCGGTCAGCGCGCGGGCCGCCTCGTCGCCGCCGCGGAGGAGGGCCACGTCGCGCTGCAGCACGAGCAGGCCCTCGCCGACGGGGTAGGCGCTGACCTCGGTGCGGCCGCTCTGCCGCGAGGCGAAGCTCTCGACGTGCATGGGGCGCTGGTCGCGCATGGCGCGCGTCAGCCCCTCGTGCATGGCGCTCCCCGAGGACTGCGGCAGCACCGACCAGAGCGAGCGCCCGGCGGCCGCGTCGACCGTGGTGCGCCACAGCTCGGCGGCCGCGCGGTTCACGAAGCGCAGCCGCCACTCGCGGTCGACCACGTACAGCGGATCGGTGACGCGGTCGAGGAGCATCGCGACGGTGGCGTCGCTCAGCGGCGTCGCGGCGTGACCCTGGGCGTTCGCCGGCGCCGTGGGACCGCCGGCGTCGGCCGGCGCGGTGGCGGTCGGATCGCCGAGGGCGACGGTGACGTCGCCGCCGCTGGGCCCCGGGACGTGCCCGACGATCGGGTCGGTCCAGAGCGCGGAGCGCCGCTCGACGGCCCCGTCGCGCCGCTCCCGCCGTCGATCCTCGCGCGCCCGCCGCTCGACGGCCGGATACTCGCCACCGCGCACGCCGCCCGCGCCGTCGTGTGGCGGCGCGACCGCGGCGGGTCGGTTTGGCGGTACGGGGTCGGTGGCGCGGGGCGGCTGCATGGCACGGCGCGATTGCGAAACCCGTGCGCGCACGTCACATGCACGCGAAAGGGGTGCGCCGCGTCGTGGGCTGACGGATTGGCCGGCCCGCGGGTGCGCGCACGGGTCGCGGTCATTGATTGCACGATCAATGAGCGCGCGGGTACATTGACCGTGTGAATAATGACATGCGCCGGCTCCAGCCGGCCACGCGCTAGCCGATGGGCGGGCGCAAGCTGCCCGAGGAGCAGCGACGCGAGGCGATCCTCCGGGCGGCGTATGCCGTCGCCGCGCGCGAAGGGCTGAACGGGGTCACGGCGCGCGCGGTGGCGGCCGAGGCGGGAGTCAGCAGCGGGCTCGTCTTCTTCCACTTCGGGGAGAAGGACGCGCTGCTGGCCGCCCTGCTCCACTGGCTGCTGGCGCGCACCCTGGTCGCCGGCGAGCTGCCGACCGCCGCGCTGCTGGCCTCGCTGCCGCCGGACGCGACCGCCGCCGAGCGGATGCTCGCCGTCGTGCGCCGGGACCTGAAGGCGCTGCGGCACGCCGGCGCCCGCGTCGAGCTCTTCTTCGCCTACTGGGTCCTGGGCACGCACCACCCGGGCATCCGCCAGACCATCCGCGCGGCGCTCGAGCGCTACCGCGCCTCGTTCCTGCCGCTCGCCGAGGCGGTGGTGGCGGAGTCGCCGTGGCGCTGGGAGGCCGACGGCGCCGCCGGGCTGGCCAGCGTCGCCGCCAGCTTCGTCGAGGGGAACGCGCTGCGCGCCGTGCACGACCCCTCCGGCTTCGACGCCGACCGCGCCATGGCGGCGCTGGTCGCGCTGCTCCGCACCCCCGGCTCGACTCCCGCCTCCACGTTCTCCGACGCACCGTGACGCATCGCGCGACCCCGACCCTCGCTCCGCACGACGACTCGCACGAGCACCCGCACGACGAGCCGCACGACGAGCCGCACGACGACATCATCCACCCCTCGCCGATCCCGTTCGTGCTCGTGCACCTGGCGTGCATCGGCGCGATCTGGTCGGGCGTCACGGCGAGCGCGCTGCTGCTCTGCCTCGCGCTGTACGTCGTGCGCATGTTCGGCGTGACGGCGGGCTACCACCGGTACTTCTCGCACCGCTCGTTCAAGACGGGGCGCGTGATGCAGTTCGTGCTGGCGTTCATCGCGCAGAGCACCGCGCAGCGCGGCATCCTCTGGTGGGCGGCGAAGCACCGGCACCACCACCGCCACAGCGACACCGAGCACGACGTGCACTCGCCGCGGCACATGGGCTTCTGGTACTCGCACGTCGGCTGGATCTTCACCGCGCAGCACGACACGACCGACTTCGACGCGATCCCGGACCTGACGAAGTATCCGGAGCTGATGTGGCTCGAGCGGCACCCGTACTTCCCGGCGACGGTGCTCGCCGCCGGCTGCTTCGCGTTCGGCGGGTGGACGGGGCTCTTCGTCGGCTTCTTCTGGAGCACGGTGCTGCTGTACCACGGCACCTTCTTCATCAACTCGCTCGCGCACGTGCACGGCAAGCAGCGCTACCTCACCGGCGACGACTCGCGCAACAACTGGTGGCTCGCGATCATCACGCTCGGCGAGGGGTGGCACAACAACCACCACGCGTACCAGCGCTCCACGCGACAGGGCTTCCGCTGGTACGAGTTCGACCCGACGTTCTACGCGCTCAAGGCGATGTCGTGGCTGCGCCTCGTGTGGGACCTCGGCGAGCCGCCGGCGGACGTCGTGCGCAACGAGCGGCAGCCCGGCCGCGCGGTGATCGAGAAGGTCGCGCGGCACCTGGCCGAGAGCTTCCCCGCGGCGGCGATCGCGGAGCGGGTGCGCGAGTCGCGCGCGCAGCTGGACCATGCCGTGGCCGACGCGCGGCAGGCGGCGACGCACGCGCGCGACGAGGCGGTGGCCGCGCTCACCGCGCGCCTCGCCGAGCTGCACCTGCCGCACGTGCCGACGCTCGACGAGCTGCGCGAGGCCGCGCGGCAGAAGTACGCCGCGTCGCCGTCGATGGAGGTGATCGTGGCGCGCGCGCGAGAGCGGCTGCTGGAGGCGATCGCGCGCGAGCTGCTGAAGATGCAGGGGCCCACGGCCGCCTGACGGCTGCGGCGGGTGCGGTGCACGACGGGGGCGCTCCTGCACGGGAGCGCCCCCGTTGGCATTCCGGACCGTGCGACGCGTACACTGTGCACATGTCCACGCACATGTCCACACCGGATCCCACGCGCGAGGTCGTGGACGTGCTCGTGGTGGGCGGCGGCCAATCGGCGCTCGCCGTCGCGTACTACCTGCGCCGCATCGCGCGCTCGTTCGTGCTGCTCGACGCGGAGGACGGTCCCGGCGGCGCGTGGCGCCACGCGTGGCCGTCGCTGCGCCTCTTCTCGCCCGCGCAGTGGAGCAGCCTCCCCGGCTGGCTGATGCCGCGCGGCGCCGGCGAGTACCCGACGCGCGACGAGGCGCTCGCCTACCTCGCCGAGTACGAGCGTCGCTACGCGGTGCCGATCGAGCGGCCGGTGCGCGTGACCGGCGTGCACCGCGACGGGGACGTGCTGCGCGTCGCGACCGACCGCGGCGACCGGCACGCACGCGCCGTGGTGAGCGCCACCGGCACGTGGGCGGCGCCGATCGTGCCGGAGCCGCCGGGCGCGGCGCTGTTCCGCGGCGCGCTGCTCCACTCCGCGGACTATCCTGGTCCGGCGCCGTTCGCGGGACGGCGCGTGATCGTGGTGGGCGGAGGCAACTCGGGCGCGCAGATCGTCGCCGACCTGGCGGACGTCGCCGCCGAGGTGACGTGGGCGACGCGCGAGCCGCCGCGCTTCCTCCCCGACGACGTCGACGGGCGCGTGCTGTTCGGGCAGGCGACCGCGCGCTGGAAGGCGCTGCAGGAGGGGCGCACGCCGGACCCGCCGCGCAGCATCGGCGACGTCGTGATGGTCGAGTCGGTGCGCCTCGCGCGCGACCGGGGGCTGCTGCGCGCGGTGCCGATGTTCGAGCGCCTGACCGCCGACGGCGTGGCGTGGCCGGACGGGCGCGAGACGTCGGCGGACGCGATCATCTGGGCGACGGGCTTCCGGGCCGCGCTCGACCACCTCGCGCCGCTCGGCCTCGTGGGCCCCGACGGACGTGTCGCGGTGCGCGGCACGCGCGCGGTCGCCGAGCCGCGGCTCTGGCTCGTGGGCTACGGCGAGTGGACCGGCTTCGCGTCGGCGACGCTGGTGGGCGTGGGGCGCGGCGCGCGCGCGACGGTGGACGAGATCGCGGCCGCCCTCGCGTAGCGCGCGCCCACGCGGTCACACGAGCTGCCGCCGCCGCTCCAGCTCCGCGTCGCTCGGGGTGTCGAGCGCGAACGATCCCGTGCGGACCGCGCCCGCGCGCGCGTACGTCACGATGACGACGCCGCTCGGCGACGTCATGCTGCGGGTCATCGTGAACGCTCCCGGACGCGCGCCGGCGCCGAACAGCCGCTTCCCGCGGCCCAGGACCACCGGGTAGATCAGCAGCCGGAGCTCGTCGACGAGATCCTCCGCCAGCAGCGTCTGCACGAAGTCGCTCGAGCCCTGCGTCAGCAGGTCGGGCCCGTCGCCCTGCTTCAGGGCGCGCACGGCGGCCGCCGCGTCCTCGCCCAGCCACTCGCTGTTCCGCCACGCGAGCGCGGGCCGCGTGCGCGAGGCCACGTACTTGGTGACGTCGTTGAACGTGGTCGCGATCTGCGCCTCGCCGGGATCGTACCCGCTCGACGCGGGATCGACGGCCACGTGCGGCCAGTGGGCGGCGAAGATGTCGTACGTCTTCCGGCCGAGCAGCAGGTCGAAGGGCCGGGCGAAGCTCTCCGCCATCGCCTCGCCGAGCGCGTCGTCCCAGTACGGCGCCGTCCAGCCGCCGAGCGTGAAGCCGCCGGTCGGATCCTCGTCCGGGCCGCCGGGGGCCTGCATGACGCCGTCGAGGCTGACGAAGGCGGGGCTGACGATCTTTCGCATCGGGGCTCTCCTGTCGGGGCGGTGTGGGGGCGCGTGCGCGCGTACACCCCTTCGACGGCGGCCGACGGGAAAAATCATCGGTGCGCGCGCGGATCCGTCGCCGCCCGACGCGGCGAGGGGCCCCTGCCGGTCGGCAGGGGCCCCTCGCGTCGAGCGGATCGTGCGGGTCTCGCGCGTGCGCTCAGTCCATCAGCCGCAGCGGCATCACCAGGCAGAGGTACTGCGCCGGATCGCTCCATCCCTCGGGCTCCACCGTCGCCGCGCGCTCCGGCGCCTTGAACGTCAGCCGCACCTCGTCGGTCGGGATGTAGCGCAGGATCTCGAGCAGGTAGCTGGCGTTGAAGCCGATGTCGAGCTGGTCGCCCTCGAAGCGGATCGGGAGCTCGTCGGCCGCCTCGCCCAGGTCGGGCGTCTGCACCGAGAACTTCAGCATCCCGGCGTTGAACGACAGGCGGATCCGGTGCGTCTGGTCCGACGCGATGACCGACATGCGCTTCAGCGCGCTCGTCAGCGAGCCCTTGTCGGCGATCGCGTACTTGTCGTTGTCCTTCGGGATGACCTGCTCGTAGTTCGGGTACGGCCCCTCGATGAGGCGCGTGTACACCGCCGTGAACGGCGAGCGGAAGCCGAGGTGGTTGTCGCCGCGCGCGATCTCCAGCTCCTCCTCCGCCGGGAAGAGGCGGCGGATCTGGTCGAGCGCCTTGGGCGGCACGATCAGGTCGCCCGAAGGCTGGCCGCTCGACGAGATGGGCAGCTCCATGCGCGCCAGGCGGTGGCCGTTGGTCGCCACCATGCGCATGCGCTCGGGGCGCAGCTCCCACAGCACGCCGTTGAGGATCGGGCGGCTCTCCTCGGTGCTGACGGCGAACGACGTGTGCTGGATGAGCTTCTGCAGGTCGCCGCTCTTGATGCGCCAGCTCTCGTCGAACTTCACCGCGGGGAAGGCCGGGAACTCGTCCTTCGGCAGCCCGAGGAGCTTGAAGCGCGACCGCCCGCACTCGAGCGAGACGCGCTGCTCGCCCGTGGCCGACATCTTCACCGGCGAGGGCGGGAGCTCGCGCGCGATCTCCTGGAGCTTCTTCGCCGGGATCGTGATGGCGCCGGGCGTCTCGACGTCGGCCGCGACCTCCGTGCTGACCGCGATGTCCAGGTCCGTGCCCGAGAGGCGGATCCCGCGCTCGGTGGTCTCGAGGAGGATGTTGGAGAGCACCGGCAGCGTGGTCTTGGCCGGGATGCTCGCCGCGACGGCGCTGAGGCCTTCCTGCAACTTCTCCCGAGAGATCGTGAAGCGCATGAGCGGCACGGGTGCCCGAGAGGCGGGCGGTTGGGAACGCGAGGGATCGCGAGGGTTCGCGAGAGGACGCCGAGCAGAGACGACGCGCGATCGGGCGCGACTCCCCATCCATCCACATCCGCCAAGGCTCTACTAAGGAAAGACTGTCTTGTATATCAAAAGACAGCAGTACCAGTAGAGGGTGTGGATGTGTCGAGAGACGCCGGAAGTTACGCTGGCGTCGACACTTTGCCAGTGGGAATCCCCGGCGCCCCCTGTGGACGGGCGTGGGGATCGGAGCGCTTCTCCACGCGGCGGCACGTGGAGCGCCGCGCGCCCTGTGGACTGGCGCGTCCGGCTGTGGAGTACGCGTGCACGATGTGGAGTCGTGTGGTCAACCGCGCAGGGTTTCCAACACGCGGCGCACCTTCTCCACACGCCCGCGGAAGCCCTCGTCCTCGGCCATCATCGCCTGGGCGCGCTCCAGGGAATGGATGACGGTGGAGTGATCGCGGCCGCCGAACGCGTTCCCGATCTCCACCAGCTGCATGGCCAGCATCTCGCGCGTGAGCCACATCGCGACCTGGCGCGGCACGGTGAGCGTCTTGGTGCGCGTCTTCGACTGGAGGCCGTCGGGGGTGACGCCCCACTCGGCGCTCACCGCCTGCTGGATGACGAACGGGTTGAGCGGCGAGCCCGCCGGGATGCCGAGCGCCTGGCCGGGCGCGTTCACGAGCGTGCCGGTGCGGGCCGCCACGGTGAGCGCCTCGACCGCGCCCTCGGAGCGCAGCTTGTCGCGCAGCGCCTCGCGCGCGAGGTCGACGGTGATGTCGCCGCGCTTGAGCGAGGCGTACGCCAGCAGCTTGATGATCGACCCCTCCAGCTCGCGCACGCTCGACTTCACGTGCTGCGCGATGAACTCGAGGACGTCGTCGGGGATCGTCAGCTCGAGGTGGTCGAGCTCCGCCTTCTTGCGCAGGATCGCGACGCGGTGCTCGAACTCGGGCAGGTCGACGTGCGCGACCATCCCCCACTCGAAGCGCGACACGAGGCGCGCCTCCAGCCCCGGGATGTCCTTCGGCGGGCGGTCGCTCGTGAGGCAGATCTGCCGCCCCGCCTCGTAGATCGCGTTGAACGTGTGGAAGAACTCCTCCTGCGTCGTCTCCTTCCCCTTCAGGAACTGGACGTCGTCGACGAGCAGGAGGTCGGTCTCGCGGTAGCGCCGCCGGAACTCGGCGGTCGTGCGGCTCTGGAGCGCGGCGATGAACTCGTTCGTGAACTGCTCGGTGCCGACGTACGTGATGCGCGTGTACGGATCGCGCTCGAGCATCGCGTGGGCGACGCCCTGCATGAGGTGCGTCTTGCCCAGCCCCGTGTCGCCGTAGATGAAGAGCGGGTTGTAGACCTTGCCCGGCGCCTGCGCGGCGCCCTGCGAGGCGGCGGCGGCGACGTCGTTCGACTTCCCGATGACGAAGTGGTCGAACGTGTAGCGCGGGTTGAGCGGGGCGGACACCGCGGGCGGCGGGCCGAAGGCCGAGCGGCGCGTGTCGAGCGGGGCGCGGTCGCCGTCCGGGCTGCGCCGCTCGGGCGGGGCGACCGGCGGGGGGGGCGGGGCGATGAAGAAGTCGATCTGCGGCTTCTTCTCGCGCTCCTCGTCGACCGTGAAGACGACGTGCACCGGGTGGCCGAGCGCGATCGGCGCGTACGACGCCAGCAGGGCCGCGTGCTTCGACTCGTTCCACTCGGCGGAGAAGCGGTCCGGGGTCCCGACGACGATGCGCTGGTCGTCGACGGAGAGCGCGGCGGTCGGCTCCAGCCAGGTGCGGAAGGTCTGCTCGGGCAGCTCCTGCCGCGCGCGGGCGAGGAGGCGGTCCCAGACTTCGGCGGCCGAGAGCGACATGACAGACCGGATACGGCGGAGACGAGGACGGCGGGTGCGGATGCCGCGGGCGGGTGCCGCGCGTGCGCGCCGCGCGTGGGGCGCGGCGGAGCCTCCGGCGGGCCGATCCGGTCCGAACGGGGGGCGCGAAGGTAGCGCGCGCCGTGTGGAAAAGTCAACGCGACGGTAACGCGCGTCGCGGGAGGAACGCTGGCCTGCGTTCGCCGGTGCGGCCGGGCTTGCCCGGGATCACGTGTGCGTCAGATGTTTGACGCGGAAGTCCGTGTCGCGCCGCGAGCTACGCGGTGGCGGCGGAAACGCGTGGGGTTGACCTAAGTGCCGGCCCTGGCTATTCTTGCCGGTCTGCGCCGGTCCAGGGGGTCTCCCTGGGCGGCTGCGTCTGACCGTTCTTTCTGACCCCGCTGGAGCACGACATGGGCAAGCCCACCTACCGGCCCCGGAACAAGCGCCGCATCCGCACGCACGGCTTCCGTGCGCGCATGGCGGACAAGTGGGGGCGTGAAGTTCTCAGCCGCCGCCGCAAGAAGGGGCGCAAGCGCCTGACCGTCCAGCTGCCGACCAAGTACGTCGCCGGGGCCTGAGCCCCGAGCGGCTGGTCCGCCGTCCTCCGGGACGGTCCGGACGGCCGCGGCGATCCTCCCTCGGATCGCGATGTCGCCTGCACAGGGCTTTCCGCGTCGGCACCGACTGACGCGCGGCACCGAGCTGGACGTGGTACGACGCGAAGGGAAGCGGGTCCGGACCGAGCACCTCGAGGTCCGCGTCCTCGCTTCCCTTCAGTCGTTCCTCCCCCCCGACTCGGCCGCCCTCGCCGACGCCGACCCGCCGCGCCCGCGGGTCGGGATCGTCGTGCCCAAGCACCGCCAGAGCGGCGTCGCCCGCAACCGGCTCAAGCGCCGGCTGCGCGAGCTGATCCGCCTGCGGCTCCTCCCCGCCCTCCCGCCGGGCGTCGTCGTGGTGCGCGTCCGCCCCGAGGCGTACGGCGCGACCTTCGAGCAGCTCGCGCGGCAGATCGAGCGCGCCCGCCGCGACGTGCTGCGCCTCCTGGCCGCGCCCGCGCCGCCGATGGTGCCGCCCGTCGTGCCGCCGGAGCCCTGACGTGACCGAGCCCGCCGCCCCCGCCCCGACTCCGCCGTCGGCCGACCCGCCTGCCCCGCCCGCCCCGCCGCCGTCGCTCGGCGCGCGCGCGCTGATGTTCGGGGTCCGCGTCTACCAGGTGGCGCTGTCGCCGATCCTCGGGGGGCAGTGCCGCTATTATCCTTCCTGCTCCGCCTACGCGCTGGAGGCGCTCGAGCGCCACGGCGCCGCGCGCGGGGCATGGCTGGCGGTGCGCCGCATCGGCCGCTGCCACCCCTTCCGCCCCGGCGGCTACGACCCGGTGCCGTGACCTGCACGGCCCCCACCACGCTCGGCGCTCCGCGCCCGGCGCTCGCCCAGGGTCCACGACCCGACCGAGCGCCGGGCGCGGAGCGCCGAGCGTCGATGTACGAGAAGTCCGCTCCCCCTCATGGAAAACAATAGACGGCTCCTCATCGCGCTCGCGCTCACCGTCCTGGTGATCGTCGCGACCCAGTTCCTCTTCCCCACCCCGCCGCGGCCGGCGTCCGGTCCGGGTGCCGCCGACAGCGTCGCGACCGGGACGCCGTCGGCCGCGCCGGCGCCCGTCGCCCCGACGACCCCCGGCGCGACCCCCACGGTCGGCGCCGCGCCGATCGCCGGGGACTCGACCGCCGCGGGCGTCGCGACGCCCGTCGCCGCGGTCGAGACGGTGACGGTGGCCGGGGAGCGCGCGGCGTACGCGGTCAGCAGCGCGGGCGCGCAGCTGGTCGGCGCCGAGATGCGGCGCTACGAGGCGCTGGCGCCGGGGCGCCGCGGGGCGGCGCAGCTGGCGCGCGCGGGCGAGCCGCTGCTCTCCTACCGGCTGGTGGTGCCGGGCGACACGATCGCCCTCGCCCGCACGCCGATGCAGCTCACGCGCGACGGCAACACCGTGCAGCTCCAGGGCACGGCCACGGGCAGGCTCGGGCAGCAGGTGCCGGTGTCGCTCACCTACAGCTTCGCGCCGGACAGCTACGTCGTGCGCGTGCGCGGCACGGCGGGCGTCAGCGGGCCGGCCTTCCTGCTCGTCGACATGCCGGCGTCGATCGCCGCCACCGAGAAGGACACGCTCGACCACTACAACCAGCTGTCGTACGCCTGGAAGCCGCAGAACGACGACGCGAGCAGCGTGGCGTTCGGCAAGCTCGATCCGGGCGAGCGCGAGCTCGTCGCCGGGCCGCTCACCTGGGCGGTCGCCAAGAGCAAGTACTTCCTGCTCGGCGTGCTCGCGCCCACCGGGCAGGCGTTCAGCGAGCTGTCGGTGAGCGGCGGCGTGCGCAAGGCGAAGGTCGCCACGCACGCGCAGGGCACGGTGGTCGTGCCGGTGGCGAACGGCGGCTTCGGCTTCGACAGCTACGTCGGCCCGCAGGAGTGGCGCCGCCTCGTGGCGATGGGGCGCGAGTTCGAGACGTCCAACCCGTACGGCGGGTGGCTGCAGGGCATCGTGCAGCCGTTCGCGACGATGGTCATCCGCATGGTGCTGTGGATGCACGACGCGCTGCGCCTGTCGTACGGCTGGGTGCTGATCGCGCTCGGCGTGCTGGTGCGCCTGCTCCTCTGGCCGCTGCAGCAGAACGCGATGCGCTCGCAGATCCGCATGCAGCGCGTGCAGCCGGAGCTGCAGGCCGTGCAGGCGAAGTACAAGAACGACCCGCAGCGCCTGCAGGTCGAGATGATGCGCGTCTACAAGGAGCACGACGTCAGCCCGTTCGCGATGCTGACCGGCTGCCTCCCGATGCTGCTCCCGATGCCGATCTTCTTCGCGCTCTTCTTCGTGTTCCAGAACACGATCGAGTTCCGCGGCGTCGAGTTCCTGTACCTCCCCGACATCTCGCTCAAGGACCCGTACTACGTGATGCCGGTGCTGGTCGCCGGGACGAGCTTCCTGCTCTCGTGGATCGGCATGCGCGGCCTGCCGCCGAACCCGCAGACGCAGATGATCACGTACATGATGCCGGCGATGTTCCTGTTCTTCTTCCTGAACGTCGCCTCGGGGCTGAACCTGTACTACCTCGTGCAGAACGTGGTCGCGATCCCGCAGCAGTGGCTGCTGTCGCGCGAGCGGTCGAAGGCGTCACCGCCGATCGTGCAGGGCACGCCGGTCAGGCGGACCTGACCCGGCGCGAAACCGGTTCTTGCATGGCGGACGGCGGGAGTGGCGCGAGGGCGCCGCTCCCGCCGTCTCGCATCGAGTCCCTTCGTTCATGCGCCTGACCTACATCGGCCACGCCACGCTGCTCGTCGAGCTCGGGGGCGTGACCGTGCTGACCGACCCGAACTTCGATCCGGCGCTGGGGCGGTTCACCTTCGGGGAGCGGCTGCGGCGGGTGGCGCCACCGGGGATCGCGCTGTCGGCGCTGCCGCGGCTCGACGCGGTGCTGGTCACGCACGCGCACATCGACCACCTGTCGCTCGCGTCGCTGGCCGCGCTCCCGCGCGACGTGCCGGTGTACGCGCCCCCCTCGGTCGCGCGCTGGCTGAGCGGGCGCGGCTTCGCGCAGACGCGCGCGCTGGCGCCCGGGGCGACCGTGGCGCTCGCGCCGCGCGACGGGGGCGGCGCGGTGGCGGTGCACGCGGAGGCGGCCACGCACGTCGGCAGCCGCTACGGCGTGGACCGCTGGCGCGCGGAGACGAACATGTACCTGCTCGAGTCCGAGGCGGGGAGCGCGTTCTTCGCCGGCGACACGGGGCTCACGGCCACGACCCACGCGCTCGCCGACCGCGTCTGCCACGCCGCGGGTCGCCCGCTCGACGTGGCGCTCCTCCCGATCGGGCACGCCCCGTGGTGGAAGCAGCGGAGCTTCCGCGCCGGGCACCTCACCTACGCCGACGCGCTCGACCTCTTCGAGCGGCTGCGGGCGCGCTGGATGGTGCCGTACCACTGGGGGACGTTCAACCACCTGAGCGCCGGCGCCCACGACGCGATCGACCGGCTGCGGGCGCTCCTCCCGACGCACCGCCACCGCGACGCGGTCCGCATCCTCGCGCCCGGCGAGCGGTGGGAGGTCGACGTCGCGGGCGCGCCCGCGCGGGCGTACGATCCGGCCGCCGGCTGATTCCCCGCCGGCGCGCCCGGCCGGCGCGCGGAAAGCGGCGCGTCCGGCCGATACTACCATGCATCCGCCGTCGCCGCCGTCGTTCCCCCCGCTCCAGGCGCACCCCGTCATGTCCCTGCCCGCGATCGACTACCAGCGCTACTTCGGCACGTCGGAGACCGAGGCCGGCGCCCCCGACGACGCGGCGCGCGCCCTGCCGGAGCCGACACCGTCGTCGCCCATGCGCGCCATGCCCGCCGCCCCCGATCCCGCGTCGCGCGGCGCGTCGCTCGCCGCGCTGGAGGCCGAGTACCAGCAGCTCGCCCCGCGCGCCGCGCGCTTCGCGGCGGAGCTGGCGCGGCAGCTCGAGACGATGCTGGCGTCGGCCGGCGTCGTGCTGGCGATGCCGGTGCAGCAGCGCGTGAAGCCGTGGGCGACCATCGCCGAGCGGGTCGCGCGCGCGGACGCGGCGATCGGCGCGGTGGGCGCGCTGTCGGACCTCGTCGGCGTGCGCGTCGTCGTGCAGTTCCGGCGCGACCTCGCGACGGTCGCGCGGCTGCTCGACACGCACTTCACCGTGCTGTCGCGCGAGGACGGCGAGGCCGCGCCGGACGCCGTCGGCTATCCGTCGGGCCACGCGGTCGTCGCCCTCCCCGACGCCTGGCTCGCGCTGCCGACGCTCGCCGACCTGCGCGGCTGGCGCGCCGAGGTGCAGCTGCGCACGACCGCGCAGCACGTGTGGGCGGGCGCGGTGCGGGCGCTGGACTATCCGGACGAGTCGGCGATGCCGCCGCGCGTGCGGCGCGTGATGGCGCGCGTGTCGACCTTCCTCGAGACGATCGACCTGGAGCTCGAGCGCGCCCTGCTGGAGCGCACGCGCCACGGCCGCACGCCCGACGTCCTGCCCGACGTCCTGCGCGACGAGACGCCGGCCGCCGCGCCGGCTCCCGCGCCGGCGCCGCTCGACGCGGGGCGGCTGGAGCAGGTGCTCGACGAGCTGTGGCCGCCGGCGAACAAGCGCGCGGGCGAGGAGCCGTACGGCGACCTGCTGGAGGATCTGCGCAACTTCTCGGTCGCCGACGCGCGCACGCTGCAGCCGCTGCTCGCCCGCTACCGCGACGCCGCCCTCGCCGAGGACGCCCGCGCGGCGCACGCGCGCCGCACGTCGGCCGACGCCGAGCTGCTGCCGGCCGCGGAGCGCGAGCGGCTCGCGCGCGGCGTCTACTACACGCACGCGGGGCTCACGCGCTGGGTGCTCGGCCGCGAGTTCGGCAGCGAGTTCCTGAAGTACGTGACGCAGGCGATGCAGGAGCGGCGGCCCCGCACGCCCGCCGCCTGATCGCGGCGCGGGCGCACGCCCGGAGCGCCCGTCCGTGTTAGACTCGCACGGGTGTCCGTCCGCGCCGCGTCCGACCCGCTCGCCCTCGGCGACACGATCGCCGCCGTCGCGACCGCGCCCGGTCGCGGCGCGGTCGCGCTGCTGCGCCTGAGCGGCGCCGACGCGTTCGCGGTCGCCGGGCGGTGCGTCACGCCGTGGCCCCTCGCGCCGCGCGCGGCGACGCTCGCGCGCGTGCACGATCCGTCGCGTGGCGAGACGCTCGACCGCGCGCTCGTCACCGCCTTCCCCGCGCCGCGCTCCTACACGGGCGAGGACGTCGTGGAGATCGCGACGCACGGCGGCGTCGCGGTGCCGGCCGCGATCCTCGCCGCGCTGGTGGCGGCCGGCGCGCGCCCCGCCGAGCCGGGCGAGTTCACGCGCCGCGCCGTGCTGCACGGCAAGCTGGATCTCGCGCAGGCCGAGGCGGTGGGCGACCTGATCGACGCGCGCACGCAGGCCATGCGCCGCGCCGCGCTGACGCAGCTCGACGGCGGGCTGTCGCGCCGCATCGCCGCGCTGCGCGAGTCGCTGCTGCACGTCGAGGCGCTGATCGCCTACGACATCGACTTCCCCGAGGAGGACGACGGCCCGGTGTCGCGCGCGCGCGTCGCCGACGCGGCCGCCGACGCGCGCCGCGGCATCGACGCGCTGCTCGCGACCGTGCCCGCGGGCGTCATCGCGCGCGACGGCGCGATCGTCGTCATCGCGGGCCCGCCGAACGCCGGCAAGTCGTCGCTGTTCAACGCGCTCGCCGGCGAGGCGCGCGCGCTCGTCACCGAGATCCCGGGCACGACGCGCGACGCGCTCGAAGTGGTCGTGGAGCCGGCGCCGTTCGAAGGCGCGCGCGCGCCCTGGCCGCTGCGCCTCATCGACACCGCGGGGCTGCGCGAGACCGACGACCGCGTGGAGCGCCTCGGCATCGAGGTGAGCGAGCGGTGGCTGCGGCGCGCGCACGTGGTGCTGGCGTGCGGGGAGGCGGTGGAGGACGTGGAGCGGACGATGGATCACGTGGCGGCGCTCACCACTGCGCCTGTCCTGCCCGTGTGGACGAAGCAGGATCTGAGCGGCGAGCGTCGAGCGTCGAGCGTCGAGACATCTCCCTCGACGCTCGCCGCTCGACGCTCGCCGCTTCTCTCGGTGAGCGCGGAGACCGGCGCCGGCCTCGCCTCGCTGCTGGCGGCGACCGTGGCGGCCGTCTCCGCCCACCACGGCTCCCCCGCCCCCGACCTCCCCCTCGTCACCCGCGCCCGCCATCAGCACGCGCTCGCGGCGGCGCGCGAGGAGCTGGATGCGTTCGTGCGGGCGTGGGGCGACGACGTGCTGCCCGCCCCCGTGGCGGCGGTGCACCTGCGCGCGGCGGTCGGCGCGCTGGAGGCGGTGATCGGCGCGGTCGACGTCGAGGACGTGCTGGACCGCGTGTTCGGGACCTTCTGCGTCGGAAAGTAGCGGGCCGCTACGAAAGCGGGGTGCGGTCAGCGCGTGTGGCCGCCGGCCGCGGCGCGCAGCCGGGCGGCGAGCGCGCCGAGCCCGCGCGCGGTGCGCGTGACGTCGTCGATCGAGGCGCCCTGGCGGCGCATCGCCTGCGCGGCGCCGCGCGCGCGCGCGGCCGCGTCGTCGGCCACGTGTCCCGCCGCCTCGACCGCGGCGGCGAGCTGGCGGAGTGCGGCGCCCTGCGCGAGCGCGAGCGCGGACGCGTCGCTCGTCACGGCGTCGATGCGCGCCACGCCCGACTCGACGCGCTCGAACGCGTCGACCGCGCCGGTGGCCACCTCGCCGACGTCGCGCACCGCCTGCTCGTTCGCGGCCAGCAGCCGCGCGACGGCGTCGATCTCGTCGCGCACGCGCCCGATCGACGACCCGGCGGCGCGCGCGGCCTGCGAGCTCTCCTCCGCCAGGCGGCGCATCGCGTCGGCGACGATCGCGAACTCGCGCCCCGCGTCGCCGGCGCGCGCGGCCTCGATGGAGGCGTTCAGCGCCACGCGGTTCGTCTGGCGCGCGAGGCGCGACATCGTCGCGACCATCGTCCCCACGCGCGCCGACACCTCCACGAGCGACGCGACGCTCGCCGCCGAGTCCTGCACGCGCGCGCCCACCTCGACGAGCGTCTGCGCCGCGTCGGCCACGGCGTCGCGCCCCGCGCCGGCCGCCGCGGCCAGGGCATGCGCCTCGGCCGCGGCGTCGCCGGCGCGCAGCTGCAGCCGGGCCGCCGCGTCGGCCGCGTGTGCCGCCTGGCGCGCCGCCTCGCCCACCTCGTGCCGCTGCCCCTCGAGCGCCGCGGCCATCGCCTCGGTCTCGCGCCGGGCCGTCTCGCCGCCGCGCGCGAGGCCGGCGCTCGCGCCGTCGAGCGCGCCCGCCGCCGCGACCACCTGCGCCGCTTCCGCGCGCACCGTCTGCAGCAGCCCCGCCAGCTCGTCGAGCATGCGGTTGTAGCCCAGCTCCAGGAACCCGAGCTCGTCGTGGTGCCGCGCGGCCGCGCGCGCCGTCAGGTCGCCGCTCTCGGCGCGCGCCATCGCCGTGCGCGTCGCCCGCACGCGGCGGATCATGCGCGCCGGCAGGGGCACGATCTGCAGCGCGACGGCGAGCAGCAGCGCCGCGGCGCCGAGCACGCTCTGCGGCGACGGCGCCGTCTCGGGGAAGAGGCGCGCGTGCAGCGCGCTGGCGATCAGGAAGCCGACGACCGACGCGAGCGTGGAGACCCAGCCGATCGAGCGCCCGCGATCGAACGAGTACGGCACGATCGCCACGAGGTAGAGCATCGCCATCGCCGGCGCGCCGAACACGAGGACGCTGACGCTGATGAGCAGCGCGTCGACGACCGCGAACGCCGGCTGCAGCCACGGACGCCACGCGCCCTGCTGCCGCCCCAGCGCGCGCGCCAGCAGCTCGGCGGCGAGGCTCACCGCCATCGTCGCGCCGAACAGCGACGCCATGAAGGCCGGCGAGGCGTCGGTGAAGCCGGCCACGCGCGCCGCGCCGAGCGTCACGCCGAGGAGCACGGCGCAGCGCACGCGCCGCCGCGCGCCGAGGCGGAAGGTCAGCACGTCCTTCACCCGCGCCTCGGCGGCGAGCGCGCTGGCCGCGCGCGCGTCGGCGGCACGCGCATCGTCGGCGCGCGCATCGTCGGCGTGGAGGTGTGGCGCGACGGGCGCACGCGAGACATCATCGTCCGCAGGGCGCAGGGGCTCCGGTGCGGATACGCCGCGCGCCGGTCCCGCGCCCGACGCTGGCGCGCGTCTGGCAACCCTGGCCGGTGCCGCGCTCACGGCGTCTCCCGCCGACGGCGGCTCTCGGATCGCAGACCTGGAATCACGGCGTGACATCCCTCTCGGAGTTCGTCGCGGCCGCGCTGGATGCGCGCGCGCCGCAGCTGGCCGCCCACTGGCAGGCGCGCGCCGTCGCGGCCACGCCGCGGCAGGACGCGCCCGTGGGCGCCGCCGCGGGACCCGCGCCCGACGCGGTGGTGCGGGCGTTGGCCGGCGGGCTCACGAAGGACGCCTGGCCGGCCGGCGAGGTAATGCGCCTCGGCTGGGGCGCGGGCGTCGCCGCCCACCGCGCCGCGCTCGCCGTCTCGCACGTGCAGCGCGACGCCGACCTCCTGCTGGCCGTCGTGCTGGCCGAGGCGGAGCGCGTGCTGGCCGACGTCCCCGACGACCTGCCTGCGTCGCCCGTGGCGGCGCTCGCGCTCGCGCGGCGGCTGCAGCGCCTCTCGGCGAGCTACGCGCAGGCATCGGTCGCGGGCTTCCTGCACACGCAGCGCGAGACGCTGCGCGCGCGCTGGCGCACGCTGCGCCACGACCTGCGCAACCCGATCGGCACCATCCAGAGCGCGCTCGCGCTGATGGACGACGAGGCGCTGCCGCTCGAGAGCCGGCAGCACCCGCGCATGCGCGCGATGGTGGCGCGCAACGCGGGCACGCTCGCGCAGCTCGTCTCGGACGGGCTGGACGACCGCGCGGCGGCCTCGGTGCTCGCCGCACAGCAGGCGGTGTCGCTGCGCGCGCTCGCCGACGCGGCGCGGCGCGAGGTGCGCGAGGCGGCGCGCGACGCGGGGTGCGAGGTCGACGTCGCCCAGGTCGCCGACGAGCCGCTGGCGATCGTCGAGGCGGCGACCGTCGAGCTGGCGCTCACGGTGCTCCTGCTGGCCGGGCTGGCGCAGGCGCACCGCGGCGAGGTGCTGCGCGTCGACTGGCCGACGGGACCGACGGGCGGCGCGGCGCCGGTGCTGCGCGTCGCGCGGGTGCCCGCCGACGCGCCGCCCGCATCCGCGATGCCCGGGACGGCCGACGTCGGAGTCGTGGGCGCGGACGGCGACGGGCCGCGGTGGGACGCCGCCGGGGTCACGCTCGCCGCCGCGCTCCTCGCGGCCGTGGGCGGCCGGCTCGCCGCGGGGAGCGGCGACGGCGGCGCGCGCCCGGCCCAGGGCGCCCCGCTCGACGACGCGCCCACGCTGCACCTCGTGCTCCCCGATCCGGCGAGCGACGGAGGTGCGGCGTGAGCGCGCGCGGTCGGTCAGGCGGGCATGCGGGCCACGATGTCGGCGGCGCGGGCGAGCGCCACGACCGGCAGCCCCGCGCCCTCGATCGCCTCGCGCCCTCCCTCCTCGCGGTCGACCACGGCGAGCACGCCGACGACGGTCCCGCCGGCCGCGCGCACGGCCTCCACCGCGCGCAGCGCCGAGCCGCCGGTCGTGATGACGTCCTCCACGACGACCACGCGGTCGCCGCTCCGGAACGGCCCCTCGATCAGCCGCCCGGTGCCGTGCTGCTTGGCCTCCTTGCGCACCGTGAAGGCGCGCACCGGCCGACCGGCGAGCGCGCTCGCGTAGGCGACGGCGTACGACACCGGGTCGGCGCCGAGCGTGAGACCGCCCACGGCGTCGACCTGCCAGCCGGCGGCGTCGATCGCGGCCAGCGCCGTGGGGCCGATGAGCGCGAGGCCGTCGGGGCTCATCGTCGTCAGGCGCGCGTCCACGTACAGCGTCGAGCGCCGGCCGGAGGCGAGCGTGAAGTCGCCGCGTCGCGCGGAGCGCTCGGCGAGCAGCGCGACGAGGCGCGCGGCGGCGTCGTCGGAGGGACCAGCGTGAGGCGCGGACATCGCGGGGCGTGGACGGTGGCGGCGGGTCGGGCGGGCGCGCGGCAGCATATCGCGGCGCCGGCGCGCGTACAACCTGCCGTCGCGTCGCCGGACCTCCGGAGCCGATAGCGTGTCGCCCCGTCTGACGCCCTTCGCCCCGATGCCGGTGCAGCTCCCGCAGCGCCGCACCACGGGCTCGCGCCTGGCGACGGCCGCGCTCGCGGTCGCGTTCTGCGGCGTGATCGGCAACCTGTGGGCGACCGAGCGCGCGATCGAGCTCGCACAGGACGCGCGCGTGCGCGTCGCGTCCATCGACGCGCGCGCCGCGACGCCGGTCGTCCCGTCGGAGGGCGACCTGGGGCGGCTCCGATTGGGCGCGTGGCTCCTCGGCTTCGCGGCGCTCGGCTCGGTCGCGGTCGCGGTCGCGCACGAGCGCCGGCTCAGCCGCCGCATCGCCGACCGCTCGGCGGAGCTGGAGCGGCTCTCGGGCGAGCTGATCCAGGTCAACCGCACGAAGAGCGAGTTCCTCGCGAACGTCTCGCACGAGCTGCGCACGCCGCTCAACGCGATCGTCGGCTTCGTCGACCTGCTGCACGACGGCGTGTACGGCCCGCTCACGCCGCGCCAGACCGCGCCCGTGCAGCGCCTCGCCTCGTCGGCCGCGCACCTGCGGCAGCTCGTCGACCAGATCCTCGACCTCGCGAAGATCTCGGCCGGCCGGCTGGATGTGATGCCCGAGACCGTGGAGCTGCGCCCCTTCGTGCTCGACGTCGCGACGGAGCTCGAGCCGCTCGTGCAGGCGAAGGGGCTCGCGCTCTCGCTCGCGGTGCCGGTGACGCTGCCGCGCGTGCGCACCGACCCGACGCACCTGCGCCAGATCCTCGTCAACCTGCTCGGCAACGCGGTGAAGTTCACGCCCGAGGGGCGCATCGCCGTGCGCGCCGCGCTCGCGCGCCGTCGGGAGTCGGAGGGCGACGCGCCGCGCGACGGCGCGCGCCTCGGGCGCGCCGCGACCGCCGCCAGCACGGTCGCCAGCACCGTCGCCACGCGCCTGCTCCCCGGCATGCGCCGCCGCGCCGCCGACGACACGGAGGCCGACGCCACCGACTGGGTCGCGCTGCAGGTGATCGACACCGGCATCGGCATCCCGCCCGAGGAGCACGAGCGGATCTTCGACGAGTTCGAGCAGATCGGCCCCCGCACCGGCGACTCCGCCGTGCGCGGCACGGGCCTCGGCCTCGCGATCTCGCGCCGCCTCGCGCGCCTGCTCGGCGGCGACCTCACCGTCGACAGCGCGCCGGGACGCGGCACGACGTTCACGCTCTGGCTCCGGGTCGAGGAGAGCTGAGCCTCGCGCGCCGTGCATGGCGAAACGGCGAGCGCGGCGCACCACGCGCCGCGCTCGCCGTTTCGATCGCGTCGGGGACGCCGTCAGCGCTTGAAGAGCCCCTTGATCTTCCCCAGCATGCCGCTCTGCGGCTTCTCGGGCTCGGGCGCCGGGGCGTCGAGCGCGTTGCGCAGCTCGCGCGCGAAGGTGCGCACGTCGGGGTAGCGCTCGGCCGGGCTCTTGGCGAGGCCGCGCATCACGACCGCCTCCACCGCCGGCGACACGAGCACCCCTTCCTTCGCCTTGCCGAGCGGCTGCGGCGGCTGCGAGAGGAGCTGGGTGAACATCTCGCGCGGCGACTTGCCCGAGTACGGGTGGCACCCCGAGAGCAGGAAGTACGCGATCGTCGCCAGCGAGTACTGGTCGGCCGCCGCCGTCACCATCTCGCCCGAGAGCGCCTCGGGGGCGACGTACATGAGCGTGCCGACGAAGAAGCCGGCGCGCGTCAGCCGCTCGTCGGCGCCCTGGTCGGTCTCGGCGGCGATGCCGAAGTCGAGGAGCTTCACCTGCCGCGTCGCCGGATCGTACATGACGTTCTCCGGCTTCAGGTCGCGGTGCACGATCCCCGCGTCGTGCGCGGCCTGCACCGCGGCGGCGATCTGCTCGACGATGTCGGCCACCTCGGGCGCGGCGATCGGGCAGTGCTTCTTGGCGTACTTCTCGAGGATCTCGCCGCCCGCCCACTCGATGGCCAGGAAGTGCAGCCCGGGCTCCGCCTCGCCGATCTCGATCGTGCGCACGACGTTCGGGTGCAGCACGCGCCCGCCGTACTGGGCCTCGCGGACGAAGCGCGCGACCGCGGTGCGGTCCTGGCGCAGCCGGTCGCGCAGGACCTTGAGCGCGACGGTCCCGTGCGTCGGGTGGTCGGCTCGATACACGGCGGAGGTGCCGCCCTCGCCCACCACGCTGCGGATCTCGTAGCCGGCGAGGGTCGTGCCGACCAGGCTCTCTCGGGACATGGGGCAACTCTACCGACGGGCCCCGGGGAGATGCAAGCGAAGCGTGTTCTTCCCCGGGGTCGGCGCGCGGCGCGCACGCCGACGTCCCGTCGCACAATCCCCGCGCGCCGGGGTACATTCGAGCCGCCCGCCCTCCGGCGAGCCGAGCCTCTTCTGCTGCCAGAAACCCGCTCTCATGTCCAGCGTCTCCCTGCGCGTCGTCCGTCGTGCCCGTGCCGCCGCCGCCCTGTCGCTGACGGCCGGCACCGCGCTCGCCTCGGCCTGCGCATCGCGTCCGCGGGTCGACGAGCCCGGCAGCGCGCCCGGCGCGCAGGCGCGGCGCGGCAACCCGGCTCCGCTCACCGAGATGACCGGGATCTACGGCCAGATGGGGCTCATCGTCCCGCGCGGCGACCTCGCCGCGGTCGGGACGGTGGCCTACTTCGGCCGCTCGGGCGACTCGACGCTGGCCGTGCTCACGCTGTCGATGTCCAACCGCGCGCTCGCCTTCGTGCGCGAGGGCGATCGCTACCGCGCGAGCTACCAGGTGCGCCTCGACGTGCGCCCGGACGCGTCGGTGCCCGGCGCGCGCACGCAGTCGTTCGCCAGCGACGAGGTCGTGCGCGTCGCGACCTTCCGCGAGACCGCGCGCACCGATGAGAGCGTGCTCTTCACGCAGGCGATCGTGCTCGCGCCGGGGCGCTACACGCTCGCGATGGCGGTGCGCGACGTCGGCGCCTCGCGCAGCAGCGTGGTCGACGTGCCGCTGACGGTGCCGCGCCTGGGCCCCGGCACGGTGTCGACGCCGGTGCTCGCCTACGAGGTCACGCCGCGCGCGCGCCTCGACACCTTGCCGCGCCTCGTCGCCAGCCCGCGCGCCGCGGTCGTGTTCGGGCAGGACTCGCTGGTCCCCGTGTACGTCGAGGCCTACGGCGCCGGCGGCCCCGACGCGCCCGCGCGCACGACGCTCCGCACGACGATCCGCGTGGGGCGCGGTCCCGAGCTGTGGCGCGACACGGTGTCGCTCGAGCGGCGCGTGGTGTCGGTGTCCGACGCGGCGACCGCGCCGCTCGCGCTCTACAGCGGCGTGGTGCGCGTGCCGGTCGCGCGCGCCGGGATCGGCGTCGTGTCGCTCGACGTCGTGCGCGAGGGCGGCGCCCCGGTCGCCGGCGGCGCCGACTCGGTGCGCGCGCCGCTCTTCGTCTCGCTCGGCGAGGAGCTGCCCGTCGCGTCGTTCGAGGAGATGGTGGACTACCTGCGCTACTTCGCCACCACGGAGCGGCTGCGCGTGCTGCGCGACACCACGCCCGAGGGGCGTGCCGGCGCGTGGGCGACCTTCCTGCGCGAGACCGACCCCGTGCCCGCGACCGCGCAGCACGAGGGGCTGCGCGAGTACTTCACGCGCCTCCGCGCCGCCAACACGCGCTTCCGCGAGGAGGCCACCAGCGGCTGGCTCACCGATCGCGGCACGGCGTTCCTCGCCTTCGGCGAGCCCGATCAGATCCTCGATCCGAACGGCCCCGCGCAGAACGTCCGCGGCCGCACGCAGGTGTGGGAGTACCGCGAGCCGCGCGTGACGCTGGTCTTCACCGACCAGAGCGGCTTCGGCCGGTGGCGCCTGAACACGCAGAGCCAGGCGACCGTGCAGAACGCGCTGCGCCAGCGCCTCGTGAAGTAGGCGGGGCGCGTGGCCGTCACCCTGCGGCACGAGCTGGCGCGCAAGGCGATCCACCTGGCGTCGGCGATCGTGCCCGCGTCCTACGCCGCCGGGCTGCGTCGCGACGTCCTCGCGGCGCTGCTCGGCGGCGCGCTCGTGGTGGCGGTGGGCGTGGAGCTGGCGCGCCGCCACGTGCCGCGCGTGCGCGAGCCGTTCGAGCGGCTGCTCGGCGACCTGCTGCGCCCGCACGAGCGCGCCCGCTGGTCGGGCGCGACGTGGATGCTGATCTCCTACCTGCTGGCGCTCGCGCTCTTCCCGGCGCCCGTCGCCGTGGCGGCGATGCTCGCCGTCGCGCTCGGCGACGCGGCGGCGGCGGTGATCGGCCGCTGGGCGGGCGCGCGCCGCGCCGCGCGATCGCCCGCGTCCGCCGCGGGGAAGACCTGGGCCGGCACCATCGCGTGCGCGGTGGCCACCGTCCTCGGCGCGCTGCTCGTGGCGCGCCTCGCGCCCGGCGCCGCGCTCGCGTGCGCGGTGGCCGCCGCCCTCGCCGAACGCCCGAGCGGTCCGCTCGACGACAACGTGCGCGTGGCGCTCGCGGCCGGCGGCGGCGCACAGCTCGCGGCGCTGCTCGCGTCGCGTCTCGCGCTGCCGTAGTCCGCACGCTCGGCACACGCGGTCGCTCGCCCGTGGGTTGGGTGCATCCGGTGACCAAATCGCGGCGCGCGTGGCCGTCGCCGGGCGTCGGGAACGTTCCCTTGACAAGGTCGAAGGCCAATCCTATATAGGCCCCCGCAAGCCGACCGGCTTGCCCTCACCCGCGCGCACCTCCCACCCGTGCGCACGCAGGCGCAGGCACGCTTCCGTTTCACCGGGCATTCACCGGGCAGGAGACAGTTCCAATGGCCAGAGGGAAGGTCAAGTGGTTCAATGACGCCAAGGGCTACGGCTTCATTGAGCAGGACGGCGGCGAGGACGTGTTCGTCCACTTCTCCGCGATCATGATGGACGGGTTCAAGACCCTCGTCGAAGGACAGATGGTCGAGTTCGAGATCAAGACCGGCGACAAGGGTCTCCACGCGGCGAACGTGACGAAGGTCTGATCTTCCCTCCACGGTCGTGCACTGTCTCCGCCCGTCAGGCCATGCGCCTGGCGGGCGGCGATCTTTTTACAGCGCTGCGGACTGCGGGCCGCGGATCCTGAACTCGCAGCGCTCGCGCGCCGAGCAGTCGTCGTTGCGGTGCATATGGAAAGGCGAACGGCATTGGACAGGATCACGACGGATTGCGCGGACAACTGCGGATTCTGCTCCTCGCGACGCAGGGATGCGCGCGCCGGGAGGAGACAATCCGGCTCTCGTCCGTTGTATCCGTCGTGATCCTGTCTCACGCCGTTCGGGTCCGGCGCACGGAGGCCAGAACAGCGAGGGATGAGACGAGAGGGCTCCGCGTGGGGCGCTGTGAGTCGCCACGACGCGGAGCCCTCCGATCTTCATCGGACGTTCTCGGACGTTCATCCCTGCTGCCGTTCGTCGTTCGGGTCCGGCGCAGCAACGCGTCCCGAGCGGCCGTTCCGCAGTCCCGCAGCCCCGCAGCCCCCGACCCCCGCGCCCTCCCCGCCGCCGGGATTCGCTCTAGGTTACGCCCCATGCCCGACGTCTCCCTGCCCCCGTCCCCGCGCCTGTTCCTGGTGGACGGGTACGCCCTGATCTACCGCGCGTTCTTCGCGCTCATCTCGCGCCCGCTGCGCACCAGCCGCGGCGAGAACACGAGCGCCGCGTGGGGGATCGTGAACTTCCTCAACCGGCTCGTCACCACGCACCGCCCCGACTACCTCGGCTGGGTGCACGACAGCGGGTTGAGCTTCCGCCACGAGCAGTATCCCGACTACAAGGCGACGCGCGAGAAGCTCACCGACGAGCTGCAGGACGACTTCGACCGCGGCATGGAGCGCATCTGCGCGATCCTCGACGCGTGGCACATCCCGATCCTCACGCTCAAGGGCTACGAGGCCGACGACGTCATCGGCTCGCTCGCGCGCAAGGGCGCCGACGCGGGGCTCAACGTCGTCGTCGTCAGCGGCGACAAGGACTTCCACCAGCTCGTCGCGCCGCGCGTGTGGCTGCTCAACCCCGGGCGCGGCGGGCCGGCGGCGGTCGACGAGCAGTGGGTCGGCGTCGAGAACGGGAGCGAGCGCCTCGGCGTCGCGCCCGAGCGCACCACGGACTACCTCGCGCTCGTCGGCGACGCGAGCGACAACGTCCCCGGCGTGAAGGGGATCGGCGACAAGGGCGCGCAGGCGCTCATCCAGGAGTTCGGCGACTTGGAGGCGATCCTCGCCAACGTCGAGCGGATCAAGGCGAAGCGCTCGCGCGAGGCGCTGCAGGCGCAGGCCGCGGAGGCGCGCCTCTCCAAGGAGCTCGTCACGATCCGCTGCGATCTCGACGTCCCGCTCGACCTCGAGAAGCTGCGCCTCGAGGAGCCGGACCGCGACGCGCTCAAGCAGCTCTACATGGAGCTCGAGTTCACGTCGCTGGCGCGCGAGGTCGCGACCGTCGCCGGTGCCGCCGCGGCGCTCGCGGGCGGGGCCGACACGTCGTTCGACTTCGGCGCCAACGTCGAGGCGCAGCCGGCCAAGCCCGCGCTCGCGACCGACTACCAGACGGTCGACACGCTGCAGGCGCTCGGCCGCCTGATCGCGCGCGCGCGCAAGGTAGCGCAGGCCGGCGGCATGGTCGCCGTCGACACCGAGACGGTGATCGATCCCGACAGCCCGTCGAAGATCGACCCGCTGCGCTCGCGGCTCGTCGGCATCGCGATGGCGCTCGCGCCGGGCGAGGCGTACTACCTGCCGCTCGCGCACCGCGCGCACCAGCCGGCGCAGGGCGAGCTGACCTTCGGCGACGCGCTGCCCGCGGCCGACCCGAACGTCGAGCACCCGGAGGGCGACGCCGACGGCGCGTCCGCCGAGGGCGCGGAGGGTGAGCCGGCGCCGAAGAAGAAGAAGGCGCCGAAGCCCAAGGCGCCCACCGAGGCGGCGCAGGCGAACATGGGGATCGCCGGGCGCATGCTCGCCGAGCGGCAGTACCCGGTGCGCAACCTGCCCGCGCTCGACGCGCCGGAGATGCGCGAGCTCGTCGCGCTGCTCGAGGACGCGACGGTCCCCAAGGTCCTGCAGAACGCGAAGTACGACCTGCTCGCGCTGCGCCGCGCCGGCATCGCGCTCGGCGGCGTCGCGTTCGACACGATGCTCGCGAGCTACGTGCTCGATCCGGGGCGCCGCTCGCACGGCCTCGACGTGCTCGCGCTCGAGCTGCTCGACCACCGCATGACGAGCTACGACGAGCTGTGCGGACGCGGGCGCCAGCAGCTCCCCTTCGACGTCGTGCCGATCGAGGCGGCGACCGCCTACTCGGCGGAGGACGCGGACATGACGCTGCGGCTGCAGCAGCGCTTCGCGCCGCAGCTGGAGGAGTCCGGATTGATGCCGCTCTTCCGCGACATCGAGGTGCCGCTCGTCGGCGTGCTGGCCGAGATGGAGGCGGCGGGCATCGCGATCGACGTGGAGCACTTCCGGTCGCTCAAGACGCGCTTCCAGGCGGAGCGCGAGCGGCTGGAGCGCGAGATCTACGTCGAGGCGGGCGAGGAGTTCAACATCAACTCCAACCCGCAGCTGCGCACGATCCTGTTCGAGAAGCTCGGCCTCCCGTCGAAGAAGCGCACCGCCACCGGGCCGAGCACCGACGCGAGCGTGCTCACCGAGCTGGCCGACGAGGGCTACGCGATCCCGCAGCTCCTCATGGAGTACCGCGAGCTGTTCAAGCTCGAGGGGACGTACCTCGACGCGCTGCCGGCGGCGGTGAACCCCGAGACGGGGCGCATCCACACCTCGTTCGCGCAGACGGTCGCCGCGACGGGACGCCTGTCGTCGAGCGACCCGAACCTGCAGAACATCCCGATCCGCCGCGAGCTGGGGCGCGACATCCGCCGCGGCTTCGTGCCGCGCAAGGGATGGCAGCTGCTCGGCGCCGACTACTCGCAGATCGAGCTGCGGCTGCTCGCGCACCTGTCGCAGGACCCGGCGTTCGTCGCGGCCTTCCAGCGCGGCGGCGACATCCACCGCGAGACGGCGGCGATCATCTTCGGCGTGCCGCTGGAGCAGGTGACGAAGGACATGCGCGGCCGCGCGAAGACGATCAACTTCGCGACGATCTACGGGCAGGGCGCGCACGCGCTCTCGCGGCAGCTGAAGATCGGCAACGCCGAGGCGCGCATGTTCATCGAGACGTACTTCGAGCGCTTCGCCGGCGTGAAGGCGTATCTCGAGGGGCAGGTCGAGTTCGCGCGCGAGACGGGCTACGTCGAGACGATCTTCAAGCGGCGCCGCTACGTGCCGGAGCTGCGCGAGCGCAACTTCAACATCCGCGCGTTCGGCGAGCGGGTGGCGCAGAACGCCCCGATCCAGGGCTCGGCGGCGGATCTCATCAAGATCGCGATGATCCGCATCCACGAGGCGCTGCGCGCCCCCGACGTGAACGCGCGCATGCTGCTGCAGGTGCACGACGAGCTCGTGTTCGAGGTCCCCGGCCCCGAGGTCGAGACGGTGACGGCGCTCGTCCGGCGCGAGATGGAGGGTGCCGCGTCGCTCTCGGTCCCGCTGGTGGTGGACGTCGGCGTCGGCGACAACTGGCTGGAGACGAAGGGCTGAGCCGCGCGGAGCACGGGGGGCGGGCGCGCCTGTGACGCACGTCGCATCCTCGTGCATTTTGCGACGATCCGGGCCGATCGCCGGGGCGTCCGCACCCGCCCCATCCCTCGCGCCGGACCCTCAAGTCGTGACGTTCCAAGCGGATGCGTCGTATCTCGCGGGGCGGGCACTGGCGTTGCCATTCCGTCCGTCAGCCCTGGCGCCGTTCGGCCGCCTTCCGTCCGGAGATCCGCTCATGTCCCTGCCCCGCTCCACGACCCGCCCGCGCCGCCTCGTCCACCGCCGCGCCGGGTTCTCGCTCATCGAGCTCCTGATCGTGGTCGTGATCATCGGCATCCTGGCCATGATCGCGATCCCGGCCTTCGCGAACACGAAGGGCAAGGCGCTGGTCACCAAGGTGAAGAGCGACCTGAAGAACCTCGCGACGGCGCAGGAGGGGTACTTCTACGGCTCCGGCCAGTACACGAGCAACCTCGCCCAGCTCGACCTGCAGACGTCGCCCGGGGTGACGCTGAACATCGTGTCGGCCACGGCGTCGGGCTGGTCGGCGACCGGCACGGCGGCGGGCGCCAACCCGACGACCTGCGCGATCTTCTACGGGAGCGCGGCGCCGGTGGCGCCCGCCACGGTCGAGGGGCAGCTCACCTGCCAGTGACGGCGGCGGCCGCGTGACGACGCCGGAGGAGGCCGAGCGGCGCCGCTTCTGGCTGGGCGCCCCGGTCGTCCAGCCGGACCCCGTGCCCTGGCGCGAGTTCGTGCGCCGGCGCGACGGGATGGTGCACGCGATGGACGGCGGCCTCTGGCTGCACCGGCACGTGTGGAAGGGCACGCCGATGGCGCACCTCGTCTCGACCGACCGCGAGGCGCTCCTCGCCTACGGACGCGCCGTGGGGCTGCCGGCCGAGCGGCTGCAGGACAAGCCGCTGCGCGACCCGCGCACGGGCGAGCGGCGGGCGGCGTGGCACTGGGATCTCGTCGGGCGGTTCCTGCCGGCGCCCTGAGCGCCTCGTGGTGGACGCTGCGGGCTGCGGATCTCCTACGGCTGCGGGGCTGCGGCACTGCGGAACCGATCGTCGGGACGTCCCGAGCGGTCGTGCCGCAGCTCCGCAGCTCCGCAGCTCCGCAGCTCCGCAGCTCCGCGGGCCGTTGGCCCCGATCGCCCGCCGCGCCGATCAGGACTCCGGACGCGCGTAGAACGCCGCCGGCGACCGCGTGTAGCGCGTGACGGGCGCCGGATACTTCCGCGCGAGGCTCTCGTCGCCGATCGGCGCCAGCACCAGCGCGGCGCCCGTGCGCGGCAGCTCCACGCGGTGGTCGAGCGGCGTGTAGAAGTAGTGCAGGTACGGCGCGATCCAGCGCCCGTAGTCGTCGGTGCGCGTCCCCGAGCGGCTTGCGACCGTGAGCCCGGGCGCAGGGCGCGCGAGCGCTCCCTGCAGCTCCAGCGCGTTGATCGGCTGCCCGTCGAGCAGCGGCACCGCGTCCCACTGCGCGTCGACCATCACCCACCGCCCCGCGTCGCGCAGGTACGCCTCGGCGACGACGTGGGCCACGCCGTCGGTGCGCGTGCCCTCCTCGCGCGTGAGGAGCCACACCATGCGCGTGCGGATGCCGAGCGCGGTGAGCGCGCCGCTCGCGACGGTCGCGTACTCCACGCACCGGAAGCGTCGGCCCAGCGCGGCGTCCTGCAGGATCGACGCGGGGTCGGGGCGCGGCGCGGCGTTCGCGCCGTCGTGCGCGAAGCGCGTGTGCGTCCACCGGCTGACGGCCTGCACGCGCGCGAGATCGGTCGTCGCGCCGGCGACGAGGGCGTCCAGCCCATGCTGGGGACGCAGGCGCGCGTAGTACGGATCGGCGGCGTCGCTCCACACGTGCGCGAAGCGCTCGGTCGCCCCCGCCTCGTCGTAGACCGGCGTCGGCGCGCGGACCTCGGGCGCGGTGGTGCCGCCGCAGGCGGCGGTGCAGGCCAGCGCGAGGACGGTGGCGAGCGTGAGGCGGAGGGAGGACATCGGAGGCGGGAGGGGAGCCGTGGCGCGCGGGGACGTCGATCGCGTGCGGCACGCACCACCCTACGGCCGGCCGCGCCGGCCGATGGTTCGGGAACGGTGAAAGTCGCGCCGCGTCACGCTGCCCTACGCCGCCGCGACCTCGGCCTCCTCCTCCACGCGGCGCGCGTACGCCCGTCCCGCGTCCACGTCGACGCGCGTCAGCAGCAGCATCCCGACGACGAAGAAGACGATCACGCTCAGGATCGCGCTGCGGCTCGTACCGCCCGCCTGCACCACGAGCGCGAACAGCAGCGGCCCGAAGATCCCCGAGAACTTCTCGAACACGCCGAAGAAGCCGAAGAACTCCCCCGAGCGGTGCGGCGGCACCATCGACGCGAACAGCGAGCGGCTGAGCGCCTGCGTGCCGCCCTGCACCATGCCGACGAGCAGCGCCAGCGTCATGAAGTGTGTCGCCGTGCGCATGCGGTAGCCGAGGATCGCGATCACGACGTACACCGCGAGGCCGAGCAGCACCGCGCGCTTCGCGCCGAGCCGTCCCGACAGCGCGCCGAACACGAAGGCGAACGGGATGCCGACGAACTGCACGACGAGGATCGCGGCGATGAGCGCGTTCTGCCCGATGCCGATCTCGGTGCCGTACGCGGTGGCCATCTTGATGATCGTCTGGATGCCGTCGTTGTAGACGGCGAACGCCAGCAGCATGAGCCCCGCCTGACGGAAGCCGCGCAGCGCGCGCGCGGTGTGCCGGAGCCGCACGAGCGACGCGGCGATCGCGCGCCCCGCCGGCTCGCCCGGCTCGCGCGTGGCGGGCGGCTCCGGCACGCGGCGCAGCAGCGGGATCGTGAACACGAGCCACCACACCGCGACCGACAGGAACGCGAGCCGCGTCGGCAGCGTCGCCTGCGCCGGCGACATCCCCGGCCCGCTCGGCAGCCCGAACGCGCCGGGCTGCGTGATCCACGCGAGGTTGAGCGCGAGCAGCACGCCGCCGCCGAGGTAGCCGAGCGCGTAGCCGGCTGTCGAGACGCGGTCGACCTCGTCGGCGCGCGCGACGTGCGGCAGCAGCGCGCCGTAGAACGCCATGCTCCCGGACGCGCCGACCATCGCGATCGCGTACAGCGCGGAGGCGCGCGTGACGTCGCCGTGGCCGACGGTGAACATCGCCGCGCACGCCGCCGCGCCGAGCAGCGCGAAGGCGGCGAGGAAGCGCTTCTTGGCCGCCGAGTGGTCGGCGAGCGCGCCGAGGATCGGCGACGCGAGCACGATCAGCAGCATCGCGATCGTGTTCGCGTACGCGAGCTGCTGCGCGCCGCGCCCCTCCGGCAGCCCCGCGCTGGCGACGCGCACGAAGTAGATCGGGAAGACCGCGGCCGTGATCGTCGTCTGCATCGACGACACGGCCCAGTCGTAGGTCGCCCAGGCGCGCAGCTCGGGACGGTGGAGGCCGAGGCGCTCGAGGAAGGCGGGCATGCGCGGGCGGGGGGAGGCGGGAGAGGCGCGGCGCCCGCAGATTACCCGCGATGCCATCGACCAGCCAGCGCCGCGCCCACCTGATCGCCGGAGGCGCCACCCTCCTCGTCCTCGCCGCCGCATGCGAGCGGAAGTCGGAGCCCGCGCGCGTGGACAGCGTGGTCCAGACGGTGCCGCCGCCACCGGACACCGCGCCTCCGCCGCCGCCGGCCGCCACGTCCATGTGGGACGCGGAGGCGGGGCTCGCGCTGGTCGTCCCGGGCGAGCAGGACGACGTGCGCCTCGTCGTGCCGGGCACCGGCGCCGGCACCCCCGTCGACACCTCGACCGGCGCGGCCGACGCCGTCCTCCCGGGCGAGGTGCTGCTGCTCTCGCGCACCGGGGTGGCGGGACGGGCGCGCGCGGAGCTGGCCGCCGCCGCGCCGGTAGGGAGCGCGTGCGGCAGCTGGCCGGCCGCCCGGCTCGGTCCGTCCTCCGGCGCGGAGGCGCTCCCCGCGTGGACGGTGGGGCTCGTGCAGCGGGCCGGCGGGGCGGGCGCGGTGACCGCGCTGCCGCTCGACTCGCTCCACGGCCTCGCCTCCGCCGACTCGGCGGGGCTCGCGGCGGCGGTGACGCGGCTCGCCTCCGCGCTGCCGGCCGACAGCGCCGCGCGCGCGCTGCGCGGCATCCCGTTCGTGGTGCGCACCGCCGGGCGCTTCCGCCCCGACACCGCGAGCGAGGCGGTGGTCGCGGTGCTCACGCGCGCGCTGGCGCAGGAGGCGTCGCCCGTGGGCGAGATCATCCTGCTGGTCGCGGAGCGCCCGGCGGGCGCCCCCGCCGCGCGCTGGGCGACCGCCTACCACGAGCGCACGGTGGGGCACGAGGAGGCGCTCCCGGCCGCCGAGGCGCTGGCCGCGCTGCGCATCGGCACGCCGGGGCGGGCGGCGCTGGTGGTCGCGCGCGCGGGCGAGGAGGGGAGCCGCTACTCGCTGCTCGAGCGCGCGTCGCCCGGACGGTGGCAGGTGCGCTGGACGAGCGTCGCCCGCGGCTGCTGACGACGGCGCGCGGGTGGTGAGGCGGCGCACGTCGCCGCCTCGCTGCCCTTCAGGGCGCGGGCTACGTTCCGCCCCCATGCGTCCTCCCGCTGGTCCGCGCGCGCCCGTCGCCGCGCTGCTCGTCCTGCTGGGCGCCTGCGCGCCCGCCCTCACGCCGGCCGTGGAGCCGGCCCCGGCGCCCGCGCCGGCCGCCGCCCCGCGCGTCGCCACGCCCGCTCCGGCGCCCGCGTCCACCGCCGCGGCGCCCGTCGGCCCGGCTGCGGTGCCCGACGCCATCGCCCCGGACGCCGTCGCGGAGTCGCTGCTCGTCGACGTGCAGCGGGTCGACTCGACGATCGCCGTCGACGTGCGGTACGCCACGCCCTACAACTTCGTGGGGGCGGTGCTGCCCGGGTACGACGCGCCGCGCGTCCTGCTGCGCCGCGAGGCCGCCGCCGCGCTCGGCCGCGTGCAGGCCGCGCTGCGCGCCGAGGGGGTGGGGCTGCGCGTCTTCGACGGCTACCGGCCGGCGCGGGCGACCGCCGCGATGGTCGACTGGACGCGGCGGGTGCGGCGCGAGGACCTGCTCCGCGACGGCTACATCGCTGAGCGCAGCCGGCACAACCTCGGCCTCGCCGTCGACCTGACGCTGGTCGACCTGGCGAGCGGGCGCGAGCTGAAGATGGGCACCGCGTTCGACACCTTCTCGCGCGCCGCGCACACGGCGAACGCGACCGGGGAGACGGCCGTAAACCGGCAGCGGCTGGTGCGCGCGATGCGTGCCGAAGGATTCGTGAACCTTCCGGAGGAGTGGTGGCATTTCAGCTACGACGTCCCCGACCCGCTCCGCTTCGACCTCGTGATCCGCCCGGCGCGCGACGAGTGACCGCCGCCGCGACCGGCGCGGCCGTGCAGCATCCCCTGCCCTCCTTCAGAGATCCGTCATGCCTGCCTCCCGTCGTCTGACGCCCGTGCTCGTGGGCGCGCTCGCCGTCGCCACCGCCGCGGGGTGCGCGCGCAGCTCCCGCATGGCCGACGAGCACGCCGGCCACGCCGAGACCACGACCACGAAGACGACCACCACGACGACGACGACCGTCACGCCGTCGACGGCCCTCCCCGCCGGCGCGGCCGACGCGCGCGCCCGCGTCGAGCGGTCGCCGCGCCACGGCGAGTGGGCGATGGTCCGCACCAGCACCGGCGACAGCGTACGCGCGTGGGTCGTGTATCCGGAGCGCGCGACCAAGGCGCCGGTCGTCCTCGTGGTGCACGAGATCTTCGGCATCAGCCCGTGGATCCGCGCCGTCACCGACCAGCTGGCGGCCGAGGGGTTCATCGCGATCGCGCCCGACCTGCTGACGGGCAAGCCGGTGGGCGGCACGGCCGACTCGGCGGACGCGCAGGCGGCGGTCGCGCAGGTGCGCCAGCTCCAGCAGGCCGAGGTGCAGAGCCGCCTGCTCGCGGTCGCGCAGTATGGGATGAACCTCCCCGCCGCGGAGAAGCGCTACGGCATCGTGGGCTTCTGCTGGGGCGGATCGACGGTCTACCAGCACGCGGCGGCAGCGCCGGGGCTGAGCGCGGGCGTTGCGTACTACGGCGGCGTCAACACGCAGCAGGTCGACCTCACGAAGGTGAAGGCCGCGATGCTCGGCCTGTACGGCGAGAACGACGCGCGCGTGAACGCGACGATCCCCGCCGCCGACAGCGCCCTGAAGCGCGCAGGCGTACCATGGGAGTACGCCGTGTTCTCCGGCGCGGGGCACGGCTTCCTGCGGCAGCAGGACGGGCAGAACGGGGCCAACATGGCCGCCACGCAGCAGGCCTGGCCGAAGACGGTGGCCTGGTTCCGCCAGCACCTGGAGCAGCGCTGACCCGGGGAGCTCGCGGGCGGTCGTGGGGGCGCGGCCGTTGCCCTGATCTTGCACCGCCCGCCCCCACTCTCGCCCTTCCCGGAAGGACATGACCGCCGTCTTCGTCGCCTGCTTCGTCCTCGGGCTGCTGCTCGCCGTCTACGTCATGCTGCACGGCGTCGAGCGGGCCGCGCCTCCAGTCGCGCGGGCCCCGCACGAGGCGGCGGGCGGGCACGATCCACGCACTGAACCGTCGCCGGTGCTGAACCGGCAGAACGTCGCCGCGTTCGTCGCCACCTTCGGCCTCGCCGGCTACCTGCTGGAGCGCTGGACGTCGCTCGGCACGCCGGCGGTCGTGGGGCTCGCGCTGCTCCTGGGCGGCGCGGGCGCGGCGCTCTCGCTCGTCCTCCTCGCCGCCTGGGTCATCCCCAGCGTGCGCCGGGAGGTCGTGGACGAGCGCTATCTGATGCAGGGCCATCCGGCCTCGGTCACGCGCGCGATCCCGGCCGGCGGCGCGGGCGAGATCACGTACGAGGCGGACGGTCGGACCTGGACGGTCGCGGCGCGCAGCTGGGACGGCGCCGCGCTGGCCGCCGGAACCGAGGTCGCGATCGAGCGGGTCGAGGACGGCGTGGCGTACGTCGAGCAGTGGGCAGAGGTGGAGGCGCGGCTCTAGCACGGGGCCGGAGCGCGCGAGGACGGGAGCGGCAGGTGGGCAGGTCAGGGGGGTCAGGATGTCGGACGCGGCCATCTTCATCGGCGTCTTCGGCGGGCTGTTCGTGCTCCGCATCATCGCCGCGACGGTCTTCTTCTTCTACATGCTGCCGCAGGGCGATCGCTGCCTGAACTGCGACGCGCCGACGCTGCGCGTGCAGCGCGCGTTCTGGCACAAGTGGACGCCCGCGTTCCGCCCCAGCTGGTGCATGGAGTGCGGCTGGAAGGGGATGCTGCGCAGCGGCGGCCCCCTCACCCCCGTCTCGACGACGCCCTCGCTCCCCGCGCCTCCGGGCTCGCTGTCGAAGCAGACCGACCGCTGACGGCGCCGACGCCCGCGCGGCGCGTCCCTGCCCCGCGGGTCCCTGGCCTCCGGGTCAGCGGCTGCTGACGCGCAGGTGCAGCCACTCGGGCCAGTTGCCGCTCAGCTCGAAGAAGTCGTCGAAGTAGACGAGGCCGAGCTGCTCCAGGTCCGCCACGAGCGCGCCCAGCGCGTCCTCGTCGTGGATCGGCCCGATCGCCACGAGGTCGCCCTCGACGCGGAACTCGTCGGGCGTGAGGCCGAGCCGCTCGTCGAGCGCGGCGCGGACGAGGTTCGCCTGCTCGTAGGCGGCGCGGCGGAAGACGAGCGTCGGGTGCGACGCGGGAACTTCGAGCGGCATGTACCGAGAGGCGGAGGGGCGCTGCGGACTGCGGACTGCGGAAACTACATCCGCGCGGCCGACCCGCAGTCCGCGGTCCGCAGCGCCTCCCGCGAACGGCGCTCGTCCTACTGACGGGTCCAGCCTCGCGCCAGCCGCGCCATGAACACCGCCGCGCGCTCCGCCGCCATGCGCAGCGACGGCAGGGACACCGACTCCTGCGGCGAGTGCGAGCCGCGCCCGTCGACGCCCAGCCCGTCGATGCCCGGGACGTACGGCGCGACGAACGACACGTCGCCCGCGCCGCGGCTCTCGGGCGCGGTGCTCTCCACCGCCGGGTAGCCGAGCGCGCGGCTCGTGCCGTCGAACACGGCGAGCAGGCGCTCGTTCGCTGGCGTCACCGCCATCGCGGGGTAGCCGTCCTCGAACGTCAGCTCCGCGGTCGCGCCGGGGAGCGCGCGCGCGAGGACCGCGCGCATGCGCGCCCGCGCGCTGTCCCGCTGCGCGTCGCGCAGGAAGCGCAGGTCGCCGCTGGCGACGAACGTCGGCGGGATGATGTTGTCCTTGCCGCTCGCGGTCGCGCTGTTGCCCGTCGAGTCGAGCTGCACGCGCTCCCCTCCGGCGACGAGCCCGACGTTGAACGTCAGCCCGCGCTCGCCCGCCATGGCGCGGCGCCACTCGTCGAGGATGCGCACGCCCTCGTACGTCGCGCCGTATCCCGCGCCGGCCGAGAAGATGCCCGACGAGTGGCCCTGCCGCGCGCGCACGTTCAGCGTCCACGTGCTCGCGCCGCGTCGGCCGATCGCCACGCGCGTCGCCGACCCGCCCTCGAACGCGAGCGCGACGTCGCTGCGCTTCGCCGCGTCGATCAGCGCCGCGCGCGCGATCGACAGCGGGCGTCCCGGCAGCTCCTCGTCGCCGGTCATGACGACGGTGATCGACATGCCCTCGAGCTGTCCGGTCTCGTGGAGCGCGCGCAGCGCCAGGATCATCGCCACGTCGCCGCCCTTCATGTCGCTCGAGCCGGCGCCGCGCGCGGTCGTGTCGGTGCGCACCCACCCCTGGTTCTCCCCCTCGAACACGGTGTCGAGGTGCCCGATCAGCAGCATCCGCGGCCCGCGCGTCCCGCGCCGCTCGGCGACCAGGTGCCCCGCGCGTCGCAGCGAGTCGGGGAGCGACGCCCAGCGCACGTCGAAGCCGAGGCGGCGCAGCTCCTCGCCGAACAGGTCGCCCACGCGGCGCACGCCTGCGAGGTTGTGCGTGCCGCTCGGGATGTCGACCGCGCGCGCGAGCAGCGCGACGGCGTCGTCGTAGCGCGCGCGGACGGCGTCGCGCAGGCGCGCCTCGTCGGCCGAGAGGGCGGCCGGCGCCGCGGAGGACGTGCGCGGCGCGGAGGTGGCCGACGGCGTCGCCGGCGCGGGCGTGGTGGGCGTCGGCGTGGTCGCGGGGCGCGCCGCGGGGGCGCAGCTCACGGCGAGGGCGGCGGCCAGCGTGGTGCGCCACGTGGTGCTCCACGTGGCGCCGGCGGTGGCGGGGCGGCGGGGGGTGCGCATATGCTCAGTCTACGGCGCGTGCGCGGACGGCGCTGCGCGGCGCGATCCCGAATTGGTAGCAGGAAGCGATGAACGACGCGCGCGCCGCATCCGTCGCGGCATTCGAGGACGAGTACGACGTCGTGGTGGTGGGCGGCGGGCACGCGGGCGCGGAGGCGGCCGTCGCCGCGGCGCGGCTGGGCGCGCGCACCGCGCTCGTCACGAGCGCGCTCGAGACCATCGGGCAGATGTCCTGCAACCCCGCGATCGGCGGCGTGGCGAAGGGCGTCGTGGTGCGCGAGGTCGACGCGCTGGGCGGCGTGATGGGGCGCGCCACCGACCGCGCGACGCTGCAGTTCCGGATGCTCAACCGCGGCAAGGGCCCCGCCGTCTGGTCGCCGCGCGCGCAGTGCGACCGCGGGCTCTATCGCCGCGCCGTGCGTGGGCTGCTGGAGGCGCAGCCGCACCTGGTCACGCTGCAGGGCACCGTGGCGCGCCTCGTCTTCGACGGCGCGCGCGTCGTCGGGCTGGAGACGCTTGAGGGACGCCGGCTGGGCGCGCGCGCGGTCGTCATCACGACGGGCACCTTCCTGCGCGGCCGCCTGCACATCGGCACCACCACGGCGCTCGCCGGCGGCCGCGCGGGCGAGGGTGCGACGACGCACCTCGCCGAGCAGCTGGAGGCGGCGGGGCTCACGGTCGCGCGCTTCAAGACGGGGACCCCGCCGCGCATCGACGGGCGCAGCGTCGACTTCGACCGCCTCGTGCGGCAGCCGAGCGAGCTGGCGGAGACGCAGTACCGCTGGAGCCACTTCTCCGCCCCGGACGATCCGGCCCCGCTGGAGCAGCTCCCCTGCTGGCTCACGCACCTCGAGGCCGAGGGGAAGGCGCTGATCGCCGCGCACATCGGGGAGAGCGCGATGTACGGTGGGGCGATCGCCGCGCGCGGGCCGCGCTACTGCCCGTCGGTCGAGGACAAGATCGTGAAGTTCCCGGAGGCCGTGCGCCACCAGCTCTTCCTGGAGCCGGAAGGGCACGACACGGCGGAGCTGTACGTCAACGGGCTCTCCACCTCCCTCCCCGCCCCGGTGCAGCTGGCGATCCTGCGCACGGTGCGCGGGCTGGAGCGCGTGGTGATGACCCGCGCCGGCTACGCGATCGAGTACGACTACTACCCGCCGACGCAGCTGGACGCGACGCTGCGCGTGAAGGCGCTCGACGGGCTCTGGCTCGCGGGGCAGATCAACGGCACCACGGGCTACGAGGAGGCGGCGGGCCAGGGGCTGCTCGCAGGGCTCAACGCCGGCCTCTCGGCGCTCGAACGTCCGCCGGTCGTGCTGGGGCGCGAGACCTCGTACGTGGGCGTGCTGGCCGACGATCTCGTGACGCGCGGGGTGGACGAGCCGTACCGCCTCTTCACCTCGCGGTCCGAGTTCCGGCTCACGATCCGCCAGGACAACGCGCTCCGTCGCCTGTGGGGCATCGGCGAGGCGCTCGGCCTCTACACCGCGGACGAGCTGGCGCAGGTGCACCGCCGCCTTCAGTCGGAGGACGACCTGCGGACGCTCGCCGAGCGGACGAGCATCACGCCGGCGCAGGCGTCGCCGGTGCTGTCGCCGCCGGGCGAGAACCTGCCAGCCCACGCGGTGCGGATCGCCGAGCTGGCCCGCCGCCAGGGCGTGTCGCTGCACGCGCTGCTGCTGGCGGCCGGCGTCCCCGGCCCGATCGACCGCGAGGCGGCGGTCACGGCGGAGCTGGAGCTGAAGTATGCGGGCTACTTCGCCCGCGAGCGGCAGGCCGCGGACCGTCTCGCGCGCCTCTCGGCGTTCGAGCTGCCCGACGACCTCCCGTACGATGCCCTCCTGGCGCTCTCGTTCGAGGCGCGGCAGAAGCTGGCCGCCGTCCGTCCGCGCACGCTGGCGCAGGCGGGGCGCATTCCGGGGGTGTCGCCGAGCGACCTGCAGGGGCTCGTGTTCGAGGTCGAGCGGCGCCGCCGACGGGACGCGACCGCGACGACGGGCGGCTGACGACCGCGCGCGGCGAGCGCCGGCACGACGCTGGCAGCTAGGCGTCGCATGCGACCGATCTCCCTCCCCCTCCCCGGCGCGCGTGCCCGCCACGCGGTGCGCGCCTCCGCCACCCTCGCTGCGCTCGCGCTGCTTCCCTGCTCCTTCGCCGCCGCCCAGTCGGCGCCGGCGACCTTCGCCAGCGCGGTGCCGACGCCCGCTCCGGTGCCGGAGGTCGGCGCGCCGACGCTGCGGATCGTCGACGTCGCGCCCGACGGTCGGGAGCGCGGCTGGATCGGCGCCGACGTGCGTCAGGCGCAGGGCGGCCTGATCGTCGCGGTCTCCCGCTCGGCGCTCCGCATCGCGTCGCCGAACGCGCGCATCGTGGCCGTGCGGGCGATCCTCGCGGACGCCGACACCTCGCGCGGCTGGAAGGTGCGCGCGGCGAGCGCCCCCGTCTCGGCGGCGCGGCTGGTGGGGTGCGTCGACGGTCGGCTGGCGAACGTCGTGCGGCTCGACATCCCGACCGACGCGAGCGGCGACGCCCTGCGCGGCACCCGGCTGGCGTTCGAGCTGGTGGGCCAGGTGCGGGCGCCGGGCGAGCGCCGCTGGTCACAGGTCGCCGAGCGTCGCATCCCCGGCCCCGTCCTCGGGGGCGTGGCGCCCTGACGAGCATCCCGGACGAGCGCCCTCCGGGGCCCGTCCTCGTTCTTCCCGACGCTCCGCCCCGCGGCGGCAGGTGCCTCCGAGCCTGCCGCCGCGCGTGTGTCGGCCTCCTCGGTGACCCGCGGACGCCAGCGGGGTAGCATGGGATCGACCGCTGCCGCGCCGAGCTTCCGCGTGGCACTCCCGAACCCGCACCCGCTTCTCATGCGTCTCGCTTCCGTCGCTCTCGCCGCCGCCACGCTCACGCTCGCCGCCGGCTCGTCGTCCGCCCAGACCGTGGCGCCGCTCCCGGTGCCCGGGATCGCGGTCTCCGCCGTCGGTGAGGAGCAGGTCACCCCCGACCGCGCTCGTCTCTCGATCGGCGTGCAGACTCAGGCCGCCACCGCCGCCGACGCCTCGGCGCGCAACGCGCGCACGCAGCGCGCGATCTTCGACACGCTCCGCGCGATGGGGATCCTGCAGGAGCAGATCACGACGAGCGGCTACAACGTCTTCCCCGAGCAGGTCTACGACCAGCCGACGCGCCGCACGCGGATCACGGGCTACAACGTCCAGAACACCGTCGTCGTCGACCTGCGGCGGATCGACCAGGTGGGCCCGGTGCTCGACGCGGTGCTCTCGAAGGGGGCGAACCTGGTCTCGTCGCTCCAGTTCTACTCCTCGCAGAGCGAGGATGTACGGCGCCGCGCGCTGGCGAACGCGGTGCAGCGGGCCCGGGCGGACGCCGAGGCGATGGCACGCGCGGCGGGTGGCCGACTCGGCAACCTGCTCGAGCTCAACTCCACCTTCGAGCCGTCACGTCCTCGGCCGATGATGGACGTGCAGATGGTCCGGGCGGAGGCCGGCGCATCGACGCCGGTGTCGGAGGGGACGCAGACGATCTCCGCGAGCGTCACCGCGCGCTGGCAGTTCATCGGGCTGTAGTCGCGCTTCGGGGCGCCCGCCGAGCAGGGCGCCCCTCCCGGTGTTTCACGTGAAACATCCAGTGGCACTCGACCACTGTTTCACGTGAAACATGGAGAACGGGGCCGTGCGGATCTCCTCGCACGGCCCCGTCTGTCCGTTCCAGCGACGCACGATCCACCCCCGCAGGTCGCGTGACGGCGGAGCGTGGCTGAGCGCACCGGCCTGACTCCTCACGCCCCGGGGCGACCCGGCTCCGCGAGACCGGTCCATGTATATTGGCCGGTCCCTCCCCGCTTCACCCTCCGCAGTCCGAGTCGTGGCCCGCGTCATCGCCATCGCGAACCAGAAGGGCGGCGTCGGCAAGACGACCTCCGCCGTCAATCTCGCCGCTTCGCTGGCCGTCGCCGAGCAGCGTACCCTGCTGATCGACGCCGATCCCCAGGGCAATGCCACCAGCGGCATCGGCATCACCCGCGAGTCGCTCCAGGCCAGCCTCTACGACGTCCTCCTCGGCGAGGCGACGATCGACGAGGCCCTGCACCGCGGCGTGCAGTTCGGACATCTCGACGTCCTTCCGGCCACCCCGGACCTCGCGGGCGCCGAGGTCGAGCTCGTGGACCGGCCGAACCGGAGCGAGACGATGCGCGCCGCGCTCGCGCCCGTGCTCGACCGCTACGACTTCGTGCTCGTCGACTGCCCGCCGTCGCTCGGGCTGATCACGCTCAACATGCTCGCCGCCGCGGACGCGCTGCTGATCCCCGTGCAGTGCGAGTACTACGCGCTCGAGGGGCTCTCGCAGCTGCTGAACACCGTGCATCTGGTGCAGCAGGGGGTGAACCCGCGCCTCGCCATCGACGGCGTGCTGCTGACCATGTTCGACAACCGCCTCAACCTCTCGCGCCAGGTCGCCGCCGACGCGCGCGAGTACTTCGGCGCCAAGGTGTTCCAGAACGTGATCCCGCGAAACGTGCGTCTCGCCGAGGCGCCGAGCTTCGGCAAGCCGATCATCCTGTACGACGTCGCGTCGATCGGCGCGCAGGCGTATCTCCAAGTGGCACAGGAGCTTATCGCCCGCACGAGCGCCGGCGCCCTGGCTGCCGCCACGACTCCCGCCGCATGAGCGCCGCCGACAAGCAGCCGCGGCGCCTGGGGCGCGGGCTCGAGGCGCTGATCGCCTCCCGACAGGCCGTCGAGGCGGTGCCGGACGATCGCTCCGCGCTCAAGAACATCCCCCTCGGCCAGATCCGCCCGAACCCGTACCAGCCGCGCAAGGAGTTCCGTCCCGAGGACCTCGCCGATCTCGAGGCGAGCCTGAGGGCGACCGGGCTCCTCCAGCCGGTCACCGTGCGCCGGGCGCGCGACGGGCGCGGGTTCGAACTGATCGCCGGCGAGCGCCGCTTCCGCGCGGCCACCCGGCTCGGCTGGCCCGAGATCCCGGCGATCGTCAAGGAGATCGACGACCAGACGCTGCTGACGCTGGCGATGGTCGAGAACCTCCAGCGCGCCGATCTCAACCCCATCGAGGAGGCCGAGGGGTACCAGCGGCTCGCCGAGGAGTTCAACCTCACGCAGCAGCAGATCGCCGAGGTCGTCGGAAAGGAGCGCGCGACCGTCGCGAACTGCATGCGGCTCCTCGGACTGCCGGCCTCGGTCCGGCGGATGGTCGCCGAGGGCGCGCTGACGAGCGGCCATGCGCGCCCGCTGCTCACCCTCGGGCGCGAGCACGCGATCATCGATCTGGCCAAGGAGATCGCGGCGAAGGGGCTCACCGTTCGCGAGGTCGAGCGCCGTGTGCGTGAAGGCGCCGGCCGTCCGCCCCGCCCCACCGACGCCGCCACCGCCCGCGACGCGCGCCCCGCCGAGGTGCGCCGGATCGAGGACCATCTGCGGCGGCACTTCGGCACCGACGTGAGCATCACGCTCGCCGACGCGGCGAGGGGCGAGATCCGGATCGCCTTCTACTCGGCCGACGACTTCGACCGTGTGATCGACCTGTTCGGAACCCGACCGGATTGAACGGACGTTCTCCACGCGACCGCGTGGAGCGACGCACACTTGTCCACAAACGGACAAGTCTTTGCCGTGAATGGTCTTACGCAGACTGCCCGATGATCGCTGGCGAGTTTTCCACGTTTTTCCACATCGGCAGGCTCGTTCGTACCGGAGCTGCGGTCGTGGCCCTCGCAGCCTGCGGGGGAGAGGCGCCGAAGGGAGGCGCCGCCGACTCCACGTCGGGTGCGCCCTTCCGGGTCGCCCTGCTGACGCCGGGGCCGATCTCCGACCAGTCTTGGAACGCCGGCGCCTACAACGGCCTCCGCGCCATCAAGGACTCGCTCGGCGCGCAGACCAGCCACATCCAGACGAAGACCCCGGCCGAGTTCGAGGAGAACTTCCGGCAGTACGGGGCGCAGGGCTACGCGCTCGTCTTCGGACACGGCTTCGAGTTCCAGGACGCCGCCCTGCGCGTGGCGCCGAGCCATCCCAGGACGCTGTACGTGACGACGTCGGGCAACTCGACGGCGGCCAACGTGGCGGGGATGACCTTCGCCTTCGAGGAGGCGAGCTACCTCGCGGGCATGGTGGCCGGGGCGATGACCAAGTCCAACGTCGTCGGCTGCATCGGCGGCACCGAGCTGCCGCCCGTGAAGGCGAGCTTCGAGGCGTTCGCCGCCGGCGCGAAGGCGGTGAACCCGAAGGTGCGCGTGCTCACCTCGTACATCGGCAACTGGGACGACGTCAGCGCCGGCAAGGAGCAGGCGCTCGCGCAGATCGGCCAGGGCGCCGACGCCCTGTTCCAGAACGCGGATGCCGCGGGGCTCGGGATCTTCCAGGCGGCGAAGGAGCGCGGCGTCTACGCGTTCGGGTCGAACTCGAACCAGAACGACGTCGCGCCCGACGTCGTCCTCGCGTCGGTCGTCATCGACCTGCCGCGCGCCTTCCTCACGGTCGCCCGCGAGGTGAAGGCCGGGAGCTTCGTGCCGCGCGTCGTCGACCTCGGGATGAAGACGGGCGTCGTGCAGCTCGTGTACAACCCGCGCCTCGAGTCGCGCATCCCCGCCCCGACGCGCGCCGCCGTCGACACCGCGCGCCGCGCCATCGAGGCGGGCACGCTCAAGCCGCTCGGCGACGCGCCCAACTGGGCCGAGACCACGAGGCCGTCGCCGTGAGCCCCGTCGCGCTGGACGCGGTCGTCGCGCACCTCGATGCGACGCTGCGCACGCCCGAGCTGCCGGACTACGGCGGCGCGCTGAACGGACTGCAGGTCGCCAACGCCGGCACCGTGTCGCGCGTGGCCGTCGCCGTGGACTTCTCGCGCGCGGCCATCGAGGGCGCGGTCGCCGCCGGTGCGCAGCTGCTCGTCGTGCATCACGGCATGTTCTGGAGCGGCGCGCAGCCGATCGTCGGCCCCGCGTACGAGCGCCTGCGATTGCTGCTCGCGCACGACGTCGCGGTGTACGGCTCGCACCTGCCGCTCGACGCGCATCCGACGCTCGGCAACAACGCGCGCCTCGCCGCGCTGCTGGAGCTGCAGCCCGCGGGCGGCTTCCTGCGCTACAAGACGCTCGACGTCGGGCTGTGGGGCGAGTCGGACGTCGAGACCGCGACGCTCGCCGCGCGCGCGACGGCGTTCGCCGCGCGGCACGGCCATACGACCGTGCACACGCCGATCGCGCCGGGGCGCCGCACGCGCCGGTGGGGCGTGTGCACCGGCGCCGGCGCGTCGAGCGACTCGCTGCGCGAGGCGTCGGAGCGCGGCATCGACACGCTGATCGTCGGCGAGGGGCCGCACCACACCGCCGTCGAGGCGGTCGAGCGCGGGATCGTCGTGATCTACGCGGGCCACTACGCGACCGAGACGCTCGGCGTGCAGGCGCTCGGCGAGGAGCTGGAGCGCGCGTTCGGGCTGCCCTGGTCGTTCGTGGGCGCGCCGACCGGCCTCTGACGCGCGGCGCGGCGCCCTTCCCCGCCACGCGTCGAACGGAGAGCTTTCCCCCCGTGGACATCATCCTCTACGCCACCTCCGCGGTGCTCGGCGTGCTGCGCGTCGTGCTGCTCGCCGGCGCGGTGCTCGTCGGCGCCGCCGCGGCGCTGAGCTGGGCCGCGCGCACGCGGCGCCTGTCGCCGTTCAGCGGGCCCGCGCGGTTCGCGCGCGCGCGCATCGATCCGCTCTTCCTGCCGATGGAGCGGAAGGTCGTGCGCGCCGGCGGACAGCCCGCGCACGCGCCGTGGTGGGCGCTCGGCGCCGTCGTCGTCGGCGGCATCGTGCTGCTCTCGCTGCTCGGCTTCGTGCGCGACCAGCTGCTCGGCGCCATGGTCGCGCTGCAGAGCGGGCCGCGCGGCGTGTACGTGCTCGCGGTGACGTGGACGTTCGCGATCCTGCAGCTCGCGCTGTTCGTCCGTGTCATCTCCAGCTGGTTCCGGCTCTCGCCGTACTCGCGCTGGGTGCACTGGTCGTTCACGCTCACCGAGTGGATGCTGCGGCCGCTGCGTCGCGTCATCCCGACGCTCGGCATGGTGGACCTGACGCCGCTCGTCGCGTACTTCGCGCTCTCGATCCTGCAAAGCCTGCTGATCCGCGGGATCTGATCCGCCGGATCCGATCCGCACGACCCAGGCGCCCCACGCTCCAACGACCATGGCGGGCTACTCCGGCAAGCCGCTCGGGCAGAAGCTGGGCATCCGCGCGGGACATCGCGTCGCGCTGGTCGACGCGCCCCCGGGCTTCGAGGCGACGCTCGCGCCGCTGCCGCCGGACGTGGTGCTGCGCGCGACGCGCGGCGACGGCGCCGCCACCGCCGACGTGCTGCTGCTCTTCGCGCGCGAGCAGGCGGTGCTCGCGCCGGAGCTGACGATCGCCGCGCGCGCGCTGCCGCGCGGCGCCATGCTCTGGGTCGCGTGGCCGAAGAAGGCGTCGCGCCAGCCGACCGACGTGACCGAGGACGTGGTGCGCCGACTCGGCCTCGCGACGGGGCTCGTGGACGTGAAGGTGTGCGCGGTGGACGAGGTGTGGTCGGGCCTCAAGTTCCTCCACCGGCGGGCGACGTCGTGAAGCGCTCCGTGGGGGATCTGCTGGTGTGGGCCGGCGCGGCGATCGGCGTCGGCGGCGCCGTGCTGGTGGCGATCGGCGCGTGGGTCCACCTCCCGCCGGCGCTCGTGATACTCATCGCGAAGGCGCTCCCCTTCGTCGTCGCGGCCGCGCTGCTCGCGATCGGCGCGATCGTGCGCCGCTCGGCGCTGCGCGCGCCACCGCCGCCGCCACCATCGCTCGGGGGCGGTCAGCCGCCGGCCGGCGACGTGGCGGCGTCCACCCCCGTGCGCGCCGAGGTGCGCCGATGACCGTCGAAGCCGACGTCCGCCCGTTCGCCCCGCGACCGATCGTCCCGCACGATCCGCTCTCGCATCACGGCTGGCGCGTGAAGCGCTACGCGATCACGCTCGGCGACGCGCCGCTCGACTGGGACGCGTTCCGCGACGGCGTGGCGATGGCGCTCGACACGCTGCCGCTCCCCGCCGTGGCGCCGGGCCGTCCCGGCGCCGCGTTCGTGATCGCGCACCGCGGGCGCGGCGCCGACTACGTGGTGCTCGGCTGGTGGAGCGCGGAGAACGAGCTGCCCGTGCACGTCGTCCTGCGCGAGCAGGTGCCGGGCGCGGCGTGGCGCGACGCGCGCTCGGGCGAGTCGTTCTGCGTGTGGGATCTGCAGGTCGTCGCGTTCGAGCGCGACGCCTGGGTCGCGACGGTGCTCGCGGCCGACGCGTCGCGCGAGCCGCTGCCGGCGCGGGTGGACGCCTATCTCGCGCGCCGCCTCTCGCAGCCGGCGGCCCACACGACGGAGACGCGCTGATGCCGCACACGCTCCTCTCGATGCTGGACCACCTGCGCTGGGCCGACGCGCGGGCACGCGAGTCGCTGCGGTCGGTCGCGTCGGGGCACGCCGATGCGCCGCGGATGGAGCAGGCGCGCGCGCTGTACGCGCACGTCGCGGCGGCGGAGCACGTGTGGCTCGCGCGGCTGCAGGGGCGCGCGCCGGAGCACGCCGTCTGGCCCGCCCTCGCGCCCGACGAGGCGGCGACGCTCGCCGCGGCCACGGTCGACGGGCTGCGCGCGCACGTCGACGCGCTCGACGGGGACGAGCTGGACGCGCCGGTCTCGTACCGCACCACCACGGGCGACGCGCATCGCAGCACGGTGCGCGAGATCGTCACGCACGTCGCGCTGCACGGCAGCTACCATCGCGGGCAGATCGCGCTGCTCGTGCGCGACGCGGGCGGGACGCCGCTGCCCACCGACTTCATCGTCTGGTCGCGTGGCGCCCCGGCGCCGCGCGATCGCTGATCCTTCTCGATCGCTTCCCGCACCACGGCCGCCACATGGCACGGAGCACCGCCGCCACCGTCGAGGAGTACCTCGCCGAGCTGCCCGAGGACCGTCGCGCCGTCGTCGCGGCCGCGCGCGAGCTCGTGCTGCGCCACCTGCCGGCCGGCTACCAGGAGTCGATGGGCTTCGGGATGATCTGCTACGGCATCCCGCTCAGCGAGTACCCGAACACGTACAACAAGGCGCCGCTGTGCTACGCGGCGCTCGCGGCGCAGAAGAGCCACTACGCGCTGTACCTGATGGGGGCCGACGACGACGAGGAGCGCCGACTGCGCGACGCGTTCGCCGCCCGCGGGCTCAAGCTCGACATGGGGAAGTCGTGCCTCCGCTTCCGGAAGCTCGACGACCTCGCGCTGGACGCGGTGGGCGACGTCGTCGCGAGCACGCCGCCGGCCGCGTTCATCGCGCGCTACGAGGCGAGCCGTCGCAAGTAGATCGGGACGCCCCGCACGTCACGACGCGCATGCGACGGCGCGTTGACCGAAGCGGAACAGGGGGCGCGACACCTCGCATGCGCGTGCCGCGTATCGTGCGACACCCCCTCCCGGAGCTCCGTCGCATGCACCGCCGCTCGTCGCTCGCCCTGTCCGCCGCCCTCCTCGCCGTCGCGGCGGCACCCGCGCACGCGCAGTCGCGCGCCGACAGCGCCGCCGTCCGCCAGGCGTCGCTCGACTACCTCGACGGCTTCTACGAGGGCGACTCGACGAAGCACGTGCGCAGCATCCGCCCCGAGGTCTACAAGTACGGCTTCGGGCGCTCGCGCGACTCGGTGCGCTACAACCCGGGCCAGCAGATGACGTGGCCGCAGTTCCACGCCTTCGCCAACCGCGTGAAGGCGAGCGGCAAGGCCCCCGATCCCAAGTGGCCGAAGAAGATCGAGCTGCTCGACGTGCTCGATCAGACGGCCGCCACGAAGGTCACCGCCTGGTGGGGCACCGACTACCTGCTGATGGGCAAGTTCGACGGCCGCTGGATGATCACGCACGTGCTGTGGCAGTCGCCGCAGCCGAAGGCGACGGCGACGCGGTGATCGCTGCAGCGCGACCGGGTTCGCCTGCCGGGCATCATCGCGCGGCCGTGAGGGGGTGAGGGGTCCCGCCGGCTCGCAAATGGGCACCGTGGAGCCGCGCGCTAAGCGCGGCGACGCCACGGTGCCCATTTGAGGTCGCTCGGCGAGACCCCTCACCCCCTCGCGTCACACAGGTGGGCGCGAACACGAGAGCGCGTTGCGCATCGTATCGGGTCCGGTGCGCAGGGCGGCCGCGACGCCTGCCCGTCGTGACGCGGGCTCGTGGGGGAGGAGGCGCGGTGGGAGTGCGCCGAGCGACCTCAAATCGGGGGTGGAGCCGCGCGCGAAGCGCCGCGGCTCAACCACCCCGATTTGCGAGCCGGCGCGCTCCCACCGCGCCGACGACCACGAGCGAAGCCCAGCCTGCGATCAGGACAGCGCGTGCAGCCGCACCTGCAGCTGGTCGCGATACGTGCGCGAGAGCTTGAGCTGCGTGCCGTCCTTGAGCAGGACGATGTAGTCGCCCGCGAACCAGGGCTGCAGCTCCTTGATGCGGTCGATGTTCACGATCGTGCTGCGGTGGATGCGCGCGAAGCGGTCCGGCGTCAGCGACGCCTCCACCACGCTCAGCGCCTCGCGGATCAGGTGCGTCGTCGTGCCGACGTGCACGCGCACGTAGTTGCCGTGCGCCTCGAACCAGTCGACGTCCGTCACGCGCACGAAGAACACGCGGCCGTTCGCCTTGATCGTGAGGCGGTCCGCGTAGCGCTGCCGCTCCGGGAGCACGCCCGCCGCCGCGGCCACCGCGTTCCCCGCGCCGTCGGTGTCCTCGTTGGCGAGCACCGTCGCCAGCATCGCCTTCAGCCGCCGGCCCATGCTCGCCGTCGTCGTGCGGTCCAGGTGGTCGCGCGCGCGCGCGAACGCCTCGCGGAAGCGGTCGGCGGTCACCGGCTTGAGCAGGTAGTCGAGCGCGTGCACCTCGAAGGCGCGGAGCGCGTATGCGTCGTACGCGGTCACGAAGATCACCGGCGGCATGCGCTCGGCGCCGACCTCCGCGATCACGCCGAAGCCGTCGAGGTCGGGCATCTGCACGTCGAGCAACGCGAGGTCGACGGGCTCGGAGCGCAGCAGCCGCACCGCGTCGGTGCCGCTGCCGCATTCGGCGACGACGTCGGCGTCGGTCTCGGCGCGCAGGAAGCGCAGGAGCCGGCGTCGGGCGAGCGGCTCGTCGTCGGCCAGAAGGACTCGGATCGGCATGGCGATCGGATGGACGGAGAGAGGATCAGGACGCGGCGGCCAGCGAGGCGCTGCCCGCGACCTCCTCGGCGGCCCGCACGCGCGCGACGAGCCACGGACCGGTGCGCGTCACGCGCACCACGCCGCCCGAGACGTTCGCCGCGTCCGACGCGCCGGCGGTGACGGTGACGCGCACCTCCAGCGCCTCCGCATCCGCGAGCGCGACGCGGGCGCAGGCGACGTCGAGCACGCGGCGCAGCGCGCCCGCGCTCAGCGTCGCGCCCTGCAGGTCGGGCGGCACGTCGCTGCGCAGGCGCACCGGGCGCCCGGCGGTGAGCGACAGCAGGTCGAGCGACTGCCCCAGCAGCGCGAGCTCCTCGCGCACGGTGGGCGCGCGTCCGGCGCGCGACTCGTCGAGCAGCGTGCGCAGCAGGTCGGCCAGCTCCTCGACGATCGTCTCCGCGCGCGCGGGGTGCGCCACCGCCACGTCGGCCGCGCCCGTGAGCACGCCGGCCACGAACTCGGGGCGCAGCTCGACGGCGACGCTGCGCACGCGCGTCAGCTCGAGATCGGCCTCCAGCCGCGCCGTCGCGACCGCGCGCTCGCGGTGCCACACGGAGAAGTCCCGCGCGTGCGACCACGCGACGAGCGACGCGTAGATCACGCCGTTGAGCGTCATCGGGAAGACGGCGCCGATCGAGAACAGCGGCAGCTCGGAGCCGAACACCACGGTGCGCGCCACCGCCACCTGCACCACCGCGAGCACCGCGCAGGCGACGACGTGCAGCGCCAGCGGTCCCGCCCACCGTTCGCGCGCCAGGCGCACGCGGCGCGCGAGCCAGAGCACGAGCGGCGTGAGCAGCGCCCACGTCCCCGCGCCGACGAACTGCGTGAGGTAGTTGCGCGGCTCGTCCAGCCGCGTGACGCCGCCGAGTCCCATGAGGAGGACCTGCAGGCACCAGACGAGCGCGCACGCGGTCCAGAACCCCGCGATGGCGCGGAACGGCACCGTCAGCCCGGGCGACACCGCCGCGGCGTCGCCGTCGGGCTCCGCCGGCGGCACGGCGGCCACGCTCGTGCCGCTGGTCATCGTCGCGTCGGGCGCGGTCGCCTCGCGCCGCGCTGCCGCGGGCGCCAGCTCGACGACGATCGCCGCGTCCACTGGCGGCGCGCTCTCGGTCGCGGGCGCGCCGACGCGACTGGGCATGTGCGCGGGCGCGGAGCGCGCGGGGAGCTCCAGCTCCACCGTCGTGCCCACGCCGGGCGCGTAGCGGATCTCCAGGCGGTGCCAGTTGCCGTACAGCTGCGCGAGCCGGTCGCGCGTGTTGCGCAGCCCGATCCCGTGTCCGCCCGTCCGCCCACCCGCCGGCCGGTCGGGCGACAGCGGCGGCGCGCCGTCGTTCGTGACCTCCAGCCGCAGGCGCTCGCCGCCCTGCTGCTCGCTCGTGCCCAGCGCCGTCGTGACGCGCACGCGCCCGCGTCCGCTCGCCAGGCCGTGGCGGATCGCGTTCTCCACCAGCGGCTGCAGCACGAACGCGGGCACCAGCAGGTCCATCGCCCGCGGCTCGAAGTCGTACGTCACCTGCAGCGCGTCGCCGAACCGCGTGCGCTGCACGTCCACGTACGCGTCGAGCACGTGCAGCTCGTCGCGCAGCCGCACCTCCGCGTCGGTGAGGTGCGCGGTGGCCGCGCGCAGCAGTCGCGCGAGCTGCCGCAGCATCCGCTCGGCGATGCTCGGCGCCTCCTGCGTCAGCTCGGCGGTGACGTTGAGCGCGTTGAACAGGAAGTGCGGCTGCAGCTGCCGCTGCAGGTACGCGAGCCGCGCGCGCGCGAGCCGCGCCTCGGCCAGCAGCGCGTGGCGCGCGCGCTCGACGTAGGCGCGGTGCGAGTTGGCCGCGCGCGCGAGCGCCACCAGCAGCGCGTAGAGGAAGACGTAGTAGTCGAGCAGCCGCCCCAGCATGCCGAGCAGCGACGGCGCGCCCTCGCCGCGATAGATGAGGGCGAAGAGCGCCCAGCGCAGCACGATGCTCGCGACCGAGAGCGCGAGCGCCGCCGCGCCGTGCAGCGCCACGCTGCGCGCCATCCCCACCCGCTCCGGCGCCAGCCGCACCGTCAGCCGGCGCACGAGCGGCGTCACGGCGGCCCAGAAGGCGCCGACGCCGAACATCACGGGGACGCTCCACCCGAACGTGCGCGCGCCCTGCGTGGCGGTGAGCTCGAAGAGCATCACCATCATCGCGCTGTAGCCCGCCCACGCCGCGAGGACGAGCGGCCAGCCGCGGCGCGGACGCTCGGCCGCGGCGGTGGCCAGCGGCGTGGCGACGGTCAGCAGCCCGGTGACCGGGAGCGCGCCGTGCGGCAGGGCGTGGGGCGGGCCGTCGGGCGACGGCGCGGCGGACGCGAGGGGGCGGAAGGCGCGCGGGAGGCTGGACATCGGGGCGGCGGAGGCCCGCGCCCGCGCGACGCGGGAGGGGACGTCGGAGGATAAGGACGGGGCCGGGGGGCGCGACAGGACGCGCCCCCCGGCAGCCCGCCGTCAGGCCACCAGCCGATAGCCCGCGCGCGAGACGGTCACGATGTAGCGCGGCCGCTCCGGCACCGGCTCCAGCTTCCGGCGCAGCGCGAAGATGTGCGAGTCGACCGTGCGCGTGGTCGTGTCGGGCGCGTACCCCCAGACGGCCGACAGCAGCTCGGCGCGCGTGACGACGCGGCCGCGCCGCTCCCAGAGCGTCTGCAGCAGGGCGAACTCCTTGGGGCGGAGCGGCACCGCCATCCCGTGCCGGCGGGCGCACCGCGCGTCCGGATCGACCGTCCACCCGCCGAGCATCGGCGACGCGGAGAGGTCGGTCGGCGCCCGGTCGGCGCGGATGCCGTCGCGGCGGCGGACGACCGCGCCCACCCGCGCCAGCAGCTCGGCCCAGGCGCACGGCTTCACGACGTAGTCGTCGGCGCCCGCGTCGAAGGCGGCCAGCTTGTCGTCGAGGGCGTCGCTCCGGCTCACGACCAGCGCCGCCGGGAGGGCCCGCGCGTCGCGCAGCAGGTGGAGCAGCGTCACGCCGTCGAGGTCCGGGAGCGACAGCTCGGTGACCACCACGTCGGGGCGCCGCTCGCACGCCGCGGCGAGGGCCGCCTCGCCGGCCGGCTCCACGCGCGGCCGGTAGCCGGCCCGCTCCAGGTGATGCGCGAGCAGCAGCGCGTGCGGCGTGTCCGAGTCGACGATGAGGGCGTGCAGCATGGGCGGCGGAGCGGCGAGGACGTGGAACGGGCCGAGCGAGGGCGTCGGAACCCGCTACAGGATCGGGGCAGGGCTTCGCCACGTCCACGAACGCGTGACGGACCGTGCGCCGCAGGACGCCGGGCGCGGCTGGGGTGGGACGAAGCGTCGGCCCGAGCCGCCGGCCGAGCCCCCACCGGCGCTCCGCGCAAGAGAGGAAACGGCAACTCAACCGATCGTGGACAGGCACGGAGGGACGAGACGTGCAGCATCGCATCTCGCCCGCCCGCTGGTGCCGATCACCTCCCCCGCGCCATCATACGCGCATGCCGAAGCGTGCCACCGTCAGCGCCGGACTCCTGCTCTACCGCCGATCGGCGGGGAGCCTCGAGGTGTTCCTGGCGCACCCGGGCGGCCCCTTCTGGCGGCAGCGCGACGCCGGCGCCTGGACGATCCCCAAGGGCGTCGTGAACGAGGGCGAGGAGCTCCTCGCCGCGGCCCAGCGCGAGTTCGAGGAGGAGACGGGCGTGCACGCCAGCGGTCCCTTCCTCGCCCTGGGCTCCGTCCGCCAGCGCTCGGGCAAGCAGGTGCACGCGTGGGCCTGGGAGGGCGACGCCGACCCGGCGCGGGTCACGAGCAACAGCATGAAGTGCGAGTGGCCGCGCGGCTCCGGCACCTGGATCACCTTCCCCGAGGTCGACCGGTGCGCCTGGTTCGACCTGCCGACGGCCCGCGGCAAGCTGCTCGCCGCGCAGGCCGAGCTGCTCGACCGGCTGGAGGCGGCGCTCGCCGACGCCGCGCCCGCCGGGGCGGCGCGCTCCGCCTGACCACGGCGCGCGGCGGCTGACGACCGGGGAACCTTCGGTCCGGCGGGCGCGCTTGGTCGGCGCACCCGACTCCCGCCGCCCTCCGATGTCGCTCCTCGACCTTCCCGTCGTCACCCTCGACGGCCAGCCCGGCACGCTCGCGCCCTGGCGCGGTCAGGTGCTCCTGATCGTGAACGTCGCCAGCCGCTGCGGCTTCACGCCCCAGTACGCCGGCCTCGAGGCGCTCTGGCGCCGGTACCGCGACCGCGGCTTCGCCGTGCTCGGCTTTCCGTGCGACCAGTTCGGTCACCAGGAGCCGGGGTCGGCGGAGGAGATCCGGACGTTCTGCTCGACGCAGTACGACGTGACCTTCCCGATGTTCGCGAAGGTCGACGTCAACGGCCCCGACGCGCACCCCCTCTGGAAGGCGCTCCGCTCGGCGCGCCCCGGATTCCTGGGGCACGACCCGATCAAGTGGAACTTCACCAAGTTCCTCGTAAGTCGCGACGGGGCCGTGGCATCGCGCCATGCACCTACGGACGCACCTGAGCGGCTCGAGCGGCACATCCTCCCTCTGCTCGACGCCCCGGCGCCCTGAAGGGTGCCCGCCATGGCCGTCCTCGAACCCTCCGTCGCGCTCCCGGCCCTCCTGCTGCTGGCCCAGACTGTCGCGGGGGTGTGCGTCGTGTGGCGCCTCCTCCCGGGGCGCCGACGCCTGCCCCCCGTGCCGCCCAGGCTGGACGGCCCGGCCGACACGACCGTCTCGGTGGTCGTCGCCACGCTGAACGAGGCGCACCGGATCGGCCCCTGCCTCGCCGGCCTGCGCGCACAGGGCGATCCCCTGCTCGAGGTGCTGGTCGTCGACTCCCGCTCCACCGACGGGACGCGCGAGCTCGTCGACGCCGCGGCGTGCGAGGACGCCCGCTTCCGCCTCCTCACCGACGCGCCGCTGCCGGCGGGCTGGGTCGGGAAGGTCTGGGCCCTCGAGACGGGGCTGCGCCACGCGCGCGGCGAATGGGTCCTCGGCGTCGACGCCGACACCGAGCCGAATCCGGGGCTCGTCAGCGCCGTCGTGGCGGCAGCCCGGCGCCAGCATCTCGACGCCGTCTCCTTCGCACCCCGATTCGCCGATCAGACCGCAGGCGAGCGCTGGCTGCAGCCCGCGATGCTCGTGAGCCTCCTCTACCGCGTCGGCGCGGCGGGGGCGGCGTCCGGGTCGCCCGACCGCGTGATGGCCAACGGCCAGTGCTTCCTCGCCCGGCGCGACGTGCTCGTCAGGCACGGCGGCTACGCGCCGGCCCGCGGCTCGTTCTGCGACGACGTGTCGCTCGCGCGTCACCTCGCGCGGCGCGGCGCACGCGTCGGCTTCCTCGACGGGTCGCGCCTCTACCGCGTCCGGTCGTACGCGTCCGCCCGTGAGGCGTGGCGCGAGTGGGGGCGCTCCTTCGACCTGACCGACGCCGCCGGCGCCCGACGGCAGGCGTTCGACCTGGCGGTGGTCACCCTGGTGCAGGGAGCCCCGCTGCTGGTGCTCGCCGGGCTCGCGGTGGCCGCCGCTCGGGGCGCCGCGTTCCTGCCCGCCGACCCGGCGGCGGCCCCGGCATCGGACTGGATCCCGGCAGCGCTGCTCGCCCTCAACCTCGCATTCGTGACCATGCGGCTGCTGCTGCAGGTGGCGATGCGCGGCTCGTACGAGCGCCGCGGGCCGCCCTGGTGGGCGAGCATCACGGCGGATCCCGCCGCCGTCGTCCGGCTCTGGCTGTCCACCCTGCGCCGCCCCCGTGCCTGGCGAGGTCGGCGCTACGAGGTCCTCGGCGCCATCGAATGAGTGCGCCGGGCCACGACTCGTCCCACCTTCCCTATCGCTCCCGGCGCGTCCGCGCGCCATCTTTCGTCCGGATCCTCCGCGACTGCGCCGGTATCCGATCGCCCGCTTCTCGAGCTCCGCGTCCGATGGCCCGCCCGTCGCTCCTCCGCCCTGCCCTGCTCACCGCCGCTGCGGCCCTCGCGGTCGCCGCCGTCCTCCCGTCGCGCGCGCTGCGCGCACAGGCGCCGGCCGCGGCGGCCGCCGCGCCCGCCGCGCCCGAGGTCGGGCAGGCCGCCCCCGACTTCACCCTCGCCTGGGCCGATGCCTCGGGTCCGCGCGCGACGCCGGTCTCGATCGCAGCGCACAAGGGGAAGGTCGTCGTCGTCGCCTTCTACCCGAAGGACCGCACGACCGGCTGCACCGCCGAGCTGACCAAGTTCCGCGACGAGTTCGACGCCCTGTTCGGCAAGGACGTGGTCGTCCTCCCCATCTCGGCGGACAGCGTCGGCACGCACGTCGAGTGGGCGAAGGAGATGAAGTTCCCCTTCGCGCTCGTCTCCGATCCGCAGCTGACGGCCGCCGAGGCGTACGGCTCGCGCATGCCGGGCCGCCCGATGTCGGGGCGCACGGTGTTCGTGATCGGCAAGGACGGCACGATCGCGTGGCGCGACCTGCGCTTCAACGCCCTGAACGAGGGCGCCTACCAGGCGCTCGCCGCCGCGGTGGCCAAGGCGCGCGGCGCCTGACCGTCGCTCCCGCCAGGGGGTCACGTCCCCGGCCCCCCACCTCGCGCGTCCCCCGGAGACTCCCGTGAACGAGAAGCAGCTGGCCAAGCTCATCAAGCAGAACCAGGCGAAGGCCGAGGCCAAGGCGTCCAAGCCGCGCCCGGGCAAGTCGTTCGATCCGACGCTCGTCACCAAGGAGCAGGATACGGACACGGACCTCGAGCGGCAGCAGCTGTTCAAGGAGCTGAAGCGCCGCGAGTTCTGAGCGGCCGCGAGGACCGCGGGAACCGCGAGGCCGGCGCGACGGATCGCCGAGACGCGCGAGGGGCCGTCCCGCACCAGCCGGGACGGCCCCTCGCGCATGCGTCATCGTGTACGGACGAGCAGGTGGCGCAGGTGGAGCAGCTGCCGCAAAGCTCAAGCGCCGGCGGCCGTGGAACGACCGTCGGAGCGGAGCAGTACGTCGAGCCCTGCGAACCTCACGAAGCGCGGCGCGGTGACCGAGGGCGCGCGAGGCGCCCGTGCGATCGACCTGGTGCTGCCGACCCGAACCGACGGCTCAGGTCAGCGGACGCCGGCTCAGCGCGACGCGCGGTTCTTCGAGCGCGCGTTGCGGCGGGCCGCGGCGGCCTTCAGCTGCCGGGCCTCGCTCGGCTTCAGGTAGTGCCGCTTCTTGCGCACGTCCTTCAGGATGCCGGCCTTGAGGACCTTGCGCTTGAACGCCTTGAGCGCCCACTCGATGCGGTCGTCGTCGCCAAGTCGAACTTCGATCACGTCTGCTACCTCGGGGAGAGCGCCGTCGCGAGCTGCGGCGGCTGGGTGCTGAAAGGCCGGTCCGACGTGCGCCGGACCGGCCCGGAACTGCCGCGAGCCGCCGTCGCCGGCGGCCGCGGCCCTACGAGGCTTACTGGCCGAGCTTCACGACGTTCTCGGCGGCCGGGCCCTTCTGCCCCTGCACCACCTCGAACTCGACGCGCTCGCCCTCGGCGAGCGACTTGAAGCCACGGCCCTGGATGGCCGAGTGGTGCACGAAGCAGTCCTTCTCGCCGCCCTCGGGGGTGATGAAGCCGAAGCCCTTGGCGTCGTTGAACCACTTCACGGTGCCGGTCGTACGCATTGCGAAACTCCGAAAGCTGAAAAGAGAAGTCGGAGTCCGGTAATGCCGTACTGTCCGACGAGAGCCCGCGCCGGAAGGCGCGGTGCGACATGGCGCAGCGAAAAGGGGCCACCGCGAGGAGGCCCCAGGGTCGTTGACGTCCGTAGCCGCTGCGCTGTTTTTTGCGCATCCGCAACCTAAGCGGCGCCATCTGCCCGCGCAATCGGCCCTACCAGCTCCGGCATGCCCGCACCTCGCAGCTTCTCGCTCGCCCTCGGCCTCGTCATGATCGCGCTCGGCGCGTTCATCGCCATCCGCGCGCTCTGGCTCGGCGCCTCGGTCACCCGGCAGCCGCTCCTGGACGTCGGCTTCGCGCTCTTCTTCCTGCTGCGGGGCGCCCTGTACCTGCGCGCGGCGCGCCGAGTGGCCGTCCCGCCGGTCGGTCCCGGGGGCGGCCCGGCCGCCGGACCGCGCTGAGCCTCGGCCGCTCCACGCGGTGCCCAGCCTCTACGACCTGGCGGCGCGGCTGCAGGCGTTCGCCGCCGGCGACCTGACGCGCGAGGCGCTCGACGCCTGGATGGCGCCGGTGCTGGCGGCCGATCCGCTCGACGTCGAGCACTCGGACGCGATCCCCTGGGAGGACGCGCCCGACGAGGAGCGTCTCTTCTGGCGCCTCCTGTACCTCGTCGAGTCGAGCGAGCCCACCGACGACGACGACGACGCGCTGCGCGCGCTCGCCGGGCGCGCCGTGCAGTGCCTCGCGAGCACCGCGAGCGCCGCCGACACGATGGAGCTGCTCCCCATCGTCAGCGACCAGCCGCGGCTCTGCACCATCGTCGAGCGCCACGCGCGGGGGCTCGTCTCGCGCACCGGCTTCCTCTCCGTGCTCGCGAACGCCGGCTACCCGCCGCACGCGAAGCTCTGGCTGACGCACGCCGACGGCGCCGCGCTGGCCGGGCTGTGCGAGCGGCTGGGCGTGGGCGACTACGCCGCCGTGGCGCGCATGCTCGAGCGCGCCCCCGACGGACGCTCGCGCACCGGGCCCGCTGCGTAGATTCGGCGCACGCCCGCTCTCCGTTCCGAACGCCACGTCCATGACCCCCGAGCTCCGCCGCGGCCTCGCCGCCCTCCTCGCCGGCACCGCCGCCTCGCTCGCGGCGCTGCTCGCCTCCACGCTGATGCGCGCGCGCGCCTGCGCCGACGCCGGCGGCGAGTGGATGGAAGGGGTGCGCCGCTGCGCGATGCCCGGCGGCGCGCCCGAGCCGTCGACCTGGCACGGACTGGCCGTCGGGGCGATCGTCGGCGTGGCGGTGCTGGTCACGCTCTGGCGCACCTTCACCTTCTTCGCCGACCGGCGCGCGCGCGGCGCGCGCTGAGCGCCGGCACGCCCGGCCCACCACGCCCGTGTCCCACGACTCCGGCTCCCACGACGAGAGTGACCCGCTGCTGCGCGCCGCCGTGGCGATCGGCGGGGTGCTGGGCGGCGCCCGCCGCGCGGCCGGCGCCCTGCGCGACGCGATCGCCGAGGCGCGCGACGGCGAGCCGGCGCCGCACCACGTGGTCGCGTACCGCGGCTACGGCACCGCGCGCACGGCGCTGCTGCAGGCCCGCGCGCTGCGCCAGCGGGCCTTCGCGCCCGTCGACGCCGCGCTCCCGCGCTGGCGCAACCTGCTCGACGCCATCCGCCGCATCCGCAGCGACCCGCTGCCGCACGCGAACGTCCGCGTGCGCTTCATGGGCGCCGAGCAGCTGCTGCGCGCCGACGACGAGGGCTTCGTGCACCGCTGGCTGGCGATGCCGACGCCGCTCGCCCAGGGGCGGTGGCACCCGGTCCAGTTCGCGCTCGCCGACGGCGCGGCGGCCGGCGCTCCCGACGCGCGCGCCACGGGCGGCGTGCTCGTGCCGCCCGCGAACGCGCGCTTCGGCGTGATCAGCGACATGGACGACACGGTGCTGCAGTCGGACGTGACGAGCTTCCTGAGCGCCGCGCGGATGGTGCTGCTCGAGAACGCGCGCACCCGACTTCCCTTCCCGGGAGTCGCGGCGTTCTACCGCGCGCTGCAGGCGGCGATCCCGGGCGCGCCGATCGACGGGACGGCGGGCGCCGCGGGCAACCCGATCTTCTACGTCTCCAGCAGCCCCTGGAACCTGTACGACGTCATCGCCGACTTCCTGGACGCGCAGGCGATCCCCCCGGGACCGCTCATGCTCCGCGACTGGGATCTCGGCCCCTCGCTGCGCAGCAACAAGGGGCACAAGCTGGCGCGCATCCGCGAGGTGTTCGCCACCTATCCGCGGCTCCCCTTCCTGCTGGTCGGCGACAGCACGCAGGAGGATCCCGAGATCTACGGCGCGCTCGCGCGCGAGCATCCGGGGCGCGTGCTGGCGATCTACATCCGCGACGTGCACCGCGTGGCCGAGCGGCGCGCCGCGATCCAGACGCTCGCCGCCGACGTGCAGGCGACGGGCACGCCGCTCGTCCTCGCCGACGACACGCTGGCGCTGGCGCGGCATGCCGCGGAGCACGGCTGGATCTCGCCCGACGCGGTCGGCGCGGTGGCGGCCGCCTCGGCCGCGGAGGCGGCGCGCGCGACCGCCGAGCGGCGCGGGCAGGCGCCGGCGACGCCGGGCGTGCCCGATCAGCCGCCGCACCCCGCGCACCACGCGCCGACGCTCGTCGTCGACGAGTCGCTCGGCGAGCCGGGCCCCGGTTGAGCGCGCGGCCGCGCGCACTCGCTCGCAGCACCCGTCATCCGGCTGCCCCACGCGGCCGTCACCCGCACTCCAGCACGCCGCCAGGTCGGCCGTCATGTCACGAGCAGCCAAGCAGGGCGACACCGTCCGCATCCACTACACCGGCACGCTGCAGGACGGGACGGAGTTCGACTCGTCGCGCGAGCGCGAGCCGCTCGCCTTCACGGTCGGCTCGGGCGAGGTGATCCCCGGCTTCGACGCGGCGGTCACGGGCATGACGGTCGGCGACCGGAAGACGGTGACGATCCCCGCCGACCAGGCGTACGGCCCGCACCGCGCGGAGCTGATCGTCGAGGTGCCGCGCACGCAGGTGCCGCCGCAGATCGTGCCGCGCGTGGGGCAGCGGCTGCAGCTGGGCCGCGGCGACCAGGCGCTGATGGTCGTCGTGCGCGAGGTCAGCGACGAGACGCTGGTGCTCGACGGCAACCACCCGCTGGCCGGCGAGGACCTGACCTTCGCGCTCGAGCTGGTCGAGGTGGAGTGACGCTCCGCTGGCTCGTCGCGGCGGCGCACCTGCTCGGCCTCGGCATCGGGCTGGGCGCGGTCTGGGGACGGTCGCGCGCGCTGCGCGGCCCGGCGGTCGACGCGGCGGCCGTGCGGCGCGCGCTCGTCGCCGACGCGTGGTGGGGCGTGGCCGCGCTGATCTGGCTCGGCACGGGGCTCTGGCGCGCCTTCGGCGGGCTGGAGAAGGGCACGGCGTACTACCTCGCGAACACCGCCTTCCACGCCAAGATGGGGCTGTTCCTCCTCGTGCTGGCGCTGGAGATCCGCCCCATGCTGACGATGATGCGCTGGCGCTCGGCGCTCTCGCGGGGCACGCGGCTCGACACCGGAGCGGCGCGCGCCATCTCGCGACTGAGTGCCGTGCAGGCGCTGCTGATCGTCGCCATCGTGCTCGCCGCCACGGCGATGGCGCGCGGCCTCGGCCTGCGCGGCTGACCCCGCCGCCTGACGTGCCCACGCCCTGAAACCGTGCTCCCGCGCACCTCGTAGACGGCCACATGCTGCAGCAGCCCGCCACTCCCGCCGTCGCCCCGGTCGCTCCGGCGCCGCCCGCCCCGCCCGCGCCGGCGGTCGAGTTCCCGGCCGGCTCGCCGGCGGCCGAGGTCTTCGCCGCGCGGGCCACGACCGGGGTGCCCACGACCGCGCGCGAGCTGCGCGCCCTGCGCTCCCGGCGCAGCGAGCTGTCGACGCAGCTCAACTCGGCGACCGACCGGCGGAAGACGCTCGTGCGCGAGCTGCAGAGCGCGCCGGACGGTCAGGTGCGCGCCGGTCTGGAGGAGCGACTGAAGGTGCTGGACGAGCGCATCGTGCAGCTCGAGCGCGACCTCTCGACCACCGGCCAGCAGCTGGTGGCCACGCCGGCCGAGGTGCTGACGTCGTCGAGCGAGCCGCAGCGGAGCGGCGTGCGCGTGAACAACCGCGACATCGACGTCACGCCGATCGCGATCATCTTCATGCTCGCGGTGCTGATGCCGATGGCGATGGCGATGGCGCGCCGCATCTGGAAGCGCAGCGGCGTGCCGGTCGTGCACGCGCCGTCCGCCGAGGACCGCGAGCGGATGATGCGGCTCGAGCAGGCGGTCGACACCATCGCCGTCGAGGTCGAGCGCATCTCCGAGGGGCAGCGCTTCGTCACGCAGCTGCTCGCCGACGGACGCGATGCGCGGCAGCTGGCGCCGGCGCACACGCTCGACGCGGTCCCCGATCGGCGCTGAACGGGAGCGCTGCGAGCCGCCGATCCGGTGCCTGGGTCTGCGGCGCGGGCTGGAACGACGAAGGGCAGACGGGATGAACGTCCGAGAAGGGCGGATGAGCTGGAGGGCTCGAGGTGGCGCGACACGGCGCACCACGCGGAGCTCCTCTGCCCTCATCCGCCCTTCTCGGATTCTCATCCCGTCTTCCGTCGTCGTTCCCGCGCGCCGGACCCGAACGGCGAACTACTTCAGACAGGATTGACAGGATTGACAGGGTTGGACGCTCCGCGTGGCGCGAAGGCTCCAAGCACGACGTGGAGCGTCCGATCCTGTCAGTCCTGTCGAAATGCCGTTCGGTCCCCGCGCGTAGAAGCCGGATCCAGGATCCGCAGTCCGCAGCGCCTCTCCTATCGTCCGGTGATCGCGCGCGCGGCGCCTTCGAGGGCTCGCGTCGCGGCGTCGAAGCGCGAGGCGAGGTCCGCGATCTCCGACGTCGTGCGGGCTGCGTCGCCGTCGCGCACCGACTCCGAGATCGAGGGGAAGACGACGTTCGAGTAGCCGTTGTTCTCGTCGGCCGCGTACACGAGGTTGCGGAACCACGGGCGCGTGCGCAGCCCCTGCGGGCGGGTGAGCGCGCGCTCGACCTGCTTCAGCGACTCGTTCGCGGTGCGCAGGTGCGCCGGCGGCACCGTGCCCGACGCGAGCGCGGCGTCGCGGGCGCTCGCGAACGCGGCGGCCGCCTGCTCCATGCGGTCGATCGCGGCCGACAGCGGCGCCATGCTCACGTTCGGCAGGCGGCGTGCGGCGGCGGCGCGGTCGAGCCCCGGCAGGTAGCGGCGCATCGTGCGCGCGAACTCCACGTAGTCGTACGGCAGCACCTCCGCGTTCGCGAGGCGCAGCAGCAGCGCCGCGTTCACGCGCGCGGCGGCCGCGTGGTACGCGAACGTCGGGTCGGCGAAGCGGCGCACGAAGTCGTACGAGTCGTACTGCGAGTGGTACACGCCGCCCGGGCCGCCGAAGCCCCAGTCCGCGTGCGGGATGCCGAGGTGGTTGTAGAAGCCCGCGAAGTCGCTGCCGCCGCCGGGATCGCCCATCGCCGGCTCGGCGCTGTCGGGCACCGCCGAGCGCGTGCGCCACACCGCGTACACGCTGCCCTGCCCGCTCGGGTCGGGCACGACGCGCGCGACGTCGCGCAGCGTGGCGCGCAGCGACGGCGAGCCGCCGCCGCCGAAGTTCGGACCGCTCGCCGAGACGTCCTGGTTGAGGTACGCGACCGCGTGGCGCGCGAGGCGGAGCGAGTCGTCCTCGACGTACTCCGTCGAGCCGACGAGGCCCCACTCCTCGGCGTCCCACGTCGCGAAGACGAGCGTGCGCTTCGGACGGCGGCCGGCCTTCACCTCCTCCATGATCGCGCGCGCCGCCTCGAGCACGCTCACGGTGCCGCTGACGTTGTCGCCCGCGCCGGGACCCCAGCCGTCGCGGTGCGCGCCGACCATCACCAGCTCGTCGGGCTGCTCGCTGCCGCGGATCGTGCCGAAGGTGTTCCAGATCGTCTTCCAGCCGCCGCCCGACGCCGCGTCGGTGGTGACCTGCACGCGCGCGCGCGCCGGCCCGGGGCCCACGTGGTAGCGCAGCGCGAGCCCGCCCTGCCAGGTCTGCGGGACGCTCGCGCCGCGCACGCCCTCGAGCAGCAGCTGCGCGTTGCCGTAGCCGATGGGCACGACCGGGATGCGCGGGGTGCCCATGCTGTCGACCGGCAGGCGGCGCGCATCGTCGCGGCTCGGCCAGCCCGGTGTCGACGGATCGCCGTTGCCGTTGAACACCGAGCCGCGCTGCACGCCGAAGGGCGGGCGCATCGGCCCCTCGGGGTAGACGTCGCCGCGCACGAAGCCGTCGTCGGCCGGGTCGCTGTAGATGATGAGCGCGACCGCGCCGCGCTTCTCCGCCTCGCGCGCCTTGATGCCGCGGAAGGAGCGGCCGTAGCGCGCGAGCACGACCTTGCCGCGCACCGACACGCCGATCGAGTCGAGCTGCGCGTAGTCCTCGATCAGGCCGTAGTTCACGTAGACGATCTCGCCGCTCGCGTCGCCCGCGGCGCTGGAGCCGTTCACCGTGAGGTACTGCGCCGCGCCCGACGTGGCGTCGCCCGCCACCGCCGGCTCCGCGAGCGCGAGCGCCGTGCTGTCGCCGTTCGCGCCGATGCGCCACACGCGCACGCCGGTCGCGTGCGGCAGCCAGACGCGATAGCCGCGCACCTCGGTCTGGAGGCCGAGCTTCCGCATCTCGGCGACGACGTAGTCGCGCGTGCGCGCCTGCGCCGCGGAGCCGGCGACGTGCGTCTCGGCGGACAGCGCGCGGGCGAGGGCGTGCGCGCGGGCGGTGTCGGGGCGCGCGACGACGCTCGCCTCGAGCGCGCGCTGCCGGGCCGCGGCGGCGGGCGAGTAGCCGGGGAGCGCCGCCGGCGCGGTGCCCTGCGCGCGGGTCGCGGCCGGCGCGACCAGCGTGGCGGCCGACGTGGCGGCGAGGAGCGCGGCGCGGGCCGCGGACGGAAGACGGGTCACGGAAGGCGGGGCGGGTGGGCACGGCGCGCGGCGCCGCGACGGTCGGGAGGCTCCGCGCGTAGGATACCGAGCGGACCCGCGCCGCGCCGCGCGTCCGAACCGGCGCGAGTGGCGGAGCCGGGCACCCCGCCCTATCGTGGGCAGCCCGGCCGCCCTCCCCGTCGCGCGTCGCGCCTGCCGCACCCCGCCGTACTCCCGTCGCATCCGTCGTGTCCACCGCCGTCCTGCTCGACGATCCGCCCACGTCCGTCGCCGCGCCGCTCCCGCTGGACGACGCCCGCTGCCCCAGCTGCGACGCGATCCGCACCGATCGCTACTGCCCGCGCTGCGGCGAGGCGCGCGTGGAGCCGGAGGAGCTCACGGTGCGGCACTTCGCCGCGCACGCGTTCGAGCAGTTCACGAACGTCGACGGCACGCTGTGGCGGACGATGCGCACGCTGCTGCTGCGTCCGGGCGAGCTGACGGTCGAGTACTTCGCCGGCCGGCGGCGGCGCTACGCCAAGCCGCTGCAGCTCTTCCTGCTGGTGAACGTCGCCGTGCTGCTCACGATGCAGCTGATCGGCATCGACATTCAGCGCGGCCGGCGCGACCTGCGCGCCTACGAGACGGGCACGACCACCTCGGCCCTCGTCTTCAAGAACACCGCGCGCGTGCGCCGCCTCGTCGCCCTGCGGCAGGAGCGCTCCGGGCTGACGCACGACGCGCTCGCCGCGCGCTTCGACGCCCGTCGCGACGGGATGGGACAGACGGCGTGGCTGCTCATCGTGCCGGCGCTGGCGGGCGCGCTGGCGCTGCTGTACGCGCGCCGGCGCGCGCCGTTCCTGCGCCACCTGATCTGCGCGGTGCACATCTCGGCGTTCCTCTCGACGATGATGCTGCTGCTCGTGCTGACGTTCACGCTGATCGCCGTCGGCATCCGGCGCGCGGTCACCTGGCTCGCGGCCGACGGCGTGAACGTCGACGCACGCGTGCGGGCGATCCGCAGCGACACCTTCGACCTGCTGGGGATCGTCCTCGCCCTCGCGGTCGGGACCTATCTGTTCCGCGCGCTGCAGCGCGTCTATCCCGACCGCTTCGGCTGGACGCTCGCCAGGACGCTGCTGCTGTACGTCGCGCTGCCGCTGCTCGCGATCGCGCTGTTCAACGACGTGACCTTTCTCCTCGCGCTCGCCACCGCATGACGACGCCGTCCGTCGACCCCGCCGTCGTCGGCACGTACGCGCCGCCCGCGCAGCCCGCGCCGGCGGCCGTGCCCGCGGACGCGCCCGAGCCGCGCTGTCCGAGCTGCGGCGCCGAGCGACCGAGGCGCTTCTGCCCGGAGTGCGGCGAGGCGCGCGTGGAGGCGGAGGACTTCACCCTCCGCAGGTTCGCGTCGCACGCCTTCGAGCAGTTCACGAGCGTCGACGGGGCGCTCTGGCGCACGCTGCGCACGCTCTTCCTGCAGCCCGGGCAGCTCACCGCGGACTGGATCGCCGGCCGGCGGCGCGGCTACGCGCGGCCGCTGCAGCTGTTCGTGCTCGTCAACGTCGCGTTCTTCCTCCTGCTGTCGGCGGCGGGCACCGGCTTCCGCTTCCGGCTGGAGCAGTACACGCACGGCCGCGTGAGCACGATGTTCCTCCGCGACACGACGGCGCTGCAGCAGGCGGTGGCGCGCAAGGCGGCGCGCGAGCGGATCACCGTGGCCGAGTACGGGCGCCGCTTCGACGCGACCAGCGGGCGCCAGCAGTCGGTGTGGCTGCTGCTCGCGCCCACCGTCGCCGCGCTGCTGGCCGTGGTCTACGCGCGGCGCCGCCGGCCGTTCGTGCAGCACCTCGTGTTCGCGATCCACTTCCTCGCGTTCATGCTGCTCTTCCTCGCCTGCTACATGGGCGGGATGTCGGTCGTGGTGCACGGCGTGGTCGCGGCGGCGCGCGCGATGCCGCCGGACCTGCGCTGGCTCTGGCCGTACATCGAGTCGGTCGTGCGGCTGGCCAACAACGAGGCGGTGACCGGCATCCCCGCGCTCGCGGTGGTCGCGACGTACCTGTTCCGCGCGCTCCGGTGCGTGCACCCGGAGCCGTGGCCGTGGACGCTCGCCCGCACGGCGGTGCTGGCGTGGGTGCTCCCGCGCCTCTTCGACGGCTACCGGGACCTGCTGTTCGCGATCACGTACTACACGACGTGACGGCGCTGCGGGCAGCGGGCTGCGGATCTTGACGGCTGCGGCGGGCTGCGGCGCGGCGGAACGACCGCTCGCGACGTCCCGAGATCGTTGCCGCCGCTCCGCAGCCCCGCAGCCCCTCCGTGTCCTCCGGGCGTTGCCGCTCGTCATCCCCGGACCGATACTTCGCGTCCTCGCCGCCCAGCAGCGCCAGCCCGCCGCACCTCCCGATGGCCACGCAGCCCCCCGCCACCACGATCGGCAAGTACCAGATCCTCGGCCTCGTGGGCGAGGGGGCGATGGGCGCCGTGTACCGCGCGCTGGATCCCGTGCTGCAGCGGCCCGTGGCCATCAAGGTCATGAGCGACGCCGTCGCGCGCGAGCAGGAGCTGCGCGAGCGCTTCCTCCGCGAGGCGCAGGCGGCCGGCTCGCTGCAGCACCCGAACGTCGTGACGATCTACGACTTCGGCGAGGTGGACGGGCACCTCTACATCGCCATGGAGTTCCTCGACGGCGAGGATCTGGAGGCGGTGCTGGTCAAGCGCGCGGAGCTCTCGCTGTCGGCGAAACTCGGGATCGCGATCGACGTGCTGGGCGGGCTGTCGTACGCGCACAAGCGCGGCATCGTGCACCGCGACATCAAGCCGGCGAACATCCGCATCACCGAGGACGAGCGCGCGAAGATCATGGACTTCGGCGTCGCGCATCTCACGTCGCAGAAGATGACGCGCACGGGGATGACGATGGGCACGCCGAACTACATGGCGCCCGAGCAGGTCGCCGGCGGCACCATCGGCCCGCACACCGACGTGTTCTCGCTCGGCGCGGTGCTCTACGAGCTGCTGACGCACCACAAGCCGTTCGCGGCCGAGACGCTGCACGCGGTGCTGTTCAAGATCGTGAGCGAGCCCACGCCGCCGCCGTCGACGCTGGCCCCGGACGTGCCGCCGGAGCTCGACGCGATCGTCGCGCGGGCGCTCGCGAAGGACCAGGCGGAGCGCTACCAGACGGCCGCCGAGATGGCGAACGACCTCACCGCGCTGCGCGCGGCGCTGGGCGCATATCCGGGCGCGCGGCAGGCGTCGGCGTCGCTCTCGCTGAACGCGCGCCTGGGGAGCGCGGTCCCGGGCGCCGCCGCCGCGTCGGCGACGTCGGGCGCCCAGCCGTCCGCGGCGGCACCCACGAAGACGGGCGTCGGGCGCGCCGCGCTCGCGTTCACGGGCGCGCTCGCCCTCGTCGGGCTGGGCGTGGGAGCGTGGGCGCTCACCCGCGACGGATCCCCGACCGCCGCCACGCCGTCCTCGTCATCCTCGTCGCTCGCCGCCGCCGCGCCCGTCGCGGCGCCGGGGCCGGCGTCGCCGGCGCCCGCGCCGCCGGGCGCGATGGCCGAGGCGGCGCCCGTCGCGACGGCGGACGCGCGCCCCGACGCGTCCGCACCCGCGAGCCCGATGCCCGGCGCGCCGTCGACGAGCGCGCCCGCCGCGCCGAGGGCGGCGCCGTCCGCTCCGTCCGCGCGCCCGCGCGAGTCGACGCCAGCGCCGTCGCTCGCCGCGACGCCGGCCGCCACGACGCCGGGCACCAACGCGCCCGCGCCGCGCACGCCCGACGTCGCCGCGGCGCCGGCACCGGTGCGCGAGTCGCCGTCGCCGGCCGCACCGGCCGCCGAGCCGTCGACCAACGCCGCCGCGGAGATCGCGGAGACGGTCGCGCGCTACGCGCGGGCGATCTCGGGGCGCGACCTGGGCGCGGTGCGCACCGCGTATCCCGGCATCACGGGCGCGCAGGAGAAGAACTTCGAGCGCTTCTTCGCGTCGGTGCGCGAGCTGCGCGCGTCGTTCACGCTCAGCAACCTGGACGTGAGCGGCGGGACCGCCGACGGACGGCTCAACGGCGTCTACGAGTTCGTCACGAGCGCGGGGCAGCGCGAGCGCAGCCCGGTGAACTTCCAGGCCTCGTTCCGCCGCGAGGGCGGGAGCTGGGTGCTGAGCGCGGTGAGGTAGGGAGCGTCGAGCGTGTAGCGTCGAGCGTCGAGCGGGGCTCCGTGGTGCACGGGGCCCCTCTTGCATGCACGTGCTGACTCGACGACGCGCGGACGGAGGAACGAGACGGGACGTTCATCCCGTCGACACTCTCGCGCGGTGCGTGCGCTCCCGCGGCGCGGTGAACGCGAAGAGAGGCCCCGTCCGTGGACGGAGCCCCTCTCGACGCTCGACGCTCCCCGCTCGACGCTCCCCGCTCGACGCTCCTCCTAGAACGAGTACTCCACCCCCAGCGTGAACGTCGCGTTCGGCCGCAGCCCGCCGTCGTTCAGCGGGAAGAGCGCGTTCGCGATGGCCGTCACGCGGCTGGCGGTCGTGAACTTGAAGCCGAAGGAGCCGTTCACGACGTCGTCGCGCATCTCGGGGATGTTCGTCGGCTCGACGGTGCGGCGGAACGGCGCGTCGAACTGCACGGTCGTCGGCAGGCGCAGGCGGTTGGAGCCCACCTGCAGCTCGGTCAGCACGTCGGCGGCGAGCGTCACGCCCTTGCCGAGCAGCTGGTCGAAGCCGAGCGTCGCGAGCACCGCGTCGTTGGCGATCTCGCGGTCGGAGCGGAAGAGGTAGCCGGCGTTGGCGTGCGGCGAGAAGCTGCCGAAGCGCGACGACACGACCGCCAGCCCGCGCCCCACGAACTCGCCGGTGCCCATCAGGTTGTCGACCTCGCCCGTCGGGAAGCGCGCGTCGAGCAGGAACGCGACGCCCGTGCGCGCCGAGTTGGTGGCGTTGACCTTGAGGCGTGCGGCGACGTCGCCGATGCCGAACGCCGACGCCGACGTGCTGCGCGTCGCGGAGAGCACCGGGTTCTGGGGCGTGCCGGCGAAGAAGTGCACCGCCGCGCCGCCGCCGAACGGGACGATCTGCGCGTTGCTCGTGCCGCGGAAGGAGTTCTGGAGCACCGGCACGGCGATGCCGAAGTCGACGCGGTCGGTCACGCCGTACGTGACGTAGAACGACGTCACCGCGACGTCGATGTCGAGGTCGAGCGAGACGGCCATCACCTCGTTCTCGAGCACCGGCACGCCGTACTGCGCGCAGTCCTGGCCCGCGTTCTCGGCCGCGCAGCCGGCGGCGTTCGTGTTCTCGTGCGTGAAGTTCACCTGCAGGTCGCGGATCGGCACGCCGCGCAGCGACGAGAAGTTGAACGACGAGCGGTTCACGCCCGCCAGCACGCGGCCGCGCCCCAGCGTCTGCGCGCGCTCGGCGAAGATCGGGCCGGCGGAGGTCGCGGTGCTCACCGGGACGCCGCCCTCGAAACGGAAGGTCTCGCCGCTCGTGGTGGCGCCGATCGGGATGCTGGCGACGCTCGTGCTCAGCGCCTGGCCGATGAAGCCGATGATCGACCCGTTGCTCGCGGCCGCCGAGGGGATGAAGTGCGTCCCGTGCGCCTGCACCGACGCCGGGTTGGTCGCGCCCGCCGAGCCGGCGAGGAAGAGCGGGTCCTGCCCGGGGCCGAAGATGAACAGCTCCGCGATCTTCCCGCGGAGCCCCGCGGTGGAGATCGTCGACGAGGGGCCGTGGTCGTGCCCCGGGTGCAGCACCTGCTGGGCGCGCGCGGGGGACGCGAGGAGCAGCCCGGCCGCGGCGAGGGCGGCGGGGCGGAGCGAGCGGACGGCGGGCATGCGGGCGAGGGCGGAGGGAGGAACGTCGGCCGGCCCGCGGACTGGGGCACCGAGGGCGCGCCAATCTGACGGTCTCGACCGGGAGGGGCAACAGCGGGAAGCGATCAGCGATCGGCGAGCGCCTGCATGCGACACGGGGCCCCGCCCGAAGACGGCGCCCCGCTGATCGCTGATCGCTCAGCCCCGAGCGCTCACCCGTCCAGCTCCTCCAGCGCCACGATCACCGCCTGCTGCAGCCGCGCCTCGCGCTCCGGCCCCTCGGGGATGCTGCGGGCGAGCGCGCCGTACTGGCTCAGCATCTCGTCCTCCACGAGCGCCTTCGTCGGGCTGTGGATCCCCAGGTGCTGGAGCCGGATCGTCGCCAGCGCGCGCAGCAGGCGGCGCGTCTCCGCGTCCAGCCCGGCCAGCGTGCGCGGATCGGGCGGCGGTGGGGGCGGCGGCTCGCGGCGGCGGCGCGGCGCCTCGAACAGCGCGTGCAGCGGCGCCAGCTCCACCACGAACGAGCCCGCGGTGTGCTCGCGGAAGCCGGCCAGCACGTTGCGCCGCCGCAGCGACGAGAGCAGCTGGAGCACCGCCTCCCGCACGATCGAGACGCCGTCCACGCTGCCCGCGCCGCGCCCGGTGATGACGAGCACCTCGTCGACGCCGGCGACCTGCTTCTCGCGCAGCCACGCCTCGGCGCGCGTCACGGCCTCGCTGCGCGTGGGGAGGTGCGCGCGCAGGTTGAGCGTGCGATCCGGCCCGAAGGTGATCGCGTCGAACGCCTGCGGCAGCCCGCCGGGCGTGTCGTCGGGCGGACCTCCGCGGGAGCGGCGGCGGCTCATCGGCGGCTCATGTGCGGGGGGCCACTCAGCGCAGCGCGCGCCGCAGCACGCGGCCGTCCACGCGCTCGGTCGGGAGGATGCCGAGCACCTCGGCGAGCGTCGGCGCCATGTCGACGACGAGCGCGCGGCCGTCGTACTTCCCGGGGCGGAAGGGCGCGCCCCAGAACATCACCGGCACGCGCGCGTCGGTCGGGTTGCCCGCGTTGTGCCCCACGCCGCCGTAGCGCGACCAGCCGTTCCACGGCTTGAGCGACGCGACCGCCTCGACCGGCTCGTCGGGCGGGAGCATGTGCCGCCACCAGCGCGCGAACTGGTCGCGCGTCGTGTCGGCCGTCGCCAGCGAGCGCACCGTCGCCACGCGCCCCATGAGCGGCTCGGCACGCAGCGTCCGGATCGCGTCGGCCACCACGGAGTCGACGTCGAGCCCCGCCGCGCGGATCAGGTTCCGCTCGACGCGCAGCATGCCGTACTTGAACTGCAGCGCGCGGCGCGGCACGCCGCGCGCCGCCAGCCGGTCGCGGATGCCCGTCACGAGCGCGGTGTCGTTCACGAGCCCCGTGCCCGTCGTCGGATCGGCGGAGCGCGTGTACTTGGCCGCGCCCGGGATCGGCGTCATGCCGTGGTCCGCGGTGAGCGCGATGACGATGCGCGTCGAGTCGCGCTCGCGGAACAGCGCGTCGAGGAAGGCGCCGAGGTCGCGGTCGAGCCGCAGGATCTGGTCGTGCTGCTCGCGCGAGTCGGGGCCGTAGCGGTGGCCGACGTTGTCGGTCGTCGAGAGCGAGATGTTGAGCAGGTCGGGCGCGGGCCCGCGGCCCAGCTCCATCACGCGCAGCCCGTCGAGCGCGAGGGCGAGCGTCAGGCTGTCCATCACCGGCGTCTCGGCCAGCTCGCTGCCCGTGCGGCGCAGCGGCTCGGTCGGGATGACGTGCGGGAAGGTGAACGCGCGCCCGCGGTTCTCGACCGGCACGCTGTCGACCTCCGCGTACGCCGACGCGGGGAGCAGCGGGTTCCAGACGTAGCCGGCGAAGCCCGCGATCGGGTTGCGGCGGTTGAAGTCGCGCACCCACGTGGGCAGCGTGTCCGCGTAGTAGCTGCTGGTCGTGAAGCCCATGTCGGGCGCGTACCAGAACACCTGCTGCTTGGCGCGGCCGAGCGGGAGGATGGCGCCGCGGTCCTTGCGCGAGACGGAGAGCGCGCGCGTGCTGGAGTCCGCGTTGCGCATCCAATCAATGAGCGCCGAGCCGCGGAACTTGTAGGGCGACGCGCCGACGTCCCGCGAGCCGACGAGCGGCGAGTAGGGATCGGGCACCCCCTCGTCGTTGAGCAGGATGCCCGTGCTCCCCGGATGCCGCCCCGACATCGTCACCGAGTGGCCCGGCGCCGTCTCGGTGATCGCGTGGTCGTAGCTCCCGTTCACGAACACCGCGCTGCCGTCGTACAGCCGCTTCAGCCCGCCCGTGAGCTGCGCCCCGAAGCGCGTGAAGTAGTCGGGGCGCATCTGGTCGATGGTGATGAACACGACCAGCGACGGGCGCTCGGCGGCCGGCGCGCTCGCGGCGGCGGGGCCGACGCGCTTGGTCACCGCCTGCGCGTGCGCGGCGGACGTCGGGACGCTCGATGCGCCCAGGGCGGCCAGCGTGGCGACGACGGGAGCGAGACGGGATCGGAGCATGCGGCCGGGTACGACGTGGTGCGCGACGGGGTACGACGTGCTGCGACGGGCGGCACGGTCGCCCTGCGGCGGCGCGACGCCCGCAATCTACCCGGCGGCATCGGGCACGCGGGTCGGCGGCGTCGGCGCCCGCGCGGCTAGATTCCGCGCATGCCTGCTCCCTCCGTGCCCGCCACGCTCTGGCTCGTCCGCCACGGCGAGAGCGCCGCGAACGTCGCCCGCGACGCCGCGATCGCCGCCGGGGCGCCCGAGATCGACCTCGCGCTCGCCGACCTCGAGGTGCCGCTGTCGGTGCGCGGCGAGCGGCAGGCGACGGCGCTCGGGCGATGGTTCTCCGAGCAGCCGGCGACGGAGCGGCCGACGGTGGTGATCGCGTCGCCGTACGCGCGGGCGCGCCGCACCGCCGAGCGGATCGTCGCCGCCGGCGCGATGGCCCCCGAGGCGCGCGGCGGGAACGGCGCCGCGCCGGACGCGCTCCTGCTCGACGAGCGGTGGCGCGAGAAGGAGCTGGGGCTGTTCTACACGCTGACGGCGCAGGGCGTGGCGCAGCGCCACCCCGAGCAGTGGGCGCTCCGGCAGCGGCTCGGCCACTTCTACTACCGTCCGCCGAACGGGGAGAGCGGCGCCGACGTGGCGTTCCGCGTGCGCGCGGCGCTCGACGCGGTGGCGCGCGAGCACGCCGGCGAGCGCGTGCTGGTCGTCTGCCACCAGATCGTCATCCTGTGCGCGCGCTACGTCCTCGACCGGCTGGACGAGGAGGGGCTCGCGGCGCTCTGGCGGCGCTACGACCTCGCGAACTGCTCGGTGACGACCTACCGCCCCGACGCGACCGGTCGCCTCGCGCTCGCGGGCTACAACTTCACGGTGCCGCTGCTCGAGGAGGGCGCGCCGGTCACGACCGAGCCCGCCCACGGGACGCGCCCGGCATGACGCGCCCGGCATGACGCGCCCGGCATGACGCGCCCGGCATGACGCGCCCCGACGTGCCCGAGGTCGGCCCGCGGAGGAGCGGCGTCGCCCGGCTGCCGTGGCGCGAGGGCGCGCTGCTGTCGGTCGCCATCGGCGGCGGGCTCTGGCTGGGGCTGCGGCAGTCGCGCGGGATCGACGACGTCCCGGCCGCGGACGCGCGGGCGGCGACGCGGGCGTTCGGCCCGGGCGCCGGCGTCGCCGCGCTCACCGTGCGCACGACCGACGGGCGCATCACCCCGCTGGCCCGGCTCGGCGAGCCGGCAATCGTGATGGTCGTCTCGCGGAGCTGCGGCGTCTGCAAGGAGGCGCTGCGCGACTTCGGGCGGATGTCGGCCGGGCGCCCGCTCCCGCGCCTCTGGCTGGTGACGCTCGAGGGCGCCGCCCTGGGCGCGGCGATGACCGACAGCGCGGGGGTGCGGGGCGCCGTGCTGGCCGGCCCGGCGGTCCCGGCGGCGGAGGCGCTCTTCACCTTCCAGATCCAGGGGACGCCGACCTTCCTCGCGCTCGACGCCGAGGGGCGGGTGCGGCGCGTCTTCCCCGGATATCCCGGGCGCGAGGTCATGGCGCCCTGGGTGGAGCTGATGGTGGGGACCCGCGACGCGCTCTGAACGGCGCTGCGGACCGCAGACTGCGGACTGCGGATCCCCATGAGCTGCGGGGCTGCGGGGCTGCGGAACTACGCAACGGGGCGTCCCGAGCGGCCGTTCCGCAGCCCCGCAGCCGCAGTGAATCCGCAGTCCGCAGCCCGCAGCGCCCAGCGGGTTCCCCTCAACGCCGCGCACGCGGCTATCGTACTTCGTTCGGTCCGCGCGGCTCACCCGCGCCGGCCACGTCGCGCGGCCAGGCGTTCCCCTGCTGCCGCGCGACCCTCACGCGCTTCGGAGCCCCAGCGTGCCCCTCAATCGTCGCGACTTCCTCCTCGGAACGTCGGCCGCCGCCGCGGCCGCCGCGCTCGGCGCTCGCAGCGCCATCGCGCTCCCGACCGGTCCCCTCCCCGCCCCCGGCGACCCGGCCATCCGGGCGCTCGCCATGCGCGCCCTCGACGCCGCCAAGTCGGGGGGCGCCGAGTACGCGGACGTGCGCATCGCGCAGAACCGCTCGCAGTTCGTGTCCACGCGCGAGCGCCGCGTGCAGGGCCTCGCCGACAACGAGACGTTCGGCGTCGGCGTGCGCGCCCTCGTCGGCGGCGCGTGGGGCTTCGCCGCCACGAGCGACCTGTCGCCGGACGGCGTGGCCACCGCGGCGCAACAGGCCGTCGCGCAGGCCAAGGCCAACCGCGCCGCGCAGGTGCGCCCGCACCAGCTCGCGCCGGTGCAGCCCACCGCCAATGGCGAGTGGAAGAGCCCCATCAAGGTCGACCCGTTCGACGTGCCGGTGGCCGACAAGGTCGCGCTGCTGCTCGCCGCCAACGAGGCCGCGATGAAGACGAAGGGCGTCCGCTTCGTCACCTCGGGCATGCAGTTCCTGCGCGAGGAGAAGACGTTCGCGTCCACCGACGGGACGTTCACCGTGCAGACGCTGTATCGCACGACGCCGAACATGAACATCACGGCCGTCGCGGCGGACAACTCCGACTTCCAGTCGCGCCAGACGACCGAGGTCGCGCCGATGGGGCGCGGCTACGAGCACGTGACCGAGTCGGACTTCGTCGGCAACGCGCCGAAGTGGGCGGCCGAGGCGGCGGAGAAGCTCTCGGCCAAGCCGGTGGAGGTCGGGCGCTACGACCTGATCCTCAACCCGAGCAACCTGTTCCTCACGATCCACGAGAGCGTCGCGCACCCGACGGAGCTCGACCGCGTGCTCGGCTTCGAGGCGAACTACGCCGGCACGAGCTTCGTGACGCCGCCCGAGAAGATGCTCGGGCAGCTCAAGTACGGCTCGCCGCTGATGAACATCCAGGCCGACCGCGACCAGCCCGGATCGCTGGCCGCCTGCGGCTGGGACGACGAGGGCGTGAAGCCCGAGACGTACATGATCATCAAGGACGGCGTGATCGTCGACTACCAGACGACGCGCGAGCAGGCGCCGTACCTCGACTGGTGGTACAAGAAGAACAACAAGCCGACGCGCTCGCACGGCAACTCGTACGCGCAGTCGTGGGCCGACGTGCAGTTCCAGCGCATGCCGAACGTGTCGCTCCTGCCGGGCGAGAAGGACCTCGTGTGGGAGGACCTCATCTCGGCGACCGACCGCGGCATCGCGATCGTCGGCAACGGCTCGTTCTCGATCGACCAGCAGCGCTACAACTCGCAGTTCGGCGGGCAGCTGTTCTACGAGATCAAGGGCGGCAAGATCGTCGGCATGCTCAAGGACGTCGCCTACCAGTTCCGCACGCCCGAGTTCTGGGCCTCGCTCGACATGATCGGCGGGAAGCGCAGCTACTGGCTGGGCGGCGCGAACAACGACGGCAAGGGACAGCCCAGCCAGAGCAACGCGGTGAGCCACGGGTGCGTCCCGTCGCGCTTCCGCAACGTCAACGTCATCAACACCGGACGGACCGCGTGAGCGCCTTCCACGACTCCGGCGCGCCGCGCTCGCTCTTCGCGAGCGCCAACGCGGCGCCCGCCCGCTACCTCTCGCGCAACGACTGCGAGGCGATCGCCAAGAAGGTGCTGTCGTACTCGACGGCCGACGAGGCGCGCGTCACCATCAACAGCGGCGTCTCGGGCAACACCCGCTTCGCCGTCAACCAGGTCTCGACGGCGGGCGACACGTACGACGCCGTCGTCTCCGTGCGCTCCGTGTTCGGCAAGCGCTCGGCGAGCGCGACGACCAACAAGCTGGACGACGCGTCGCTGCGCGCGGTGGTGCAGCGCGCGGAGGCGCTCGCGCGCCTCGCGCCCGAGGACCCGGAGGCGATGCCGGAGCTCGGGCCGCAGCAGTACCAGGGCAGCGACAACGGGTGGAGCGAGGCGACGGCGACGCTCGATCCGGCGGGCCGCGCGAACGCGGTGCGCGCGGTGAGCGAGGCCTCGCGCGGCGCCAACCTGACGTCGACGGGCTACCTCGAGACGAACGCCGGCGCGTTCGCGATCGCCAACAGCAAGGGGCTGTTCGCGTACCGCCGCCAGACCGGCTCGTCGATGACGACGACCGTGCGCACGCCCGACGGCACGGGCTCGGGCTGGGCCGGCGCGTCGCACCACGACTGGACGAAGATCGACCCCGCGGCGCTCGGCGCGCGCGCGATCGAGAAGGCGAAGCGCTCGGCGAACCCGGTGGCGATCGAGCCGGGACGCTACACGGTGGTGCTGGAGCCGACCGCGGTGGGCAACCTGGTGCAGCTGATCGCCGGCTCGCTCAGCGCGCGCAACGCCGACGAGGGGCGCTCGTTCTTCTCGAAGCCGGGCGGCGGCACGAAGATCGGGATGAAGGTGATCGACGAGCGCGTGACGCTCTCCTCCGACCCGTTCGACGCCGAGACGCCGGGCGCGCCGTTCGGCGGCGACGGGCTGCCGAGCCGCAAGAACGTGTGGATCGAGAACGGCGTGGTGAAGAACCTCGCCTACGACCGCTACTGGGCGCAGAAGCAGGGCGTCGAGCCGAACGGCGGCGGCGGCGGGCTGCGCATGAGCGGCGGCGACGCCTCGCTCGAGGACATGATCGCCTCCACGCAGCGCGGGCTGCTCGTGACGCGCCTCTGGTACATCCGCGGCGTCGATCCGCGCACGATCCTGTTCACGGGGCTCACGCGCGACGGCACCTTCCTGATCGAGAACGGGAAGATCACGCGCGCGGTGAAGAACCTGCGCTGGAACGAGTCGCCGATCTTCATGCTCAACAACCTGGAGGCGATGGGCCGCCCGGTGCGCGTGAGCGCGAGCGAGGACGGAAGCCCCGGCCAGGCGATCGTCGTGCCGCCGATCAAGGCGCGCGACTTCAACTTCACGTCCACCTCCGACGCCGTCTAAGTCGCGCCGGACGCTGCGGGCTGCGGACTGCGGGTCTTCGAATCCGCAGCCCGCAGTGCGTTTCAGCGCGTCGCGCGCTCCCGCAGCCAGTCCGCCGCCTCGTAGCGCGCCCGGTCCTCGTCCGTCCGCGCGGCCGCCGCCCACGCGTCCAGCGCCTCCACCACGCGCGCGGTGCCGACGTCCGCCACGTGGCGCATCAAGCCGCCGCGCGCGGCCGGGAAGCCGAAGCCGAGGCCCATCACGACGTCCACGTCCTCGGGCGTGCGCGCGATGCCCTCGGCGATGCACCGGGCGCCCTCGTTCGCGGTCACGTACACGACGCGCGCGACGATCTCCTCGGGCGGGACGGTGCGCGGGGCGATGCCGCGCGCCGCGCGCAGCGCGTCGAGCAGCGCGTCGACCTCGGGATCGGGCTGGCGCGCGGCGTCGCCGGTCTCGCCCGACTCGTAGCGGTAGTAGCCGCGGCCGACCTTCTGGCCGTGGCGGCCGAGCGCGTACAGGCGCTCGACGATGGGCGAGCGGCGCGCGCGCGGGCCGTACGCGCGCTGCAGCCCCGGCTGCGCGAGATGGCTGATGTCGACGCCCGCCATGTCGCTCATCGTCAGTGGGCCCATCGGCATGCCGAAGGCGACGAGCGCCGCGTCGATCTCCGCCGGCCGCGCCCCCTCGTCGAGCAGCGCGGTCGCCTCGGCGAAGTACGCCATGCTCAGGCGGTTCGACACGAAGCCGTAGCAGTCGCCGACGAGCACCGGCACCTTGCCGATCGCGGCCACGTGCGCGAGCACCGCGGCGGCGGTGGCGTCGTCCGTCGCAGCGGCGCGCACGACCTCCACGAGCCGCATCACGCGCGCGGGGCTGAAGAAGTGGAGCCCGATCACGCGCTCCGGGCACGGCACCACCGCCGCGAGCTCCGCGATCGGCAGCGTGGACGTGTTGGAGGCGAGGATCGCGTCGCGCGACAGCTCCGCGCCGAGCCGCGCGAACAGCTCGCGCTTCACGTCCAGCCGCTCGACCACGGCCTCGATCAGCAGGTCGGCGTCGGCCAGCGGCGCGTCGTCGAGCGTCGGCGTCAGGCGCGCGAGCAGCGCCTCGCCGTCGGCGGGCGTGGCCTCGCCGCGCGCCACGCGCCGCGCGACGTGGCCGTGGATCACGGCGACGGCCGTGTCGAGCCGTCCCTGATCGACCTCGCGCAGCACGACGTCGTGCCCCGCCAGCAGGTGCACGAACGCGATGTCGCGCCCCATCGTCCCGCCGCCCACGACGGCGACGCGGCGCACCGGGCGCACGTCGGCGCGTGCGGCGGCCAGCTCGGGGATGTCGGACGCCGCGCGGCAGGCGGCGGCGAGATACGCGGGACCCGACGCGCTCACGCCGCGGACGGCGCGGCGTGCCAGAGCACCGCGAGGAAGTGGCAGGTGCTCCCCCCGGCGACGAAGATGTGCCACACGGCGTGGCCGTAGCGCAGGCGGTGGTCGGTGGCGTGGAAGGCGACGCCGCCCGTGTAGCACAGCCCACCGGCCGCGAGCCACGCGAGCCCCGACGGCGACACCGAGCGGACGAGCGGCACCGTGGCGACGACGATCAGCCACCCCATCGCGAGGTAGACCGCCGTCGAGAGGCGCGGGAAGCGGAAGCCGATCGTCCACTTGGCGACGACGCCGAGCGCCGCCAGCAGCCAGATGACGACGAGCAGCGTCCATCCCCAGGTGCCACGCAGCGCGCCGAGCAGGAAGGGCGTGTACGTCCCCGCGATCAGCAGGTAGATCGCCGAGTGGTCGAGCGTGCGGAGCAGGTGCTTGGCGCGCGGGTGCGGCACCGCGTGGTACAGCGTCGACGTGAGGTACATCAGGAAGAGCGTCACGCCGAAGACCACGACGCCGACGTCGAGCACCGGGTCGGCGCGCGGGATCGTGCGGCCGAGCAGCACGGGCACCGCGACGAGGCTCGCCAGCAGCCCCGCCCCGTGCGTGATCGCGTTCGCCACCTCCTCGGCCCGCGTCTGCGGGCGCCCCACCGTCGATCGCCGTGCCTCGCTCATCGTGCCGCCGTCACGTGTCCGTCGTACGCTCAGGTGAGATAGCCGCCGTCCGCCATGTAGACGCCGCCCGTGCAGTAGCCCGCCGCGTCGGACGCGAGGAAGAGCGCGAGCCCCGCGACCTCCTCGGGGACGCCGACGCGCTTGATCGCCTGCTGCGCGAGCGTGTGGCGCAGGATCGTCTCGTCCTGCCAGAGCGCCTGCGAGAACTTCGTCCGGATGAGCCCCGGACAGATGACGTTCGCGCGTACGCCGGCCGGCCCCCACTCCTGCGCCATCACCTTCGTGAGCGAGATCAGTGCCGCCTTGCTCACGCTGTAGAGCCCGAGTCCCGGCTCGGGCGAGACGCCGCCGATGCTGGAGATGTTGATCACGCTCCCCGCGCCGCGCGCCTGCATGCTCGCGTAGGCGCGCCGGCAGACCTCGAGCGGCCCCTTCACGTTGACGCTCATGATCTTGTCGAACGCCGCCTCGTCCTGCTCCAGCACCGGCCCGAACACCGGGTTCACGGCGGCGTTGTTCACGATCACGTCCACCCCGCCCCACTCGGCGACCGTGCGGTCGACGAGCGCGCGCGCCTCGTCGAGCCGGCCGACGTTCGCGGCGACGGCCATCGCCTCGCCGCCGGCCCCGGCGATTGCGTGCGCGACCTCGTCCACCGCCTCCTGCCGCCGGCTGCTCACGACGACGCGCGCCCCGGCCTCCGCCAGCGCGCGCGCGATCGACTCGCCGATTCCCTTGCTGGCGCCGGTGACGATGGCGACACGGCCGTCCAACCTGAAGCGATCCCCTACCGATCTCGATACGGACATCACGACTCCGTGTGGGTGACGCTGCGGCCTGCGGACTGCGGATCCGCGTGCGCTGCGGGCTGCGGGGCTGCGGGGCTGCGGACCGGCCGCTCGGGACGCACCGCGGTGCTCGACCGGAACGGCCGTTCCGCAGCCCCGCAGCCCCGCAGCCCGCAGCGTCCGGCGGCGTGCCGGTCAGCCGTGCGAGGACTCCGGCGTCGCGTGCCGTACGCCCGCCAGCGCATACCGGATCGTTCCCTCGACGTAGCGCGTGCGGTCGATGCCGCGGTCCAGGCGGTCGCTGATGATCGTCGAGACGATGCCGTGCAGCGTCGCCCAGAGCGCGGTGGCGCGGATGCGCGCGTCGTCGTCGGTCGGCACGCTCTCCGGCGCGTACGCCTGGACCAGCTGCGCCATCAGCTCGAGGTTGCGGCGCGCGCGGCGGAAGAGGTCCTTCGGATACCGCGCCATGCGGTCCGAGTGGAACATGAACATGATCTCGTAGAACTCCGGGTTGGCGAGCCCGAAGTCGACGTAGGCGCGGCACACCGACTCCAGGCGCGCCGCCGGCGTGCCGTTGCGCTCGACCAGCTCCACCTGCGTGCGGTACCAGTGCTCGAACCCCTCGTCCATGAGGGTGTGCACCAGCTCGTCCTTGCCCGCGAAGTACAGGTAGATGCTGCTGACGCTGCAGCCGACCGCGTTGGCGACGTCGCGCATGCTCAGGTCGCGGTATCCCTCGCGGACGAGCTGCTGGCGCGCGGCGTCGAGCACCGCGGTGCGAAGGTCGGTCTCGCGCGGGCGCTGGGCCTCGCGTCGGGCGGCGGTCATGCAGGGCGTCGGGGCGGCTGGGAGTGCCGAACACCGTTCAGGAACCGGTAGCGTACCGGCCGGCCGCGGCGCCTGTCAAGCAGACCGCCGCGCCTGCCCTACCGTGGCGCGCGGGCCGACGGACGCGACCCTCGGGCGTACCCGACACGGCGCACCCCGCGGGCGCGCGCTGCCGCCGCGCGCCGCCGCGAGCGATCGCGTCGACTGGATCCGGCTGGATCCGGCTGATCCGGCTGGATCCGGCGGGGTGCGGGGCTTCTCCGGCCAGGTGAGCGGCACCGGGGTCTATCGCGACGCGCAGTGCACGCTCAACGTGCGCGTCAGCTACCGTGCGCGCGCCGGCGGCAACGAGTCCGCCACGGACCGCCGCCGCGAGGGCGCCCGACCCGTCCACCCCAGGCTCGCGCAGGAGCCAGCGCCACGATGACCCCCACCGCTCGACGGACGACGCCGACCGGCGCGCTGCAGCGCCGCGTGCACGGGCTGCTCGACGGCCGCGCCGAGGCCGGCGATCGGCTGGACGTCGCGTGCTACCACGCGCTGTTCGGCGCGATCGTCCTCGCGCTGGGCGTGATGGTCCTCGACACGATCCCCGCCGTCGCCGCGCGCTGGGGCGTGGCGCTGGGCGTCCTCGATCTAGCGCTGGGCGTCGTGTTCCTGATCGAGTACGTGGCGCGCGTGTGGGTCGCGCCCGTGGATCCGCGCTACGCCGACGGATGGCGCGGGCGGCTGCGCTTCATGCGGTCGCCGCTCGCGCTGTTTGATCTCGCCGCCGTGGTCGCGCTGCTGCTGCCGCACCTCGCCTTCGACCTGCGGCAGGCGCGGCTCGTCCGGCTGTTCGCGCTGCTGCGCGTCGGCAAGCTGGGGCGCGCGAACCGGTCGATCGCGATGGCGCACCGCATCTTCACGTCGCGGCGCGACGACCTGCTGATGGCCGCCGGCGCGGTCGGATCGCTGCTGCTCGTCGGCTCCACGCTCGTGTACTTCGCCGAGCACGAGGCACAGCCGGACAAGTTCGGCAGCATCCCCGAGGCGCTCTGGTGGGGCATCGCCACGGTGACGACGGTCGGCTACGGCGACGTCTACCCGATCACGATGGCCGGGCGCGTGCTGGGCGGCTGCCTCGCGGTGGCCGGCATCGGCAGCTTCGCGCTGCCGACGGCGATCCTCGGTGCCGCGTTCCTGGAGGAGCTGCAGCGCGCGCGGTCCGCCGATCCGCACGCGCCCTGCCCCACCTGCGGCCACCGCGCGGCCGCGCCGCCCGACGACGCAGGCGGCGGCGCGACGTCCTGACTCAGAAGCGCACGCCGAGCGTGAGCGGGGTGACGATCCCCTGCACGCGCCCCCGGCCGTCGCGCAGCATCCCGGCCGGCAGCACCGTCGCCCGCCCCTCGCCGAACAGCGAGAACCGGCCGACGGGCACGTCGAGCCCGAAGCCCGCGGTGTAGGCGACGCTGTTCACGCGGATCGGCCGCTGGGTGACGATCTTCGAGCCGGTGTTCTCCCGCTCGCCGGGCACCCAGTCGGTCTCGTTGCGCAGCGAGATCTGCTGCACGCCGAGCCCGGCGAGCGCGTACGGGCGCACCCGCGACGTCGGCGCGAACTGCCAGAGGCCGAGCAGGTTCGCGCCGTAGATCGTGCGGATGCGCGCGATCGACGGCACCGGCTGCCCGTCGACGATGCCGTCGTAGCGCACGCCGCGCGACCAGTGGTTCCACTCGACGCGCAGGCTCGCCGGCGAGTCGCCCAGCCGGCGCTCGTAGCCGGCGGTGAACGCGAAGCCGGGCGTGGACGGGCCGCGCTCCGTGCTCAGTGGATCCACGCCCGCGCCCACGACGAAGCGGCCGGCGGGCGGGCGCGGGCCGCTCGCATCCTGCGCGGCGGCGGTGGAGGTGGAAGCGACGAGCGACGCGAGGACGACGGGAACGACGTGGCGGGCGAGCGGCATGGAGACTCCTCGGAAGACGGCCGGAGCGCGGGCGATCATCCCTTCACACCCGCCCGCGCCGTCGGTTGGTCACCGGGCGCGGACGTCGCGTTGCCGCGCCGCGCTCAGGCCGCGGCCGCGTAGTCGCGCACGTCCGCGGCGACCAGCGCGCGCTGCACGCAGAGCGTGTGCGGACGCGCGCGCTTCTCGGGGAACCAGCCGCGCTCCGCCGACTCGTAGCCGAGCGCGGCGAAGAACTCGGGCTGCAGGGTGTGCGCGAACATCGCCGCGTGGCCGCGCACCCGCGCCAGCGTCTCGACCGCGCGCACGACCAGGCGCCCGAGCCCGCGCCCGTGCGCCGCGCGCGACACGGCGACGCTCGTCAGCTCGGCGAGCGACGGCGAGTACTCGCGCAGCGCGGCGCACGCGAGCACGCGGCCGCGGCCGTCGGTCGCCACCACGAAGTCGTCGATCGCGCGCGCGATCTCGCCCGCGCTGCGCGGCAGCAGCAGCGACTCGGCGGCCCACTCCGCGACCAGCGCGGCGATGCCGTCGGCGTCCGCGAGCCGCGCGCGCCGCACGATCGTCTCGTCGCGGGCGTCGCGGGGGACGTCGCGCACCAGCTCCACGGGCGTCATCCCTGCGACTCCCCGCCGATGACCTGCTCCAGCAGCGCCAGCCCGCGCGCGAGGTCGTCGCGCGAGATGACGAGCGGCGGCAGCAGGCGCAGCGTGTGGTCGCCGGCGGTGAGGATCAGCAGCCCCGCGTCGCGCGCGCGCGCCACGATCTGCCCCGCCGGCTCGTGCGTGTCGATGCCCCACATGAGGCCCGCGCCGCGCACCGCGCGCACCTTCCCCGTGCGCTCGGCCATCGCGCGCAGCGCCTCGCCGAACCACGCGCCCTGCTCGCGCACGTGCGCCAGCAGGGCCGGGTCGCCCAGGCGCTCGCAGACGTGCAGCGCGACGTTGGCGACGAGCGGCCCGCCGCCGAACGTCGTGCCGTGATCGCCCGGCTGGATGGCGGCCGCGATGTCGGCGCCCACGAGCACGGCGCCCATCGGCAGCCCGCCGGCCAGCGGCTTGGCGAGCGTCACCATGTCGGGCACGACGCCGGTCGTCTCGTACGCCCAGAGCGTCCCGAGGCGTCCGAGCCCGCACTGGATCTCGTCGAAGATCAGCGCGATCTGCCGCTCGGCGGTCATCGCGCGCAGCTCGCGCAGCAGGCCGTGGTCGATGACGCGCACGCCGCCCTCGCCCTGCACCGGCTCGACGATCACCGCGCACACGCGCTCCGCGTCCAGCGTCGCGTCCAGCTCCCTCGCGTCGCGCTCGGCGATCGTGATGCCGCCGGCGAGCGGACGGAAGGGCGCGCGGTACTGCGCGCGGTCGGTGGCCGCGAGCACGCCCATGGTGCGGCCGTGGAACGCGCCGCGCAGCGACACGATCTCGTGCTTCGCGCACGGGCCGAACGGCCCCGGCGCCTCGTCGGCGCCCGGCGGCACGAGCGTGCGCGCCCAGCGGCGCGCGAACTTGAACGCGCCCTCGTTGGCTTCCGCGCCCGAGTTGCAGAAGAACGCGCGCGCGGCGAACGAGTGGTCGACCATCCACTGCGCCAGGCGCTCGCCCGGCTCGGTGCGGAAGAGGTTCGACACGTGGACGAGCCCCGTGTCGAGCGACTCCTGCACGGCGCGCGCGATGCCCGCGTCGCCGTAGCCGAGCGCGTTGACGGCGATGCCGCTCGCGAGATCGAGATAGGCGCGGCCCGCCTCGTCCCACAGCGTCACGCCTTCCCCGCGCACGATGCGCATGGGCGCGCGCTTGTAGGTGCCGAGCAGCGCGGCCTCGGTGGAGGCGGTCTGCGGCGCGGCGGCGTCGGCCTGGTCGGCGACGACGATCGGAGAGACGGCGGTGGCCATGGGCGGGCCCTGCGTGGTGAAGAGAGAGCGGTCAGGCCGTCGCCGGGGCCGCGGCCCCGGCGACGATGGCGGTGCCGCGGGCTGGGTCGGCCAGCGCGGCGAGATCGCCGATGCGCACGCGGCCGACGCCGCGGGCGAGCGCCGTCTGCGCGGCGTCGAGCTTGGCGGCCATGCCGCCGCCCGCGGTGCCGGCGCGCACGAGCGCGGCCGCCCCGTCGGGGTCGAGCGAGGCGACGGGGGCGCCGTCCACGAGGACGCCCGCGACGTCGGCCATGAAGAACAGCTCCGCGGCGCCGATGGCGGCGGCCACGGCGGCCGCGGCGTCGTCGCCGTTGACGTTGAGCGCCACGCCGCGCGCGGCGGTGCTCGCCGAGACGGGGCTGACGACCGGGCAGTAGCCGGCGCCCAGCAGGAGCGCGAGCAGCGCGACGTTCACGCGCGCGGGCTCGCCGACGCGGCCCATGCGCACGTCCGTGGTGGGCGTCGCCTCGAGCAGGACGCCGTCCTCGCCGGAGAGGCCGAGCGCGGCGACGCCCGCGGCCATGAGCGCGGCGACGAGCTGCTTGTTGGCGAGCCCGGAGAGCGCCATGCGGATGACGTCGACGTCGGCGTCGGTCGTGACGCGGCGCCCGCCGATGAACTCGGGGGTGATGCCGCGCGCGCGCTGGATCTCGCTCACCGCGTCGCCGCCGCCGTGCACGACGACGAGCCGCCCGCCGGTGGCGGCCGACACGGCGGCGAGCGCTGCGGGCAGCGCCGGCTCGCCCTGGGTGCGCCCGCCGAGCTTCACGACGACGCTGCCGCGGAAGACCTCGTGCAGGGCGGCGCGCGCGTCGGCGACCGTGCCGCGCGGGGGAACGACCGCGTTCACCGGATCGGTCAACGCGGGAGCCCCGCGGTCTCGTCGAGACCGAGCATCAGGTTGGCGTTCTGCACCGCCTGGCCGGCGGCGCCCTTCATCAGGTTGTCCATCGCGGCGATGACCTGCAGCGTCGGCCGGCGCACGCCCTTCACGGGGAGCGCGGTGAGCCGCACGACGTTGCGGTGCTGCACGTCGGAGAGCGCGGGCAGCGCGTCGACGACCTCGACGAACGGCTCGCCGGCGTACGCCTCGCGCCAGAGCGCCAGCGCGTCGGCGGGCGCCACGGTCACCGGCACGGTGCAGGTCGCGAGGATGCCGCGCGCCACGGGCAGCAGGTGCGGCGTGAACACCAGATCGACGTCCGCGCCGAGCGCGCCGAGCGTGGCGCGCATCTCGGGAAGGTGGCGGTGGACGTTGCCGGCGCCGTAGGCGCGGAAGCTCTCGGTGACCTCGCCGAACAGCAGGTCCTCGCGCGGCGAGTTCCCCGCCCCGCTGACGCCGCTGGCGGCGTCGGCGACGACGGTGGCGCCCTCGGCGAGCATGCCGGCGCGCGCCAGCGGCGCGAGCGCGACGAGGATCGCGGTCGGGTAGCAGCCGGGGTTGGCGACGACGTCGGCCGCGGCCACCTCCGAACGGAAGAGCTCCGTGAGGCCGTACGGGACGCTGCCATCTCCAGCGCTCAGCGCCGGGCGCTCAGCGCTCAGCGCTGCCGACGCGGAGGCGAGCGCCGGGCGCCGGGCGCCGAGCGTGGCGAGGAGCTCCGCCGTCAGGTGGCCGGGGCGGAGGTCCGAGGAGAGGTCGACGACCTTGGCGCCGGCCGCATGCGCCCGCCGGCTCCACTCGGCGGACGCGCCGTGCGGGAGGGCGGAGAAGACCAGGGCGGCGTCGCCGAGGGGGGCGTCGTCGGTGGCGACGAAGGTGACGTCGGTCGGGCGGCCGGCCACGCCGAACGGGGCGCGCACGCGCACCGTCTCGCCGCGGCGGCGATCGGCCGTGGCGAAGGCGAGGTGGAGAGAGGGGTGGGCGGCGACGAGGGCGCACAGCTCGCGGCCCGCGTAACCACTCGCTCCCAGAATGCCGACCGGGATGTTATTCATAGAATCTGCATAATATTCCAGCGTCCCCCCAAGTCAACCGATGCGGGGACCCGGGCGCACCATCCGTTCCTGCACGTCCCCGCTGGAGATCCTCCGTGTCCCGTCCGCCCACGTCCGTGAGCCAGCCGACCAAGCGCGACCGTCAGAAGGCGATCCTCGAGATCGTGGAGGCCACCCCGGTCGGGAGCCAGGAGGAGCTGCGGAAGCTCCTGGTGGGACGGGGGTGGGACGTGGGGCAATCGACGCTGTCGCGCGACCTGCACGAGCTGCGGCTGGCGCGGGTGCCCACCGACGACGGGATGCGCTACGTCGCGACCGACCACTCCGGGGACAGCGAGCAGGCGCGGGCGGTGCTCGAGTCGCTGCTGCCGCAGCTGTTCGACCGGGTGGACGGGGTGGGGGAGCTGGTGGTGCTCCACACGCTGCCCGGCGGGGCGCAGCCGGTGGCGGCCGCGTTCGACGCGGCGGCGTGGCCGGACGTGCTGGGCACGGTCGGCGGCGACGACACGATCCTCATCGTGTGCCGGTCGGCGAGCGCGCGCGAGCGGGTGATCCGCCGGCTGGAGAAGATGGCGGAGGGGTGACGGGCGAGGCGGCGCCGGACGCGTGCGGGGCTTCCGCGTGGTCCGACGCCGCGACTCGGCTTCGCTCGTCTTCCGGGGCAGCTGCTGTCGAATCGACAGGTCGGCCGGTGTGGCTCCGTGTGGCGGGACGCGGCCGACGGACGTCCCGTGCGGCGTTCCGAAGCGGCGTGCGCTAGTCGCGCGAGGGAGGGCGCCGGCGGCTCGGGCGGTCGGCGATCGGGGCGCGAGGGATCTGCACGGATCGCGTGAGCGCCCGCAGCATGCGCCCGAGCTCCACACACTGGCCCAGCAGTGGCGTGATGCCGGCTTCGGTCGCGAGTCCCAGCCGGACGCTGAGGAACAGCAGCGTCTCGACTTCGGCGACGGTGCCGAGCGCCTGCGAGAGGTAGTGGGTGTACTCGCGGGGGGTGTAGCGGACGTTCCCTTCCGCGATCGCGGCAGGGATGGCCGCCGAGGCGCGGCGCATAGGTACCGCCATCCCGTCACGGGCGGAGGAGGGGAATCCCTCGGTCAGGACGAAGATGCCGCCCGCCAGCTCGAGGGCCTTCTGCCAGACGCGGAGCCCGCGGTAGCCGGGCGGCAGCGGGGTGACCGACGTGGCGCTCGCCGCTCCTGCGGGCTCCTCGGTGTGGAGGGCGTCCTCGGGCGGGGTGTCGGGGAGCGGGAAGTCGAGCGCCGGATCCTCCTGGTCGGGGCCGTCGGCCTCGGGGAGCCCGCCGTGCGGCGGGCCGGCATCGCCGTCCGGGGCCGGACGACGCGCGGCGTTCGGCGGGGAGGGGCGGCGCGTCGGCTTGCGGGGGGTCGCGGCGCGCGACGTGGGGCGGCTGGGCATCGGCGTCTCCGGCGGAGGGTTCGCGCCCAGGATGCGTCGTACCCGAGTGGCGGCCCGTACCGCGGCGACGCACGCCGTGCCGTGGAGACGCGTGGCGAGCGCCGGCGTCCGTGCATCCGGCCCTTCCGGGTAGCGGGGGAGGCGGACTCCGGATCTCCCTTCGGCTGCGGAGCTGCGGGGCTGCGGAGCCGCTCGACGGATCATCCCCCGTAGTCCGTTCCGCAGCTCCGCAGTCCCGCAGCCCGCCGTTCGCCGTGTCCGGCGTCCGGACATTGACTCCGGCGCTCAAGTGGTTGATTATGCAAGACTACTGCATACTTAACCGGAGCCTGTGCATGACCTCGCGTCCCGCCGTCCGCACCATCGCCCTCGCGTACTCCGGGGGCCTCGACACGTCGATCATCGTGCCCTGGCTCAAGGAGCACTATCCCGGCGCGCGCGTCGTCTGCGTGGCCGCCGAGATCGGACAGGGGGACGAGCTCGAGGGGATCAAGCAGAAGGCGATCGCCTCCGGCGCCGACGAGTGCTACGTCGAGGACCTCCGCGAGGAGTACGTCCGCGACTTCATCTTCCCGACGCTCCGCGCGGGCGCGATCTACAACCGGAAGTACCTGCTCGGCACCTCGATGGCGCGGCCGCTGATCGCCAAGCGCCAGGTCGAGATCGCCCGCCAGGTCGGCGCCGACGCGCTCGCCCACGGCTGCACGGGGAAGGGGAACGACCAGGTCCGCTTCGAGCTGACCTACATGGCGTTCGCCCCCGAGCTCCCGGTCATCGCGCCCTGGCGCGAGTGGGACATCCGCAGCCGCGAGGACGCGCTCCGCTACGCGGCGGAGAAGAACGTCCCGGTGGCCGCGACGATCACGAAGATCTACTCCCGCGACCGCAACATCTGGCACCTGTCGCACGAGGGCGGGCAGCTGGAGGACCCGGCGATCGCGCCGGCCGAGGACATGTTCCAGCTGACGACCGACCCGGTCGCGGCGCCGGACACGCCCGAGGAGGTCGTGATCGAGTTCGTGAAGGGGACGCCCGTCGCGGTGAATGGCCAGCGCCTCGGCCCCATCCAGCTCCTCGAGACGCTGAACGCGCTCGGCGCCCGGCACGGCGTCGGCCGCATCGACCTCGTCGAGGACCGGATGATCGGGATGAAGTCGCGCGGCGTGTACGAGACGCCGGGCGGCACCATCCTCTACGCCGCGCACTCGGAGCTGGAGCAGCTGATCCTCGACCGCCGCACCCTGGCCGCCAAGGACCTCATCGCGCCGCGCTACGCGGACCTCGTCTACGAGGGCCGCTGGTGGACGACCGAGCGCGAGGCGTACGACGCCTTCGTGAACGCCACGCAGGAGCGCGTCACGGGCACGGTGACGATGCGCCTCTACAAGGGCTCGGCGATCCCGGTGGGCCGCCAGAGCGAGTTCGCGCTGTACGACGAGCGCTTCGTCACCTTCGGCGAGGACGACGTCTACCAGCAGAGCGACGCGGCGGGCTACATCCGCCTGTACGGGCTGTCGACGCGCGTCCGCGCGATCAAGGACAAGGAGATGCGCGAGCGGCAGCCGGTGACGACGCCGGACCCCGAGGTCGGCGAGCATCCGGCCGAATCGGGCGACGCCAAGTTCCCGCCGAGCGAGCAGGAGCTGGCGGAGGCGTCGGCTTGAGCGCAGCACCGCACGGGGCGCCGCCGGAAGGCGGCGCCCACAAGCTGTGGGGCGGCCGCTTCGCCGGCGGCCCCTCGCCGCTGCTGGAGGCGATCAACCGCTCGATCGGCGTCGACTTCCGCCTCTGGCCGCACGACGTGCGCCTGTCGAAGGCGTGGGCGGTCGCGCTCGGCCACGCGGGCGTGCTGACGCTCGACGAGAGCCGCGAGCTGGAGCGCGGCCTCGACGTCGTCGCGCAGCAGCTCGCCGACGGCGCGCAGCCGATCGCGAGCGACGAGGACGTGCACACGATGATCGACCGCCTGCTGCACGACGCGGTCGGCTCGGTCGCGAGCAAGCTGCACACGGGGCGCAGCCGCAACGACCAGGTGGCGACGGCCACGCGCCTCTGGACGATCGAGGCGTGCGGGCGCGTCGACGCGGCCGCTCGCGCGCTGCAGCACGTGCTGGTGACGCAGGCGGAGGCGCTGCAGACGGCGCTGATGCCGGCCTACACGCACCTGCAGCGCGCGCAGCCCGTGAGCGTCGCGCACTGGCTGCTGTCGCACTTCTGGCCGCTGGAGCGCGACCGCCGCCGCCTGGCCGCCGCCGCGCGCGGCGCCAGCGAGCTGCCGCTCGGCTCGGGCGCGGTCGCGGGGAGCGCCTTCCCGGTGTCGCGCGTGCTGCTCAAGGAGTCGCTCGGCTTCCAGTCGGTCGCGCGCAACAGCATCGACGCGGTGGGCGACCGCGACTTCGTGGCCGAGGCGATCTTCGCGCTCGCCATGATGGGCGCGCACCTGTCCAGGCTCGCCGAGGACCTGATCCTCTTCGGGTCGAGCGAGTTCGGGTTCGTGCGCTTCGGCGACGGCTTCTCGACCGGCAGCAGCATGATGCCGCAGAAGCGCAATCCGGACGCGCTGGAGCTCGCGCGCGGCTCGGCGGCGCGGCTGCTCGGCGACCTCGTGTCGATGCTCGGCACGCTCAAGGGGCTGCCGACGGGCTACAACAAGGACCTGCAGGACGACAAGCGCGCGCTGTTCGACGCGGTCGACACGATGATGCTGGTCGTGCCGGCGGTCGCCGGCACGGTGGGCGAGCTGACCTTCGAGACGGCGCGCATGGAGGCGGCGCTCTCGAGCAGCATGATGGCGACGGATCTCGCCGACTACCTCGTGCGGAAGGGCGCGACGTTCCGCGAGTCGCACGGCGCGGTGGGCGCGCTGGTGCGCGAGGCCGAGGAGCGCCGCGTCGAGATGACGGAGCTGCCGGTCGAGCGCTTCAGGCAGGCGCACGCGCTGTTCGGCGACGACGTGCTGGACGCGCTCTCCGCGCGCAGCTCGGTGGCCCACCGCGAGGCGATCGGCGGCACGGGGCCGAACGCGGTGCGCGAGCAGATCGAAGCGGCACGCGTGGTCCTCCAGCCGGTGCACGAGACCCCCGCCCACGGGAACGAGCTGGTGGCGAACGTCGCGCTCTGATCCCGGCGTCTGAAGCGCGAAGGGCCGGTCTCCCTATGGGGGCCGGCCCTTCGTCATGCGGGGCTCCGTGTGTGGCGCGCGGTGTCGGGGGCGTGCGCCGGCTCGGAAATCGGCAGCGCGGAGCCGCTGTGCGTCTCCTCCGCCACCGATTTCAGGTCGCGCGGCGCACGCCAGCGACACCGCGCGCCCCGAGCCTGACCACGCGGGGCAGGGACCTCCGGTCTCTCGGCCCATTCACGCTCGGCGCCCGGCGCCCGGCGCTCGCTCACCCGTCCGCGTGGCAGGCCGCGCGCACCCGCCGGTCGCATCGCGACGCCCGCTGTGCGCTGATCGCTGCGCACTGATCGCTGCGCACTGATCGCTGCGCACTGATCGCTGCGCACTGATCGCTGCGCGCTATCCCCGCGTCCCCCGCAGCGCCGAGCGCACCATCACGTACTCGCCCACGTTGTCGAGCGTCAGCAGGCCGAGGAGCGTGCGGCCGCGCACGACCGGCATCGCCTGGCAGTCGCACCCCTTCAGGCGCGCGAGCGCGTCCTCCAGCGGCTCGTCGGGGGCGGCGACGGCGAAGTCGGTGCGCATCGCGCTGCGCACGGGCGCTTCCGTCCCACGGTCGCGCAGCGCCTGCAGGAGATCGCGCCGCGTGAGCACGCCGACCAGCGTGCCGCCCTCGAGCACCGGGAAGTCCTGCTGGAAGCCGGCGAGCATCAGCTCCACCGCGCGCGCGAGCGGCTCGTCGGGGCCGATGGTGCGCACGTCGGTGATCATCACGCGCGACAGCGGCAGCTCCGACAGCCCGCTCTCGCCCGTCACCGCGTCCGCCTCGGCGGCGGCGGCCATCCAGACGAAGAGCGCGACCAGCACGAGCATCGGATTCTGGAACCGGAAGAATCCGAGCAGCCCGAACAGCACCGCGAAGGCGCGGCCGATCGCCGCCGCGCGCACGGTCGCGCGCGCGTAGTCGCCGGTGCGCCAGGCGAGGATCGCGCGCAGCACGCGTCCGCCGTCCATCGGGAAGGCGGGGAGCATGTTGAACCCCGCGAGCCAGACGTTGACCCCGAGCAGCTGCTCGGCGAGCGACCGCGTGAGGAAGCCCTCGTCCGTGACGCCCGCCATCGGGTCGGGATGGGCAGCGAACACGCGCAGCCCGATCCAGAGCAGCGCCGCCAGCACGACGTTCACCGCCGGCCCCGCGAGCGCGACGACCAGCTCCTGCCGCGGCTCGCGCGGCATGCGCTCCAGACGCGCCACGCCGCCGATGGGGAGCAGCGTGATGTCCTCCGTCGCGATGCCGTAGCGGCGCGCCGCCAGCGCGTGCCCGTACTCGTGCATCAGCACGATGACGAACAGGAGGAGCACGGACGCGACCGCGAGCGCGGTGGCGGGGGTGGAGCGCGTGCGCTGGTAGGCCCAGAGGCCGTAGAAGCCGATCAGCAGCACGAACGTCGCGTGGACGTGGACGTCGATGCCGGCGATGCGCGCGATGCGCCAGGACCACTTCACGGTGGGGCGGGGTGCGGGAACGAGAGGCGGCGCCTGTCCGAAACGTCGCACGATCCGCCGTGGGCGGCCAGCGGCGACGCGTCAGGGTGCGGCGGCGAGCGTCGCGGTGCGGGGATAGTCCAGTCGCGTGCCGTCGGCGCGCTCGATCGTGAGACGCGGCGTGGCACCGTGCATGGTGAAGGCGAACCGCGTCGCGCCGACGGCGAAGCGGTCGTCGCCGAGCGGCACGAGCACGTCGGCCATCACGCCGGCGCGCGCGCGGTACCGGAGCCCGCCGTCGACGAGCTCCACGCGCCGGCCGCCGTCGTACACGCCCGTCCAGCGCGCCAGCGACGCGGCCGTCGGCGCCACGTCGCGCAGGCGGGCCTCCGCCGTCTCCAGCGTGCGGGCGAGCAGCGTGCGGCGCGCGGCGTCCGACTCGCGCGCGGCGATCGTGCGCAGCGCCGCCGCGTGCGCCGTCTCGAGCGCGCGCTCGGCGGGCACGCGCACGTCGGGCTGCACGCCCACGCGCTCCCACTCGAGCCCCGACGTCGGGTCGCTGACGCGCGTGATGGAGACGTTGCCGACGAAGCCGTGGCCCACGGGCAGGCTGCGCACCATGTGCCCCGCGCCCGCCGTGCGGTCGCCGACGATCGTCGCGCGCTTCCGGTTCTTCAACACGAAGCTGAACTCCTCGGCGGCCGATCCGGTGCCCTGGCTGGTGAGCACGTACAGTGGCACGTCGGGGCGCCGCGGCCCCGGCACCTGCGCGACGCTGCGCCACACCTGGTCGCGCCCCGTCCCGCGCTCGACGACGCGGACGGTCGGCACCTGCGTCGCGAAGAAGTGGCTGAAGAGGAGGTGGCTCATCTCGCCGCCGCCGGGGTTGCGCCGCACGTCGATGATCAGCGCATCGGTGCGCGACAGGAAGCGCAGCGCATCGGCCACCGCCTCGGCCATGCCGGGGCCGCCGTACAGGAACGTGGTGACCTCGAGATAGCCGACGTTGCCCGGGAGGATCTCCGCCTTCCCCAGCCCGAAGTTCTGGCGGCGCGCCTGCGCCTGCGTCGGATCGCCGACGCCGCGCGCGCCGCCCGGCGAGGCGCCGGCGTGCTGCAGGCTCAGATGCAGATCGCCGTTGACCGCGCGCAGGTCGGTGGTCACCAGCTCGGCGAAGCGCGCCGGCGACGCGGCCGTGTCGTACGCACCGGTGCGCAGGCGGCCCCGCAGGTGGTCGCCGATGCGGCGGGCCGTGTCGGCGTCGACGTAGTGCCGCGCGAGCGCGGCGCCGAGCGACTCCACGACCTGCGCGCGCACGGCGGCCGAGAGCGGTGCGGCGGCGGGCGCCTGCGCGCAGGCGGAGCCGGGAAGCACGAGCGAAAGCGCCGCCAGGACGGAGGCGAGTGGGCGCGCGGTGGGACGGGCGGTGGAGCGGACGGCGGGCATGCGAGGACCTCTCGACGGGACGGAGCGGGAGCGGTGCGACGTGGCCCCCATCCATACGTCGCCGCCGTCCGCGCCGGATGGGTCACCCGGCACCCCCGCGAGCGCTCACCCCGCCCGCGCGGGCGGCGCGCATGCATCGCGACGATCTCAGCGCGCCGCGAGGACGGCGCGGGCCGCGAGCACGCCGCCGCGCGCGGCGCCCTCCAGCGACGAGGTGTGCGCCGCCTCGCTCGCGCGCCAGAGCCCGGGCAGCGCGGTCGGGGCGAGCGCGCGGCGCGACGCCGCGCCGGGCGGCTGCGGATACTGCGACCAGGGCACGCGCTCGACGGCGACGGGGCGCAGCGCGTCCGGCGCGAGCGGTGAGCCGTGGCCGGCCGTCGCGCGCATCGCCGCGACCTGCGCGCGCGCCGCGCGCAGCAGCGCGTCGTCGTCGGCGTCCGCCTGCGCGCCGACGGCGGTGAGCGCCAGCAGGTGCGGACCGTGGCGCGCATCGGCGCTCGCGTACTCGGGCGCGACGTCGGTCATCGTCACCGCGTGCGCGAACGCCGCGTCGGGACGCGGGGCGAGCCAGATCGCGCGCCCCGGCAGCGCGCGCTCCGCCGACGCGACGTACAGCGTGGTGCAGCCGAGCGAGGACGCGACGTCGGGCCCCGCGAGCGCGATCCCCGCGGTGCGGGCGAGCGCCGTCGCGGTCGGCCCCTCGACGGCGAGCACCACCGCGCTCGCGGCGATCGTCTCGCCGCCCGCGAGGCGCACGCCGGCCGCGCGTCCGTCCACGACGTCGACCGCCTCGACCGCGACGCCGGTGCGCAGCGTGCCGGCGGGGAGCGCGTCGGCGAGGTGCCGGGCGATCGCGCCCATGCCCGCCGCGGGCACCACCGTGTCGCCCTCCGCCAGCATCTTGAAGGTGAAGAGCAGCACCGACGCCGCGGTGCCGAGCGCGGGGTCGAGCAGGATGCCGCCGTAGAAGGGCGCGAAGAAGCCGTCGATCGCCGCGCGCGAGAAGCCGCGCGCGCGCAGGAACTCGTGCGCGGGGCGGGCGTCGTAGGCGGGCGCGAAGCACTCCTCGACGGTGAGCGTGCGGGCGAGGCGGCGGAGCGCGGCGAGGCGCAGCAGGTCGCCCACCGGGAGCGCGCGCGCCGCGAGCGTCGGCAGCAGCAGGCCGGGCGCGCGCAGCGCGTCGCCCACGATCCCGGCGTGCCGCGCGGAGGCGAGGCGTGCCGCCGGGGCGAAGCGGCGCAGCGCGAGGCGCGCGCGGCCGGCGCCGTCCAGGTCGAGCGCCGCGCGCAGCGTCGGGTACGCGGTGAAGAGCACCTGGAACCCGCGGTCGACGACGTAGCCGTCGACGCGGCGCGAGCGCACGCGGCCGCCAGGCTCGGCCTCGCGCTCGAGCAGCGTCACGGGGCGGCCGGCGCAGGCGAGCTCGCGGGCGCAGAGCAGGCCGGCGATGCCGGCGCCGACGACGATGGTCGCGCCGGTGGTCACGTCGGTGGTCACGCGGCGGTGATGCGGGGTGGGACGGTCATGCCCACGAAAACGCGGCGGGGCGTCGAGGAGATCCTCGACGCCCCGCCGCTGCGTACCTGGCTCGGATCAGCCGGCGCGCTGGACGTTCTCCGCCGCGGGACCCTTCTGGCCCTGGACGATGTCGAACTCCACGGCGTCACCCTCGGCGAGCGTCTTGAAGCCCTGGCCCTGGATGGCGCTGTAGTGGACGAAGCAGTCCTTGGTGCCGTTGTCCGGCGTGATGAACCCAAAGCCCTTCGCGTCGTTGAACCACTTCACCTTGCCGGTCGTACGCATGTCCAGCTCTCCTATGATGTTGATTTGTCCAGGGAGCGGAACAGGCCGTACCCCGACAAACTCCGCGATACCTGCATCCATCGCGGTGGATGTTCTCGGCACGACGCACGACACCCGTGTCCTGGTCCCACCGAGGCAGGACGAAGATACGGGTGGGTTCGAAGCTGCACAATAGCGCAGCTGTTTACCCACCCGGGGCGCGGAGGTTCCGCTCCGGGACGCGATCGTCACGGCGAATCGCGGCGGGCCGGACGTGCCGCGTCCGTGCGGCGCCCGTGCGGCGCGCGGCCTCGTGGTCTGCTTCGCCGGCAGTGCGCCACCCGAACGCACGCGCGGCCGGCGAAGGCTCGAGCGCCTCGCCGGCCGCGCGTCCGACCGCACCGCGGTCGCGAATCGGAACGACTTCAGAACGCGCGCCGCACGCGCGCGGAACCGGACGGCGTCGCGATCAGAAGCGGATGCCGACGCGGATCGGGACGAGGTTGAACGCGTCGCCCTCGGTCTGGATCGACTGGTAGCGGATGTCGGCGAACGCCGTGATGCCCGAGAGCGGGAGCTCGAGGCCCGCGCCGACGTTGAAGCCGAACTCGTTCTCCGGGTCGCCGTCGCCCTCGGTGATGCCGACGTTGAACAGGCCGACGCCGCCGAGCACGTAGGGGCGCGCCATGACGCCGCCGAACTTGTAGACGACGTTGGCGACGCCGCTGATGACGCGCAGGTCGCCCGGGTCGCCGACCGTCACCTCGTCCTTGATGCCGAAGCGCTGGTACTCGCCCTCGAGGCGGAAGGCGAGCGGCGAGGCGGGGCGCGAGAACTCGAGCAGGCCGCCGGCGTTGAAGCCGGAGCTGTAGAAGTCGCCGAAGTCTCCGGTCGGGATGCTGAGCCCACCGGTGATGCCGATGCTCACGGGACGCGTGGCCGCGCCCGTCCCCTGGGCGTGCGCGACGGACGCACCGGAGAGGGTGAGGGCGGCGAGAGCGACGGAGCCGGACGACAGCAGGCGGCGAAGGGCGGTCGACATGGGTGCGAGAGTGAGGGTGGTGCGCCCCCGCGCCGCGCGAGACCTCACGGCGTGGGGGGCGCGCCGGACCCTGCCGCAGGACTTGCGCCACGCGTCGGCGCCGGCGTGACCGGCGCCACGCTGCCGCCGGCGTTCGCCGCGCCGGGAGTCGTCGCGCCGGGAGTCGCCGCATCGCTCGGCGCGCCGGCGTCGGCGCGCGACACGGCGGTCGCGAAGTACTCGGTCTCGCCGAAGCAGGAGGTGGGCAGCCCCTTGTGCTGCTCGTACGTCAGCGCGACGCGCGCGCCCTCGAGCTGCTGGATCTGCTGCGCCACCGCGTCGTCGCGCACCGAGTAGCGGAACAGCTCCGGCGCCTGCCCCGGCACGTTGGAGAGCGCGATCTCGCCCTCCCAGGTCTTACAGATCCATCCCTTGCGCGAGAGCTTCTGGTTGTAGCCGACGCGCTGCCCCTCGGAGTAGGTGTAGGTCAGCGCGACGGCCGACCAGACCGCGAACACGACGAGCGGCGCGAGCACGAGGAGCGCGAGCGTCAGCTTGCCCCAGTGGCGACGGAAGAACGAATCGCGCTTCGGCGCGATGGGCGTGGTCATGGCGGCGCGAGGGTGGCGGGACCCGCACCGGGGGGCGCGGTGTTCGGTACTGCGGTAACGGACGCGTGACGGCGATCGCGTGGGCGACGCCCGGAGTATCCCTCGCCCGTCCCGGCCGCGCTAGCTTTCCCGTGTCCCATCGTCCCTCCCTCGTCGTGCAGGACCTTCCGTGAGCCTCGCCCCCGTCTCCATCTCGGGCCGCGCGCCCGCCACCGCGCCCGCCCTCGTGTCGGGGCCCTTCGGCAGCCGCCGCCCGTCCGTCACCGCGCGTGTGCGCGGCGTGGGCGTGGGCGCCTCGCAGCCGGTGGTCGTGCAGTCGATGACGAACACCGACACCGCCGACGCGGCCGCGACGGCGGCGCAGGTGGCGACGCTCTACCGGGCCGGCTCGCAGATCGTGCGCATCACGGTCAACAACGACGAGGCGGCGGCCGCCGTCCCCGAGATCCGCGCGCGGCTCACCGACCTCGGGCTCGACGTCCCGCTCGTCGGCGACTTCCACTACAACGGGCACCTGCTGCTCACGAAGCACCCGGCGTGCGCGGCGGCGCTCGACAAGTACCGCATCAACCCGGGCAACGTCGGCACGCGGCACCGCGACGCGAACTTCACGCAGATCGTGCAGGTCGCGATCGACCACGACAAGCCGGTGCGCATCGGCGTGAACTGGGGCTCGCTCGACCAGGACCTGCTGACGCAGATGATGGACGCCAACGCGGTCTCGCCGACGCCGACGACGGCGAAGGACGTCTACATCGAGGCGATGCTGGAGAGCGCGCTGCGCTCCGCCGCGCTCGCGGAGGAGGTCGGGCTCGCGCACGACAAGATCATCATCAGCGCGAAGGTCAGCATCGTCGCCGATCTGGTCGAGGTCTACCGCCGCCTCGCGCGCCGCTGCGACTACCCGCTGCACCTCGGCCTCACCGAGGCGGGGATGGGCGCGAAGGGGATCGTCGCGTCGACCGCGGGCCTCGCGATCCTGCTGTCGGAAGGCATCGGCGACACGATCCGCGTCTCGCTGACGCCCAAGCCGGGCGGCGACCGCAGCGAGGAGGTGTTCGTCGCGCAGCAGATCCTGCAGTCGCTCGGCATGCGCTCGTTCGCGCCGCAGGTGACGGCCTGCCCCGGCTGCGGGCGCACGACGTCGAGCTTCTTCCAGCACATGGCCGAGGACATCCAGACCTACCTGCGCGAGCAGATGCCCGTCTGGAAGCAGACGCACCCCGGCGTGGTGGACATGAAGGTGGCGGTGATGGGCTGCGTCGTGAACGGCCCGGGCGAGAGCAAGCACGCCAACATCGGCATCTCGCTCCCCGGCACGTTCGAGGAGCCGAAGGCGCCGGTGTACGTGGACGGCGAGTTCGTGACGACGCTCAAGGGCGACCGCATCGTCGCCGAGTTCCTCGAGATCCTCGACGCGTACGTGGCGCGCACCTACGCCCCCGCCGCAGAGCCGGCCGGCGTCTGAACGGACACGACGGACGGCGGATCTCGAACCCGCGTCCGCAGCTCACCGCGCGAGCCGCGAGCGTCGCCAGGCACGGAAAGCGCGAACGGCATCGGACGGGATGAACGTCTGAGAACATCTGAGAACGGCGGAGGGCTCCGCGTGGCGGCGAACAGCATCGCACCGCGCGGAGCCCTCTCGGCGCATCCGCCCTTATCGCATTCTGATCCTGTCCACATGTCGTTGTCGTGTCGGTGAGCCGGACCCGAACGACGAACTGCATGAGACAGGATTGACAGGATTGACAGGATTCGATGCTCCAGGTGGCGCGACGGCTCCATGCGCCGGTGCGGAGCCATGAATCCTGTCAATCCGTGCAATCCTGCAATCCTGTCCAATGCCGTTCGGCTCGGCCGCGACAAAGCAGGGTTCAGGATCCGCAGCCCGCATCCCGCAGCGCCTTGTCAGGCGTTGCGGTCGATGCACCCCTTGAGCGCGGGGTCGCCGCCGATCGGCGTGTTCGGGTTGTTGCCCTCGTCGTTCGGGATCGGGAACGAGACGTCCGACCCGTAGGTCCCCGTGCGCAGCGCGCCGGGCGACGAGTAGCTGCCGGTCGGGAACACCTCGCCCACCGGGCGCCCGTACTGCCGCACCAGCCGCCGCAGGTCGCCGAGGCGGTGCGACGTCAGGTACATCCAGAAGCCGCGCTCGCGGAAGAGCAGCTCCTCGCGCGCGCGCGCCGAGCCCGGATCGGTGAGCGCCGGGAGCAGCTGGTCGAGCGTCTGCCCGGTCGGCGCGTAGCGCTGGAGGTCGCGCGCCTGCCGCACCTGCGCGTTGGCGCGCGGATCGTTGAGCTTCGCGAGGAAGGTCGTCACGTCGCTCGCGCGCAGCGCCGCCTCGGCCTCGATCAGCCGCGCCTCGACGCCGTCGGCGAGCACGATGGGATCGTTGCGCTCGTCGTACTTGAGCTGCTCCTGCATCGGCTCCGCCGCGAAGCCGTTGCCCGAGTTGGCCACCCGGCGCCGGTTGGGGACGCGCACGTCGGCCGCGGTCTGGAAGGCGAGCCCGTTGCCTCCCTCGCGCTCGGCGACGCCCCACCGCCCCTGGCTCGTCGACAGGTTCCAGATGCCGTTGTTCTGGCGCGGCGAGTTCTCCGAGTGCTGGATCACGAAGCGGAAGTCGGTCGGCACCGCCGCCACCGCGGCCGCCGCGTCGGCGGGGCGGTTCAGATTCAGCAGCACGCGCCCGCGCCCCACGCGCGCGAGGTTCGCGGCGCGCGTCGCGTTCGCGCCCGACCCGGCCGTCGCGATCGCGAGCGCCGAGTCGAACTTGGCGAGCGCCGAGGCGAGCGTCTGCGCGGTCGTCTGCGGCTGGCCGAAGGTGATCGTGAGGTCGTCGGCGAGGGTGCTGAACGGCACGCCGGAGCAGTAGTTCTCGGCGAACAGCACGTAGGCGAAGCCGGCGAGCGCCATCGCCTCCGCGCGGCCGACGGCGTTCGGCTGCCCGAACTCGTCGTACTTGCGCGCCACGCGCTCGGCGGAGGCGCGCGCGCGCGAGAGGTCGAGGAAGATCGGCCCCATCGTCGTGTTGTCGCGCCCGACGCCGCGCAGCTCGACCTCGGTGCGCGTGGGGAACGACTCGGTCTGGATGAACTCGTCCGTGAAGAGGCCGACCATGTTGGCCTGCCCCTCGGTGGCGAGCGCGCCGTTGCCACCGTTGTAGGCGACCTGGAAGTCGCTCAGCGCGCCGGCGAGCAGCAGCGGCAGGGCGCTCGAGTCGGCGACGTTGTCGGGGCGCACCACGTCGGGGTCCTCGACGCGGAGCACGTCGTCGGGGCTGCAGGCGGCCGTGGCGGCCAGCGCCGCGCCGGCGAGGGTGGCGAGGGCGGCGCGCGCGCGGCGCGCGCCGCGGAAGTCGTGTGGCGTCATGGGCGCGGCGCTCAGAAGCCGAGGTTGACGCGCGCGGACCAGATGCGCGCGGGCGGGACGGTCAGGAAGTCGGACGACGTGAAGCCCGCGCCCGGCGTGGACGTGATCTCCGGGTCGAGCCCCTTGTAGTCGGTCCACACCGCGAGGTTGCGGCCGGCGAGCGTGATGCTCAGGTCGCGCGCGCGCACGCGGCGCGCGTAGCGCGCGGGGATGGCGGCCGTCACGCTGACCTCGCGCAGGCGCACGAAGCTGCCGTCCTCCACGTAGCCGCCGTCGGTGCCGAGCAGGCCGGCCACCGCGGCCGCCTGATCCTCGAGCGGCGCGTTCGGATCCTGGATCGCCTGGCAGTTCAGCACGAACACGCAGCGGAAGCGGTTCGTGAGGTTCAGCGTCTTGAAGCCGCCGCGGTAGTCGGCGAGCGCCTGGAAGCGGATCGCGTTGTCGAACAGCGACAGCGCGGGCATCACCTGCACCTCGCGCCGCGGGAGCGGGTTGCCGAGGTAGACGGCGGTGTCGGTGAGCGTGATCTCGCACGCGCCGGCGCCGGCGACCACGGTCTGCCCCGGGCAGTTGGCGCGGCTGATGATGCCGTCGCCGTTGGCGTCGTCGTACGTGTACGACCGCTGCCAGTATCCGCCCAGCGCGTAGCCGGAGCGGTGGATCTGCCGGCCGCCGTTGAAGATGATCGGCGCGATCCCCTCGCCCAGGCGCAGCAGCTTGTTGTCGTTCGTCGAGCCGTTGACCTGCAGGTCGAAGCGCACGGGGCGCGTGTCGACGAGCGTGGTCGCGAGCTGCACCTCGAAGCCGCGGTTGCGCGTCTGGCCGATGTTCTCGAAGCGGTTGGTGGCCGCGCCCACCGACGGGGCGAGCGGGCGCAGGATCAGCGCGTCGTCGGTCGTCTTGGTGTAGTAGGTGAGCTGGAGGTTGATCCGCTCGCGGAACAGCGCGGCGTCGATGCCGCCCTCGTACTCGGTCGTGATCTCGGGCTTGAGGTCCAGGTTCCCCACGCCGCCCTGCAGCGTCGGGTTGGAGAAGGTGATCGCGCCCACCTCGGCGTCGTCCTGGCGGACGGCGGTCGGCTGGTAGTACGTGATCGCGTCGCGGAAGCGCGGGCGCTGCCCCGAGCGGCCGGCGGCGGCGCGCAGGCGCAGCGACGAGAGCAGCGGCGACTGCGGGAAGAAGCCCTCGTCGCTCAGCACCCACGACGCGTTGAGCGACGGATACCAGACGCGCGCGGTGCGCTCGCCGAACGCCGAGTTGTCGTCGGTGCGGATGGCGCCGGTGAGGAAGAGCCGGTCGGCGAACGCCACCTGCTGCTGCGCGAAGCCGCCGAGCAGCTTGTTGTCGGTGTTGAAGTCGCTGACCTGGTAGCGCGCGCTGGCGCCGTTGAGCGAGCCGGTGCCGCCGGTGAGCACCGCGCCGAAGGCGTTGGTCCCGCGGTAGCGCTCCTGCGCGAACTGGGCGCCGAGCGTCGTCGTGTAGCGGAGCGCGTCGCGCCCGAAGGTCGCCGTCGCGGTGCCCTGCGCGGTGTAGTTGAAGATCTGCAGCGGGTTCGAGTTCGCGCTCCCCTGCGCGTAGTCGGCGAAGAAGACGCGGTTCGGCTCGACCACCTGCTTGGTGACCTCGTCGACGTAGTCGAGGCCCGCGACGCCCGAGAGCGAGAGCCAGGGCAGCGCCTGCAGCGTGCTCGTGACCGACGTGATGTAGCGGTCGACCGTCTGCCGGTTGCTCAGGTTGTAGAGCTGGTCCGGGGTGAAGCCGTTGAAGAAGCCGCGCCCCGCCGGATCGTCGACCGGGTTGCCGAGCAGCCCGGTGGAGATGATGCCGAGCGTGGAGTTGTCGTTCACCGGGAGCTGCAGCGCGTTGGTGACGTAGCCGCTGTTGACCGACACGTCCCAGTTGTCGCGCAACTGGCCGCGCAGGTTCGCGCGCAGCCCCGTCTTCTTCCAGTTGTTGGTCCAGAACACCCCCTCCTCGCGCTCGTAGTCGCCGGAGAGGAAGTAGTTCACGCGCTCGGAGCCGCCCGAGGCGCTGACGCCGCCGGCGAGCGCCATGCCCGTGCGCAGCGGGTCGACGGTCTCGATCGGGTTGAACGCGAGCAGCTCGGACCCGGTGCACAGCCCGCGCGTGCGCCGGTCGAGGTTGCAGTTGGTGGTCGCGGTGCCGTTGGTGAGGGTGCCGCGCGTGCCGAAGTTCGACGGGAAGTCGAAATAGTCGAGATCCACGCCGCGCCGCTCCGCGTAGCCGCGCCACTGCGTGGCGCCGGCGCGTCCGCGCTTGGTCGTGATCTGCACGACGCCGTTGGCGGCGGCGGTGCCGTAGAGCGCGACGCCCGCCGGCCCCTTGATGATGTCGATGCTCTCGATGTCCTCGGGGTTGATGTCGTTCAGCCGCGAGACCACCTGGCCGCCGGTGCCGACGTTCGTGCCGATGCCGCCGCCGGCCACCTGCCGGTTGCCGACGTCGTTGTTGGCGCGCACGCCGTCGATGATGAGCAGCGGCTCGTTGTTGAGCGACACCGAGTTGGCGCCGCGCACGCGGATGCGCGAGCCCGTGCCGGCGGTGCCCGACGACTGCTGCACGTACACGCCGGGCGCGCGCGAGGTGAGCAGGTCGGTGACGTTCGCGCTGGCCGCCAGCGCCTCGACCGACGGGGTGATCGAGCTGACGGCGTTGCCGGTCTCCTTCGTCTGGATCTGCGCGCCGGTCGCGGTGACGGTCACCTGCTCGAGCGTCACCGCGCTCGGCGCGAGCGCGAAGTCGGCGGTCGCGGTCTGCCCCGCGGCGACGGTCACCTGCTGCGTCGCCGACTCGGAGCCGAGGCGCAGCGCGCGCACGGTGTAGACGCCCGCCGGCAGCCCGCCGAGGCGGTACTGCCCCTCGTCGTTCGTGATCACGGAGCGCGTCTGGCCGACGATCGACACGCGCGCGCCGGGGGCCGGCCGCTGCGTCGTGCGGTCGGTGACGCGGCCCGTGATCGTGCCCGTGCTGCCGGCGTTCGCGGCCGGCGGCTGCGCGGCCGGCGGCTGCGCGTCCGCGGCGACGAGGGGAAGCGCGAGCGCTGCGACGAGCCGCAGCCATCGCCCGCGAGAGATGCACGCCATGGAGCCCTCCACGACTGATGGTGCGCGAGGAGGCCGGACGCGGCGGAGTGCCGCGCGCCGCACCGCGCGTGTGGTGGGCACAGGGTGCGTGCGGCGGCGCGACGCGCGCGACGACTTCGGGACGACGCGCACATTGTCGGGGACGAGCGGCACGCTTTCGACGCTCGCCGGTTTTTCGCGCGCCACGAGGCTCGCAGCGGTCCTGCGCGCAGTTGTCGTCGTCGCGTCAAGCGTGCGGCTCGCGCGTGACGAGCCGTCGGGCGCGAGGGTCTGCGCAGCGCCGACACGTGCGCGCGCGACCGCGCGCGCTCAGAACAGCAGCGTCGCCGTCACGCGCATCGGTGGGAGCCCCACGGTCCACAGCGAGCCCTCGACGTCGGGCTGCGGCGCGCCGGCGACGACGTCGCGCTGCCGCGTGCGCTCGCGCGTCGCGCGCACGCCGCTCGCGACGCCGAGCGCGAGGCGTCGATCGAGCACGAACAGGCCGCCCAGCTCGACGAAGCCGCCGATGCCGGTCGCCGTGAGGCGCGAGCGGTTCTCCGTGTCGGGCGGCGCGTCGCCCGGCGACGTGTCGGCGCGTCGCGCGTAGCTCGCGAGCGGCCCGGCGCCGGCGACGCCGACCAGCCCGCGGCCGAGCGCGCGGTGGCGGCGCACGCCGATCGCGAGCGACGTCTCGAAGTCGTCGAGCTGCAGCCGCCCGCCGGCGAGGTCGGCGCGGCTGCGGGTGCCGGCGGCGCGCACGTCGAGCGCGAGCGCGGTGCCGGGCGACAGGAAGCGCAGCACGCCGAGCCCGGGCGCGTCGCCCTCGAGCGCGCCGACGAGGCCCCACTGGCCGGCCCGGAAGGGGAGCGAGTCGGCGGCCGGCTGTGCCGCGAGGCGCGCGGCGGGGGCGGTCGCGAGCGCCGTCAGGAGGGCCGCCAGGAGGGGCGCGGCGACGGGAGCGTGGAGCGTCCGCACGGGATCCCCAGGCGGGCCGGCGGAGGGGAGGGGAGGGGCACGTCGGCGCGCCCGTCGGCGGCGCCATCGGGACGCCCCGCCCGCCGCCGGCTCAGCGCGCGGGCGTCCGCGCTCCCACAGTGCGAACGTCGGCGGCGGCGCGCAACACGACGCGCCGGCCGCTCAGCGGGCCGGGGCCTGGGCGGCGCCCGCGAGCGCGTCGGCGACGTCGCGCAGCTCGTCGACCACCGGCGTGTCGAAGCCGACGGCGCGCAGCTGCTCGGCGACCTGCTGGTACCAGCGCAGGCGCGCCTCGCGCCCCTCGCTCACGCGCTGCCACACCGACTCCGGGAAGGAGGTGCGGCGCAGGTCGGCCAGCAGCGCGCTCCCCTCGTGCACCTCGTGGGCGGCGAACACCCAGCGGGCCGCCTCGGGCGCGTCGGCCAGGCGCGCGAGCGCGTCGCCCTTCTGCTCCTCGTGCGACAGCTCGATGCCGTCGTCGTCGAGGCGCCGCGGGACGGCGGCCAGCAGCACCTCGACCGTCGCCTCGCCGAACTTGTCGGCCAGCCGCTCGCGCACGGCGTCGTCGTCGTAGCCGTCGCGGAGGTAGTCCTCGACCGTCTGCCGCAGGATGCCGGCGACGACCGTCGCCTCGTCCTGCCCGTAGCGCGTGAGCATCACGGCCAGGTTCGCGGGCGCCGTGAAGTAGGGCAGCCGCGTGCCCTTGCGCACCTCGCGGTCGTGGTGCTTGTCCGCGAAGGCGAGCGCGTGGTGGATGCGGTCGGAGTAGCCGGTCATCGAGCCCGTCGTACGGGTGACGGCGTCCCGCGGGGGGCGGGATGGGAGAGCCAATCTACAGCGCGCTAGCGGGCGACGGGCGCGGCGACGGGCGCGGCGACGGCCGCCGGCTCGCGGAACCAGGCGAGGATGCGCTCCAGCCCGACGCGGTCCTCCTCGTCGAAGGTGCCCCGCCGATCGGAGTCGACGTCGAACACGGCGAGCAGCGTCCCCTCGGCGTCGTACACGGGGACGACGATCTCGCTCGCCGATCGGCCGTCGCAGGCGATGTGGCCCGGAAAGGCGTGCACGTCCTCGACGACCACGGTGCGCCCCTCGGCCGCCGCCGTGCCGCAGACGCCCCGGCCGAAGGCGATCTCGAGGCAGCCGAGCGTGCCCTGGTACGGCCCGACGCGCAGCAGCGCGCCCGGCTCGACGACGCGGTAGAAGCCGGTCCACAGGTGCCCGAAGGCGTGGTGCACCAGGCAGCTGACGGTCGCCATGCCGGCGATCGGGTCGTGCACCCCCTCGAGGACGGCGCGGATGTGGCCGTCGAGCTCCGCGTACGCCTGCGGCTTGGGGAGGTGGCGGAGGTCGAGCGTGATCTCGGACATGCGGGTCGATGACGGCGAGTGCGGAGGGGCGAGCGTCGGGGCGGCGGACGTCGGCCCGGCGCGCGTCGGCGCGGTCGGGGCGTCAGAGCCGGCCGGCGAGCTGCTGCACCACGAGCAGGTCGAGCAGGAAGAGCGCGGTGCCCTGCGTGACGATCCCGAGCCCCGCGCCGACCCCGCCCAACCGGCGGCCGAGGGTCCAGGCGGAGAGCGCGAGCGTGGCGCCGACTCCCACGTACCCCGCGTCGAGCCCGAGGTTGAGCCAGAGCAGCCGGTCGAGGTGCATGGCGCCCGCGTGGTCGCGGAGCGCGAGCCCGCGCCAGGCGAAGGCGACGAGGGCGAGGTCGATCGCGCCCCAGGCCGCCGTCTGGACGGCGAAGTGCTTCACGAGCGCCGAGGCGGCCAGCCGCCCGCGCAGGGCGAGCAGCGCGAGCAGGAGCGAGCCGGCGAGGACGCTGCCGCCGCCCCAGAGGGCGACGCGCAGCAGGTGGGCGCGCTCGAGGGCGAGCAGCGTATCGGACCACACGGGGCGAGCGGGCGGGCGGAGCGAGCGGCGGGACGGGCGGGTGGAGCGCCGCAGTCTAACGGCTCCGGGCGCCCGCCGGTTGCGTCACCTCGCGCGCGCCGTCGACGGCGCGTCGGTCCGGGGCATCCCGGGCGCGTCGACCGGCGCCTGCGCGGGGGGCGCCGCGACGATGGGCGCGGGGTCCGTGACGCGGCGGTCCGCGGCGCTCGCGTCGAGCAGGCGCTCCTGGGTCGAGCGCCCGCGCGGGATCGTGAAGACGAACCGGCTGCCGTGCCCCTGCACGCTGGAGGCGGAGATGTCGCCGCCGAGCAGCCGCGCGAGCCGGCGCGAGACCGTGAGCCCCAGCCCGCTGCCGCCCGCCGTGCGCGTCTTGCGCTGCTCCACCTGCCAGAAGGGGTCGAACACGCGCTCCATGTTCTGCGGCGCGATGCCGATCCCGGTGTCGCTGACGACGAAGCGCACCGTCGTCGGCTCGGAGACGACGTCCAGCCGCACCTGCCCGCGCGCGGTGAACTTCACCGCGTTGCCGAGGAGGTTGAGCAGGATCTGCCGCGCCTTGTCGACGTCGGTCTCGACGGGCAGCTCGCCAAGCGCGTCGTCGAGCGTCTCGCCGGGCGCGGCGCTGACCTGCAGCACGAAGTCGAGCGACTTCTCGCGCGCCAGCGGCTCGATGAGCGACGCCGCCTCGCGCGCCAGCGCGGCCGCGTCGGCGCGCACGGGGTGCACCAGCTCGCGCCCGGCCTCCATGCGCGAGAAGAGCAGGATCTGCTCGATGAGGCCGAGCAGGTGCCGCGTCGCGAGCTTGATGCGGTCGAGGTACTGCGTGCCGGCGGGGCTCTGCGAGCCGGCGACGCCGAGGTGCAGCAGGTCGACGTAGCCGAGCACCGCGTTGAGCGGGGTGCGCAGCTCGTGCGACATGACGGCGAGGAAGTCGCTCTTCGAGCGGTTCGCGATGACGGCGCGCTCGTAGTGCAGCGCGTTGTCGACGGCGAGCGCGGCGCGCCCCGCCAGCTCGACCGCGAGCGCGAGGTCGCCGTCGCCGAACGGCAGGCCCGCGCCGCGGCCGAGGAGCACGACGCCGAAGGTGTGGCCCCGCGCGGCGAGCGGCACGAGCAGCGCCGAGCCCAGGTCGAGCACCCGGTGCAGCGTGGCGCGCGCGGCGGCGTCGCTCTGGTCGGCGTCGGCGCGCCCGTCGCGCTGCGCGTCGAGCAGCACGCCGTACGGGTGCCGCTCGATCAGCGTCGCGGCGGCGCGCGCGGCCGGCGAGTCCTGCTCGTCGCGCAGTGCGTCGAGGCGGCGCGCGAGGCGCGGGTCGACCGCCTCCGCCTCCGCGATGCGCATGCGGTCGCGGGCGGCGGCGTCGACGACGTCGGGCACCAGGTGCGCGTCCTCGTCGGCGTCGAGCGCGGGGCCCGCGAAGATCACGCAGGCGTCGGCGGCGCGGCCCACGACGAAGCGGGCGAAGCGGCGCAGCGTCTCCTCCGAGTCGAGCGCGCCGGCGAGGCGGCTGCCCGCCTCGGCGAGCAGCTCGAGCGCGTCCTCGGAGCGGCGCCGCTCGGTGACGTCGAGCATCGAGCCGATCATGCGCACCGGGAGCCCGCGCTCGTCGTGCGCGACGAAGGCGCGATCGTAGACCGTCGCCCAGGTGCCGTCGCCGCGGCGCAGCCGGTACTCGTCGGTCCAGTGCTCGCCGTGGCCGTCGATGACGGCGCGCAGCCCCGCGACCACGCGCGGGCGGTCGTCCGGGTGCAGCTGCGCGAACCACCACGCGGCCGACGACTGCACGGCCGCGGCCGGCCGGCGGAAGAGCGTGGTCGCGGCGTCGCTCCACCGCAGCACGCCGGTGGCGAGATCCCAGTCCCAGAGCACGTCGCTCGTCGCGCGGGCGGCGAGGCGGAAGCGCTCCTCGCTCACCTTGAGCGCGCCCTCGACGCGGCGGATGCGCAGCAGCGCGCGCACCGTGGCGATCAGCTCCTCCTCGTCGACGGGCTGCGTGAGGTAGCCGTCCGCGCCGCCGTCGAGCCCCGAGGCGCGCTCGTGCGGCGTGGTGGCGTGCGCGGAGAGGTGGAGCACCGGCACCTGCGCGGTGGCGGGGTCGGCGCGGAGCCGGCGGCAGACCTCGAAGCCGCTCAGGTCGGGGAGGCGCACGTCGAGCACGACGAGGTCCGCCTGCGGCGCCAGCGCCAGCGCGTCGGCGCCGCAGCGCCCCTCGATCACCTCGAAGCCCGCGCGGCGGAGCCACCGGCAGGCCACGTAGCGCTTCGCCTCCGCGTCGTCCACCACCAGCACCACGGGCGCGCGCGCGTGGTCGGCTGCGTCCGCGCGCGGGCGTGCCGGGTCCGAGCCTGCTCCCCCCATCATCCCTTCCTCCATGCCTGGCCTTCGACCTCGTGGTACGTGTGACGATGTCGTAGTGTCGACCGCGCCGGCGCGCGGCTAGACCGCGGCCGGCGCCGCACCGCCGGGCGTCCCGCCGCCGCCGCGCGAGCCCACCGCCGCGGTGAGCGCGTCGCGGATGCGGGCGAGCGCCACCTCGCGCGACAGCCGGTCCTTCGACAGCACGGCCGCCGTCTCGCTCGCCAGGCGCCGGCGCTCCTCCTCGGCGAGCTGGCGCGAGGTGCTCACGACGACCGGGATGTGGCGCGTGTCCGGGTCGAGCTTCAGCTGGTCGAGCACGTCGAAGGCGGTCGCGGTGCGCAGCACGAAGTCAAGGATGATGACGTCGGGCCGCTGCTCGCGCGCCATCTGCACGCCGTCGGGGCCGTCCGCCGCTTCGATGACGCGATAGGGCGTCTCGGCCAGCAGCCGGCGCACGAGGTAGCGCGAGACGTCGTCGTCGTCGATCACCAGGACCGTACGCACGGCGCGGTCGACGCGCTGCGCGGCGAGCACCTGCAGCTTGCGCAGCAGCCACTGCTGCTCGATCGGCTTGACGAAGAACTCGCTCGCGCCGAGCGCGCGCGCCTTGCGCTCGCGGTCGAGCACCGTGACGACGAGCGTCGGCACGTCGCAGAGGCGCGGGTCGCGCTTGAGCTCCTCGAGGAACTGCCAGCTCGTCTCGCCGTCGAGCATGACGTCGAGCACGACGGCGGCCGGCGTCACGTGCCGCACCGCCTCGCGCGCCTCGGCGACGCTGCGCGCCGGGACGACGCGGAAGCCGGAGCCCGCGAGGTAGCGCTCGTAGATGAACATCTCCTGCGGGTCGTCCTCGAGCACGAGCACCGGCGCCTCGTCGGGCGACAGGCTGGCGCCGCGCTCGCGCATCGCCGCGAGCTGCACGACGTCGGGGTGCAGGACGGGCATCGTGAGCCACGCCGTCGTGCCGACGCCGGGCGTGCTCTCCAGCCCCGCCTCGCCGCCGAGCACCGTGGCGAGCTTGCGCACGAGGCTGAGGCCGAGCCCGGAGCCCTTGTGCTTGCGGTGCAGCGGCGTGTCGAGCTGCGTGAACTCGTCCCAGATCGCCGCCTGGTCCTGCGCCGAGATCCCGATGCCGGTGTCGCGCACCGCGAAGCGCAGCGATCCCTCGTCGTCCAGGCGGGCGGTGACCGTGACCTCGCCGCGCTCGGTGAACTTGAGGGCGTTCGTGATGTAGTTGCGCAGCACCTGCGCGACCTTGCCCTCGTCGCTCTCGACGAGCCGTCCGTCGGTCTCGTCGAGGAAGGTGAGCGACACGGCGGACTGGCTCGCCATCGGGCGCAGCTGGCCGCGCAGCAGCGCGAACAGCGCGTCCACCGTGAAGGGCGCGGGGCGCAGCCGCAGCTTGCCGGCGTCGATCCGCGACATGTCGAGCAGGTCGTTCACCAGCTCGAGCATCTCCTCCGCCGAGCGGCGGATGAAGGCGACCTGCCGCTCCTGCTCCGCCCCGAGCGTGCCGTCGATGCCGCTGGCGAGCAGCTTCGCCAGCCCGAGGATGGAGGCGAGCGGGGCGCGCAGCTCGTGCCCCATGTCGGCGACGAGGCGGCCGCGCGACTCGGTGGCGAGCTTGAGCGAGTCGGCCGACTCGGCGAGCTCGTCGTAGAGCGCGCGGATGCCGCGCCCCGCATGGTCGAGGTCGGTGCCGAGGCGTGAGATCTCGGCCCGGCCGGCGAGGATCTCGCGCGACTGGCGGGAGGTCTCGCGCTGCAGCCGCGACAGCTCCTCGAGCGTGTCGCCCATCTGCTCGAGCTGGGCGGCGACGTCGTCGGGGCTGATGCCGCAGACGAGCGCGATCTCGCCGTCGCCGGTCGGCGCCGCCGCGCAGCGGACGGCGCGCGCGACGCCGTCGGCGCCGCGGAGCTGCAGCTCCCAGTCGCGCACGGTGGACTGCGCCGCGGCCTCGAGCAGGCGGCGCGCCTTGTCCTCGGAGCCGGGCGCGACGACGTCGGCGAGCACGTCGCCGGTGGCGAGGCCGAGGAGGCGCGTGGCGCGGGCGTCGGCCCAGCGCACCGTGCCGTCGGGGGCGCAACGCAGCGCCGCCTCGCGGCTCAGCGCCTCGAAGGCGTCGAGCGGGGCGTCGAGCGGGGCGTCGGTCGGAGGGACGGTGGTCACGCGGCGGCCGGAACGTGCAGGTCGAAATGGGGCGGGCGCGGCAGCCCGAGGCGCTCGCACACGAGCGCGACGAGCTGGCGGCCGTCGAGGCCGTGCTGGAGCACGCCCGCGGGCAGGTCGCAGGGCGGCGCGGTGGCCGCGTCGTCGAAGGCGGCGCCGCCGACGATCACCGGCAGCTGGGGGCCGAACGTGGCGTGCAGCGACCGCACCGCCTCGACGAGCCCGGGCGTGCAGATCCCCGTCGCCGCCGAGAGGACGACGAGGTCGGGGCGGGTGGCGACCGCGTGCGCGAGGAGGTCGCGGATCGGGACGTCGGCGCCGAGGTAGTGCACGGCGAAGCCGGCGGACTCCAGCAGGTCGCTGGCGATGCGCGCGCCCATCTCGTGGCGCTCGCCGGCCGCGCAGGCCACGAGGAGCCGCCGCCCGATGGGCGGCTGCACGGGGAGGTGGCGATACAGGTGCGAGACGACGAGCTGCGAGATCGCGGTCGCCGCGTGCTCCTGCGCCACGTGGATGACGTTCCGCTGCCAGAGCCGGCCGATCTCCTGCTGCGCGGGCGTGATCACGTGCAGGTGGAGCGCCGGGACCGAGTGGCCGCGCGCCAGCCCTTCCTCGTCCACCAGCCGCAGCGCCTCGCGCCGGTCGCCGCGCAGCTGGGCGGCGAGATAGCGCTCCTGCAGCCGGCGCAGCGCGTCGTGCGGCGACTGCTGGCCCTCGGGCACGTCGCCCTCGGGCGCGTCGCCCTCGGGCCTCTCGCCTTCGGGCACGCCACCGCCCGACGCGGCGTCGGGCAGGGAGGACGGGGAACGGAACGACTCGGTCACGGCAGACGGGAACGGATCGGCGTGCTCCGGACGGGGAACGATCCCGGCCGGCGTGGCGCGCCGTCGAGCAGCATGGGTGCGAAAACGTACGCAGGGGACCGGCGCGGGACCAATCCAGACGTTCATACATCCGGATCGCGTCCCACGGTCCACCGGCCCGAACGACGGGTCCGAGCGAACCGGGCGGAACATGCAAGAACCGGACGCTCGCCGGCCCGGCGCGCATCGTGCCCCTGCGGGCACCCGATCGCCCTGCGGCACGCCCGCCGCGCCCGCCGCGCCCACCCGCGCCACCCGCCTTCCGCCGCTCCCCTCGTGCTCGTCACCCGCGACGCCTACGGGCTCTACCTCCCCGACGCCGGGCTGCACCTGGACGCGCGCCGCGCGCCGGGGACGGTGTTCGTGTCGCACGCGCACGGCGACCACTGCTCCGACGCGACACGCATCCTCTGCACGCGCGAGACGGCGGCGCTGCACGCCGCCCGGCGCGGCGCCCGCGAGACGCTGACGCTGCCGTTCGGCGAGCCGGCGCCGTTCGGCGACGCGACGGTCACGCTCCATCCGGCGGGACACGCGCTCGGCTCCGCGATGCTGGTGGCCGAGTCGGCGCGCGGGCGCGTCGCGTACACGGGCGACTACAAGCTGCGCACGAACCCGTTCTCGCCGCCGGTCGAGATCCCGCGCGTCGACACGCTGATCATGGAGTGCACCTTCGGCGAGCCGCGCTACGTCTTCCCGACGGAGGCCGAGCTGCTGACGCGCCTGCAGGCGTTCGTCGACGAGACGCGCGCGGCGGGCGCGACGCCGGTGCTGCTCGCGTACGCGCTGGGGAAGGGGCAGGAGGTGCTCTGGCACCTCACCCGGATGGGCTACGACGTCGTGCTGCACGGCGCGATCGCGAACCTGTGCGCGCTGCACGAGCAGCTCGGCTACACCTTCCCGGGGCCGGGCACGTGGAGCCGCTACGAGAAGGGGAAGATCGGCGACCGCGTGCTCATGACGACGCCGCAGACGCGCAAGACGGCGATGGTGCAGAAGCTCCCCGCGAAGCGCGTGTGCTACCTCACGGGGTGGGCGCTGCACCCGGGCGCGTGGAACATCTACAAGGACTGCGACCTCGTGCTCCCCTTCTCCGACCACGCCGACTACGAGGAGCTGGTGCGCACCGCGCGCGAGAGCGGCGCGTCGAAGGTGTACACGGTGCACGGACCGGCGACGTTCGCCGACCGGCTGCGCGCGCTCGGGATCGATGCGGAGCACCTGATGGAGCATCCCAACGAGGCGGAGCCGGAGCCCGACGAAGGGCCGACGCCGACGCCACAATCCGACCAGCTCGGGTTCGCACTCTGAGCGCCGAGCGCCGAGCGCCGAGAGAGAAGGCGCTCGGCGCTCGGCGCTCGGCGCCCACCTTCCCTGCGACGATGTCTGACACGCACACCGAGCCGTCACTTCCGCCGGAGTCCTTCGCCGTCTGGTGCACGGTCGCCGATTCCATCCGCGCCACCACCAAGCGCCTCGAGAAGGGGGCGGCGCTCGCGGCGTACCTGCCCACGCTCGGCGACGACGCGCTGGCGATCGCGGCGCGCTACCTGTCGGGGCACGTCTTCCCGAGCCACGACGCGCGCACCACGAGCGTCGGCGGGGCGACGGTGTACGAGGCGCTGGCCGCGGCGACCGGCCTCGCGCGCGAGACGCTGCGCGAGCGCGCGCTGACGATGGGCGATCTCGGCGACGCCGCGCGCGCGCTGCTGGAGGAGGGCGGCGCCACGCACGCGAGCGGGCGCACGCTGCAGGAGATCGCGGCGGCGTTCGACGCCATCGCGGCGACGCGCGGCTCGCTGGCGAAGCGCGAGCTGGTGCGCGCGCTGCTCGCGACCCTCGGCCCGAGCGAGGCGCAGTACGCGATCAAGCTGCTGCTCGGCAGCGGCGAGCTGCGCATCGGGCTGAAGGAGGCGCAGGTGGAGGAGGCGCTCGCGAAGGGCTTCGGCCGGCCGCTGGCCGCGGTGCGCCACGCGAACCTGCTGCGCGGCGACGTCGGCGAGGTGGCGGTGCTCGCGCGCCACGACCGCCTCGACGACGCGCAGCTCGCGCTCTTCCACCCGCTCGGCTTCATGCTCGCGCAGCCGCTGGAGACCGCCGAGGAGATCGCCGCCGCGCTGCCGGCGCCGTTCGCGCTGGAGGACAAGTACGACGGCATCCGCGCGCAGGCGCACGTGCATCGCGACGCGGAAGGGAGCGTGCGCGTGGCGCTGTACTCGCGGACGTTGGACGAGATCTCGCACGGATACCCGGAAGTCGTGCAGGCCCTCTCGACGCTCGACGCTCCAGCGTTCGACGGAGCGAGCGTCGAGCGTGGAGCGTCGAGCGTCGAGGCGCTCTCGATCATCCTCGACGGCGAGCTGCTCGTGCACGATCCCGCCGACCCGCTGCGCGCGCTGCCGTTCGCGGCGATGCAGCGGCGGCTGGGGCGCAAGGCGCCGGACGCGGTGCTGCTGGCGGAGGCGCCGGCGCAGTTCGTCGCGTACGACGCGCTGGCGTGGGACGGCGCGCTGATCCTCGACGAGCCGTACGAGGCGCGGCGCGCGCGGCTCTCGGCGCTCGCCTGGCCGATGCCGCACGCGCGGCTGGCGCCGAGCCGTCTCGCGCAGACCGCGGACGAGGTGGAGGCGGCGTTCGCGGAGGCGCGCGCGGCCGGCAACGAGGGGCTGATCGCCAAGTCGCTCGCGTCGCCGTACACGCCGGGGCGGCGCGGCAAGCTGTGGATCAAGCTCAAGAAGGCGCTCGCCACGCTCGACGTCGTGATCGTGGGCGCCGAGTGGGGGCACGGGCGGCGCGCGAAGGTGCTGTCGGACTACACGTTCGCGGTGCGCGCGGGCGACGACGACCCGACGCTGCTGACCGTCGGCAAGGCGTACAATGGGCTCACCGACGTCGAGATCGCGGCGCTGACGGAGCGGCTGCAGGCGATCACGGTGCAGAAGTTCGGGCGCTATCAGCAGGTGCAGCCCGAGATCGTGCTCGAGGTGACGTTCGACGTCGTGCAGAAGTCGGCGCGCCACAAGGCGGGGTACGCGCTGCGCTTCCCGCGCATCCTGCGCGTGCGCGACGACAAGCCGGCGTCGGAGGTCGACACGCTGGCGACGGTGCGGGCGCTGGCGGGGGAGTAGGGCGGCGGGGTTCTTGGAGCTGCGGGACTGCGGGGCTGCGGAACGGCCGCTCGGGATGTGCCGACGCGGCGGACCCGAACGGCGAACGGCAAGAGACAGGATGAGAGCCCGATGAGAGCGGATGAACCGCGGGGTGCTCCGCGCGGTGCGAGGGGCCCCGTCACCTCGACGCTCGGCGCTCATCCGCCCTTCGCGGACTTTCATCCCGTTTGCCGTTCGCCGTCCGGGTCGAGGACAGAGGTGCATCCCGAGCGGCCCTTCCGCAGCCCCGCAGCGCCGCAGCCCGATAAAATCCGCGCCCCGCTGTCGATATTCCCCCTCCTCACACGTCTCAGGGGTGCGACGCGTCATCGAGGGCGCGCCGCGCACCCCGATCCGAGGATCCCGACCGATGCCCCAGTACCTGCTCCTGCTGCACGAGGACCCCGCGAGCTACCGGCACCTGAGCCCCGAGGAGATGCAGCAGATCCTCGCCAAGTACATGGCGTGGAGCCAGGAGCTCGGCGCCGCCGGGCGGCTCAAGGGTGGGCAGAAGCTGACCGACGAGGGCGGGCGTCACGTGCGCGCCGGCAGCGTGACGGACGGCCCCTACGTCGAGGGCAAGGAGGTGCTCGGCGGCTTCTTCATCGTCGAGGCGGCGGACTACGACGACGCGGTGGCCCTGACGCGCGGCTGCCCGCACCTGGCGAACGGGTGGGTCGAGGTCCGCGAGATCGACCCGACCTGACGGGACGGCCGACATGACGGTCGACGGAGCGGTCACGCCGCTCGTCGAGCACCTGTTCCGCGAGAGCGCGGGGCACCTGGTCGCCGCGCTCGCGCGGCGGCTGGGGCCCGCGCACGTGGGGCTCGCCGAGGACATCGTGCAGGACGCGCTGCTGGCCGCGCTGCGCACGTGGCCCTTCCAGGGCGTGCCCGACGACCCCGCGGCGTGGCTGTTCCGCGTCGCGCAGCGGCGGGCGCTGGACGCGGTGCGCCGCGACGCCACGCTGCGGCGGAAGGCCGCGCTCGTGGAGGAGTGGCACGAGGACGTGCTGCGCCCCGCGGCGCGGGCGGGCAGCGCGCTGGCCGACGACGAGCTGGCGCTGACGTTCGCCTGCTGTCATCCCGCGGTGCCCGCCGACGCCGGCGTGGCGCTCGCGCTGAAGACGGTCGGCGGCTTCGGCGTGGGCGAGATCGCGCGCATGTTCCTCACGACGGAGCCCACGATCGCGCAGCGGCTGGTGCGCGCCAAGCGGCGGCTGCGCGAGGCGCGGGTGCCGATCGCGGTCCCCGACACCGACGACGAGCTGCGCGCGCGGCGCCCCGCGGTGCTCGACACGCTCTACCTGCTGTTCACCGAGGGCTACGCGGCGGGCGAGGGGGCGTCGCTGGTGCGCGCGGAGCTCTGCGGCGAGGCGCTGCGCCTCGCGCTCCTCGTGGCCGCGCATCCGGCGACGCGCTGCCCCGAGGCGCATGCGCTGGTGGCGCTGCTCTGCCTGCAGTCGGCGCGGCTTCCCGCGCGCACCGACGCTGCGGGCGAGCCGGTGCTGCTGGCCGATCAGGACCGCGGGCTCTGGGACCGTGCGCTGATCGCGCGCGGCTTCCACCACCTGGAGCGCGCGGCGGGAGGCGACGTGCTGACGCGCTTCCACCTCGAGGCGCAGATCGCCGCCTGCCACGCCGCCGCGCCGAGCGTGGCGGACACCGACTGGGCGCAGGTGCTGGCGGCGTACGACGCGCTGCAGGCGCTCGCGCCGTCACCCGTCTCGCAGGTGCACCGGGCGGTCGCGGTGGGGATGGTGTACGGCGCGGGCGCGGCGCTGGCCGCGCTGGACGCCATCGGCGATACGTCGGTGTCGGCGCGCTACGCGTGGTACCACACGGTGCGCGCGCACTGGCTACGCGAGGTCGGCGACGCCGCGGCCGCCGCCGACGCGTACCGGCGCGCGCTGGCGCTGGGCGGGACCACGCCGGCGCGCGCGTTCCTGGCGGCGCGGCTGGCGCAGGCCGAGCGGGCGACGAACGAGTGAGAGGGCTGCGGGGCAGCGGGGCTGCGGGGCTGCGGAACGGCCGCTCGGGGTGCGCCTGCGCGCCGGACCCGAACGGCGAACGGCATGAGACAGGATTCACAGGATTGTCAGGATGCGAAGCGCCGCGTGCGTGCGAGGGACGTCGCGCCACGCGGAACCCTGCGTCCTGGCAATCCTGTCAATCCTGTCCGAAGCAGTTGCTGTCCGGTGCGTCACGCCGCGAGCCGCCCGTGCCCGCCGGGACGTCCCGAGCGGCCGTTCCGCAGCCCCGCAGCCCCGCAGCTCCACGGATCCCGCCGCCCCCCGCCCTCGATCTCAGGCCGCGCGCGACGTGCCGCGTGCCCCGTCGCGCAGCTCGGCGCGCGTGGGGATCACCGGCGGCTCGCCCTCCCACAGCACGAGGCCGCGCACGCGGGCGCCCAGCGCGCGCAGACGCGTGATCTCGCGCGCGAGACCGGTGAGCGGCGTGTGCCCGGCGCGCGCGCAGACGATCACGTCCGGCGCCACGAGCACGCTCTGCGCGCCGCGGTCGACCTCCGTGGGCGCGATGCTGACGACGGTGAAGTCGTAGCGGCGCGCCAGCCGCGCGAGGTCGTCGCGCAGCGGCTCGAAGGCGGAGCCGAGGACGACCGGATCGTCGTCGTGGCGCTGGGCGCCGGGCGGCAGCTCGCGCGCCGCGTCGCGCACGAGCGGCGGCGTGGGCGCGAGCCCCGCGGGCAGCACGTCGACGGTGTGCGCGCGGCCCACCGGAACGGGCACGATCGACTCGGCCACCGGCAGGCCGGCGCGCAGCACGTCGGCCAGCCCGGGGCGCATCCCCACGCCCATCGCGACCGACGCCGCCGCGCGCCCCATGTCGGCGTCGACGACGAGCGTGCTGCGCCCGTCCTCGGCGGCGATGGCGGCCACGTTCGCGGCGACGGCGGCGGCGATCGCGGCCTCCGCCCCGACGACGGTCACCACCGGGACGGCGGCGCCCGTGGCGGCCATGCTGAGGTAGAGCAGGCGGTAGCTCTCGACCGACGTGTCGACGAGCGGCGGCACGTCGACGTCCGCGCGGCGGCGCGCCCGCTCGGCGATGACGGCCTCGGGGCGCACGACGGCGAGCACGCGCGTGCGCGTCACCCGCTCGGCCTCGCGCGCGTCGGCCACGCGCGGCCGCCGCACCTCGCCGCCCAGCGCGGTCAGGAAGCCGGCCACCAGCGCCACGGCGAGCGCGGCGCCGAGCATGGCGACCGGCGGCGTGTCGAAGTTGGCGCGGGCGCGGGCGGCCGCGACGCGGCGGTCGACGGCCTCGTTGCGGGCGCGCGCGGCCCGCAGCGCCGCCTCGGCCTGCGCGAGCCGAGTCCGCGCCGCGTCGCGCCGGACCGCGTCCCCGAGGGTGTCCGCCACCGGGATCGCGGCGAGCGTCGCCGAGTCGGCCGCGGAGAGCGTGCGCGCCCCGGCCGGCGTCGCCGTGACACCCGTCGCGGCGGGCGGGTTCGTCCCGGATCCGGGGGCGGTGGCATCCTGTTGTTGGGGGGGGACCCCCGCGCCGCCCGCCGGCGCGGCTGCCGTCGGCGGTGCCCCCGCGGCCGGCGGCGCGGGCACCGGTCCCGTGCCGCCCACCGCCGGCGTCGTCTCGCTCGCCGTGAGCGCGTCGCGCAGCGCGGTGCGCCGCCGCTCGGCGACCGCCTCGATCGCCCGGCCGAGCCGCGTGGTCGTGTTGGTGAGCGAGACGTAGATCGGATCGACGCCGCCGACGACGCCGAACGCCTCGCGCTCCCGCTCGACCTCGTCCAGCGAGTCCACGAGCACGCGGACGCGCGCGTCGCCGCGCAGCTCCGGCGACTCGGCGAGCGCGCGGTAGGACGACGGCAGCGGCGACGTCTGCGCGCGCGCGATCAGCCGCTCCAGCGCTCCCAGCGCGCCCGCGAGCGAGTCGCGCGTGGCCGGCGTGGCGGGCGGCAGCGCGGCGGCGGCGCGGGCGCGCGCCGCCAGCAGCACCTGCCGAGCCCGCGCCGCCGCCGCCCGGCCGGCGCCGACCGCCGAGTCGGCCTGGGCGAAGGCGCGCTGCTCCGCCGTCACCGCGGCCGCCAGCGCGACCGTGTCGATCTTCTCCCCCGGGCGCGGGGCGGCGTTGCGGGCGGCGCGCATCGCCTCGCGCGGCACGAGCACGAGCGCGCCGAGCGCCAGCACGAGCGCGAGCACCGCACCGGTGATCAGCAGCCCGCGATGCCGGAGCGCGTTGCGCGCGCGCGCGGCGGCCCAGGCGGCGCGCAGCTGCACGCCCGGCGGCAGCGGCAGCGTGTCGTCCGCGACGACGCCGCGCCCCCCCGCGACAGGCGGGGGACCGACGGGAACGGGGCGGAGGTCGGTCGTCATGGACAGGTGCGTCGGGCGGCGGGCAACGATGGAGCGGCGGGGCTGCGGCGCTGCGGAACGACTCGCCGGAACGTGCCGAGCGACCCTTCCGCAGCCCCGCAGCGCCGCAGCCCTCGTAGGAGGGAAACTACCGTGCCGCCACGCCCGCTACCCGGTCCCGGATGTCGAGCACCGCGCGCTCCTTCGCCTTCGCCTCGACGTCGACGGTCAGCGCCATCGCGCGCCACACCGGCGGCACGTCGGCCGGATCGATGAAGTCAGCGTGCGGGCGCGGGTTCTTCGCGTCCCAGCCATCGCGCGGCGAGGAGACGTGGAAGTACGGCTCGCGCGCCGCCGGCGCGAGCGACGCGTCGCGGCCGGCCCACGTCTCGGCGGCGCGCGCCGTCGCCTCCTCGACCGAGAGCGCGTCGGGGTTGCAGCGGTGGTGGTGTGAGTCGTACACCATCGCCAGCCCGGTGCTCGCGCAGAACGGGAGCAGGTCCTCCGGGGTGAACAGCCGGTCGTCGTTCTCGAGCGCGAGGCGTGCGCGCGCCCGCGGCGAGAGCACGTCGAGCGCGCGCGCGAGCCGCTCGAGCGCGGCCGGCTTCCCTCCGCTCGCCCCGCCGACGTGCAGCGTCACCGTGTCCGCGCCCACCACTTCCGCGACCCAGCACTGGAACTCGAGCTCGCGGATCGAGGCGTCGCGCACGGCGTCGCGCTCCGAGTTGAGCACGACGAACTGGTCGGGGTGGAGGCTCAGCCGGACGCCGCGCGCGTGGGCGAGGGGGCGCACCGCCGCGAACGCCGCCTCGAGCGCGCCCGCCTCCTCGTCGTCGAGGTCGCCCAGCGCGTAGCCGGTGACCGGGTGCGTGGCGAGCGGCAGGATCTGGCTGTTGATGCGGAAGGCGCCGACGCCGATCTCGTCGCACCGCTCGACCGCCTGCGCGAGCGCGGCGGCGTTGTCGCGCGCGATGCCGGCGAGGTAGGCCCGCTGCGCCTCCGGCTCGAGCCCCGACACGTAGCGATGGGTCGCCGTGCGGAACTTGATGGGCGCGTCGAGGAACTGGCAGCAGAGGCCCCAGCGGATCATGGCGGCAGCGTCGAGCGGTGAGCGTCGAGCGACGAGAGAGGCTCCCGCGACGGGCAAGAGCGGCGCCGCGTCTCAACGATCGCCATGGCGCGCCGGTGCCAGCGTCACGTGGAGCAGACTCGCCGCTCGTCGCTCACCGCTCGACGCTCCCCGGAACGACGAAGGCGCCGACCCCCGAGGGGGCCGGCGCCTTCGCGACTGCGAGGATCAGGGTCGCTTACTGGACCGTGATCACGCCCTTCATCCCCATCGCGAGGTGCGGCGTGCAGTTGTAGTTGTACGTGCCCGGCGCGACGTTCGCGAACGAGATCGTGATGTTCTGATCCGGGTTCATGACCATCTCGCTCTGGAGCGGAGCCGGCGAGTTCGGGATGTTCGCCGCGAGCTGCGCCTTGCCGGCGGCCGGGATCGACGCCTCCTCGAAGGCGACGTTGTGCGGGCCACCCGAGACCATCACGAACTTCACGGCGTCGCCCGCCTTGACCGTGACGTTCGCGGGCTCGAAGCGGTAGCCCTTGTCGTCGCCGATCATCTTGACCTCGTGCGTCGTGCCGGTGGCCGGAGCCGCCGTGGCCGTGCCACCAGCCGGAGCCGCGCCCGCATCGGGCGCCGGCGCCGCGGCCGGAGCCGTGTCACCGGCCGGAGCCGCCGAGTCACCCGAGCCGCCCTTCTCACCACCGCAAGCCGCGAGCACGAGCGCGCTGGCCGCAAACGCAAAAGCGCTGAAACGCATGTAAGGAAGCCTCCAAGGCCGTACTGAGCCGATGTGCACACCATGTGCGATCGGGCCACCGAGCGTCCCCGGCAGCAGGAGAATGCTATCCGGGCCCGGAAACGAATGCAATGGAAGCAACTCGGACCGCATATGGGGGAAACCCCGACACCGTACGCGACGCACGCCCACTCCGTGGCCACGGAGTGGGCGTGCGTCGCATGCGTCGCATGCACCGAGGGGCCGCATCCGCGCGGCCCGGGCACGGCGGGTCGGGCCTTACTTCCCCTTCGCCGCGCCGCCGCGGACGGTGCCCTTGAGCGTCGCGCCCGCGCGGAACGCCGGGACCTTGCTCGCCTTCGACTTCACCGGCTCGCCCGTCTGCGGGTTGCGGAAGGTGCGGGCGCCGCGCTTGCGCTGCTCGAACGTGCCGAAGCCGGTCAGCGAGACCGAGTCGCCCTTCTTGAGCGCCTTGGCGATGACGCCGGCGTTCGGGTCGAACAGCGAGTTGATGATGCGCGCGGCCTGCGCGCGCGAGAGCTCGTGCTCGTCGGCGACGTACTGGATGAGCTCGGACTTGTTCATGGGGCGACCTCGAGGAGGAAAGGTGGGGGCGGCCGGCGGACCAGCGACGGATCGGTGCCGGCGCGGAGGGAGCGCTGCGGCCACGCACGGGCCGCGCGCGCGCCGCGCGAACTGCAGCACGGCGCGCGGCATCCCTGCGGGCCGCCGACCCGACGGTCGGCAGGTGCTGACGCGCAGCAGGACGCACGGGACCGCGGCCGCGCAACGCGCCCGTGGCGTCGCGCGCGTTCGCACGCATCCGCGCTCGGCCGCGACGTCGACCACGCGCGGGGCGGTACGGCGCGCGGCAGTCTCGCCGGGGTGCGCCGTGCGCGCAAGGGCGCACGGCGTCGGCGCCGCCGCGCGCCGCGGCGCGCGAGGCCAGACGGCATACGGCTTCGCGGGCCACGCGCCGCCGCGCCCGCCCGCCCGCGCCCTCCCGCGCGTCGCATGCGCGTCGCCTGCGCGTCGCTCGCGCGTCGCCTGCGGCGCTCGGGCGCGCATGCCCTTCCCACGGGCGCGGCGCTCCCCTAGCTTGCCGTCCATGTCGCACGCCACCCGCCACCATCATGCGCATCATCGTCACGGCCACACGGGCCGCGGCGTGACGTGCGCGTGTGCGTGAGACGGCGACCGACGCCGACACCACCGCTCGCCACTCGCTGCGGCCCGTCCTCACCGGACGGGCCGTTTTTCGTTCGTGCCGGGCCGCCGTTCGGCTCCGCCCCTCGCTCCGCCCCATGCTCCGCATCGCGCTTCCCAACAAGGGCCGCCTCTCCGAAGACGCCCGCGAACTGTTCACCGACGCCGGCCTCGAGGTCCGCGTGCGCGACCGCGCGCTCACGGCGTCGCTCGGCGGCGAGTTCGAGGCGATCTTCGTCCGCGCGCAGGACATCCCGGAGTTCGTCGCCGACGGCGCGGCCGACGCGGGCGTGACCGGCTGGGACCTCGTCTGCGAGTCGGGGCGCCCGCTGCACGCGCTCCTCGACCTCGGCTTCGGGCGCTGCCGCGTGGTGCTCGCCGCCCGCGAGGACTCGCGCGTGCGCAGCGTCGACGACCTCGCGACGTACGAGACGGCGACGCCGGGCGCGCCGGGCACGCCGGTCCGCGTGGCGACGGTCTTCCCGCGCATCACGCAGCGCTTCTTCGAGGAGCGCGGCCGCGCGGTCACGCTGGTGCCGATCTCGGGCGCGGTGGAGATCGCGCCGCACCTCGGGATCGCCGACGTCATCGTCGACCTCACGTCGACGGGCTCGACGCTCAAGATGAACGGGCTGCGCGAGGTCGTGACGGTGCTGGAATCGAGCGCACGGCTCATCGCCGCGCCCCAGGCCGTGGCCGCCGCCGGCGAGGTGCCGACCGACAAGCAGCGCGCGCTCGACGAGCTGGTGACGGCGCTCGAGTCGGTGCTGCGCGCGCGCGGCAAGCGCTACGTCATGGTGAACGTGCCGCGCGAGGCGCTGGAGCAGGTGAAGCAGGTGCTGCCCGGCCTCAACGGGCCGACGGTCATCGACATCCTCAACGGCGGCGCGATCGGCACCTCGGCCTACGTCGCGGTCCATGCCGTCGTCCCGGCGGCCACGATCTACCGCACGATCTCACAGATCAAGGCGCTCGGCGGCGAGGGGATCCTGGTGACGCGGATCGAGCGGCTGATGCCCTGACGGGCGCCGCGGACGGCGGGGCGGGATCGGATACTGCGGAGCGTCGCATCGCGCGGCGCGGGCCGGGGACGGGAACTCCACACGACAACGGGGCGGCAGCGGACATGGGGCGACGGAAGCGGGGCGACGAGGAAGGCGGGGCGCGCGAGGGCGCGTTCGTCTCGGCGGGCGTGGCGGCCGAGCTGCGGCAGGCGGCGGCCGAGGCGGGCGTGCCGCTCTCCGCCGCCGGTGGGCTGGAGGCCGACACGCTCGGCGCCCACCGCTCGGCGCTCGACGCCCACGATGCGCCGCGGCTGCGCTTCCTCGGCCGCGTGGACGCGCTGCCCGCCGACGAGCGCCGCCTGCTCTGCGACCGCGCCACGAGCGGCGATCCCGCCATCCGCGACCGCACGGCGGCGATCGTCGCGCGCGTGCGCGCCGAGGGCGACGAGGCGCTGCGCGCGATGGCGCGCGAGTTCGACGGCGCGGAGCTGACCGCGCTCGAGGTGCCGCGCGCGGAGTGGCGCGCCGCGCTCGAGGAGATCGACGCGGGGCTGCGGCGCGCGATGGAGCGCACGATCGCGAACGTCCGCACGGTGCACGCGGCGTTCAAGCCGAAGTCGACCGAGGTCGAGCCGGAGCCGGGGATCGTCGTCGGGCGGCGCCCCGATCCGCTGCGCCGCGTGGGCGTGTACGCGCCGGGCGGGCGCGCCGCGTATCCGAGCAGCGTCATCATGGGCGTCGTGCCGGCGAAGGTCGCGGGCGTGGAGGAGGTGATCCTCTGCTCGCCGCCGGGCCCGGACGGGCTGCCGTCGGCGGTGGTGCTCGCCGCGGCGGCGCTCGCGGGCGTCGACCGCGTGTTCGCGATCGGCGGCGCCGGCGCGGTCGCGGCGCTCGCCTACGGCACGGAGAGCGTGCCGCGCGTGGACCGCATCGTCGGCCCGGGCAACGCGTACGTCGCCGAGGCGAAGGCGCAGGTGTCGAGCGTGTGCGCGATCGACAGCCCCGCGGGGCCGAGCGAGCTGCTCGCGATCGCCGACCACACGGCCGATCCGGTGACCGTGGCGCGCGAGCTGGTGGCGCAGGCGGAGCACGATCCGCTCGCCGCCGTGGTGTGCGTCGCGGTCGGCGACGAGACGGCCGAGCAGGTCATCGCCGCGCTCGCGGACCTGGTGCCGGCCGCCGAGCGGCGCGAGATCGTCGAGGCGTCGCTCGCGGGGCAGGGGGGCGTGCTGGTCGCGCAGACGTACGACGAGGCGGCGGCGTTCGCGAGCGACTACGCCGCCGAGCACCTGCTGCTCGCGATCGGGGACCCGGAGCAGAAGATGATGCTCGGCCGGCTGCGCAACACCGGCACGATCTTCCTCGGCGAGACGAGCAGCGTGGCGTACGGCGACTACATGACGGGCGCGAACCACGTGCTGCCGACGGGCGGGCTGGCGCGCAGCTACTCGGGGCTGTCGACGCTCGACTTCGTGCGCTGGACGACGTACCAGCGCGTGTCGCCGCAGGCGGCGAACAAGCTCGCGTACGACGTGGGGCGGTTCGCGGACGCGGAGGGGCTGCCGGGGCACGCGGCGGCGGCGCGTGCGTGGATGAAGGATCGGGACGGCGGGCGGACGCGGCTGCGGGAGCGGGCGTTCCGGAAGCGCGTCAAGGACATCCGCGAGACGAGCGCGGACGAGAATCTGGACGCCACGAGCGCGGACGAATCGAGCGCCGAGCGCCGGGCGCCGAGCGAGGAACCATGAGCGACACCGAGATCATGCCATCGGCAGAAGCGACCGCTCGGCGCTCGGCGCTCGGCGCTCCGGAGGCCGCCGCGAACGCGCCCGTCGAGCCACCGACGCGGCCGGGCTACGAGAAGATCCCGTTGTATGCGCCGGGAACGGCCGCGTGCGCGACGGACGTCAGCGACACGATCAACCTCTGGGGCGCGCCGCCGGCCGCGGTCGCGGCGGTGCAGGCGTCGACCTGGCAGCACGTCGCGCACTATCCCGCGCTGTACAACGCGGAGCTCAAGGCGCCGCTGGCGGCGTACGCGGGGGTCGCGGTCGACGAGATCGTGACCGGGTGCGGATCGGACGACGTCATCGACTGCGCGCTGCGCGCGTTCGCGGAGCCGGGCGGGATCGTGGCGCACGTCGCGCCGACGTTCTCGATGGTGCCGGTGTACGCGCGCGCCAACGGGATGGAGCCGATCGGCGTGCCGCTCGCGGGCGACGACTACGCGGTCGACGTCGACGCGCTGCTGGCGACGGACGCGGCGATCATCTATCTCTGCTCGCCCAACAACCCGACCGCGACGCCGGTCGCGCGCGAGACGCTGCGGCGCGTGGTCGCCGGCGCGCGCGGGCTGGTGATCGTAGACGAAGCGTACGCCGAGTACGTGCTCGCCGACGAGGCGACGAGCGCCGAGGTGTTCACGCCCGAGGCGCCCGGGATGGGGCGCGTGCTCGCGCTGCGCACGATGAGCAAGGCGTTCGGGCTCGCGGGGCTGCGCGTGGGCTACGGCGTAGGCAGCGCCGCCGTCGTGAGCGAGGTCGAGAAGGCGCGCGGACCGTTCAAGGTGACGTATCCGGCGGAGCGCGGCGCGCTGGCGGCGCTGGCCGACGCGGACGACGCGCGGCGGTGGGTGGAGACGCACGCGCGCCTCGCGGTGCGGCAGCGCGCGCGGCTCGTGGACGGGCTGCGCGCGCTCGGCCTGACGCCGGCGCCGTCGGCGGCGCACTTCGCCTTCGTGCCGGTGCCGCGTGCGCGCCTGGTCGCCGAGCGGCTGCGCGCGCGGTTCGACGTTGGCGTGCGCGTGTTCACGGGGCTGCCGACCGCGCTGCCGCACGCCGTGCCCGCGCTGACGGCGAGCGGGGGCGAGGGGCTGCGCGTGAACGCGGGGCCGGAGCCGGTGCAGCGGGCGTTCCTCGACGCGCTGGCGGCGGTGCTGGAGGAGATGCGATGATCACCCTGCCGCACGTGACGCTGTTCGACTACGGCGCGGGCAACCTGCACTCGCTCGCGAAGGCGCTGGAGCACGCGGGCGCCGCGGTGCGCATCGAGGCGGACGCCGCGGCCGCCGTGCGCGACACGGACGCGCTGGTGCTGCCGGGCGTCGGCGCCTTCGCGGCGGCCGCCGAGCGGCTGGCGCCGGGCCGCGAGGCGATGCGCGACGCGGTCGCCGCCGGGCTGCCGACGCTCGGCATCTGCCTCGGCATGCAGCTGCTGTTCGACGCCAGCGACGAGGGGCCCGGCGCGGGGCTCGGCCTCATCCCCGGGCGCGTGACGCGCATCCAGGCGCGGCGCGTGCCGCAGATCGGCTGGAACGCGATCGAGCCCGCGACGGGCGCACCCGACCCGCTGCTCGCCGAGTCGGGGCTGACGATCGCGTACTACGCGAACAGCTTCGTGTGCCGCCCCGCGGACGCCGAGGCGTCGGTGGTCGCGTGGAGCGAGCACGAGGGCGACCGCTTTCCCGCGGCGGTGCGCCGCGCGCGCGCCGTGGGCGTGCAGTTCCATCCCGAGAAGAGCAGCGCGCCCGGCGTGGCGATGATCGACGCGTTCGTGCGCTCGCTGCGTCCCTCCCAGCCCTGAGCTCGAAGATGATCGTCATTCCCGCGGTGGACCTGCGCGACGGCGCGTGCGTGCAGCTCGTTGGCGGCGAGTACGCGGAGGAGCGCGTGCGCCTGGAGGACCCGCTGGCCGTCGCGCGCGAGTGGGCGCGGCTCGGCTTCCGGCGGCTGCACGTGGTCGATCTCGACGCGGCGACGGGGCGCGGCTCGAACGCGGCCGTGGTCGCGGAGATCGTGCGGCACGGCGGCTTCGACGTCGTGCAGGTCGGCGGCGGCGTGCGCGACGAGGGCGCCATCGAGCGGCTGCTGGACGCCGGCGCGAGCGCGGTGGTGGTGGGCACGCGCGCGCTCGAGGATCCGGACTGGCTGCGCGAGATGGCGGAGCGCTACCCGCACGAGATCGTCCTCGCGGCCGACGTGCGCGAGCGCCGCATCACGACGCGCGGGTGGACGGAGACGCTGCCGCGCATCGTCACCGACGTCGTGGAGGAGCTGCACGACGTGCCGCTGGCCGCGGTGATGGTGACGGCGGTGCACCGGGAGGGGCAGATGCAGGGCACCGACCTGCCGCTGATGGAGGACGTCGTCGAGGCGGCGCACGTGCCGGTGTTCGCGTCGGGCGGCGTGTCGAGCGCGAACGACCTGCGCGCGCTGCAGGACCGCGGCGTCGCCGGGGCGATCATCGGGATGGCGCTGTACACCGGGGCGCTGGACGCGCGGGCCGTGATCGAGGAGTTCCACGAGGACTGACCGCGAGCTGCGGGGCTGCGGAACGGCCGCTCGGACACGCCCGCGAGCAGTTCCGCAGCCCCGCAGCCAACGACACACGCCGCCCGCTCACCACACCTGCCCGATGACGACCATCACGCGCGAGACCAAGGAAACCCAAATCCGCATCACGATCGAGCGCGCCGCCCGCCCCGAGGCGCCGCAGGTGCGCGTCGACACGTCGGCGCCGTTCCTGGATCACATGCTGATCACGCTGGCGCGGTATGCGGGGCTCGACCTCGACGTGCAGGCGCGCGGGGATCTCAGGCACCACCTGATCGAGGACGTCGGGATCGCGTTCGGCGAGGCGCTGCGCGCGTTCGCGCCGGCGACCGCGGCGCGCTACGGCGACCGCACGATCCCGATGGACGACGCGCTCGTGCACGTGTCGCTCGACATCGGCGGGCGGCCGTGGTACGAGGGCAGGCTGCCGGCGCGCCTGTACGACCACTGGTTCCAGAGCTTCGCCGCGAACGCGCGCGCGACGCTGCACGTGCGCGTGCTGCGCGGGCGCGACCGGCACCACGTCGTCGAGGCGGCGTTCAAGGCGCTCGGGCTCGCGCTGCGCGACGCGCTGACGGAGGGCGGGGCGGTGTTCTCGACGAAGGGGGCGGTGATGATGCAGAGCGACGAGCGACGAGCGTCGAGCGTCGAGGGAGGTCCGCGTGCATCCTGAGCTTCGCCGCCGCGAGGAGCGCACTCGACGCTCGACGCTCACCGCTCGACGCTCATGCTGACCCGCCGGCTCATCGTCTGCCTCGACGTGAAGGGCGGACGCGTGGTGAAGGGGACGCAGTTCGTGAACCTGCGCGACGTCGGCGACCCGGTGGAGCTGGCGGCGCGCTACGAGGCCGAGGGGGCGGACGAGATCACCTTCCTCGACATCTCGGCGAGCAGCGAGGAGCGCGCGACGCTGCTGGACGTGGCGCGGCGCACCGCGGAGCGGCTGTTCGTGCCGCTCACCATCGGTGGCGGCGTGCGCACGGCGGACGACGTCGGCCGCGCGCTGCGCGCGGGCGCGGACAAGGTCAGCATCAACTCGGCGGCGGTCGACCGGCCCGAGGTGCTGACCGAGAGCGCGTGGCGCTTCGGCGCGCAGTGCGTGGTGGCGAGCATCGACGCGAAGTGGGACGCGGCGGCGGGCATCTTCCGCGTGTACGTGAAGGGCGGACGGCAGCCGACGGAGCTCGAGGCGGTGGCGTGGGCGCGCGAGTGCGTGGCGCGCGGCGCCGGCGAGATCCTGCTCACCAGCATCGATCGCGACGGCGCGCGCACCGGATACAATCTCCCGCTCACGCGCGCGGTGGCCGACGCGGTGGACGTGCCGGTCATCGCGTCGGGCGGGGCGGGGAACGCGGAGCACGTGCGCGAGGCCATCGCCGACGGGCACGCCGACGCGGCGCTCGTCGCCGGCATCCTGCACGACGGCGTGACGACCGTCGGGGCGCTCAAGCGCACGATGGCCGACGCGGGGCTGCCGGTCCGCTGAGATGAGTCCGAGCCCGTCGTCCACGCGCGTGCCGACGCACGGGCAGGCGCCCGCGCCGGCGCACGTGCGCGCGCACCTCGTGCGACGCGCGTTCGCGGTGCGCGGCGACCTGGCGGCGACGGTGGCGGGGCTCGGGTTCGTGCAGGCGGATCCGATCCGCGCGCCGGCGCGCGCGCAGGACCTCATCCTGCGCCACCGCGTTCCCGGCTACCGCGCGGGGCAGCTGGAGCGGCGCTATCCGGCGCTCGACCTCGACGAGGACTTCGTCTACGCGTACGGCTTCGTGCCGCCGGCGACGCGCGCGCTGCTGCACCCGCGGCGCGGCGACGCGGAGCCGGAGGGGCTCGCGTGCGAGGTGCTCGCCCACGTGCGGCAGGCGGGGGCCACGCATCCCGCGCAGCTGGTGGCCGCGTTCGGCGACCGGCGCGAGCGCAACTACTGGGGCGGGCAGTCGCGCGCGACGACGCGCGTGCTGGAGCGCCTGCACTACCAGGGCTGGCTGCGCGTCGCGCGACGCGAGCGCGGCGTGCGCGTGTACGAGGCGGCGCGCGACCTGCCGGTCGACGTGCCGGCCGCCGAGGAGCGGTGGCGGCGCCTGGTGCTGCTCGTGGCGGAGCTGTTCGGCCCCATGCCCGAGGCCAGCCTGCGCGGCGTGCTGCGCCTGGCGCGCGCGGGCGTGACCGACGTGGCGCAGCGCGGGCACGCGATCGCCGAGCTGCTGCGCTCGGGCGCGCTGGAGCGCGGCGCGGTGGACGGCGTGCCGTGGGTGTGGCCGGCCGGCGCCGTGCCCGAGGCGCGCGTCGAGGCGCCGCGCACGGTGCGCTTCCTGGCGCCCTTCGATCCGCTGGTGTGGGACCGCGCGCGCGTGGAGCAGCTGTGGGGCTGGGCGTACCGCTTCGAGGCGTACACCCCGGCCGCGCGGCGGCAGTTCGGCTACTATGCGCTCCCCGTGCTGTGGGCGGACCGGCTGGTGGGCTGGGCCAACCTCGCGGTGCGCGACGGAACGCTCGACGTCGACCTCGGCTTCGTCGCCGGGCGGCCGCGCGACCGCGCGTTCGCGCGCGCGCTCGACGCCGAGATCGCGCGCACGGCGCGGTTCCTCGACGTGCGCACGACGGCGGCTCCGTAGCGCGCCGCCTTCTCCCCTCTCTCGCGTCCCATGTCCGACTCCCTGCTCATGTACGCGGCCGCCGACGTCGCGCGCGTCGCCGGCGACTTCGCGCTGCGGCACTTCCGCGGCGGCGTCGACGTCGAGACGAAGGGCGACGGCTCTCCCGTCACGATCGCCGACCGCGGCGCGGAGCTGGCCGCGCGCGCGTGGATCGAGGCGCGCTTTCCCGGCGACGGCATCCTCGGCGAGGAGTTCGGGCTGACGCGCGGCGACGCGCCGCGGCGGTGGGTGCTCGACCCGATCGACGGGACGAAGACGTTCGTGCGCGGCGTGCCGCTCTGGGGGACGCTCGTCGCGTGCGTCGCCGGCGACGAGGTGCTCGCGGGCGCGGCGTACTTCCCGGCCGTCGGCGAGATGCTCGCGGCCGCGCCGGGCGACGGCTGCTGGTGGAACGGGGCGCGGGCGCGCGTGTCGGACGTCGCGTCGCTCGACCGGGCGATGGTCCTCACGACCGACCCGAAGTTCTCGCCCCGGCCGGAGCGGCGCGCGGCGTGGCAGGCGCTCGAGGACGCGGCCGGGTTCTCGCGCTCGTGGGCCGACTGCTACGGCTACCTGCTGGTGGCGACCGGGCGCGCCGAGGTGATGACCGACGCGATCGTGGGCGACTGGGACACCGCGCCGCTGCTGCCGATCATCGAGGAGGCGGGCGGCGTGTTCACGACGTGGGACGGGCGGCGCACGGCGTTCGGCGGCGACGCGATCGCCACGAACGGCGCGCTGGCCGCCGAGGTGCGGCGGATGCTCGGCGGCCGCTAGGCGGCCGCCAGGCGCGTCCGGTCGGGCTCAGGGGCGCTCGTCGGGCGTCGGGAGCGCGACGTCGGGCGTGGCCGGGCGCCGGCGCGCGACCAGGCGCTCCCAGGCGCGGGCGGCGAGCGGCGCGAGGACGATGGTCGCGCCGAAGCGCACCGGCTTCGTCAGCTGCGTGAAGAGGTACGCGGCCGTGAACGTGCCGACGTTGCTCAGGACGCCGGTCGGCTTCCACCCCGCCGAGATGGCCGCCCAGGCGCCGAAGAGCACGGCGAAGAAGATCGTGAAGTGGACGACGACGGCGGCGAGGCCGTACTCGGCGAACAGTCGCTGGGCGGTCTTGCGCACGGTCGGTGGGTTGGTGGAAGGGCCGCACCGCGGCGCCGGCGCTCAAGGTCGCGCGCCGCGTCGGGCGGGGACAAGGGGCGCACGCGATCGCGGCGGTCGCGGCTCGCGCGACACGGCACGCGAAACGTCACACGATGGGTTCCGGGATGCTCGATCTGGCGGCGGTGAACTTCGAGAAGGGGAACGGGCTCGTGACCGTCGTGGCGCAGGACGCGCGCACGGGCGCGGTGCTCATGGTGGCGCACGCCGACCGCGAGGCGCTGGAGCGCACGCTGGCGACCGGCGAGATGCACTACCGGTCGCGCACGCGCGGGCTCTGGCACAAGGGCGCCACGAGCGGGAACGTGCAGCGGGTGGAGTCGCTGGCGCTCGACTGCGACGGCGACGCGGTGCTGGCGCGCGTCGTCCCCGCGGGGCCGGCCTGCCACACGGGGACGACGTCGTGCTTCGGCGCGGTGGCGCTGGGCGCGGACGCGCTCGGCGCGCTGGACGCGACGATCGCCGAGCGCGCCGGCGGGGAAGCGCGCGCCGGGGCCCCCCCCCGAACACAGGATGGCGCCGCCCCAGCCGCGCCCCCGTACCCGCCCGACGCGGCGCCGTCCCCCGCGACGCCGCCCGCGCGGCCCAGCTACACCCAGCGCCTGCTGGCCGACCGCAACCTGCGCCTGAAGAAGATCGGCGAGGAGGCCGCGGAGCTCGTGACCGCGTGCGCCGACGGCGACCGCGAGCGGGCCGCCGAGGAGGGCGCGGACGTCGTGTATCACACCCTGGTCGCGCTGCGCGCCGTCGGCGTGTCGCTCGACGACGTGCGCGCGGTGCTGGCGGCCCGGGCGCGCTGACGCGCGCCCCAGGCCGCCGCGGCCCTGCTGATTCCCGCTAGTCCTCGTCGTCGGCGCTCTTGGCGCCGCCTCCGCCGGATCCCGGGCGGTACTCGGGGAGGTCGAACTCGTCCGGCTTGAGCGCCGGCTTCCGCCGCCGCGCCGCCTGCCCGACGGTCACCGTCCCGCCGCGCTTCCGCCCGCCGATCGGCGTCATCGCCTCCTCGAGCAGCCGGCGCGCCTCGGCCATCACGGCGGGGTCGACGCGGCTGACGCGGCGCGACTTCTCCTGGCGATAGAGCTCGCCCGGGTCGGTGGGCAGCGGGGGCGCGACCGCCTCGAGCGGCGTGGGCTCACGCGGGGGCTCCGGCGCGCGGCGGGCGCGGCGGGACGCGGGCGCGGTCGCCCGCCCGGTCGCGCGCGCCCGCGGCGGCGCGACGTCGGTCGCTTTCGGGTCGGACGGCGGGGTGCGTCGGGCAGTGGATCGGGATCGCATCGGGTCTCCTGGCGGCTGGGGAGCCCCTCCAAATGCACGGCCCGTGCACCGGGCGCGCGCTCAGGGGATGGACTCGGGCGCGCCGGGTCCCTCGTCGCGCAGGCCGTCCCCCGCGAGCGGTCCACGCCCCGGGCCGCCGCTCGGCGAGGCCGCGCTCGGGTTCTCGAGGTTCTTGGCGAACGCCGGCGCGATCTGTCCGGCGCGCGTCTCCTCGACGATCGTCGGGATCGCCGTCTCGAGGTCGCGCACCGTGCGCCGCGCCGCCTCGCCGAACTGGCCGGGCGCGAGCTCGGGCGAGTCGCCGTCGCGCAGCCCGTCGGCCGGCTTCACGCCCACGCCGTGCTCGTAGACCATCTTGCCGCCGAGGTAGGCGCTGTAGCCGAGCGCGCCCAGGCCGGCGAGGCCGAGCGCGAGGTAGCCGGCGCCGGCGCGCTCGCGGCCCATGCGATACACCGCCATCGCGGTGCCGACCATGGTGAGCGAGAGGTTGAGCGTGCGGTGCGTCGTGAGGATGTCGCGCGCCGTGCCCTCGGCGACCACCTCCTCCTGCGCGACGAGCCCGGCGGCCGCGGAGATCACCGCGCTCGCCGCCGCGATCGGCATGAGGACGCGCCCCGCGTCGGCCAGCCGCTCGCTGCCGGTCAGGTTCGCGAGCAGGTCGGCGCCGACGGCCGCGGGGAGCAGGGCGATGGGGAAGTGCACGAGCGACGGGTGGAGCTCCGAAAGGCGGACGGACATGTAGGACCCCCGGATACGGCGGAGACGAAGGCGACGAAGGCGAGGACGACGGCGAAGCAGGGCGCCGCGCCCGATCTCGCGGCGTGGACCGCGTGGCGGCCACGCGCAGGCTTCACGCCAGCATGCGCCCGCTCGCGGGTGCACGCTCGCGGGTGCACGCGAAACGGCGAGGCCGCGCGTGCCGCGCGTGCCTCGCCGTTCGCTCCTGATCTCCCGCGTCGCCGTGCGGACCGACTAGAAGGTCCGCACCACGCTCTCGTCCAGCTTCGACGGATCGCCGATGTACGCCAGCCGCAGGTCGTGCAGGTACTGGCGGGCGACGCGGCGCACGTCGTCGGGCGTCACGGCGCGCAGCTCGTCGACGAAGCTCGACGCGCGGCGCCAGTCGCCGCGGTAGAGCTGCGCCCGCGCGAGGAAGTTCGCCTGGTCGGCGTTCGTCTCGTTGTCGAGGAAGTACTCGGTGATGAACTGCTGCCGCAGCTGATCGAGCCCGCGCGGCGTGATCCACCCCTCCTGCAGGTTGCGCAGCTCCTCGCGCATGAGCGCCAGCGTCGTGCGTGGATCGACCGTCGTCACGTACACGCCGCCGGTCGCCACCGCGCGGTCGACGAACGGCGCGTGCACGGCGTACGACAGGTTGCGCTTGGAGCGGATCTCGGCGAAGAAGCGCCCCGAGAGCACCGCGGTCGCGATGCGCAGCGGATAGTAGTCCGGGCTCGCCGCGCTCGGCCCCGGGAAGTAGCCGAGCAGGTAGTTGGTCGGCAGCTGGCGACGCTCGACGGCGACGCCCGACGGGCGCGCGGCCGGCGGCGCCGGCGCCGTCCACTGGTAGCTCCCCTTCGGCAGCGTCGCGAGCGTCGCCGTCACCAGCCGCTCCAGCCGCGCGCGGTCGACGTCGCCGACGACGACGAGCAGCATGCGCGACGTCACCATCTGGTCCTGCCGGTACTTCCGCAGGTCGGCGAGCGTGATGCCGCGCAGCGACGCCTCGGTGCCGCTCGGCGCGATCCCGTACGAGTGCCCCGCGAACGCCAGCGAGTCGGCGAGGTACTCGAGCTGCGCGTCGGGGCTGTCGCGCCGCTGCCGCACGCCGCTCAGCAGCTGCCCGCGCAGCAGCTCCACCTCGGCGGAGTCGAGCGTCGGCCGCATGAGCCGGTCGGCGAAGATCGCCCACGTCGAGTCGAAGGTCGCCGTCGTGCTGCGCAGCGCGAACGTCGTCCAGTCGTGATCCGGATCGACGCCGATCAGGCTGCCGAGCCGCGCCATCTTCTCGCGCAGCTGCTCGCGCGGATACGCCTGCGTGCCGCGCTCGCTCGCCTCGAGCAGGAAGGGCTCGAGCCCCGCCTGCTCCGCGGGCACCTGCCGCGTGCCGCCGAGCAGGTAGAGGTTCGCGGCGACGACCTCGTTGGAGGTGACGCGGCGGAGGATGACGTTGAGGCCGCCGATCTCGAAGGCGGTGGTGTTGGTGTCGGCGGGGGCGAGGCGAGCGTCGAGCGTCGAGCGTCGAGCGTCGAGAGCGAACGTCCCCACGCTCGACGCTCGACGCTCGACGCTCGACGCTCCGCTCGCCTGCGCGGACGCGGTCCCGAGCGCGAGGAGCGCCGCCGTCAGAGTGAGCATGCGGCTCCTCACGGCACCACCCCCGCCGCCGTCGCCTTCTTCCACACGCCCCCCAGCTCGGCCTCCGTGAGCTTCAGCGCCGCGCGGTCCTCGGGGGAGAGCAGCACGCCCGTGATGCGCGGTCGCCCGACGATGTACTTCGCCGCGTACTGCTGCAGGTCCGCGGGGGTCTGCTTCGCCATCTCGTCCACGTAGCCCATGAAGTAGTCCAGGTCCGCGACCGCCCACCAGAAGCCGATCGTGTGCGTCAGCCCGCTCGTGCGCTCGGCGCCGAGCGCGCTCTCCATCGCCCGCTGCGCCTTCACCGCCACCAGCTCCTCGGCGGTGAAGTAGTTCGGGTCGTCCAGCTTCTCGATCTCGTCGCGCAGCGCGGTGAGCGCCTCGCGCAGCTTCGCCGGGTCGGCCTGCCCGCTGATCGTGATCGGGCCCACCTGGTCGAGCGTGTAGTAGTTCACGACGACGCCCTGCCACAGCCCGCTGTCCACGAGACGGCGCTGGAAGCGCGAGCCCGGCGTGTTGAGCGCGTCGGAGAAGACGTCGGCCGCGTAGGTCGCCGCGCGGTCCTTCCGCACGCTCGGCCCCTGCCACTGCACGAGCACCGTCACCGCGCTCACGCCCGCCTCCGCGATCACGCCCTCGTCGGCGGTCAGCGCCGGGATCGGCGGGATCGGCGCCTCGGCGAACGGATCGGCGCCCTTCTGCCAGTCGCCGTACCAGCGCTCGGCCCACGCGAACACCGAGTCGGGGATCACGTCGCCGGTGACGACGAGCGCCGTGTTGTTCGGCACGTAGTAGCGGCGCTGGATCTCGCGCATCTTCTCGGGCGTCACCGTGCGGATCACCTGCCGGTCGCCGATGATGTTCTTGCGCGAGAACTGGCCGGGGTAGAGCCGCTTGGTCAGCTCGTTCTGGAAGCCGAACGCGGGGTTCGCCTCCTGGCGGTCGTACTCGCCGAGCACGACCTCCTTCTCGCGCGCCAGCTCGTCGGCGCGGAAGAGCGGCGAGCGCAGCGCGCTGGCCACCGCGCGCATCGCGGCCGGCAGCGAGTCGGCGGGGAGCGTCATGTAGTAGTTCACGCGCTCCTCCTGCGTCGTGCCGTTGAACACGGCCCCGAGCTCGGTCGCGCGCTGCGTGAACTGGTCGGGCGCCGGGAACTGCTGGCTCGCCTTGAAGAACATGTGCTCGTACATGTGCGCCAGCCCCGCGTAGTCGGGCGGCTGCGTGTACGAGCCGTTCTTCACGTCGATCTCGACGGTCGCCAGCGGCACGCCGTGGTTCTCGACCACGACGACCTCGAGGCCGTTCGGGAGGACGCGGCGCTTGATGACCTTCTCCAGCTCCGCGCGCGACTGCGCGGAGAGCACGGCCGGCAGCGCGAGCGCGAGCGGCAGGAGCAGGCGCGCGAGGCGCGCGCGGGCGCGCGGGCGGACGGACGGGCGTACGGACGTTCGCACGGAGTCGTGGGACGGAGACACGGGCGTGGCGACGTGAGCGGCTTGCGAGGGCGAGCGGCGGAGCGACCTACGAGAGCGGGCCGGACGACGACGTCCGGCCCCGGAAGGTGACGCGACGACGGCGGACGGGACAGCGGGTGCCCGCCGGCGGGGTCGCCGGGGACCGCGGCAATGCGCGGGCCGCGCCGCTGGCGACCGTTCCGGGGCGTCGTTTGGTTTCGGTTCATGACGTCCACGCTGCCCGCGGCCACCTCCGCCGCTCCGACCGCCCATCCGCCCCTCACCGACGACCAGCTCGACGCGCTCCGCGGCCGGCTGGGTGCCGACCGCGTCCGTCGCGGCGTCCCGTTGGCACAGTACACCTCGTTCCGCATCGGGGGTCCGGCCGACGCCTTCTACCTCGCCCGGTCGGCGGGCGAGCTGGCGCGGGCGATCCTCACCGCGCGCGAGCTGGGGATCCCGCACTTCGTGCTGGGGCTCGGCGCCAACATCCTCGTCGGGGACCGCGGCTACCGCGGGCTGGTGATCCGCAACGGCGCCCGCGGCACGCGCTTCCGCGAGGCGGAGGACCACTGCCTCCTCTGGGCGGAGAGCGGCGCGATCATGCAGGACCTCGTGCTCGACTCGGTCGAGCGCGGATGGAGCGGGCTCGAGCACTACATCGGCATCCCGAGCACGGTCGGCGGCGCGATCTGGCAGAACCTGCACTTCCTCTCGCCGGCGCCCGAGCGCGAGCGCACGATGTTCATCGCCGAGGCGTTCCACTCGTGCGAGATCCTGTCGGAGGAGGGGGAGCGGAAGACGGTCGACGCCGACTACGTCCAGTTCGGCTACGACGACACGATCTTCCACCACCGCCGCGACGTCGTGCTGAGCGCGACCTTCCGCCTCGAGCGCGGCGACCCGGACCGGCTGCACCGCATCCTCCACGAGAACCTGTCGTGGCGCGGCGCGCGGCATCCGTGGCTGCAGATCCACCCGAGCGCCGGGTCGATCTTCAAGAAGATCGAGGGCGTCGGCGCCGGGCGGCTGGTCGACCAGGCGGGGCTCAAGGGCTTCCGTCACGGCGGCGCGCAGATCTCGCCGCTGCACGCGAACATCGTCGTGAACCGTGGCAGCGCGACGGCCAGGGACGTGCGCGAGCTGATCGCCATCGCGCAGCGCGCGGTCGAGGAGAAGTTCGGGCAGCGGCTGGAGCCCGAGATCGGCTTCATCGGCGAGTTCTAGCGCGCGATCCTGCCGGGCCCGTCGGGAACCGCGCGGCGCCGCGCGGGGTTGCGGTGGCGCGCGCCGCCGCGAACACTCCTGGCGCCGCCCGCGCCGCTGCCGGGCGGCACCCGTCCCGATCCCGTCGTCCGCTGCCAGGCGTGCCGTCGTCCGTCGTTCCGCCGTCCGCTGCGGTCACCGTCAGTCCCGGTTCCCCGGTCTCCGACACGGTGGCCGCGGCCATCGCCGCGCTCGTCACCGACGCCTCCCTCGTCGAGGCGCTGATCGCGTACGTGCCGATCGGCATGCTCGTCGCCGGGCCGACGGGCGAGCTGCTCGCCGCCAACGCCGCCGCGCGCCGGCTCCTGCACGGGCACCTGCCGCGCACCGAGGGCGTCGCCAGCTACGGCCGCCACTTCCTGGGCCGCCGCGCCGACGGCCGCGTCCTGACCGCGCACGAGTGGCCGCTCGCGCGCGCGCTGCAGCGGGGCGAGACGGTCGACCAGGAGCTGATCGAGATGGAGCTCCCGGACGCGGGGCGCCGCTGGTTCGCCGTCGGCGCCATGCCGATCCGCGCGCCGCACGGCGCGGTCGTCGCGGGCGTGCTGACGCTGCACGACCTCACCGAGCGCCGCGCCGCGGAGGCCGCGCTCGAGGCGCGCGAGGCGGAGCTGGCCGACGCGCTGGAGAGCATGTCGGACGCGCTCTTCGCCTACGACCACGAGCTGCGCCTGATGCGCGTGAACGGCGCCGCGCGGCGCTGGATCGTCGACGAGGGGCTCGATCCCGACGCCGTCGTCGGCCGCGAGGTGTGGGACGCCCTCCCCGACGTCGCACGCGAGCCGCTCGGCGAGGCGCTGCTGCGCGTGCTGGCCGACGGGCGGCCGGCGGTCGTCGAGACGCGCTCGCCGCGCACGGGCCGCTGGGTCGAGGCGCGGCTCTTCCGCACGGCGACGGGGCTCGCCTGCTACTCGGTCGACGTCACCGAGCGGAAGCGCCTGGCCGCCGACTCCGCCGCCGAGCAGGCGCGCCTGTACGCCGCGGAGCGGGCCGCGCGCACCGAGGCCGAGCGCGCCGCCGCGCGCATGGTGGAGCTGCAGGGGCTCGCCTCCGCGCTCGGGGAGGCGCTGACGCTCGACGACCTCGGGCGGCTGGTGGTGCGCCAGGGCGTGACCGTGCTCGGCGCGGACGCCGCCTTCGTGATGCAGCGCCCCGTGGGCGCCGAGCACCTGCTGGAGACGGTGTTCGCCGACGGCTACCCGAGCGACGTGCTGGAGAGCTACCGCGCCTACCCGGTGGATGCGCCGCTCCCCGCGGCGGAAGCGGTGCGCACCGCGCGTCCGATCTGGCTGGAGTCGGCGATCGAGCGCGACGCGCGCTACGGCGAGCGCACCGACGCCGCCGCGACGGGCCGCTTCAGCGCGCGCTTCCCCGCCGGCGCGGTGCTGCCGCTGGTCGTCGACGGGCGCGTGCTCGGCGCCATGGGGTTCAACTTCCGCGCGCCGCGCCGTTTCGCGCCCGACGACCGCGCCTTCCTCGCCGCGCTCGCGCGCGAGTACGCGAGCGCGCTCGCCCGCACGCGCGCATACGAGGCGGAGCGCGCCGCGCGGCGCGAGGCCGAGCGCGCGGCGTCGCGCGCGGCGGCGCTGCAGGGGGTGGCGAGCGCGCTCGTCGCGGCGCGCACGGTGCCCGAGATCGCCGACGCGATCCTGCGGCTCGGGATGCCCGCCCTCGGCGCGTCGCGCGGCTCGGTGGCGACGGTGACCGCCGACGGCGAGGCGCTGGAGCTGGTCGCCGCCGTCGGCTACGACGCCGAGACGCGCGCGCGGTTCGGGCGCGTGCCGCTGACGATGCGCTTCCCGCTCGCCGACGCCGCGCGCACGCGCGCGCCGGTGCTGCTGGCCACCGACGCGGAGCGCGACGCGCACTACCCGCACCTCGCGGAGCTGCGCCGCGCGAACGGCGGCGGCGCGATGGCCGCCCTCCCGCTGCTCGCCGGCGAGCGCGTGCTCGGCACGCTCGGGTTCAACTTCCCGGAGGAGCGCCCGCTCGGCGCGACGGAGCGCGACTTCCTGCTCGCGCTCGCGCAGCAGTGCGCGCAGGCGCTCGACCGCGCGCGGCTCGACGCCGCGGAGCACGCGGCGCGCACCGAGGCCGAGCGCGCGCGCGAGGAGGCGGAGGCCGCGAACCGCGCGAAGAGCGAGTTCCTCGCGGTCATGTCGCACGAGCTGCGCACGCCGCTCAACGCGATCCTCGGCTACGCCGACCTGCTGGACGCGGGCGTGGCCGGCCCGCTCGCCGATCCGCAGCGCGCGTTCGTGGCGCGCGGGCGCGACGCCGCGCGCCGGCTGCTGACGCTCGTCGAGGACGTGCTGTCGTTCGCCAAGCTGGAGGCCGGGCGCGTGGCGATCTCGGTCGTGCCGACCGGGGTGCGCGCGCTCGTCGCGCCGGCGGTGGCGGTCGTCGCGCCGCAGGCCGCGCAGCGCGGGCTGGCGCTCTCCGTCGTGGACGACGCGGCGCTCGACGCGCTGCAGGTGCGCGCCGATCCGGAGCGCGCCGGGCAGATCCTGCTCAACCTCCTGTCGAACGCGCTCAAGTTCACGCCGCCCGGCGGGCGCATCACGGTGCGCACGCTCGTCGACGCGCGGTGCGTGCGCGTGAGCGTCGAGGACACCGGCGTCGGCATCGCTCCGTCGCAGCACGAGCGCATCTTCGAGCCGTTCGTGCAGGTGGACACGCGGCTGACGCGCACGAGCGAGGGGACGGGGCTCGGCCTGGCGATCAGCCGCGAGCTGGCGCGCGCGATGGGCGGCGACGTCACCGTCGCCAGCGCGGTCGGCGAGGGCGCGACGTTCACGCTCGAGCTGCCGCGCGCCGCGGTGGCGTAGCGCACCGCCGCGGGTGGACGCGCCGCGCTACATTGGCGGCCCACCCTCCGCGCCGCCCGTCACCGCCCCGTCGATGCCCGTCCGCACCCGCGCCTCCGCGCCCGCCGCGCTCCTCGCGGCGCTGCTCGCCGCCGTCCCCGCCACGCTCGCCGCGCAGACCCCGGGCGCGACGCGCGACGCCGCGCGCAACACCGCGCGCGCCGACACCACGGCGTGCGGGAGCTGCCGCGAGTGGAACGCGCCGCAGCGCCCGTTCCGCATCCACGGCAACAGCTGGTACGTCGGGACGCGCGGGCTGAGCGCCGTGCTCGTGACGTCGCCGCAGGGGCACGTGCTCATCGACGGCGGGCTCCCCGAGTCGGCGGCGCCGATCGCCGCGAACGTGCGCGCGCTCGGCTTCCGCATGGAGGACGTGCGGCTGATCCTCAACTCGCACGCGCACTTCGACCACGCGGGCGGGATCGCGGCGCTGCAGCGCGCGTCCCGGGCGGCGGTCGCGGCGCATCCGTGGAGCGCGGCGATGATGCGGCGCGGCAGCTCGCTGCCCGAGGATCCGCAGTACGAGATCGACATCCCGTATCCCGCCGTGCCGACGGTGCGCGTGCTCGCCGACGGCGAGACGGTGCGCGTCGGGCCGCTCGCGCTCACGGCGCACTTCACGGGCGGGCACACGCCGGGCGGCACCAGCTGGAGCTGGCGCTCGTGCGAGGGCGACCGCTGCCTCGACCTCGTGTACGCGGACAGCCAGACGCCCGTCTCGGCCGATGGCTACCTGTTCACGCGCAGCACGCGCTATCCGTCGGTGCTCGACGACTTCGCGCGCGGCTTCGCGACGCTCGAGCGGCTGCGCTGCGACGTGCTGGTGACGCCGCACCCGAGCGCGTCGACGCTGTTCGAGCGGCTCGCCGCGCGCGAGCAGGGGCGCGCCGACGCCTTCCGCGACGACACCGCCTGCCGGCGATACGCCGCGGCCGCGCGGCAGCGGCTCGCGCAGCGCGTCGCGACCGAGCGCGCGGCGCCCTGATCGCCGCGACCTGACGGATCTCGAACGCGCGATCCGGATTGACAGGCGCGCGCGGCGTGCGATCGTAGGCGCGCTCCGCTCCACCCCGCGCCCACCCCGCGCCCACCCCCGGAGGCCCGATGACGACGCCCACGCCCGCGACCACGTCCGACACCAGCTACGCACCGCCCGCGGGCGGCGGCCGCTTCGTCTGGCACGACCTCATGACCACCGACGCGCCGCGCGCGCACGCCTTCTACTCGGCGCTGCTCGGGTGGACGACGCAGGTGCTGTCGATGGGCGACTTCGGCGACTACCGGATGGTGAGCGCCGGCGAGGAGGGCGTGGGTGGCATCGTGCCGCTCGACCCGGCGCACGGCATCCCGTCGCACTGGATCGGGTACATGGCGGTCGCCGACGTGGACGCCGCGTGCGCGCGCATCGACGCGACGGGCGGGAAGACGTCCGTGCCGCCGACCGACATCCCGACGGTCGGCCGCTTCGCCGTCTGCGAGGACCCGAGCGGCGCGCTGTTCTCCCCCTTCCGCCCGCTCGACGGCCCGACGGTCGAGCCGCCGGTCAACGCGCCGGTGGGCACGGTCGCGTGGAACGAGCTGTTGACGCCCGACCCGCAGGCGATGGCCGCCTTCTACGCGCCCCTCCTCGGCTGGACGCACGAGACGATGGGGATGGGCGCGCAGGGCGACTACTGGCTCTTCCGCCGCAACGGCGTGTTCGCCGGCGGGATGATGCAGATGCCGCCGAACGCCGAGGCGCGTCCGCACTGGCTGCCGTACTTCGCCGTCGCGAGCGCCGACGCCGCGGCCGAGCGGATCGGCGCGCTCGGCGGCACGGTGCTGCACGGGCCGATCGACATCCAGGAGTGGGGGCGGATGGCGGTCGCGCAGGACCCGACGGGCGCGTACTTCGCGGTGCTGGAGAACAAACAGCCGATGTGACGCGGCGGGCGCTCCCGCCCGGCGAACGGCGAGACCGGCGCACCGCGCGGTCTCGCCGTTTCACGTTGCTGCCGCGTCACTACGCGCGCCTCACTCGCAGCCGTGCGCGCGGATCTCCGCGCGCAGCGCGGGCCACGGCGCGGCGGGCGGCGTCGACGCGAGGCGCGCGCGCCACGAGCGCTCCAGCTCCGCGACGCCGACGCCCAGCGTGCGCGGCGCGCTCGCCAGCCCGCCGCGCCAGAGCGCGCGCAGCCGCGCGAGGCCGTACGTCTCGGCGACGTGCCGCACGACGCTCCCCGCCTGCGTGTAGCGCGCGACGCCGGTGTCGCCCGCCACGTCGAAGCGTCGCGGCAGCTCGGCGAGCGGCACGAGCCCACCGTCGGCCGCGAGCGACGCGGCCATCGCGTGCAGGTCGTGGCCGTGGCAGCGCCCGACCGCGTGCATCGCGAGCCCCTCCGACACCCAGTGCCCCGACGGCGCGCCCCACCGCTGCCAGGAGAGCACGTGCATCAGCTCGTGCCGCAGCGGGGCGCGCGCGCCGTCGTTCGTCACGAACAGCACGGCGGACTGCGCGGCCTCCGCCCACCCGCCGGGCGCGCCGCCCACGAACGGCCGCATCGCCTCGCGCGAGTCGAGCGCGATCAGCTCCAGGTGCGCGGTGTCGCTCGCGGCGCCGAGCAGGCGCAGGTCGGCCGCGCGCGCCTCGGCGGCGCGCGCGGCGAGCGCCGGCAGCACGCGCGCCGCCCGCGAGCCCGCCGGCGCGTGCACGTGCAGCCCCGGCGCCTCGTGCTGCACCCAGCGCGTGCCCGGCCACTCCAGCACGCGGCGCACGAACGGCGCGCGATGCCCGTCGGGCCCCGGCGCCGCGCGCCGCGCCGCCGCCACGCCGGACGCCGCGGCCACGGCGCCCATCACCAGCACGAGCGCGAGGCGGGGAGGCGGGAGGCGCACGATGCCGGGCCGGCGGGAGAAGGGGACGGGCTACGAGGCGCGGCGTACGCGCTTGCGCGCCAGCAGCGCCGCGTCGGCCTCGGCGAACAGCGCGTCGAGATCGCGGCGTGCGTCCGGCGTGCAGGCCGCGGACCCGAGGCTCAGCGACAGCTGGTACGGGCGCCCGGAGGCGGCGTTGAACTCCGCGAACCGGTGGGCGATCCGCGCGCGCACCATCGCCTCCGTGTCGGCGCGGCCGTGCGGCACGAGCGCGGTGAACTCGTCGCCGCCGATGCGGCCGACGATGTCGGACTCGCGGAACACGGCGCGCAGCAGCCCCGCGACGTCCTGCAGCGCGCGGTCCCCCTCGGCGTGTCCGTGCACGTCGTTGATCCCCTTGAACGCGTCCAGGTCGCCGTAGAAGAGCAGCACGGGCCACCCGTCCGCCTCGGCGCGCCGCAGCTCCTCCTGCGCCAGCGCGACGAAGCCGCGGCGGTTGTAGAGCCCCGTCAGCTCGTCGGTGAGGGCGAGGCTGCGCAGCGTCGCCTCCGTGTGCTTGCGCTCCGACAGGTCGCGCAGGATCGCGCTGATCGACGTCGGGGCGCCGGGCTCCGGCGCGTGCGCGAGGAGGATCTGCTCGACGGGGAGCAGCCGGCCGTCGGCGCGGCGCAGCGTCGTCTCGCCGCGCCACGTCCCGTCGCGGCGCATCGTGGCCACCGCGTCGACGAGCGCGCCGCCGGGCGCGAACTGCGGCTGCACGTCGGCGACGGTGATCAGCCCCGCCGGCTGCACGTCGCCGAAGCCGAGCAGCCGGCGCCCGCTCGCGTTGAGGTACGTGATGCGGCCGTCCGGCTCGCAGATGGCCACCATGTCGGGCATCGACTCGACGATCGCCGAGAGCCGCGCCTGCTCCGCCTCGGCGGCCTTGCGCGCGGAGACGTCCTGGATCTGCGCGATGAAGTGGAGCGGGTGCCCCGCCGCGTCGCGCACGACGGAGCCGGTGAGGAGGATCGGCACCGCGTGCCCGTCGCGGTGCAGGTAGCGCTTCTCCAGCTCGTAGCTCGCGATCTCGCCCGCGACGAGCCGCGTCACGAGCGACAGGTCCGCCTCGAGATCGTCCGGATGCGTGATGTCCTGGAACGTGCGGGCGGCCAGCTCCTCGGCGGTGTAGCCGGTGATGCGGCAGAGCGCGTGGTTGACGCGCAGCCAGCGCCCGTCGAGCCCCACGAGCGCCATGCCGATGCCGGCGTGCGCGAACGCGCTGCGGAAGCGCTCCTCGCTCGCGTGCAGCACCGCGAGGGCCGCCGCGCGCTCCTCGGCGAGCGCCTGCGCGGCCCGGAACGCGTCCGCGTTGTGGAGCGCGGCGGCGATCATGCCGGCCAGCAGGGCGAGCGCGCCGGCATCGCCGTCGTCGAAGACGTGTGGGTCGGGCGAGGTGACCTTGACCACGCCGACGACGGCGCCGCCGTGGCGCAGCGGCACGACCAGCATCGAGCGCGCGCCCACGCGGCGGCACGCGTCGCGGTCCACGCGCGGATCGTCCTCGGCGTCGTCGCAGCGCAGCGTCGCGCCCGTGCGCACGCAGCGGCCCGAGAGGCTCGTGCCGACGGCCAGCCGCATGCCGACGAACGGCGCGGCGCGGCCGCTCGCCGCCCGGTACACGAGCGTGTCGGGGTCGGCGGCGTCGACCATCTCGATCACCGCGGCGTCGGCCCCGGTGAGCCGCGCGGCGCGCTCGAGCACGAGCGCCAGCACGGCGTCGAGGTCGAGCCCCGCCGCGGCGATCGCGTGCTGCGCCTCGACGACGAGCGCGAGCCGGTCGGGCGGCGACGCGGCGGGGCGCGCGGTCGGAGAGGAGGGAGCGGCGGGCGCGGTGAGTACGGCGGGCATCGGCAGGGCGGGCGAGGCGAGGCGGGGCGGGCAGGCGCGGCTGGGGCGCCGACGCGCACCGGCCGTCGGCGTGCCCCGCCGGTGCTCCGGCCGTTCGCCGGTCACCGTCGTCCCTCCTCCCCGCCGCGCATCCCCAGGGCACCCCCGGGGAGAGACGGCCGGCGGCCGGCCGTGTAACGCGTCGGGACGCCCCGGCGGCGCTACCGGGCGCCCTCGACCCCGGCTTCCTCCAGCGCCTCCCCGGCCGCCGCCCACTCGCCGAGCGCGACGTCCAGCGCCGCCTTCCGCTCGTCGAGGGTGCGGGCCAGCGTGCCGGCGCGCTGCACGCCGTCGGCCGTGCCGTAGAGCGTCGGGTCGTCGAGCTGCGCCTGCAGCGCCGCCACCTCCGCCTCCAGCTCCGCGGCGCGCTGCTCGGCGCGCTCCAGCCGGCGCTGCGCGTCGCGCGCGGCGCGTCGCGCGTCGCGGTCGGTCGCCTTGCGCTGCTCCTGCGCCTGCTGGCGCGTCGCCTTCTCCTGCTCGCGCGCGCGCGCCTCGCGCTCGGCGTCGCGCTGCTGCTGCCGCGCCTCGGCCTCGCGCTGCGCGCGCTCGGTGGCGTCGCGCGCGCCGGCCGCGGTGCGTGCGCCCGCCTGCTTCGCGAGCGCCGCCTCGCCGCCCTGCTCCTCCCACTCGGCGAACGGCTGCTCGAAGACGTGCACGCGCCCGTCGTGCAGCGCCCACACCTGGGTCGCCAGCGCGCGCAGCAGCGCGCGGTCGTGCGACACGAGCAGCACGGTCCCCTCGTAGCCCTCCAGCGCGTCCTCGAGCGCCTCGATGCTCTCGACGTCCAGGTGGTTCGTCGGCTCGTCGAGGATCAGCAGGTTCGCCTTCTGGAGCATCATCATCGCCAGCGCCACGCGCGCGCGCTCGCCGCCCGAGAGCGTCTCGGCGCGCCGCAGCACCTCGTCGCCGCTGAAGCCGAAGCGGCCCAGGTGCCCCTGCACGAGGCGGCGCTCCCACGTCGGGCGCAGGTCCTGGATCACGTCGTACAGCGTGCGCCCGAACGGCACCTGCGCGAGGTCCTGCCGGTAGTGCGCGACGACGATCGAGTCGCCCGTGCGCAGCGAGCCGTCGAGCAGCGTGGAGCGCTCGCCGACGATCGCCTTGAGCAGCGTGCTCTTGCCCGCGCCGTTCGGCCCGATGAAGCCGATCACCTCGCCGCGCGTGAGGCGGATCGAGAAGTCGCGGATCAGCACGCGCTGCCCGCCGTCGGCCGTCGGCACGCCGAGCGATGCGCGGTCGGCCACGAGGACCTGGTCGCCGCCGCGGCCTTCCGTCTCCAGGCGCAACGCCATCACGTCCTCGCCGCCGATCGGCGCGGAGAGGCGCGGCGTGCGCGCGAGCAGCTTGCGGCGCCCCTTCGCCTGCTTCGTGTTCTGGCCGGCGAGGTTGCGGCGGATGTAGTCCTCCGTCGCCGCGATGACCTTCTGCTGCTTGTCGAACTGCCGCTGCTGCGCGAGGCGGCGCTCCTCGCGCTGCGCGACGAACGCCTCGTAGTTGCCGACGTACGGGAACATCGACCCGCCCTCGACGTGCAGCACGTGGTCGACCACCGCGCTCAGGAACGCGCGGTCGTGGCTGATGAGGATCACCGTGCGGTCGACGCCCTGCAGGTACGACTCGAGCCAGCGCGTCGTTTCGAGGTCGAGGTGGTTCGTCGGCTCGTCGAGCAGCAGCACGTCGCCGGGGAGCACGAGCTGGCGCGCGAGCCCCACGCGTCCGCGCTCGCCGCCGGAGAGCGTCTTCAGCAGCCGCGTCTTCGAGACCTCGGGGTCGAAGCCGAGCCCCTCGAGCACCTGGTCGACGCGCGCGTGATAGGTGTAGCCGCCCTCGCGCTCGAAGCGCTCCAGGTCGTGCCCGTACCGCTCCAGCGCATCCTCGGGGTGGTCCGTCTCGAGCGCCTTCGCCTGCTCGGCCAGCCGGCGCTCGAGCGCGCGCAGCTCGCTGAACGCGCCCGCGACCGCTTCCCACAGCGTCTCCGCCTCGCCGAAGTCGCGGTGCTGCTCGAGCAGCGTGACCCTGAGCCCCGGCTGGCGCGCGATCTGGCCGCGCGACGGCGCCAGCTGCCCGGTGAGGAGCTTGAAGAGCGTCGTCTTGCCCGAGCCGTTGCGCCCGATGATGCCCCACCGCTCGCCCGCGGCGACGGTGAAGGTGACGTCCTGGAAGAGCTGGGTCGCGCCGAATTCGACCGCGACGTTCGAGACTGCGAGCTGCGTCATGCCCGCAATCTACCAAAGACGGGCGGCGGGGCTGCGGGGCTGCGGAACGGCCGCTCGGGATGCACCGCGGCGCTCGACCGGAACGGCCGACGCCAGCAGGGACGAAGATCGCAGAGAATCCGATCGAAAGTCCGATGGCTCCGCGTGGCGCGACGTTCCTCGCCGCCATGCGGAGCCATCGGATCTTCATCCGACGTTCTCAGATTCCATCCCTGCTGCTCTCTGCAGTTCGGGTCCGGTGCGAGGATCCAAGCCCGAGGACGCAGCGATCCGCAGCACCCCGTCAGTGCGCGTTCTCGTCGTACCCGCCCGCGCGCGCGCCACCGCGGTAGATCGCTCCGACGATCGGCAGGCCCGCGATCCGTCCGCCGTTGCCGTTGGCCGACGGGGCGCCGTGGCCGTTGCCGCCGACGCCGTTGGCCGGGCGGAGCGCCTCGGCGCGGGCCACCGCCTCGACGGCCGCCTCCTGGGCGTCGGCCCGGTCGAGCTCCAGCAGGCGCAGGAAGTAGCGCTCCGAGAAGCCGGAGAGGAACGCGAGCAGCAGGTACGAGCCGCCGAGGGTGATCGCCACGCCGGGGAGCACGCGCCAGGAGAGCAGCACGTAGAGCACCGTCGCGATGGTCGCGCCGACGATCGGGCGCAGCTCCAGGCGCAGCAGGCTGTCCTGGTACTCGGCGGTCGTGACCCGGCTGGCCCGCGCCTGCAGCAGCCCGCTCAGGAAGCCGCCCGCGGCACCGAAGAGCGCCACCGTGAGCCCCGAGAGCCAGGCGTCGGACGCGGCCAGCGGCACGAAGCGCAGTACGAAGGGGGCGGTCAGCCGCTCCGCCGCCGGCGCGCCCGCCGCGATCGGCGGGAGGAGCATGGGCAGCATCAGCAGCAGCACGCCGAGCAGCATCAGCCCGCGGTCGCGCAGCAGGGAGAGCCGCTCGAGCTGCAGCCCGCTGGCGATGTGCCGCTCGGTCGTCGCGGTGTTCAGGGCGACGATGGCCTCCTCGATCGCGCTGCGGACCTCGTGCAGCGCGAGCGGCGCGCGCGTGTCGCCCGGCGCCCGCTCGCCGGCCAGCTCCAGCCGACGCAGCAGCGGCTCCAGCCCGTCGCGCGTCTCGGCGCTCAGCTCGACGTGGAGGCGCCGCTGCAGGCTCGGGATGCGCGCGCCGAGCATGTAGGACGGCGCGGCCCAGATCAGGCAGCGCTCGATGAGGTCGAGGGTCGCCGTGACCGCGGGCAGCTCCGGCTCGGGACGCAGCAGCGCGCCGCGCGCCGCGATGAGCAGCTGCCGCGCGCACTGCCCGGCCACCACGTCCACCGGGTCGCCGCCGAGCGAGCTGACGGCCCAGTTGCCGAAGAGGATGCGGAAGTCCATCTCCAGCTCCAGGTACCGCACGCGCGCCTGGTGCAGGAGGAACGTGTCGTAGCGCTGGAGCCCCACGCGGCGGGTGCGCGGCGCGGGCCACGCGGGCGGCTCCCAGTCGGCCGGGTCGAGCCAGCTCTGGACCTCGCGCGCCCAGTCGGCCGGCACGGTGTAGGGCACCGCCGGCGTGCGCGGCGCCTCGGTGCGGGGCGTGTCGGCGCGTGCGACGTCGCTGCGCGCGACGTCGCCGCGCGCCGCCTCGGGCTCGGGCGGGGAGGGCGTCGGCGCGGTGGCCGCCTCACGCGGCGCCCCCTTCGACTGCTGCTTCGCTGGTGCGTCGGGCATGCTCGCCTCCCCTCCCGTGGGCCGGGCGCTCGCGTCGTCCCGGGACCATGCGGCCCGGAACGCGCCTCCGACGTTACGGCCCGCCGTCGGGGTCGGGAAGTGCAGCCCCGGCCGTCGCCGTCACGCCCCCGGCCAGACCCGAGCGCTCGTCCCCGTGGCCCGGGGCTCGGCGTCGGGCAGTATGCGGTCATGCGCCGCGCCGCACCCCGCTCACGTCGTCACTTGCCGCACCACTGCTTCCACTCGGCTTCCTGCAGCCCGACGGTCAGCTTGTGCTGGAAGCGGACGAGCGGCGTGCGGAGCAGCCCCGGGTCGTCGACGAGCAGCTCCAGCCACCGCTCGTCGCCGTAGCGCGACGGGCCGAGCCCGCGCTCGGCGAACCGCTTCCCCTCGCGGTCGATCAGCGCCGCGACGCCGAACTTCTGCGCGAACCGCTTGAGCTCTCCCGGGGCGGCCGCGCGCTCCGCGAAGTCGACAAAGTGCGTCTTCACGCGCCGCTCGGCGAAGAAGCGCAGCGCCTTGCGCGTGTCCGGGTCCTTCTTGTGGCCGAAGATCTGGACTTCCATGGGGAGCAAAATACCCGCGGAGCTGCGGAGCTGCGGAGCCGCACGTCGGGACGTCCCGAGCGGCCGGTCCGCAGCCCCCAGCCGTAGAGAGTTCGCAGCCCGCAGCGCCCCGCACGAGCCGCGTCGCTCCTCAGTAGAGCTTCCGCACCGCCCGCACCCCGAACGCCGCCACCACGAGCGCGACGGCCAGCACGCCGGCGACCGCTGTCAGGTGGGCGCCCCACGGATGGCCGCGCCAGACGTCCATCGCCAGCCGCGCCACGCCGTGGTTGATCGCGGCGAAGGCGACGGCCAGCCCGACGGTCAGCAGCGGGACGGTGAGCGCGGTGTCCCGCAGCCGCCACGCCGCGTGGCCCCGCGCGCGCATCGTCGCCGCGAGCGCGACGTGCAGCACGCACAGGACGACGCCCACCTCGAGCAGCGCGAGGAGCGCGGGGACGACGCGGAGCGCGAGCGTGAGGGGCGCCATGGGCGTGCGGCTGGTGACGGTGCGGCAGGTGGCCGCGCGCATGCTAACGACCGGCCCCCAGATCGATCGACCACGGTCGACGATGGACGACCCCCGGTGCGCTCGGGCTCAGCCGGCCGGGAGGTTCAGCCACGCCTCCGCGGCTTCACGCCGCCGCGCGATGAAGAGCTGTGGTCCGCCCTCGGCGAGCGACTCGTACATGCGCAGCATGCCGTACACGGCGTCGCGCGTCGCCACCACGGCCGTGCGACCCACGCGTGCGCCCTCGTACTGCGCGCTCCGGTGCTCCACGAGAGCCCGCGCCTGGGGCCCCGTCAGGTCCGTCGTGGCGTCGCCGCAGTCCACGAGGATGTCGTAGTCCATCAGGCCACGCTCGCGCCGCTGCCGCAGCAGGTCCACGACGGCATCGTACGTCAGGCTGCCGCGCAGCAGCACTTCCACGCGGTGGCGCGCCTCGTCCACGTGCACGGAGATGGCCGGGAGCGGATCGGGCACGTACCCTCCATGAGCCACCACGCACCGGCCCGCGGATCACGGCGACGTCGCCGCTGAACGCCTCGGGGCACTCGATGCACACGAACCAAGCGGTCGGGTCCCCGCTCTCGTTCCCGGTACGTCGCAGGTCGGCGCGCCGCCGTGGCTTCCCGCAGCCTCATCGGTGAGTGGCCCCGTCCGACGTGGAGCGGCCGCTTCGCGAGACCCTGCACCGCAGACGCCTGCAGGTCGAAGCATGCGGGCGCGGCGCACGGGCATGCGGCGCCGCTGCCGACCGAGGCGCCCGCGGCGTCGATCTCCAGGGCGGGCCGCGGGGGTGTATGTTGGCAGCGGAGCCCGCGCGCGCACCGGTGGCGGGCCCATCGCCGGATCCGTGTCATGTCGTCGTCCTCCCGCCCGACTCCCGCCTTCCGCCCCGCCTGGTGGGCGCGCGGCCCGCACGCCCAGACGGTGTGGGGCAAGCTCACGCGCCGCACGGGGCCGCTCCCCACGCGCACCGAGCGCTGGGACACGCCCGACGGCGACTTCCTCGACGTCGAGCGGCTGGACGCCGACCCGTCGCGCGGCGATCCCGCGCGCGCGCCGCGGCTGCTGCTGCTGCACGGGCTCGAGGGCGGGCGGCAGTCGCACTACGCCTGGGGGCTGTTCGCCGAGGCGGCGCGACGCGGCTGGGGGATGGACCTCATGCTGCACCGCTCGTGCGGGAGCGAGCTGAATCGGCAGCGGCGCTTCTACCACTCGGGCGAGACGGGCGACGCGGCGCTCGTGATCGACCGGATCGTCGCCGACTTCCCGCGCGCGCCGCTGGCGGTCGTCGGCGTGTCGCTCGGCGGCAACCAGCTCGTGAAGTACCTGGGCGAGACGGGCGACCGCGTGCCCGCGAACGTGCGGCGCGCGGTGGCGATCTCGGTGCCCTACGACCTCGCGCGCGGCTCGCGCCACATCAGCCGGGGCTTCGCGCGCGTGTACGAGCGTCACTTCCTGCGCTCGCTCGTGCGGAAGGTCGAGGCGAAGCTCGCGACCTACCCGGATCTCATCGCCGCCGAGCGGCTGCCGGGCGTGCGCACGCTCTACGACTTCGACGACCTGCTGACCGGCCCCGTGCACGGCTTCACCGGCGCGGACGACTACTACGCGCGCAGCAGCGCGATCCGCTTCCTGCAGGGCGTGCGCGTGCCGACGCTGCTGCTGAGCGCCGTCGACGATCCGTTCCTGCCGGCCGCGGTGCTCGACGAGGTGCGCGCGATCGCGGCGGCGAATCCCGCGCTGACGGTCGAGTTCCACGCGCAGGGCGGACACGTGGGCTTCGTCGGCGGGCGCGTGCCGTGGCGCCCCGACTACTACGCCGAGCGCCGCGCGTGCGAGTTCGCGGCGACGATGATCGGCGAGACGCCCGACGTGCACGCGGCACCGGACGCGCGCCGCGCCGTGGGCTGAGTCACTCGGGGAACAGCTCGGCGACCGGCAGCGCGAGACCGGGGAGCACGTCGCCCCCGTCGAGCGTGTCGTCTGGGCCGTGCAGGCGTGCGAGGCCGTCGGGCGCGTGCACGACGACGCTGCACGTGTCGGGATACACGACCCACACCGCACGCGAGCCCGCACGCAGATAACCGGCGACCTTCCGCGCCACCTCGGCGGCCCGGTCGTCGGGCGAGACGATCTCGATCGCGAGGTCGGGCGCGCCCTCGTAGAAGCGGTGCGCGACCTCGCGCGCGGGCAACCGGTCCGCGCGCACGAACGAGACGTCGGGCCCGCGGACGGTATCCGGGCGGCGGGCGAGCACGTAGCCGGACTCCACGACGACCTGCCCGAGTCGACGCGCGCGCACGTACGGGATCAACGCGGCCGCGACCTGCGCAGCGATGCCTCCATGCGTCCAGCCCGGCGACTCGGACACGACCAGGCGTCCGTCGATCAGCTCGTGGCGCCGGCCGTCCTCCGGCAGCCGGTACAGATCCTCGGCCGTCAACAGCGGCTCGGTGGTCGGCGGGTGGGGCACGTCATCCTCCGGAGGCGGTCCTCCAACCTACGATCGCGCCCGCGCCGAGTCACGCGCGGGCGTACGCGCCGCGGCGCGGGCGGCGCGATAGGGCGGGCTCCGTCGAACGTTCGTCCGGTCCCCCGCCTTCCACCCGGCTCGCGCCCGCATCGCTCCGCCGACGGGCGCGGGTTACCTTCCCGCCCATGCCTCAGCCCATCCTGCTGCTGCACGGCGCGCTCGGCGCCCGCGACACGCTGCGCCCGATCGAGCGCGCGCTCACGCCGCTGCTCCCCGCCGGCACGCCCGTCCACGCGCACGAGTTCGCGGGACACGGCACGACGCCCGACCCCGACGCCGCGCCCGACGCGCCGTACGACGTCGCGCGCCTCGCCGCGGGCGTGCTCGAAGCGATGGACCGCGGGCGCATCGACCACGCGGTGCTGTTCGGCTACAGCCTGGGCGGCTACGTCGCGCTGCTGCTGGCGGCGCAACACCCGACGCGCGTGCGCGCCGTGACGACGCTCGCGACGAAGCTCGCGTGGACGCTCGAGGGCGCGGCGCGCGAGACGTCGCGCCTGGACGCCGCGACGATCCGCGCGAAGGTGCCGCGCTTCGCCGACGCGCTGGCCGCGCGACACGCCGACGCCGGCGGGTGGGAGGCGGTGCTGACGCGCACGGCGGGGATGATGCACGGGATCGCCGCACGTCCGCTGGTGACGCCCGAGGTGCTCGCGGCCGTGGCCTGCCCGACGCGCATCTGCGTGGGCGACCGCGACGCGACCGTCACGCTCGACGAGTGCGTGGCCGCGGTGCGCGCGCTTCCGCACGGCGAGCTCGCGGTGCTGCCGGGCACCGGCCATCCGCTGGAGCATGCGGACGCTTCGCGCGTCGCGCGCGAGATCCTCGAGATGCACGCGCGCGCCGACGTCGCCTGACGCCGCGAGCGTCGCCACGGCGCGCGGCGCTACCGCGCGCGCTCCCAGCGCACGAGCGCGACGCCCAGGTCCGCCCAGAGCGTGCGGCTGCCCGCGGCGTCGGTCGCCGGCTCGAACGTGTAGCGCGCGCGCCCGTCGGTGAAGGTCCAGCCGTCGGCGTCGCGGCCGGCGAAGCGCAGGAGCACCGGCGGCAGCGGCCCGCGCGCCAGCCGCAGCGCGGGGGCGTCCGCGCCGTCGGTGACGGCGGAGAACACGGCGTCGCCGCCGAAGCGCCCGGTGAAGGGGGCGAGGTCGCGCGGCGTCGACGCGTGCGCGGTCCGCGACGCGTGAGGCGCGCCCAGTGCGGCGTGCACCAGCGCCGCGGCGACGACGTCGGGGCGCGTCGGGCCCTGCGTGTTGACCAGCACCGTGACGCTCAGCGAGTCGTCGGGGAGGTACGCGGTGAAGGTCGTGAACCCGGCGATGTCGCCGCCGTGCTGGAACGCGCGCCGCCCCGCGACCTCCACGAGCGAGACGCCGAGTCCGTAGCGCGTGCGCCGACCGCCGGCCACGGTGCCGGCGCGGGTCAGCTCGGCGTAGCTCGCCGACGTGAGCACGCGTCCGCCGCGCGCCGCGTGCACTCCGGCGTTCCACGCGACGAGATCGGCCGCCGTGCCGCAGAACCCGCCCGCGGCCCACGGCACGCGCGGGCTCACGAACACGGCGGGCCGCAGCCCCGATGCGCCGAGCGCGTACCCGCGTGCGATGCGCGGCACGAGCGCCTCCGGATCGCAGAAGCGCGCGCCCGTCGCGCCGGCGCGGCGCAGCACGCGCTCCTCGACGTACGCGGCGTACGGCCGCCCGCTCGCGCGCTCGATCAGCTGGCCGAGCAGCACGAAGCCGGTGTTGCTGTACCGCATCAGCGCGCCCGGCGCGAAGTAGAGCGGCGTGTCGCGCACGAGCGCCAGCACCGTGTCGGGTGGCACGTCGAGCCGTCCGATCGCGCGGCCGCGCGGCGACTCCGCGAAGTCGGGGAGCCCCGACGTGTGCCCGAGCAGCTGGCGCACCGTCATCGGCTGGCCGCGCACCGGCGCGTCGGGGAGGTAGCGCGTGATCGGCGCGTCGAGCGCGACCACCCCCGAGTCCACGAGCGCGAGCACCGCGGCGGCGGTGAACTGCTTGGTGATGGACGCGAGCTGGAAGACGTGGCCGAGCGTCAGCGGGACGTCGTTCTCGACGTCGGCGCGGCCGTACGCGCGCGCCACGAGCGTGTCCGCTCCACGCACGACGACGCCGACGAGCCCCGCGGCCCGTCCGCGCGCGACGGTCGCGTCGGCGATCGAGTCGAGCGCGGCGCGCGCGCGCCGCGCGGCGCCCTCCGGCAGCTGCGCGCGACCGGCGGCGGGCGGGATCAGCAGCGCGAGCGCGACGACGGCGTGACGGGCGAGAGCAGCGGTGGCGCGGCGCACGATGCGGCGGACGGGGTGGACGTGGCGACACGCGCGCGTCGGCGCACGATCGGTCGCGGCATGGGACACGTGCATCCCCGGGAGCGTTGCGTGCGCATGGGGCGCCCCCTTCCGCGTCGCGCCGACACGGCGCAGAGTGGGGGCGCCGCACGCGCGACGCGCGGAGCGCCGGTCCGCGCGACGCACCACGCCACGCAGCACGCCACGCACACCAACGGGGACGCCATGACGGCGAGCGGCGCACACGAGACGACGGCCACGGGGCTGGGCCGCATCGGCCAGATCGCGATGACGATGCAGGACCTGCCGGTCGCGGTGGCGTTCTACCGCGACGTGCTCGGCCTGCCGCTGCTGTTCGAGGCGCCGCCGGGGCTCGCGTTCTTCGACTGCGGCGGGCAGCGCCTGATGCTGGCGCGCCCCGAGGACGGCGAGGCGGCCGGCGGCAACTCGGTCCTCTACTTCACGGTGCCCGACGTGCAGGCGGCGCACGCGACGCTGCTCCGGCGCGGCGTGCGCTTCGTCGACGCGCCGCACGTCGTCGCACGGCTCGCCGACCGCGAGATCTGGATGGCGTTCCTGCGCGACCCCGAGGAGAACCTGCTCGCCGTGATGGCCGAGGTGCCGATCACTGGGTGAGCGCGTCGCGCGTGTCGGCCCGCGCGTCGTCGGAGAGCGCGCGCAGCACGGCCAGCGCCTCGTCGGCACGCGCGGTCGGCACGAAGACGTGGTCGTGGCGCGTCGCGGCGACGACGTTGGCGGCGATGCCGCGCGCCGCGAGCGCCGTCGCCACCGCCGCCGTCAGCCCCACCGCCTCGAGGCTCGAGTGCACGGTGAGCGTGACGCACCGGAACGCGGGCGCGTCGGGCAGCCCGACCTCCGCGGCGTGGCTGCGCGGCAGCACGAGCGACGTCCCCTCGTCCTCGCGCATGCTCGCCAGCGCGGCGTGCGCGTGCTCCGCCGCCGCCGTCGGGTCGAGCGAGCAGAAGACCCATTCGCCATCGCGGAGCACCGGGGCCAGCGACTGGAGGAGCGTGCGGAGAGGCGTCATGGACGGCGGCTGCGGACCGCGGGCGGCGGGTCGTCGGATGGGGATGCACGCTCGCGCCGCTCTCCCGGAATCACCGGTCTGCGGCCTCACCGCTCGCCGAGCGCCGCCGGCGCCGCCGCGCGGGCCGATACGCTCGCCAGCACGACGAGCGTGAGCAGGTACGGCAGGGCGAGGAAGAGCTGATAGGGGAGCTGCCAGCCCATCGCCTGGAAGAGGTACTGCAGCGCGCTCGCCGCGCCGAACAGCAGCGCGGCCGCGGCCACCCCCGCCGGGCGCCAGCGGCCGAGCACCACGATCGCGATCGCGATGAACCCGCGGCCGGCCGACATCCCCTCGGCGAAGGTCCCCGCCTGGGCGAGCACGAGCGTCGCGCCGGCGAGCCCGCCCATCGCGCCGCCGAAGAGCGTCGCCGCCAGCTGCACGCGGCGGGGACGGACGCCGGCGGCGACCGCGGCCTCGGGGCGCTCCCCGACGGCGCGCAGCGCCAGCCCGGCGTGCGTGCGGGTCGACCACCACGCGAGCGCCGGCACGAGGAGGTAGAGCAGGTACGTCGCCGGCGGCTGGGCGAAGAGCGCGCGCCCGACGAGCGGCAGCGCGCTCAGCCCCGGGAGCGCGATCGGGGGCGTCGTCGGGGTCGAGAGCAGGGCGCCCGTCTCGCCGTAGATCGTGCGGTAGAGCGTCCCGGTGAGGCCGAGCGACGCGAGCGTGACCGCCGTGCCGGTGATGATCTGGTCGGCGCGCAGCCCCACCGCGAAGACGGCGAAGAGGGCCGACGCCAGCAGCCCGGCCAGGGCGCCGGTCGCGAAGCCGATCGCCGCGCCGCCGAGCCCCGGGGCGAGGCCGGCGCCGATCAGCGCGCCGAACGCGCCGGCCATGATCGCCCCCTCCAGCCCGATGTTGATCACGCCGGCGCGCTCGGTGACCGCCTCGCCGAGGGCGGCGAGGGCGAGCGGGGTCGCGGTGCGGACCGTCGCTTCGAGGAAGGCGGCGAGGGCGTCGCTCATGCGGCGTTCGCCGGTCGGACCGGAGTCCGCGGCGCGCTGGTCGGGAGGCGGTCGCGCAGCCGGTCGGCCGCGAGCACGAGCAGGATCAGCAGCGCCTCGACGACCGTGACGACGACGGCCGGCACCCCCGCGTCGCGCTGCATGGCGCCGGCCCCGGCCTCCAGCGCCCCGAAGCCGATCCCGGCGGCGATCACCGCGAGCGGGTGCAGCCGGGCGAGGAGCGCGACGACGATCGCCGTGTAGCCGTAGCCCGGCGACAGGTTCTCGTAGAGCGCGTAGGTCACCCCCGTCACCTCGACCGCGCCGGCCAGCCCGGCGAGCGCGCCGCTCGTCAGGAAGGCGCCCGTCGTGACCGCGGGCACCGCGATCAGCCCCGCCGAGGCGGCCGCGGCCGGGTTGAGCCCGGCGGCGCGGAGTCGGAAGCCGGCGGCCGTGAAGCGGAGCAGCGCCCAGAGCGCGACCGCCGCCAGCACCGCCAGGGCGAAGCCCACGTGCAGGCGCGACTCGGGCACGAGGATCGGGAGCCGGCCGACCTCCGGGAGCGACGGGGACTGGGGATAGATGCGCTGCGGCTCCTGCAGCGGGCCGCGCACCAGCCACCCCACGCCGTAGAGGGCGACGAAGTTCAGCATGATCGTGCTGATGACCTCGAGCACCCCGAAGCGGCGGCGGAGCAGGGCGGCGATCCCGGCCCAGACGGCGCCGGCGGCGACTCCCGCGGCGAGGGCGACCGGCGCGGTGAGCACGCCGAGGGCGGGCGCACCGGCCAGCGCCACCGCCGCCGCGGCCGCTCCGCCGGCCAGCAGCTGCCCCTCCGCGCCGACGTTCAGGATGCCGGCGCGGAACGCCACCGCGACCGCCAGCCCGGCGAGGATCAGCGGGGTGGCGCGGACCAGCGTCGCCGACAGCAGCGCGTACCGGGAGCCGGCGGCGCCGCGGCCGAGCGCGCGGAGCGCGTCGGCCGGGTCGTGGCCGGTGGCGGCCAGCAGGAGCACGAGGGCGCCGGCCGCCAGCAGGAGGGTGGCGGCGCCCACGACGAGCGATCGGTAGCGCACGACGGTCCGGGGAAGGGGGCGTTGGCGCTCAAGCTACCACCGCCGTCCACGGTTTCCGCAGGGCGCGCGTCAGTCGCAGGTGGCGACGTCCGCGAACGGGACCCGGGCGCGCAGCTCGCGCAGCGCCGCGCGGACGATGGCGTCGCGGAAGCGCTGGTGCGACTCCGCGGCCACCCCCTGCTGCCAGGGTGCGCCGAGTGTGGCGCGGGACTGCCAGAGCTGGAAGCCGGCGATCGGGGCGCGCGCCGCCTGGCCGCGCAGCATCCCGCGGGCACGCGCGTCGGCCGCGACCCAGAGCAGCCGGCGCTGCCACGGCGCGAGCGGGCAGGTGCCCCGCGCCGCGCCCGTGCCGCCGGGCGGCGCCTGCGGCGAGAGCCCCGCCGGGATGCCGAGCCCGGTGAAGGTCCGCTCCGCGCCCCAGGCCGATCCCGCCTCCAGCGCCAGCCGCGCGACGCCCGAGGCCGACATCGGCGCCTCTGGTCCGAAGCGGGCGCGGAACCACTGCACCGAGACCGGCGAGAGCGGCGTGACCCGCCCCAGCGCCTCGACGATCGCGTCGGCGGCGCCGGTACCGGGCATGGGGACCGCAGCCCCGGCGAACCCGGGAAGCTCCGGATCCTGCACGGAGGTGAGCGCGCCATTCATGCGCCCCTCGCGCGCCAGCATCGCCGCCACGTACCAGTCGGCGCCGCGCGCGAACAGCTCGGCGGGGCGATCGCTCGCGGAAGTCTGTCCGCGCGTGCCGCCCCGCGTGCGCGTGTCCGCCAGCCCGCGCACCGCGGTCGCCAGCGGCTCGGCGCCCAGCCGCGCCGCCCGGTCCGTGGCGTAGGTGCCGCGCAGCCCGAGCTGCGTGCGCGCCGCCTGCCAGTCGAGGTCGTGCGCCAGCTCGTGCGCGATCGTTCCGGCACCCGAGGCTGGCGGGAGGAAGATCGTCCGCGAGGTGGGGTCGTGCAGGGCGAGCGCGAGGTCGCCCTTGGGCGACGCGCCGATCCGGACCGTGAGCCCGTCGAGGGTCAGCGCCGGGAGGGCCAGGCGCAGGTCCGCGACCGCCGCCTCGAGCTCCAGCAGCGCCGGCACCCGCCAGGAGGCCGGCAGCCCGCGGTCGAACGCCACCCGCGAGATCCCGCTCGCGATCCGCATCCGGTCGGCCACGACCTGCACGTCGCGGTCGGGACCGGCGGCCACGACCGACGCCTGCGCGAAGGGGCGCGCCGAGACGGCGACGGCGTGGATCAGCCGGGCGAGGCGGCGGTGCGCGGGTCCGTCGGGCGTGAGGACCGTGCGCGCCCGCGCCCACTCGACCGCGAGGGCGTCGGCGGTGCGGGCGCGCGCGGCCAGGCGCTGCACGAGCACCGGATCATCCTCGGACACGATGCTGTCGCGTTCCAGGCCGCTCTCTGCCGCGGTCGAGCGGAAGCCGCCGAGCGTGATCGTGACGTAGGGATCCGGCCGCGCGCCGCGCGCCGCCTCCAGCGCCGCGAGCCGCGCCGCCGTCCGGCAGGGGAGGGGCAGGTCGGGCGCGGCGCACGCGACGGCCGTTCCGAGCGTGCTGGCCCGCGTGCCGCCTCCGCTCACACTGTCCCTTTCCTGTACGGAGTCTGGCGTGGTGAAGGCCAGCGCGCCCTGCACGCGGGAGCGAAGGGAGAGCAGGAGTCGCTCGGCGTCCCGCGCCGCCGTGGCCTCGTCCGGGCGCAGGTCGTCGGCCAGCAGCGGCCGCTCCGCCGCCAGCCGCCGCTCCTTCCGCCACCGCGTCAGCAGCACGAGCGCGTCCGAATCCGCGGGGGCCGTCGCGTCCGCGCTCGCGGCCAGCAGGCGTCGCGCGTCCTCGCGAGCCAGCCGCCGGTCCCGCGACAGCGCGGCGGCCGCCACGGCGGACTCGGCGATACGGGCCGTGACCAGCCGCTCCGTCCGCGCGAGCGCATAGGCGAGCCGGACCGTGGCCTCACCCGTGCGGGCCGACGGTGCCGCCACGACGGTCGAGTCGATCAGCTGGCGATGGAGCCGGCCGTCGACGAGCGCGCCGGGGCGCCACGGATCCACCGGGTCGGAGAGGGCCGCCGCGTCGACGGCATAGCTCTCCCCCGCGGCCACCCGACCGAGCAGCGCCCAGGCGACCGTCCGCCCCAGCCCGCCGAGGCTGCTGTCCTGCTGCGCCTGCTCGGCGAGCAGAAAGGGAGAGCCGAGGCCGAGCCGAGCCCGCTCCAGGTAGACGAGGGCGCGCGCACCCGCCGTGCTCAGGCGGGGCGGCGCCAGCCGTCCGTCGACGGACCGCGCGCTCTCGTCCAGTCGCGCCGTGGCCCGCAGCGCGTCCAGCGCCTGCTCGGCGGCCGCGATGTGCGCCGCGTCGTCCCGCGAGATCGCCGGGCGCGCGCGACACCCCGCGAGCGTCGCCACGAGGGCGACCAGCGCGAGGAGCGAGCGGCGTCGGGAGCGGGGGGACGGGAGGGCCATGGGGGCCGGTCGAGGTGCAGGGGGCGTGCGCGGCCCCGGTCGCCCGCCCGCGACCGCCGCTCAGCCGCTGGCGCCGAGCATCGCGCGGCCGACCGCCTCGCGCTCGGTCGGGGCCGGGCGCACGTGTCCGTCGTACACCACCAGGACCCGGTCGGCCAGCGCCAGCACCTCGTCCAGGTCGCTGGAGTAGACGACCACCGCGGCGCCGGCCGACCGGGCCTCGCGCAGTCGCGCGTGCACGGCCACCGTCGCTCGAACGTCCAGCCCCCGCGTCGGGTTCTCGGCGACCACCAGCTCCGGCGGGCCGGCGTCGTCCCCGGCCAGCTCGCGCGCGACCACGAACTTCTGCTGATTGCCGCCCGACAGCGCCCGCGCCGGGAGCCCGGCGCCCGCCGGCCCCGCCCGCACGTCGAACCGGTCGAGCAGCGCCGCGGTCCGGCGGCCGAGGGCGCCCCAGGGCACGAGGCCGGTGCGCGCGCCGGCGCCGCGGAGCGCGAGGTTCTCGGTCAGCGACCCGTCGAGCAGGAGGGCGTCGCGGTGGCGGTCCTCGGGGACGAAGGCGATCCGGGCCGGAACGGCGAGCGTGCCAGCGGTGGGCGCCAGCCGCCCGGCGAGCAGCCGCAGCAGCTCGCGTTGTCCGCTCCCCTCGATCCCGACGATGCCGACGAGCTCCCCGCCGTGCACCTCGAAGGAGGCGTCGCGCACGACCGTCACCCCGCGGGCGTCGACGTAGCGGACGTCGCGCAGCGAGGCGCGCGGTGCTCCGCCGGCCTGTCGCGCCGCGATGGACGCGTCCGCCGGCTCCCGCGTCTCCGCGCCGAGCGTCGCCAGCGCCGACCCGTCGGCGTCCGAGGCGGGCCCGAGCATCCAGCCGGTGAGCGCGGCCTCGTCCACCCCGGCGGCGGGAGCGGTCGCCACCGTGCGTCCGCGCCGCAGCACCGTCACCTCGTCGGCGAAGGCGAGCGCGTCGCGCAGCTTGTGCGTGATGAGGACCGCCGTCGCGCCGCCGTCCACGAAGCGGCGGAGCCAGCCGAGCAGCTCGCGCGCCTCGTTCGGGCCGAGGACCGCGGCCGGCTCGTCGAGGACGAGGAGGCGGGCGTCGCGCGCGAGCGCCTTCACGATCTCAAGCCGCTGCTGCCCGGCGACGGACAGATCGCCGGCGCGCGCCGCCGGGTCGAGCGCGAGGCCGGCCTGCGCGCCGATCCGCCGGACGCGCTCCGCCGCCGCGCCCGCGTCGTACCGCCCGCGCCCGCCGAGCGCGACGTTCTCGGCGACGGTCATCGCCGGGACGATCGTGAAGTGCTGGTGCACCATCCCGATCCCGGCGGCGATCGCGTCGGCCGGCGAGGCGAGGCGCCGGGGCGTGCCGTCGAGCGCCAGCGTCCCCGCGTCGGGCGCGAGCATCCCGAAGGCGATGCGCATCAGCGTCGTCTTCCCCGCGCCGTTCTCGCCGAGGACCGCGTGCAGCGACCCGCGGCGCACGGCGAGCGACGCGCCGTCGAGGGCGAGCGTGCCGCCGAACCGCTTGACGATGCCGTCGAGGGCGAGCGCGGGAGGAGGGGTCACGCCGCGGTCAGCGCGCGCCGGCCGCCGCCTGTTCCGGGCACCCGGTCCGCTGGCGGGTGTCGGTCAGCGCCACGATGCGCCAGTCGGCGCCGGTGCGGGCGAGGGTGAAAGCGTCGACGCCGCAGTGGCTGAACTTGTCGCCCAGGTAGAAGGCGTAGCGCGTCCAGACGGTGGCGAGCGGCCCGTCGATCTGGACGATCTCCCCCGAGATGCGCTCGTCGAGCAGGGGGTGCTGACCGCCGATCGAGCGCACGAAGGCGCCGATCGAGTCGATGCGCACCTGCGGCGTCCCGTCGCGGCCGACGAGCGCCGAGGAGAGCAGCGCCTGCGGATGGAAGACGGCGCGGACCGTCGCGCTGTCGCTGGCCCGCATGGCGTCGAAGAGGCGCGTGACGACGGCCATGACGGCGGCGCGGTCCGCGGCGGTGGGGGCGGCGGGGGCGGCGGGCGCCTGCGCGGCGACGGCGGCCGGCAGCAGCAGCGCGGCCGCGAGTGCAGGGAGGCGCGACGGGATCGACATCGGAACGGAGAGTTGGAGAGTGGGCGGGCGGCGCTGCGGCACGCTCGCGGAAGATGCACCCCGCCGCGCCGGCCGGCGACACGCACGCCGGCGCCCCGGGCCAGGGCTCAACAACGCGGGCACATGGGTGCGAGGATCGCCGCCGCGATGCGGTCGGCGCGGGTCCGGTCGCCATCGTCGTGCATCCAGCGCACGCGGACCAGCGCCACATAGTCGCGTACCGGGACGGCATAGCGCATCACGTACTCGGCGGCTCCCGTCGCGCCGCCCGCCGCACGCCATCCGAGCACGGGGGCCGCGGTCGCCGTGCGCCCGCTCGGCGACCACGACGTCATGGCGAACGGATCGTGGAGCGTCTCGCCGAGGTGGACGACCGGCGTACGCGCGGCGGCGCTGTCGGGCCAGTCGAACAGGAGGTCGCGCGCGTCGCGGCTCCGGTCCTCGTCGGTGCGGACGATCACGCCGATCCGCTGCGGGGCGCGGACCGGATACATGCGCAGCTCGGCGCGCAGCGAGCCGTCCCCCCGCCACTCGTGGCGGGTGGCCCATTCGGGCGGCGTGTCGGCGCGCACGGCGAGGAGCGTCAGCCCGGCCGGCGCGCGCGGCGGCTCGAGGTCGTCGGCCAGCGGGTGCGGCGGGACCCAGCACGCGCTCAGCGCTGCGAGCATCACCGTGCGGACGGCGGTTCGGAGCACCGCGTGCGACGGAAGCGGCGACGACATGGGAGGCGTGGGCACGGGACGACGGCCACGCGGCGGTCGCACGGCCCCTCCCTCGCACGATATGATGGGAGCATGCCGTCGCGCGACCGCCCCGATTCCGTTCCCGACGTCGGCACGACGTCCGACGAGACCTCCGATCTTCCGTTCGAGATCCGCCCCTCGCCGATGCAGGGGCTCGGCGCCTTCGCGACGCGCTTCATCCCCGCCGGGACGCGCCTCATCGAGTACGCGGGCGAGCGATTGACGGTCGCCGAGTCGGAGGCGCGCTACCCGGACGTGCCGGGGGAGCGGCACCATACGTTCCTGTTCGCCATCGAGGACGAGGTCGACGGCGAGCTGGTCGAGGTCGTGATCGACGCGGCGGTGAACGGCAACGCCGCGCGCTTCATCAACCACTCGTGCGACCCGAACTGCGACGCGATCGTCGAGGGCGGGCGCATCTGGATCGAGACGATCCACGACGTGGAGCCGGGCGAGGAGCTGGCGTACGACTACGCCTTCGTGCTGGAGGAGCGGCACACGCCGGCGGCCAAGCGGCGCTTTCCCTGCCACTGCGGCGCGGCGAACTGCCGCGGGACGATGCTGGCCAAGAAACGCTGACGTCGGGGGCGTGAACGGGGTTCGCCCCGGGGGGTGGCTCGCGTCTTGACCATCCGTTTGTCGATGGCCGCAGGACCCGAAGTCACCCAACCGCAGTGGAGCAGTACACGATGAAGCCGCACCTCTTCCTGGCCCTGGCCGCAACGTCGGTCGTGCTCGTCGGCTGCGACGACGACGATGACGACGACAACGGCGTCGAGCCCCAGCCGACCGCCCTCGTCCGCGTGGTCAACGCCTCGGCGGCGACCGCGACCGCCGACCTGTTCGTGGGCAGCCAGAGCACCGCGCTCGGCTCCGGGATCGCCACCGGCTCGGCGAGCGGGACCTGCTACGGCGTCCCCGTCGGCAGCCAGACGCTGAGCTTCCGGCAGGGCGGCGGCACGGCCAGCATCGCCACCGCGACGCCGTTCAACTTCGTCGCCGGCCAGAGCTACACGGTCGTGCTCACCGGGGCGAGCACCGCGGCCGGCGCGCGCCAGGCGATCGTGCTGAGCGACAACGGCGTGACCGCGCCCGCCACCGGGCAGAACGCGATCCGCTTCTTCAACGCCACGGGCGCGTCGGGCGACATCTACGTGACGGCGCCGGGCGCGGCGGCCGGCACGGCCAGCCAGACCGGGCTGGCGGCCAACACCGCGACGACCGGCGGCACCGGCGGCTTCACGAGCTACCCGACCGGCAGCACGCTGGTGCGCATGTTCTCCGCGGGCGGCGCGACGACCGGCACCCCGGCGGTGAGCTTCACGCTCCCCGCGCTCACCGGGAACCGCGTCGCGACGGTCATCCTCACGGGCGGCACCGCCGGCGCCCAGGCGTTCCTGGCGACGCCCTGCAGCTGACGGCGCGGGTGACGACGGCGCGGGTGGCGCGCGGCTCTCAGCGGGCGCCGCGCACCACCCGCGCCGTCGTCACGATCGCCCCCACGTGCCGCTGCGTGTGCTCGGCCGCGTGGAAGAGCAGCCCGAGCACCGTCGACGGCAGCTGCGCGCGGCCCACCAGCCGCGGCTCCGCGAGCGTCGACTCGGGCGTCGCGCGCAGCTGGGCCAGGGCCGCCGCGATGCGCGACTCGAACCGCGCCAGCAGCGCCGCCGCGCCGACCGGATCGGGCGCCTTCTCCGCGGCGAGGGCGGCGCGCTGCGCGTCGTCCAGCGCCGCGCCGCGCGCGTAGGTCAGCAGCCGATCGAGCGCGCCGCCGGCGTGCAGCACGTGCCAGCCCGCGGACGCCGCGCCGCCGCCGGGGCTCGCCCACAGCGCCGCGTCGTCGAGCGGGCCGATCGCCGCGCGCACGTCCTCGAGCGCCTGCTGCAGCGCGTGCGCGGCCGGCTGCAGCGTGGCCGGCACGTCGGGTACGGGGCCGCGCAGCCAGGGCTCGGGCGCGGTGGGCGGCGGGAGCGCGCTCATGCCGGCTCCGGGCGCACCGGCGTGGCCGCGTCGGCGCCGATGACGGTCGTCCACGGCCGCACGCGCCAGCGGGTCACGAGCCCGTGCCGCACGTACGGGTCGGCCTCCGCGAACCGCTCCGCCACCGCCGGCGAGTCGCCGCGGAACAGCAGCACCGCGCCGTCCACCGGATCGGCGAGCGCGCCGCCCAGCACCAGCTCTCCGCGCGCATGGGCCGCCCAGCCGAGGGCGAGATGCTCCGCGCGGTACTCGCCGCGGCGCGTGAGGTAGTCGGGAGCGACGTCGTAGAGCAGCAGGAAGTGCATCGCGGGCTCGCGGGGAGGGAGGCGGGCGCACGCGCCGCGCATGCGCTCCGTGCCGGGAGTCTGTCCGGCGAGGCGACGGCGCGCCAGCGGGCGCGCGGGTCGTGCGGTGCGACCCGACCTTCGACGTGACGCGCCGCGCGACGGGCGATGCAGGCCGTGACCCGCGCGGGGCGGGCACGCTCTGGCGGGGCCCCGTACGCGCCGGTAGCATTGCGCCGCTCGCCTCCACCTGCGGTCATCTGCATGCCTCACGATCCGGCCGCCGCCACGCCGCGGCGCACCTTCCTGCGCGCGCTCGGCGCCGCGACCGGCGCCGCGCTGCTCGGCCCCGTCGCGGCGTGCGCGTCGCGGGCGAGCGCCGCCGCGGCCACCGCCGGCCCGCCGGCCGACGCCGCGCGCGCCGGCATGCGCCTCGGCATCCAGCTCTACACGGTGCGCGAGGCGATGGCGCGCGACGCCGACGCGACGCTCGCCACGCTGCGCGCGATCGGCTATCGCGACGTGGAGCTGGCCGGCACCTACGGGCGCACGCCCGCCGCGATGCGCACGCTGCTCGACCGGCACGGACTGGCGGCGCCGGCGAGCCACGTGCCGATCGAGGAGCTGCGCGCCGCGCCCGAGCGCGTGCTCGACGACGCGGCCACGCTCGGCCACCGCTGGGTGATCGTGCCCTGGCTCGACCAGCGCGAGCGCACCGCCGACGGCTACCGCCGCGTGGCCGCGGAGCTCACGCGCTGGGGGCGGCTGGCGCGCGGGCGCGGCATCGCCGTCGGCTACCACAACCACGACTTCCCGTTCGCGCCGCTCGGCGACACCACGGGGTGGGACATCCTCCTGTCGGAGACCGATCCCACGCTCGTGACGCTGGAGCTCGACGTCTACTGGATGACGAAGGCGGGGCGCGACGCGGTCGACTTCCTGTCGCGCCATCCGGGGCGCGTGGCGCTGCTGCACGCGAAGGACGCGACCGCCGCGCCCGAGCGCCGCATGGTGGACGTCGGCGCCGGCACCCTCGACTTCGCGCGGCTGCTGCGCGAGGGCGCGCGCGCCGGCGTGCAGGGCGTCTTCGTCGAGCACGACGACCCCGCCGACGCGCTGGCCTCCGCGCGCGCGGGGCACGCGCACCTGCGCCCGCTGCTCCCCTGATCCGGCACGACCCGTCGCGATCCGTCGCTCCGATCTCCGACTCACCTCTCGTCCTCGCATGGCCCACCGCAGCGAACAGCAGGTCTACGACGTGTGCATCGTCGGCTCCGGCGCCGGCGGCGGCATGGCCGCGTACGCGCTCACCCGCGCGGGCGCGCGCGTGGTGATGCTCGAGGCGGGCCCCGCGTGGTACGCCTCCAAGCAGTCGACGATGATCCTCCCGTCGTACGCCACGCCGCGGCGCGGGCGCGCCACGCGCGCGCGCGAGTTCGGCGAGCACGACGCGTGCGACGGCGGCTTCGAGATCGAGGGGGAGCCGTACACGCGCGCGCCCGGCACGCGCTTCGACTGGTGGCGCGGGCGCATGCTCGGCGGGCGCACCAATCATTGGGGGCGCATCTCGCTGCGCTTCGGGCCGCGCGACTTCAAGGGCAAGTCGCACGACGGCCTCGGCGACGACTGGCCGATCGGCTACGACGACGTCGCGCCGTACTACGACCGCATCGACGACCTGATCGGCGTCTTCGGCAGCAGGGAGGGATTGCCGAACGAGCCCGATGGGCGCTTCCACCCCGCGCCCGCGCCGCGCTGCTACGAGCTGCTCGTGAAGAAGACGAGCGACCGGCTCGGGATCACCTGCATCCCGTCGCGCCTCTCGATCATCACCAAGCCGCTCCCCGGCCGGCAGGCGTGCCACTACTGCGGCCAGTGCAACCGCGGCTGCAGCGTGAAGGCCAACTTCTCGAGCCCCGACGTGCTGATCGCGCCGGCGATCGCGACGGGGAAGCTGACGCTGATCACCGAGGCGATGGCGCGCGAGGTGACGGTCGGGAAGGACGGGCTGGCGACGGGCGTCTCGTACGTGCACAAGCCGAGCGGCGAGGACCGCCACGTGCGCGCGAAGGTCGTGGTGCTCGCCGCGAGCGCGCTCGAGAGCGCGCGGCTGCTCCTCAACTCGCGGTCGTCGCTCTTCCCGAACGGGCTCGCGAACGGCAGCGGCACGGTGGGGCGCTACATCACCGACACGACGGGCACCGACGTCGCGGGCTTCATCCCCGCGATGATGGACCACGTCCCCCACAACGAGGACGGCGTGGGCGGCATGCACGTCTACATGCCGTGGTGGCTGGACAACCGGAAGCTCGACTTCCCGCGCGGCTACCACATCGAGGTGTGGGGCGGGCTGGGGCAGCCGTCGTACGGCTTCATGGGCGGCATCCAGCGCTACCCGAACGTCGCCGGCTACGGGAAGAAGCTGAAGGACGACTACCGCCGGCACTACGGCGCGACGATCGGCTTCTCGGGGCGCGGCGAGATGATCCCGAACGACCGGTCGTACGCCGAGATCGACCCGACGGTCGTGGACCAGTGGGGCATCCCCGTGCTGCGCTTCCACTGGGAGTGGAGCGACTACGAGCGCAACCAGTCGAAGCACATGCAGGAGACCTTCCGCAAGCTCATCGCGGAGATGGGCGGCACCGTGTTCAGCGGCATGCCGACGAAGGAGCAGGACTACGGGCTCGCGCCGGGCGGGCGCATCATCCACGAGCTGGGCGGCGCGCGCATGGGCACGGACCCCAGGACCTCGGTGCTGAACGCGCAGTGCCAGGCGCACGAGTGCCGCAACCTGTTCGTCGCCGACGGCGCGCCCTTCGTGTCGCAGGCGGACAAGAACCCGACGTGGACGATCCTCGCGCTCGCGTGGCGGACGGCGGATGCGATCACGGCACAGCGGAAGGCGGGGGTGATCTGATGACGACGACGTCCGTGGTTCGCTCGGCGCTCGGCGCCGGGCGCTCACCCCGTCGCGCGAACAGGGCGAGGGCCGGGCGCCGAGCGCCGGGCGCGGAGGAGATCCGATGAGCGAGATGAACCGACGGGCGGCGCTCAAGGTGCTCGGCGTGCTGCCGCTGGCGGGCATCGCCGAGGCCCAGGCGCCCGCGCAGGCACCGCGGCAGCCGCACGCCACGCCCAACCAGCCGGCGGCCGGCGCGGCGGCGCCGGCGAGCGCGGTACCGAAGCGGCAGTTCCTCACCGCGCGCGAGTGGCGCACCGTCAGCGTGCTCTCCGACGACGTCATCCCGCGCGACGACCGCTCCGGCAGCGCGACCGACGCCGGCGTGCCGGCGTACATCGACTTCCACATGTCGGTGCCGGAGACCGACGACGCCGCGCGCACGCAGCTGCGCGGCGGGCTGCGGTGGATCGACACCGAGTCGCGGCGCCGCTTCGGCGTGGCGTACGACCGCGCGACCGAGACGCAGCGCCACGCCATCCTCGACGACGTCGCGAAGCCGATCGCGGAGGTGGCGCCCGCGATGCGCGCGGGCGCGGCGTTCTTCGCGCGCTTCCGCGACATGGTCGCCTCGGGCTTCTTCTCGAGTGCGACGGGATGGAAGGACCTGCAGTATCAGGGGAACGTCTTCAACCCGAACTGGCAGGGCTGCCCCAAGCCCGCGCTCGACAAGCTCGGCGTCTCCTACGACGTCATGTCCACCCGCATCGCGCCCGAGGGCGCCCCGTCGAGATGAGCGCACGACTCGGGATCGGCTTCGTCGGCAGCGGCTTCATCGCGCGCTTCCACATCCGCGCCTTCCAGGCCGTGCGCGAGGCCGACGTGCTGGGCGTGTGGAGCCCCAACGCGCAGAACGCCGAGGCGACGGCCGCGTACGCGCGCGAGCTGGACGTCGGCGACGCGCGCGCCTTCGCGTCGATCGAGGAGATGGTCGCCGATCCGCGCATCGACGCGATCTGGCTCGCGGGGCCGAACCACGCGCGCATCGCGAACGTCGAGGCGATCGTGCAGGCGATCCGCGACGGGCGCGGCACGCTCCGGGGGATCGCGTGCGAGAAGCCGCTCGCGCGCAACGTCGCCGAGGCGCGCCGCGTCGTGGAGCTCGTGGCGTCGGTGGGGCTGCAGACCGGCTACCTCGAGAACCAGCTGTTCGCGCCGCAGGTCGAGACGGGGCGCGAGCTGCTCTGGGCGCGCGGCGCGTCGGCGGCTGGACGTCCGTACCTCGCGCGCGCCTCCGAGGAGCACAGCGGCCCGCACATGCCCTGGTTCTGGAGCGGCGAGCTGCAGGGCGGCGGGGTGCTGAACGACATGATGTGCCACTCCGCGCTGCTCGTGCGCCACCTGCTCACGCGTCCGGGCGAGCCGCTGTCGACCGTGCGGCCGGTGCGCGTGACCGGGCACGTCGCGAGCCTCAAGTGGACGCGCCCCGAGTACCAGCGCCTGCTGCAGCAGCAGATGGGCGTCGACTACGGCCGCGCGCCGTCGGAGGACTTCGCGAGCTGCACGATCGAATTCGAGACCGCCGACGGCCGCGTGGCGATCGGCGAGGCGTCGACCTCGTGGAGCTTCGTCGGCGCGGGGCTGCGCCTCAGCGCGGAGCTGCTCGGCCCCGAGTACTCGATGGCGTGGAACTCCCTCGACTCGGGGCTCAAGCTGTTCTTCAGCCGCGCGGTGCAAGCGCGCGCGGGCGAGGACCTGGTCGAGAAGCAGAACGCCGAGGTCGGGCTCATGCCGGTCGTCGCCGGCGAGGCGTGGGCGTACGGCTACGAGGCGGAGAACCGCCACTTCGCGCGCGCGTTCCTCGGGCTGGAGGCGCCGCGGCTCACCTTCGCCGACGGGCTGGAGGTCGTCGAGCTGCTGATGACGGCGTATCGCAGCGCGGAGGAGGGGCGCACGCTGCCATACGAGGCGCCCGCCGTCGCGGGCTTCGTGCCGGCGGTCGCGCGCGGCGCGTGGCGCCCGCGCGCCCTGGAGCTGCAGGCCGCGCGGGAGGGACGATGACGTTCCCCGGCGTGCCCGAAGCCACCCCATCCCTCACGCGCCGGTACCGCGCCGGCTGGAGCCTCTGACCCACATGCGCACACGACACCTCGCATCGGCCGCGCTCCTCGTCGCCGGGGCGGCGGGCTGCGGAGAGCGGACCGCCAGCGCCGCCGACTCGACGGCCGCCATCGCCGCCGCGCGCACGCTCACCGACGACGCGTCGCTCGCCGTCCCGCAGCCCGGCGCGCCGAACACGCTCACCCCCGACGAGCAGAAGGCGGGATGGCAGCTGCTGTTCGACGGGCGGACCACGCAGGGATGGCGCGGCTACGGAAAGCCGGCGATGCCCGACTCCGGGTGGAGCGTGGTCGACGGCGCGCTCACGCTCACCGGCCGCGGCGGGGACATCGTCGCCACCCAGGCGTTCCGCGACTTCGAGCTCGCCCTCGAGTGGAAGATCGCGCCCGGCGGCAACAGCGGCGTCTTCTACCGCACGCTCGAGAGCCGCGACCCGATCTACTTCAGCGCCCCCGAGATGCAGGTGCTCGACGACGCGGCGCACGCCGACGGCAAGAGCCCGCTCACGTCGGCCGGCTCGGCGTTCGGGTTGTACCCGGTGCCGCGCGGCCTCGTGAAGCCCGCCGGCGAGTGGAACGCGGCGCGGCTGGTCGTGCACGGCGACAGCGTGGAGCACTGGCTCAACGGCCAGCGCGCGGTCGCGTACGCCTTCGGGAGCGCCGACTGGAAGGCGAGGGTGGCCGCCTCGAAGTTCGCCGCGTGGAAGGCGTTCGGCACGGGGAGGGAGGGGCTGATCGGGCTGCAGGACCACGGCGACCGCGTGCAGTTCCGGTCGATCAAGCTGCGCGTGCTGCGATGAGCACCGCGACCGTCCCCGCCGGCGGGAGCGCGATCCGCGTCCGCCTCTCGGCGATGATGTTCGTGCAGTACTTCATCTACGGCTCGTGGCTCGTCACGCTCGGCACCTTCCTCGGCAACGTGCTGGGGGCGAGCGGGAAGGAGGTCGGCATCGCGTACATGATCCCGTGCATCGCCGCGATCGTGTCGCCGTTCCTGGTCGGGATGATCGCCGACCGCTTCTTCCCGACCGAGCGGATGCTCGCGGCGCTGCACCTCGCGGGCGGCGCGCTGCTGTACGCGGCCACGCTGCAGCGCAGCTTCACGGCGTTCGCGGCGCTCTTCCTCGCGTACACGCTCTGCTTCATGCCGACGCTCGCGCTCACGAACTCGCTCTCGTTCGCGAACATGGGCGACCCGGGGCGCGAGTTCCCGCGCATCCGCGTGCTCGGCACGATCGGCTTCATCGCCGTCGGCTGGGTCATCGGACTGCTCGGCGCCGACGCGACCGCGACGCCGCTGCGCATCGGGGCCGGCGCGTCGGTGCTCATGGCGCTCTACTCGCTCACGCTCCCGCACACGCCGCCGCAGGGCGCCGGCCGGCCGTTCTCGGCGCGCGACGTGCTCGGGCTGGACGCGCTGGCGCTGCTCAGGGACCGCTCGTTCGCGGTGTTCGTGCTCGGCTCCTTCCTGCTCTGCATCCCGCTGCAGTTCTACTACGCCTTCACCAACCCCTTCCTGAACGAGATCGGGGTGAGCGGCGCGGCGGCGAAGATGACGCTCGGGCAGATGTCGGAGATCGGCTTCATGGTCGCGATGCCGTTCTTCTTCGCGCGGCTCGGCGTCAAGAAGATGCTGCTCATCGGCATGGCCGCGTGGACGCTGCGCTACCTGCTGTTCGCGCACGGCGACGCGACGTCCGGGATGTGGATGCTCTATCTCGGGCTGCTGCTCCACGGCGTGTGCTACGACTTCTTCTTCGTCACGGGGCAGATCTACGTCGACCAGCAGGCGGACGTCCGCATCCGCGCCGCCGCGCAGGGCTTCATCGCGCTCGTGACGCTCGGCGTCGGGCAGGCGATCGGCTCGTGGCTGTCGGGCGTCGTGGTCGACGCCAACGCGGTCGCCGGCGCGGGCGCCGGCGCGACGGGGCACGACTGGCGCACGATCTGGCTGGTGCCGGCGGCCGGCGCGCTCGCCGTGCTGGTGCTGTTCGCGCTGCTCTTCCGCCCGCGCGTGGGGACGCCGCGGGCGCGGGTGCCGGAGTCCGCGCCGCTCAGCGCGCCGGCGTAGGCGCCGCGTCGATCTCCGCGATCGAGTGCATGCGCTGACGGTGCGAGCTCCACAGGATGCCAGCCGTCACCACCGTGCAGGCGCACGCGAATGCCCAGGTGGCCCCGCGCACGAGGCGCAGGTTCATCGCCAGTCCGAGCAGGGCCGGCGTGAGCAGCGCGACGAGGTGCGCGAGCGTGCGGACCCGGACCTCGGAGCGTGCATGACGACGCGTCCCGGTCTTGCTCGGTGCTGCCGCCCCGCGTTGCGCCAGGTACGGCATGAGGTGGATCGCGATGAACGCCTCGCGCCGACCGATGACCGAGTGGTGCTGCGCGACGATCGCGGTGACGGCGGGCGCCAGGATCGGGACGATGAGCAGCACCTCGGCGTGCGCGCTCTGGCCGAAGGCGACGCCTCCGAGGGCCGCCGCAGCCGCGAGGTATCCGAAGAGCGCGTTGTCGCGCTGCTGCAGGCGAACGTTCCGCTCCGCGCGAAGCGCGTCGATCTCGCGGCGTGCGGTCTCGATCTCCTCGTGACTCTGCCCCTGCGCGGTCATCGCTGCACTCCCCCGGAGGCCAGGTGGACGCGCGGATCCGCGGCACGCGGCCGCCGACGTGCGCAGCTACCGTACGGTGCATCGCGACGTGCCGCCAGAGGGGAGCCGCGCCACTCGCCAGCGAGGGCCCGCGAGCGGCGCGTTGCCCCCGGACGCGCGCCGTGCGCGCCGCGGCGGCGTCACGTCCGCGGTCGCGCGTCAGCCGGCTACCGGAAGATCCCGAAGTTGCCGAGCAGCCACCACAGGATGACGAAGATGAGGACGGTGCTGAAGCAGCCGCCTCCGAGTTTCTTGGCGCCGTAACCGGCGGCCAGGCCGCGCAGCAGCTTGCTCACGTCGTGCTCCGTCGAACCGGGGGAGGGGTGGGACCGCCCGCCGACAGAGCACGCGCCGTACCGCCGCCCGGGGCCCGCGCCGCCGTTGCTCCGAGGGTGGGGCGAGGTATGTTCAGTCCGCCGGCGGGCGCCGTCGCATCGCCTGCAGGTGTCTCGACGCGTCCGCAGGCGGCGCCGCGCGCACCACTCCACCGCGTCACACGTCGTTCCCGAGGCTTCCCCGTTGCGAGGTTCCGAGCGTCCACTCTCCAGCCAGGCGATCGCCGGCGCGTCGTCGCTGGAGCGGCGCCTGCCGCTGGTGATGACGGGCATGCTGGCGGCGGGGCTGACGGTGCTGCTCGCGGCGACCTACGACATGCTGGCCGATCGCGCCGCCGAGATCGTGCGCGACCGGCTGCGCACCACCGCCGGCGAGATCGCCAGCAGCGCGCACGCATCGCTCGTGCAGCGCGAGGCCGAGCTGGAGGCCGCAGGCGCGGCACAGCCGGTGCGCGCGGCGCTGGCCCCCGGCGCGGACCGCGCCGCGGTGGAGGCCGCGACGGCGCGGCTCGCGGCGCTCCTGACCGAGCGCGACTCGTTGGCGCTGGCGGAGCTCTGGGATGCCTCCGGGCGCGTGGTCGCGCACGTGGGACCCGCCCTGCCCGGTGCGCGTCCGGTACCGTCGGCGGATGCGCTGCGGGCGCGGCGGCTCGCGTCGCCGCTGATAGCCGACGGCCGCGGCGCGCGCCTCTGGGTGTTCGCGCCGGTGCGCGTGGGCGGGGCCGTCGCCGGCTACGTCGCCTCGGCCCGGCCGATCGGCGGGCGTGCCGACGTGGTGCGCACGATGCGCCGGCTGACGGGCGAGAGGGTGACGCTCTACACCCGGAACGCCGACGGATCGGTCTGGGTGGAGGCCCCGAACACCCGCGTCGCGCCGCCCACGCGGGTCGACTCCACGGACGGCGCGCTGTGGACCACGCGCGGTGGCGTGCGCATGCTGACCATGGACGCGCCGGTGGCGCGCACGCCGCTGGTCGTCTCGGTCGAGGTGCCGCTGGAGAGCGTGCTCGCGCGCCCGCGGCAGACGCGCCTCCGGCTGGCGCTGCTCGCCCTCTCGATCGCCGTCGCCGGCGGCCTCGTCTCGTGGTGGATCAGCCGCCGCATCACGCGTCCGCTCGCGCAGCTCACCGACGCCGCCGAGGAGCTGGCGCACGGCACGTACGAGCATCCGGTGGCGGTGCCCGGCGCCGACGAGGTCGGGCGACTGGCCGCCAGCTTCGACGCGATGGCGCGCCAGGTCATGACGTCGCGCCAGGAGCTGGAGCGCCGCGCCGCCGACGCGCAGGCCGCGGCCGCCGCGCTGCAGGTCGCCAACACGCGGCTGCGCCGCACCACCGAGGAGGCCGAGCGCGCGCGCACGGAAGCCGACCGCGCGAACCGCGCGAAGTCCGACTTCCTGGCGATGATGAGCCACGAGCTGCGCACGCCGCTCAACGCGATCGGCGGCTACGCGGAGCTGATCGAGCTCGGGATCCACGGCCCCGTGACCGACGCGCAGCGCGAGGCCCTGCTGCGCATCGGGCGCAGCCAGTCGCACCTGCTGACGCTCATCAACGACCTGCTGACCTTCGCGCGCATCGACGCGGGGCAGGTGCAGTACGCGATCGAGGACGTCGCGCTGCACGACGCGCTCGCGGGGCTCGAGGCGCTGGTGGCACCGCAGGTGCGCGCGCGGGGCCTGATCTTCGACCATCGCCCGTGCGACCCGGCGCTGCACGCGCGCGCCGACCGCGACAAGCTGCGCCAGCTCGTCCTCAACCTGCTCGGCAACGCGATCAAGTACACGCCCGACGGCGGCACCGTGACGCTCGCGTGCGACGCCGACGACTCGGCGGTGCGCGTGCACGTGCGCGACACCGGCGTCGGCATCCCGGCCAACCGGCTGCCGTCGATCTTCGAGGCCTTCGTGCAGGGCGAGCGCGCGCTCAACCGGCCGAACGACGGCGTGGGGCTCGGGCTCGCGATCAGCCGCGAGCTCGCGCACGGGATGGGCGGCACGCTCACCGTCGAGAGCGAGGTGGGACTGGGCTCGACCTTCACGCTGACGCTCGCGCGCGCGCAGGCGCCGCTCCGCCTCGGCACCCCGCCGCGCACCGCGCCGGCGGTCGCGTGAGGGCGCATATGCGCCGCACGCTGCTCGCCGCGGCGCTGTGCGCGCTCGCCCCGGCGGCCGGCGCGCAGGAGCCGGCGCCGCGTCCGCAGGTGCACCTCGTCGCCACCGGCGGCACGATCGCCTCGACCAACTACTACGCGGGCACGCCCGGCAAGGTCGGCGTCGAGGCGCTGCTGCGCGCGGTGCCGGCGCTGGACACGGTGGCCGCGGTGTCGGCGCAGCAGTTCGCGAACGTGGCGTCGAGCGCGATCACGCCCACGATGTGGCTGGCGCTCGCGCGCGGCATCGCCGACACGCTCCGCGCGCGGCCGGCGCTCGCCGGCGTGGTGGTCACGCACGGGACCGACACGATGGAGGAGACGGCGTACTTCCTCGACCTCACCGTCGCCGACGCGCGCCCCGTGATCGTCACCGGCGCCATGCGCCCCGCCGACGGCGTCGGGATCGACGGCCCGGCGAACCTGCTGCACGCCGTGCGCGTGGCGGCGCATCCGGGCGCGCGCGGGCGCGGCACGATGCTCGTCATGAACGACGCGATCCTCGCCGCGCGCGACGCCACCAAGGCGAACACGGTGCGCCCCGACGCGTTCGAGGCGCCGGTGCGCGGCGCCCTCGGCGTCGCCGATCCGGAGCGCGTGGTGTGGCACCGCCCCGCCGCGCGCGCCCCGGGCTTCGACCTGGCGGGCGTGCGCGAACTGCCGCGCGTGGACGTCGTGTACTCGCACGTCGGCGCCGACGGTGCCGCGGTCGACGCGCTGGTGGCCGCCGGCGCGCGCGGGCTGGTGATCGCCGCCACCGGGCGTGGCAGCATCCCGCCCCTGCAGCGCGCCGCCGTGGACCGCGCGGTCGCGCGCGGCGTGGTGGTGGTCGTGGGCAGCCGCACGGGCGCGGGCTCGGTGCCGGTGGGCGAGGGCGGCGCCCCGGACGCGCCGCGCACCGCCGGCGCGGGCGACCTGGGCGTGCCGCGCGCCCGCGTGCTCCTCATGCTCGCGCTCACCCGCACGCAGGACCCGCGCGCGGTCGCGCGCATCTTCGCCGAGCACCAGTAGGCGCGCGCCGACGCGCGTCCGGGATCGCGGGAGATTGCACCCGGGTGATATTGCTTCGAGTGATTCGTCCGGGTATAATTGGCCGACCTCCACATCGGCCATCGACATGACCAGGGAAGAGCTCCGCCGCGCCTACAAGGAGACCCGCCGCCCCATGGGCGTGTACCGGGTCCGGAACGCCCACACCGACCGGTCGCTCGTCGCCCGCTCGGTCGACCTGCCCGCGAGCCTGAACCGCGAGCGCGCCGCGCTCCGCTTCGGCGGGCACCCCAACCGCGAGCTGCAGCAGGAGTGGAACGCGTACGGACCCGACGCCTTCGTCTTCGAGGTGCTCGACACGCTGCAGCCGCCCGACGACCGGCCCGACTACGACCCGACCGGCGACCTGCGCGTCCTCGAGGCGCTCTGGCTGGAGCGGCTCGCCCCGGTCGGCGACCGCGGCTACGGGCCCGCCCGGCCGCCCCGCGCGTGAGCCCGTCGGACGACGCCGTCGCGGGCCTCCATGCCGCCTTCGACGGGCACCGGCGCCTCGCCGCCGGGGCCCTGCCCGAGGTCGCGCGCGCCGTCGTGCGCGCCGCCGCCGCGGGTGCCGCCGGACCGCTCCTGATCCTCGACGCCGAGGGGCGCGTGGTCGACGTCGACCTCCGGGGGAGCGAGGACGACGTCGCGGCGCGGCTGCAGCCCGCGTCGTCCGACGCCTCGCCGGCCGCGCCGCGGCGTCCCGGGCGCCCGAAGCTCGGGGTCGTCGCGCGCGAGGTGACCCTGCTCCCGCGCCACTGGGAATGGCTCGCCGCGCAGCCGGGCGGCGCGTCGGTCGCGCTCCGCCGGCTGGTCGACGCCGCCCGCCACGCCGGCGCCGACGAGGAGCGCGCGCGGCGCGGGCGCGAGAACGCGTATCGCTTCCTGCACGCCGTCGGCGGCGACCTGCCGGGCTTCGAGGAGGCGTCGCGCGCGCTGTTCGCCGGCGACGCGGCGCACTTCCGCACCCTCGTGGCGCAGTGGCCGCCCGACGTGCGCGACCACGCGATCGCGCTGGCGTTCGACGGCGACCCAAGGCGCTGAGGAGAGCCGCACCCCCTGCCGGGCGCAACGGCGCCGGCTCGCGGTGCGTAGCGGACGCGTAGCGCCCGTCCGTGTGTCTCCCTCCGTCCCCTCCATGTCTCACCGTCGCGACTTCCTCAAGACGGTCGGCGCCGCCGCGCTGGCCGCCGGCGTCGCCCGCCCCGCCGACGCCGCCGAGCGGATCGTCCGCGCGGGCGGCCGCATCGTCGGCCCCACGCACGGCGTCGACGCCTACGCCGCCGAGCTGACGCAGGAGGCGCTGCAGGCCGCCACCGAGAACGGCGCCTCGTACGCCGACGTGCGCATCGGCCGCTACCGCCGCCAGGCGATCAACACGCGCGAGCGCCAGGTCACGGGCGTCAGCGACAGCGAGAGCTACGGCGTCGGCGTGCGCGCGCTGGTCGCCGGCGCGTGGGGCTTCGCCGGCACCCAGGACGTCTCGCGCGACGGCGTGCGCAGGGCGGCCCTCGAGGCGACGAAGGCCGCGCGCGCCGCCAAGCGCGCGCAGCGCCGCCCGGTCGAGCTGGCGCCCGTGCAGGCCGTGAAGGGCACCTGGAAGACGCCGGTGAGGACCGATCCCTTCGACATCGCGATCGAGGAGAAGGTCGCGCTGCTGCTGGCCGCCAACGAGGCCGCGCTCAAGGTGAAGGGCGTCCGCTACGCCAACTCGGGCGTCGCCGCGCTGCGCGAGGAGAAGACGCTCGCCACGACCGACGGCACGCTCGTCACGCAGACGTTCTACCGCATCGCGCCGAGCTTCACGGCGACCGCGCTCGGCAACGGCGACTTTCAGACGTACACCGAGGAGCTGGCGCCGCGCGGCTCGGGCTGGGAGTACATGCAGCAGCTCGACCTGCCGACGAACGCCGAGAAGTGGGCCGCGCTGGCCGCCGAGAAGCTGACGGCGCGCTCGGTGGAGGTGGGGCGCTACGACCTGATCCTCGATCCGCGCAACCTCTGGCTCACCATCCACGAGAGCGTCGGCCACCCGACGGAGCTCGACCGCGCGATGGGCTACGAGGCGAACTACGCGGGCACGAGCTTCGTCGCGCCGCCGGAGAAGGTGATCGGGAAGCTCAAGTTCGGCTCGGAGCTGATGAACATCCGCGCCGACCGCACCGCGCCCGAGTCGCTGGCGCGCGTGGCGTGGGACGACGAGGGCGTCCCGGCCGACGAGTGGACGATCATCGACAAGGGGATCTTCAAGGACTACCAGACGACGCGCGAGCAGGCGGCGTGGATCGCGCCGCTGACCGGCGTCAAGCGCTCGCACGGCTGCTCGTTCGCGCAGTCGTGGAGCGACGTGCCGTTCCAGCGCATGCCGAACGTGTCGCTGCTGCCGAACGAGAAGGACGTGACGATGGACGACATCATCGCCGCGACCGACCGCGGCATCATGGTCACGAACCGCGGCTCGTACTCGATCGACCACCAGCGCTACAACTTCCAGTTCGGCGGGCAGGCGTACTGGGAGATCCGGAAGGGGAAGGTCGTCGGGATGGTGAAGGACGTCGCGTACCAGGCGACGACGACGAGCTTCTGGAACGCGCTCGACATGCTCGGCGGCAGGTCGACCTACTTCCTCGGCGGCACGTTCAACGACGGGAAGGGCGAGCCGGGGCAGTCGAACCAGGTGAGCCACGGCTGCCCGGCCGCGCGGTTCAAGAACATCTCCATCATCAACACCGGCCGCGCCGGCTGATCACGACCATGCCGAACCGGCCGATCCGACTCGACGTGCGCGCCGACATGCAGGCGCTCACCAAGCGCGTGCTCTCCTTCGCCAAGGCCGACGAGACGCGCGTCGTCGTCCGCTCCACCTCCACCGGGCAGTCGCGCTTCGCCGGCGGCGAGATCACGACCTCGGGCAGCGCGACCGACCTCACCGTGACCGTCGTCAGCACGGTGGGCAAGCGCCGCGCGAGCGCGACCACCAACGTCACCGACGACGCCTCGCTGCAGCGCACCGTCGACCTGAGCGAGCGACTCGCGAAGCTCTCGCCCGAGGACCCCGAGCTGATGCCGGAGCTGGGGCCGCAGCAGCACGCCGAGATCCCCGCGTACGACGCGCGCACCGCCGCGCTGGACGCCGAGGCGCGCGCCGCGGCGGTGTCGGGGCTCATCACGACCGCGCGCGCCGCCGACCCGGCGCAGGACCTGTTCGTCGCCGGCTATCTGGAGGCGAACGCGCTGCACGGCACCGCGGTGGCGACGTCCAAGGGGCTGTTCGCGTTCCACCAGAGCACCGACGTGAGCCTGAGCTGCACGGTGCGCACGCCCGACGGCACGGGCTCCGGCTGGGCGGCGGGCGGCGCGCGCGAGTGGGCGCAGATCGACGCGCCGGCGCTCGGCCGCCGCGCGGCGCAGAAGGCGGTCGCGTCGCGCAACCCGCAGGCGATCGAGCCGGGGCGCTACACGGTGATCCTCGAGCCGCAGGCGGTGGGCGACCTCATCCCGCTGCTGCTCGGCGCGTTCAACGCGCGCACCGCGGAGGAGGGGCGCTCGCCGTTCTCCAAGCGCGGCCAGGGCGTGGCGCAGGGCGCGACGATGCTCGGCGAGAAGATCGCCGACGAGCGGGTGACGCTCTTCTCCGATCCGGCGGACCCGGACCTGCGCGGCGCGCCGTTCGACGGCGAGGGGCTGCCGGTGCGGCGTCGCGTCTGGATCGAGAACGGCGTGCTGAAGACGCTCGCCTACTCGCGCTACTGGGCGCGGCAGCGCGGGCTCCCCGAGTCGGTGGCCGGCGGCGGTGGCGGCGGCTTCGGCGGCGACGGCGGCGCGGGGCTCAAGATGCTCGGCGGCACGCAGACGCTCGACGAGCTGATCGCGGGCACGGAGCGCGGCATCCTCGTCACGCACGCGTGGTACATCCGCGCGCTCGACGCGCGCTCGGCGAGCTACACGGGGCTCACGCGCGACGGGACGTTCCTCGTGGAGCGCGGGAAGATCACGCGCAGCCTCAAGAACTTCCGCTGGAACGACAGCCCGCTGCTGATGCTCAACCGCATCGAGGCGATCGGGCGCGCGGAGCGCATCGGCGCCGGGCAGGTGATGCCGAGCCTGAAGGTGCGCGACTTCAACTTCGCGTCGATCTCGGAAGCGGTCTGAGTCGCGCCGGCCGAGTGCTTCGGTCGATCTCGTCGGAGCAGTTAACCCTTTGGTGCTGTCGCACCAACGCCAGGACCGGTAGCCGAACGCGCCGGTCGGACCGATAGTAGGGCGCGGGCCGGGTCGCCCGCGCCCTCTCTCGTGCCGACGCGACCATGCGCCACGCCGCATCCCGTCTCGCGACGTTCCTGCTCGTCCCGCTGGCGGCCGGCTGCGGCGGCGCGGCCGCCACGCCCGACGGCACGGTGCCGCGCGCGGCGGCGAACGACAACCGCACGCCGGCCGGCACGCTCCGCGACGGCGTGCTCACGCTGTCGCTCGACGTGCGCCCCGCCCGCTGGCACCCTGAAGGCGACGACCGCCCGGGCGAGGAGGTGCTCGCGTTCGCCGAGCCTGGACGGGCGCCGAGCATCCCCGGGCCGCTCGTGCGCGTGCCGGCGGGGACGCGCGTCGTCGTGCGGGTGCGCAACACGCGCCCCGACTCCGCGATCGTCGTGCGCGGGCTGCACGCCGGCGACCCGGCGGCGAGCGACTCGCTCGTCGTCGCGCCGAACGCGGTGCGCGAGACGCGCTTCGTCGCCCGCGCGCCCGGCAGCTACTTCTACTGGGCGTCGACGCACGGCGCCGCGCTCGCGGGGCGCCCCGCGCGCGAGAGCCAGCTGCACGGCGCGATCGTCGTGGACGGCGCCGGCGCGCGCACGCCGACCGACCGCGTCTTCGTCCTCGGCGCGTGGAACGTGCCGCCCGACTCCAGCGGCCCGAAGCCGTGGGTGCCGCGCGACATGATGGTGATCAACGGGCGCTCGTGGCCGCACACCGAGCGGTTCGCGTTCACGGTCGGCGACACCGTGCGCTGGCGGTGGCTCAACCCGACGCCGGACGCGCACCCGATGCACCTGCACGGCTTCTACTTCACCGTCGCGAGCCGCGGCGGGTGGGCGGCCGACACGGTGTACGCGCCCGCCGAGCGGCGGCTCGCCGTGACGGAGCTGATGCTGCCGGGCGGCACGATGGCGATGGAGTGGGTGCCGCAGGCCGCGGGCAACTGGCTCTTCCACTGCCACTTCGCCTTCCACGTCTCGCACTACCTGAGCTTCGCGAAGGTCCCCGACCTCGCCGATCCCGGCGCGCCCCACGCGGTGTCGCACCACGCGGACGCGATGCGCGGCCTCGTGCTCGGGCTGACGGTGCGGCCGCGCGCGGGTGCGGCGGCGGCGCCCGGCGCGGTGCGCCGTCCGCCGCGCCGCCTGCGCGTCGTCGCGCGCGAGGCGGCCGCGCGCCACGGCGCCGCGCCCCGCTACGCGTACACGCTCGCCGCGCGCGCGGCCGTGCCCGCGCTCAGCGATCCGCTCGTGCTGCGGCGCGGGGAGCCGGTGCGCATCACCGTCGTCAACGCGCTGCGCGCGCCGACCGCGGTGCACTGGCACGGCATCGAGCTGCAGGACAGCTACGTCGACGGGGTGCCCGGATGGAGCGGCGATCCGCGCCGCCTCGCGCCCGCGATCGCGCCGCGCGACTCCTTCGTCGCCGCGTTCACGCCGACGCGCAGCGGGACCTTCATCTACCACGCGCACTCGCACGAGGGGCACCAGATCGCGTCCGGGCTGTACGGCGCGCTGCTCGTGCTCGACCCCGGCGTGCCGCACGACACGACGACCGACCGCACCTTCGTCATCGGCGGGAGTGGCGCCGACCTCGCGCAGGGGCGCGTGAACGGCGCGCTCCGTCCCGCGCCGGTGCCGCTCGTCGCGGGCACCACGTACCGCTTCCGCATCGTGCAGATCAACCCGGACTGGCGCGTGCTCGTGTCGCTGGAGTCGCCCGCGTCGCCGCGCGGAGCGCTGCCGTGGCGCGCGATCGCGAAGGATGGCGCGGACCTTCCGGCGTCGCAGGCCCGCGTCGTGCGCACGCCGTCGGAGATGGGACCGGGCGAGACCGCGGACTTCGCCTTCACGCCCGCTGCGCCCGGGCTCGCGCACCTCGTCGTCGCGACGCGCGAGGGGTGGACCGTGCGCGTGCCGATGCCGGTGCGCGCGGCCGACGCGCGCAGCGCGCGTCACGCGCGCCATGGCGGCGGGCGCGACCTCGCTCGATACTAGGCGAGGGTCACCCACGCACCACCGCCATGCACGACCTGCCTCACACGAAAGGACCCATGCCCAGCACTCCACCCGTCGTGGGCGTCGCCATGGGAGTCGGCGAGGAGATCACCGAAGCCGACGACGCGATGCTCACCATCGTGGGCTACACGCGCGAGGACCTCGAGGCCGGGCGGATGAACTGGGCGGCGATGACGCCCCCCGAGTACCTGCACCTCGACCTCGCCGGCACGCGACAGGCGGCGGCGAGCGGCGGCTTCACCGTGCCGTATCAGAAGGAGTTCATCCGCAAGGACGGGTCGCGCGTTCCGGTGCTCCTCGTGAGCGCGTTCATCCCGGACACGCCCGGCAAGTGGATGTGCTACGTCGTGGACCTGTCGCCGCCGAGCGTGCTCCGCCCGCTCCCGACCGACGCGCGCACGATGCTCGGCGCCGTGCCGACGCCGCACGACTTCTACGCGCGCCTGGTGAACGAGCTGGTACGCGAGCGCACGCGCATGCTCGCGATGCTCCACAACACCGAGACGCTGTTCTGGGCCGTCGACCGCGAGCTCCGCCTGCTGGGCGCGAACGCGGCGTTCCAGCGGGCGCAGGCCGAGAAGATCGGGCGGCCGCTCGCCGTCGGCGAGTCGGTGCTCGCACCGGAGTTCCCGCGCGACGAGTGCGAGCGGTGGACGCGCTGCTACGGGCGCGCGCTCGCCGGCGAGCGCTTCGTGCAGCTCACCGAGGCCGCCATGCCGGAGGGCGTGCGCTACTACGAGAGCGCGTTCAGCCCCATCGTCGACCCGCGGGAGGGCGTGGCCGGCGTGTCGGTGGTCGCGCACGACGTCAGCGCGCGCCGCCAGGTGGAGGAGGCGCTGCTCGTGAGCGAGGCGCGCTTCCGCACGCTGGCGGCCGCGTCGCCGCTCGGCGTGTGGCTCTCGGACATGCACGGCGACTTCGTCTACGCGAACCCGCGCACGAACGAGATCTGGCGCCTGCCGCCCGGCGCGCGCTTCGACCGCGGCATCCTCCAGTTCATCCACCCCGACGACCTTCCGCGCGTGCTCGGCACGTGGGAGACGGCCGTGGCGGCGGGCAGCGCGCTCGAGCAGGAGTTCCGGCTCGTCTTCCCCGACGGCGCGGAGCGGCAGATCCGGTCGCGCATGGTGCCCGTGCGCGACGAGGAGGGGCGGCTCACCAACTTCGTCGGCACCTTCGACGACGAGACCGAGCGCCGCGCGCTCGAGCAGCGCGTGCGGCAGAGCGAGAAGATGGAGTCGCTCGGCACGCTCGCCGGCGGGATCGCGCACGACTTCAACAACATGCTCGGCGTCGTGCTGGGCCACGCCGAGCTCGCGCTCGGCGACGCGGCCGACGTCGTGCCCGAGGACCATCCGCTCAGCGAGTCGCTGCGCGAGATCCGAACGGCCAGCCTGCGCGCGCGCGACCTCGTGCGGCAGATCCTCACCTTCAGCCGCCGCTCCGAGCAGCAGACCGCACCCGTCGACCTGCGCGCGCTGACCGCCGAGAGCCTGCGGCTGATGCGCGCCACCATCCCGTCGACCGTCTCGCTCGAGACGCGGCTGCCCGACGACGCGGTCACGGTGCTCGGCGACGCGAGCGCGCTGCAGCAGGTGATCGTGAACCTGTGCGCGAACGCCGAGTACGCGATGCGCGCCAACGGCGGCGGATGCCTGACCGTGCTGCTGGAGGTCGAGCGGCGCGGCGGGCCGCCGGCGGCCGTGCTCACCGTGCGCGACACCGGACGCGGGATCCCGCCGCAGGTGCGCGAGCGGCTGTTCGAGCCGTTCTACACGACCAAGCCGCCCGGCGAGGGCACGGGGATGGGGCTCGCCGTGGTGCACGGCATCGTCACCGCGCACGGCGGCACGATCACCGTCGACGGCGCGCCCGGCGTGGGCGCGAGCTTCCGCGTCGCACTCCCGCTGGCGCCCACGTCGCCGCCGCCCGAGCCGGCGGCGGCGCCCGAGGTGCACGGGCGCGGGCGCGTGATGCTGGTCGAGGACGAGCCGGCGCTCGCGCGCTTCGCGACGCAGGCGCTCACGCGCGGTGGCTACGCCGTCACCTACTGCCGCGACGGCATCGAGGCGCTGCGCCTGATCGACGGTCCGCGTCCGGTCGCGGTGGACGTCGTCGTCAGCGACGTGACGATGCCGGGCCTCACCGGCGACAAGCTCGCGCGCGAGCTGCAGCGGCTGCGCCCCGAGCTGCCCGTCATCCTCACGACGGGCTTCAGCCACCTCGTCTCGCCCGACGCGATGCGCACGCTCGGCGTCGTCGCGCTGCTGCACAAGCCGTTCAGCGCGCGCGACCTGGTGACGGCGGTGCGCGACGCGATGGAGCGCGCGTCGGGGCGGGTGCCCTGACGCGCGCTCGTGGACCCGCCGGGCCGTCGCGCGGCTCCTGCGCAGCTTACTGCGCGGCTTACTGCGGCGTAATCGTGAAGTCGATCATCACCCCGCCGACGAAGCGCGCGGCGACCTGCATCCCGTCGCGCTTGTAGGTGCGCTTGGTGACGGCGAGCGAGCCGTCCTTCACCTCGGCCGCGGTGGCCGCCGGCCCGAGCAGCGCCTCGACCTGCTCGACGGTCAGCCCCTTCTTGAGCGCCGAGATCCCGCCCGGCGCGGCCGCCTGCATCGCCCCCTGCACCGCGGGCGCGGCGACGGGCGCCTCGCTGCGCAGCGCCGCGACGGGGAGGGCCGGTGCGCCGCCCGCGGTGGTGCCGGCCGGCGCGACCGCCGCACCCGCGATCGTCGGCGCCGCGGCCCCGAAGTCGAGGTACTGCGCCAGCGCGCGCATCACCCCGTCGGGCGTGAGCTGCTCGGGCGGGATGCCCTGCCGGAAGCGGAGGTTGAAGCGGCTGCCGCTCTCCGCGCGCTTCGCGCGCAGCAGCGTCTCGCGCGCGATGTTCGCCTGCTGCGCCTCGGCGGCCGTGCGCGCGTTCTCCCGCTCGCGCGTGGAGCGCAGCGCGTCCAGCTCGCGCTGCATGCGCTGGCGCTGCCCCTTGTCGGACACCGTCTTGATCGAGTCGCGCAGCGTCCGCTCCGCCTGCGTCTCGCCGGCGTTCACGGTGCTGACGTTCGAGCCGTTGGTGGCCCAGTCGCCGAACGTCCCGTAGCCGCCGCCGCCGAGCTGGAACTCGATGTGGGAGTTCTTCTTCACGACGACCTTCGTGACCATCACGGGCTGCCCCATGCGGATCGCGGTGCCGTGGTCCTTCAGGCGCTGCGCGACGTCGCGGAAGTTCAGCGCCGGCTGGTCGAGCGGGTAGACGTCGACGCCCTGGCTGGTCGCCGGCAGGTCGATCCGCGCCGTCACCGTCTTCCCTTCGAAGGCGGCCCGCAGCGCGCCCTCGTTCTGGGCCACCGCGCTCTGCGAGATCGTCGCCAGCGCGAGCGCCACTCCGAGCAAGGCTCGCATCATCACTGCTCCATCGGATGTATCGGGAATCGGCCGGCGCCTCCTGCGCCGCGGCCGTCGTGCTCGCATGGGGGCGTCCTCCCCGCCGACGAGCCGGCGCCCGACGTACGGGCGGCCGGCGCGGGCCGCAGCGGCGACCCCCCGCAGTCTGCGCGGCCCCGGAGGATCGCGCATGGGTAGTCCGACCCACGCCCGACGCACGGCTCGACCCGCGGTGCACGCGCCGGTGACGGGATGCTGGTCCGCGACTTGTACGGCCCGGCGGCACCCCCTACGTGCCGAGAGGTCCGATCGTGTCCGCCCCCCACGCCACCCCCCACGCCGTGCCGCACGCTTCGCGACGCGCGCCCTCCACCGCCCGCGCGAGCCGTGCGCCGGGCATCGTCCTCGGGCTCGGCCTCGGCGGCTTCATCGACGGCATCGCGCTCCACCAGATCGCGCAGTGGCACAACATGGGATCGGCCGTCCTGCCGCCGACCACGATGGAGGCGATGAAGCGGAACATGACCTGGGACGGCTGGTTCCACGCCGCCACGCTCGCGCTGACGCTCGTCGGCGTCTACCTGCTGCTGCGCGACGCGCGAGCCGGGCAGCGCCTCCCCGACGCGGGCGCGTTCACCGGGCAGCTGCTGCTCGGCTGGGGGCTGTTCAACCTGATCGAGGGGCTCGTCGACCATCACGTGCTGAACATCCACCACGTGCGCGACATGCCGACGCACGTGCCGAGCTACGACTGGCTCTTCCTGGCGATCGGCGGCGTGGGGCTGATCGCGATCGGCTGGCTGCTGGCGCGCCGCGCCGACGCGCACGTGGGCGCGGATCGCTAGGCGCCGCGCGAACGGCGAATGATCCGGACGTTCGTCCCGTCCGAACACATCGCGCCACCTCAGCGCGCCCGCTGCCGCAGCAGTGCGTACAGCCCGTCGGGATAGAGCGGCGGGCCGCCCGGCGCGAACGCCTCCAGCGGCATCCAGCGCGCCACGAACGCCTGCCCGTTCGACTCCTCGCCGACCAGCGCCTCGTGCGCGTACAGCGACGCGTCGGCGAGGCGCGCGTCGAAGACGAACACGATCTCGTGGCCGGGCGTCGCGCCGTACGTGAACAGGTTCTCGAGCACGCCGAGCAGCCGCACGTCCGTGATGGCGGCGCCGATCTCCTCGCGCAGCTCGCGCGCGACCGCCTCGGCGGCGCGCTCGCCGAACTCGATCTCGCCGCCGAGCGGGCCGTAGTACTGCTCGCCCGTCGCGGGGTCGAGCGCGGCATTCACCAGGATCCGGTCGTCGCGGCTGCAGATGCAGACCGCCTTGGGGCGTACGCGCATGCGCGCAGTCTAGCGCGCCGCGCGCGGCGACGGTGCGTGCGGGGCACGCGCGCGGCCCGCCGCCCACGCCGCCGGCAGCCCCACGCCGAGGACGTGGATCAGCACCCCGTTCGCCAGCACGGCGAGCGGGCGCGGCCCCGTCGCGGCGCGCGACAGCGGGAGCACGAGCTCGTTCATGACGACGTACACGGCGACGCCGTACAGCGCGCCCCAGAGCAGCACGTGCCGCCGCAGCGCGGGGATCCACCGGCTCGCCGCGAGATAGGCCGCGACGATCGCGGCGGCGATGCCGAAGTGCAGCGCGACGCCGAGCAGCGCGGTCGCCGCGCCGCCGCCGAACGCCGCGGCGCCGAGCAGGCCGGAGGCGATCGACTGCAGCACGAGGCGCGGCGCGACGCCGCGGGCGCCGAAGAAGAGCAGCGCGTCCAGCAGGTCGAGGACGCCCACCAGCAGCGTGCCGACGAGGAGCGCGCGGCCGACGGTCCATCCGTCGCGCGCGGCAGGCGGGGGCGTCATCGCGGATCCCGGTGGAGGAGAACGACGGACGGCGTGGCGTCGTCGGCGGACTCCGGCAGCCGCGGCCACGTCACGCGCCGGCGCGTCGGCATCGTCTGCTCATCGAAGCGTAATGCGCCGCTAATGTTGGCCGCTTGCCGGTGGTGCGGGCCGCGTCGCATCATCGCCGCGTCGCCGACGGGCGGCGCGCACGGTCTCGCGACGCGGCGGGATCGGACGACATCTCCGTTCCGGTTCCCTCGCTTCCGCATGCCGTATCCGACGCGCACGATCGTCGTGGCGACGATCGCGGTGGTCCACGCCGCGACCGCTCGCGCGGCCGTCGCCCAGCCGCCCTCGCAGCCCGGCGTGGTGCAGCTGCGCGGGCGCGTGACGGGCCCGGACAGCCAGCCCGTGCCGCGTGCGGTGGTGATCGCCTCGCCGCTGGCCGAGGGCGCGTCCGCGATGCGCAGCGACTCGACCGTGACCGACTCGCTGGGGCGCTACGCGCTGCGCCTAGAGGCCGCGCCGCGCTACCTGGTGGTGGCGCGCGCGCCGGGCTTCCAGCCGGGACGCCGCACCGTCGTGCGCGAGGGCGCGGCGACGAGCGTGAGCGGCGACCTCGCGCTCGCGCGGACGGCGGTCACGCTGAACACGGTGCGCGTGCAGGAGGTGCGGCGCCCGACGATCGGCGAGGGAATCCCGAGCGAGGTCGGGAGCGCGGCGAGCGGCGCCAGCATGCCGATCACGCCGGGCGACGCCGGCAACCTCGCGGCGATGGCGGCGACGATCCCCGGCGTCACGCTGACGCCCGGTGCGGACGGTGGGCCGCCCGGCTTCTCGGTACTGGGGCTCGGCCCGACGCAGAACGCGGTCGCGCTCAACGGCCTGAGCTTCGGCGGCGCGCAGGTGCCGGCCGCCGGCTTCACGATGACGCGCCTGCAGACCGCGAGCGCCGATCCGTCGGTGGGCGGGTTCAGCGGCGGCCTGCTGTCGCTCACGCTCTTCCGCGGCTCGAACTTCCGCGGCGGCCAGGCGGTCGCGATCGTCGAGGACCCCGCGCTGCAGTGGACCGACGCCGCCGGCGCGCGCCTCGGGCAGCAGTACCGCAACCTGCAGGTCAGCGCCTCGCGCACCGGACCGGTCGTGCGCGACAAGCTGTTCTACAACGTCAGCGCGCAGGTCGGGCGCCGCGCGAGCGACCTCGCGATCCTCGGCGCCGCCGATCCCGCCGCGCTGGCCGCCGTCGGCGTCTCGCCCGCCTCCGAGCAGCAGCTCTACACGGCCCTCGGCGTGATCGGCGCGCCCGCACCGCGCGGCGGCGTCGACCAGACGTCGACCACCGGCGGCAGCGTGCTCGCGCGGATCGACATCCTCCCGACGCAGCGGCGCACGCTCAACGTCGCGCTCAACGGCAGCTGGAACCGTGTCGGGCCGAGCTTCCTCGGGCCGCTCGCGCTGTCCACGCAGGGCGGGCGCACCGTGACGCGCGCCGCGGGCGTGCAGGTCGAGCACGCGCACTACGTCGCGAACCGCTTCCTCAGCCGCACGCGCAGCGGCGTGTCGCTGTCCGACAACGAGACGCGCCCGACGGCGGCGCTCCCCGACGGGCGCGTGCTCGTGCGCTCCACGCTGGACGACGGGCGCGGCGGGCTGGCGACGCTGCGCTTCGGCGGCGCGAGCGCGGCGGGGCGGCGCGGCGACAGCCGGGCGTGGGAGACGACGAACGAGACCACGTGGTACACGGGCCGCGGCCACCAGCCGAAGGTCGCCGGCGGCGTGAAGCTGGACAACTACGACAGCGAGCAGGCGACCAACCAGTTCGGCACGTACACGTACAACTCGCTCGACGACCTCGCGGCGGGGCGGCCGGCGACGTTCACGCGCACGCTCGGCGGGTTCCGCACGCGGGGGAGCGCGCTCACCGGCTGGGCGAGCGTGGGCGACCTGTGGCGCGTCACCGACCGCCTGACGCTGCAGGGCGGCGTGCGCGTGGAGGCCAACCGCTACGGCGACGTGCCCGCCTACAATCCGGTGGTCGACTCGCTGTTCGGCGCGCGCACCGACGACGTGCCGGGCGTGGTGGCGGTCAGCCCGCGGCTCGGCGTCACGTGGGGCTACGGGCGGCAGCGCGCGAGCGGCGTGGGCAGCCCGTTCGGATCGGGGCAGCCGCGCGGCACGCTGCGGGCGTCGATCGGCCAGTTCCGCGGCACGCTGCCGGCCACGCTGCTCGGCGTCGCGGTCAACGGCACCGGGCTTCCCGACGCGCTGCAGCGCGTGGCGTGCGTGGGCCCCGCGGTGCCCGCGCCCGACTGGGCGGCCTACGCGCGCGACGCGGCGCGCATCCCCACCGCGTGCGCGCCGGTGTCGGGCGGGGTGGGCGCGCCGAGCTTCGCCGACGCCCGCCCGCCGGTGACGCTGTTCGCGCGCGGCTACGACGCGACGCGCAGCTGGCGCACGAACGTCGGCTGGCAGGGGCGCGTCACGCGCTCGCTCGCTCTGACCGCGGAGGCGATCTACTCGCGCAGCCTCGACCAGCCGGGCACGCGCGACCTGAACTTCGCCGGCCGCGAGGGCTTCGCGCTGCCGGACGAGGGCGGCCGGCCGGTGTACGTCGACCTCGCGCGCGTCGACCCGGCGTCGGGCGCGGTGGATCCGCTCGCGTCGCGCGTCACGCCGCGCTTCTCGCGCGTGAGCGCGCAGACGTCCAATCTGCGCGCCGAGAGCCGGCAGCTGTCGCTGCGCGTGGGGCCGACGGGCGGCTTCTTCGTCACCAACTTCTGGAGCCTGTCGTACGCGTACACGCAGTCGCGCGACCAGGTGCGCGGCTTCGACGCGGCGGCGTTCGGCGACCCGCGGGTCGCGCCGTGGGGCACGGGCAGCTTCGACGTGCGGCACGCGATCAACGCGTCGGCGAACCGCTCGCTCTCGCCCGCGATCAACGTCAGCATCAACGGGCAGCTGCGCTCGGGCGCGCCGTTCACGCCCGTCGTCGCCGGCGACGTGAACGGCGACGGCGTGAGCGGCAACGACCGCGCGTTCGTCTTCGACCCCGCGACGGCGGGCGACAGCGCGCTCGCCACCGGGATGCGCGAGCTGCTGCGCGGCGCGCCGGGCGCGGTGCGCGACTGCCTCACGCGCCAGCTGGGCGCGGCGGCGGGGCGCAACAGCTGCCGCGGCCCGTGGACGACGACCCTCGGCGCGACGGTCAGCATCGACGGACAGCTGCTGCGGCTGCCGCGACGGCCGCGCATCCTGATCAGCGTCATCAACCCGTTGGGCGGGCTCGATCAGCTGCTGCACGGCGAGGACGGGCTGCGCGGGTGGGGGCAGCCCGCCGCGCCCGATCCGACGCTGCTCGCCGTGCGCGGCTTCGACGCGTCGGCGCGCCGCTTCCGCTACGCCGTGAACCCCGCGTTCGGCGACGCGCGCCCCGCGCGGTCCGGCGTGCGCGCGCCCTTCCAGCTGGCGCTGCGCGTGAGCGTGCCGACCGTCCCGCCGCAGAGCCGGCAGCTGCTCGACGAGGTGCTGCAGCCCGGCCGCGGCTGGAAGGGCGCGCGCCTCACCGAGGCGCAGATCCGGCAGCGCTACCAGAACCAGGGGCTCTTCAACCCCATCCGCCCGCTGCTCGCCGCCAAGGACTCGCTGCTGCTGACGCAGGAGCAGGTGGCGGAGGTGACGGCGATCGGCCGGCGGTACGAGGCCACGCTCGACACGGTGTGGGGCGGGCTGGCGCGCGAGCTGGCGCCGCTGCCCGAGCGCTACGACCGCGCGGCGCTGCTGGCGAAGGTGCGCGCGGCGCAGAGCGCGGCGTGGGACGCGCTGGAGGTGGCCGCGGAGGCGCTCACGCGCGCGCTGACGGCGGAGCAGCGCGAGCTGATCGCGCCCGAGATCCGCAGCATCCTCGACCCGCGCTCGCTGCGCATCCTGCGGCGCATCGAGATCTCGTTCTTCTAGGCGCCGCGCGGCGTCGCGCGCGGCGTCGCGAGCAGCGCCTCGACCGCGGCGATCGCCACGCGCGCCGCGCGTCCGTCGGCGTCGTGCGCGGGGTCGTACGCGGAGAGCGTCGCCGCGGCCGGCCGCGCGTGCGCGCCGAGCGACGCGCAGAACGCGAGCAGCGCGTCGGCGCGCACGCCGTCGGGCGCCGCGTAGCCGTTCGCGCGCCCGTCGCGCGGGTCGAGCACGTCGAGGTCGAGGTGCAGGTAGCGCGGCCCCGCGAGCGCCAGCGCCGCCTCGCCGAGCGGCGCGTCGACCGCGTCGGCGTCCACGCGGCGGATCGACGACGCACGCAGCGCCTCCTCCTCCAGCGGGTCGACGTCGCGCGCGCCGAGCAGCCAGACGCGCGACGGATCGACGGGCGCGAAGCCCGGAACGCGCGCGGCCAGCGCGGTCCAGCAGCCGCCCGTGAGCGTCGCCAGCGCCATCCCGTCGAGGAAGCCGCCGGTCGTCGTCTCGGGCGTGTTGTAGTCGCCGTGCGCGTCGCACCACAGCACGCTCGGCGCCTCCTCCAGCCCCGCGGCCACGCCGAGCGCGGTGATGCAGTTGCCCGCGAGCACCAGCGGGAACCGGCCGGCGGCGCGCGCGCCGCGCACCGCGTGGGCGACCGTCGCGGCCAGCGCGAAGGCGGTGCCGATCTCCGCGCGCCAGGCGTCGGCCGGCGGCTCGATCACGGTCTGCGCGACGTCGTGGCCGCGCGCGGCGAGCGCGTCGGCGAGTCCGGCGCGCACGAGCGCCTCCGGCCCGGCGCCCATGCGCAGGCCGCGCTGCGCGGAGTCGTACGGGACGAGCAGCAGTGCGACGTCCACGATGGGGGGCGTCAACGCGCGGCCGTCCCGGACCCGACAAGGAGCAGCACGTCCGGCGCGAAGATCAGGAAGAGCGGGTTCATGTCGCGGGTCGGCGGGAGAGCGCGGCCGGGCGGCAGGATGTCGCGCGCGGTCCCGACGCGAGTTGCACGCAGCGTGCGACCTTCGTCGCTACGGATTGCGCAGCCACAGCGTGGCCAACGCCGCGCTCGTGCTCAGGTCGAGCGGCGCGCAGCCCGCGTTGCCCGGCACCGGAGGGACGACGACCGTCGCGCGGAGCGTGTGGACGCCGTCCGCGACGAGGCGTGCCCCCGTGCTCGGGTTGCGTGCGGCGCCGTCGATGGCGATGCGCACCGCGGCGACGTCGCCCGCGCGGGACGCGACGATCGGCGCGCTGCCCACCAGCTGTCCGCCGAGCCGCAGGTCGAGCCGCGCCCCGGGAGCCGCGAACTCCGCGCCGACGCTCACGGTGACGGTGAACGTGCCGCTCACGGGCCGTGTGATGTCGACGAGCGTCGGGGGATCGCCCGCGGTGACCGACTGGATGGTGAGCGGCAGCCCCGGCGTGTTCGGGACCCGCACGTTCGCCACGGCGCTCGTGGTGAGCGGCGCGGCGCGCGCGAACGCCTCGACGATCGTGCTGCCCACGTGGCCTGCCGTCACCACGCCGTCCGCGCTCACCGCCGCGATGCACGAGTCGGCGGACCGGTAGCCGATGGCCAGCGACGTGCCGGGGGGCGTGCCTTCGGTCGCGCGTGCCTGCGCGTCCAGCCGCTGCGACTGTCGTGGGCGCAGCGAGATGTCGCGCGCCCCGACGGTGACGACGAGCGGCGGCTCGCCAGGCGGTGTGCCGAGTGGCTCCTCGCTCCACACGCAGCTCCAGGCGCCGCCTGCGGCCAGCAGCGGTACGAGGCGCCGCGCCAGGGTGCGCACCGATGCGGTCACGGTCAGGCCGCGCGTGCCGGTGCCGTAGCTCGCTTGGCCGCCGCCGCGCGCCGCGCGCGGATCGGCAGCAGCCAGAGGTAGATCCCCGTCACCCAGAGCGAGAGCACGACGATTCCGACGGGCAGGAAAACGAGCAGCTTCACGCGGTCGTGGAAGAACGAGCCGTCGTGCAGCGTCTCGATCAGGTCGGAGCGCCGGTACGCGACCTGGAGCACCGCTCCCGTCGCGAGGTCCATCTGCACCTCCCAGCGCGAGGTGCCGATGACCTTGAGGATCCCCTTCGACGGCCGCACGTCGATGCGGTCGACGTCGTCCCACGAGCGGATGTTCGCCTGCGGGATCGACTGCACGCGCGCCAGCACGTCGGGGAGCGCGAGCGACGGGACGGCGCCGCGCACGCGATGCTCCGTCGGCTGCACCCACGGCACCTGCTTCTTCACCTGCAGCAGCAGCCCACTGCAGATCACGAGCAGGAAGGGGAGGGCGACGAGCACGGCGCCCCAGCGGTGCAGGCGGCGGTTCCAGATGCGCGGGTTCGGCATCGCGGCGGGGGCGAGCGGAGCGGAGGCGGGGCGGCGGCGGCCGCTCCTGCATCATACCCTCCGACGCGCGCCGGCGGACGGTCCGGCCGGTGGGCGGCCCGGCCTCAGTCGCGGCGCGTCAGCTCGCGGCGGCGGGCGCGGATGTCGGCCACGTTGCGGTCGAACTGCGCGCGCTGCGCCGGGGTCAGCACCAGGCGCTCCTCGGCGATGAGCCGGTCGATGTTCCGCACCAGCAGCGTGCGGATCGTCGAGTCCGCGTCCGCCGACTCGACCGCCGCCAGCGAGTCGCGCTCGGCGGCGTAGCGCGCGTTGATGGCGCGGATGCGCAGCTGCTGCGCGTGCGTCAGCGTGATGCCCGTCATCACCAGCCCGCCCGCCGGACGCAGCACCGGCTCCGACGACGGCGGCGCCGCGGCGGTGGGCACGAGGAGCGTCTGGGCCACGACCGGCAGCGAGACGGCGCCGATCACGAGGGAGGCCCGCAGGAGTGCGACGACGAGGCGCATGGCGTGTCCGGGACGGGGGGAGCGCGGCGCCGGGCCCCGGAGAGGGCCGACGCCGCGCCATGGCAGGGACGGTCCGCCGCCGACCCGCGTCACGCGCGGGCCGTCACGCCCGTGGCCAGCGTGCCCCCGCGCGACCCCGCGTCCGCCTCAGCGCACGACGACGGTGCGCGTCACCGTGAGCGGCACCGTCTGCCATCCCGACGCGGCGGTGCTCGCCCCGCCCACCAGGCGCAGCACGAGGCGCCCCGCCGCGGCGTCCGCCGGCGTCGCCTGCAGCGTGACGCGGTGCTCGATGGTGCGCAGGTCGTCGGGGCACGCCGCGCCGCCGGTGGTGTGGTTGCGGAGCGTGATCTCGATCGCGCCGTCCGCCGTGCGCACCACCGGATCGAGCGCCCCGCGCACGCAGCCGCCGCCGAAGCTCGCGACGGCCACCGTGAACGCGGCGCCCGCGCGCACCGTGTCGGGCGCGACGACGGGCGCCTCCTGCTCCCCGAGGCGCAGCAGCGCCGGCACCGCGAGCCCGTCGGTGAGCGGCGTCGGCACGCCCGTGACCCCGTCGCTGCAGGCGGCGGCTCCGACGAGCGCGGCGCACGCGAGCCGTCGCCGTGCGCTCGTGCGGCCCTCGCGGCGCGCGCGGGCGGCCGTCATGGCGCGCGCACCCCGAGCCGCTCCAGCAGCCACGCGTCCATGGGGTCGGACTGCGCGGGCACGCGGAAGTGCCCCGTCTCGGGCACGACGATGACCCGCTTCGGCGCGTCGATCACGTTGTACGCGGCGTACACGCTCGTCGGCGGGACCGTCGTGTCGTTGAACCCCCACGCGTAGATGCCGGGCACGCGCAGGCGGCGCGCGAAGTTCACGACGTCGTAGTACTGCAGCGTCTCCATCTTCTCGGGCTTCGCCCTCATGCGGCTGGTGTCCTGGAACACGTGCGGCCAGCCGCCGGCGCGTCCGTGCAGGTAGCCGAAGTGGTCGGACATGGCGGGGTAGCTGGACGCGATCGCCTTCACGCGCGGATCGAGCACGCCCGCCATGATGGCGAGCGCGCCGCCCTGGCTGCCGCCCTGCACCACGTAGCGCGTGCTGTCGGCCTGCGGCAGCGAGGCGAGGAAGTCGCCCGCGCGCACCACCCCCACCAGTACCCGCTTGTAGTAGTACAGGTCACGGTCCTCGATGCCGGCGCGCATGTAGTTCTGCAGCGCCGTCGCGCGCAGCTCGTTGTAGAGCAGCGAGTCGCGGTCGACCGGGATGCCGTGGATGCCGATCGCCAGGTGCACGACCCCCTGCCGCGCGGTCGCGACGCTCGGGAAGTACGGCCGCACGCCGGCGCCCGGGACGACGAGCATCATCGGGTACTTCCCCGGGCGCGTGGGTACCGAGAGCATCCCGTAGAGCCGGCTGCCGACGCGGTGGTTCTGGAAGGAGACGTGGTACACGTCGACCTCGGGCGTCGAGCGCGCGGGGAGCCGGGTCATCACCGGCTCCAGCGGCGTGCGGCGCGCGTCGGCCACCGCGCGCGCCCAGAACGCGTCGAAGTCGGCGGGCATCGGCGTCGTCGGGCGCAGCGCCTCGGGCGCGAACGCGGCGGTCGCCATGCCGGTGTGGCGCGCGCCGCCCGCCGTCGCGGTGGCGGTCGCCCGCAGGAAGCCCGGCTCGGTCAGCGCGCCGCGCAGCGTCGCCGCGCCGCGCGAGAGGTCCACCGTGTCGCGCCGCGTCGCCGGCATGCGCTCGCGCCCCAGCTCCACGACCGCGCGCCCGCCGGGGACCGTGCGCCCCGCGCGCTGCAGCGCCACGGTGAAGCGCGCGGTGTCGCCGAGCGCGTACGTCCAGTCCGCCCGGTCGAGCGTGACGACGAGGCGCAGCCCCGTGTCGGGCGTCGCGGCCGGCGCCTGCGCGCGCAGCGCGGCGGGCGCGAGCAGCGGCGCGAGCAGCGGCGCGAGCAGCGACGCGCGCCGCGCGAGGCGCGCGAGGCGCGCGAGACGGGCGGCGACGGCGAGCGGTCGCGAACGGGCGGGGGAGGTGGGCATGGCGGGCGTCATCGTGCGCGATCGTGCTCCGGTCGGGTCGTCAGCCGCCGCCGCGCGGCAGCTCGAGGGTGAAGGTACTGCCGGCGCCGGGCGTGCTCGTGAGCGTGAGGTCGCCGCCCATGCCGCGCGCCAGGTCGCGCGAGATCGCCAGCCCGAGCCCCACGCCGTCCTGCGTGCGCGTGAGGCGCGCGTCCACCTGCACGAACGGCTCGAAGACGCGCTCCAGCTCGTCCGCCGAGATGCCGCGCCCCGTGTCGGCGACGTGGATCGCGACGCGCTCGGCGCCCGGCGTGCACCACACCGCCAGCCGCCCGCCGGACTCGGTGAACTTGATCGCGTTCGACAGCAGGTTGAGCACGATCTGCTGCACCTTCTCGCGGTCCGCGCGCGCCGACAGCGCGGCCGGCTCGCACGTCGCGACGTCGAGCGCGAGCCCGCGGGCGCTCACCTGCGGCGCCGTCAGCGCCTCGCACGTCTGCAGCACCTCGGCGACCGGCACGTCGGTCGTCTGGTAGCGCACCGCGCCCGCCTCGACGCGCGTGTAGTTCAGCACCTCGTTGATGAGGCCGAGCAGGTGCCGCTGGCTGGTCTGGATGCGCGCGAGCGCGTTGCGCTGCGCGTCGGTCACGGGCCCGTGGATGCCGAGCTCCATCAGCTCCGTGTAGCCGCCGATGGCGTTGAGCGGCGTGCGCAGCTCGTGGCTCATCACCGCGAGGAACTCCCCCTTGGCGCGGTTCGCCGCCTCGGCGACGCGGAGCGCGGTCTCGGCGTCGCGGCGCGCCTGTACCAGCTCCGTGACCTCGGTCGCGACGACGGCCATCGCGTACACCGCGCCCTCGGCGTCGCGCAGCGGCTGGTACACGATGTTGAAGAAGTGCTCCGTCGTGTGCCCCGCGGCGTCGGTGAGCAGGAGGCGCTGCGCGGCGTCGACGTGCGCCTCGCCGCTGTCGTACACCCGCTCGACGAGCTCGTAGACGCCCTGCGCGCCGACCTCGGGGAACGCCTCGCGCATCGAGCGGCCCACCACGTCCTCCGCGCGCCGCCGCACGATCGCGCACCACGCGTCGTTCACGACCTCGTACACGTGCTCGCGCCCGCGCGCGATGTACATCGACACGGGCGCCTGCGAGATCACGCGCTCCAGGTGATCGCGCGCCGCGCGCGCCTGCGCCAGCGCCTGCTGCTCGGCCGCCTGCAGGCGCGTCCGCTCGGAGATGTCGCCGAAGCCGATCGCCACCTCGTCCGGCGCGATGCGCACCGCGGAGACGCGGAACACCGCGTCCAGGCCGTCGGCGCGGTACGCCATCTCGGTGAGGAAGGGCGGCCCGCCGTCGGCGACGGCCGCGTACTCCGCGAACACGCCCGCCTCCACGAGGTGCGGGAACAGGTCGAGCATCCGCCGCCCGGCGAGGCTCGGCGCCGCGCCCGCCGTCAGCGCCTCGGCGGCGGGGTTCGCGTAGAGGTACGCGAAGTCGACCACCGCGCCGTCCGCGTCGCGCACCGCGCGCACGAGCGCGAACCCGTCCACCGCCGCGTCCTGCACCGCGCGGAAGCGCGCCGACTGCACCTCCGACTCGGCCCGTGCGGTGCGCTCCGCCTCGAACAGGCGCGCGCGCTCCAGCGCCTGCGCGGCCTGCTGCGCGACCGCCCGCGTGAGCGCGCGCGCCGCGTCGTCGAAGCGGCGGGGCGCGTCGTACGCCGCGCCGACCACGCCGAGCACGCGCCCCTCGACGACCAGCGGCGCGACCGCGTTCGCATGGTGCCCCGTCGCCTCGACCAGGGGCAGCATGGCCGGGAAGCGGGCGCGCCAGTCGTCGCGCGACTCCAGGAAGAGCGGGTGCCCCGTGCGCGCGACCTCCGCCAGCGGCACGGGCGACGCGAGAGGGAAGCGCTGCCACTCCTCGCGCACGTCGGCGGGCATCGCGCCCACCCGCATGATCTCGAGGTGCGTGCCGTCGGCGTCCAGCCTCGCGATGACGATGCCCGCCGCCTGCAGCACCACGGCCGCGTGCGCGACCACCGCCGCCGCCACCTCGTCGACCGTCGATGCGACCGCCAGCGCCGCCGACAGCGCCGCCAGCTGCTCGGCGCGGCGCGCGGACGCGGTCAGCGCCATCCAGGGCGCGGTGTCGTCGCGCACCGTGAGCACCGCGCCCACGCGCGTGCCGTCGGCGCCGAGCACGGGGCGCGCGCTCCCGACGACGTGCACCTCGGTGCCGTCGGGGCGGTGGATGCGCCAGCGCGCCTCGCGCACCGTCTCGCCGTGGAGCACGGCGCGCGACAGCGGCAGCTCCTCGGACGCGTAGGGCTGCCCGTCCACCGTGCGGAGCCCGTACACGTCGGCGTAGTGCGCGGGATCGACGCCGAGCGACGCGATGCCGTGGAGCCGGGCGGCCGCGTCGTTCACGAAGGTGATGCGGCCGCGCGCATCGACGACGATCACGCCCTCGGTCAGCTGCGCGAGCGCGGCGACCAGCGGGTCTCCTCCATCGGCCGGCGCGATCTGCGCGACCTGCGCCGTGCCCGGGACGCGCGCCGCCGCCGCGTCGTCGTCGGATTCCCACGTCATGCCGTCCTCTCCTGGCTGCCGCATCCCTCTCGCACCGCAGGCGTGCCCGCGGGCCGCACCCCGTCGGGTATGTGGCCGCCCGATCGGGATCGCAAGATGCACGGCGGACCGCGGGCGCGCCCCGGCGCGCGTCACGCTCGCGCCGCGGTGCGCGGAGGGGTCAGGGCGTCGCCACGCGCTCGTAGACGAGCCGCATGTCCGAGGCGTACATGGCGTGGCGCACGAGCGTGATCCGGTCGCCCACCACCACTCCCTCGTCGACGCCGACGCACAGCTCGTTCGGCCCGCACGTCACGCGCTGGCCGAGCACGAGCGCGGGGCCCTGGCGGGTGTAGGGCCAGGCGAAGCGGTGCGCGTAGGTCGTGTCGGCCGGCATGAACGGCGACGGGCTGGCGTTCTGCTGCCGCACGTGCTGCGTGCGGGTGAAGGTGCCGGCGGCGCTGAAGCGCAGCGTGTCGGCGAGCAGCGTGTAGCGCATGCCGCCCCCCTCCACGGCAACGGCCGGCAGCGGCGCGCCGCGCACCGAGCGCAGCACCCACGTGCCCTCGAGCGCGCCGCGCGGCGCGGCCGGGCCGTCGCCGCAGGCCGCGAGCGCGAGCAGGGCGAGCGGCGCGCGCGTCGCGCGGCGCGTGCGGAGAGCCGTGCGGAGGGCGGGACGGCGGGACATCGGCGGCGGGTCGGGGGGATGCGCCGCGCGCGACGGCGGGCGCCCGGAACGTCAAGGAGATACCCGCCGGCGCGCGCGCCCGTCACGCGCGCGGTCGTGCGGTGCTCCTCAGGACGCGGGCGTCGCCCGGTAGATCGTGACCATCGTGTCGTCGAACGCGCGGTGCAGCGCGCCCGCCGGCAGCACGTGCTCGCGCGCGTGCTCGACGGCGAGCACGCGCGCGAACCGCGTGGCCTGCCAGCTCTCGATCACGCGGTCCAGCTGGCGCGAGCCGTACGGCGGGTCGACGAAGGCCACGTCGTAGCTGTCGGCCGCCAGCGCCGCGGCGAACGGCAGCGCGTCCTTCACGAGCACGCGGGTGCGCTCGCGCACGCGCAGCGCGGCGACGTTCGCCTTCAGCGCGTGCAGGCTGGCGGGGCGGAACTCCACGAAGTCCGCGCGCGCCGCGCCGCGCGACAGCGCCTCCAGCCCCAGCGCGCCGGTGCCGGCGAACAGGTCGAGCACCCGCGCCCCCGGGAGGTCGGGCGCGAGCACGTCGAGCAGCGCCGCGCGCACGTGCTCCGCGGTCGGCCGCACGCGGAAGTCGCGCGGCGACGTGAGGTCGCGGCCGGCGAACTTGCCGCCCACGATCCTCATGCCGCGCGCCGCATGGCGCGCGCGTCGTGCGGCGCATGCGCCGGGGCGGCGTCGATGGTGGGCGGGGAGGCGGACATCGCCTCCGAAGCTAGCGCGCCGCCGTCGCCCACGGTGGGGCGCGGCGCGTGCCAGCTCGTGCCGTCGATCACAGCGGGACGATCAGCTCGCGCACGCTGTCCGGCTCGAACCCGCGCGGCGACCGGCGCGCGTACCACCACGCCACCGCCGCCTCGCGTCCCGGTCGCATCCCGTTCGTCGCGTCGAAGCGCGTGGTGTCGACCGCACCCGGCGCCAGCGGCGGCGGGCAGCCCGGCACGTCCACGCAGGGCGCCCAGAGCGTGAGGGACAGCCGCTCGCGATCGAGGGCGAACAGGTAGACCGGGCGCGAGCCGCGGTTCTCCACCCGGATCTCGGTCGGCGTCACGGTGACCGCGAGCGGCGCGGCCTCGGCGCCGGTCGGGTCGCCGCACGCGCCGAGGAGGGCCAGCGGTGCCAGGCGGGCGAGGCGCGCGAGTGTTCGGAAGGGGATCGTCGGCATCGGAGGGGGCGGTGTCCCCGGTGCTACCCGCCCGCCGGGAGGGCGGTCACCGCGCGCACCCGATGGCCTAGCTTGCAGGCATGTCGTCTCCCGCGCCCACTCCGACGCCGGGCCCCGCGCCCACGCCCTACGAGCAGCTCGGCGGCGAGGCCGGCATCCGCCGCCTGGTCGACCGCTTCTACGACCTGATGGACACCGCCCCCGAGGCGGCGACCATCCGCGCGCTGCACGCGACGAGCCTCAAGGCGTCGCGCGAGAAGCTGCAGCTCTTCCTCACCGGCTGGACGGGCGGTCCGCCGGTGTACGTCGAGAAGCACGGCCACCCGCGCCTGCGCATGCGCCACTTCCCGTTCCGCATCACCGCGCGCGAGCGCGACGAGTGGATGTGGTGCATGGACCGCGCGATGGCGGAGCACGACATGCCCGAGGCGCTGCGCACGCAGCTGCGCGAGCGGCTGCACGCGCTCGCGGACCACATGCGCAACCATCCCGACGAGTGAGCGTTGCGACGCTGCGGCGTCACGGCTCCGCGTCGAGGGCCGCGCGCACCGCGCGCCGGATCTCGGCGGCGACCGCCACGCGGCGCGCCAGCGGCGACGGCCGCAGCCCCATCCACCGGTCCTCGATGCGCGCGAGATGCTCGGCCACCACGTCGTCGCTCGCGTGGCGCAGCACCAGCTCCAGCACGCCCGCCGCGTAGCCCTCGTACTCGTCCGCGAACGCGTCCTCCACGCGGCGGATGCCGAGCGGGTCCCAGCGCTCGTACAGCACGCCGTTGACGACGGCGAGGAGCGCGTCCGTCATGCGTCCGTCATGCGTCGCGCACCATGCGCGTGCGCTCGGCGACGAAGCCGGCGCGCTCGTAGAAGGCGCGCGCCGCGTCGTTGAACGCGTAGACCTCGAGGGAGAGGCCGTCCATGCCGCGCGCCGCGGCCTCTCTCCGCACGGCGTCGAGCAGCGCGCGCCCCACGCCGCCGCCGCGGCGGGCCGCCGTGACGCCCATCGCGTGCACGTGCAGCCTCGCGGCCGCGCGCTTGTACGGCGTGTCGGCCGTCGCCTGCACCTCGGCGTGCGCGTAGCCGACGACCGCGTCGTCCTCGACGGCGACGAGGAGCAGGTGTCCCGCGCGCTCCGCGAGGCGCGCCATGTCGTCCGGCGTGGCGACGATCGCGGTCGCCGGCTGGAAGACGTGCGGCAGCGCGGCCGCGTGCACGGCGTGCGTCTCCTGCGCGAGCGCGGAGAGCGCGGGCGCGTCGTCGGCGCGGGCGGGGCGGATCGCGAGCGGCATGCGCTCAGTACACGCGCCGGTAGAGCGCCGGTCCGGCGGGGACGTCGCGGTGCGTGCGCTGCCGCCCCCACAGCCGGTCGCACGACACACGCGCGATCAGCCGCGTGGTGTCCGCGCCGTCCGCGTGCGGCATGTCGAGCGCGAGCGAGTCGACGCCCGCGAGCTGCACGCGCGAGAACGGCGCGGGCGGCGTGAACACGTCGTTGCCCGACGACGACACCGTCGCGCCGTCGACGCCGTCGCCCGCCTGCCAGAGCGAGATCCACACGCCCACGGTGTCGCCGGTCTCGGGATCCTCGCGCGCGTCGGCGTACACCGCGCTGTCGCCCCGGAGGCAGGCGAGCAGCCGGTGCGGCGGCCCGCCGTCGAACGGGTCCGACGCGTCGGACGCCGACGGGGATGGTGCCGAGATGGTCGCGGAGCGCGGGTCGTGCACGGGCACTCCCTCCCGCTCGACGCCACATCCCGCGAGCGCCGCGGCGAGCGTCGTGGCGAGCGTCGTGGCGAGCGTCGCGAGGCGCGCCGCCGTCGCGCGCCGCGTGCGCCCCGCGGAGCGCCTGGCGGAGCGCCTGGCGGCGCGTGTCGTGTGGTGACGGATCACGGCTTCAACTCGCCATCGCACGCGAGGCGCGTCAAGGGCTCCCGAAGACCAGCAGCCCGGGCTCGCCCGGGGTGACGACGAGCCGGCCGGCCAGCGGCAGCCCCACGACCGCGTCGCGCGGCACCAGCTCGATCACCGGCGACGGCCCGCGCCCCGTGCCGGCCACCAGCCGCGCCGCGAGCGCGCCGACGCGCGCGGAGTCGATGATCGGACCGGTGGCCGGCGCGAGATAGAGCGGCAGGCGTCCACGGCCGCGCGCGGCGTTGCGCCGCTCGATCGCCGCCACGCGCGCGCCGCCGCGCACGACCGCCGCGTCGGGGGCCAGGCGCTCGCTCGCCGCGCGCGCCGTGCGGGTGCTCGCGCGCCACGCGATGGCCGCGATCGCGCCGAGCCCGCCCACGGCGACGAGCGTGAGGACGGCGGAGCGCGTCACCGCGCGCTCAGGATCCGCCGCGCGAGCGCAGCACCTTCCACCAGCAGACGATCGCGACGACGATCGCGAAGGCGAGCAGCGCCCGCGTGGCGGGATGCGGGGCGGGCGTCACGAAGACGCCGCCGAGCAGCCAGAGCGCGATGATGGTGACGAGGAGCGCCTGGAGGAGCGGGTGCCGGAGGAGCTGCATGCGTGAAGCTCGCGGGGCGCGGCGCCGCGGGCAACGGTGCGGCGTCGCGGCCGACCGGCCGGCGATGCGAGGACGGCGACGCGAGGACGGCGCATGGATGGCGCGCGCGGACGCACTCGCGCGCTCGCCGGCCATCCGCCGCCTCAGGCGCGCATCGCGTGCGTCACTCGCCGGTCAACCGCCGTCGCGCCCCTTGAGCCGCTCGGCCGCGTAGCGCACCGCGAAGGCGTGCGCGTCGGCGACGTCGTCGGGCACCTCCTCCCACGCGCCGAGCGCGTCGCCGTACTCCTCGGCGGCCTGCTCGCGCGCGTCGCTGATCGAGGTGTGCCAGGTGTCGCCCCCGACCTCGCCGTAGGCGGTGTAGCGGAAGAGCATCGCGCCCGGATCGTCGTGCGCGTCGCTCCCCGTGAGCAGCACGACGTCCGCCTCGGGGAGCATCTTGGACGGGTCCAGCGGGAAGCCGCTCGTGTGGACGGCGCGACGGTGCCCGTCGAGCGAGCCGACGAGGGCGATGGCGCGCGTGCGCGTGGAGTCGCTCATGGACGGTCCGGGTGGAGGGACGCAGCGAGTCTCGAGCCCGATGCTACCCCGCACGCCGCGGTTCCGACAGCGGCGCTCGCGGTGCGGGTGGGCTCCGATCGCGACCCTTGCGACGCGGCCGGAATCGCGTAGTTTGGCGCCTCTCCCGAACGAACACCGAAAACACCTGTCGTTCGGGCGCCGTGCCGACCCCTACACCCGACTGGAGGTTCGCCGTGTCCACCGCTGCAACGCCCGCTCCCGCGCCGCTCACGTCCGCCGCGCCGCTCGCCGCCGCCATCACGCCCGAGGCGCTGCGCGAGCACTGGCAGGGGCACCGCCGGCTCACCCGCCGCGTCATCGAGGCGTTCCCCGAGGATCAGCTCTTCACCTTCTCGGTGGGCGGGATGCGCCCCTTCGGCATGCTCGCGCTCGAGATGCTGAGCATGGCCGCGCCGATGGTGCGGGGCGCCGTGACGAACGAGTGGGAGACGTCGTTCGACCGCGCGGCGGTCCCGAAGGCGGAGCTGCTGCGCCAGTGGGACGAGAGCACCGCGGAGATGGACGCGCTCTGGCCGCAGATCCCGGCCGCGCGCTTCCAGGAGACGATGACCGCCTTCGGGCAGTACACGTCGCAGCTGTACGACCTGCTGCTCTACTGCATCGACAACGAGATCCACCACCGCGGGCAGGGCTACGTGTACCTGCGCGCGCTCGGGGTGGAGCCGCCGCCGTTCTGGGAGCGGTAAGCAGGGCTGCGGGGCTGCGGGACTGCGGAACGGCCGCTCGGGACGTGCTGGCGTGCCGGACCCGAACGGCGAGTCTGACAGGATGAACGTCTGACATCGAGGATGAGCCGAGTGGTACGATGGCGGAGGCATTCCGCTCACCTTAGACCACCCGGCTCATCCGCATCATCGGACCTTCATCTTGCCCGGTCGTCGTGCTTCCGACGCTGCGAGCCGCGGCGGCCGATCGGCGCGCCGACGCGTCCCGAGCGGCCGTTCCGCAGCCCCGCAGATCCGCAGCTCCTACTTCGCCACCACCTCGATCCCCCGCCACTTCCCCTGGTTGAACCGCCACACGCTCAGCACGCACCGCGTCGCGTGACCCAGCAGGATGGCGAGCCACACGTGCAGCGGCTCGAGCGTGCCGAGCTGCTGGATCGCGAAGCAGATCCCCAGCGGGACGAGGACCTGCGAGACGACCGAGATGTAGAGCGGGCTCTTCGTGTCGCCCGTCCCCTGCAGCCCGCCGGTGTAGGTCAGCGCCACCGTCACGAACAGCCCCGAGAGGCTGAGCACCCGCAGCAGCTGCGTGCCGATGCCGACGACGACCGGCTCGTGCATGCCGAACAGCGCCAGCAGCTGCTGCGGCACGAGCAGGAAGGCGGCGCCGATGAGCGCCGCGCCCGCCGCGCCGAAGCGCGCCGCGACGTGCACCGCCGCCTCCGCGCGCTCCGACTGGCCCGCGCCGAGGTTCTGCCCGGCCACCGTCGCGGCCGCGCCCATCAGCCCGACCGACGTCCAGGTGATGAGCGAGAAGAGCTGCGAGTAGGAGACCGCGAACGCCGCCTGCGCGGCGGCGCTCTGCGCGAGCGAGCCGATGATCGCCAGCATCAGCACGCCGCCGACGTTCATCGCGATCCCCTGCACGCCCGCCGGCAGCCCGAAGCGGAAGAGCGAGCGGATGATCGTCCAGTCGGGGCGGAGGCTGCGGTGGCGCGGGAACTTCACGACCCAGCCGCCGCCCCACAGCTTCGCCAGCGCGTAGAGGGCGACCAGCCCCATCGCGATCACCGTCCCCATCGCGGAGCCGGCGGTCCCGAACGCGGGGATCGGCCCGAGCCCGCGGATGAAGACGACGTTCAGCACGAGGTTGAGCACCGTCGCCACGATGCCGATCACCATCGGCGTGCGCGCGTCGCCCGCCGAGCGGAGCGCGCCGCCGAGCATGAAGAACACCATCATGCCGCTGCTGCAGACGAACATGATGCGCAGGAAGGGCAGCGCCTCCGCCTTCACCGCCGGCGCGGCGTTCACGAAGTCGAGCAGCACCGGCGACGCGAACCACCCCACGGGGGCCATCACGAACAGCGAGATCCCGATCGCCGTCAGGAACGCCTGGTAGACGGTGCGGTCCACCGCCTCCTCGTCGCCCGCGCCGGCGAAGCGTGCCACGAGCACGCTCATCCCGGTGAACAGCGACGAGATGAAGGCGATGACGACGATGAAGATCTGCCACGCCACGCCGATCGCCGCGTTGCCCGTGAAGCCCACGAGGTGGCCGACGAGGATGTGGTCGACCATGCCCTGCAGCCCGCCGATGATGTTCGTCAGCATCGTCGGCCACGCGATCCGCCACACCGCCTGGCGCAGCGGCCCCTCGACGATCGAGCGGTCGTAGCGGCTGGCGGGGCGCGTCGGCGGAGCCGGGGGCGCGGGCGGCACGAGCGGCGGCGTCGCCGGGCGCGCGGGCGTGGAGGCGGTGCTCAAGAGGGCCTGGCTGCGGCGCCGGTCGGGAGGCGGGCGTGCTGCGGATCGTGCGGGATCGCGCGGTGAAGCGCGACATGCGATGGGACGCGCCGGACGAAGGTGTCGACACCCCGCGGCGCACGCCAGTGAGCCCACGCGCCCCTGACGTGCGGTCGACGCCGCCGGAGGTCGCGCGTCACCGGACCGCGCGCGATCACCGTCGGGGCGGCACCCACCTCAGCATCCGCGCCACGACCGCCGCGTCGCGCCCCGGCTCCGGCGGCACGGCGGCGAGGGTCGCGACCGCGTCGCGCACCACGTCGACCAGAGCGTCGCGCGCGCTCGTGTCGGGGCGCAGCACGCGCGCCGGATCGCACGCGGCGACGGTGTCGAACCAGCGCCGCAGCGGCACGACCAGCCGCAGGTGCGCCTCGAAGCTGCGGCGCGTGCGCGCGGCGTCGCCCGCGCGGCGCGCGCGCAGCTCGTCCTCGCTCGCGTCCAGCGCGACGTACAGCGCCGGGACGCCGATCGTGCCCGCCGCCACGTGCGCCGCGTACAGCGGGCGCACGACGTCGACGCCCGGCCACCCCCGCTCGGCGAACACGGCGTTGTACCAGAGCCCCTTGAACGGATCGCCGTCGAGCACGGCGAACGGCGCCTCCTCCGCGAGCGCGCGCGCCGCGCGCCACTGCGCCGCGTGTCGTTCCACGAACCAGGCCGCGGACTCGGCGACGGGCGGCGCACCGGCCGCGTCGAGCTCGGGCACGACGGCCGCTCCCGTACGCGCCAGCGCCGTCGCGAGCGTCGTCTTGCCGACGGCGCTCGGCCCCTCGACGCAGACCACGATCCCGCGTCGTGCGACGCGCGCGCTCATGCCGCGCGCGCTCATGCCGCGCGCGCTCATGCCGCGCGCGCTCATGCCGCGCGCGCTCATGCCGCGCGCGCTCATGCCGCGCGCGCTGCCGCGGCGATCGCCACGCGGCCCCGACCACGTGCACGGTGCACCGAACGCGACCCCGCTCGAGACGTCGCTCGCATCACCTGACGTCGTGTGACGAGTCGCCCCTCGTGACGCGTATCGCCTCGCGCGTCGTGGCGCGTGCCGCGCCGCGTACGGTCGTCGCCGCACGCGTTGGTGATTCGTGACGCAACGCGGCGCGCGCGGCGCTTGCGGCGACATTTGTTCCCCGTAGCTTGGCCTCCCCGAAGAAGTGCCGAACGCTCGCGCGATCGGGTCGATGTCTCCCGAACGCGAGCGCCGGAGTGCATGCCCGACGAGAGGCCGCCACGCGTGCGGCCGCGCACGCAGGGAGCGTGACGATGACCAGGCAGGAACTCGAGCAGTGGCTGTGCGGTGACGGCACGCTCCTCCCCACCGCGGCAGAGGTGGCGGCGCTCCTCGGCGTCACGCGCCACGTGATGGTGGACGCCGCGCCCCAGGTCGCCGCGCGCCGGCTCGCCCACGCGCGCTTCGCGATCGCGGTGCTGCGCGACGTCTTCGGCGACGAGCACGCGGTGCGGTGCTGGCTGCGCACGCCGCGCCCCGAGCTCGACGGCCGCTGCGGGCGCGACCTGCTGTGGGCGGGCGAGACGCGCGCCGTCGAGGACCTCGCCGTGCGCGAGTGGAACCGCCCCGACCGCGCCGCGCTGCTCGCCGCGTCGTACCTGCGCATCGAGCGCTCGGCGTGACGCGCGCCGCCGCGCGCACGTCGTCAGGCGTAGCGCGCGCGGGCCTCCCGCGCTTCCTCCTCGCGCGTGCGCGGCGGCGCGTTCGTCTGCAGCGACGCGATCAACCGGTGCGCGGCGGCGGTCACCTCGTCCACCGCGCGGTCGAACGCCTCGGCGTTGGCGCGCGACGGACGCGTGGTGCCGCTCAGCTTGCGCACGAACTGGAGCGCCGAGGCACGCAGCTCGTCGTCGGTCGCGGGCGGCTCGAAGTTGGCGAGCGTCCTGATGTTGCGGCACATGCACGCGCTCCTGGTCGGCGGCGGGTCGGCGGGATGACGGACGGGCGACGACGTGCGGCCACGCAGGGCGACGTGTCGCGCGTCGGCGCGGCAATATGCGGCGCGGTGCACACGCCGCCATCACGCGTCGGCGCGGCTCAGCCGCCGCCCGCCGACACGCGCCGCCCGTCGAGCAGGTCGCGCCAGTAGCGCCCCATCTGCCCGCGGTTCGCGAGCGCGGCGGGCGTGAGCCCCGCGCTGCGCCACGCGTCGGGCGCGCAGCCGGCGACCGCGTCCGCGACGCTGCCGTCGCCGCCGTACACGTCGAACAGCGCGGGGGCGACGGCGTGATACCAGGCCAGCATCCAGCGCAGCTCGGGATCGTCGTCGGTGCCGTGCCGCAGCCGACGCTCGAGCGCGCCCACCGTCGCGCGCAGCGCGCGCTCCGGGAGATCGAGGACCGCGGTGAGGCACGGCGGCGCGACGGTGCCGATCCACGCCACGAACACCGCGCGCTTCAGCGCCTCGGCGCCCGACCCCGAATCGGCGAGGAGCGCCTGGTACGCCGCCAGGATCGCCGGGTACTCGCCGTACAGCCCGGAGCGCACGATCTGCGCGTGCCGCTCCTCCAGCGTCCCCGACGCGCCCGCGATGCTGGCGAGGATCGCCGCCTCCCAGCCGGCGATCGCGCCGAGCGGGAGCGCGCGCGTGGACGACGGCCGCAGGACGCCGCCGCTCACGAGACCATGAAGTGGTCGGGATCGGCGTGGAAGGTGCCGGCGCGGCAGGACGGGCAGGGGCGGCCCTCCAGCGCGAACGTGTCCACCAGCGCGCGCGACGCGCACGCGGGGCAGCGCCGTGTCGGCTTCGCGGAGTCGCTCTCGCACTCGGCGCCGCAGGCCAGGCACAGCAGGTCGCTCTCGACGCCCGTGCACCGCTCGCGCAGCGGATCGGGGTGGAAGGCGTAGCGACGCTCGCCGTCGGCGGCGTCGTAGTAGGGACGGCCCTCGTCCCACGCGGTGATGGTGCGCGCGCACCCCGTGCACGCGAAGACGAAGCCGGCGGCCATGGGCGGTCGCTCCGTCAGCGCACGCGGCGGATCAGCTTCGTCGTCGCGCGGCCGTCGCGCACGGCGCCGCGGCAGCGCGCCGCGTCGATGACCGGCTCCTGGTCGCGCACGACCTCCCAGTCGAACGGCGTGCGCTGGTCGGCGCACACCTCCAGCGTCGCGCCCCGGTGGAGCACGTCGAAGCGCGTGAGCACGGCGGCCGTCGCCAGGCTGTCGGCGCCGGCGCGCGCGGGGCACTCGCCGGGGGCGGAGACGTAGTCGACGACGATCCAGCCGCGCGGTACGCCGGTCGTGCGGCAGACGCGGCGCTCGCCGGCGAGGCGGGTGCCCGAGTTCGGCCCCGGCAGCTCGCCGGGCGCCGGTGTCGGATCGGTGGGGCGGCGCGGCCCTCCGTCGACGACCGCCGGCCATCCGCCCCGCGCGTCGGCCGGCGCGGTGCCGCGCTCGCCCGAGGCGCCGCGCAGGTTCACGGCGCCGCACGCCGTCGCGCCGACCAGCAGGACGAGGGCGCAGCGCATCGGGACCATCGGAACGGATCGCGACATGGCGGAGCGTGCGAGAGGGACGCGGAGATCGACCGGTGCGGCGGCGGGGCGCAAGCGCGAGGCCCGCGCGCCGTCCCACGTAGGGCGACGGGCGGCGTCCGCGCCGCTAGACGCCCCGCGTCTCTCGCGGGGGACGAGGTCGGCCGAGAAACCCCAGGCGCGCCCGGCCGTACACCGGACGATGCACCGGTTCCCCGCCTTCCGGCAGGTCGCGTCGATCGCGGCCGCGCTCCTCCCGCTCGCCGCGCCCGTCGCCCGTGCGCAGGCGCCCACCCGCGCGCGCGTGATCGCGACGCTCGACTCGATCGCCGGGGCGCCGGTCGCGCGCGGCGACGTCGCCGGCCTCACGGCGATCGTCCTCCGCGGGCGCGACACGCTGCTCGCGCGCGGCTACGGGCGCGCCGACGTGGCGCGCGGCGAGCCGATGACCGTGGGGCGCGTCTTCCCCATCGCGTCGCTCACCAAGCAGATCGCGGCCGCCGCCGTGCTGCGGCTCGTCGAGCGCGGAGTCGTGGGGCTCGACGACGACGTGACGCGCCATCTGCCGGACGCGCCCGTGCAGGGGCGTCGCGTCACCGTGCGGCAGCTGCTCACGCACACGTCCGGGCTGCCCGACTTCGCCGACCGCCCGGACCCGGACAGCACGAGCACGCGCGGCGCGCGCCCCGCCACGACGCTCGCGCGCGTGCGCGGGCTGCCGTTCGACTTCGCCCCCGGCACCGAGCTGCGCTACAGCAACACCGGGTACGTGCTCCTCGGCATGCTGCTGGAGCGCCACGCGGGCGAGGCGTTCGCCGCGCACGTGACGCGCACGCTCCTCGCGCCGGCGGGGGCGCGCGCCGCCGGCTACTGCGGCGGGCGCACGGGCGCCGACGCGCCGGTGGGCGGCTACCGCCGCACGCGCGCCGGGCTGGCCACCGTGACGCCGCTGCACCCGAGCGCCGCGCACGCGGCCGGCGGCACGCACCTCTGCGCCTCGGCGCCCGACCTCGCGGCGTGGAACGCGGCGCTGCACGAGGGGCGCGTGCTGCGCCCCGCGTCGTACGCCGCGATGACGCGCGGCGCCGTCGTGCGGGCGTCGACCGGCGACACGCTGGCGACGCGCTACGGCTTCGGCCTCGCGCTGTCGACGCTCGCGGGGCGGCGCGCCCTGCACCACGGTGGCGACGTCGGCGGCTACGCGACCTACGTCGCCTACCTCCCCGACGACTCGCTCTCGGTCGTGCTGCTGATGAACACCGAGGGGCCGGTGCGTCAGGTCCCGCTAGTCGAGCAGCTGATCGCCGCCGCGCTCGGCCCCGCGCCTCGGGAGGCGCCGAGCGCGTCGTATCCGGCGCCGGCCACGCTCGCGCCGCTCGTGGGCCGCTACGGCGACGGGCCGGCGGCGTTCGCGATGGCCGGTGACCGCCTCGCCTTCGTGTGGGGCGACGGGGCGCCCGAGCCGCTGCGGTGGACCGGTGGGCAGTCGTTCGCGAACGACGCGAGCCGCTTCACCTTCGTGACCACGCCGGGCGCGCCGCCGGCGGTGTGGGCGGACCTGACCTACGTCGTCGCGCGCTGGACGCGCGCCGCGCCCCCGCGCTGACGCGCCGCAGCGCTGACGCGCCGCAGCGCTGACGCGCGGGATCGGCCGCCTCAGCCCGGCCGCGTCAGCTCGTACACGCCGATCGCGCGCGGGCTCGACTCCTCGCCGACGCTCCAGCGGCTGAGCGTGATCGTCCATCCGTCCGCTTCGAGCGCCTCGAGCAGCTCCAGGCTCGGCTTCCGGAACGGATCGGAGAGCAGGACGCGCCCGCCCGGCGCGAGGCTCGCGTCGAGCACGTGGCGCAGGTGCGGGTGCATCGGCTCGCTGTAGAGGATGTCGGAGCCGAGGATCCAGTCGTAGCGCGCGGGGTCGTCCCAGAGCGTCCAGTCGGCCTCGCGGTGCGCGATGCGATCGGCGAGCCCGTTGCGCTCCACGTTGCGGCGGCAGACGGCGAGCGCGAGCGTCTGGCGGTCGGTCTGCACCACGTGCGCGCCCATCGCCGCGGCGGCGATGCCGGGCAGCCCGGTGCCGGCGCCCAGCTCCAGCACGCGTCGCCCGCGCAGCGCGTCGGCGCGCGTGGCCACGTCGTGCGCCAGCGCGATCGCCGCCGGCCAGAGCACGACGCCGTACGGCAGGCGCGCGCGATCCTCGCTCAGGAAGCGCTGCTCGTCGAGGTGGGTGAGGACCTCGCCCGTGTGCAGCACGCGCCACTCGTGGCCGGGGACGCGCAGCCGGTACTCGTGCAGCGGGAAGTCGCCGACCGACGTGCGCAGCGTGCGGTCGTCGGGCAGGCTCGGCGCTTCGGCGGACGGCGTGGCGGGCGACGGCGCCGTCACCGCAGCTCGCCGGCGGTGGGCCGAGCGTCGCGCTCGCGCGCCAGCATGAGCGCGCCGAAGGCGAGGATCGCGGTCAGCGCGACCATCGCGACGAGCACGATGCGCGCGCCGCGCCGCGGGACGGCGCTGCGCCGCGCGATCAGCGCCGCCTCGTCGAGCCAGGCGCGCCCGTCCCCGAGCTCGTGCAGTACGCCCTCCTTCACCAGCCGCGCGAAGGTGTCGTCGCGCGGCAGCCCCATCGCCTCGAGGGGGCGCGCGCGCTCGGGCGAGGTGGCCCCGGCGAGGCGGAACCCGTCGAGCTGCCGCTGCTGGGCCGCCGCCGCGGCGCTGGCGGCCATGATCGCGATCATCGCACCCGCGTTCATGCGGCGGCGGGGCAGCGGTCGCGCAGCCACTCGGCGAGCGCGCGCGCCTGGCGCTGCCCGGCGGCGTCGAGCGGCTGCGCGTCCTGGTCCTTCACGGCGTCGCCCGCCCGCGCGCGCAGGACGGCCGGGTCGCGGCTCGCGAGCACCTCGGGGGGCAGCACGATCGTCAGTCGCGTGAGCCGGCCGCGCACCGTGCCGGTGGGCTCGAACGCCGCGAACGCGTACGCGCCGACGCTGCGCCCCGCGCCGGTCGTTACGGAGGCCCGGTCGGCGAGCGCCGTGGGGCGCCCGCGCTCGTCGACGTGGAGCGTGATCTCGCGCTCGCCTCCGGGATCGCGCGTCTTCATGACGAGCCGCCGCCCCTTGGGGTGCGACGCCGCCCGCCGCGTAAACGCGGGCATGCACGTGCCCACGCCGTCCGGCGGGATCGTCAGCGCGCGCAGGTGCGCGGGCGTCTGCGCGCTCCCCTCGCGCGGCAGGGCGCTCGCCGCGGCGAGGAGCAGGGCGGCGGTGCAGCCGCGGGGCAGGGTTCGGAGCATGGACCGGAGCGAGGGGCGGATCACGCGCGCGTCTCGCGCGTCTCGCGCGTCGCGCACGTCACGAGCACGTCAGGGGCGCGGCCGCGCGATCGGCGGGGGCGCCTGGTCGCGCAGCTCGCACGCGCCCGTCCCGACGAGGGCGCTGTCCGCCGGCACGCAGAGGCGGGCGACGGTCGCCGAGTCGAGCGACGCGCGCGACCGGACGCCGTCGCCGGGCGTGGGCGTGCGGGGAGTGCGCGAGCAGCCGGCGACCGCCGCGGCGAGCAGCGTCGCGGATACGACGAGCGTCATCGAGCGCATGCGAGACCTCCGCGGGAGTGCGTGCCTGCGCGCATCCTGCGCGTGCCGTGCCCGCGGGACGGCGTCGCCCCGCCTGGACGCGGCCAAGTTGCCAGCGCGCGCGGGGGCACACAAGCGACGAGGGCGACGCGCGCGTGCCGCTCCCCGGAGATGTCGCGGCGGTCCCGGCCGGCGCCCGAGACGGTGCCGTCGGTGGTGGGCGCGCGGAGCTCCTGCTTACGTTCGGCCATGCGGGAGGATGGCGCATCGGGGCGCCGCGCCGCCCGGAAACCGGCCGGGAACACCGCCCGTAGGACCGCCCATGCAGCCGCCTGACCAGATCCAGCCCCCCACGCCGCCCGAGCTTCCGCCCGAGCCGCCCCCGCCAGCGGAGGCGCCCGCGCCCACCGCCGTCACCCTGCCGGGGAGCGCACCCATCCCGATCGAGGGGCTGCCGCGCACCGCGCAGGAGGTGCGCGGGCTCCGCGAGCGCCGCGAGATCCTCCGCGACCAGCTGGAGCGCGCGACCAACCGCCGCGAGAACCTGATCGCCGAGCTGAACAGCAGCCGCGAGGGGGACACGCCGCTCGCGCCCGAGGCGCGCGCCGGCATCGAGCAGCGGCTGCGGGTGGTCGACGAGCGCATCATCCAGCTCGAGCGCGACCAGGCGATGACCGAGCGGCTGCTGAGCAACGCGGCGCCGGCGGTGCTCGCCCAGGCCGCCGCGATCGAGGAGCGCAACTCCGGGCCGGACGAGGACGAGATCGTCCTCACCGCGTTCAGCACCTTCGGGGCGGGCGTGCTGCTGACGCTCCTGGTCAGCCGCATCCGGCAGGGCTTCAGGCGGCGGCGCGGCGGCGTCGCGACGGCGAGCGCCAACGCGCTCCCGGCCGACGATCCGCGCATCGACCGGCTGACGCAGACGGTGGACGCGATCGCCGAGGAGGTCGAGCGGATCGGCGAGGGGCAGCGGTTCGTGACCCAGCTGCTGGCCGCGCGCCGCCAGGAGACCCCGATGCTCAGCGGAGAGCCGGACCGCCGCTGAGCGGACCCGTCGGCCCCCCTCGGCGGCTCGCCCGGCCGTCGGAACCCCTCGCCCGGCGTCGCGCTCAGCGCGGCGCCGGGCGCACCGTATCCACCACCACGCGGAGCGGGTCGACGGTGCCGCGCAGGCGCTGCGTCCCGCCGACCTGGTAGGTGAGGTCGACGCGGATCTCGAAGCGGTTCGCGTCCTCCCAGCGGACCGCGTCGATGGAGGCGTCGGTCTCGAGCAGGGTCGCCGGTGGCCCGCGGTAGATCACCCGCCCGTCGGGCACCGTCGCGACGACGCCGGAGCCCTGCCCGGTGGGCGACTGCGCGAGGTAGGCGAGATGGCGCCCGTCGGGCGACAGCCTCGGGACAGCAAAGGGTATCCAGTCGGGAGGCGCCGGAAGGCGCCGGGTGCGGCCGGTGCGCACGTCGTGCGCGAAGAGCCCCACGACGAGGTTCTCTCCCGCCCGGATGCCGTAGACGACCGAGTCGCCGACGACGACCGGCGGCGCGTCGGCGAGGATGCCGTCGAGCGTGTCGACCCCGGTGGCCGTGTGGACCGCGACGCGGTGCAGCACGCCGTCGGTCAGCTCGTTCGCGTACGGGACCGAATCGACGAGGACGGCCCGAGCCGGGCCGCGGTGCCCAGCGTTTGGCGCGGAGGTGTCCGCCTGCTGCGCGGGACTCGCCGGTGCGGAGCCCGGCGTCGGCGGCTGATCGGCGGGCCGGCAGGCGACCGCGAGGAGCAGGAGCGCGGCGGCGTGGGGGTGGCGCATGCCGCGGTCAGAGCTGGCGCGCCCGCGCCGACTCGTCGGTCCAGCGCGCCTTGCGGAAGGCCACGACCCGGGCGCCGGCGTCCTCGAGCAGCGCCAGCGCCTCCTCGGTGAACACGGTGCCGACGGCCACGATGCCGCCGGGCGCCGGCTCGCCCAGCCGGCGCAGCGCCTTGCGCACGGGCGCCGACGGCACCACGTCGCGCGGCGCGTGCGCGAACAGCAGGACGGAGCGGTCGGCGGTCGGCTCGTCCGCCAGGACCGCCGCGAGGCCGTCGCGGTACGCCGGCGGGACGACGTGGCGGAGCTTCGGGCCGGCGAGGCGGGAGTGGATGGTCACCTTCATGCCCGCGCGCCCTCGCAAGTTCGAGGCGACCCGACCGGCGCGCGCGTCACCCCACGGGGTCGTCGTCGGGCCACAGCTCCGCGACCGCCTCGCGCAGCGCCTTCGCGCGCGCGCCGAGCGCGCCCGCCGCCTCCAGGTCGAGCGCGGCGCGGGCGGCGTCGCCCTGCGCCTCCAGCAGCTCGGCCCACATCCGGACCTGGCCCGGGTGCCCCAGCAGCCGCGCCGCCGAGCGCGGATCGAGGCGGCGGAGGAGCGGCGCCTCGGGGCCGAGGAGGGCGTCCGCCGCGGCGGCGGCCTCGTGCCGGACGGCGTCGGGCGAGGTCGCCGAGTGCGTGAGGCGCTCGCGCAGGCGGCGCAGCGCCTCCGCCGCCTGGCGGATCAGGCGGAGGATGTGGTCCTCCTGGTCGTTGCGGCGGATGCTCAACGCGCCCTCCCGGCTGGCGGTGGTGGGAGACTACCCCGCACGACGCGGATCACAAGACGGCGCGCGGGCGCGTCAGCGCCCCGCCACGCGCGCGAACGCGTTCAGCCCGTCGTGCAGGTACGGCCGCCGCGACTCGGCGCCCTCGACGAGCATGAAGCGCTGCACGGGCGCACCCTTGGCGTCGAGCACCACGAGCGCGTCGGCGCCGTCGAGGCGCGCGGGCGACTCCTGCGTGCCGTAGCGGTAGGCGAGCGCGCCGCCGCGCTGCAGCACGTGCAGCGTGTCCGGCCCGTTGGCGTAGGCGCCCACGAAGCGCTCGGGGCGTCCGGCGGCGCGCGTCGCGGCCGAGTCGGGGCGCGCGGCGACGTCGGCGCCGGCCTCGCCCACGAGCTGCGCCATGACGGCCGCCGCCGTGCCGGCGAGGATGCCGCCGTTGCGGTTGGCGAGCACGATCACGGCCGCCTGCGAGTCGGGCGCCATCGTCACGACCGAGCCGGTGCCGACGCGGAAGCCGTAGTGCGACAGCGTGCGCACGCCGCCGCGCACGCACGCCGAGAGCCCGTAGGCGTAGCGGCACCCCTCGCCGCCGGGGACGGGCGCGCGCGGCTCGACGAGCGTCGCGATCGCGGCCGCGGGGAGCGCCTGCCGCCCGTCGACGCGGCCGCGGTCCATGATCGCGATCGTGAGCCGCGCGAGCTCCGACGCGCTCGAGAAGAGGGAGCCCGAGGCCCACGTCGTGACGTCGTCGGTGAACGGGCGCAGCACCGTGGCGGTCGTGTCGCGCACGCGGTGGTCCTGCGCCAGCGGCCAGGTCATCGCCTCGAGCGGGCGGAACGTCGAGCGCGTCATGCCGAGCGGGGCGAGCACCTTCTCGCGCACGACGTCGGCGTACCACGCGCCGCCCGCCTGCTCGATCGCGTAGCCGGCGAGCCAGTAGCCGGGGCCCGAGTACGAGTAGACGTCGCGCACGGGCCCGAGCAGGTGCTCGCGCCCCCAGCCGCGCACGCGCGCCGCGAGAGCCGCGTCGTCGTGCGGGCCCGCGCCCGAGGCCTCGTTGATCATGCCGGCGCGGTGCGTCAGCAGCTGGTCGAGCGTCAGTCGGCCGATCGTCGAGGTGAGCCCTCGCGCGTACGTCGAGAGCGGCGCGTCCAGGCGCACGCGCCCCTCGTGCGCGAGCACCGCCGCGGCGAGCCCGGTGACCATCTTCGTCGTCGAGCCGATGCGGAAGAGCGTCGTCGGCGTGACCGGCTCGCGCGACTCGACGCTCGCCACGCCGAAGCCGCGCGCGTACACCACGCGCCCGCGCTGCACGACGGCGATCGCGACGCCGGGGCTGCGCGTCGCGCGCATCTCCTGGCGCAGCACGCGCTCGATCGCGACGGTGTCCAGCGCGGCCGCGCGCGACGGCGCCGGTGTCTGCGCGCGCGGCGCGGCGGGCGCGGCGACGAGCGCGAGCGGCGCGAGGAGGAGCGGGGCGAGGGCGAGACGCACGGGCGGCGGGACGGAGGAGCGGGCGGCGACCGCCGGAAGCTGCGCGGCGGCGCGGGCGTCGAACAGGGCGCGCGCGGCGCACGCGGTCGCGGCGCGGTGAAATTCGCGTTCGCTCGGCGGCGCGATAGCTTGCCCGCATGCGCCGCCCGATCGCCGTCCTGCTCTCGTCGCTCGTCCTCGTCGTCGCGACGGCGTCGCGCGCCGCCGCGCAGCCCGTCCGGAAGGACGCCGTCGGCGGCGACGCGGTCCGCGCCGAGCCGCTCGTCGTCGGCGAGACCTTCACCATCGCCTCGCGGACGCTCGGCGAGGTGCGCCGCATCAACGTGTACGCGCCGCCGGGCTACGCCGCGTCGCCCGACGCGCGGCTGCCCGTGCTCTACATGCCGGACGGCGGGATGGCCGAGGACTTCCTGCACGTCGCGGGGCTGGTGCAGGTCTCGGTGGGCAACGGGACGATGCGGCCGTTCCTGCTCGTGGGCATCGAGAACACGGAGCGGCGCCGCGACATGACCGGCCCGACCGAGGTCGCGTCGGATCGGCGCATCGCGCCGCGCGTCGGCGGCTCGGCGGCGTTCCGCACGTTCATCCGCACGGAGCTGATGCCGCAGGTGAACGCGCGCTACCGCACCACGGGCGAGACGGCGATCGTCGGCGAGTCGCTCGCGGGGCTGTTCGTCGTCGAGACGCTGCTGCTCGAGCCGGGGCTGTTCGACACGTACGTCGCGTTCGACCCGAGCCTCTGGTGGAACGGCGGGAAGCTGCTCGCCGACGCGGCCACGCACCTGGGCGCGCGCTTCGGCGCCGCGCCGGCGATGCGCCGCACGCTGTACGTCGCGAGCAGCGCCGAGCCGTCGCTCGCGCCGTTCATGCAGCAGCTGACGACGACGCTGGAGCGCGCCGCGCCGTCGGGGCTGCAGTGGCGTCACGTGCCGATGCCCGGCGAGCAGCACGGCACGATCTACCATCCGGCGGCGCTGCAGGCGTTCCGCGCGCTGTTCGCGCCGACGCCGGCACCCGCGCGCTAGCGGCGGTCAGTCGCGGTCAGTCGGGCCGGGCGTCGCGCGCGCACGACGCCGCGCGCGCCAGCAGCAGCGCGCGCTCGCGGGCGTTGCGCGTGAGCGCGGCGGCGTGCTCGAACTCCGCGCGCGCCTCGTCCGACCGGCCGAGCTTCGCGAGCAGGTCGCCGCGCACGCTCGGCAGCAGGTGATAGCCGTCGAGCGCACCCGTCTCCCGCAGCGCGTCGGCGAGCGCCAGCCCCGCCGCCGGCCCGAGCGCCATCCCGACCGCGACGGCGCGGTTGAGCTCCACCACCGGCGACGGCGCGCGCTGTGCGAGCGCGGCATACAGCGCGGCGATGCGCACCCAGTCGGTCTCCTCCGCGGTGCGGGCGCGCGCGTGGCAGGCGGCGATCGCGGCCTGCAGCGCGTACGGCCCGTGCGCGCCGCCCAGCGCCTCCGCCAGCGCGAGCGCGTCGAGCCCGCGTCCGATGAGCACGCGGTCCCAGCGAGCGCGGTTCTGCTCCAGCAGCAGCACCGGCTCGCCCGACGGGCCGACGCGGGCGCGGGCGCGCGACGCCTGGATCTCCATCAGCGCGACCAGGCCGTGCACCTCGGGCTCCCGCGGCGCCAGCCCGGCGAGGATGCGGCCCAGCCGCAGCGCGTCCTCGCACAGCGCGGGGCGCATCCAGTCGTCGCCGGCGGTCGCCGAGTAGCCCTCGTTGAAGATCAGGTAGATCACCTGCAGCACCGACGACAGGCGCGCGTCGAACTCGGCGCCGCGCGGCACCTCGAACGGCACCCGCGCGTCGGCGAGCGCGCGCTTCGCGCGCACGATGCGCTGCGCGACGGTCGGCTCGGGGACGAGGAAGGCGCGCGCGATCTCCGCGGTCGTGAGCCCGCCGAGCAAGCGCAGCGTGAGCGCGACGCGCGCCTCGGTCGCGAGGACCGGGTGGCAGGCGACGAGGATGAGACGCAGCAGGTCGTCGCCGACGTGGTCGTCGATCGCCGCGTCGAGGTCGGGGACCGCTGACTCCTGCTGCGCGTCGAGCTCCACGCCGAGCTGCGCGTGCGTGCGGGCGAGCATCGGCGCGCGGCGCATGCCGTCGATCGCGCGGCGCTTCGCGACGGCCATCAGCCACGCGCCCGGGTTGGCGGGGACGCCGGCCGCCGGCCACTGCTCCAGCGCGGCGACGAGCGCGTCCTGCGCGAGGTCCTCCGCCAGCCCGACGTCGCGCGTGAGGCGGGCGAGCCCGGCGATCAGCCGCGCCGACTCGATGCGCCAGACCGCGTCGATGGCGCGGTGGATGTCCGGTTGCGTCACGCCGCAAATCAGCGCGCGCGCCGCGCCGGTGACAAGCGGCGCGCGCGACGCGGCGATCGCGCGCCGTGACTCAGGCCACGGCGGGCTCGCGCTGGAGCGAGTCGCCGAGCGCGTCGAGCAGCGCGTTCGTGCCGTGCTCGCGCTGCCGCGCGTTGTCGCGGCCATCGAGATAGGCGCCGTGCTCGGTGACGGTCAGCCGCGTGCCCGCACCCGTGGGCGCGATCTCGACGACCGCGAGCGACGCCGAGATGCGCACGCCGTCGAAGTCCATCGTGTAGCTGTAGACGATGCGCTCGTCCGGGACGATGTCCTGGTACAGGCAGTCGAACGCGTAGGCGTGGCCGTCCGGCAGGTCGCCGCGGCTCGTCTCGCGTCCGCCGACGCGGAAGTCCATCGTGCGCTCGGCGCCGGTCTCGCCCGGGCCGCCGAACCAGAGGGCCTTCGCGGCCGGATCGGCGAAGGCGCGGAAGACGCGCGCGGGCGGCGCGTCGTAGGTGCGCTCGATGGTGAACGACGCGTGCGTGACGGAGCGGGTGGTCATGCGGGGCCTCCGGATTCGGGGTCGTCGGGGTGCGCGGCGAGGTAGGCGCCGAGTCGGTCGAGGCGGCGCTCCCACTGCGTGCGCCGGGCGGTGATCCACTGCTCGGCGGTCCGCAGCGCCGCAGGCTCCAGGCGGCAGGTGCGGACGCGGCCGACCTTCTCGGTGCAGACGAGGCCACTCGCCTCGAGCACCTGCAGATGCTGCAGCACGGCCGGCAGCGACATCGCGAGCGGCTGCGCGAGCGCGCTGACCGAGGCGGGGCCGCGCGTCAGCCGGTCGACGAGCGCGCGGCGCGTGGGATCGGCGAGCGCGTGGAAGAGCGCGTCGAGCGGGACGGGCTGCGCCTGCATGGCGGGCACGCGGTCAGGCGAGCGCGGGCTGCGCCGCGGCGCCGTGCAGCATCGCGTCGAGCCGCTCCATGCCGACGCGCGTGCCATGCTCGCGCTCCGCCGGCGCCTGATGGCCGTCGAGGAAGGCGCCCTGCTCGGTGAAGCGCAGGCGCGTGCCGGCGCCGGCGGGCTCCAGCTCGACGGTCACGAGCGAGACGGAGAGCCGCGCGTCGCCGACGTGCATCGCGTAGCTGTAGACGATGCGGCGATCGGGGACAATGTCGTGGAATCGGGCCTCCATCGCGTGCACCGGCGCGCCGGGCATGGCGATGCGGTTGACCTCGCGGCCGCCGACGCGGAAGTCGAGCTCCATGTGCGACTCGGCCGTCGGGTCCATGCACGAGAACCACTGCCGCTTCACCTCGGGGTCGGCCCAGGCGGCGAACACGCGCGCGGGCGCCGCGTCGTAGGTGCGCTCGATGACGAAGGTGGCGTGCGACACGGGCGTGGTCGGCATGGGACCTCGGAGGTGGAGAGGCGGCGGGCTATACTTAAGTGTGTACTTAAGTATCGTCGCGCGCGCCGGCTGTCAAGCGGCGTGGGGCAGCCGTCGTCGCACCGGACGCTGCGGCCTGCGGGCTGCGGATCCCGGCCTCCTGAGCCCTGCACGCGCGCGCTGAACCCGAACTGCGAAGAGCAGCAGGGATGAACTTCGGACGACATCTGATGGAAGTCCGATGGCCCCGCGTGGCGCGAACGTCGTCGCCGCCCTACGGAGCCATCCGATCTTCATCCGACGCTATCAGACTTTCATCCTTGCTGCCGTTCGCCGTTCGGGCCCGGTGCGAGGATCCAGGGACGGCGCGAGCGAGAATCCGCAGCCCGCAGCCTCCGGCGTGTCGAGCGACGCGCTACACCGCCTCGGACAGCGAGGTGAAGTTGAAGTCCCGCACCTTGAGCGCCGGCATCACCACGTCGCCGCCCTGCTCCGTGCCGGCGAGCCGCTCGGCGCGCCCGATCGCCTCCAGGTTGTTCAGCATGAACAGCGGCGACTCGTTGAAGCGGAAGTTGCGCAGCGCGCGCGTCACCTTGCCGTTCTCGATGAGGAAGGTGCCGTCGCGCGTGAGCCCCGTGTAGAGGATCGTGCGCGGGTCGACCTCGCGCAGGTACCAGAGCCGCGTCACCAGCACGCCGCGCGGAGTGCTCGCGATCATCTGCTCGATCGTCTGGTCGCCGCCGGCCATCTTGAGCGAGCTCGGAGCGCCGGTCGCCGTCTTCCCCTGCTTCTTGGCCCAGAAGCGCGAGTAGTACAGCTGCTTGAGCACCCCGTTCGCGATCCACTCCTGGCGCGCGAGCGGCAGCCCGTCGCCGTCGAACGGCTGCGCGAGCAGCTGCGGATCGGTGGGGTCGGAGTAGAGCGTGACGCGCGGATCGACGATCTTCTCGCCGATCTTGTTGCCGCCCCCCTGCTTGACGAACGGGCTGCGCCCCTCGTCGGACTGGCGCGCGTCGGCGTAGTTGGCGATGAGCTGCACGAGGTCGCCCACCGCCTGCGGCTCGAGGATCACCGTGTAGCGCCCCGGCTCGATCGGCTGCGGGTTGCGCGACAGGCGCGCCTTCTCCGTCGCCCGCTCGGCGACGCGGCGGGCGTCGACCTGCGACCAGTCGGGGTGGTCGGCGGCCGCCCAGCCCGAGCCGGTGCCGTCGCTCGTGCGCACGGTGAGCGTGTAGTTGCTGCTCGTCGCGCGGTCGTAGGCGAACAGCCCCGCCTTGTTGCCGAGGGCGACGCTGCTCATCCCGGTGACGAGGTAGCCCGCCGCCTGCAGGTCGCCCGCCTGCCGCGAGAGCTCGAGCGCGGTGAGCGCGGCCTTCGCGCGATCCGCGGGCGACAGCTGCGCGGTCGTCTCGAAGAAGCGCGTCGCGCCGCGATACGTCTGCGCGGCGAGCGCCGGCATCGCCTCGGGATCGTCGGGCGCGAGCTTCGCCATGCGCTCGCTCTGCTCGACGGCGCGGCGGATCGACTCGTCGGAGAGGTCGTTGGTGGTGACGACGGCGTGCTTCGGCCCGAACGACGACTGCACCGCGAGCTGCGCGTCGGTCGTGGCGCCGGCGGTCGACATCTGGTTGGCGGCGAAGCGCGTGTTGCCGCGGTAGCTGGCGTTGATCTGCACGTCGACGCCGTCGGCCTTCGACAGCCTCACCGCCTTCTCGACGATCGCCTGCGCCTGCTCGCGCGTGAGCAGCGCGCTCTCGGCGGCCGCATGCAGCGGCAGCCCGCGCCGCACCGCCTCGGCGGCATCGGCCAGCAGCCCGCGCCGGGAGAGGGCGTTGTGGGACGCGGACATCAGCTCTTCCTCCCGGTGTTGATCACGTTGACGTTGCGGAAGCGCGCCGGCGGGCTGCCGTGGCTCACCGCGTTGCTCTGCGAGGGCTGGCCCTTGCCGTCGAAGAAGGAGCCGCCGAGCTGGTAGCTGCGCCGCCCGCCGATCATGTCCATCGAGTTCCAGAAGTCGGGCGTGCGGATCTGGTAGGCCACGTCCTTGAGCTGGCCGACGATCTTGCCGCCGCGGATCTCGTGGAAGACCTGCCCGCCGAACTGCGCGTTGTAGCGCTGCTGGTCGATCGAGAAGGAGCCGTCGCCCACGATGAGGATGCCGCGGTCGGTCGCGGCCACGAGGTCGTCCTGCGTGAGGTCGCGCTCCCCCGGCATGAGCGACACGTTGCACATGCGCTGGAACTGCACGTCGCCCCACCCCTGCGCGTACGAGCAGCCGTGCGAGCGCACCGGCGCGTTCTGCTTCTCGTACCACCAGCGCAGCCACGGCGCCTGCTCGCGCGTCGTCTGGTAGTCGTTGAAGGTGCCGTTCTTGACGATCAGGAAGGTGTCGGGCTTCACGCCGTCGTCGTCCCACCCGATGGTGGCGAGCGCGCCCTCCTGCGAGCGGTCGCCCTGGATGTTCATGAACTCGGGGCCGTACCTGAGCTGCCCGAGGTGCTTCTCCGGCGGCGCGATGAAGCTCGTGCCGGCGAAGTTGGCCTCGTAGCCCATCGCGCGGTCGAGCTCCGTCGGGTGGCCGATGCTCTCGTGGATGGTGAGCCACATGTTGCCCGGGTCGAGCACGAGGTCGTAGCGCCCCACGTCGACCGGCTTGGCGCCGAGCTTCGCGGCCGCCTCCTCGCCCCACCGCTGGCCGTTGCCGACCAGATCGCTCGCCAGCACGTACTCCCAGCCGCGCGCCATCGGCGCGACGACGTTCGCGCGGTTCTGGAAGTCGGTGAAGTCGGGCGAGACGGCCGTGATCTGCATCAGCGGCCAGGTGCGCACGAAGTCCTGCCGGATGACCGAGCCGTCGGTGTTCGCGTACGCGCGGTCCTGCTTCACGAAGAACAGGCCGCTGAAGACGAACTTCACGTTCTTCGCCTTCATCGCGTTCGCGTTCGCCTTGAGCAGCAGGTCGGCCTTCTGCTCGATGGGCACGTCCCACGGATCGGTCGTGTAGGCGCCCTTCCACGTGGCGTCGCTCACGACGGGCGTCGGCAGCCACTCGACGGCGCGGTCGCGCGCGACGCGCGTGGCCTTGGCGATGGCGACGGCCTCGCGCGCGGCGGCGGCGGCGCCGTCCTTGGTGAGCTGGCGCGTGGCGGCGAAGCCCCAGGTGCCGTCGACGAGCGCGCGCACGCCGATGCCGAGCGTGTCGGTGTCGACGACGTTCTGGATCTGCTGCTCGCGCGTGAAGACGAAGTTCTGGCGCTCGCGGCCGACGCGCACGTCGGCGTAGGTGGCGCCGGCGGCCTTCGCGGCGGCGAGCGCGTCGGCCATCAGCGCCTTCGTCGCGGCGGGGTCCTGGAACACGTCGAGGGCGCGCGCGGTGGGCGCGGGCGCCGCCGAGAGCAGGCGCGGGATGCCGCCGAGCGCACCGCCGGCGAGGGCGGCGGCGCCGACGGCGGCCCCGCCCTGCCTGAGGAAATCGCGTCGGGTGGTCATGCGGTGGGCGTGGTCGGGGAGTGGGGAACGCGCGATGCAGCGCGCAGGCACACCATAGAGCATCGCCGCGCGTCGTCGCGCCAGCCGCGAGACGGGAATTTGACCGCGGGCGGGGGAGTGCCCGCGGCTGCGGCGCTGCGGCGCTGCGGAGCGGCTTCGGGATGCGCCGCCCCGCCGGTCGGCCGTGTCGGGATGGCAGCGTCGGAGAGCTGAGAATCGGGCGGGATGAACGTCCGGACGCGCGCTGACGTGCACCGAGCGCGCGCTGCCCTCGGGCATGGTGGCGCGCGGCGTCTCGCATCGGCGCGGCGCCGTGCGGCGTGCGCGAATGGTGCGAACGTCCCATGCGCACCGCGGACGGCGAGCCGACGTTGCGGGCACGCTCCCGATCGTGTTCACCGTCCCTGCTCCCGCGTGTCCTCTCCCGTGCGTGCCCGCCCGCTCCGCCTCGCCCTGCTCGCCGCCCTGTGCGCGGCGTGCGGCGTTCCGTCCGACGACCGCATGGAGACCGGCGACGCCGTGGTCGCGGCGGATCGGGCAGCGCCCGACGGCGACGATGCCGGCGCGAGCGCGACGTGCGACGGCGCGGGCTTCGGCGCGCTCGCCGAGCTCCGGCGCGTGCCGCCGCTCACGCGCGCGGACGTCGAGCGCTACCTGCGGGTGATGCAGGACGCGGCGGCGCGTCGCGAGCGCCTGACGCCGGAGGAGCGCGACGCGATCGTGCGGGCCGAGGCGCTGCAGCGCCGCGCGCTCACGGAGGGGCTGCCCGCGACGGCCGATGCGGCGGTCGAGGCGAACACGCTGATGTCGCGCGCCGACACGCTGCGCCGCCACCTGGACGTCGTCGTCACGCGCGAGCAGGGCGCCAGCGTCGCGTGCTGGGCGCTGCTGCGCGACCGCGTGGAGGCGATCGTCCCGTTCCCGAGCGCCGACGGGACGAGCGGGATCTACGGCGACGAGTCGGACGCGGTGGGGCAGGCCGATCCCGCGGATCGCGAGCCGGAGAGTGCGGAGGACGCCGAGGTGCGGCGACGGCTGGACGCGATCCGCGCGGCGGACAGCGTGGTCGTGACGGCGCGGCGCGCGGCGATCGTGGCCGCGCTGCGGGCCGTCCGGTACTGACGACGGCCGTACCGACGATGGCGGTACCGACGATGGCGGTACCGACGATGGCGGTACCGGCGACGGGCGGCGGATCGCGCGCCCGCATCCTCGACATTGTCATCCCGGTCGGACCGCGTATCGTGGGGCCCGATCCGCGGGCCGCGACGCGCGGTCCGGTCACGCGACGCTCCGAGAGAGGTGCTCCCATGCGTTGGTCGATCGGCGTCATCGCCTGCCTCACGCTCACCGCCGGTGCCGCAGGTGCCGCCGGCGCGCAGGAACGGCCCGGAGCCGCGCCGCCGCGCCCGGCGAACGCGATCGCCGGCGCGGTGGAGGTCGATCACGTCTTCATCGCGACGCGTCCCGGCGCGCCGGAAGCGGCGGCGCTGCGGGCGGCGGGGTTCCGCGTGCCCGAGCGCGTGTCGCGGCACACCGGCGGCGGCACCGCGTCGGTGAGCATCCTGTTCGAGAACGCGTACCTCGAGCTCCTGTACGCGGACTCCACCGCCGGCGACGCGGCCAGCTCGCCCGAGGATCGCGCGCACTGGCGCCGGGTGTTCGCGTGGCGGGAGAGCGGCGCGTCCCCGATCGGGGTGGGGCTGCGCCGCCGGGCCGGCGCGCCGGACGCGCTGCCCTTCCCGACCGAGCGCATGCCGCCGCAGCCCTGGATGCGTCCGGACATGGAGATGCGCCTCGTGACGACGATGGCCGACTCGCTGGCGCCGGGCGTGTTCGTCGTGCCGCGCAGCATGGGGCTCCCCGCCTGGATCGGCCGCATGGGGCGGGACAGCACGGGCGCCTCGCTGCTGGAGCACCCGCTCGGCGTGCGACGCATGACGGCGGTGCGCGTGGTCGTGGCGCACCCCGACGGCATGCCGCCGAGCGTGCGGCGGCTGCACGACGCGGGCGTGCTGCGCGTCGAGCCGGGCGCCGCCCCGCTGGTGGAGCTCACGTTCGACGACGGAGTCCGTGGCGCGACCAAGGACCTGCGTCCCACGCTCCCACTGCTGATCCGCTACTGATCCGCTACTGATCCGCCGCCGAGCGCGCTGCGCGCTCCGACGCAGGGAGCGCGTCCCGTGGAGCGCCGCGTCAGAGCGCCGCGTCAGAGCGCCGCGCGCAGGTGGTGGAGGATCGCCTCGCGATCGAGGCGCAGCAGCGCGACGGCGCCGAGTCGCGCGGCGAGGCGCGACGCCGCGCGCTCGCCCGCCCAGTAGGCGAAGCGCGACGGGACGTCGGTGCGGCGGCCGCCGAGGAAGAGCCAGTCCGCGTGGCGGGCGGGATCGGTCGACTCGAGGTCGGCGACGAGGCGCGGCACCAGCCGTGCCGCGGCGGCGGGCGCCTCGACGGGGAGCGTCTCGCTCATCAGGCGCTGCGCGGCGGTGCGGCCCGGCGTGGCGCACCCCACCGCCCACGCGGCCACGCCCTCGCTGAACACGCTCAGGAACAGCGGCGTCGGCGCGCCGCGGACCCCCGCGTCGACGGCCGCGTAGACCGCGGGGTTGGCGAGAGCGTGCGCGACGTGGGTCAGCTCGTGCTCGAGCAGCGCGGCCGCGTCGTCGGCGCGGTCGGAGAGCACCGTCTGCACGTCGACCCCGACGATCAGCACGGGACGTCCGTCGACGAGCCGCACCGTGCCGTTGGTGCGGCCGAGGGTGGGCGCGACGACGACCGCCACGTCGGCGCCGCCGAGCACCGGAAACAGGGATGCCATGCGCCGCGCCGCGCCGGGCAGCTCGCGCGCGACGTGCGCCGCGACGCGGAGCGCGGCCGCGAGGCGCGGCGCCAGCCACTCGAGATAGCGCGCCAGCCCCGCCGAGTCGGGGATCGCGAGCACCGGGCCGTAGAGGTCCGGGTGCTCGTCCACCACGAGCCGCCGGAACGCCGCGGCCCGCGCGGCCGCGTCGACGTCGCGCGCCGCGTCCGCCCACGTCCGCATCGCCGGCATCAGCGAGCGCACGTGCAGCGTGGGGACGCGCACGCGCGCCGCCGCCGCGGGCGCGGGGCAGCCCGCGGGGCGCGGCTGCGCGGACGCGGCGCCCGCGAGGAGCAGGGTCAGCGCGAGCGCGGGCAGCGCATGTGGTGCGTGTGGTGCGCGGAGCATGCGAGGGCGAGGGGAGCGGTGGCGTCGCGCGCTCAGCTGCGCTCGACGATCCGGTCGATCAGGTGCGACGACTGCTCGAGCGCCGTCGCCGTGAAGTCCCCGAAGAACGCGCGCACCTCGTCGAACAGCCGCGCGAACGCCGCCTGGTCGCCGGCGCGCAGCACCTCCGACAGCTCGGCGGCCGCGGCGCGGAAGGCGTCGGTGACCTCGCCCAGCTGCGGGTTGCGCATCTCGAGCGGGCCGTAGAGCGCCGGCGACTGCGCGAAGTGGCGCGCCGTCACGTACAGCTCCAGCAGGTACGCGGGCGACGTGAAGCGCAGCGACTCGTCGAGCGGCAGCCCGGCGCGCGCCAGCGTGAGGCCGAGCACCTGCGTCTGGAAGTGGGTGAGCACCTGCACCACCGCCATGACGCGGTCGTGGTGCTCGGGCGTCGTCTCGGTCACCACCAGCCCGCGCGCGGCGAGCGCGCGCGCCACCCAGTCGGCCCAGGCGTCGCCGCGCCCGCGGCAGAGCACCACGCGCTGCCCCTGCAGCGAGTGCACGCCGGCGCCGAACATCGGATGCGTGCCGACGACGCTGGCCCGCGTGGCGGCGAGCATCGCGTCCACCGGCGCGCGCTTCACGCTCGTCACGTCCATCAGCAGCGCGTCGTCGCGCACGTGCGGACCCACCGCGGCGATCACCGACTCGGTGACGTCGATCGGCACGGCGATCACCACCACGTCGGCGGCGGCCGCGGCCTCGCTCGCCGGCGTGTCGGTGTCGAGGTCCGCCACGAGCACGCGGTGCCCCAGGTCGCCGAACAGCCGCGCCATCACGCCGCCGATGCGCCCGTGCCCGCCGACGATCGCGACCGTGCGCGCCGGCTCTCCCTGCGGCACCTCGACGCGCAGCGCGGCCTGGTGCTCGCGGCTGGCGCGCAGCAGCAGGCGGAAGATCGCCTCCACCTCCGCCGCCGGCAGCCCGAGCTCCGCGGCGTCGCGCGCCCGCTCGGCGAGCAGCGCGCGCTCGCGCGCCGGGTCGCGCACGCGCAGCCCGTGCGCGCGCTTGTACGCCGCCACCTCGGCGACGACGGCCATGCGCCGCGCGGTCAGCTGCAGCAGCTCGCGATCGAGCGCGTCGATGGTCGCCCGCAGGACGGCGAGCGGGCGGGGGGGCGGAGGCGGATCGGCGTCCATGAGGGCCCAAGCTACGCGGGCGGCGCGATGTGCGGCGATCGGGGCGATCGGGTCGACGGCGATCGGTCCGCGGCGTACTGTGCCGGAGCGCACGCGCGGTCGCGCCGCGGCCCTCCTGAAGAACTTCCCATGCCCCGGCCGTACGGGGGCGACACCTTTGCGCCCGCTCGCTCGTCCTCCCGGTGTCCCTCGCGCCTCCGCCACGTCGTCGCATGCGTCTCGCGCTCGTCCTGCTCCTCCTCGCCGCGCCCGTGTCGGCGCAGCCGCCGGTGCGCCCCGCGCGCGCCGACGTGCTCGCGACGCCGCTGCGCGACGAGGACCTCGCGTGGATCGCGCCGCTGATGGCCGTGCAGGGCGGGGACCTGCAGCGCAGCAACGGGCACATGCACGCGGCCGCGGCGGCGATCCGCGCGCACGGCGCCGACGACGCGGGCGCGGCGCGCGTGGCGCGGATCCGCGCGGGCACGCTGAGCGCCCTCGACGAGCTAGGCGGCTACTCGACGCACGCCGTGGCGCCGCCGCAGGCCCGCTACGACGCCGCGTGCAGCGGCGAGCTGGCCGGACGGGTCGGCGGGCTGCAGACGACGGCGGCGTTCCAGGTGACGGACGTCGCGGCGGTGCGCGACTTCTACCGCCAGCGCCGCTGGGAGGTCCTCGGCGACGCGCATGCCGGCTACGTGCTCCGTGCGCCCGACCAGTCGGTCAAGGGATCGCTCGGCGGCCGCGACCAGCACGCCCTCGTCGCGCACTTCGAGACGAACGGCGTCGACATGAGCGGGCTGCGGACGCACTGCGGCGCGCTGCTCGGCGGGAACGCGCTGACGCTCCACCACGCCCGCATGCTCGAGAGCGAGGCGCAGGGCGTCGCCGCGCACGCCGCGGCCGCCGCGCAGTCGCCCGTGCGGCTGCCCGCCGCGCTCCGCCAGGCCGGGCTCACGAGCGCGCAGTGGGACGCCGTCTGGGAGGCGATCACCACCGCGCAGGCCGACGAGATGCTGATCGACCAGCCGGGCATCCTCGAGCGCGACGCCGGCTCGGCCGCGGCGGCCGCGCGCCGCCGCGCGAACGTCGCCTGGTACCGCCGCAACCGCGCGGCGGTCGATGCCGCCACCCGCGCCGCATCCGCCACGCCCTGAGCCGACGACCGTGCCGCGCATCCTCCTCATCGAAGACACGTCCGAGATCTCCGAGGCGCTGCAGGACCACCTGCAGCACCGGGGCTACACGACGTCGCTCGCCACGCGCGCCGCGCAGGCGCTCGCGCTCGTGAAGAGCGAGCGGCCGGACCTGATCGTGCTCGACCTCGGGCTCCCCGACCGCGACGGCTACACCGTGCTGGAGGAGCTGCGCGCGCGCGGCATCAACACGCCGGTGCTGATCCTCTCCGCGCGGCGCGAGGAGGCCGACAAGGTGCGCGGGCTGCAGCTCGGCGCCGACGACTACGTCACCAAGCCGTTCGCCGCGATGGAGCTGCTGGCGCGCGTGGCCGCGCTGCTGCGCCGCGCCACGCCCGCTCCCGCCGCCGCGCCGGCCGCGACGTCGACCGCGCGCGAGCTGACCGACGACGCGCTGCGCGAGCAGTACGGGCTCACCGCGCGCGAGGTCGAGGTGGCGCGCCTGCTCGCCGACGGGCTCTCGAACAGCGAGGTCGCCGAGCGGCTGGGCGTGCGCGAGAACACGGCGCGCAACCACACCGAGCGCGTGATGAAGAAGCTCGGCACCTCCAAGCGCGCGCGCGTCGGCCCGATCCTCCGCGGCGCGACCTGAGCGCGAGGGGTGGAGCGCCGCGCGGTCAGTCGCGCGCGCGCGGCGCGCCGGTCGGGAGCGCGAGCACGAACGTCGAGCCCCGTCCGACCTCGCTCTCGACCCAGATGCGCCCGTCGTGCGCCTCGGCGATGCCGAGCGCGATCGAGAGGCCGAGGCCGAGCCCGCGCCGGTCGGCGTGGCGGGCCTGCCAGAAGGCGCCGAAGATGTGCTGCAGCTCCTCGGCGGGGATGCCCGGCCCGTCGTCGCGCACCGCGATGCGCAGCTCGTCGCCGGCCAGCTCCCAGGTCAGCGCGACCGTCCCCTCGTGCGCGGCGAACTTGGCCGCGTTGCCGACGAGGTTGGAGATCGCCTGCAGCAGGCGGCGCGCGTCCACCTCGAGCGTCGGCAGCGCGTCGGGGCCCTGCACGTCGAAGCGCAGCCCGCGCGACTCGACGAGCGGACGCAGCGACGTCGCCGCCTCCGCGAGCAGCACGTCCATGGGCTGCGGGCGCCGCTCGAGCGCGAGCGCGTCGTGGTTCATGCGCGCGACGTCCAGCAGGTCCTCGATCAGCCCGTCCATGCGCGTCATCGCCCGCTCCACCCGCGCGAGCATGCGCGCGTCGCGCGCGCCCACGGGCAGCTCGGGCTCCGCGCGCAGCATCTCGACGTCGAAGCGGGCGGCGGTGAGCGGGCTGCGGAGGTCGTGCGCGACCACCGCGAGCACCTGATCGCGCGCCGCGACGGCGTCCTGCGCGGCGCGGAAGAGCCGCGCGTTCTCGATCGCCATCGCGGCGCGGCGCGCCAGCTCGGCGGCGAGCGCGCGGTCGTCGTCCGCGAACGGCGCACGGTCGGCGCCGCGCTCCAGCGCCAGCCACCCCGCCGGGGCGCCGGCCGTGACGAGCGGCGCGTGCAGCACCAGCGGCGACCCCGAACGCTCCGACGGCTCGCCGTCCGACACCACGCTCGACACCATGCCGGCCTCCGCGATGCGCTCCAGCGCGTCGTCGACCGCCAGCGCGACCGCGCAGCCGTCGGCGAGGGCGGGCACGAGCACGCGTGCGAGCTGGCCGAGCGCGGTCGCGGTGTCGAAGGAGGCGCCGAGCGCGCGGCTCGCCTCGGCGAGCAGCCGGTCGCGCGCCGCCGTGACCTCGGCGGCCTCGCGCGCCCGGCGCTGCTCGACGTGCAGGAGGCGCGTGCGCAGCAGGTTTCGCACGCGCAGCAGCACCTCGACGCGGTCGAACGGCTTGAGCACGAAGTCGTGCGCGCCGCCGGCGAGCGCGCGCTCGCGCGCCTGCGCGGTGGCGTCGGCGGTGAGCACGAGCACGGGGAGGAACTCGCCCTCCGGCACGCGCGCCCGCAGCTCGTCGAGCACCTCGAAGCCGCTGCGGTGCGGCATGTGGAGGTCGAGGAGCACGAGGTCGGGGCGCGCCGCCTCGAACGCCGCCACCGCCTCGCGCGCGTCGCTCACGCGCGCGAGCTGCCGGAAGCCGCGCGGGCGCAGCATGAGCTCCAGCAGGTCGAGGTTCGCCTCCTCGTCGTCGACCAGGAGGATCGTGCAGCCGGTGATGTCCATGGTCGCGCGGTCGCGGAGCGGGGCGTCAGGCGTGCCGGACGGCGCGGGCCAGCAGGCGCTCGACGGTCTGCACGAAGGCGCGCACGTCGAGCGGCTTGGTGAGGAACGCCTCCGCGCCGCCGGCGGTGAGCGCCTCGATCGTGCGCGGCGTGGCATCGGCGCTGATGACGACGACCGGCACGTGCGCGGTGCGCGGATCGGCCCGCAGGTGGCGCAGCACGTCGGCGCCGTGCATGTCCGGCAGGTGCAGGTCGAGCAGGATCAGGTCGGGCGCGTGCTGGCGTGCGAGCTCGAGCCCCAGGCGCCCCTGCAGCGCGGGAATCAGCCGCCACTCGGGGCGCGGGAGCAGCACCGTCTCGACGAGCGTGAGGTTCGCGAGGTTGTCCTCGACGTAGAGCAGCGTCGCGGGCATCGCCGGCACGGCGCTCGGCCGCCCGGCGCGCGCGACCAGCGTCGGCGCGTCGGCGAGCGGATTCGCCGTCCCCGGCAGCTCGACGGTGAAGACGCTCCCCTCGGCGCTGCTGCGCTCCAGGAAGAGCGCGCCCGCCATCGCGCGCGTGAGCCGCTGCGACAGCGCGAGGCCGAGCCCCGTCCCCTCGACGCCGGTGCGCTCCGCGCCGAGGCGCGCGAACGGCACGAACAGCTGCTCGCGCTGCTCCTCGGCGATGCCGGCGCCCTGGTCGTGCACGCGCATGCGTATGCGCTCCGCGCCGTCGGCGTCGCGCGTCGTCTCGCCGTCGATGCGCACCTCGCCGCCCGGCCGGTTGTACTTCACCGCGTTCGACAGGAGATTGAGCAGCACCTGCGTCAGCCGCTGCCGGTCGGCGCGCACGTAGCGGTCGGCCACCGCGAACGACGCCTCGGCGATGAGGATGCCGCGCGCGTGCGCGAGCGGGCGCACCATGTCGACGGCCTCGCGCACGACCGCCTGCACGCGCACCGGCTCGAGCGACATGGGCTGCTCGTCGGCCTCGATGCGCGCGATGTCGAGCACCTCGTTGATGAGGTTCAGCAGGTGCCGCCCGCCGTTCAGGATGTGGCGCACGCCGCCGCGGTACTCGGGCGGGAGCTCCAGGTCCTCGAGCACCTGCGCGAAGCCGAGGATGCTGTTGAGCGGCGTGCGCAGCTCGTGCGACATGCGCGAGAGGAACTCGCTCTTCGCGCGGTTCGCGCGCTCGGCCTCGCGGTGCGCTTGCTCGGCGTCGGCCTTGGCCTGGCGGAGCGCCTCCTCCGTGCGCCGCCGCTCGGTGACGTCGCGGATGTTGAGCACCAGCCCCTCGGCGCCCGTCTCGCGCGACAGCGTGCGCGCGAACGCCTCCAGCAGTCGCCACGAGCCGTCCCTATGGCGGAAGCGGTACTCCGCGTGCCCCACCGCCGTCGGCGAGCCGACCACGCGCGCGAGCTCGCGCTGCACGTCGGGGACGTCGTCCGGGTGGATGTACTCGATCGCCCACGCGCCCTGCAGCTCCTCGGGCGTGTAGCCGAGCACGCGCAGCACCGAGGGGCTCATGTAGGCGATGTGGCCGTCGGGCGTCGAGATCGAGGTGAGGTCGTACGCGTTCTCGATGAGCGCGCGGAAGCGCGCCTCGCTCGCGCGCATCTCGCCCTCCGCCTCGCGGCGCTCGGTGATGTCGCGCGCGTTGGCGACGATCCCCTGGTCGGCCGACGTCGGCGACAGCGTGCGCGCGAACACCTCCATCCACCGCCACGAGCCGTTCTTGTGGCGCACGCGGTACTGGAGCGAGCCCTCGGTGCCCGGCGCGGCGAGCAGGCGGCCCACCAGCTCGCCCGCGGCGGGCAGGTCGTCCGGGTGCATGAAGTCGGGGATCGTGCCGCCCGCGATCTCCTCCGGCGTGTAGCCGAGCAGCCGCTCGACCGACGGGCCGGTGTAGACGACGCGCCCGTTCGGGTCGAGCACCTGCACGAGATCGTACGACCGCTCGATGAGCGCGCGGAAGTGCTCCTCGCTGCGCTGCAGCGCCTCCTCGGCGGCGCGCTGCTCGGTGACGTCGCGGCCGTTGCAGACGATCCCGAGGTCGGCCGAGTCGGGCGCCAGCGTGCGCGCGAGCGCCTCGAAGCGCCGCCAGCCGCCGTTGCGGTGCAGCACGCGGAAGACGACGCGGTGGATCGTGCCCGGCGCCTGGCCGCAGCGCCGCATCGAGTCGAGCACGTGCGTCACGTCCTCGGGATGCAGCAGCGCGGGCGGCGTGACGGCGAGCATCTCGGCCGGCGTCCACCCGAGCAGCCGCTCCGCGGACGGGCTGGCGTAGGTCAGCATGCCGTCGAGTCGCGCGATCAGCAGCAGGTCGCTGCCGTTCTCGATCATGCGGCGGAACTGCTCCTCGCTGCGCTTCAGCGCCTCCTCCGCCGCGCGGCTCTCGGTGATGTCGCGGCCGTTGATGACGTAGCCGCGCTCCGGGCCGTCCTCCGGCAGCGTGCGCGCGAGCGCCTCGAACAGGCGCCAGCTGCCGTCGGCGTGGCGGATGCGCCAGGTGGCGCGCACGACGCGCCCGGGGCGCACGGCGCCGCGGCGCAGCTCCTCGCGCAGGCCGCAGCCGTCGTCGGGGTGCAGCAGGTCGTCGGGCGTGCGGCCGATGACGTCGGCGGGCTGGTAGCCGAGGAGGCGCTCGACCGACGGGCTGACGTACGTGATGCAGAGGTCGGGCGCCGCGATCATGAGGAGATCGCTGCCGTTCTCGATCAGCCGCCGGAAGTGCTCCTCGCTGCGCTGCAGCGCGGCGGTGCGCTCGGCGACGTGCTGCTCCAGTCGCTCGTTGGCGGCGCGCAGCTCCTGCTCCACGCCAGCCGCGGGCACGCCCTCCGCCGTCGCCCCGGCGAGCCGCACGAGCGACGCGGCGAGCGCGCGCTCGTCGTCGGTCCACGGCGCGTCGCCGGCCGCGCGCTCGACGCGCAGCGTGAACGCGCCGTCGTCGCTCGCCACGTCGAGGCAGCGCGCCGCGTCGACGACGCGCGGTGCGGTACCGTCGGGGAGGAGCACCGTGGCGCTGCCGCGCAGCGCGCGCGACGCGGCCTCGCACAGCGGCGGGAAGACGGACGGCGGGAGGGAGGACACGACGAGAGGGGCGTGGAGCGAGGGACGCGGGCCCTCAAGGTAACCCGGGCCCGCGCGGGCGAGGTGGGACGAATGCACCACGCGACGCGCGTCGGCATCGCCTATCGTCCGCCGTCGCCCCCCGCCGTCCTCCTTCCGCTTCGCCCCGCCTCGCGATGCACGTCGTCCCGCCTCACCCGGTGCCGCAGGCGCTACCCAACCGCCCCCTGACCGCGCTCGTCGTCGACGACCGCGTGGCCGACCAGGACCTGCACTGCCTGCTGCTGCAGCGCTGGGGCCTGCGCACGATCGCGGCGGCCGACGGCTGGGAGGCGCTCGCCTACACGCGCACCGTGCAGCCGGACGTCGTCATCACGGACCTCGGCATGCCGCGGCTGGACGGCTGGGCGCTGATGGCGCGGCTGCAGGCGGCGCCCGAGACCGCGCGCATCCCGGTCGTGCTGGTGACCGCGCACGCGCACGACGCGAACACCGCCGAGCGCGCACAGGCCGCGGGCGCGTCGGCCGTGCTGGGGAAGCCGCTCGACGTCACCGCGCTGCAGGCGGCGCTGGCGCGCGCGCTGTCGACGCCGACCGACGACGCGCGGTAGCCCGGCGCGCGGTAGCCCGGCGCGCGGTAGCCCGGCGCGCGGTAGCCCGGCGCGCGGTCGTCCGGCGCGCGGGGGGCGCTCCGACGACCCTCAGGCGGCGCCGCGCAGTCGGCGCGACGCCACCTCGGCGAGCAGCGCGGCGAGCGCGCCGCCGATCAGCAGCGCGTCGGGCAGGCGGCGCGGGGACGGCGCCGACGGCGCCGACGGCGCTCCGCGCTCCGACGCGTCGGCCGCGATCGACGGCGCGCCGAGTGCCGCCACCGCGGCGACGAGCGGCGCGGGCTCGCGCGGCGGCGGGTCGAGCGGGGAGGGCGCGCGCGCGGCGGCCACGGCGCGCGACGGCGCGTACGCGGCGCCGGCGACGGCGCGCGACCACCAGGCGCGGTGCGCGTCCGGACCGGCGCCGGCGAGCCGCCGCCGCCACGTCTCCTCCTCGGCCAGCTGCACCACGCGGCCCGCGCCCACGCGGCGCGCCACGGCGACGAGCGCGCGCCGCCCCGCGAGCGGACGCCACGCCAGCGGCACCGCGTCGGCGCGCGGACGCGCGAGCGGGCGCACGGTCGCGTCGCCGTCGCGCACGGCCTCGTCGAGCGCCGCGCCGGCGAGCGCCGCGAGCGCGGGGACGCGCGCCGCCTCGCCCGCGAGCACGAGCCCACCGCCGCGCCGCACGAACGCGGCGATCGGCGCGGCGAGCGCCGCGGCGCTGCTGTCGAGCGCCACCACCGCGGCCACCGTCGCGGTGTCGAGCGTCGGCGCGCGCGCGGCGGCGCCGTCCTGCGCGACGACCATCCCGGGGCCGAGCGCGAAGCGGGCGCGCACGCGCCACCCCGCCTCCTCGAGCGCGGCGGCCGCGAACTTCCCCTCCCAGCCGGCCCGCGCGAGCAGCAGCACCTCCCCCAGGCGCGCCGGCGCCGGCGCGTCGAGCCGCGCGATGCCGCCCGCGGTGCGCACGCGCAGCCCCGCGCTCGCCGACGGCAGCGCGAAGCGCGCGCCGCCCGCGTCGGCGCGCGCGCTGTCGAGCGCCCCCAGCGCGTCGCGCGCGGCCAGCGGCGCGCCGGCCGGCGCCGCGACGGCGAGCTGCACGCCGCCCACCGGCTCGCGCGCGGGCTCCGCGGCGGCGGCGAGCGGCGGCGCCGCGGCCACGCGCCACGTCACCCGCGTGCCGGCCGCGTCGAGCGCGCGCAGCCAGGCGCGCGTGCGCGCGTCGGGCAGCGTGTCGAGCGCCACGCGTGCGGCGGGCGTGGGCCCCGCGGTCCAGCGCGCGAGCGCGCCCGACAGCGCGCGCTCGTCGGCGGTCGCGACGCTGCGCGCGGCGGCCGGCGCGGGCGCGAGGCGCTGCCACGCGGCGAGCGCCAGCGCGCCCACGGCGAGGGTGCGCAGCGCGTGCTCGGCGAGTGGACGGATGGAGAGCGCCATCAACGGTGGGAGGACGGAAGCGGAGGCCGCGGCGCCCGCGTCACCAGGATACGCAGCAGGGCACGCGAGCGATGGGCCCTCGCGGTTCGCCGTGTGTTCGGACGGAGCGGCGGGCCTGCCACGGTGGTTGACCGAGCGCGGCCGCCACCTGACATTGGCCGCCCGCGGCCCAACCCGCCCTCCGATCGGTGCTCGTGTGAGCCTCTCGTGCAGATCCCCGTGGTGCCGTGCGCGGAGTGCCCGCCGCCGTCCGGTCTCGTGAGGCGCTCGCGCGCGTCGGGCGCGCTGCTTCTCGTCGCGAGCTTTCTCCTCCCGGGATGCGAGGCGTCCAGCGCGTCGTCCTCGGGGCGGACGCCGCGCGACGGGCGCGAGCTGCTCGAGGCGCTGCACGCGCTGCCCGTGCCCGACCGCGCGGTGGAGCCGCGGCTGTCGATGCCGACGCGCTTCCGTGCCTGCGACGGCCCGTCGCGCGGCGCGCCGGCCTGGCGATGCGTGCCCACGCCCGACGCACCGGTCGCGGAGGTCGCGGCGCTGGCCGCGCGGGCGCGGGCGCGCGCGGACGCCGGCGATCCCGCGGCGCTGCAGGTGCTGGCGCTCACCGACCTGCAGTGGGGCGACCTCGCGGGAAAGTCGCTGGAGCGGTCCATCTCATGGCTCGGGGCGGCCGCGCGGAGCGCGAGCAGCCGTGCCGACGCCCTCGGCGACCTCGCCGCCGCGCACCTCGTGCGCGCCCGGCGCGACGGGGACGCGCGCGAGCTCCTCGCGGCCATCGAGGCGTCGGAGGACGCCATCGCGCATTCCCCTCGCCACGCTCCCGCACACTTCAACCTCGCGCTGGCGATGGACCAACTCGGGCTCCGCGATCAGGCGTCCGCCGCGTGGCGCAGCGCCGGCACGCTCGAGACGGACGCCGCCTGGCGGCGCGAGGCCGTCGAGCGCCACCGTGCGGCCGCGGCGCCCGTGACGGACACGGTGCTGACGGTGGACGTCGCGGCGGCCGCGCTGTCCGCGCGCGCGGCGCGCAGCCCGGCGTCCGTGCGCGAGTTCGGGTGGCGCGTGCTGCTGCCCGCCTGGGGCGCGGCGCGCATCGCGGGCGACGACGTGCGCGCCGAGTCGATGCTGCGGAAGGCGGAGGTCGCGGGCGCGGCGCTCGTCGCCGCCGGCGGCGACGGCACGCTCGCCGATGCGGCCCACGCCATCCGTGCGCTCGCCCCCGACGATCCCGCGCGCGCCGCGCTCGCCGGCGCGCACGTCGAGTACGCGCGCGCCTCGGACGCATACGCGCGCGTCGACTACGGCGCCGCGCGCCAGGCGTTCGCCCGTGCGGCGGCCGGCGGCGCCCGCAGCCCGTCGCTCGTCGCGTGGGCGACGCTGTTCCAGGGGGCGTCCGAGATCCTGACGGGCGACCGCCCGTCGGGCGAGCGACATCTGCGCCTGGTGGTGGCGCGCGCGGACACCGTGCGCGCGCCGACGCTCGCGGGACGCGCGCGCTGGGCCCTCGGCACGACGCTGCTGCGCGCCGGGCAGCACGACGCCGGCACGCGCGCGCTGCACGAGGCGGCGCGGCTGTTCGCCCGCGCGCGCGAGGTCGAGTCGCTCGCCGCCGTCGAGGCGATCGACGCCGAGGCGTCGTTCTCGGTCGGCGACATGGCGGCCGGATACGCGGCGGCGCTGCGATCGCTCGCGGCGCTGCGCGGGCGACCGGACGTGGTGTGGCGTCACAACGCGCTGTACGTGCTCGCGCGCGCCGCGGAAGCCGAGGGGCTGTTCCGCGCCGCGGCGCGCATCCACGACGAGGACGTCGCGCTGGCGACGCGTCTCGGCCGGCCGCTCGACGCCGCGCAGGCCCACGTCGCGCGCGCGCGCGACCGCGCGCTGCTCGGCGACGCCCCCGGCGCGGCCCGCGACCTCGCGCAGGCGCGCGCGCTCGTGGAGCGCGTGCCCGCGAGCGCCGCGCTGCGGCATCTGGTGGAGGCCGACCTGCGCACCGCGGAGGCCACGGCGTCGCTCGCGCACGACCCCGCGCACGCGCGCGTCGCGCTCGACTCGGCCGTGCGGCTGTTCACCGCGATGCGCCATCCCATCGGGCTCATGCCGGCGCTGCTCGCGCGCGCCGAGCTGCGGCTGCGCGCCGGCGAGCCGCGCGAGGCGCTCCCGGACCTCTTCGCGCTGCTCGACCTGTTCACCGCCCGCAGCGCCGACATCCACAGCGCCGCCACGCGGGCGCTGCTCGGCGACCAGCTGCGCACGGTGTTCCAGCGGCTGGTGATGTGGCGCCTGTCGGAGGGGCGCGCGGACGACGCGCTGGCGCTGCTGGAGCGTGGGCGGGCCTCGCTGGCGGACGCGCGCCGCGCGCCTTCACGCTTCCGGACCGCGCCCGGGGCGCGCGCCATCGAGTACCTGCTGGTGGGCGACACGCTCGTCGCGTGGAGCGTGGACGAGCGGCGCGTGCGCGTGACGCGCACGGCGGTGGACGCGCAGCGGGTGCGAGGCGCGATCGACCGCGTGCACGGGGCGCTGGCGATCGGCGCCGACGGCGCGGCCGTGCGCCGCGAGCTCGCCCTGCTGTTCGACCTCCTCATCCGCCCGAACCTCCCAGCGCTCGGCTCCGAGAACACCCCGCTGGTCGTCGTACCGGACGGCGAGCTGGCGCGCGTGCCGTTCGCGGCGCTGCTCGATACCGTCGCCCGACGCTACCTCGTCGAGCGTCACCCGCTGCGCGTGCTGCCCAGCCTGCGCGACGCCATGTCGGATACGGCCGCGGCGGCGACGTCGGGAGCGGTGCCGATGCGTGCGCTGCTGATCGCCGACCCGGCCTTCGATGCGCGCGCGCTGCCCGGCTTCGAGCGGCTTCGCGGCGCGGCGGCCGAGGTCGGAGCCGTGGCGCCGCGCTATCCGGCGCACGTGCGGCTGACCGGTGCGGCGGCCACCGCGCCGGCGATCACGCGCGCGCTGGCCGCGGCGGACGTGGTGCACTTCGCCGGGCACGCGGTCTTCGACGAGCGGCACCCCGCGCGCTCGCACCTCGTCGTCGCGCCGGCGCATGCGGGCGATCGGGGCCGCCTCGCGTCCGACGACATCGCGCGGCTGGACCTGCGGCGCGTGCGTCTCGTGGTGCTCTCGGCGTGCCAGACGGCGCAGCCGGACGCGCGCGGCGGCGCGGGGCTGTTCGGGCTGACGGGCGCGTTCCGGCGCGCGGGCGCGCACGCGGTGGTCGGCAGCCTCTGGCCGGTGGACGACGCGCGCACGCGTGCGCTGATGGTCGCGTTCCACGACGCGTACGGCACCACGCGCGACGGCGCCGCCGCGCTGCGGGCCGCGCAGCGGGCGATGATCCGCTCGGCCGATCCGGCGCTGCGTGCGCCCGCGTCGTGGGCGGCGTTCCAGTACGTCGGCCGCTGACACTCGGTCATGCGGTCCGCTTCACCCTCCAGCAGGAGAACGGCAGCTCATGAGCATAAAGGTAAGCATCGAGTTCATCGGCCTCTTCTTGTTCGTGCGGGTGAACGCGATGCGCACGCGCGTTCTGGTGCCGCTCTCCGGCCAGCAGCACGAGCACGAGGAAGAACACGTGCTGTGGCTCATGCCCGGTCCTCGGGACGTCTCGGGATACGAGCGTCTCGACTGGCTGGATATGGATCCCATCGGTCGCAGCGGCCACGGGTCAAAGCCGCTGCCGAAGCACGTGCCGAACGTGACGAGCATCGCCAAGCGGAAGGTGCGCAAGGAGCTGCTACAGCAAAATGTCACGAGCGCTCAGCTGTTCGCGCGCTTCACGCTCGAAGGCGGCACCTTCGCAGCCGGGGAGACGGCGCAGTGGAAGCTCGGAACCGAGACCTATTGCCTCACGAATGCGATCACCTGGACGGGCGAGCACACGCACCCGAGCGATCCGCATCCGACGACCCTCACCCTCGCGGGACGCGACATGAAGACGGGCACCCCTAGGCAGATCGGTCCATACGCGCCGGACGCGCTTCGGAGAGTACGCCTGACCGTCGCGAGTCTACCGCTGTCCGAGATCGGCAAGCCCGTCACCATTCCAGCGCCTGGTGAGGCAGCGGAGCACTTCCGGACGTACTACTCGCTGTTCGAGCCGGGGAACGAGGTGATCCCGTGCTTCGATGCAATGGCGTGCAGCAGCGATGGCGGCACCGTCGCCGGCACCGTCGCCGGTGAGGTGCAGATGTCGCCGATGCCGGCGGCCCCGCGCGGCATCATGCCCGTCACCTGCATGGTCGGCGGCGGCGATGGCGACGGCTGAGCGCCGCGCCCCCCGAGCTACGGGCTGACCGCCGAGCCTCCCAGCGTCTCCAGCAGCGCCGTCACGCCGCGTCCGAGCGAGTCCCAGTCGGGCGCGGCGCCGCCGGCCACGCGTCGCAGCGCGTCGACCGTGCGCGCGTCGGTCGGCGAGAGGTCGCGCGCCTCGCGCAGCCCGTCGAGCACGCGCTGGGCCGCCCGCGTGCGGAAGTACGCGACGTCGCGCGCCGCGGCCGCCTCGCGCGCGCCCGCCAGCCACGCGCCGCGCCGCAGCGGCTCCGCGCCCAGCAGCTCGGCGCTCGCCTGCCATCCCGCGTCCAGTGCCGCGCGCCGCGCGTCGGCCGTCGCCGAGCCGTCGACGAGCCGCGCGTACGCCGCGGCCGCGGGTGCGCCGCCGGGCACGTCGCGCAGCTGCGCCGCGACCTGCGCGGCGAGCGTCCCCGCGCTCGTGTCCCCGCGCGCCACCGCCAGCTCCAGCGTGAACACTCGCGCGCCCACGCGATGCGCGCGCGCCGCGTCGGCGAGCGGCATCGTGCCGCGCGCGCCGTTCCAGATCAGCGGCGCGATCGCGGCGTCGCCGGCGGCAGGCGGGTCGAGCTGCGCCACCAGGTCCGCCGGCGCGTCGAAGGGCGGGCCGCCCGCGCGCCGCTGCACGCCGATCCCCACCGCGATCACCAGCACCGCGGCCGCGGCGAGGGCCGCCCACGGCGTGCGACGACGCTGCGCGGGGGGCACCGCCGTCGGCGCGGCGGGCCGAAAGGGCACGACGTCGGCGGGCGGGGCTCCGCTCCCGGCGACCGGCTGGCGCTCGTCGCGCTCGAGCTCCGCCAGCACGGCGGAGAGGTCGGCGAGCGCCTCGACGTCCTCCTCGGACGCGGCCAGCTCGTTCAGCAGCGCCTCCCGCTCGCGGGGGGCGAGTCGTCCATCCGCGAGCGCCGCCAGCCGCTCCGGATCGATGCGGGGATCGCTCACGGCTCGTCTCCTCGTACCGCGTGCTCCGACATGGGCGTCGCCGCGCGCTCCCCGTCCGGCGGGCTCGATGAACATGCCGTATTGGATGGGCCGGATATGGCCGAGTTGCCACCGCGCTCATCCGATGATCCGATCGCGGGGTCCGCCAGCGCTCCACCGAGGAGGTGGCGCACGGTGTCGGGCGTGACGCCGGCCGCCTCCAGGTGCGACGCGAGCGCGGCGAGCGCACGGTCCTTCGTCCGGTACAGCGGGCGCTGCGCCACGCCCAGCGCCCGCGCGACGTCGGCCAGCGTCCGTCCTTGCAGGAAGTGCATGCGGATCACCACCTGCTCCTCGGGCGTCAGACGTCGCAGGGCGGCCTCCAGCCGCGCGTAGGTCGCGCGCCGCTCCGCGTCCTCCTCGTGCTCCAGCACCGCGTCGTCGGCGCGCGCGGTGCCCGGCAGCGCCTCGATCGACACCTCCCGATCGTCGACGCGGCGCGGGCGCTGCCGCATCGGTAGCTCGCCCAGCAGCTGCGCGAGCTCGCGGTCCGAGAGGTCCGTCTCGCCGCGCTGTCGCAGCTGCGCGCCGGCGGCCGCCGGTGCGAGCCCGTCGCGGTAGACGAGCGTCTCCAGCCGCACGGCCAGGGGGCCGAGGCGCTGCGCGGCGGCGGAGGGGCGCCACCGCCCCCAGCGCTGCACGCGGAACTCGCGCCCGAGGTTCGTCAGGACGGCGGCGAGATACGTCGGCAGCAGGCTGTCGCCCCGCCACTTCCGCAGGACGGCGTAGTCGTGCTCCCACAGCCGCGCCTTCGCCCACGCCGCGAACTCCTCGGCGTCGACGCCCGTGAAGCCCATGACCCGCGCGACCGCGCCCGCCGTCCGCTCGACGAAGGGCAGCTGCTCGAGGAAGAGCGCCTCATAGTCGCGATGGGGCTCGGTCATGGACGCGGCGGCCGGAGCGATCGGCGCGCCGCCCCCCGGCGGGCGCCGATCGCAAGCTACGGCGCCGATCGGGCGGCATCCACGGGGAGCCCGGCGCCGCGCGCGGTAATCGGGCGCGCCGCGGCCATCTGAGCGGACGTCCCGCCGTCCGGCTCCCTCCGCGTCGAGAGTCCGCCATGTCGCACGTGATGCCGCCGTCCGCCCCGGTCCGCTCGCCCCGCGTGGCCGCCCTCCGTCCCGCCGATCCGCCGGTGAAGCAGGTCCGCGACGTCCTGCCGGCGCATGCGCGCGAGCGGTCGACGCGGCGCGGCGTGGCCTGCTTCGTCGGCGCCGTCGTGCCATGGCTCGTGACCTTCCTCGCGATCGGTCTGCCGATGCCGTGGCCCGCGCGCGTCGCCTTTGCGGTCGTGAACGGGCTCGCGTGCGGGCTGCTGTTCGTGGTCGGCCACGACGCCTGTCACGGCAGCCTGACGCCGCGCTCGCGCCTCAACGCATGCCTCGGGCGCGCCGCGCTGCTGCCGAGCCTCCATCCGTACGTCGCGTGGGCGCACTCGCACAACGCGCTGCACCACGGGTGGACCAACCTGCGTGGGCGCGACCCCGTGTACGCCCCGATGACCCTCGCGGAGTTCCGCGCGCTGCCGTCGTGGCGTCGGGGGCTCGTCCGCGCGTGCCGCTCGGCGCTCGGCGTGCTGCCGCTCTACCTGCTCGAGATCTGGTGGCGCTACGAGATCCGCCCCTCGCCCGACGTGCGCGCCCACGTCGAGAAGCGCGGCTCGTTCGTGCGGGACCGGGCGCTGGTGCTCGCCATGCCGCCGGTGCAGGCCGCAGCGCTCGCGCTGCTCGCGCACGTCACCGGGGCCGCGGCCGGGTGGGCGCTCGTCGGGGTCGCGGCGCTCGGCGCGACGGTGCCGTTCCTGACGTTCACGTGGATGATGGGCTTCGCGACGTTCCAGCACCACACGCACCCGCGCGTGGTGTGGTACGCGGACGAGCGCGAGTGGAGCTTCTACCGCTCGCAGGTGCAGGGCACCGTGCACGTCGAGCTGCCCGCGTGGGTCGACGCGCTGCTCCATCACATCATGGAGCACACCGCGCATCACGTGGACACGCGCGTGCCGCTCTACCAGCTCGCCGGCGCGCAGCGCGCGATCGAGGCGGCGTTCGGGCCCGACGTCATCGTCGAGCGGTTCACGCTGCGCGGCATGCGGCGGACGTTTCGCGCCTGTCAGCTCTACGACTACGAGGCGCATCGCTGGCTGTCGTTCGACGGCGTGCCGACCACGGAGGCGCGCGATCTCGAAGCGGAGCGGCGCGCGCGGATGGAAAACGCGTCGGGCGTGGCCGTCTGACCAGGTGTGCCCGCGGCGCCCCGCCGCCATGCGCAACGACACTCCCGCCCGGACCTTCCCATGTCCCCCGACACGCTGGTCGCGCCGACCGTCCACGCACCGCCGCTCGCCTACGCGCCTCCCGCGCGTCAGTCCGTCGCACCCGAGGCGAGGCTCGACGCCCTGCTCCGCACGGCGGGCGATCTGATCGCCGCCGGCGACGCGGCCGGCGCCATCGCCCTGCTCGTCCCCGGCCTCGCCGCCCTGCGCGCCGAGATGGACGCGGCTGCATGGGCGACGCTCTGTCGCGAGCGGTGTCTCGCGCATCCCGTCGCGGCGCTGCTGCGCGAGGACCCGTTCATCGGCCGCGCGTACGCGAAGCCGCGCGGCTATCCCGGGGATGCGGGGATCCTCGACCTGATCTACGGCGCGGTCCCGGTCCCGGCGGGAACCTCGGTGCTCGGACGCGCGCTGCACGGCGTCTCGATCGAGTCGGCAGGGTGCCGCAGCGTGCGCGAGCGGCGCGAGATCCTGAGCCACGCCATCGACGCCGCGGCGCATCGCGCACCGGGCACCGCTCGCGTGCTGTCGGTCGCCTGCGGGCACCTGCGCGAGGCCGAGTCCTCGGTCGCGGTTCGCGCCGGCGCGCTCGGCGCCTTCCACGCGCTCGACCAGGATCCGGTGTCGATCGCACTGCTCGGCGAGACGCACACGGCGCTCGGCGTGACCCCGATCGTCGGCAGCGTGGGGGACCTCATCCGCGGGCGCGTGTCGCTCGAGCCGCTGCAGCTCGCGTATGCGGCGGGGCTCTACGACTACCTGCCGGCCGACGTGGCCGCCCGGTTGACGGCGCGGCTGTTCGCGATGCTCGCGCCCGGCGGTCGGCTGCTGGTGGCCAACTTCTGCCCGGAGCTCGGCGACGCGGCGTTCATGGAAGCCGTCATGGACTGGTGGCTCATCTACCGCGGCGACGACGAGGTGGCGGCGTTCGCGGCCGAGGTGCCGGCGGCGCAGGTCGCGACGCGACGCGTGTTTCGCGACAGCGTCGGGGTCGTGGCGTACCTGGAGATCGAGCGCGCGTGACGGCGCATGCACGCATCAAAGAGCTGCGTCCCATTCGAATAGTGGAGGTCCCAATGCTCGACTCGTTCTGCGTACGTAGGAGGAGCTCCCGCGTGACGGTGTACGCCCTCGCGCTCTGCCTCACCGGATCTGGCATGCTGCTCGGTGCTGTGCCTTGGCGTGCCGCCGCCGCGCAGCAGTCGGCGGACAGTAGCTGGCTGACCCGCCGGCGTGCAGAGCGGGAACGCCGAACACGCCAAGAGCAGGCGTGGCTCGACGGCTTCCTGGCGGACACTCGCAGCCCTGCGTTCTACACTCGCATCGTTGAAGTGCACGGCCGCAACCGGGAACGGGTGATCGCGACGCCAACCGGTGAGCACCGCCCGTGCTCACATGCCGACTCGATACTCGCGAGGCGAGGCAGCGACACGAGCACCGCGTTGCGGCGCGGGCGAAAGGAGACCGTGAACAGCGAGGCAGACGTCGCAGCCAGAATCCGCATCTCCTTCGACCGCCAGTACATCACGGATTGTCAGATCAGCGGCCTGGTCGGGATTCGGGCCTGGGCGCAGTCTCCAAGTGCGACTCGCGAGCTGGAAGTCCGGGGGTACTCCGAGGTGGGCAAGGAGCGCAAGCCGTCGCCAGCTCGCACGATGGCTGGTGTCCGTGCCGACCGACTCGCCGAGCAGGCAGCCAACGTGCTCGGTACCCTCGAGGCTATCATCCAGCAGCAGGTAGGCTCCGTGCAGGACAGCCTCGCGCGCGTCCAGCGCCCGGACACGGCGCCAGCGGTACGGGAGCTCATCTCGCTCACGAGGCTTCAGCATGATCTCGATCGCCGGCTTCAGACGCTGAACTCGAAGCGCCTGCAGGAGCCTGGTGTGACAACCGTTGCGTCGGATACCCTGGAGCTAGCCCGCCTCCAACTGGAACGGGACACGACAGCGCACGCGGTTGACCGCACTCGGCTCGCCATCGCCGCCTTGCAGAAGCCGCTCAAGGACTCGATCGAGGAACGGCGCAAGCTGGTCGCTGCGATCGCGGTGCACGCGGTGGTTATGCGGCCGCTGCTCGAGCGCCTACTTGAGGAGGACGGCGTGGCGCTCGAGCACGTGGCGCTCCTCAGCGGACGCGATCCCAAGGTGCTGCAGGTCGAGGTGCGGGACCTCGTCAGGGACTATCTGCCCGCCGTGCTCTCGGGCAAGAGCGAGCATCCCGAAATCGCATCGGCGTCGCTCGAGACCCGGGCGCTGTACCTCAAGACGGCCGCGCATACCCTTGCGGAGGCATTCCGGTCCGCGAAAGAACGGGTAGCCAAGGACGGAGGTGCGTATCACCGGATCGCCGTGGCGGACCTTCGCGATACCGAGATCTTGCTGGCTGCCCAAGACGTTCACAACGGTGATCTGCTCACCATCCAAGTGAGTGACAGCAATCCGGTCAGTACTGCGAAACGCGTTTTCGAGGTTCGTGTCAGAGTTCAGGACCTGGGCTGGAGCCGTGGCGTGAGCGACGCCGCGCTCCTGCTAAACCGTCGAGGTGTGACGGCCAGATCCACCCGCACACAAGTCAACGCGGCGAAGGAAGCATTTGCGGCAGGTCAGGTTGACCCGGTGGACGTGCCGTTGCCCGCCAACTTCGTCCCAGCCGCCGGCGCGAACTTGGTCTGGACGTACCGTGAGCGTCACCGCCGCACGGCACTGCATCACCTTCTGCGATGGATTACACCCGGCGTGGGGATCAACGTGTCCTTCACGAACTTCTCCAGCCAGACCGTGAGCCCCACTGGCGACAACGAATCTGACGCCACCGATATGCAGAGCGCACGTGCCTCCGCACGACAGCAAGCGGACGACACGAAGCCGGAACCCGTCGTCACGCCGGCAAAGGCTGAGGTGCAAGTGGCGGCCGGACCAGTCCTCACCCTATTCGACAACCGGTTGCTTGTGTCCACCGGCTGGAACCTCAACGTTGAGGAACGCCGGCGATACGTCGCGATCGGCTTCAGCTTCGTCAACATCGCGAAGCGGTTCGGCCTTAGCATGGGTGACGCTGTACCCTGAGCAACCATCCTGCCGTCCTAACCGATTCGGGTCGCTGCGCCACGCATCCGACCATCACCGCGTGAGCGCGTACGTGACGATGTTCACCGCGAACCGCGTGTTGTCCACCGACTGGAAGCGCTTGTTGTCGGGGTGGTAGCTCCACTCCGAGCTGTAGTCCTTGTTGCTGTACAGCACCGCCACGCGATCGCCGCGCAGGATGCCGTGCAGGTGCCGGTGCACGAGGTTGTCGCCCCAGCCGTTCAGCTCGTGGCTCGTCGTCGGCGGCCCGTCGCCGAACTTGAAGAAGCTCGTGTAGAGCGCGTGCTCGTTGGGCAGCTGCACGAGCGGGCCGAGCGTGCGCGCCAGCTCCTCGGTGCACGTCTTGTGGAACATGCCGTCGACGTCGTGGTTGTGGTCGTCGACGAACAGGAACCCGCCCCGGTCGATCCACGTCCGCAGCATGCGACGCTCGGCCTCGGTGAAGCGCACCGGGAGGTGGCCGGTCATGTACGCGAACGGATACTTGAGCAGCGCCTCGGTCCCCGCGGGCACGACGACCCCGCTCGGCGCGACGCGCAGCGACGTGTAGCGCGCGAGCGTGTCGATCAGGTTCGCGGGCACGAGCGGCGCCGAGTCCCAGTCGCCCGACTCGTACTGCAGCGTGGCGAAGACGAACTCGGAATCGCTCACGGCGCGGCGCTCCATGCGGTCGTCCACGCGCCCACGCCCGGCGTGCGCACGGGGGCGCCGAGCGCCGCGCGGCGGGCGGCGGTGAGCGGCCGCGTCGCGTCGCGGCCGGCGGCGATCGCGGTGAGCGCCTCGCCGAGCGCGGTCGCGAGCGCCGGCGCCTCGCCGAGCGCGCGCACGCGCAGGATCGCCAGCGAGTCGGCGCCGGCGCGCGCGTCGTCCCCGCCGCGGCCGATCAGCGCGAGCGCGCGGTCGAGCGTCGCGGCGCGCGCGCGTGCGGCCGGGTCGAGCGGCGTGCGCGCGGTGCGCGCCGCCAGCGGGAGCGTGTCGCCCGAGACGCGGCCGGCGCCGCGCACGCGGTTGAGGTCCACCACGACCGTCGGCGGGCGGCCGCGCAGGTAGATGCGCTCCGCGGCGCGCGCGCGCTGCAGCGCGGCGATCGCGCGGCGCATCGGCGCGAGCGCGTTGCGCGGCTCGCCGATCTCCAGCGCGCGGCCGGCGTCCCACATGTGGTTGTACGCCTCGAGCAGCGGCTTGTTGACCGCGAGCACCGGCGACTCGCCCGCCTCCGGCGTCGCCGCGGCGGCTCCGGCGTTGGTCGCGCGGTCGGCGGCGGCGAGCAGCTGCTCGGGCGTCAGCTGCGGAAGCCGCTCGCCCTGGCCGTGCTGGTGCCCGTCGCCCTCGAAGTGCGCGTGCTCGCCCTCGCCCTCGCCGATGCGCGCGAACACCGCGTCCCCCACGCGGCGGCGGAGCCGCGCCTGGTCGACGGCGAGCTTGCGCGCCTCGGTGACGACGATCGCCCGCGGCAGCGGCGCGCGGCGCGCGCCGGCGCGCGCGACGAGCGCCTCGGTGAGCTGGAGGATCATCCGCTGCCCGATCGCCGTGGTGTCGACGGCCGGCGGCGGCGCGCCCTCGACGGCGACCGAGTCGTACTCGCCCAGTCGCGCGATGCGCAGCGTGCGCGTCTCGGAGACGCCGAGCGCCTCGTCGGGCGGCGGGGGCGCGACGGCCTCGCTCACCGTGCGGGCGGTCGCCGTGTCCACCGCCGACGGCGCGCGCCGCCCGGGGCGCCCGTCGCGCGCGACGGCGCGCAGGTGCACGACGTCGCCCGGCTTGAGCGCGAGCGTCGCGAGGTCGAGCGACGCGTCGAGCGCGCCGCGGCGCGCGTTGGCGAGGCGGGCGGCGCCCAGGCGGCCCGCGCGGAAGGTGAAGCTCTCCCCCTCGCCCGAGCTGACGATGTACTCGAAGGCGCCGTCGGCCAGCCCGAGGTCGTCGTCGAGCGTCGCGCGCAGCGGGAGCGCGCCGCGCGCCTCGCGCAGCACCGTGTCGCGCACCGGCGCGCGCAGGGCGACGCGCGGCGGCAGGTCGGCACGCGGCTCGAGCGCGACGAGCCGCGTGCGCGCCGAGTCGCCGACGGTGGCGTCGAGGCGCAGCAGCACGGGCCGCGTGGGCATCGGCAGCGCCGCGCGCCAGCGGTCGCCGGCCGCGCGCACGCTCACCGCGCGCGTCGCGCCGGCGCCCGAGTCGGGTGAGACGAGCACCGCGCGCACGCGGGCCGCGTCGCCCGCGCCCTCGATCGTCAGCGCGCTGCCGGCGAGCGCCGCGACCACCGGCGGCGCGTCGACGGTGCGCGCAGGCTCGCGCGTGTAGGCGGGCGGCACGACCGTGACGCGCACGCGCGCCAGCGGATCGACCGCGGGGTCGCGCGCCGCCCCCCGACCCGCGATGGCGTCGGCGCGCGCGGTCGCGGCGCGCGCACCGAGCCGCGGCGCGAGGACCGCCGCCGCCACCGCGAGCGCGAGCCCCGCCAGCAGCGCGGCGCCTGGCGCGCGGAGCGCGCGCCGCGCGTCGCGCCCGACGACGCCGCGCCACGGCGTCGTGCGCACGCGGTCGGCGAGCGCGCGCGCGACCGGCGCGGGGAGCGCGTCGGCCTCGTCGCCGCCGAGGGTGACGAGCGCGTAGCGCAGCGCGGGGAGCCGCGCCTCCAGCCAGAGCGCGACGCTCGTGCGATCCCAGGCGCGCGCGCCGCCGTGTCCCAGCACCGCGGCCGCGGCGGTGGCCAGCGCGCCGATGCCGATCGCGGCGGCGAGCACCGCGCCGTCGTCCGCGCCGCCGCGCGCGAGCGTGCCGACGGCCCACGTCGCGAGCGCCGCCGCCGCGCCCCAGAGCGCGACGCGCGCGACGCTGGCGCCGAGCAGCGTGCGTCGCGCGCGGCGGATGACGTCGTGCGCGGCGGCCTGCGGAGCCATCGATGGAGCGCTCATGCGGCCTCGCGGGCGGCCGTCGCCGTGCGCGCCCCGGACGTGCCCGCATCGACGGCATCGGCCGCGTCGACGTCGCGTCGCAGCAGACGGCGCAGCGGCAGCTCGAGCAGCAGCAGCGCGGCCGCGGCGGCGAGCAGCGCGGCGCCGAGTCGGTCCTGCGGGCCGCCGGGCGTCTCGCGCAGCGGCGCGGCGGCGAGCAGCGGGCCGCCCCCCGCGAGGCGCGTGGCGTCGCCGGCGGGGAGCGGCGCGAGGTCGCGCGCGTCGCCGCACGGCGCGAGCAGCGTCGGGAGCAGCGCGCGGAAGGCGTCGCCGAGCGCGACGTCGCCGACCTGCGGCACCGCGACCGCGACCGAGCGCAGGCAGCCCTCGCCCGCCGCGCGCTCGACGGCCGCGGGGCGCGCGTCGGCCCACCACGCGACGACGCGCGCGTCCGTCGTGTCGATTGTGTCGAGCGTCGCCGCGCGCACGAACGGCGCGACCACCGCGCGGTCGTTCACGACGAGTCCGTACGCGCTGTCGGTGGTCGCCGCGCGCGCGCCGGTCGGCACGCCGTCGGCGGGCCACTCGACGAGCACGTGACCCGCGCCGGACGCCCACGCCCGATCGGCGTCGGTGGCGCGGGCGCGCACGACGCGCACCGACGCGGTGTCCTCGCGCGCGACGCCGGCCAGCGCGAGCGCCGCGAGCAGCGCGTCGTCGCGCGGCGCCTCGCGCACCGCGGCGCGGAGTCGCGCGCGCGGCGCGACCGTGGTGTCGCCGACGCGCTCCGCGCGCACGACCCGCGCGCGCCCCGCCCACGTCGCGCGCACCGCCAGCGTCGCCGCGTCGACCGTCTCGTGCGCGAGCGGCGACACGACGACCAGCTCGAGCGAGTCGGCCCGCGCGGCGAGCGCCGGCGCCGCGCGCCGCGCCGCGACCAGCGCGGCGGACAGCGACCCGCGGGCGTCGCGCGCCCCGACGGCCAGCGCCGAGTCGAGCGCGCGCGCCCAGGTCGCCGAGTCGACGTCCGACGGCCAGGCGAGCGGCGCGTGCGGCGCGGCGTCGAACGGCAGCACGACGTCGCCCGGCCGCGCGACGCGGCGCACGGCGCCCGCGACGGCGGTCGCGTCCGCGGCGCGCGAGCGGTCGGCGAGGATCAGCCGCGCCACGGCGACGCGCGCGGGCGTGCGCACCGGGCGCGCGAGCGCGAGCCCCGCCAGCAGCGCCGCGAGCACGCGCAGCGCGAGCAGCCGCCGGTCGCGCGGCCGCGACAGCCGGCGCACCGCGCGCGGCGCACGCTCCGGCGCGAAGCGCGCCGTCGGCAGCCACGACGGACGCGGACGCCCGACGGTGATCGCGTGCAGCGCGACGAGCGCCGCGGCCACGCCGACGCCGACCGCCAGCCCCCACGGCGCGAGCAGCGTCACGTTCACGACGCCCTCACGACCCGCGCCCCTCGGCGGTCGCGCCGACGGCGGCGTCGCCGCGCACGACGCGCCGCACCGCGCGCGCGGGCGGCTCGTCGGTGGCGACGAGCGCGTACGCCGCGCCGGCCTGCCGCCACGTGCGCGCGAGCTCGGTGCGCCACTCGGCGAAGCGCGCGAGGTACGTCGTGCGCGCCGCCGCGTCAAACGGGCGGCGCAGCCGCGCGTCCTCCGGATCGACGGCCAGCGCGAGGTCGCGCGGCGGCGCCAGCTCCTCGGCGGCGACGACGTGCAGCGCGTGGACGTCGCCGCCGCGCGCGGCGTGCGCGGCCGCGCCCTGCCGCAGCGCCTCCGCGTCCTCGCCGAGGAAGTCGGAGATCAGCACGAGCCGGCTGCTCGCGGGCAGGCGGGCGAGCAGGGGCGCGAGCGCGCCGCTCCCCGCCGGCGCCACGCCGTCGAGCGCGCGCGCCAGCTCCTGCACCACGCCGCGCCGCGAGCGCGGCTGGAGCGTGCGCACCTCGGCCCCGGCCGCGACCGACAGCCCGACCGGATCGCCCGCCGCGTGCACCACCGCCGCCAGCCCCACGGCGAGCGCGCACGCCGTCCGCCACTTGCCGCGCGACGCCTCCGGGAACGCCATCGAGGCGCTCGCGTCGACGACGAGCAGCGTCGGGAGCAGCGCGTGGTCGTCGGCGAGCCGCACGTATGCGCGGTCGCTGCGCGCGAGCAGCCGCCAGTCGAGCCGCCGCGGGTCGTCGCCCTGGCGATACGCGCGGTACTCGCTGAACTCGCCCGTGCTGCCGCGCAGCCGCGCGCGGTGCGCGCCGGGCAGGTTGCCGCCGACGCGACGGCGGGCGGGCCAGCGGAGGGCGCGAACCTGGTCGAGCAGCGCGGCGTAGTCGTGGATCTGCACGGTCATCCGAGAGCGACCCGAGCGTCGAGCGGCGAGCGGCGAGCGTCGAGAGCGCTCTCCGTCGCACGCGGAGCCGCCGCGCAGGACGGAGCCGACTCGCCGCTCGTCGCTCGCCGCTCGACGCTCACTAGATCCGCACGCCCGAGCTCGGCGCCGCCACGTGCCCCAGCACCGCCGCCACGATCTGCTCCACGTCGATCCCCTCCGCCTCCGCCGCGAACGTCGGCAGCACGCGGTGGCGCAGCACCGGCGCCGTCACGCGGCGCACGTCCTCGGGCGCGACCGCGACCCGGCCGGCGAGCAGCGCGTGCGCCTTGGCGCCGAGGATGAGCGCCTGGCCGGCGCGCGGGCCGGCGCCCCAGCGGACCGCCTGCCGCACGAGCGGGGGCGCGCCCGGGTCGTCGGGGCGCGTCGCGCGCACGAGCGACGCCGCGTAGCGCAGCACCGGGTCGCTCGCCGCGACCGCGCGCGCGAGGCGCTGCAGCGCCAACGTCTGGTCGGCGTCGAGCACCGGCGTCAGCGGCCCCTGCGAGGCGCCCGTCGTCGCGCGCAGGATCGCCACCTCGTCCTCGGCGGCGGGATAGCCCACGCGCACGTCGAAGAGGAAGCGGTCGAGCTGCGCCTCGGGGAGCGGATACGTCCCCTCCTGCTCGATCGGGTTCTGCGTCGCGAGGACGAAGAACGGCTCCGGCAGCCGCATCGTGTGGCCGGCGGCGCTGACCGCGTGCTCCTGCATCGCCTCCAGCAGCGCCGCCTGCGTGCGCGGCGGGGCGCGGTTGATCTCGTCGGCGAGGACGATGTTCGCGAACACGGGCCCCTGCACGAAGCGGAAGGCGCGCGCCCCCGTGTGCGTGTCCTCCTCCAGGATCTCCGTCCCCGTGATGTCGCTCGGCACCAGGTCGGGGGTGAACTGGATGCGGCGGAACTGGAGGCGCATCGCCTCCGCCACCGACTTCACGAGCAGCGTCTTCGCGAGCCCCGGCACGCCGACCAGCCGCGCGTGCCCGCCGGCGACGATCGCCAGCAGGATCTCCTCGACCACCGTGCCCTGGCCCAGGACGCGCCGCGACACCTCGTCGCGCAGCGCCCGCGCGGCGGCCAGCAGCGGCTCGGCGCGCGCGAAGTCCGCGTCGTCGGCCGTGCCGCGCGGGGCAGGAGCGGACCGGGAGGGGGCGTCGGGCGCGGTGACGGCGTCGGAGGGCACGGGCGGCGGGCGGGAAGGTCGGGGCCGGGGACGGCACGACCGGCGAGCGCGCGGCCCGCCGGTCGTCGTGCAAGGTACGAACGGCCCCCGGCGGTCGTTGTGCTCGGCGCCGCGACGCGACGTCGACGGGCCGTTCGCGGCGCGTGCACGAACGGTAAACCGGGCGCGCGCGGGCAGGCGGACCGCGTTCCGCGGCGCGGCGCGGGGCGTCGCGACGGCCGTGCGCGGCAGCGGCGGCATCCCGTGGCGGCACGCCGAGTTCGGAAGCCGAGTTCGCCACCTGTTTCCCAGGCCCGGACGTTGCAACCGCGCCACAGCACAGCCGAGTCACCCTGCCCCGGGGGACCCTGCGCCGTCCGCCGCATTGGAGTTGATGTCGTGAGCTCGAAACGCCCTGTCACGCGGTTGTCGCCCGATGCGCGCGCCGCGCTGCTCGCCTACGGAGCCCGTGCCACCTGGCCGGGCGGGTTCGCCATCTATCAGCGCGCGCAGCCGGCCGACGGCGTCTTCGTCGTGCTGAGCGGACGCGTGGTCCTGCGCAGCCGGGTGAAGGCCGGCCGCGGGTTCGTCCCCGTCGTCGCCGCCGAGGGGGAGACGTTCGGCGCCGAGGGGCTGATCCCCGGCGGCAGCTACGCCACCGACGCGCGCGCCGAGGAGCCGAGCGAGACGCTGCACCTGAGCGGGGCGCAGCTCCGCAGCTGCCTGCGCGAGCAGCCGATCGTCGGCGGGGCGCTGCTCGCCCAGCTGATGATCGAGCGCAGCGCCCTGCTCGAGAAGCTCCGCGAGCTGGCCACGCTGAGCGTCGAGGAGCGCCTCATCGCCTCGCTGGTGCGCATGGCGGAGCAGAGCAACCTCACCGAGGACGCCCCGCTCGTGCTCGGCCCCGCGCAGTACCGCCTGCTCTGCGAGCTGGTCGGCGCCACGCGCGAGAGCGTCTCGCTCGTCTTCAACCGCCTCGTCTCCGCCGGCCTGGTGGAGCGCGAGGGAACGACCTTCTCGGTGCCCGACGTCGGTGCGCTCGCCCGTCGCCTGAGCGCCAGCTGGGTGGAGGAGGACGCGGGCATGCCGATGACGCGCGAGGACGGCGGGTCGATCGCGAGGGCCTGAACGCGCTGCGGACTGCGGACTGCGGATCTGAACGGCGCTGCGGGGCTGCGGGGCCGCGGAACGACGCCGGGGTCTCCCGGGCGGCCGTTCCGCGGCCCCGCAGCCGTATGGAATCCGCACCCCGCAGTCCGCAGTGCCACTAGGTTTGCCCCATGCCGCTCGACGACCTCCCCCGCTACTCGCGCCAGATGGCGCTCCCCGAGGTCGGGCTCGTCGGGCAGGAGCGGCTGGCGGGGGCGAGCGTGCTGCTCGTGGGCGCGGGAGGACTCGGGTCGCCGGCGGCGCTCTGGCTCGCGGCGGCGGGCGTCGGGCGGCTCGGGCTGGCCGATCCGGACCGGGTGGACCTCTCCAACCTGCACCGCCAGCTGCTCTACGGGCCGCCCGACGTCGGCGCGCCCAAGGTCGACGCGGCGCGGGCGCGGCTGGCGGGCGTGAACCCGGCGACGCGGATCGACGTGCACCCGGTCGAGGTCTCGGCGACCAACGCCGACGCGCTCGTGCGGGACTACGACGTCGTCCTCGACTGCACCGACCGCATTCCGGTGCGCTACGCCCTGAGCGACGCCTGCGTGGCCGCCGGGCGCCCGCTCGTGCACGGGGCCGTGTCGCGGTGGGAGGGGCGCGTCACCGTGCTCGCCGCCGCCGACGGGCCGTGCTATCGCTGCCTCTGGCCGACCCCGCCGGCCGCCGACGCCATCCCGTCGTGCGCCGAGGCGGGCGTGCTGGGCCCGGTGCCGGGCGTCGTCGGGCTGCTGCAGGCGGTCGAGGCGTCCAAGCTGATCCTGCGAGCGGGCGACCCGCTCGTGGGCCGGCTGATGGTGATGGACCTGCTGCGGATGGTGACCCACGTCTTCGCCGTGCCCCGCGACCCGTTGTGCCCCGCCTGCGCGACCGGCGAGATTCGCCAGGACGCCGCGGGCGCCGACATCGTGGCGCCCGAGGTCCCGTCCCACCTGCCGGAGACGCCGTCCGTGCCCGAGCCGTCCGCCGGACTTCCGGCCGTCGAAGAAATCTCCCCGACCGAGCTGGCGACGCGCCTGCGCGCCACCGAGCCGCCGGTGCTGCTGGACGTGCGCGAGCCGTGGGAGCACGGCGTGGCGCGCATCGACGGCGCGCGCCTCGTGCCGCTCAACAGCCTGCCGCACGCCCTCAGCACGCTCGACCCGTCGCGCGCCTACGTGACGATGTGCCACCACGGGGTGCGCAGCCGCATGGCCGCCGAGTTCCTGCGCGAGCGCGGGATGACGCGCGTCGCGAACCTGAGCGGCGGGATCGACGCGTGGAGCGGCGAGGTGGATCCGTCGGTGCCGCGATACTGAATGAAGCGACGAGCGTCGAGCGATGAGCGTCGAGTCGGCTCCGTGAGGTCGCGTCACACCGTCGCTCGCGAGGAGCCCCCTCGCCGCTCGCCGCTCGACGCTCGCCGCTCCCTCCCTCGCGCGCTCGTGCTCCCCCTCGCGATCCTCTCCGCTGCCACCGCGGTCGTCGCGTTCCACCACCTCCACCGCCGCCGCGTCGAGCGGCGCGTCGGGCTCCGGCTCCCGCTCGACGCCGACGGCATCGTGCGCGGCGCGCGCGGCTTCACGCTCGCCGGCGACCCGGCGCGCGCGGTGCTGGTCGTGCACGGCTTCGGCGACACGCCGCAGAGCGTCGCCGAGCTGGCGCACACGCTGCACGCCGACGGGTGGACGGTGCGCGTGCCGCTGCTTCCCGGGCACGGGCGCACGGTGCGCGACTTCGCCGCCAGCGGCGCCGACGCGTGGCTGTCGTGCGCGCGCGAGGAGCTGGCCGCCCTGCGCGCGCGGCACGGCACCGTCGCGCTGGTCGGCCAGTCGATGGGCGCGGCGATCTGCGCGGTGCTCGCCGCCGAGACGCCCGAGGCGAGCGCGCTCGTGCTGCTGGCGCCGTACGTGACCGCCGCGCGCGCCGTCCGCGCCGTGGGGCGCGCGCACCTCGCGCTGGGGCTCGTGCTCCCGTACCTCGACAGCAACGGCGGCGCGGCCTCGATCCACGACCCCGAGGCGCGCGCGCAGGCGCTCGGCTACGGCGTCGTCACGCCGCGGCTGCTGCGCGAGCTGGGGCGCGTCGTCGACGCGGCGCACGCCGCGCTGCCGCGCGTGCAGGCGCCCACGCGCGTCGTGCTGTCGCGCCGCGACAACCGCGTGGCCGCGGAGGCGGCCGCCGTCGCCGCGGCGCGCATCGGCGCCGACACCCGCGACGTGCTCTGGCTGGAGGAGTCGGGCCACGTGATCGCCGTCGACCGCGAGCGCGCGCGCGTCTTCTCGGCGACGTGCGAGTGGCTGGGGACGCACTGCCCCGCGCCCACCCCGTCGTGACCCCCGCGTCGGCCTTCGTCGCCGGCGCCACCGGCTACGTCGGGCGCGCGCTGGTGCGCCTGCTGGCCGACGGCGGCGCGACGGTCGCCGCCCACGTGCGCCCCGACTCGCCGCAGCTGGCGGAGTGGCGCGCGCGCTTCGGCGCCATGGGCGCGACCGTCGACGCGACGCCGTGGGACGAGGACGCGATGTCCGCGACGCTCGCCGCGCGGCGCCCGGCCGCGGTGTTCGCGCTGCTCGGCACCACGCGAAAGCGCGCGCGCGCGGCCGCGGCGCGCGGCGGGACCGAGAGCTACGAGTCGGTGGACTACGGCCTCACCGCGCTGCTGCTGTGCGCCGCGCAGCGCGCCGCCCGCGAGACGGGCGCGACGCCGCGCTTCGTCTATCTCTCCGCCGTCGGCGCGGACGCGTCCTCGCGCAATCCGTACGTCGCCGTGCGCGGCCGCGTCGAGGCCGAGCTGCGCGCCTCGGGGCTGCCGTGGACGGTCGCGCGCCCGAGCTTCATCACGGGCCCCGACCGCGAGGAGTCGCGCCCCGCGGAGCGCATCGCCGCCGCGGTGGCCGATGCGGCGCTCGCGATCCCGGCGCTGCTCGGTGCCCGACGCCTCGCCGACCGCTTTCGCTCCACGACCGCCGACGAGCTGGCGGGCGCGCTGGCGCGGCTCGCGGCGGATCCGCGCGCGGAGCATCGCGTGGTGACCGGAGAGGAGTTGCGGTAGGCGCTGCGGGCAGCGGGCTGCGGATCCTGATCCCGCACGCGGGCCTCGTCTCCCCGAGCAGCCTCGTTCGGCCGGCTCACCGAAGGGCAGACGACAGCAGGGATCAGAATCTGAGAAGGTCTGATGAAGATCGGATGGCTTCGCGCGGGGCGACGTTCCTCGCCGCCATGCGGAGCCGTCCGACCTTCATCGGATGTCATCCGACCTTCATCCCTGCTGCTCTTGGCGGTTCGGATCCGGCGCGAGGATCCAGGCCCGAGGACGCGAGAATCCGCAGCCCGGAGTCCGCAGCTCCCGCGACGACGCTCCGCCCCCGTCACGGCGCCTGACGCACTCGCGCACCCGCGTGCACGCACCGTAGGTTGGCGGCGTCCGTTCGCCGGTTCCCGTCGTCCGCACGCCGGAGTCCATGCGCATCGCCGTTCTGAAGGAGACCGCCGACCGGGAGCGCCGCGTCGCGCTCACGCCGGACGCGGTGAAGCGTCTCGTGGCCGCGGGCCACCAGATCGTGGTCGAGCGCGGCGCGGGCGTCGCCGCGCATGCCCCCGACGCCGAGTACGAGGCCGCCGGCGCCACCCTCGCCCCCGACGCGGCGAGCGCCTGCGAGGGCGCGGAGGTCGTCGCGAAGGTGCAGCGCCCCACGTTCGCCGAGGCGGCGCTGCTGCCGCGCGGCGCGGTGCTCGTCGCGCTGCTGCAGCCCGCGCAGAGCGCCGAGCTGCTGAACGACCTCGCGGCGCGCGGCGTCACCGCGCTCGCGCTCGAGCGCGTCCCGCGCATCACGCGCGCGCAGTCGATGGACGTGCTGTCCTCGCAGGCCACGGTCGCCGGCTACAAGGCGGTGCTGCTCGGCGCGACCGCGCTGCCGCGCTTCCTGCCGATGCTCACCACCGCCGCCGGCAACATCACGCCGGCCAAGGCCTTCGTGCTCGGCGCCGGCGTCGCCGGGCTGCAGGCCATCGCCACCGCGCGGCGACTGGGCGCGGTCGTCAGCGCCTTCGACGTGCGCGCGGCGGCGCGCGAGCAGGTGCAGTCGCTCGGCGCCAAGTTCGTGGCCGCCGAGCTGGTGACGGCGAGCGCGGAGACGGCCGGCGGCTACGCGCGCGAGCAGGCCGCCGAGGAGCAGCAGCGCACGCTCGCCGCGATCGGCGGCGCGCTCCCCGAGATGGATCTCGTGGTCACCACCGCCGCCATCCCGGGACGCCCCGCGCCGCGGCTGATCACCGCCGACATGGTGGCGACGATGAAGCCCGGCGCGGTGATCGTCGACGTCGCCGCGGAGACCGGCGGCAACTGCGAGCTGACGCGCCCGGGCGAGACCGTCGAGGCGCACGGCGTCACGATCATCGGCCCGCTCAACCTGCCGAGCACGATGCCGGCGCACGCGAGCGCGATGCTCGGCCGCAACGTGCTGACGCTGCTGCAGCACCTCGCGACCAAGGACGGCGCGCTGCAGCTGGACGTGTCCGACGAGATCACCGGCGCGATGGCGCTCACCCACGACGGCCAGGTCCGGAGCTGACCGATGACGCTGACTTACATCCTGCAGCTGTACGTCTTCATCCTCGCCGGCTTCGTCGGCTTCAACATCATCACGCGCGTGCCGCCGCGGCTGCACACGCCGCTCATGTCGGCGACGAACGCGATCTCCGCGATCTCGATCGTCGGCGCGCTGGTGGTCGCGGGCTCGCGCTACTCGCTGCTGGCCAGCATCCTCGGCTTCCTCGCCGTGACCTTCGCGACCATCAACGTCGTCGGCGGCTTCGTCATCACCGACCGCATGCTCGGCATGTTCAAGCGCGGCGACGGCGCGGAGAGGGACGGCGGCGGGACGTCGGACGGCAACGGGACGGGGCCGCGGTGAGCGCGCTCCTTCCACTCCTCCAGGCCGCGGCCGACGCCGCGGGCGAGTTCGCGCCGAAGGCCGTCGGCGAGGTGTTCGGCGCCCGCGCGCTGCTCACGCAGGCGAGCTACGTCGCCGCCAGCGTCTGCTTCATGCTCGGCCTCAAGGCGCTCACCAAGCCGGAGTCGGCGCGGCGCGGCATCCGGCTCGCCGCGGCCGGCATGCTGCTCGCCGTCGTCGGCACGCTGATCGTCGAGGAGATCGTCGAGTACCACTGGATCGTCGGCGGGCTGCTGCTCGGCGCCGCGATCGGCTACCCGCTCGGCACGCGCGTGCCGATGACCGCGATGCCGCAGCGCATCGCCATCTCGCTGACGTTCGGCGCCTCGGCGGCGACGCTGGTGGGGATCGCCGAGTACCTGCACCGCAGCGCGGCGGCCATGCCGCGCGCGCAGGCGGCCGCCCTCGGCTTCGAGGTGCTCCTCGGCTGCCTCACCGTCACCGGCTCGCTGGTGGCGTTCGGCAAGCTGCACGAGATCCTCCCCGGGCGGCCGCTCACCTTCCGGGGGCAGAACCTCGTCAACCTGGGCGCGATGATCGGCGCGCTCGGGCTGTGGGGCGTGCTGGTCGCCGACCCGACGGCGGCGTGGGCGTTCTGGGCGATGGCCGCGCTGGCGCTCGCGATCGGCGCCTCGTTCGTGCTCCCCATCGGCGGCGCCGACATGCCGGTCGTCGTCTCGCTGCTCAACTCGTACGCCGGGCTCGCGGCCTGCGCCACCGGCTTCGCGATCGGCAACACGGTGCTGATCATCGCCGGCGCCCTCGACGGCGCGAGCGGCTTCATCCTCTCGATCATCATGTCGAAGGCCATGAACCGCTCGTTCGGCAACGTGCTGTTCGGCGCCTTCGGCGGCACGACGGCCGCGAGCGCGAAGAGCGCCGCCGGGCTCACGGTGAAGAGCCTCACCGCCGAGGACGCGGCGATCCAGCTCGGCTACGCCAGCAAGGTGATCGTGATCCCCGGCTACGGCATGGCGGTCGCGCAGGCGCAGCACGTCGTGCGCGAGCTCGCGGAGCTGATCGAGCGGAAGGGCGGGGAGGTGAAGTACGCCATCCATCCGGTGGCGGGCCGTATGCCCGGGCACATGAACGTGCTGCTCGCGGAGGCGAACGTTCCGTACGACCGCATGTACGAGATGGAGGAGATCAACGACGAGTTCCCGACGGCCGACGTGGCGCTCGTCATCGGCGCGAACGACGTCGTGAACCCGGCCGCGCGCACCGACCCGACGTCGCCGATCTACGGCATGCCGGTGCTCGACGCCGATCGCGCGAAGTCGGTGATCGTCATGAAGCGCGGCATGAGCGCGGGCTTCGCCGGGATCGAGAACGAGCTATTCTACGCCGACAACACGCGGATGCTGTTCGGCGACGCGAAGCAGATGCTGACCAAGCTCGTGACCGAGGTGAAGGCCATATGAAGATCATGTCGCAGGTGTCGCTCCGCGCTCGACGCTCGACGCTCGACGCTCCGCCGATCGGGGCGTCGAGCGTCGAGCGTCGAGCGTGGAGAGTCGTTGCCACGTTGGCATTGCTGTCCGCCGCCGCCTGCACCGCCGACGTCAAGCCCGACGCGCCGCGCGCGGTCGGCAACCCGGACCCGCTGGCGAACACCTACGCGCCCGACCTCAAGATCCAGCTGCCGGCGTTCTACAAGACGCCCAACGGCGTGTACTATCAGGACACGAAGGTCGGCACCGGCATGGTCGCCGCGCCCGGCGCGCAGGTGACGGCGAAGTACACCGGCTGGCTCCCCGACGGCACGCAGTTCGACAGCGGCACCTATCCGTTCCGCATCGGCGGCGGGATGGTCATCGCCGGCTGGGACGAGGGCGTGCAGGGCATGAAGGTCGGCGGCGTGCGCAAGCTCGTGATCCCCGCCGCGCTGGGCTACGGCGAGACCGGCTCGCCGCCCGACATCCCGCCCAACGCGACGCTCGTGTTCGAGGTGGAGCTGGTCGACGTGAAGTAGCGCGCCGCGGGGCTCGTGCGGCGCTGCGGGGTTGCGGGGCTGCGGAACGGCCGCTCGGGGACGTCCCGACGCGCGGTTCCGCAGCCCCGCAGCCGTTCGGAATCCGCGGCCCGCGGTCCGCATGCCCCGCCTGTCTGCGCTCGTCCGAACGCTGCATTACGTTCACAGGATGCCCGCTGCACCGCGCGCCCGCGGCAACGCCGCCGATCGGATCCTCGCCGCCGCCGCCGAGTGCGCGGGCGCGCTCGGCGTGCCGCAGGTCAGCATGCAGGCCGTGGCCGACTCGGCGGGCGTCAGCAAGGCGCTGATCCACTACCACTTCCGCGACCGCGACGAGCTGCTCGCGCGACTCGCCGACTGGCTCTCCGGCGCGCTCGGGCAGGGCGAGGCGCTGGCGCTCGAGGACACCGACGCGACGAGTCAGCTCGACGCGCTCTGGCTCTGGCTCGAGGGGGAGCTGACGAGCGGCCGCCTGCGCGCGCTCGTCGATCTCGGGCAGGAGCGCGGCGCGCCCGTGCGCGAGGCGGTGCGCCGCTCGCGCGAGCTGCGGCGCGCGCAGGCCACGCAGACGATCGAGCTGCTGTTCGACCGGCTCGCGCTCCGCCCGCGGCTGCCCGCGCCGCTCATGGGCGACGTGTGGGTCGCGCTCGCCGACGGCCTCGCCGTCGAGGCGGCGATCGAGCCCGAGGCCAACCTGCGGCTGCGCTTCGACGTGTTCTGGCTCTCGGTGCTCAACCTGGCCGAATGAGCGCGGCACAACCTCGCGTCTCGTCCGTCCCGCCGCCCGACCGTCCGCACGCGCCGCGTCGGGCCGCGCGGCGCCTCGGCCGCGTCCTGCCGCGCCTCCTGCTCGCGGGCGTCCTGCTCGTGCTCGCGGCGTGGGTCGGCTCCCTGGTCGCCGTGCTCGCCGCCGCCAACCGCGACGCCGCGCAGCCGGCCGCCGCCATCATCGTCCTCGGGGCCGCGCAGTACGACGGCCGCCCCTCGCCGGTGCTGCGCGCGCGTCTCGACCACGCGGTCGCGCTCTGGCATCGCGGGCTCGCGCCGCGCCTCATCGTCACCGGCGGCCGCCGCGCCGGCGACCGCACCAGCGAGGCGGCCACCAGCCGCCGCTACGCCGTGCAGCACGGCGTCCCCGACAGCGCGATCCTGCTCGAGAGCGAGGGGCGCACGACCGCCGAGTCGATGCGCGCCGCCGCCGCGCTGCTCGCGGAGCTGGAGCGCACCGCCGCGGCCTCCCCGGCCGCCCGCGCGCCGGCTCCCCGCACCGCGATCCTCGTCAGCGACCCGTTCCACATGCTGCGCCTGCGCATGCTGGCGCGCCGCTACGGCATCGTCGCCTACACCTCCCCCACGCGCACCAGCCCCATCTCGGCGCGCCGCTCGGTGGCCTGGGGCTACATGCTCCGCGAGTCGCTCAAGATCCCGGTGGTCTGGCTGACCGAGACCCAGGCGGACGAGGGCGCGGACCGGTAGGACGTCGAGCGACGCCGAGCGTCCCAGCGCGCGCCGTCGGCCGGGCTCGACGGCATCCGTTCGTGTCCCGACGCCGATCTGTTGCGTCATCCGTGGCGCAGCGTGCCGGCCGGCTCGGGCGAAGCGTGCGCCGGGTCGCAGGCGTCGCGCGATCCGCAGTCCGCAGCGAGCGCCTCGGGGCGCTAGAATGCACGAGCCCGGCACGCATCCCCTCCCCTGCGCGCCGCCCCTGCCTTTCCCACCGCGCCATGATCGAGCTCACGCTCGCCGACGGCCGGCGCTGTCGGCTCGAAGCGCGGCGCGACCCGGCGTCCGCCGAATCGGGACTCCTGCCGCTGACCGTCCACTGCACCATCGACGGGCAGCCCACGCGCGCCATCGCGCTGCACGCCGGCTGGGCGGAGACCGAGACGCTGCCGCCCGAGGTCGTCGACGCCATCATCCGACACTTCCTGCTGCAGTAGCGCCACACGTATCGCGCCCCGCGTCGGTCGATCGGGCGCCGCGGATGAGGGACGCGCACGCGGGCCCCGGGCGACGTCGCCCGGAGCCCGCGTTGCGTTGGGACCGACCATTCGGCCGGCGGAACGTATGGCTGCGAAAGGCATGCCGTGGCGACCGCGGCTGTGACATCGCGATCGACCAGTTCTGTGCGGTGTCGCACCCTGGCCTGGAACTCGCCTCCATGGATCGGTCCGGCCGGCCGCGCTCCAGGTGGCGCACACGGCTCGGCACGACCCCTTCCGAAAGTCAGTACTTCCCGCGTGCAGCCGATACGCTCCCGACCCGTCCGCGGGCAGGACACCAGGCGCGGCGGGATCGCAGGAGTGACGTGATGATGTTCTCGCCGACGTTCGCGCTCGAGCCCGATTCGCAGACGCCCGCCGCGGCCCGGCGCACGGTGATCGACGCGAGCACCGGCCACGCGTGGCAGGTGTGGGAGGTCGACACGACGCACATGCCCGGCGCCCGCGGCCCGCGCTGCCTCATCTTCGACGGGCGCGAGGTCATCCGCCGCGTCTGGTCGGTGCCCGACGACTGGCGCGGGATGACCGACGAGGGGCTGCTGCGGCTGATGACCGGGCGCTAGCGGATCGCGCCGCGGCCTCGCGTTCCGCGGCCCCGCGGGAACTAGCCCGCCTTCCGCTCGGGCGGTCGCTCGACCGCCGCGTCCACGCGCCGCACGATCGTCTCCGCGCGCACCTCGAAGTGCGACGCCGCCCACACCGGCCGGCCCTGCACGAGCAGGATCGCCTGCGGCGAGTGGTGCGTGACGCCCACGCGCTCGGCGACCTCGCGGGAGAGGGCGCGGTCGCGGATCACGTCGACGACGTGGATCGGCAGCTCGGGGCGGAGCTCCGCCAGCAGCTCCACCTCGTCGAGCGCGACGCCCGCGATCGGGCAGCGGGTGCTGTGCTTGTAGACGAGCGCCACCGGCGCGTCCAGCAGCGCCTCGAAGTCGATGGAACTGGTGAGTGGATGCATCGTCGTCGCTCGCCTGCGGATGGGAGCGCCCCTCAGAGCACGAGACGTTCCGCGTGCGCTGGCGTACCCGGTCTCGTCGGCGCCCCGCCGAGCGCGTCGCGCAGCCAGCGCCAGTAGTCGTCGCCGCCGCGTGCGCGCACCGAGTTGTGCCCGGCGCGCGGCACCAGCAGCAGCGGGCCGGGCCGGCGTGCCGCGGCGTGCACCGCCATCCCCATGCGCGCGGGGATCACGAGGTCGACCAGTCCGTGCGCGACCGCGACGGGCACCGCCAGCTCGGCCACCCGACGCTCCGTGTCGAAGGTGACGCGCGCGATGCGCGCCCACACCGCGTCGAGCGCCGGCGACGCCGCCATGCGCGCCATCGCCCGCACCGAGGTGAACGGCGCCTCCAGCAGCAGCGCGGCCGGCGGCGCGGCGCCGTCGACCATCGCGGCGGCCAGCTCGGTCGCCACCGCGCTCCCGAGTGAATGGCCGTACAGCGCCACCGGCTCGGCCGCTCCCGGGAGCGTGCGGGACGCCGCCCACGCCGCCGCCGCGTCCAGCCGCGACCCGGCGTGCGACGGCGCGCCGCCGAGCCCGGCGTACCCGCGATACTCCGGCAGGACGACGCGCCACCCCGTGCGCCGGGCGACCTCGCGGGCCCACGGCACCGACCAGGCCGCCAGCTCCGCGTTGCCGTGGAAGGCGAGCAGCGTCCCCGCCGCCCGCCCGTCCGGCGGCTCGACGACCCAGGCGAACAGCGGCTGTCCGTCGGCGGCCGCGTAGTCGAGCCGCGCGGCGCCCGCGGGCGGCGGCGCGGGATCGGGGCGGCCGAAGCGCGGCGGCTGCCACACCAGCTGCTCCTGCCGCGCCACCAGGAGCGCCAGCCCCACGACGCCGGCGCCGAGCGCCGAGACGAGGGCCGCGCCCGCCGCGACGGCCGCCGTCGCGGCCCGCGCCGTGCGCGGGAGCGGCCCGTCGCGTCCTCCGGTCGTCCCGGCTGCGGGCGCGCTGCCCGCCTGCCATCTTTGCCCCATGCGCATTCCCATCGAGACGTACACGCTCGCCAACGGACTTCGGGTCGTGCTGTCGGAAGATCGCACCGCGCCCATCGTCGCCGTGAACCTCTGGTACCACGTCGGCTCGGCGAACGAGCGCGCCGGCCGCACCGGCTTCGCCCATCTGTTCGAGCACATGCTCTTCCAGGGGTCGGCGAACGTCGGCGCCAACGAGCACTTCGAGCTGGTGCAGCGCGCCGGCGGGACGCTCAACGGCTCCACCTGGCTCGACCGCACGAACTACTACGAGACCGTGCCGAGCAACCAGCTCGCCATCGCGCTCTGGCTGGAGGCCGACCGGATGGCGCGGCTCCTCCCCGCGATGACGCAGCAGAAGCTCGACACGCAGCGCGACGTCGTGAAGAACGAGCGCCGCTGGTCGGTCGACAACCAGCCGTACGGCACCTGGTGGGAGCGGCTGCCCGCGCTCTGCTTCCCGCCCGAGCACCCGTTCCACCACTCGCTCATCGGCTCGTTCGAGGACCTCGACGCCGCGTCGCTCGAGGACGTCGCCGAGTTCTTCGCGACGTACTACGTGCCGGACAACGCGGTGCTCACCGTCGCCGGCGACTTCGAGCCCGCCGAGGCGAAGCGGCTGATCGAGGAGCTCTACGGGCCGATCCCGCGCGGCGGCCCGCGCCCGCCGCTGCCGCCGATGACGCTCCCGCCGACGTTCGGCGGCGAGCGGCGCGAGATCGTGCCCGACGACGTCGTGCTGTCGCGCATCTTCCTCGCCTTCCGCATCCCGCCGTTCGGCACCGAAGGCCACTACGCGGCCAGCGTCGCCGCCGCGGTGCTGGGGCTGCGCCAGGGCAGCCGCCTGTACCGGTCGCTCGTGCGCGAGCAGCAGGTGGCGAGCGAGGTGAGCGCCTTCACGTACGACCTCGCGAAGGGCAGCGACCTGCTCGTGCTCGACGCGGTCGCGCGTCCCGAGACCGAGCTCGCCGCGCTGGAGGCGGCGCTCGTCGCGGAGGTCGACCGCCTGATCGCCGACGGCGTGACCGAGGACGAGGTGGCGCGCGCGATGGCGCTCGTCGAGAGCAGCTTCGTGCTCGCGCTCCAGTCGGCGGGGGACCGCGCGGATCAGCTCTCGCGCTTCACGACCTACTTCGGCGCGCCGGAGCTGGTGAACGCGCAGGTCGAGAAGTACCGCGCGGTGACGGCGGCGGACGTGCACGCGTTCGCGCGCGAGCGGCTGGGCGCGGACAACCGCGCGTTCCTCATCTACGTGCCGAAGGAGGAGAGCGTCGAGCGTGGAGCGTCGAGCGTCGAGCACACCGACGCGGTGAACGTCGGCTCGGAGGCCTGACCCATGACGAACCCCATTCTCGACGCTCGACGCTCGACGCTCGACGCTCCTCCGCGGCCCGCGCCTGCCGCTCCACGTCCCTACCAGTTCCCCCGCTTCGAGCGCCGCACGCTGCCCAACGGGCTGCGCCTCGTCGTCGCCCCCGTCCACAAGCTCCCCGTCGTCTCCGTCGTCGCGATCGTCGACGCCGGCGCGACGTGCGATCCCGCGGGGCGCGAGGGGCTCGCGCAGCTCGCCGCCCGCGCGATCACCGAGGGCACCGCGTCGCTCGACGCCGTCGCGCTCGCGCAGCGCGTGGAACGGCTCGGCGCCTCGCTCGACGCGGGCGCCGACTGGGACGGCGCGCTCGTCTCGCTGACGACGCTCGCGCGCCACGTCGACGAGGCGTTCGCGCTGTTCGCCGAGGTGCTCACGCAGCCGGTGTATCCGGAGCGCGAGATCGAGCGGCTCAAGGCGGAGCGGATCGCCGACCTCATGCACCTCGCGACCGAGCCCCGCGGGCTGGCCGACGAGGCGTTCGCGCGCGCGGTGTACGCGTCCGACTCGCGCTACGCGCTTCCCGACGGCGGCAGCCGCACGAGCGTGCCCGCGCTCACGCGCGACGACGTCGCCGCCTTCCACGCGGCGCGCTACCGCCCGTCGGCGACGACGCTCGTGGTGGCCGGCGACGTCACCGCCGACGCCGCCGAGGCGCTCGCGCGACAGGCGCTCGGCGCGTGGAGCGGCGAGGCCGCGCCGCGCGTCGCCGTCACGGATCGCGAGGCGTCGCGCGAGCGGCGCACGCACCTGGTGGCCAAGCCCGACGCGCAGCAGAGCGAGCTGCGCGTGGGCCACGTCGGCGTGCCGCGCACGCACCCCGACTACTTCCCGCTCGTCGTGATGAACGCGATCCTGGGCGGGTTGTTCAACTCGCGCGTGAACCTCAACCTGCGCGAGGTGCACGGCTACACCTACGGCGCGCACTCGGGCTTCGACTGGCGCGTGCAGGCCGGCCCGTTCGTGGTCGGCAGCGCGGTGCAGAGCGAGCACACCGCGGCCGCCGCGCAGGAGGTGCTGAAGGAGATCGAGCGCATCCGCGCCGAGCCGGTGGCGCCCGAGGAGCTGTCGCTCGCCACGAGCTATCTCGACGGCGTCTTCCCGATCCGCTACGAGACCACGTCGGCGATCGCGGGCGCGCTGGCGAACCTCACGCTGTACGGTCTGCCCGACGACTACTTCGACCGCTACCGCGAGCACATCCGCGCGGTGACGATCGACGAGGTGCGGCGCGTCGCCCAGGCGCACCTGCACCCGGACCGGCTGCAGCTGCTCGTGGCCGGCGATCCGGAGACGCTGCGCGCACCACTCGAGGCGCTCGCGTTCGGGCCGCTGGTGGTCACGGAGCCGGAGCCGGTGTAGGGGAGCTGCGGGGCTGCGGAACGGCCGCTCGGGACGTTCCGGCGTGCGCGGACCGTGGCCGTCGTGACGCATGGGCGAGCGAACTGCTTTGGACAGGATTGACAGGATTGACAGGATTCAACGCTCCGCGTGGCGCGACGGCTCCATGCGCTAGAGCGGAGCCGTGAATCCGTTCAATCCGGTTAATCCTGTCTCACGCCGTTCGCCGTTCGGGTCCGGCGCGCAGACACGACAACCGCAAGTAGACGGGATGAGAATCTGATCAGGGCGGATGAGCCGAGAGATGCTCCGCGCGGGGCGAGGGAACTCGTGACCTCCGCGCTCGGCGCTCATCCGCCCTTCTCTGATGTTCATCCTGTCTGCCGTTCGCCGTTCGGGTCGAGCACGCCGGTGCATCCCGAGCGGCCGTTCCGCAGCCCCGCAGCCCCGCAGCCCCGCAGCCGTCGCAGATCCGCAGCCCGCAGTCCGCAGCTTTCGGTGAGAGGATCGCCCTGCGCCGCCGGCGCTCGCCTCAGGGCGTCTTCGCCGCCTGCTCGCGCACCAGCTCCGCGATGCGTCGCTCGAGCGCGCCGCGGCTGACGCAGTTGACCGGGTTGCTGGTGCTCGTGGAGGTCGGGCGACCGGTCGCGCGCACCGTCGTGCTGAGCTCCGAGGCGGCCGCCGTGCTGTCCACGCGCGTCGCGACGTCGAGCGTGACGGCCCAGCTGTCGGCGTTCGGGATGCCGTTCGGCGCGGTGCCGCAGTCGACGTAGCGGCTCAGCCACGTGCCGCCGAGCCGCCCGTGGGCGCGCACCCCGCCGGCGCCGATCAGCCGCCGGTCGCTGTCGAGCGTCGAGAGCGGGAGCCCCGCCGCCTCGTAGGCGAGCGGGAGGAGCGCGTACACGCGGCCGGCGGGGATCGCGAGCGCATCGCGTCGCGTGCTCGCGGCCGTCGGCTCGATGAGCACCGTCTGGTCACCGACGGGCACGATCTCGCGCCGCGGGCGCGTGCCGTCGACGGTGCTGGCCGCGGGCGCCGCCGCGCAGCCCGCGACGACGAGGAGGGCGCAGAGCGGCGCGCGCCGGGCGAGGACGGGCGTCGCGGGCATGACGGGCATTCGCAGGCGGCGTGGGGCTCGCGCGCTCGGCGCGAGACGGTGAGCGAAGCGGCGTGGTGCGCGAACATGCGACCCGCGCCGAAGGGTCGCAACGGGGCGGGGGACCCCATGCCCGACGCGGCTGCGCGCGGGCGTGGCGCGCGGGCGTTGCGCGCGGGCGTTGCGCGCGGGCGTTGCGCGCGGGCGTTGTCCGCCGAGGTGCGCGACATACGCGCATGCCGACGTGTGGGGGAGTCCGCGACGTCGCGCACGTATGTCGCGCGCGTATCTTGTCGGCGTTCGGCGCGCGCCACCCGCGCGGTCCGCGAACCGTCACCACGCCCCCCATCCCGCCGTGCCCACTCGCTCCGCGCCGTCGTCCCCGTTCGAGGTCCGCAAGTCCGCCATCCAGGGGCGCGGGGCTTTCGCCACGCGCCGCATCCGCGCCGGCCAGCGCCTGATCGAGTACACCGGCGACCGCATCACCCCCGAGGAGGGCGACCGTCGCTATCAGGAGGACGGGATGGCGCGGCACCACACCTTCCTCTTCACCGTCGACGAGCACACCTGCATCGACGGGAAGCGCGGGGGCAACGACTCGCGCTACATCAACCACTCGTGCGATCCCAACTGCGAGGCGGTGATCGAGGACGGACGCATCTTCATCTTCGCGAAGAAGGCGATGACGCCCGGCACCGAGCTGACGTACGACTACCAGTACGAGCGCACGCCGGAGCACACGCAGGAGGACGAGGAGTTCTACCGCTGCCTCTGCGGCTCGCCGAAGTGCCGCGGGACGATCCTCGCGCCGCCGAAGAAGGCGCGGAAGCAGAGCGCCAGGAAGGCCGCCGCCACGAAGGGCGCCGCCAAGAAGGGCGGCGCGAAGAAGGCGGGCGCGGCGAAGCGGGGCACCAAGACGAGCAAGGCCACGAAGGGGACGAAGGCCACCAAGGCGACGAAGGGGACGAAGGCCACCAAGGTCACCAAGGCGACGAAGGCCTCCAAGCGTCCGGCGAAGAGCGCGCGCAAGACGGGCGCGAAGCGGGCGCGCGCATGAGCGGCGGCGCCGCCGACGCGGGCGGGCAGGAGCCGCAGGACGTGGAGCCGGGGCAGATCGCCAGCCGCCGCGTGCACACGGGGCGCATGGTCGCGCTGGACGTCGACACCGTGCGCTTCCCGAACGGGAAGACGGGCGAGCTCGAGATCTTCCGCCATCCCGGGGCGAGCGCGGTCGTGCCCTTCCTGAGCGATCCGCGGGGCGACGATCCGCAGGTGATGCTGATCAAGCAGTACCGCTACGCGGCGGACGGCTGGCTGTACGAGATCCCCGCCGGAAAGCTCGACGGCGACGAGGACCCCGAGGTGTGCGCTCGTCGCGAGCTGGAGGAGGAAACCGGTTGCACCGCCGCGCGTGTCCAACGGCTCACGACCTTCTTCCCGACGCCGGGCTTCTGCGACGAGCGGATCCACGTCTTCCTCGCCGAGGGGCTGACGATGGGGGAGCACAGCCGCGAGGCTGACGAGTTCCTCACCGTCGAGACGATGACACTCTCGGGTGCGCTCGCGATGATCGAGGCAGGGGAGATCCGGGACGGGAAGACGATCGTGGGGCTGCTCTACGCGGCCGGCTTCCGGGCCGGGCGCTAGAGGGCCAGGGAGCCGCGAGGGAGTCGGCCAGGCGGGCGTCCGGGCGAGCCATCGCGGCGGCGCGACGGGGGGGGCAGCGGCCCGGGTGACGCACGACACGGCACGCGCCGGTCGTGCGTTTCACTATCCGCGGTTCGCTCCGGCACGGCGCCGGAACGGGCGGGATTCCTCGACGATTTCTCGGGGGTGGGCCTTAACGGACCCCGGCGCAAACTGTCTCACGAAGTGTCGCCGAAGTTGGACAATTCGGCCGGTGTTCGGTATATTGCAGGGTGTCCGGCGGGGGCGGAAGTTCAAGCAATGCAAGAGCTTGGGAGCTTCTGGCCGGACGGGGTGAGCGGGCACGCAAGGTGCCAATCACCAGGGTGGGTCCGACCGAGCCTCGGCGACGGGCGACCGGGGGCAAGTCGGGCGGACGCAGCAATCGGGGGAGCACACATGGCTGAGGTCGCACTGCAGCGGAATACGGCGCTCAAGGGCGCGGCCGTCAGGGAGCAGCTCCGATCGCTCGACGACGGGGACGTCGTCGCGGCGTTTCTGGCGGGGGAGGAGCGGGCGTTCCAGGAGCTGGTGACGCGCTATCAGAGCCGGCTCCTCAACTTCATCTACCGCACGATCGGCGATCGGGAGAAGGCGGAGGACCTCGTGCAGGAGGTGTTCATCCGCGTCTACCGGCACATCGGGCGCTTCGACCGGTCGAAGAAGTTCTCGACCTGGATCTACACGATCGCTTCCAACCTGGCGAAGAACGAGCTGCGCAACCGCTCGCGCAATCCGCTCGTGCTCTTCCAGACGATCAAGAAGAACTGGCAGGACGACGACCGGCCGCTCCAGTTCGAGGATCTGAACTCGCGTCCGGACGACCTCTACCGCAAGCGCCACCTGCGCGAGCTGGTCGAGGAGAGCGTGGCCAAGCTGCCGGCGCACCACCGCGAGGTGTTCGTGCTGCGCGAGCTGGAGGGGAAGAGCTACGAGGAGATCGCCGAGATCACGAACACGAACCTCGGGACGGTCAAGTCGCGACTCAACCGGGCCCGCGCGTCGTTCGCCGAGCTGATCGAGCCGCAGCTGCGCTGACCGCAGCGCGGGACCGACGGGAGCGCCCGGATGGCCATCGCCATCCGGGCGCTCGTGCGTTCGGGCGGACCACGGCCCAGCGTTGCCCGCGCCGCCCGGCCACACGATCTTGGGCGAGGGCGCCGGCCGTCGGCGTCCGCTCCTTCTCCCGAGGCGCCGCTGTCGCTCGCCGTCCCCTCCGCCGTCGCCCCGGCCCCGCGCCGGGCGCGCTGACGGCGGACGCTCCACCCCGGAGCGCTCGCTCCGGGCCCTGATGCGTCGCTCCCTCCGGCCCCCCGTCCCGCGGGCGAGCCGGCCGTCGCCGCGCACCCGGTCGCGCGCCGGGAGGTGTCGTCCGCGCCCGCCACACGCCGTGGCCGGGCCCGCCCACCTTCCCGCGCGGCGCCGTGCCGCGCGTCAGGAGCCCTCGCATGACGGCGATGCACCACCCGTCCCGCGCGCACTCGCGGGACGTCTCTCCGCTGGACCCCACAGAATCCCGGCCCACCGCGCCCGACGGCCCCGTCGCCCGCGTGGTCGCGCAGCACCGCGGCCGCTGGCTGCTGCTCCCCGAGCCCATCGAGGCGGACCGCGAGCCGCGACCGGCCACGCTGGCGGGGCGGCTCGCCCGGGATCCGGCGGCCGACGCCCGCCCCGTGGTCGGCGATCGGGTGAGACTCGACGCCGGGTCGTCCGACGGACCGGCCCGCATCGTCGAGGTCCTCCCCCGGCACAGCCTGCTCCGTCGGGGCGCACCCGACGGCAGCGCACGGCATCAGCCGCTCGCCGCCAACGTGGATGTCGCGCTCGTCGTCGTGCCGGCGGACCGTCCCGTGAACCCCCGCCGGCTCGAACGGGAGGTGACCCTCGTCTGGGAGAGCGGGGCCACGCCGGTCGTCGTCCTCACCAAGCGCGACCTCTGCCCGGACCCGGACGCCGCGATCGCGCAGGCGCGTGCGGCGGCGCCGGGGGTCGCGGTGCTCGCGATCTCGGTGCGCGACGCCATCGGCCTCGATCGACTGCAACGCTGGCTCTCGCCTGGCGCCACGGTGGCGCTGATCGGCGCGTCCGGCGCGGGCAAGTCCACGCTGGTCAACCATCTCCTCGGCGACGTGCGGCTCCGGACCGGGACCGTGCGCGGCGACGGAGCCGGTCGGCACGCCACGACCCATCGGGAGCTCGTCGCCCTCCGGGGCGGGGCCTTCCTGATCGACACGCCGGGACTGCGCGCCCTCGCACTCTGGAGCGAGCCGCTGACGGAGCACGCGACGGCACTGGACCACACCTTCGCCGATGTCGCGACGCTGGCTGCCGGGTGCCGCTTTCCCGATTGTCGGCACCGCACCGAGCCGGCCTGCGCGGTCAGGGAAGCGCTCGCCGCAGGACGGCTGAGCGTCGACCGGCTCGCGGCCTGGGAGTCGCTCGAACGGGAGCTGGCGCACCTGGAGCGCCGGCGCACGGCGGCCGCGCGCGCGGAAGGGAAGGCCGCCGAGCGGCGCGGCACCCGCGCGCTGCGGACGCGCGTGGAGGAGAAGTGGGGGGCGGATCGCTCCGGCGCATGAGCCGCCGACGCCTCCCCATCCGCGGCCCACCGTGGAACCCGGGAACGGCTTGCGGCGCGGTGGGTACACGCTGCAGACTCACCGCCGCTCCGGAACATCCCGGACCCCAGGCGTCCCGTTTGCTGGCATCATGGACTGTAGCGCATTCCGCCGACATCACCTCGCGTACCTGGATGACACCCTCCCGGGCGACCTGCTCGTCCCCGCGGAGCTCCACCTGCGCGAGTGCGCGACCTGCGCCGCGCTCGACACCAGCGTTCGCCGAGCGCTGATGTGTGCGCGGAACCTGCCGCCGGTCACCCCGTCCCCGGACTTCGCCGAGCGCCTCCAGGCGCGGCTGCGCGAGATCGACGCCGGCACCTGCGACGTCCCGGTCGACTGGACGCCGAGCTGGCGCGAGGCGGCCCTCGATCGGTTCGCCCCCCGCTATCCGTCGCGCCGCACGATGGCGATCGCGGCCAGCCTGCTCGTCATGGCCTCGCTCGGCTCCGTCGCGTGGCCGGAGGGGGAGCAGGACCCCGTGCTGCTCCCCCCGGTCGTCGCGACGACGCCCGAGGGCGACGCGCCGCTCGCCGGCCCTCGCTTCGAGCGGCTCCCCGCGAGCGAGCTGGTCGGCCCCGCGACGGCCGGCATCCCGGTCTGGCCCGCGGCGCTCCTGGCCGGCGAGGCGCCGGTGCAGTTCCTGAACGCCGCCGGCGGCATCGAGCTGGTCAGCTTCCAGCGCTGACCGACCGCTCCTCCGGTCGAGCTAGCGGCCCGGCGCCTGGCGCCGGGCCGTTCGCTTTCTCGGCGCGCACGCCGCCAGCAGCCGACGCGGCGCCGGCGCCTCGGGCATCAGCGCCGCCGCCGCGCCGGCGTGCGTCCGCACCGCCGCGCAGCGCCCCCGCTGCCTCGCCAGCTCCGCCAGCCGCAGCTGGATGCGGTAGCTCCCCGGGTCCAGCTCGCCCGCCCGCGCGATGGTCGACGCCCGCCCGGTGCTGAAGAGCGCCATCGCGCCCGCCTGCCCCGCGGCGCGCACCCCGGCCAGCAGCCCGACCAGCCCGAGCGCCGCCCACGCCGCCCGCCGCACCGCCGGCGGCCAGGGCACCGGACGCTCCGCCCCGTTCACCGCGCCGCTCTCGACCGCCAGGGCGCCGAGCGCCGTCCAGGCGAGGAAGGCGGGGGCGGCGAGGAGGAGGACCGCGTCGAACGCACCGACGACCACCGTCGCGGCCAGCGTGGCGCCGAAGACGCCGCCCATGAGCGCCCCGTCGGCGTCGAGCGCCCGCCAGGTCGCGCGGTGCGCCCACCAGAACAGCCCGGCGATCGCACCCGCCAGCGCGAGGAACGCCACGATCCCCCGCTCGCTCAGCACGGCCACCCAGTCGCTGCTCGGCCACGGGTTCGCGGTGGTGCCGTCCGGCGTGAGCGACGGATCGCCGGGCGGGGCGAAGCGCGGGTAGCGCGTGGCCCAGTTGCCGGGGCCCACGCCCAGGAGCGGATCGGCCAGCGCCATCCGCGCGGAGTTCGCGTACTGCTTGAGCCGCCCGCGCCCGCTCCCTCCGCGGTAGTCGACGACCCCCTTCATGGAGTCGAGGTAGGGCGAGTCGCTCTTCCACTCGAGCGTGTTGGGCAGCGTGAGCGCGGCCGTCGTGCCGCCGCCGAGGGCGAGCGCGAGCAGCAGCACGCGCCCGAGCTTGACCCGCACGCCCGGGAGCGCGCGCGCGCGCCAGAGCCCGGCCAGCAGCGGCACGGCGCTCGCGGCCGCGGCCAGCCACGCGCCCCGGCTGCGCGACAGCACGAGCACCGTCGCGAGCGCCGCCGTCCCCAAGGCCGCGAGCGCCGCATGACGCCGCCGCTCCGCGCGCAGCGACAGGCCCACGAGCAGCGGCACGCCGATCGCCGCGAGGTGCGCGACGAAGTTGCGGTTGCCGAACGTCCCGCCGGGGGCGCGGTTGAGGCTGAAGTACTCGCTCTCGACGCCGTACGCCTGCAGCAGCGCCGTCGCCGCGCCGACGACGATCGCCGTGCCCACCGCCGCGAGCACCGCGCGCCCGTGTCCGGCGCGGGCAAGCGCGCGTGCGCCCCAGAACAGCGCCGCGCTCGACAGCGAGAGCGCGGTCGCGCGCGCGCCGAGCCACGGGTTCTGCGCGAACAGCGCACTGATGACGCTCGCGACGAGGTAGAGGCCGAGCGCCGCGTCGACCGCCGTGAGCCGCGCCTGGCCGGCGGGGAGCGTCCAGCCGTCGACCGTGCGGCGGTGCACCGGCGGCCAGGCGAGCCGCGCCACCGCCATGAGTGCCGCCGCGAGGTGCAGCGTGAGCTCCTTCGGGACGAAGAAGCGGTCGAGGTCGAACAGCTTGTAGCGCAGCGCCGCGAGCGCGACGAGGAGAGCGCCGAACTGGACGCTGCGCAACGCGAGGCGCTGGGCGCGCGACGAGGGGGCGGGCACGACGGAGGGCGGCGACGAAGAGGAGCGGAGCACCGGTGAGCGCGCACCGACGAGCGGCCCCGGCCGTGCAAACATAGCGCAGCGGCACGCGGGATGCCTCACGCTCCCGCTCGGTCCACCACGCCGTGCGCACGATGTGCGTGCGGCGCTGACTGCGTGGTCAGAAACGTTGAGTGCAACGTGCGCGCAATGCGTCGTGCGTCACACTGGACCACATAAGTTCTATCGAGCGACGATCGCGGTGCCCTATGCGATCGCCGCGACGGCACGCCTGCTGGTGGCGCTCCGCCGTCGCGCACGTTCATCAGGAAGCAGGAGAGTCACGAGTGGCGAAGTCCCTGTTCGGTCAGCTTGCGCTCGCAGGCGCGTCGGTGGCGGCGATCGTCGTCGCGACGCAGATGGTGCAGCCGGTGTACGTCGGCCGCACGCCCGTAGCGCAGCGGCTCACCGAGCAGGCGTGGACGCCGACCACGTGGCGCGACTCGGCCGCGGTGCGCGCGCCGTGGACCGTGAGCGACGGCGACGTCGCGATGCAGAGCGCGCAGTTCGAGGCCGATCGTCGCGCCTTCGCCGACGACCTGCTGCGCACCGGCCGCATCGACGCGGCGCGCGCCGACTCCATCGCGACCTTCGCGGTGCGCGAGGCGTATCGCAAGAAGGTGCCGCCGGCGCTCGTCTTCGGCGTGATGCTCGCCGAGAACACGACGTTCAAGTCGAAGGCGCGCTCGAACGTCGGCGCGGTGGGGCTGATGCAGATCTACCCGAAGGTGTGGGTGCCCACGCTCGGCAAGCTGTTCGGTCGCGACCTGCGCAACGACGAGACGAACCTGCGCTACGGCGTGCACATCCTCAGCCACTACGTGTACCGCGCGGGCACGCGCAACGCCGATCCGCAGGGCGCGGTGCGCACGGGGCTCCTGCGCTACAACGGCTGCGTGCGCGGCACGAACACGAAGGGCTGCCACTCGTATCCCGACAAGGTGATGCGCAACGTCGAGCGCTACGCCGCGTCGCAGTGCGGCGGCGCCGACTTCGCGACCTGTGTCGGGCAGCCGCTGCGCATGACGCTCGCGATGCACACCACGCCGGCGGCGCCGCGCGCTGGGGACTGAGCGGGGACTGAGACCGATCCGCTCGCGTGCATGACATGAGACGAGCCGGCTTCCGATGAGGAGGCCGGCTCTTCTCGCGCGCGGAGCTGCGGGCTGCGGATCCTGAGCCGTGATCCTTGCGCGCCCCGCAGACGACATCGCGGCCGCGCCTGAGTGCGGACGGCATCGGACAGGATTCACAGGATCGACAGGATTCTCGGCTCCGCACCGGCGCACGGAGCCGTCGCACCACGCGGAGGATCGAATCCTGTCGATCCTGTGAATCCTGTCCGAAGCAGTTCGCCGTTCGGGTCCGGCGCGCGGATGCAGCACCGCGGCATCAGGATCCGCAGCCCGCAGTCCGCAGCTACTCGCGCGGAGGCATCCGCCATACTTTGTCGCCCATGTCCCGCCCCTACATCCTCGCCGAGTCCACCTGGCGCACCGTCGCCGACACCGCGTACGAGGTCGCCGTCCTGCCGTGGGGCGCGACCGAGCCGCACAACTACCACCTGCCGTACGCGACCGACAACATCCAGTGCGATGCGGTCGCCGCGGAGTCGGCGCGGCGGGCGTGGGAGGCGGGCGCGCGCGTGGTCGTGCTGCCGACGGTGCCGTTCGGCGTGCAGACGACGCAGCTCGATCTCAAGCTCACGCTCAACGTCATGCCGTCCACGCAGGCGGCGCTGCTGCGCGACCTCGTCTCGGCGCTCGAGGGGCAGGGCGTGCGCAAGCTCGTGATCCTGAACGGGCACGGGGGCAACGACTTCAAGGCGATGATCCGCGAGCTCGTGCCGCGCACGTCGGTGTTCGTGTGCGCCGTCAACTGGTGGCAGGTCGTCGACGCGCGCCCCTACTTCGACGAGCCGGGCGACCACGCGGGGGAGCTGGAGACGAGCGTCGTGCAGCACGTCGCCCCGGCGCTCGTGCGGCCGCTCGCGGAGGCGGGCTCGGGCCACGAGCGGCGCCCGAACGTCGCCGGCCTGCGCGAGCGGTGGGCGTGGGCGCCCCGTCCCTGGTCCACCGTCTCCGCCGACACCGGCATCGGCGATCCGCGCGCCGCGACGCCGGAGCGGGGCGCGCGCTTCCTCGACGCCGTCTGCGAGCGGATCGGCGGCTTCCTGGTGGAGCTCGCGGCGGCGGACGTGCGGGCGATGTACGAGTGAGCGCTCAGCGCTGAAGCGATCAGCGATCAGCGGGTCCGGCGGCAGGGAGCATTCCCTCGCACCGGACCCGCTGAGCGCTGCAGCGCTGAGCGCTGATCGCTATCGAACGACCGCCTCGATCCCCACCGTCTCGCCCGCCCGCAGGTGGCGCACGACGGAGATGCTGCCGCCGTCGGCGAACAGGCGGATCGACACCTCGGTCTCGACGCCCGGCGCGGCCGGGCGGGCGGCCAGGAGGGCGCGGCCGGTGGCGGCGAGGTCCTGCGGGCGCTCGTCGGGGCGCGGGTGCGGCGCGGGGGCCGACCTCTGCCCCACGCGCGACGCCTCGCCGTAGGCCCCGTAGGCGCGCGCGCCGTACGGCGTCGCGCCGCGCACGGGGCGGGCGCCGGTCGGCACGAGGGAGACGGGGCGGTCGGAGACGGGGCGCACGGGCGCTGGGAGATCCGCAGGGTGTGACGGCCGCAGGGCGGCCGCGCGTGAGGGCGGTCGTTCTCAGTATCGGCCGCGCTCGCCGCCCAGTGTAGGCGTTGCCGCCCCCGCGCGAAAGAGCACGGTCCAGGCCGCTCGCCGTCGGACGCCGCCACGGCGTCGCGCGGGGTACGGGCGTTCCCGTATCATTCGCCCCGGCGCCGTCGGCGGCCGCGACCGCCGCGCCGGCCGCGCCGCGCTCCCTTCACCGCTCCGCATGCCCGCTTCCCGTCGCCTTCGCTCCCGCGCCGCCCTGCCGGCCGCGCTCGCGCTGCTCCTCCCTCCGGCCGTCGACGCCGGCGCGCAGGCCCACCCCGGGGCGCCCGTGCGCACCGCCGCGCCGGCCGCCCCGCCCGTCGTCGGGCGCGCGGCCGATCCGGACCTCCTGGCGCGCATCCGCGAGGAGGGGCTGCAGCGGTCGCAGGTGCTGGAGACGGCCACCATCCTCTCCGACGTGTTCGGCCCGCGCCTGGCCGGGTCGCCCGCCTACCGCGCGGCCGCCGAGTGGACGCGGGCCCGCCTCGCCGGCTACGGGCTCGCCGACGCGCGGCTGGAGGCGTGGGGCACCCGCGGCGGGAAGTCCTGGACGGTCGAGCGGCACTCGGTCGAGTTGGAGGCGCCCTACTACGCGCGCCTCGTCGCCTTCCCCTACGCCTGGAGCCCGTCGACGGCGGGCACGGTGCGCGGCACCCCGGTGCACGTCGCCGCCCTCCGCTCCGAGGAGGACGTGGCGAAGGTCGCCGACCAGGTGCGCGGGAAGATCGTGCTCGTCGGCGCGGTGCCGGCCGACCCCGACCGCTTCCGTCCGCTCGCGCGGCGCTGGACCGATCCGCAGCTCGACTCGCTCGCCCGCCTCACCGATCCGGGCTCGCCCAAGGACTACTGGGACGACGCCGGCGGCTACGCCGAGAACGTGCGACGCCGCCAGGCGATCCAGATCGCGCTCGGCCGCGCGGGCGCGCTGGCCATGCTGACGCCGAGCCGCAACGCGGTGTCGACGATGGTGTCGGGCTACCAGGCGTACGACAGCGACGTGGGTGCCGCGGTGCCGGCGCTGAGCGTCTCGCGCGACGACTACGCGCGCGTGCTCAACCTCGTGCAGAAGGCGCAGGCGGCCGGCCAGCCGGCGCCGGTGCTCGCCGTCGAGCTGCGCGCCCGCGCCGAGGCGCCGCGCACGCGCGCCGACTCGCAGGGCGTGAACGTGATCGCCGAGCTGCCGGGGTCCGACCCGTCGCTCGCCTCGGAGGTCGTGATGGTGGGCGGCCACTTCGACACGTGGACCGCGGGCACGGGCGCGACCGACAACGCCGCGGGCGCGGCGGTGGCGATGGAGGCGCTGCGCATCCTGAGGACGATCGGCGCGCAGCCGCGCCGCACGATCCGCATCGCGCTCTGGGACGGCGAGGAGCACGAGGACTACCACGGCTCGCTCGGCTGGGTGCGCGCGCACCTCGGCGATCCCGAGACGATGCGCCTCAAGCCCGAGCACGCGAAGGTCTCGGCCTACTTCAACTTCGACAACGGCACGGGGCGCATCCGCGGGCTCTGGATGCAGGGCAACGCCGCGGCGCGCGAGGTCTTCCGCCCCATGCTGGCGCCGTTCGCGGACCTCGGCGCGACGACGCTGACGCTCGCCAACACGGGGAGCACCGACCACATGCCGTTCGTGGGCGTGGGCGTGCCGGCGTTCACCTTCCTGCAGGACCCGATCGACTACGAGTCGCGCACGCACCACACGAACGCCGACGTCGCCGCGAACCTGCTGGAGGAGGACCTGAAGCAGGCCGCGACCGTGACCGCCGCGATGCTGCTGCAGACGGCGAACCTTCCCGCGCGCGTGCCGCGCGCGCCGCTGCCGGCGGCACGTCCGCTGCCGGTGACCAAGTGACGGACGCGACACCTCCACGTCCTCGGCGCTCGGCGCCCGGCGCTCGCTCCGCCGCGCGCACGGAGCGAGCGCCGGGCGCCGAGCGCCGGGCGGACCCGCAGACCATGTCGATCACCATCGGCCCCGCCACCGACACCGACGCCCCCGCCATCGCGGCGCTGAACAACCTCTACGCGCCCGACGGGCTCACGCTGCCGCGCACGCCGGCGTTCGTGGCGTCGCGCATCGAGAGCTACCGGGTGGCGCGCGACGCGCAGGGCGCGGTCGTCGGCTGCGTCGCGGTCGACGAGTACGCGCCCTCGCTCGCGGAGCTCGTGTCGCTCGCCGTCGCGCCCGAGGCGCAGGGGAAGGGGCTCGGCAAGCGGCTGATCGCGGAGGCCGAGCGCGTCGCGCGGCAGCGCGGCTACGCGGAGCTGTTCGCCGTCTCGCTGGCCGACACGCTCTTCCTCGGGATGGGCTTCGGCCAGTCGAGCATCTCCGAGTATCCCGAGAAGCAGGCGCGCTACGCGGCGATCTCGCGCTCCGAGCTGTCGATCGGCAAGAAGTTCCTGTTCGTGAAGGGGCTCGCCGCGCCCAAGCCGCGCGAGCGGCGGCGGCGCGCGCGGCGCGGCTAGCCCACGGCTCGCGCGCGTGCTCGCGCTGGTCACCGGCGCGTCGGGGTTCGTCGGCTCGCATCTGGTCGACGCGCTGCTGGCCGAGGGGTGGCGCGTGCGGCGGCTGGCCCGCCCCGCCTCGCCGCCCGCGACCGACGCGCGCGTCGAGACGCGCGTGGCGCCGCTCGACGACGCGAGCGCCATCGTGCGCAGCGGCGCGCTCGCCGACGTCGACGCGATCTTCCACGTCGCGGGCGTCACGCGCGCGCACTCGGCGGCGCGCTTCCACGCCGGTAACGTCGCGCCGACCGCCGCGCTGCTCGACGCCGCCGCCGACGCGGCGCCGCACGCGCGCGGCGTGCTCGTGTCGTCGCAGGCCGCCGCGGGGCCGGCCGCGTCACGCGACCGGCCGCGCACCGAGGAGGACGCGCCGGCGCCGGTGGGCGCGTACGGCGCGAGCAAGCGCGAGGCGGAGCGGCTGGTCGCGTCGCACGCGATCGGCGCGCGGTGGACCGTCGTGCGCCCCAGCGCGGTGTACGGCCCGCGCGACCGGGACTTCCTTCCCGTCTTCCGGCACGCGGCGCGGGGCGTGGCGATCTATCCGGGCACGCGCGACGCGTGGCTCTCGATCGTGCACGCGCACGACCTGGCGCGGGCGCTCGTGCGCGCGGCCGCCACGCCCGCGGCGGCGGGGCGCACCTACTTCGTGGCCGGCGACGAGGCGGTGTCGTGGCCCGACGTCTACGCCGCCGCCGCGCGCGCGGCCGGCACGCGCCTGCGCTGGGGGCACGACGCGCCGCGCTGGGCGCTCGCGGCGGTCGGCGCGTTCGGCGACGCCTGGTCGGCGGTCACGGGGCGCGACACGCTCGCCGGGCGCGAGAAGCTCGCGCTGGCGGCGCCGCGCTGGTGGCTCTGCTCCGCGGCGCGCGCCCGCGCCGAGCTCGCGTGGCGGCCGGAGACGACGCTCGACGACGGGATGCGCGCCACGCGCGCCTGGTACCGCGCGGCGGGATGGCTCTGAGCGCCGTCGGGCGCGATCAGCGCCGCGCCGCCGATCGTGCGGCGAGCCGCGCGTGCAGCCGCGGACCGAGCGCGCCGAGCACGGCCCCGAGCACGGCGCCGGCGAGGACGTCGACCGCGTAGTGGAAGCCGCCGTACACCGCGCCCGTGGCCAGCAGCGCGGTGGCGATCGCCGTCGGGGCGGCGAGTCGCGGCGCGACCTGCAGGAGGGCGAGCGTCTGCGCCACCGACACGGCGACGTGCGACGAGGGGAAGGCCGTCCCGCGCGAGGAGCCGGCGTGCAGCAGCGCCTGCACGAGGCCGCGCACCGGGCCGTCGGGGACCGCGGTCGGCGCGGGCCACTGGTACCACGGGCCCTGCACCGGCAGCCACGCGAACACGACGTAGCAGGCCACGAAGGCGAGCCACACCGTCCACGTCGCGGCCGCGAAGGCGTGCGCGCCCCGACCGCCGTCGCGGGGGTCCCGCGTCGCGCGCCACCAGAGCCACGCGGGCGGCAGGTAGATGACCGCGTAGTAGCTCAGGTAGCCCGCGTGCAGCAGCTCGCTCAGCGCGGGCGCCGGCCAGCGCTCGGCGAGCGTGCGCGCCGGGCTCGCGCCGAAGAGCGCGTGCTCCCACCCGACGACCAGCGGGTCGTGCAGCGCGGCGCGTCCGAGCCCCGCCGAGACCAGCGGCAGCGCCGCGTAGCACGCGGGCACCGCGAGCAGGGGCAGCCAGCCGGCGAGCGCGCGTGCGGCCGTCGAGGCGGGCCCGTAGCGGCCGGCGCGTCGCGTCGTCCAGAGCGCGGCCGCGAGGAGCGCCGCCAGCACGAGCGGCAGCAGCCACGCGCGCGCCGGCCCCGATGCCCGCGCCGTGGCGCGCACCGCCGGCGGCAGCGTCGCGACGAGATACGCCGCGAGCAGCGCGGCGGCGGGGCGGAAGGGCGCGAGCGGCGCGGACGGGGGCATGCGAGGCGCGCAATGTCGCCGCGCCGGCGGCGCACGCGCTACCCGTGCGCGTTATGTTGGCTCGCATGAGCCTCGCCGTCCTCCCCGTGGCGTCGTCGCGCGACCTGCGCCGCTTCATCGACGTGCCGTGGCGGCTGTTCGATGCGGCGCGGCATCCGCAGTGGGTGCCGCCGCTGCGGATCGCGGTGCGCGACGTCCTCGACGTGCGCAAGCACCCGTTCTGGCGGACCGCCGAGCGCGCGCTGTGGATCGCGACGCGCGACGGGCGACCGGTCGGGCGCATCGCGGCGATCGAGAACCGCGCGCACAACGCCTTCCACGGCGACCGCACGGGCTTCTTCGGCTTCTTCGAGTGCGCCGACGATCCGGAGGCCGCGAGCGCGCTGCTCGCGGTGGCGGCGCGCTGGCTCGCGGCGCGCGGGCTGACGGCGATGCAGGGGCCGATGAACCCGTCGACCAACTACGAGTGCGGGGTGCTCGTCGACGGCTTCGAGCACCATCCCGTGCTCATGACGACGTGGAACCCGCCCTACTACGACGCGCTGCTCGCGCGCGCGGGGCTCGCGCCGGCGAAGGACCTGCTGGGCTGGTGGATCGCGCGCGACCGCGGCGCGGGCGCCGAGTTCGCGCTCCCGCCTGCGTACGCCGACCACGCCGCGCGCGCGGTCCAGCAGTCGGGCATGCGCTTCCGCGACCTCGAGCCCGCGCACGTCGAGCGCGAGATCGCGACCTGCTGGGACGTCTACAACGCCGCGTGGGAGCCCAACTGGGGGTTCGTGCCGATGTCGCGCGAGGAGTTCGCGCACCTGGCCAAGGACCTCAAGCTGATCGCCGATCCACGCTTCGCCTTCGCCGCGGAGATCGACGGGAAGCCCGCGGGCTTCGTGATCGCGCTCCCCGACTACCACGTGCTGTTCAAGCGCATCCGCAGCGGGCGCCTGCTGCCGACCGGGCTCTTCACGCTGCTGGCGGGCAAGCGCTCGCTGCGCACGCTGCGCGTGCTGGCGCTCGGCGTGCGCCGCGAGCACCGCACGCGCGGCATCTTCGCCCTGTTCACCCACGAGATCGTGCGCCGCGGCCTCGCCGCCGGCATCACGGGAGTCGAGGCGTCGTGGGTGCTGGAGGACAACCATCTGATGAACCGACCGCTCCGCGCCATGGGCGCCACGCCGTACCGCCGGTGGCGCATCTACGAGCGCCCGCTGACGACCGCCCTGGAGGCCGCATGAGCGGCGCGCCGGGCGCGACGCCGCGCATCTTCGCGAAGTGCACGACCGACAACCGCGCCCGCATGGCGCAGTCGATCGGCCTGTATCCGTACTTCGCGCCCATCCAGGAGTCGACACCCTCCACCGCGCGCATCGGCGGCCGCTGGAAGATCATGCTCGGCTCCAACAACTACCTGGGGCTGACGCATCATCCCAAGGTGCTGGAGGCGTGCACGCAGGCGCTGCATCGCTACGGCTCCGGCGCGACGGGCAGCCGGCTGCTCAACGGCACGCTCGACCTGCACGAGACGCTGGAGGCGCGGCTGGCCGCGTTCTACCGCAAGCAGGCCGCGCTCGTGTTCACGACCGGCTACCAGACCAGCCTGGGCGCGATCGCGGCGCTGATGGGGCGCGAGGACATCCTGTACCTCGACAAGCTCGATCACGCCTGCATCGTCGACGGCGCGCAGCTCGCCCTCGGCGACACGGTGCGCTACGCGCACGGCGACCTCGCGCAGCTCGCGCGGCAGCTGGAGAAGGCGCCCGCCAACGCCGGGAAGCTGATCGCCACCGACGGCGTGTTCTCGATGGAGGGCACGATCGCCGACCTGCCGGGGCTCACGCGCCTGGCGAAGCAGCACGGCGCCGCGCTCCTCGTCGACGACGCGCACGCGCTGGGCGTGCTCGGCGAGGAGGGCGCGGGCACCGCGCGCCACTTCGGGCTCGACGACGAGGTGGACCTCGTCATGGCGACCTTCTCGAAGTCGCTCGCGTCGGTGGGCGGCGTGCTGGTGGGATCGGAGGACGTGCTGCACTGGGTGCGGCACCACGCGCGCGCGCTGATCTTCACCGCCGCGATGCCGCCGGCGAGCGTCGCCGGCACGCTGGCCGCGCTCGACGTGCTGCAGTCGGAGCCCGAGCGGCGCGCGCGCCTGTGGGAGAACACGCGCCGCATGGCCGAGCGGCTGCGCGCGATCGGGCTCGACCCGGGGCCCGCGCAGACGCCGATCCTGCCGGTGACGGTGGGCGACGTGTTCGAGACGGCGCGCGTCTGGCGCGCGCTGTTCGACGACGACGTGTTCGTGCACCTCGTGATCCCGCCCGCGGTGCCGGCCAACAGCTGCCGCATCCGGCTGTCGATGACGGCGGAGCACACCGAGGAGCAGATCGACCGCGTGGTCGAGGCGTTCGCGCGCGCGGTGCGCACGCACGCGCCGGCGGCGCTGGAGCGCGGCGCGGCCGCGGCCGTTCCGTCCTGAGCACGACTCCCGACGCGCGCGCGGGGGCGTCCCGGCCCCCGCGCATGGCGCCGCTCCGCGTGGCGCTCGTGAGCGACTGGGCGCTGCCGCGCCGCGGCGGGATCGAGCTGCACCTCGCCGACCTCGCCGCGCGGCTGCGCGCCGCCGGCCACACCGTCGACCTGCTGACGCCGATGCCCGGCGAGGGCGCGGGCGACGACGACGCGGGCGTGCGGCGTCTGCAGGTGCCGCTGCTGCCCGGCGCCGGCATCGCCTGCACGCCCGCCATCGCGCGCGCGCTGCGCGAGGCGATGGGCGACGGCCGCTACGACGTCGTGCACGCGCACGCGAGCGTCGTGTCGCCGGCCGCGTTCGCGGGCGCGGCGATCGCGCGACGGCTGGGCATCCCGTGCGCGATGACCTTCCACTCGATGCTCCACGCGAGCGGGCGCGTGCTCGCGGCCGCGGACGCGCTCACCGGGTGGGCGCGCGCGCCGCTGCTGCTGACGGGCGTCAGCACGCGCGTGGCGGCGCAGCTGCGCGCGGCGCTCCCGCGCGCGCGCGTCGCCGTGCTGTCCAACGCCACCGACGTCGGCTGGTGGCGCGCGGCGCCCGACGCCGCCGCGCGCGCGCTGCTCGCCGAGCGCCTGCCGCCGCGTGCGCCGGGCGAGGTGCGCCTCGTGACCGCGATGCGGCTGACGCGGAAGAAGCGCACGGCCGATCTCGCGGCCGTCGTCGCGCTGCTGCGCCGCACGCGGCGCGAGCGCGCCGTGCCGGTGCGCGTCGTGGTGGCGGGGGACGGCGCGGACCGCGCCGCGCTCGCGCGCGCCGCCGGCGACGACGGTGTGCTCACCCTGCTCGGCTGGCAGCCGCGCGCGGTGCTGCGCGCGCTGTACGCGGACGCCGACCTGTTCGTGCTGCCCGCGGTGCACGAGTCGTTCGGCATCGCGGCGCTCGAGGCGCGCGCGGCGGGGCTGCCCGTGCTCGCGCGCGCGCGCGCCGGCGTCGCCGACTTCGTGCGCGACGGCGTGGACGGCGTGCTCGCCACGGACGCCGACGCGCTCGTGCGCACGGCGGCGACGCTGGCCGCCGACGCGCCGCGCCGCGCCGCGCTCGCGGCGGCCGCCCGCGACGTGCCGCCCCTCGCCTTCGACTGGACGCACGTGGCGGCGCGGCACGTCGCGCTCTACCGCGCGCTGCAGGTGGGCGAGCAGGGCGACGTGCGCGACGCGCGCACGATGTACGACGTCCCGCACGCCGCAGTGCACGGATGAGCCCGACGTAGCGCGGTGGCGCGCCGCGGCGCGTGCGGGGCGAGCGCGTCGTCCCGCGCGCCGCGCCGCGCGACGTGCGGCGCCGCGCACGCTGTTGACCGCGTCTGCCGCGCCCGTACATTCGCGCAGCGGTCCACGCCGCCGGCACGCGCCGCGGCGTGCGGGCCCGTCGCCGCCCGCCCCAGCGTAGGTGCGCATGAGCGGATCGGACGTCGTGTTCGGCGCCTTCTGGCAGCTGTCGGACCTGCGCATCGCCGCGCCGTCGGCGGGCGTGGACGATCCGCAGGCCGGGGTGCGCGCGGAGCTGCTCGCGCGGGCCGACGACGCGTCGCGCGGCGGCGCGCGCGGCCAGGCGATCGACGCCGTCGTCGTCACGGGGGACCTGCTCGCGGAGCCGACGGAGGCGCACGCGCGCGAGGCGAACGACTTCCTGCTCACGCTCGCCGACGCCCTGCGGCTCGCGCCCGACCGCATCGTCCTCGTGCCGGGGCGCCGGGACCTCGATCCGCTCGCCGACACGCACGACGCGCGCGCGCGGCACTTCCGCGCCGCCACGACGTCCTGCACGACGCCCGACCCGGCGTGCGCGCGCCTGCACGTGATCGGCGAGACGGGGCTCGCGTTCCTGCTGATCGACGTGCTCGCCGCCGATCAGCCGCCGGGCGCCGCGCGGCTGCTCGGCCGCGTGGGCGAGCACGTGCCGGCCGACGCGCGCGACGCGTGGCGCGTGGCGCAGCCGTGGCTGGAGCGCGCGCTCGTCGAGTACGCGCGCATCGATCCCACGCCGCTGCGGCGCGGCGGCGGCCGCGGGCTGCGCGCCGAGCTGCTCGCGTTCGCGGTGTCGTACCTCCCGCTCACCTCCCCGCCGAGCGACGACAGCCGCGAGCTGTTCCCCGTGCCCGCGGGCGCCGGGCGCGCGAAGCTCGAGCTGCTGCGGCTCGGCGTCGACGGATGCCTGTACGGCCACGCCTTCGGGCGCCACGTGCACAGCGAGCGGCTCGGCGCCGCCGACGGCTCGCGGCATCCGCTGGAGTTCGCGAGCATCGGCGCCCCGAGCCTGCAGGCGGCGCAGGCGCGCGCGCCGGCGTTCCACGTCCTCGAGTACGTGCGCGGCTGCGCGGCCGCGGAGGCCCGCGTGCGCGTGCGCATGCTGCGCCTCGACGACCGGCGCGAGGGGGTGGCCGAGCTGCTGTCGCCGGCCGCGCACGCGGCGCGCCCCGCGCGCGCGTCGCGCATGACGGTGAAGATCAACGAGCAGGGCGACGCGCGCGTGGACGTGTGGCGGCAGGGAATCCCGACGAGCGACTGGGAGGAGCAGGGGATCGCGCGCGTGGCGCGCGTGCCCGTGCAGTTCGCCGAGCGCAATCCGGGGCAGCGCCCGCCGCAGGTGGGCGCGCTGAGCGACGGGCTGCACGCCGAGTTCCGCCGCGCGCCGTCGGGCGATGCCGCCCCGGAAGACGGGATCGTCCGTCCGGGCGAGATCGTGCTCACCGCCGAGCAGGACGTCGAGTACGCGAGCTACGCGTACCGCCGCTTCGCGCCCGCCGCCTACGCCACGTCGGTGGGCGACCGCGTGCGCGGCTACCTGCACGACGACGCGCTGCCCGGGCTGACGGTCGAGCAGGAGGGGTGCGTGCAGTTCTTCGACACGCGCTTCCGCCGCGCGGAGCTGTTCATCCGCACGCCCTTCCCGCCGACGCACGCGGAGCTGCGCACCTACGTGCGCCGCGTGCGCGCCGACGGCGAGTCCGAGCTGGTGCCGGAGCCGCGCCTGCTGCGCTTCTCGCGCTGCTCGGTGGAGTGGTGGGGCGACGCGCGCCGCATCCGCGCCGTCGTCGACCGCCCGCTGTGCGGCGTGGGCTACGGCATCGTGTGGACGATCCCCGAGGGCGCGGTCGGGATGCCGACGTACGACGCGGCGCTCATCGAGGGCGCGGTGCGCGAGTGCGAGGCGCTGCGGCGCGGCGTGCTCGCCGGGCGCGACGCGCGCTCGACGCGGTGGGCGGAGATCCGCGAGGCGCTCGTCGCCCCCTTCATGGCCTGGGTGCACGCGGTCGTGCAGGCGGGCGGCACCCTCTCGGCGAGCGAGGAGCTCGAGGTCGTGCTCATGCTCCCGACGCGGCAGAAGCTCACCGTGCCCGAGTTCCGCGAGTGCTATCCCGACCTCCCCGATCCGCCGGGGCTGGTCGCGGTCGCGGCGTCGTTCCCCGACGCGGCGCACGACTTCGGCGCCGTGCTGCCGGCGGGGCGCGGCATCGCGGGGCGCGCGTACGTCACGAACAAGGGCACCGAGTACGTCTCGCCGCAGGCGGGGCGCGGGCGCGGCGCGCTGCCCGGCATCGGCAACGTGTACGTGCCGCTCGACGCGCCCGACGGGCGTCCGCTGCAGCCGCACTCCGTGCTCTACGCGCTCCCGATGCGGCACTGGGACGTGCCCGCCGTGGTCGCCGGCTGCCTGTGCGTGGGCTCGCGCAAGATCGACTCGCGGCTGGAGCTCAAGTGGCAGCACGGCGAGACGCTGTTCTTCGCCTTCCAGCTGCTGGCGCTCGAAGGCGGGCAGCTGATGCGCCGCATCGCGCACGCGCTGCGCGAGGACGGCCCGATCGCGCCGTGGCAGCCGCTCCCCGTCGCCGCGTGGCGGCCGGTGGCGGCCAGCGAGCAGCACCGCGGGCACTGGCGGGAGGTGGGGCCGGGGCTGACGACGCTCTTCCTGCCGGCCGTGCATCCCGCGCCCGCCGCGCCGGTGCCCCCGCCCGCGGAGCGCGTCGCGGAGGCCGCGGCACCGTGGGTGTCGCGCAAGCCGCCGCGCCGGCCCCGCCCGCCGCGTCCGGCGACGCGCGTCGATCCGGGCGCGACCGAGAAGGAGCGGCGCCGGCGCCTCCGCTTCGTGGTCGAGCTGCGCGACGTGCTGGCGAAGGCGCTCCCCTCGGCGCCCGCGCTCGACGCGCTGCTGTATCGCGCGGGGCGCGGCCTCGACGAGGTGCTCGCGCCCGAGGAGCGCGGCCGTCCCGTGGGCGAGCAGGCCTTCCTCGTCGCGAAGTACGCCGACGCGGGCGACTGGATGCCCGACCTCCTGGCCGCGCTGCGCGAGGAGCTGCCGCACGATCCGGCGCTGCTCACGCTCGCCGCCGAGGGCGGGCTGCTCGCCCCGTGGCGCGGCGAGGCGGGATCGCTCGCGGATCTCGAGGCGCGCATCGGGCAGCTCGACCGCTTCTACGATCCGTCGCGCTTCGTGGCCGGGCTGCTGGCGGCGGAGTGGCGCATCTGTCGCGTCGAGATCCGGATGCCGGAGGGCGCGTCGGCGTGCGGCACCGGCTTCCTCGTGGGGCCGGACCTCGTGCTGACGTGCTGCCACGTGCTGGAGCCGCTGTTCACGCCCGGCGGCGCGGCGGTGCGCGAGGGCGCGGCGATCCGCGACGTCACGCTGCGCTTCGACTTCCGGCGCACCGCGCAGGGCCAGGAGCTGCGCGGCGTCGCGCACTGGCTGCATCCCACCGACTGGCACGTCGCGCACAGCCCCATCGACGCGCTCGACTACGCGCTGCTCCGCCTCGACGGGGCGCCAGGGCACACGCCGCCGGGCGGCGACGCCGCGGCGCAGCCGCGCTCCGCCCGCCCGCGCGGCTGGATCGAGCTCCCCACGCCACCGCTCCTCCCGCACCGCGACCAGCTGCTGTTCGTGATGCAGCATCCCGTGGGCGAGCCGCTGGCGATGGCGATCGGCACGCAGACCGGCGAGCCGCCCGCGCCGGGCGACGCGGTGCTGCGCTACACCACGCGCACCGAGAAGGGCTCGTCGGGCGCGCCGTGCTTCGACGCGCAGTGGGGGCTGGTCGCGCTGCACCGCGGCGTCGAGCCGGGCGACGGGCCGCCGCGCGCGAACGAGGGGCGCCTGATCGCCGCGATCCTGCAGGACCTCGAGCAGCAGGGCCGACGCGACGCGCTGCATCGCGGCCCGCCGCCGTCCTGAGCGCCCGCTCGCATCGCATCGCACCGCATCGCGGCGCATCGCATCCCGCCGCATCGCATCGCGCCGCACGTCCCCGCCCCGCGCTCGCCTCATCCACCGCCTTCCTTCCCCAACTGGAGGTTCCGTGTCGTCGCCCACCTCGTCGGATCGTCGCGCCGGCCATGCGTACACGCCGGGCGGCGCCCGCCCGCTCCCGGACCGCCTGCAGGCGCTGGCGCCGGCCATCCCGATGGACGCGGCGATGACGTGCGCCGCCGCGCTCGCGCGACTCGCCGAGTATCACGCGTGGTTCGACGAGGACCACCCGGTGATGCGCGACGTCGTCGGGCTGCGCATGAGCGCCCTCGGCATCGACGATCCCGCGATCGTGCTGGACGCGCTGCGCGCCGCGCACGCCGACGCGCAGCGCCCGTGGACGCCCGGAAGTCCGCCGTCGGCGCGGCCGCCCGAGCACGTCGTCGTGCGCCGCACGCACGAGACGACCGTGTACTGGTACGAGCGCGCCACCTGGTACGTGGTGGAGCGCGCGCTCGCGCGCCCGCTCGGCGACACGCTGCTCGAGGCGCTCGACCTGCACGAGTACACGAGCGACGGCGTGACCGAGATCGCGGAGTACGCGACCGGCGGCGCGTCCGGTCCCGTGATCGTGCGCGGCGGCGCGCTCGTGGGCGTGGCGCGGCCGATGGCGGCGGCCGCGCCGCCCGAAGCGGAGCCGGAGGAGACGTTCGCGGACACGGTGCGCGGCGGCAGCGGGCTGGAGTCGCGCGTGATGCCGCCCCCTCCGCCCCCACCGCCGCCGCTCGCGCCGTCCGCCGCGCTGCCGCCGAAGGTCGGGTCGAGCCCCGGAGGGTCGTTCATGGACTGGTTCGGGGGGTCGGTCGGCGGCGCGGCGCGGCCCGCCTCCGACCTGCCGGTGTCGGTCACCGCCTATCCCGACGTGCTCGCGCCGCAGGCCGTCGTCGCGGGCGCCGAGTTCGACGTCGAGCTGGGGCTCGCGAACGAGCCGGTGGCCGGCGTCGCGGGGGCGGCGATGCAGCTCGCCGTCGCGCCCGACCAGCGCACCTTCGACGTCGAGGTGCGCGTGTCCGCCGACGGCTTCGATGCGCCCGACGGCTGGACGGCGCGCTTCACGACGCCCGTGCGCGACGTGACGCGCGGCCGCGCGCGCCTCACGCTCGTCGCGCGCGAGATCGCCGCGCCCGTGGGCGTGGGCTCGCTGCTCGTGCACTTCATCGTCGACGGCGTGCTGCGCGGCGCGGCGGCGCGCGCGGTCGTCGTGCTGCGCGACGCCAGCGTGCACGTGCCCGAGTCCGACCCGCGCGGGATGTCGCGCACCGACGCGCCGCCCACGCGCCCGCTGCAGGCGCGCGCGCCCGCCGCCGGCGAGTCGGCGGACGCGGCGACGTCGCGCACCGACATCGAGATCGTCATCGCCAAGCCCGATCGCGATCCGACGTCGGGCCGCTTCACGCTCGCGCTGCGCACGCCGCACGCCGTGCCCGTCCCCGACGACCTGCCGCCGATCGACCTCGGCAAGGATCCGCAGACGTTCGCGAAGACGATCATCGACGAGATGCTGCGGCACGACCGCACGCCGTTCGCCGACACGCTGCTGCGCGGCATCGGGCGCAACGTCGCGCGCCAGCTCCCGCCCGAGTTCTGGACCGCCTTCGACGCGGTCGCGCGGCACGTGCGCGACACGCTCGGCCGCGCGCCGACGGTGCTGCTGCTCGCGAGCGAGAACCTCGTGCCGTGGGAGCTGGCGGCGCTCCCTTCGCCGCTCTACCCCGACCTCCCGCCGTATCTCGCCGCGCAGACGAGCCTCGGCCGGTGGATCCTGGACGCGGGCGCGGTGCCGCTGCCGCCCGCGACGACGGTGCCCGTGAAGCGCATGGCCGCGCTGGCGGGGCACTATCCCGCCGAGTCGGGGCTGCAGCCGCTGCCGAACGCCATCGAGGAGGCGCAGGAGCTGGAGAAGCGCTTCGGCGCGGTGACGTCGTTCGCCACCGCCGACGCGGTCGCGTCGCTGCTCGACGCGGCGCTCAAGCACGGCCTCTCCACTGGCGGCGCGGAGGTGATCCACTTCGCCGGCCACGGCGAGGTGGATCCGCGCAATCCCGGATCGGGCGGGCTGTTCCTCGACAACGGGATGCCGATCCACCCGATGCTGTTCGCGAGCACGCCGCTCGGCACGAAGCATCAGCCCTTCCTCTTCCTCAACGCCTGCATGGTGGGCGCGGGCGGCGAGATGCTCGGCGACGCCGCGGGCTTCCCCGGACAGTGCCTCGGCGGCGGCTTCCGCGGGATGGTCGCGCCGCTGTGGGCGGTGCGCGACACGGTCGCGCGGCAGGTCGCGCTCGACTTCTACGCGGCGGCGTTCGGCGGCGACGGGAAGCCCGGGCGTCCGCTGGGCGAGGTGCTGCGCGAGATCCGCGGACGCTACGCGACGTCCGTGCAGGAGAAGCAGCCCGTGCCCACCTACCTCGCCTACGTGCTGTACGGCCACCCCGGCCTCGTGCTGTCGCGCTGAGCGCGCGCGTTGATCGCGCATCGCCTTCACCTTCCCGAGAGGACCTCACATGCCCGTCGAGCTCACCGGCAGCAGCACACCCGTCGTGCTGGGCACCGGCTACACGCTGCGCGCGCCCGGCCTGCGCGGCCGCGCCGACATGGCGCTTCCCGCCGCGGCCGGCCTGCGCGGCGCGGGGCTGCCCACCGACCAGCTGGAGCGCGCGCTCGATCACGAGTCGATGCGCATCGTGCGCACGATCGACCTGCAGATCACCGACAAGACGCCCGCCGGCACGACGCTGCGCAGCGCCGCGGGCGCACCCGCCGTCGAGCTGGAGACGCCCGACTTCGGCGCCGAGACGGCGCAGGTGCTGCTCGCCGCCGACGAGTCGGGCGTGCTGCGCTGGCACTTCCCCGAGCCCGTCGGCGAGGCCGGCGACGCGGCCGCCGCGACGCGCGGGGGCGGCGGAGGACGCATGCGCTACCGCATCGACGCGCCGCCCGCGCGCGCGGTGGGCACGGGCGCGACGCGCTCGCTGCTCGGCGCGGTCGGACGCAAGGTGCTCAAGCTGCTCGTCTATCCCGTGACCGACCCGATCGTCGGCGCGATCGCCGACCACTTCGCCGAGAAGTGGGAGGCGAAGAAGCGCCCGTACGAGCTGCGCGACTTCGGGCCCGACGACTACCAGGCGCCCGGCGGGCGCGCGATCGACGGATCGGACGCGGCGCGGCTGGGCGCGGGGCGCGCGCTGCTCTTCGTGCACGGGACGTTCAGCACCGCGCACGGCGGCTTCGGCGACGTGCCGCCGGCGCTCATGCAGGAGCTGCACGCGCGCTACGGCGGACGCGTGCTCGCGTTCAACCACCACACGCTCTCGCACGATCCGAAGCGCAACGTCGCCGAGCTGCTGCAGCGCGTGCCGGGCGCGGTCGAGGTGGACATCGTCTGCCACAGCCGCGGCGGGCTGGTGTCGCGCGTGCTGGCCGAGCGCCCGAGCCGCTTCGGGCTCGACACGGGCGCGGTGACGGTGCGTCGCGTGGTGTTCGTCGGCGTGCCGAACGCGGGGACGCAGCTCTCCGATCCGGCGCACATGGTCCACTTCCTCGATCGCATGACGACCGCGCTCAACCTCTTCCCCGGCTCGGGCGTCACCGACGTGCTGGAGGGGATCCTGACGGCGGTGAAGGTCATCGGGCACGGCGCGCTCAAGGCGCTGGACGGGTTGGCGGCGATGAACCCCAACGGCGAGTTCCTGCGCACGCTGAACGCGGGCGCGCCGGAACCGGGCGTCGAGTACTACGCGGTCGCCGCCGACTACGAGCCGGACGACGCGGGGCTGCGCGCGCTGCTCCTCGACGGCACCGCGGACCGCGTGTTCGCGGGCGCGGCGAACGATCTCGTGGTGCCGCAGCTCGGCGTCTACGAGCCCACGGCGGGCGGCAACGCGATCGGCGGCTTCTTCCCGATCGCCGAGGCGCGGCGGCTGCTGCTGTCGCGCGGCGCGGGGGTGGTGCACACGCGCATGTTCTCGCATCCGGACACGGTGGCGCGGCTGCGCGACTGGCTCGTGTGAGGGGCGATGCGGGCTGCGGATCCTGAGCCCCGCGTCTGCATGGCCGAATCGCACGGCATTGGACGGGATCGACAGGATTGACGGCTCCGCATCGGCGCATGGAGCCGTCGCGTCACGCGGAGCTTCGAATCCCGTCGATCCCGTCGATCCTGTCTCATGGCAGCCCGCAGTCCGCAGCGCCCATCAGACGGCGCCGTGCGCGATCGCGCGCAGCACCACCTCGTCCCATCGATCGACCACGTACCCGTGCAGCGGCGGGGCGTCGTCGAGTGACGCGGGGCGGCGGGCCAGCGTGGTGAGCGCCGGAACGCCGTCGCGCGCGAAGCGGCGCACGAGCCGCGACACGAGGCGGATGCCGGCGCGCGCGCGCTCGCGGGCGTCGGGCACGCGCACGAAGCTGCCGGCGAGCAGCAGGTAGCCGAAGCGCGCCGCGCCGTCGGGGGCGAGCGCGTCGCGCGTGTCGTCCGACTCGCTCAGGAACGTCGTCGGGAGCGTGCGCATGTACGCGTGCGCGCCGCCGGTGTACTCGCCGTCCGCGAGCGCCGCGGCCCACAGCGCGTCGAGCGCGTAGCCGCGCCGGGCCGCGGCTCGCGCGACGCCGACCGGATCGCCGAGCGAGCACCACGAGAGCGCGACGCGCGGCACCCCGGCGCGCGCGCAGACGGCGAGGGCGCGCTTCGGGTGGCGCGCGCCGTCGGGGCCCGCGCCGGCGACGAGCGCGTTCGGCGTGTCGGGCGGCTCGGGGACGTACGGCGGATTGCACGCGACGACGTCCGGCGCGCGGCGGCGCAGCCAGCGCGGGAGCCGCGCGTCGAACAGCCCGAGGTGCGCGAAGCGCGCACGTTCCGCGTGGCCGAGCACGCGCGCATTGCGCCGCGCGCGCACGACCGCCGATGCATCGACGTCGGCGCCCCACGCGCGCAGCTCCGGCCAGCGGTCGAGCGGACCGAGCGCGACGACCGCGCTGCCGCTCGTCAGCTCGATCAAACGCGACGGCGCGGTTTCGTGTTCCTGCGCGTGGCGCTCGAGCGCCCACGACGTCGCGAGCGCGCAGAGCAGCGTGTCCTCGGGCGCGAAGAAGTCGCCGAACTCGAACGGCGGGCGGAAGCGCGCGAGCGGCGCCGCGGCGCCGGCGAGCGAGCGCAGCCCGACGTGCGCGCGCGCCGGGCGTACCGTGCACGTGGCGTTCGGGCCGGTGGCCCAGGCGTCGGGGCCGCGCTCACGCATCGTGGCCCCGCGGATCGAGGAACGCGCGGTACGACCCGTGCCTTAGAACGGTGTCGGGTGTGGTGGGTGTGATGGGGAGAGGGACGCGTGCGCCGCACGCGCGCCGGCCGTCACGCGCCTGCGCCTTCCACCATCGAGCTTCCGTACATGTCGTCTGCCGCATCCGATTCCTCCGCCACCCACGCCCATTCGCCGGCCAGATCCGGCATCGAGCGCCGACGTGCGCTCGCCGACCGATCGGCCCCGGAGCCCGACGCGCACGTCGAGCTGCCACGGCTGCTGCTGCCCGCCCCCGGGCGCACGGCCCGTGCCGAGCGCACGCTCGCCGACGTCGTCGCGCCGTTCTCGTCGCAGGTCGCCGGGCTGCTGTTCGGCCCGCCGCTCGACGAGGTGCTCGGCGACGACCGCACGATCGAGGACGCGCTGCTCGACCGTGCGCGCCGTCTCGCCGAGCGCGCGTATCCCGCGAGCGTCGTGAGCGACCGCTCGACCGACACGCAGGTGGACCACGCCGCGCGCCACGAGCTGCACCGCGCGTTGCTCGCCTGCTACCAGACCCACGTGCGCCTGCCGCACGAGGGCACCGCGACCAACCAGTTCCATCCGCTCACCTGCCGCCTGATGGCGGTGCTGGAAGGCGCATGGGAGCGCGACCTGCTCGCCCGCGCGCGCCGCACGGCCTCGCGGCTCGGGACCGCGCTCGACGACACGCTGCCGTCGGACCCGGACGCGTTCGTCGAGTGGTTCAAGCGCGCCGCGTTCACGCATCCGCTGTACGAGCACCCGCTCTACGCCTTCCTCGCCGGGGAGGCCGATCGCGAGCAGCTCGAGCGCTTCCTGCGCCTCGAGGCCGCGGGCGAGGCGGCGTTCGACGACCTCGTCGCGCTCGGCCAGGTGGGCACGCGCGGCGAGGTGAAGATCGAGATGGGGCGCAACTACTGGGACGAGCTCGGGAACGGGAAGAGCCACGCGGTGCACACGCACCTTTTCCATCGTCTCACCGAGGGACTCGGCATCACCGCGCCCGAGGCGCACGAGCTGCCGTGGCCCGTGCTCGCCGGCGCGAACCTGATGCTCTGGAGCTGCATCCCGCGCCGCAACGCCTTCCGCGCGCAGGGCACGCTCGGCGCCGTCGAGCTGCTCGCGCCGCAGCGCTGCACGCGGCTCGTCACGGGCGCGCTGCGCGTCGGCATCACGAAGAAGACGATGAGCTACTACTCCGCGCACGCGATCATCGACGTCGGCCACGCCGAGGGATGGCTCGACCACGTCGTGCGCCCGCAGGTGACCGCGGTGCCGCAGGCGCGCATCGGGATCGCGGAAGGGCTGATCGCGCGCGCGGACGCGAGCCTCGACTACTTCGACTACGCGATGGGCGCGCTCAACTCGTCGACGCGCTGAGCGACGATCGGAGAGCGCGCTGCGGGGCTGCGCGGCTGCGGGGCTGCGGGGCTGCGGAACGGCTTTCCGGGACGCGCCGCCCCGCAGCCCCGCAGCCCCGCAGCGCGCTTCAGGATCCGCAGTCCGCAGCCCGCAGTCCGACGCCATCCCAGCCCTTCCGCGCGCGCAGCACCGGTGCGACGGCGTCGGCGAACAGGTCGACCGCGGGGAGCCGGCCGGCCGCGCCGGGCTCGCCCTCGACGAGCACCGCGCCGACGACGGGGCACGGACGGCGCGGCGCCGACGCATCGCGCGCGCGGCCGCCGAAGACGAAGCGCGAGACCGGCGTCGCGCCCGACGACACGTCCAGCTCCGCCGTGCCCGTCTTGCCGAACAGGTCGAGCGCGGGCGAGGGGAGCGCCTGCCGCGCACGCGCGCCCGTGCCCTCGCGCACGACGCCGCGCATCCCCTCCAGCACCGCCGCGCGACCGCTGCCGAACGGCAGCGCGCGCGGGCGCGACGGCGGCAGCGGCGCGTCGCCGACGCCGCGCACGAGGCGCAGCTCGGTCGCGTCGCCCGTCAGCAGGCGCGACATCGCGCGCGCGAGCGCCGCGTTGCTCCATTGGTGCTCGCCCTCGCCCGTCAGGAAGCCGACGAGGTAGCGCAGCGTGTCGTAGCGAGCCGACGCGAGCGGCAGCTGCACCAGCTCCGGCGAGACGCGCTGCCACGACGGATTGATCGGTCCGAGGACGCCGCGCGCCCGCATGCCGGCCCAGAGCGTCGTGTCGAACGCGGCGGATGGGCGCGCGACCGTGCGCGCGTCGAAGAGCGTCTCCATGTTGCGCGCCAGCGGCGAGGCCGCGCGCGCGGCGCCGCCGTCGCGCGTCGCGAGCCGCGGCCGCGCACGCACCGCGCGTCCCTCGATGCGGAACGCCGCACCCACCGGCGCGCGCCCGTCCAGCCGCGGCAGCGGAGCGCGCGCGTCCTGCTCCGCCGCCAGCCCGAGGAGGCCGAGCGTGACCGCGTACAGGTTGTTGGAGCCCGGCAGCGCGCAGCTCCAGTCGATCGGCGCGCGGCAGCCGTGCAGCGCCGACGCGAACGGCGTCCCCGTCGCCACCGGCCACCCGGCCGCGGCGGTGAACGTCTCGCCCGGATGGTCCACCGCGAGCGTGCGCAGCGACGGATAGCGCGCGAACACCGCGGCGGCGAGCAGCGGCTTCACGGTCGACGCGCCGCGCGCGGAGCGGAAGTTCGCGTCCAGCGGCTGGTAGCCGCGCGGGCGATATCCCGGGCGCTCCCACGACGCGAGCGCGAGCACGTCGCCGGTCGTCGGGTCGACGAGCGTCACGGCGCACTGCCGCAGGCGGCCACCCGCCGCGCTCGCGCATCGCTCGGCGACGCGCGCCTGCAGCTCGCGCGTCAGCGTGGGATCGAGCGTCAGCGCCACGCGCGCCGTGGTCGGCGCGATCGCCGCGGCGGCATCGTCGGCGCCCGGCGCGCGCATGGTGCGCGCGAGCGTCGAGTCGAGCGAGGCGAGGAAGGGCGTGGTGCCCGCGGGCGTCACGCGCGACACGTCGCCGTTGCGCCAGCGCGCGTAGCCGTACGCGCCGCGCGGCGCCGCGTCGGCGACGAAGGTGCCCGCCCCGTCGAAGACGACGACGTCGCCCGGCAGCAGCGGGCGCTCGCCGCTCGTGTCGGACGCGGCGGCACGCGCGATTCGCGCCGCGCCCTCGGCCTGCGCGAGCACGATGCCGCGCCGCGCGTCGCTCAGCCGCGCCCGCACGCGCGCGCCGTCGCCGCACTGCAGCGTGATCGCGCGCGCGACCGCGACGCCCGTGTCGGCGCACGTCGCGACCGTCTCCGGCGCGTCGGCGTCGAAGCGCACGACGAGGCGCCCGCCGACGAGGAGGCGCTCGATGCCGTCGCCGCTCGCCAGCGCGCCGCGCCACGTCTCGCCCGGAAGCGGCGAGGCGACGCGGCAGCCCTGGTCGGAGACGCGCACCGTCTGCGAGTCGGCGCGCGACAGCCAGGGCGCGCGGTCGAGGCAGTGCGCGCGACGCTCGGCGCGACCGGCGGCGAAGGCGTTGCCGCCCGCCACCAGCTCGCGCAGGAACGCGCCCTCGGTGAACCCCGGCTTGCCGAGCGCGGTCGGCGCGACGGCGAGCGTGTCGCCCTCGACGCGCACGTCGCCGCGCGCCACGACGGCCCGCAGCGCGTCGCCCATCGCGTCGAGCGCGAAGGGGCCGGGCGTGTGGTGCGTCGCGCGCCACGACGCGAATGCGACGACGAGCGTGAGCGACACCGCGACCGCCGCGCTGGCCGAGAGCGCGCGCCGCACGCGGCGCAGCGCGCCCTCGCTGGCGCGCGTCTCGATGTAGTCGCGCGGCGCGTCGTCGCCCTCGGTGGGAAGCGCCGCGAGCGCGAGCGCCACGAGCCACGCGACGAACGCCGCGTCGGCGCCCGAGCGCAGCCCGAGGCCGGGCAGGTTCTGACCGGTGAGCGGGAGCAGCGACGCGTTGGCCGCGGCCATGTAGAGCGCCGGCATCAGCACGTAGGCCGCCAGCCCGCCGAGCAGGATGGCGCGGTGCACGGTGCTGTAGCGGCGCGTGGCGTGCGCGGCGCCGAGCAGCAGCACGCCCGCGAGCGCGAGATAGGTCAGCAGCAGCGCGGCCGCGCCGGCGAAGCCGTGCTCCGCGAGGACCCAGAGCGCGAAGACGTTGTCGGTGAGCGCGACGTCCGGCGCGATGGCGCGCGGGACGTAGGGCACGCCGTACAGCCCGCGCCCCCAGGTGCGGCCGAGCGCCGCGTACGCGCGCATCCCCCAGTCCTGCTGCAGCGTGCTGACGATCTCGCGCGCCTGCGCGGGCGACGCGACGAGCGCCTGCGCCTGCAGCGCCGCCGGCGCCTGCACCGCGGCGTAGCGCATCTGCGGCGTCGCCAGCTCGGTGTCGGGGTGCGGCAGCGTGCGCAGCGGCGCGTGCAGCGCGAAGCCGATCGCCATCAGCACGCCCGTCAGCATCGCGAGCGCGCCGGCCAGCCGGCGCCCGCCGAGCGTCGCCGCGCCGAAGACGACGGTCGTGAGCACCGCGGTGAACAGCAGCAGCACGAGCCCACGGTCGGCCGCGAGGTAGCCGGCGTACACGCTGAGCGCGGCGAGGACGATCCACCACCCGAGCGTGCGCGGCGACGGCGACGCGAGCGCCCGCGCGCGCGTCTCGGCGTACCAGAGCACCGTGACGACGCGGACGACCAGCAGCAGCCCGGCGCACGCGATCGCGAAGCCGAGCGTGATGCCGAGCCGACTCACCGACACCGCGGACGAGACGAGCAGCAGCGCCGCCGGCAGCAGCACGAAGCCGGCGGGCGGCAGCACGTCGCGCGCGCGGTACGGCCAGGCGCGCAGCGCGCGCACGCGCGGGAGGAGCGCGGCGACGGCGGCGCCTCCGGCCAGCACGGCGCCGAGCACCGCCGCGCCGAGCAGCGCGCCCACGCCGGTGGTGGCGCGCAGCAGCGACACGGTCAGCGCGACCACCCCGCCCGCGGCGGCGGCCGCGCCGAGCATCCGCAGCGCGCGGCCGGGCGCGAGGCGCGGGCGCAGCTCGGCGCGCTCGCGCACGAACAGGTGCACCCACGCCACCGCGCCCACGTACGCGACGAGGCTGACGAGCGTCGAGACGCCGCGCGGCGAGAGCACGAGCGCGACGTACAGCGACACCAGCACGAGCAGCGCGAGCACGCTGCGCGCGAGGTGGCGGCGGCCGAAGCCGAAGTCGGAGTGCGGGGCGAGGAAGCCGAGCGGCGCGCCGCGCGCGGCGTCCTGCGCCAGCGACGGCACCAGCACGCGGTGCAGCGCCGCGAGCCCGACGCTGCCGACGAGCGGCACGAGCAGCGTGAACGCCGCGCGGTCCGCGCCGCCGGCGCCGGCCCACACGGCCGCCGCCGTGCCGGCCACGAGCAGCGCCGCGGTGGCCGGCACGTGCCACGCACGCAGCTGCACGCGCGCCGCCGCGCCCCCCGCGCGCACGCCGTCGCGCAGCGCCGTCCACGCGGGCGCGAGCCGCGGACCGAGGCCGGGGAGCGTCGACCAGCGCGCGAGCAGCCAGGCCAGCAGGGGGAACGCGGCGAGCAGCACGATCGTCGTCGGGACGGCCTCCTCGCTGAACGGCGCCGCGCGCGTGACGCGCACCGCCAGCACGACGCGCGCGCACAGCAGCGCGTACGTCACGCCGACGACGGCCACGCGCAGCGCGCGCGCGTCGCGACCGCCGCGCGCCGCGTCGGCCGCCAGCAGCAGCGCGCCGAGCAGCCAGAACGCGGAGAGCAGCGGCAGCGGGTTCGCGGCCGCGTCGGCGGGGGAGACGCGCAGCAGGTGGCCGCGCTCGGTCGCCGCGCTGCCGGTGCCGGGCAGCAGCTGGTCGACGCGCGGCGCGACGGGGCGCGTGCGTCCACCCGCGTGCCACTCCCACGCGCGGCCGGTCCACGCCAGCGCGCCGTCGTACGCGCCGCGCCGTCCGGGGCCGAGCGGCGCCTCGACGCCGAGCGCGAGGCGGGCGAGCGTGCCGGGCTGCCGCTCCGCGCCGTCGGTCGCGCCGCTGACGCGCCAGGTCGCGCGCGCGCCGTCGCGCGCCACGAGCGGCCACGCGCCGGGGGCGAGCCGGCGGCCGAACACGACGCGCAGCCGGTTGTCGGCGCGGTCGGCGTCGAGGCGCAGCGCCGTCGCGGACGCGCCGAGCCCGATCTGCAGCGCGACCGGCGCCGTCGTGCGCGCGGTCGTGGGGATCGCCACGCCGTCGACGGTGACGCGCGCGTGCGGGCTCGCCGCGAGCCAGGCGTCGCCGTCGTGGAAGAAGAGCGTGAGCGGTGCGCGCGCGAGCAGCGGCTCGCCGAGCGACGCCACCGACGTGCCGCGCGCGCCGATGGTGACGGTCAGCGTGCGCTCGCGCGGGCCGGCGCGCACGTGCCACTCGCGCATGCGGCACGCGCGGTCCATCCCGAGCAGGCAGGGGAGCGGCCAGCGCGGCGAGCGGCTCGCGATGGTGATCGGGCGGCCGCCGCCGACGCGGATCTCCGACGAGCGGCCCAGCGGCAGCGCGTTGACCGGGACGCCGTTGGCGAGCACCGGCGCGGCCGCGCTGTCGACGCGCACGGCCATCGTGCCGGCGCGGAGGTCGTACGCGGCGCGCAGCGCCAGGGCGCGCTCGTCCGGCGTGGGGAGGCGCACGTCGGCGGCCGGGGCACCGCCCAGCCGCAGCGTGTCGAGGAGCGGGGCGTACTGCCCGACGAGCTGCGCGCGGAACGCGGCGTCGTCGCGCGGCGCGCGGCCGGCGACGAGCCAGGCGCCCGCGAGCGGCACGAGGGCGGCGAGCAGGGACCAGCGCCAGGCCGCCCGCGGCCCGGAGCGTCGCGCCGCGAGGGCCGCGAGCGCGGCGGTCAGCAGCGCGGCCAGGAGCGCGACGGCGAGCGTCATGGCGTGATCTCGGGTGGGATGGGCGGCTCGGGCGCCGCGACGGTGTCGACGCGCCGCCCGTCCGCGCCGCGCTCCGCCAGCGCGGCCTCGATGGCGCGCAGCAGCGAGTCGGCGTCCATGGGGCGGAGCTCGAGCCGGTCGACCTCGCCGTCGCTGTCGAACGCGCCGAGCGTGTCGGTCACGGGCTCGCGCTCGAAGCGGCGCGCGTCCGGCTCCTGCAGGCCGCGCACGCCGCGCACGGCAGCCGGGGGCGCGTCGGGCGGCTGCCACCGCGCGCCGGCGGCGAGGATCGCCGCGCGGCCGGCCCACGCGCCGGCGCCCATCGCGGCCAGCGCGAGCGCGCCGCTCACCGCCGCCCGCACGAGGCGCGCGCGCAGCGGCCCGCGGTCGACCTCCGGCTCGTCGAGCGCGTCGTCGTGCGCGTCGTCGGGCGGCGTGTCGTCCGGGCGATCCGGCGGCTCGTGCGACAGCTCGTGCGCCGCGTCGCGCGGCACGTCCCGGAGCGCGTCGTAGCCCGCATCGTACGACGCGGGCTCCGGCGCGAACGGCGGCGGCTCGCGGCGCGCGGCGGGCATCGCCTGCGTCGGCGCGAAGCCGGGCGCCGCGTACATCGGCGTGTTCGCGAACACCGCGTCGTCGCGCTCCGGGAGCGGGCCGATCTCGGGCGCGGCGGTCGACGCGGCGCCACCCGGCACGGCGCCACCCGGCACGGCGCCCGCGCTGGCGAAGCGCGACGCGAGCGAGGCGAGCACGCCGCGCGCGCCGCCGCTCCCCGCGGGGACGGCCGCCGGAGCGGCGGCGGACGGACGGACCGACGGCACCTCGATGGTCGAGAAGACGTCGGCGGGCGGCACGACGACCGGTGCCGGCGGCGCGTCGGCCGCCGGCGCATCGGGCGGCGCGTGCGCGGCGCCGATCTCCGCGGCGAACCACGACAGCGTCGGCAGCAGCCCCACCGGGCGCACGCGTCCCGGCTCCGTGCCGGCCGACGACATCGCGAAGCAGCGCAGCCGCGGGCAGGCGGCCTCGAACCAGGTGAACGTCGTCGGGCCCAGGTGCGCGAGCAGCGCGGCGCGCGGATCGGCGAGCGCCGCCTCGCGCCGGTCGGGGGGGAGCGCGTCGACCTTGCTGAGGCAGAGCCCCACGGGGATGCCGAGCTGCGCCCGGCCCGACGCCTCCAGCAGCGCGACGAGATGGCGCAGCACGACGAGCCGGTCGAGCGTGGCCGGCGCGCCGTCGGGCGCGGCGCTGAACAGCCAGAGCAGCCCGCCGCCGTGCGCCACGCGCGAGAAGAGCGAGCGTCCGTGCTCGGTGAGCCCGAGCTCCGTGCGCGTGGAGTACTCGCCCGCCGGATCGACGATCGAGAGCCGCAGCGTGTCGCCCGTGGCCGCGCCGCGCCGGTACTGCCGCAGCAGGAACTCGATCGGGCGGTAGCCGTCCTTGCGCACGTCGGTCTTCACGATCGCGCGGTCGAGCAGCTGCTCGTACGCGTCGAGCAGCTGCTCCTGCGTGTACGCGTCGCGGCAGTCCTTGGGATGCGCCTCCCAGCGATCGGGCTCGCGGCTCTTGGACGTCGCGTAGAGCGCGCCGAGGAGCCCCGTCTTGCCGGCGGCGGGCGCGCCCCACAGGTGCAGCGTGTCGCGCGTGGGCGCGGCCTGCGCGAACGGCTCGGTCGCGGCGCCGAAGCTGGTCATGCGTCCTCCCGCGGGCCGTCGCGCCGCCCGCCCCACCAGCCGAGCAGCGTGCGCCGCGCGCGCACGAGCGCGGACTCCGCGGGCACGCCCAGGTAGACGCGCAGCAGCATCGCGTCGGCCGGGCGCAGTCCGCCGGTGCCGGCGCGCAGCAGCGCCTGCAGCTCGGCGTACGTGCGCTCGTCGCGCGCGCGCTCGATCTCGCCGACGGCGGCGGCCACGCGGCGCAGGCGCAGCGCGTCGCGCAGCGGCGGCGGCACGCGCAGCGCCACGCGCTGGGCGAGGGCGGCGGCGCGCGCGCCGTCGACGAGCGTGCCGAGCGCCGCGAGCGCCAGCTCGAGCGCCGCAACGTCCCGCGGAAGACGGGCGCCCACGAACGTCCCCGCGTGCGCGCTCGCGAACGCGTCGCCGAGCGCGTCGCCGAGCCGCTGCAGCGCCGCGTCGTCGAGCGCGACGCCGGTCCCGGCGGCCGCGGCGCACGCCTCGGCGAAGGTGCCGGCGCGCGGCGCGCCGTTCGGTCCCGAGCGCGTCGCCGCGAGCAGCGCGCGCAGCGTCAGCTCCTGCCGGCCCGCGGCGTCGGCGCGCGCGAGCAGCGCCGCCCACGCGGACGCGAGGACGCCGTCGGTGGGCGGACCGTCGGGAAGCGCGGCCCGCAGCAGCGCGCCCACGCGCGCCGGCGCATCGGCGTCCACCACGTGCTCGGCGATCGCCGCGTCGACCAGGCGCGCGGCCGCGTCGAGCGCGCGCGGCGCGTCGGCCGAGCGCGGCGCGGCCAGCGCGTCGGCCGCGAGCGCGGCGAGCCACGCGTCGAGCTCGCGCGCGCGCGACGCGGCGTCGGGCACCGCGCGCAGCGCGGCGACCACCGCCGGCACCGCGTCGGCGCACGTCGCGTCGCGGGCCGCGTCGGGCAGCGCGTCAACGTCCGGCGCGACGCCGAGCAGCGTCGCGAACGCGCGCGCCTCGCCGGCCGGCGGCGCGACGCGCCACAGCCCACGCAGCGCCGACGCGGCGCGCGCCGCCGTCTCGAGCGTCGTCGCGTCGGCCTGCATCGCGCCGAACGCGCGTCGCACGCCGGCGAGGCCGAGCAGCGCCGCGCGACGGCGCACCGCCGGCGGCAGCGCCGGCGCGACGTCGGCCAGCGCGTGCGCGACGTGCGGCGCGCCGGCGTCGGCCCCGCGCAGGGCGGCGAGCAGCGTGCGCGTGCGCGGCGGCGCGACGGCGTGTGCGCCCGCGCCGAGCCGCGCGTCGAGCCACGCCCAGTCGGCGTCGGGCGAGGCCCAGGCGACCACGCCGCCGACGTCGTCGTGCCAGGCGGCGATCGTCGCCAGCATCGCGCGCAGCGCCGCGGCATCGTGGTCGGGCGCGAGCGTCGTCGGCACGCGGCGCAGCACGGCCTGCAGCCGCGCGGTGCCCACCGGCGGCGGCTCGAGGCGCGCCAGCTCGGCGAGCGCGGTCGCGACGGCGCTCGCCGCGCCGTCGCCCTGCGCCAGCAGCTCGGTCGCGCCGGTCGCCAGCACGTCGGGCGGCAGCGCCAGCAGCATCGTGCCGGCGGCCGCGCGCTCGGCGGCCGGGACGTCGGCGCTCACCAGGCGCAGCGCGTCGACCGCGGCGCCGCGGCGCGCGGCGTCGTCGAGCGCGGCCAGGCGCAGCATGCGCTCGACCTCCGCGCCGAGCGCGCGCGCGTCGAGCGGCGCGCCATCGCGGGCGGCCTGCGCGGCCACCTGCACGTAGCGCGCGTGCGCCGCGTGCAGCCGACCGGGCGCGGCGTCGACCTCGCCGTCGGGGGCGGGCGCGAGCGCGAGCAGCGCGTCGGCCAGCGCGAGCGCGCGCGGCGGCAGCGTCGCGGCCTGTTCGGGCAGCCGCACGCTCCACGGCACCTCGGCGAGCAGCGCGGTGAGGCGCGGCGCGACCGTCAGGCGCGGCGCGAGGCGCGGCGGCTGCACGGCGAGCGTCTGCAGCGTGAGCGCGCGGCGCAGCGGCACCGGCAGCAGGAGCACGAGCGCCTGCAGCAGCGGGAGCGCCGGCGCGTCGCCGATCCAGAGCACGCGGTCGCCGGCGAGCAGCGCGGCCAGCAGGAGGCGCAGCGTCGCGGCGTCGGCGCGCGCGCGGGCGCCGGCGAGGAAGCGCGCCTCGCCGGCCTCGCTCATCGGGCGGAGCGCGGGGACGTCGAGCGTGCCCTCGCGCTCCGGCCGGCGGTCGCGGCGCGCGCGCGGCAGGCAGCGGAACGGATCGTGACGCAGCGCGGCCATCGCGGCGTCGTCCATCACGACGACGTCGGTCACGAGCACGCCGCGCCCGTGCGAGTCGCGCCGCGCGTCGGTGAAGGCGCGCGCGCACAGCCAGCCGAGCGCGGGATCGTGCAGCACCGCGACCGCGTCGTCGACGTCGGCGGCGGGGTTGCCGATGGCCACGGCGGTCGCGACCGCGTCGGCCTGCGCGGGGTCGAGCGTCGGCGTGCGCGCGACCAGCCCGTACGCGTCGTCGACGAGGCCCCAGATGGCGCGCGCGCGGGCGTGCACGACGAGGCCGGCGCCGTCGTCGTGCGGCGCGTCGGCCGACGGATCGTGCGGCTCGTAGGCCGGGTGCTGCGGATCGAGGCGGGTCGCCATCTCGCTCACCACCCCAGGAGCGTGCGCGCGGACGGGCGCGCGGGCGCGCGCGACTGGTCGAGCAGCCAGGCGATCGGATGCGCGGCGAGCTCCGGCTGCGGATCGCGCGTCGACGGCGCGGCCGCCGGGTCGACGCGCGGGCCGGTGGCGCTCATCGGCAGCACCTCCCACGTCGTCAGCCACTTCTCCAGCAGCTGCGCGCTGTCGCCGAACAGCTCGCGCAGCAGCCGCACGCGGTCGCCGTCGCGCAGCGCCGGGTGCTCGTCGAGGTGGCTGAGGCAGATGGCGACCGGGATCGTGAGCCGGTTGTCGGCCGCGAGCACGCCGTGCGGATCGCCGGCCCGCTGCATCGCGAAGGTCAGCTTGCCGAGCGTCTTGAGGAAGAAGCGCTCGTAGTAGCGCTCGCGCCCCTCGGGCGGCTCGAAGCCGGGGTCGAGGACGAGCAGCAGCCCGCGCGCGCCGACCATCTGCTGCACGATCGCGTCCGGGATCTCGCCGGTGTACGTCTCGCCCGGCACGTCCCAGAAGCGCAGCGTGGCCTCGGGATGCGCGGCGGCCGGCCGGCGCGCGAAGAGCCCGGCGCGCGCCGGCGGCAGCGAGTAGAGGCGGAACGACAGCGCCTGCGGCTCGGGGTGCAGCGACTTCGGCGCCGGCGCCCCCTCGCGCCACCGCTCGACGCGCTCCACGACCCACTCGGCGGTCACGCCGTCGGCGGGGAGCACGCACCAGCGCCGCGCCTGCTCGTCGAGGCTCTCGTTGAAGTAGACGAGCGTCGCGAGATAGGTGGACTTGCCGGAGCCCGGCGGTCCCCAGAGGACGATGCTGCTGTCGTCGCGCGCGCCGCGATCGCGGCCGGTGCGGCTGCTGTCGCTGCTGGCGCTGCGCTCGGGGCTGACCGACGCATCGGCGTCGAAGATGGCGCGATCGGCCATGGTCCGGCATGGAGGTGACACCCGCGCCGATCGGGGGCGCACCGCGGCGTCCGCCCCAGACTCGCGACGCGCCGTCCGAGGGATCGGCCCGCGCGCGTCGTCGCGTTCCAGTCATACGGCGACGTCGCGCGGGTGGTGTCAATGGAAGGCGGCAGCCGCGCGACGTGCGGACGCGGCCGGCAAGCCGGGGTCCGGTGCGCCGCGAGGCCCAGGGCGTGCTCGGGCCGGCACGTGCCGCGCGACGCGCGATCGGGCCTCTGCCCGGCGGCGTCGCGCCGGCCGGGTCCGCTCTCGTCCGCGACTCCTCGTCACGCGCGCGTCACGGCGTGACCTGCCACACGGGAGGGGGCTCGCGGACCGGTCGCTCCGGCGTCAGACTTCCCGCACCCGATTGCGGAGGCACGCGCGTGTCGCTGACCATCGCCCTGCTCATGGGGCTCGCCGTCTTCCTCGTCTGCACGTGGAGCGGCCAGACGCTGGCCCGCCACCACCAGGACCGCCACGAGGTCGCCGCGGTCGCCGCGGTCGGCGTCTGCGTCCTCGGGATGCTGGCCCTCAGCCGGAACCTGCTCGCGATCGACGGCGCCCTGCCGATGATCGTCCTCGCGATCGCCGCGGGCGGCGGGCTGTTCCTCGGCTACGACCGGGCCGACCGGACACCCTGACGCCCACGGGGCGCGCCGGGTCGGGCCGGGCTCAGCGCTGGCTGCTCCCCAGCCAGACCATCGCCAGGAGCGTCGCCAGGGCGACGACGGTCGCCGGGACGACGTACGGCCGCCGGGCCTCGCGCGCGGGGTCGGTCATCCCGCACACGCAGCTGCGCGCCAGCAGCCAGACCGGACGGCGGCAGAGGCGGCAGTGCGCGGCCGGCCACGGCGCGGCCGCCATCTGGGGCGCCGCGTCGGGCGGCATCTCCGGCTGCGCGCGCAGGCCGGTGATGTTGGTGATGCGTTCGGGACGGTCGATGTCGGCCATGGGAGGGCGCCCCGTCGCCCGGGGAGGCGCGACGACGGGAGAGCTGCGGGGGCGCGGCGCGGGGGAGCCGGGGCGCGCGTGTCGCGCGCCATGGTGTTGACGCGCGGGCCCCGTCGCAGGGCACGTCACGACTCGGCCGCCGGCGGGCGCACCCGGGTGCGCCCACGTGCTCGGGCAACGGCGAGGGGGGCGGCGCCGTCGGCGCCGCCCCCCTCCTTCCTGCCCCGTGCCGGCGCGCTGGTGCCGAGCGCCGACGCGGGGCGTCCGTGTGCTGCCGGTGGTCCGCCGGCCGCCTCGTGGGTCAGACCGTGGTGCGCTTGCGGCGCGCGGCGATCAGCCCGGTGAGCGCCAGCCCGGCGCCGAGGAGCGTGACCGTCGCGGGCTCCGGCACGACCGTGCCGCCCGGGCCGCCCGAGAACGGCGGGCCGCTGATCTCGCCCTGCAGCGACACCATGCCGTTGTTCGTCGTCGCCGGGACGAGCGAGTAGTTCAGATCCTTGTAGCGGTACGAGATGTCGCCGATCGTCACGGTGTTCGAGTTCGCCATGAACATCGCGTTCGACGCCGACCCGGCGAGCTGGCCGCTCAGCGTGCCGACGAGCGAGCTCGAGCCGCCCGACGGCGCGACCTGGAAGATGTTCAGCGTGAACGTGCCGTTGAGCGTCTGCGCCGTGCGGCTGCCGCCCACCGCCTGGAGGAAGCCGAAGCTCGCGTTGCTCGGGTTGAGCACGCCGAGATCGACCGACGCCGGGTTCGCGGCCGTGGCGGCCGCGGCGGGCGTGGCCGCGCCGAACGGCGACACGAAGCGCAGCGTCAGATCGCCGAAGGTGGCGGCGCTGGTGCCCGACCCGGTGCAGCCGGCGCAGTTGAAGGTGCCCGTGGTGTAGTACTGGACCACCTGCGCGGCCGCGGAGGCGAGCGGCGCGGCGGAGGCGAGAACCACGGCGGTGAGGCGGACGACGTTTCGGACCATGCGCATACGGTACTCCCCTGCCGCTGGGGCAGGACCAACGGGACCCGTCACTTTCCTGAGCCGGCACACCGCGGCACCAGCGCGCGAGGCCGAGGACGGCACGTGCAGCGGAAGGCACCGGTGTGGAGCCTTTCGTGACGTGCATCACACTTGAGCAGGCGGTGTGCCACGCTCGAGCATTCCGCACGGAAGCAGGCACGGGCGTACGCGGGCGGCGCGCGCAGGCACGCGCAGGCAGACGATCGCGCGCACGCGTCGCGACGTACGCGCGTGCGACGCGCGTCGCGCGAGAACGCAGAAGGGGCCCGGCGATCGTGCGGATCGTCGGGCCCCTTCTGCGTTACGTACCGATGCGGCGTTCCGCGCCGAGGTCGCGCGCGACGATCGCGCGCGAGGCTCAGCGCACGGAGTACACGTAGCTCTCCAGCTGGTGGATCGTCTCGCGGCCCTCGGCGACCTCGTACGCGAGCACGTCGCCGGAGCTCACGAGCCCGACGAGTCCCGTCGCGTCGACGACCGGCAGGTGGCGGATGCGCCGCTCGGTCATCGTCGCGCGGCACTCCGCGAGCGACGTCTCGCGCGCGACGGTGAGGACGGGCGTCGTCATGACGTCCTGCACGAGCGTGCGCGCCGGATCGCGCCCGACGGCGACGACTCGGCGCAGCACGTCGCGCTCGGTGAAGATGCCGGCGACGCGGTGATCGTCGCACACGACGACGCCGCCGATCCCGTGCTCCACCATGAGGGTGCTGGCGTCGAGCACGGTGGTGGTGCCGGCGACGGTGACGACGTCGCCGCGCTTGCGCGTGAGCAGATCGCGAACGCTGGCCATGGGCGGAGCCTCCGGACGGGGCGGGGACGGCCGACGGCGGTCCCGCCCCAGGGGAACCGCTCACGGGGCTGCACGAGGCTGCACGAGGCTGCACGAGGCTGCACGGCGCTGCACGGCGCGACGCGAGGGCACGCCCGCATCGAGGGCGCGTCCCCTGCGCGAACATACCCCCGGCCCGTCGGGCCGCCATGGGAGCCGCCGTCCGCGCGCTCGTCGTGCGCGGTCCGCTTTCTGCCCTGCTCGCGGGTCCGCAGGCGCGCCCGTCGAGGGTGGCGCGCGGGGCGACCGACGCACCACGGCCTCGGACCGCCGACACCATCGCCGCGCCGGCGCGGCAGGAGGACGGCACGATGCGCTGGACACCTGGATCCGACCGCTCGAACCTCGAGGACCGTCGCGGCAGCCCGATGTCGGCCGGCGGCGGCGGCGGTGGGCCGCTGATCGGCCTGCTCGCCTCGATCGTCGGGCGCAAGTTCGGCATCGTCGGCGTGCTGGTCGTGCTCGTGCTGGGCGGGCTGTTCAGCGGCGGGATCTTCGGCGGCGGCGGGGGCACCACAGGCGCGGCCGGCGGCGAGGTCGCGCGCGGCGCGACGGGGGCGCCGGTCCAGCAGTCGGCGGCCGAGGCGCAGCTCGTGGACTTCGTCACGTACGTGCTGAACGACGCGCAGGACACGTGGGAGCAGGTGCTGCCGCGCGCGGCCGGCGCGCAGTACCGCGACGCGCGCCTCGTGCTCTTCCGCGAGGGCGTGCAGACGGCGTGCGGCAACGCGCCGAGCGCGGTCGGGCCCTTCTACTGCCCGGCCGACGAGCGGGTCTACATCGACCTGAGCTTCTACGACGAGCTGCAGCGCAAGTACGGCGCGCCGGGCGACTTCGCGCAGGCGTACGTGCTGGCGCACGAGATCGGGCACCACGTGCAGCACGTGCTGGGGACCGACGCCCGCGTGCGGCAGCTGCAGGAGTCGCGGCCCGAGGCGGCGAACCCGCTCTCGGTGCGCATGGAGCTGCAGGCCGACTGCTACGCCGGCGTGTGGGCGAACTCGGTGCGCAGCGAGGGGCGCCTGGATCCGGGCGACGCCGAGGAAGCGCTGGCCGCCGCGAGCGCGGTCGGCGACGACCGGCTGCAGCAGCGCGGGCGCGGCCAGGTGAACCCGGACTCGTTCACGCACGGCACGGCGGCGCAGCGCAGCCAGTGGTTCCAGCGCGGCTTCCAGAGCGGCGATCCGCGGAGCTGCGACACGTTCGCGGGCGGGATCTGACGGGAGCGACGAGCGTCGAGCGGTGAGCGTCGAGAGGGGCCCCGCCTGCAGGCGGGGCCCCTCGTGCGTTGCATCCTCGTGCGCGAGGCAACCCGAGCGCCGAGCGGAGGGAGCGGCGAGGCGGCTAGGTTGCGAGTGAACGATCCCGCACTGCTGCACTGCTCCTCGACGTCCGCCTCTCGATGCCGTTCCGCAACACGTCCCGGCGCTCGACGCTCGTCGCTCGTCGCTCGTCGCTCGTCGGCGCCATCGCGCTGACGCTCGCCGCCTGCGGCGACCCCACCGCGCCGCGCTGCAGCATCTCGATCGACCGCCTGCCGTTCGACCTCGTCGTCGCCGGCACGCAGGTGCAGGCCGTCGCGCGGCCGAGCTGCGATCGCGGCGGCCCGCCGGCGGTGCGCTGGTCGGTGAGCGACACGACGATCGCCACCGTGAGCGCGACGGGGCTCGTCACCGGGCGCCGGCGCGGCGACGTCGTGCTGACCGCGGAGACGATCGGCGGGGGCGGGGTGCGCGCCTCCACGCCGGTGCACGTCGAGCCGCCCTACGACGTCATCATCACGCCGCGCGCGTTCACCCTGCTGCCGCTGTCGCGGCAGGCGTTCAACCTCAGCATCGTCCCCACGGACGTGACGCCGGCCGGCTTCCCGACGACGGTGCGGCTGCAGTCGAGCGACTCGTGCGTCGCGATCGTGGACGCGAACGGCCAGGTGGTCACCGGACGCGCGGGGACGGCGCGGCTCGTCGCGCGCCTGACGGCCGCACCCGACGTCGCCGACTCGGTGCCGGTGACCGTCGGGGTGCCAAACGCCGGTCGCACCTTCGTCGTCGCGCTGACGGACGCCACGACCGGCGAGACGGCCGACCCGCGCGCGCTGCGCGGGCGGGTCACCGCGCTCGTGAACCTGCTCTTCCCGCCGGCGGGCGGGCGGCTCGAGCTCCGGCTCGGCGGGCGCGTCGCGGGCACGCTGCTCCTCGCGCCGCAGATGGTGCCGACGACCGTCGTCACCCGCCTGACGCTGACGATCGACACCGACGCGCGCGACGCGAGCGGCGCGCGCCGCTACCCGAACGGCCAGCAGCCGCTGGAGGCGGCGCTCGTGCTCCCCGACGCGCCGGGGCTGCCCGGCTGCCCGGCGGTCAACATGAGCGACAGCGACACGCAGCTCGTCACGCTGGCGAACGGCTGACGCGGGCGCGCGCCGCCGCCGCCGCGTTCAGCGCCGGCGGCCGCGCAGCTGCGAGACGGAGAGCACGACCCACCCCATGCCGACGAACGGCACGAGGTAGACGATGTGCCCCACGATCCCCAGCGCGAGCGCCTGGTCGCGCGGCACGCCGAGCGCGGTGTAGGCGAGGAGCGCGGCGCCCTCGTAGACGCCCAGGTTGCCGGGCGAGGCCGGGAGCGCGGAGGCGAGGTTGGTCGCGGCCAGCACCACCGCCGCGCTCCCGGGACGCGGCGCGATCCCGAACGCGCGCTCGACGGCCGTCCAGCCGCCCGCCTCCGCGACCTTCATCAGCAGCCCGCTGGCGACGGCCAGCGCGAGCCGCCGCGGGGAGCGCAGCGCGTCGAGCGCGGCGGCCCACGACACGACGAAGGCGCGCAGCCGCGGCCACAGCCCCGGCGCGCGGTGCTCGACGGCGGGCGTGGGCGGCTCGTCGGCGAGGCCGATGGCGAGCGAGGGCGGGAGCGCGTCGTCGGCGCGCGGCGCCCGGCCGCGCGCCAGCCACGCGGCCGCGAACAGCCCGAGCGCGAGCAGCGCGAGCACGACGCCGAGGACGAGCACCGCGCGCCGCATCCAGGGCGGCAGCGGCGCGACCTGCGCGGCGACGGCGAGCGTGGCGAGCTTCGCGAGCGCCTCGATGAGGCTGTGCTGCGCGAGCACGGAGAGCGCCGCCGCCGTGCCCGCGCCCCCGCGCTCCGCCAGCACGGCCACGCCGGTCGCCTGGCCGAGGAAGGCGGGGATCGTGTTCTGCGCCGTCGCCGTGATCGCCTGCACCTCGACGATGCGGCCGAAGCGCGCGCGCACGCCGTCGGGGAGGAGGAGCCACGTCTGCCACGCCCAGAGCGTGACGACGCTCGCGTGACACACGGTCGCCAGCACGAGCCACGGGAGCCGCGCCTGCGACGCGGCGGCGAGCGTCTCGCGCCACCCCACCGCACGCAGGGCGAGCGCGACGAGCAGCGTCGCGACGATCCACGCCGAGAGCGCGACGGCGCGCCGCGCGCCGGGCGAGAGGCGGCGCCTGGCCGGCGAGTCGGGCGTCGTGGTGGGTGCGCTCATGCCACTCATGCCACGCTAACCGCGCTCGCGTCGCTCATGCCGCCGCCCGTGCGGCGCGCGCCTCGGCGGCGGCGTCGCGCATGGTCGCGAAGCGCGCGCCGCGCGCGCCGAGGAAGTCGAGCACCGCGCGCACGCGGCGCAGCGCCGTCGGCCCGGTCGCGAAGCGGCAGTCGAGCCGCAGGTCGGTGTGCCGCCAGTCCACGAACTCCCACGGATGCACGAACAGGACGACGGGGCTCGCGAGCCGCGCGAGCCACGCCTCGCGCACCGCGCGCGGGAGCCGCAGCACCGACGACGTGGTGGACGCCGGGATGCGCGTCAGCCGCGTGGGCGCGGGGTGCCGCCGGTCGCGCCAGTACGGCGCCTTGTACTTCGCGTGCGACGAGTCGAGCGCGTAGCCCTCGGCCTCGAGCAGCGGGAGGTACGCGTCGGGGAAGACGAGGTTGGGGGCGCGGAACCCGTCGACGGGCGCGAAGCGGCGCAGCACCGCGCTCGACTCGCGGATCTCGTCGCGCGCCTCCGCCTCCGTCAGGTCGACGAAGCGGCGGTGCGTGTGGCCGTGGCATCCCAGCTCGTGCCCCGCGTCGACGATCGCGCGGATGGCGTCGGGGTAGCGGGCCGCGACGTCGCCGGTGCTGAAGAACGTGCACGGCGCACCGGCCTCGCGCAGCAGCGCGAGCAGCGGCGCGGTGCCCTCCTCGACGCCCCGGAAGGTGTCGGAGCGGTAGGGCGGGCAGTCCGGCTCGTAGTCGACGGTGAAGCAGACGACCGGCGTCTTCGGCATGTCGGGCGGGGCGCGCGCGACTGGCGCCTGCGCGAGGGACGGTGAGCGCCGAGCGCGGAGCGCCGAGCGACGAGGGCGGACGCGCAGCGCACGCGTGCCACGCGACGTATCCTACGCGGTCCCCGCCCCTCCCTGCACCCCGCATCCATCGCGCTCGGCGGTCCACCGCTCTGCGCTCGGCGCTCGGCGCTCCGCATGCCCCCACGACATAGCCCGTCTCCCCGCCGTGCCCTCGCCGCCGCGACGGCGCTCGCGCTCTGCCTCGCGCCGGCGCCCGCACGCGCGCAGCACGCGCTCGCCGCCGGCGACCGTGCCGGCTACGACCCCGCCGTCCCCACGCCGCGCGCGGTGCTCGGCTACGACGTCGGCGAGCGCTTCACCCCGCACCACCTGCTGATGCGCTACGTCGAGCGCGTGGCGCAGGCGAGTCCGCGCGTGCGCGTCGACACGCTGGGGCGCACGGCCGAAGGGCGCGAGGTCCTGCTGATCGCCGTCACGAGCGCCGCCAACGCGCAGCGCCTGGCCGCCGTGCGCGCCGACGCGCGCCGCCTCGCCGACGCCGCGGCGCTGCCCGCCGAGGAGCGCCGCGCGCTCGTCGCGCGCACGCCGGCGATCGTGTGGCTCGGCTACTCGGTCCACGGCAACGAGGCGTCGGGCGTCGAGGCGGGGCTGGCGATGCTCTACCAGCTGGCGGCCGGGCGCGACGCGGAGACGCGGACGATCCTCGACAGCGCGGTCGTGCTGATCGACCCGGTGCAGAACCCGGACGGCCACGAGCGGCACGCGCAGGACGTGATGCGCGCGCGCGGCGCGTTCGGGGTGTCGAGCACGCCCGCGGCGATGGCGCAGCAGGGCAGCTGGCCGGGCGCGCGTGGGAGCCACTACTACTTCGACCTCAATCGCGACTGGTTCATCCAGTCGCATCCCGAGACGCGCGCGCGCATCGCCGGGTTCCTCGGCTGGATGCCGCACGTGGCGGTGGACGTGCACGAGATGGGGGCGAACAGCTCCTACTTCTTCGCGCCGCCGATGGAGCCGTTCAACCAGAACGTGCCGGCGAACGTCCTGAAGTGGTGGGACGTCTACGCGGCCGCCAACGCCGCCGCCTTCGACCGGCAGGGCTGGTCGTACTTCCGCCGCGAGGGCTACGACGAGTTCTATCCCGGCTACGGCGTGTCGTGGCCGATCCTCACCGGCGCGACCGGCATGACGTTCGAGCAGGCGACGAGCGGCGCCGGCGCGATCCGCCGCACCGACGGCGCGGTCATGACGCTGCAGGAGGCCGCGCGGCACCACTACGCGGCCGCCTGGGCGACGACGCTCACGAGCGCGCAGCGGCGCGCCGAGCGGGTGGGCGACTACGCGGAGACGCGCGCGACGGCGGCGCGCGACGCGACGCGCGGCGGCATGCGCGCCGTCGTCCTGGAGCGCGACGCCGAGGGACGCGCGGACTCGCTCGCGGCGCAGCTGGCGCGCAACGCCATCGTGCTGCGCCGCACGTCGGGCGCGCCGTCGCTGGCCGGCGCCACCGCGTACGCGGGCAACGCGCCGGGCACGCCGCGCTTCGCGCGCGGCGCCTGGGTGGTGGACCTCGCGCAGCCGCAGGGGCGCCTCGCGCGCGCGCTGCTCGAGCCGGACGCGGTGCTCGACTCGGCGTTCATCCGCGGAGAGCTGGAGCGCCGCCGCACGTCGCAGTCGTCGCGCTTCTACGACGTGACGGCGTGGGCGCTGCCGTACGCGTGGCGCGTGCGCGCGTGGACGACGCCGGGCGCCGTCGCCGGCGCGGAGGTCGTCGCGCCCGAGGCGTTCGCCGGCCCGGCGACGGCCGCGGCGCCGGCGCGCGCGTCGTACGCCTACGCCGTCGCGCCGGGGAGCGAGGCGTCGCTGCGCTGGCTGGCCGGCGTGCTCGCCGACTCGGTGCGCGTCTGGCACGCGCCGCGGAGCTTCCGCGTCGGCGCGTCCGACTTCCCGAGCGGCGCCTTCGTCGTGCGCGTCGGCGCGAACGACGCGAGCGTGCACGCGAAGGTCGCGCGCCGCGCCGCCGAGAGCGGGGCGACCGTCGCCGCGCTCTCCACGGGGCTGGTGGACGCGGGCACCGATCTCGGCTCCGGCAGCGTGGTGCCGGTGCGCGCGCCGCGCATCGCGCTGCTCGGCGGCGCGCCGGTGCAGGGGACGTCGTTCGGCTTCGCGTGGTTCGCGCTCGACCAGCGCGTCGGCTATCCGGCGACGGCGCTGAACGCCGACGCGGTCGCGGGCGGTGCGCTGTCGCAGTTCGACGTGCTCGTCGTGCCGTCGGTGCAGGCCGGCGCGCTCGATCGCGTGCTGGGCGACGCGGGGCGCGCGCGGCTCGGCGACTGGGTGCGCGGCGGCGGCACGCTCGTGACGCTCGACGGCGGGAGCGCGTGGCTCGCCGGGCAGACGTGGGCGCGCCTGCGCCTGCGCCGCGACACCACGCGCGCCGCCGGTGACGAGCCGGGCGCGCCGCTCCCCGTCGACGTGCCCGGCGCCGCGGTGCGCGTCGTCGGCGACTCGCTGTCGCCGCTGCTCGCCGGCGTCGACGCGCGCGGGCTCGCCGTGATGATGGACGCCGACCGCGTCTTCCAGGCGCCGCGCGACGTGCGCCCCGGCGAGGTCGCGCTGCGCCACGCGAGCGCCGACCGCCTGCGCCTCGCGGGCTATCTGTGGCCCGAGATGCCGGCGCGCCTCGCGAACGCGCCGTACCTCTGGACCGAGCGCCTCGGCCAGGGCCGCATCGTCGCCTTCGCGGGCGACCCCAACTTCCGCGACCTCTGGCGCGGGCTCCTCCCGATCTTCGGCAACGCCCTCTTCCTCGGCAGCACCTTCTGATGCCCACTCGCTCAACGCTCGTCGCTCGACGCTCGACGCTCGCGGCCTTCGCGACGACGGCCGCCCTGGCCGCGTCGACCCCCGCTGCCGCGCAGCACGCCCTCGCCCCGAACGACGGCGTCGCGTACGATCCCGCCGTCCCCACGCCGCAGTCGGTGCTCGGCTATCCGCTCGGCGAGCGCTTCACGCCGCACCACCTGCTGACGCGATACGTCGAGCGCGTGGCGCTCGCCGCGCCCGGTCGCGTGCGCGTCGACACCGTCGGCCACAGCTTCGAGGGGCGCGAGATCCTGCGCGTCGTCGTGGCGAGCGAGACGAACCGCCGCCGCCTCGACGAGATCCAGGCCGACGCGCGCCGCATGACCGATCCGCGCCTCCTGAGCGCCGCCGACCGCGCCGCGCTCGAGCGCCGGCTGCCCGCGATCGTGTGGCTCGGCTTCACCGTGCACGGCAACGAGGCGTCGGGCGCGGAGGCGGGGATGGGCGTGCTCTATCGCCTCGCCGCCGGGCGCGACGCGGAGACGCGCGCGATCCTCGACAGCACCGTCGTGCTGCTCGATCCGCTGCAGAACCCCGACGGCCACGAGCGCCACGCGCAGGACGTGATGCGCCGCCGCTCCGCGTTCGGCGCGCCGACCGATCCGTCGGCGACGATCCACAGCGGCTCGTGGCCCGGCCCGCGCGGGAGCCACTACTACTTCGACCTCAATCGCGACTGGTACACGCAGTCGCACCCGGAGACGCGGGCGCGCATCGCGACGATGCTGGCGTGGATGCCGCACGTCGCGGCGGACCTGCACGAGATGGGGACGAACAGCACGTACTACTTCCCGCCGCCGGCCGACCCGGTGCACAAGATGATGCCGCCGCGCGCGGTGGACGCGTGGAACGCGTTCGCCGCCGGCAACGCGGCCGCCTTCGACGCCAAGGGGTGGGCGTACTTCCGCCGCGAGCGCTACGACGAGTTCTATCCCGGGTTCGGCGAGAGCTGGCCGCTGCTCGCCGGCGCGACCGGCATGACGTACGAGCAGGCGTCGAGCGCCGGCGGCGCGATCCGCCGCACCGACGGCACGGTGCTGACGCTGCAGGACGCGGCGTCGCACCACTACACGGCGGCGTGGGCGACGCTGAAGACGGCGGCGAACACGCGCGCGGCGCGCGTGCACGACTTCGCCGAGTCGCGCCTGAGCGCCATCACCGACGCCGTGCGCGGCGGCGTGGGCGCGGGGCTGACGACGATCCGCAGCGTCGTCTTCCCGCGCGACCAGCAGGGGCGCGCCGACTCGCTCGCCGCGCAGCTGATGGCGAACGGCGTCGTGGTGCGGCAGGCGCGCGGCGCGACGACGCTGACCGACGCGACGCCGCTCTGGAGCGGCGGCTCGGGGAGCGTGAGCGTGCCCGCGGGCGCGTACGTCGTCGACCTCGCGCAGCCGCAGGGGCGCATGGCGCGCGCGCTGCTCGAGCCCGAGGCGGTGCTCGACTCGGCGTTCGTGCGCGAGGAGTTCGAGGCGCGCCGCACCGGGCAGCCCGACCGCTTCTACGACGTGACGGCGTGGGCGCTGCCGTACACGTGGCGCGTGCGCGCGTGGGCGACGCGCAGCGCGGTGGCGGGCGACAGCCTTCCCGTGATCTCCGCCGCGAACCGCGCGGTGACGTCGCGCGGCAGCTACGGCTACGCGTTCGCGCCGGGGAGCGAGGCGTCGCTGCGCCTGCTCGCGGGGCTGCTCGCCGACAGCGTGCGCGTGTGGCACGCGCCGAACGCGTTCGCCGTGGGCGGCGCGCGCTTCCCGCGCGGCGCCTTCCTCGTGCGCACCGCGGCCAACGACACGAGCGTGCACGAGACGGTCGCGCGCCTCGCGCGCGAGACCGGCGCCTACGTCGCGCCGCTGTCGACGGGGCTCGTGGAGAGCGGCACCGACCTCGGCTCGGGGAGCGTGGTGCCGGTGCGCACGCCGCGCGTCGCCCTGCTCGCCGGCGACGGCATCGGCGGCCAGTCGTTCGGCTGGACCTGGTACGCGTTCGACCAGCGGCTGCGCTACCCGACGACGCCGATCGAGGGCGGCGCGGTGACGGGGGGCGCGCTGTCGCGCTTCGACGTGCTCGTCGTGCCGTCGTCGTCGGCCGGGGCGCTCGACCGCGTGCTCGGCGACGCGGGGCGCGAGCGGCTGCAGCAGTGGGTGCGCGGCGGCGGCGTGCTGATCACGCTCGACGAGGCGACCGCCTGGCTGGCGAGCGAGCGCACGGGGCTCTCGCGCCTGCGCACGAAGCGCGACTCCGCGCGCGCCGACGGCGAGCCGGGCGCGCCGCTCCCGCCGCGCATCCCGGGCGCCGCGGTGCGCGCGCTCGGCGACTCGCTCTCGCCGCTGCTGGCCGGCGTCGAGGACCGCGAGTTCCCGGTGCTCGCCAACGGCTCCACGGTCTACCAGGCGCCGCGCGACGTGCGCCCGGGCGAGCTGGTGGCCCGCCTCGCGCCCGCCGCGCGCGTCCGCATCGCCGGCTTCTTCTGGCCCGAGTCGGCGCAGCGCGTGGGCGGCTCGCCCTGGCTGTGGACGGAGCGCGTGGGGCAGGGGCGCGTGATCGGCTTCGCCGGCGATCCGAACATGCGCGACCAGTGGCGCGGGCTGCTGCCGGTGTTCGGGAACGCGGTGTTCCTCGGAGCCTCCTTCTAGGCTGCGGACTGCGGGCTGCGGATCCCGAGACCCCGCAGCCCTGCGGGTAGTCGAATCCGCAGTCCGCAGTCCGCAGCGCTTCACCACGACCATGGCCGACCTCACTCCCGACGAGTACTCCCTGCGCATGGCGACGCCCGACGACGCGGTGCTGGTCGCGCGGCACCGCGCCGCGATGTGGCGCGACATGGGGCGCCTCCAGCCCGACCAGTTCGACGCGATGGTCGACGCGACGGCGCCCTGGATCGCGCGCCTGATGGCCGAGGGGCGCTATCACGGCTGGCTGCTCGCGCACGCCGAGCGGCCGGCGGTGGTCGTCGCCGGGGCGGGCGTGGTGCTGCGCGAGCAGCTGCCGTTCCCGGTCGACGGCGGACGCGCGATCCGCTCCGGCGAGCAGGGGCTCGTCATCAACGTCTACACCGAGCCGGCGTACCGGCGGCGCGGGCTCGCCGAGCGGGTCATGCGCGCGCTGCTCGCGTGGAGCGAGACGCGCGGGCTGGCGAGCGTCATCCTGCACGCCTCCGACGACGGACGCCCGCTCTACGAGCGGCTCGGCTTCGCGGCCACCAACGAGATGCGCTGGGGCGGGCTGCCCACGCGCTGACCGCCGACGCGCTGACCGCCGACGCGCTGACCGCCGACGCGCGGGCTGGCGTCGAGGGCGGCGATCCACGCCTCCCAGCGCGCCGGTTCGTCGCCCAGGTCGCGCCCGGCGATCTGCACCAGGAAGCGCCGGGCCAGCGCGCGCTCGCGCGGCGCCGACGAGCGGAGCTTCGCGAGCACGAGGTGCCCGCCGCCCGCGAGCAGCGGGCGCGCGAGCCGCGGCGACACGCGCGTGGCGGCCAGCGCGGCGAGCAGCGCGTCGTGCGCGAACAGGTCGGTGCCGTCGAGCACCGCGCGCACGCTCGACGCGGCCGGCGCCCAGTCGACGCGCCGCGGCCGGTCGGCGGTCAGGCCGTGCAGGAGCTGCGTGGCCGCCACGTGCACGGGCGTCGCGCGGTCCCGCAGCCCGTCGACGAGCGTCCACCAGGTGCGATCGCGGTCGGCGAAGTTCGCGAGCAGGATCGTGGCGGCGACGCGGTTCGCCTCGTCGCCGTCGTGCGACAGCGTGCGGTAGGCCCGCTGCCGCACCGTCGCGGCGCGTCGCGCGTCGAGGAAGGCGCGCAGCGGCAGCGCGGGCGCGAGGAACGAGTCCGTGGGCGCGAGCGTCGCCGTCGAGAGCAGCAGGGCGGGGCGCCTGAGCATCTGCTGCACGGCGCGCGGCTGACGCGCGAGCAGCGTCGCCACCTCGCGCGCCGTCGCCTCCGCCGGCAGCGTGTCGCGGAAGGGCGCGCGCCAGCGCACGAGCGCGGAGTCCTGCGGCTCGATCACCGAGACCACGACGTACTCCTGCGTGCCGCCGCCCGTGCCGGGCGCGTAGTACACGGCCGACGCGTCCGCGAAGCCGATCGCGCGCAGCGCCGCCGCGCAGGCGTGCGACAGGAGCGAGGCCTGCGGCGCGTGCCGCCGCAGCGAGTCCTGGATCATGGGCACGGTCCAGCGCCGCAGCCCGATCAGCTCCACGCGCAGGCTGTCGTTCTGCAGCACCGCCTGCGCGCGGAGCGTCGGCGCGAGGGCGAGGGTGGCGACGACGGCGATCGTGACCGTCCGGACGAACCGACGCATGCATCCTCGCGACAGGGGAGCCACGGCCCACCGTTCGCGGACGTGCGGCGCCGGGCGCGTGCCCGTCGGACACGGAGCGGGCGCGGACGGTTGCGTCCCGCGCCGCCGGTGCCCCGCCGGAGGTGCCGCGGCGTCGCGCCGGCGATTAGTTGTGCAGGCGGCTCGTGCCGGCGCGCTGCCCGACGCACGGACGCGCGCAACCCTCGCCTCGCCGCCGATGTCCCGCCGTCGCCTGCTCTCGCTCGCCGCGCTGCTGCTCGCCGCGCCCGGCTGCCGCTTCCTCCCGTCGCGCGCGGCGGCCGCGCCGGTCGACGCGGGGCCCGACGCGCCGCCCGCGATCGCGGCGATCGACACCGCGGCGCTGCGCCGCGACCTGTTCGCGCTCGCCGGCGACGCGCTCGCCGGGCGCGAGGCGGGCACCGAGGACGAGCTGCGCGCCGCCGCCTGGGTCGCCGAGCGCGCGCGCGAGGCCGGGCTGCGCCCCGCGGGCGACGACGGGACGTACTTCCAGTTCTTCCCCATGCGCCGCGTGCGCACCGCCGAGGGCGCGCGCGTGGTGCTCGACGGGACGCCGCTCGACGTCTGGAGCGAGGCGGCGATCGTCGCGCCCGTCGACGCGGCGCTGAGCCAGGTGCCGATGATCTGGGTCGGCACCGCGACCGGCGACTCGCTGCGCCGGCTCGACCTGCGCGGCATGGCCGTCGCCGCGCGGCTGGTGGCGCCCGCGCGCCCGCCGGTGTCGTGGATCAGCCTCCGCGAGTGGCGCTACGCGCGCGCGGCGCTGAACGAGCGCATCGCCGCGCTCGCCGACGCCGGCGCGTCCGCGGTCGTGCTGGTCGCCGACGACTCCACCGACGGCGCGTTCGCGTCGATGCTGCCGCAGCTGCGGCGCGGCACGTACAACATCGACTCCGCGGCCACGACACGTCCGGCCGGGCGCATCCCCGCGGTGTGGGTGCGCGCGCCGATGCTCGCACGCGTGCGTGGCGCCAAGCGGCTGACGCTCAACCTGCGCACCGACAGCTTCGTCCACCCGAGCGCCAACGTCGTCGCGGTGGCGCCGGGGCGCGACTCGACGCTGCGCGGGGAGCACGTGCTGTTCAGCGGCCACCACGACCACGACGGCGCGCGGCAGAACGTGGCCGGCGACTCGATCTGGAACGGCGCCGACGACAACGCGAGCGTCAGCGTCGCGATGCTCGCCATCGGTCGCGCGTGGACGCGGGCGCCGGGGCGCCGCTCAGCGCTCTTCGTCTGGCACGGCGCGGAGGAGCGCGGGCTGCTCGGCTCGCGCTGGTACGTGTGGCGCCCGACGGTGCCGCGCGCGTCGATCGTCGCGGTGCTCAACGCCGACATGATCGGCCGTAACCACCCCGACACGGCGGCGCTGCTCGGCTCGCAGCCGCCGCATCGCAACTCGAACGCGCTCGTGGGCGCGGCGCTCGGCGCCAACGCGCGGGTGAGCGGCTTCGTCGTCGACTCGTCGTGGGACCGCCCGACGCACCCCGAGGGGTGGTACTTCCGCAGCGACCACCTGCCGTACGCGCGCGCCGGGATCCCGTCGGTGTTCTTCACGACGCTCCTGCACGCCGACTACCACACGCCGCGCGACGAGCCGTCCCGCATCGACCTCGCGAAGCTCGCCCGCATGACGCGGTGGATGTACGCGACCGGATGGGCGGTGTCGGAGACGGCGGCGCGGCCGGGGGTGGTGCCGGGGTTCGGGCTGGAGCGCTGAGCGCTCAGCGCTGATCCCCGCCCTCCCGCCGCACCGCCTCCATGCGCACGCGCTGCATGATGAGCGCGAGCTCGGCCTCGTACTGCTGGCGCTCCTCGAGCGTCCAGAGCTCGCGGTTGGCGGCCGTCCGGATCGAGACGAGCATCTCGTCGACCAGCTCGCGGAGCGCGGCGTTGCGGCGACGCTCGGGGACGGCGGCGCTGGCGCCCGCGGCGGGATGGGCGTCGGAGTGATCGGACATGGCACCGGTTCCACGGGTGGGGCGGCCCTGGGGCCGCGGCGCCACGCGGCGAGCGCGGCGGGTACGCCAAGGTAACGTCCGCACCGGGCGCCGGCAGCAGACGGAGAGCGAGGGGCGCACGGGGGCAGGAGCGAGGGGTGGCGGGGGGGCGCGCGGAGGGCGCGGCGCGTCGGCTCAAGTGACGTCGCGGCGGCGACGACACTTGAACGCGCCCGGAACTAACCGGTCCGACCACGCCATGCGTTCCCAGACCCCACCCGCCCTCCGCGTCTACGCCGCGCTCTCGCGCCGCCGCTGGCCCCAGTCCTACCGGGGCAAGCTGCTGGCCGCCCTGGCGTGCGCCGGCGGCGTCCCGCTGACCATCATAGGCGGGCTCGTCGCGCTCTGGACCGAGGACGGCCGCGTGGGCACCTGGATGGTCCTCGCCGCCACGCTCCTCGGCGTCACGGCCGGCATCGCCGCGGCGGCGGTCACGCTCTCGCAGCTGCTGGCGCCGGTCGCGCTCACCGCGGCCGCCCTGCGCAACTACCTCACGCGGTACACGAAGCCGAAGCTCCCCACCGAGTACGCCGACGAGGCGGGGCGGCTGATGGCCGACACGCAGCACGCCATCGACCGGCTCGACGAGATCGTCGTCCACGCCGCGACGTACGACCGGCTCACGGGGCTGCCGAACCGCATCCTCTTCCGCGACCAGGTGCGCCACGCGGTCGCGCAGTCGCGCCGCGACGGGCGCCCGATCGCGATCTGCATGCTCGACGTCGACGGGTTCACCAACGTGAACCTCTCGATGGGCCACCACGTCGGCGACTCGCTGCTGACGGCCGTCGCGCAGCGGCTGCAGACGGTCGTGCGCGAGACCGACATCCTCGCGCGCATGGACGGCGACGAGTTCGCGATCCTGTGCGCCGGGCCGGCGACGGTCGAGGGGCTCGACCAGCTCGCGCGCCGCCTGCTGGACGCGATGGCGCGCCCGTTCGACGTCGCCGGGCGGCGCGAGGTCACCCTCGGCGCGAGCCTCGGCATCACGATCTTCCCGACCGACGACGGCGACGTCGAGCAGCTGATCGGCAACGCCACCACCGCGCTCTGCGCCGTGCAGACGACCGGCGGCAACGGCTACCGCTTCTTCTCGACGGAGCTCAACGCGCGGCTGCAGCACCGCATGTCCACCGAGTCGGACCTGCGCCACGCGCTCGATCGCGGGCAGCTCGCGCTGCACTACCAGCCGAAGATCGACGTCGCGAGCGGGCGCGTGCGCGGCTTCGAGGCGCTGCTCCGCTGGCATCACCCGGCGCGCGGGCTCGTCTCCCCGGTCGAGTTCATCCCGGTCGCCGAGGAGACGGGGCTCATCGTGCCGATCGGCGAGTGGGTGCTGCGCCGCGCCTGCTCGCAGATCGCCGAGTGGCGCGACGCGGGGCTGCCGGTGGTCACCGTGTCGGTCAACCTCTCCGCGCGCCAGTTCAAGCACGCCGACCTCGTGACGGTCGTGCGGCAGGTGCTCGCCGAGACGGGGATCGACCCGGCGCTGCTGGAGCTCGAGGTGACCGAGACGCTCCTCATGGAGGACACGGGGCGCACGGTCGGCACGCTGCAGGCGCTGCGCGAGCACGGCGTCACGATCTCGCTCGACGACTTCGGCACCGGCTACTCGTCGCTCGGCTACCTGACGCGCTTCCCGATCGACGCGATCAAGCTGGACAAGAGCTTCGTGCGCGGCGCGGTCACCGACCACCAGAACGGCGCGATCACGACCGCCATCATCGAGCTCGGACACTCGCTCGGCCTCACCGTCGTCGCCGAGGGCGTGGAGACGCACGAGCAGTTCGAGTACCTCGCGCAGCGCCGCTGCGACGTCGTGCAGGGCTTCCTGTTCGGCCGCCCGCTGCCGGCGGAGTCGGTGCCGGGCGTGCTGCAGGAGTTCGGCGCGCTGCCGCCGGGCGTGCCCCTCCCGCCGCGCGGCGGGCGCGTGACGGAGCTGCGCCTGGCCTGACGCCCGCCGTCCTGCCGTGCGCCCCGAGGGCTGCACGTGCGAACGCGCCCAGCCGCCGAGTGGCGGCCGGGCGCGTCGTCCGTCCGGGCCACGCGACGCGCGCGGTGCGCGCGATCAGCGGCCCTGCTGCTGCATCACGGTCGCTGCCTGGCGGAAGAAGGCGCGCACCTGCTCGCCCTGCGGGCTGAGCGGACGGTCGGGCATCACGCGCGACGCCGCCGCGGTCAGCGTGGCCTGCGCCTCGCCGCCGTGCAGCTGGCCGAGCAGGCGCGACGCGTCCATGAACGCCGCGTGCGCGTACTCCGCGTGCCGGTCGTCGTCCGAGCTGCGCTGCAGCTGGTCGGCCTGGCTGCGGATGCGCGCGACCGCGGCCGCGTTCTCGCCGCCCCGCCCGTTCGTCGCCGCGCCGAGCGCGTCGGCGAGCAGGCGGATGCCCTGCGCGGTGTACGGGTGGTTCTCCTCCGACTCCTGCGGGAGCGCCTGGTTGCCGCCCTGGTTGGCCCAGGTCACGAACTGCTGGACCGCGCCCGCACCGGCGCCGCCGGCCAGCCCGGAGCTCGCGCCGACTCCGTCGGTCCCGCCCGTCGTCGTCCCGCCGACCACCTCGCCGCCGGCGGCGCCGATCGTCGTCTGCATCGGGTCGGTCGTCGCCATCTCGGGCCTGGCGTCGCGGCCGAAGCGGGTGAGCGCGAAGCCGACGGCCAGCAGCAGGAGCAACGGGAGCAGCAAGCGCATCGGGCTCCGGCGCCGCGTCGCGACGGGCGTCACCGGAACGGTGCGGTATGGCTCCGCGGGCGGCAGGTCGCCGGAGCGGTAGCTCTCGGGCGGCACGGCGCCGAGGCGGTCGCGGTCGTGACGGGGATCCCGGGGATCGTCGAATGCAGCCATGAGGCAGTCCTCGAGTACGTGAAGGCGCTGGGCGCCGGGTCGGGGCGCGAGCAAGGGCAACGGCCGCACCGTGGCGACGGGGAGGCGTCGGAAGGACCGCGCTGGCCTCCGTCCCGAAGCCGCGCCATGCTTCGCCCATGCACGAGCCCCGGCTGCACCCCGACCCGTCGTTCGTCGCCCGGCTGGCCGCCGCGCGCGCCGCCCACCCGCTGCCGCCGCTCGTGCGGGCGCGCAGCGAGCAGCTCGCCCGGCAGCTGCTGGCCGTGCTCTTCCCGCCGCTCGCCCCCGAGGCGCCGGCGTGCGCCGCGCGCGACGTGGCCGCCGAGCTGACCGAGGCGCGCGCCGCGCTCACCGCGCTGCTCCGCGCGGTCGTCCCGGAGCCCGAGGCGATCGCCGGGCGCGTGATGGCCGCGCTGCCGAACGTGTACGACGCGCTCCTCGAGGACGCCCGCGCAACCCACGACGGCGACCCGGCGGCGCGCTCCGTGGACGAGGTGATCGCCGCCTATCCGGGCTTCTACGCCACCGCGTGCCACCGGCTGGCGCACCTGCTCCACGACTGCGGCGTGCCGCTGCTGCCGCGCCTGGTCTCGGAGTTCGCGCACCGCGAGACGGGCATCGACATCCACCCGGGCGCCACGATCGGCCGGGCCTTCGCGATCGACCACGGCACCGGCATCGTCATCGGCGAGACGGCGGTCCTCGGCGACCGCGTGCGCCTGTACCAGGGCGTGACGCTCGGCGCCGCCGCGGTGGCGAAGGCGCTCGCGCGCACGCGCCGCCACCCCACCCTGGAGGACGACGTCGTCGTCTACGCCAACGCGACGATCCTCGGCGGCGAGACGATCGTGGGGCGCGGCAGCGTGATCGGCGGCAACGTCTGGCTCACGCGCTCGGTGCCCCCGGGGAGCGTGGTGACGCACACGTCGCAGGTGGCGCGGCGGCCGGCGACCTGGGATGGGGTGGAGGACTTCTCCATCTGAGCGGCGGACTCACCAGAGCTGAGGGGCTGCGGGGCTGCGGAAGGGCCGCTCGGGACGCGTCGGCGAGCAGTTCCGCAGCAGCGCAGCCCCGCAGCTCTCGGTTCGATGCTCGCACGAAGTCTGCGCAGACGCAGCGCCCGAATGCCGCCCCCGAACGCCCCTCCGCTCCCCGCGCCCCGCTCCTTCCGCGAGCGGCTCGGCGCGCTCCGCAACCTGCCGCCGTTCCTCGCGCTCGTCTGGCAGACCAGCCGCACGCTGACCGGCGCGACGCTGCTGCTGCGGCTCGTGCGCGCGCTGCTCCCCGTCGCGACGCTGTACATCGGGAAGCTGATCATCGACGAGGTGGTGCTGCGCGCGCGCACGCCCGGCGCGCCGGACACGCTCGGCGGGTGGATCGCGAGCGGGCTGCTCGATCGCACGCTCTGGCTGCTGGCGGCGGAGTTCGGGCTCGCCGTGCTGTCGGACGTGCTGGGGCGCGTCGTGTCGCTCTGCGACGCGCTGCTCGCCGAGCGCTTCTCGACGACGACGAGCATCCGGCTGATGGAGCACGCCGCGACGCTCGACCTCGAGGACTTCGAGGACAGCGAGCTGCAGGACCGGCTGGAGCGCGCGCGCCGGCAGGCGTCGGGGCGCATGACGCTCATGAGCCAGCTGTTCGGGCAGGCGCAGGACGTCGTCACGATCGTCAGCTTCGCCGTCGGGCTGGTGGCGTACGCGCCCTGGCTCATCGCGCTGCTGCTCGTCGCGCTCGTGCCGGCGTTCGTGGGCGAGGCGCACTTCAACGCGCGCAGCTACGCGCTGATGTGGGCGCGCACGCCCGAGCAGCGGGAGCTCGACTACGTGCGGCAGACCGGCGCCAGCGTCGAGAGCGCGAAGGAGGTGAAGATCTTCGGCCTCAACGCCTTCCTCATCGACCGCTATCGCCAGCTCGCCGAGGGCTTCTACGAGGCGAACCGCCGCCTCGCGACGCGCCGCGCGGCCTGGGGCGGCGGGCTCACCGCGCTCGGCACCGCGGGCTACTACGTGGCGTACGGCTACCTCGCGTGGCGCACGCTCGCGGGGCAGTTCTCGATCGGCGACCTCACCTTCCTCGCCGGCTCGTTCCGGCGCCTGCGCACGCTGCTCGAGAACCTGCTGAGCGGCTTCTCGTCGACCGCGGGGCAGGCGCTCTATCTCGACGACCTGTTCTCGTTCTTCACGATCGAGCCCGAGATCCACTCGCCCGAGAACCCGCGCGCGTTCCCGTCGCCGATCCGTGAGGGGTTCGTCTTCGAGGACGTGGGCTTCATCTATCCGGGCGCCGAGCGGTGGGCGGTGCGGCACCTGGACTTCACGCTGCGCGCGGGCGAGGTGCTGGCGCTCGTGGGCGAGAACGGCGCCGGCAAGACGACGCTCGTGAAGCTGCTGGCGCGCCTGTACGACCCCGACGAGGGGCGCATCCTGCTCGACGGCCACGACCTGCGCGAGTACGACCTGAACGCGCTGCGCGCGAACGTCGGCGTGATCTTCCAGGACTTCGTGCGCTACCACCTGAGCGCCGCCGACAACATCGCCGTCGGACGCATCGAGGCGCGGCACGACCGCGCGCGCATCGAGGACGCCGCGGAGCGCAGCCTCGCGGACGAGGTGATCCGGAAGCTGCCCGCCGGCTACGACCAGATCATCGGCAAGCGGTTCCGCAGCGGCGTCGAGCTGTCGGGCGGCGAGTGGCAGAAGGTGGCCATCGCGCGCGCCTACATGCGCGACGCGCAGCTGCTGATCCTCGACGAGCCGACCGCCGCGCTGGACGCGCGCAGCGAGTTCGAGGTCTTCCAGCGCTTCAAGGAGCTGAGCGCCGACAGGACGGCCGTGCTGATCTCGCACCGCTTCTCGAGCGTGCGCATGGCCGACCGCATCCTGGTGCTCGCCGACGGCACGGTCGAGGCGATGGGCACGCACGAGGAGCTGCTGCAGCAGCGCGGGCGGTACGCGGAGCTGTTCGAGCTGCAGGCCGCGGGGTATCGGTAGGGCGGCTCCGCTGCGCGGACGGGAGGATGGGGAGCGGTCAGCGTTCCTCCACCACCTTCGCCCCCCACGGGCAGTAGTACTTCACCGTGTCCACGAACTCGCCGACGTTCTCCTCCACGTAGCTCGGCTGGCCGTCGCATAGCTCCATCGACGCGTCCGGCACCTCGACGGTCGCCGGGTCGATGTGCCAGCTCCACGGCGCGTTGAAGCCGCCGTCGCCGCGCTGGATGCGGCCGAGGATGACGCCCCGCTCCCCGCTCTGCAGGCGGGCGCGCAGCGCGGCGATCGCTTCCGGATCGGCCGCGCGCAGCGTGAAGCGCGTGCCGGTGACGTCGATGACGAACGTGCGCGTGCCGCGGCGTCCCTCGTCGATGGCGGTGGGCGAGTCCTCGCAGGCGGCGGCGGCGAGCAGCAGGGCGCCGAGCGCGGCGCGCCGCAGGGTGTTCACGATCTGCATCTACGAACCGATGGGGTGTGGGGGGAGTCGCGACGCGGCGCAGACGTGCCGCGCGCAACGCGCATTACTCCCCGCGAGCGCATCGCGTCACGCGCCGGGGGCTGCGGCGCCGGCGGATCCGCGGCCCGCAGCACTGGCGCGCCGCGATAAGCTTCCACGACGACGCCGTCCGTCATTCCACGACACTCCGGTCCGCCACCATGCGCCACGACTCGATCCTCTCCGTCATCGGCGACACGCCGCACGTGCGCCTGCAGCGCCTCTTCCCCGAGCGCGAGGTCTGGATGAAGCTCGAGCGCCAGAACCCCGGCGGCTCGATCAAGGACCGCATCGCCCTGGCGATGATCGAGGACGCCGAGCAGCGCGGCGTGCTGAAGCCGGGGATGGTCATCGTCGAGCCGACGTCGGGGAACACCGGCATCGGGCTCGCGATGGTCGCCGCGGTGAAGGGCTATCGCATCATCCTCGTCATGCCCGACTCGATGTCCGTCGAGCGGCGGCGCATCGTGGTCGCCTACGGCGCGCAGCTCGAGCTGACGCCGCGCGAGCTGGGGATGAAGGGCTCGATCGCGCGCGCGCAGGAGCTCATCGCGCAGCACGGCGGCGAGGGCAGGGCGTGGATGCCGCAGCAGTTCGAGAACCCCGCGAACATCGCCGTGCACGTGCGCACCACCGTCGAGGAGATCCGGCGCGACTTCCCCGAGGGGCTCGACGCGATCGTCACCGGCGTCGGCACGGGCGGCCACATCACCGCGTGCGCCGAGCAGCTGAAGCAGACCTGGCCGTCGCTGCGCGTGCTCGCGGTGGAGCCGGCGAAGAGCCCCGTCATCGGCGGCGGCACGCACACGCCGCACAAGATCCAGGGCATCGGCGCCGGCTTCATCCCCGCGAACCTCCACGTCGCGTCGCTCGACGGCACCGTGCAGGTCACCGAGGAGGACGCGTTCGCGATGGCGCAGCGCGCCGCGCGCGAGGAGGGGATCTTCGTCGGGATCTCGTCGGGCGCCGCGCTGGCCGCCACCGCGCAGACCGTCGCCGCCATGCCGCCCGACGCGCGCGTGCTGACCTTCTGCTACGACACCGGCGAGCGCTACTTGTCGATCGAGGGGCTCTTTCCCTCGCCCTGACGATCCGGAGGGCGCGCGGCCTCGTCCTTCGGGTCCTTCCACTTCACCCGATCGAGCGCGGCGGCCAGCGGCTCCGACACGGCGTCGAGCAGGGCGGCCGCCACCGCGCCCGGCTCGTCGCCCGCGCGCACCGGCACCGAGGCGCGCAGCGAGCGCGGATAGCCGCGCTCCACGTCGTAGACGAGCAGCACCACCTGCGCGATCGAGTCGCGGCGCATCACGACCGATCCGCTGACGACCGCGCCGGCGTGCGTCGCCAGCCCGGCCGCCTGCAGCGGGAGCCCGAGCCGGGCGAGCTCGCGGGTGGCCGCGGCGTCCGGGACGTCGTGGCCGGGCATCGCGGCCACCGCGCGCCGGAGCGCGTCGCTCGTCTGGGCGACGGCGCCCTTGAGCTCCGGCCGCCCGGTGCCGTCGGTCAGGTCGAGGATCGCCACGCGGCGCACGCCCACGCGCGGGCGCGGCGTGCGCGCGGCGAGCCGCGACACGTTCGGGTCGGCGGCCAGCGCCGCGCTCGCGGCCGCGGCCGCCGCCGCGCCCACCGGCGGCACGACGAACACGCGCGCGCCCGGCGCGACGGACCCGTTCGGCGGCAGCGGGATGCGCGCCTGCGCGGCGCCGCTCATCGCCGCGCTGGCCTGGGCGGCGCCGACCTGCGCCATCGTCCGCCCGAAGTCGGGGCCGAACTGCCGCTCCAGCTCCCCGCGCACCGAGTCGCCGTAGCGCTTCCACGCGTCGGCGCGCAGCTGCTGCAGCTCGGCGGGCGCCATGGGGCGCTCCTCGGCCTGCCGGCGCGACGACGCCTCCGCCGCCAGCCGGCGCTCGACCGCCGCGGCGATCGCCAGCGAGTCGTCGCGCGTCAGCACCGGCGCCCGGTACGGCGTGGCCACCGGAGGCGGGGCGGGAGCGGCGGCCGGCGGGGTCGGCGGGCCGGCCGCGGGAGGCGCGGCGGCGGCGACCGGCGCGGGCGCGGCGGGGACCGGCACGGGTGTCCCCTGCCGTGCCCGCGACAGCGCGACCCCGGCCAGCAGCGCCAGCCCGCCGCCCACCACCAGGGTGGCCATGAGCCGCGCGCGCCGCCGCTCGCCCCCCGCCGGCATCGCCTGCGTGGGCGCGGTCGCGAGCGGCGGCACCGGTGGCGCCGGCTGGTGCGCGGGCGGGTTGGCGGGCGCCGTCGGCGCCGAGCCGCCGGAGATCGGCGCGCCCACGCCCAGGGGCGCGGTCGCCCCGCTGCGCGGCGTCGCCTGCTCGCCGTACGCCTGGCCGTCCGGCCCGGTCGCCGCGCGCTCGCCGCTCGACAGGCTGACGCCGTGCGTCGCCGCCTCGAGGTCGGCCAGCAGCGCCTCGGCGGTCGCGGGGCGGTCGGCCGCCTCCTTGGCGAGGCAGCGCATGACGACGTCCGAGAGCGCCGGCGGGACGTCCGGCCGCACCACGTGCAGCGGCTCGGGCATCCGGGTCAGCTGCGCGGCCAGCGTCGCCCGCGGCGACTCGGCGAGGAAGGGCGAGGCCCCGGTGCACAGCTCGTAGGCCAGCAGGCCGGCCGCGTACAGGTCCACCCGGTGGTCGGCCGACGGGTCGGCGGCCAGCTGCTCGGGCGCCATGTAGGCCGGGGTCCCGATCGCCAGCCCGGTGGACGTGGCGCCGGTGACGGTCACGAACGGGTCGCCCTCCTCCCCGCCGTGCGTCCCGCCGCGCGCCGCGCTCAGCGCCTTGGCGACGCCGAAGTCGGTGACGAGCGCGTGCGATCCCTGGAGCAGCACGTTCCCCGGCTTCACGTCGCGGTGCACGATGCCGCGCGCGTGCGCGTGGGCGAGCGCGTCGACCACGTCGTGCAGCAGCCGCACGATGTCGCGCACCGAGAAGCGGCGCCCGCGGGCGAGCGCGGCCCGGACGCTCTCGCCCTGGATGTAGGGCATCGTGTAGTAGAACGTCCCCTCGACCTCGCCGGCGGCGAGCAGCGGCACGATGTGCGGATGCTGCAGGCGCGCGGCGAGCTGGATCTCGCGCCGGAACCGGTCGCGGTTGATCCCGGCCGCCAGGTCGGGCGGCAGCACCTTCACGACCACCGTGCGGCCCAGCGCGCGCTCCTCGGCGAGGAAGACGCGGCTCATCCCGCCCCCGCCGAGCTCGCGCCCGAGCGCGTACGACGGCGTCAGCGCCGCCTCGAGGGCGTCGCGGAAGTGGTCGGGGGTCGCGCGCGGCGGCGCGTCGGAGGGGGCGTCGAAGGGCGCGTCGCTCACCGGTCGCTCAGCGGAGGGCGGACGATGCGGGACGGGCGCCGGCGCCGAGGGGAGCCATGCGGTCGATCATAGCGCCGGCGCGCGCGGCGGGCGAGTGCGCGGTGCCCCTCGTGGCGCCGAAATCATGTCCCAGGTCGGGCGGGCCGCGCCGTGCGTTTCGTAAACCTTTGTCGCAACTGGTGTTGCGCCGCTGCCACACGGTGGCGTGAACGCGGCGGACGCCACATACTGGCGCCGCCGTACGCCGTCGTTCGTCGCCGTACCAACCTTCAGCTCGAACCGCATGCATCTCCCCTCCATGACCCGCCGTCTGGCCGCCCTCGCGTTCGTGGCGCTCGCCGCCCTCCCCGGCGTCGCGAGCGCGCAGCTCCGCGGCACCGAGGTCGGTGCCGCCAACATGTCCGGATCCCGCTCCGAGACCGGCGGCGGCATCCTCACGACCGGCGCCTACTCCAGCGACGCCACGAACATGTCGCTGGCGTGGAACATCACCAGCGCGGGGGGCAACCTCCTGCGCTACACGTACACCATCACGGGCTTCAGCAATCCGGGCATCAGCCACTTCATCGTGGGGCTGAGCGCGAACTGCACGGTCGCCGGGTCGAGCTGCATGAGCGGCGCGACGCTCAACGGCAACTCGGTCGCCAACTCGATCGGGACGTGGGGCACGCAGGGCAACAGCAACCCGTCGCTCGGCATGGACCTCTTCGGCGCCAAGTTCGACGCCGGCACCGAGAACACGGCGGTCTACTCGTTCCTGTCGGACCGCGTCGCCGTGTGGGGCGACTTCTACTTCAAGGGCGGGCAGGCCTCGGCGCAGAACACGGCGATGGTCGGCGCGAACCAGAACAGCAACAACGCCAACTTCTACATCGCCCGTCCGGACGGCCTCGTCATGTCCAGCGTGCCGGAGCCCTCGACGTACGCGCTCCTCGGCAGCGGGCTGCTCGCGCTCGGCGCGGTCGGCTACAAGCGCCGCCGCGGCTGATCCCGGCGAGTCCCGCACCGCTCGACACGCGAAGGGCCCGGCGCATGGCGCCGGGCCCTTCGTGCATCCTGCCCGCCGACGGTCGGCGCGCGGGTCAGTGCGCCGGCGAGAGCGCGTCGACGAGCACCCGCCACCCGCCGCCCTCGCGTCCCCAGATCCGCAGGTAGGCGCCCTGCTCCGCGGCCGCGCCGTCGCTCCCGCGCAGCGCGTACGTCCCCCAGGTCACGCCCAGGTCCCCGGCCCGCGACAGGCGCGCCTCGCTCGTCTGGTACTCGACCACCGCGCCGGGCACGCGCGCCAGCCGGGCGGTGATCGCGGCCGCCGCCGCCTGCGGGCCCACCGCCGGCGCGCTCCCCGGCCAGAGGGCGCGCACGTCCTGCGCGGCCACCGCCGTCAGCGCCGCCGCCGCCCCGTTCGCGCGCCCCGCCGCCGCCAGCCCGCGGTCGGCGATCAGCAGCATCGCGCGCTGCCCCTCCGCCACCGCGGCCGACGACGCCGCGCCGCGCGCGCCGGTCGCCGCGCCGCCCAGCGCGCGCGGGACGAAGGCCGGCGCCGGAGCGGCGCCCGGCGTCGTCGGCGCGTCGGCCGGCGGCGGGCCGTCGGCGCCGACGTCCACCAGGACCTTCCACGCCGCGTTCGGCTGGCGCGTCCACACGGTCACGAACTGCCCGTGCGACACCGCCGTGTCCCCGGGCGCCGCGCGGAACGTGTACGGTCCCGTCGTGAACGCGAGGTCGCCCGACGCCGACGCCGCGCCCCACGCGGGCGCCCAGCGGAAGAGCGGGCCCGGCGCCGGCACGGTGGCCCAGTACGGCTTGGCGAGCGCGATGCGCTCGCGGAACACCACGCCGTCGTCGGCGAACGCGGCCAGCGACGCGTCGCGCATCCCGCGCGCCTCGGCGTCGCGCGCGTACGCCCGCTCGGCCGCCACGACGGCGTCCAGCGTGCCCGCCGTCGTCCCGGCGGGCGGCGGCGCGTCGGTGGCGCTCTTGGAGACGCGCTGCGGCGTCTGCGCGCGCAGCGCGGGGGGCGTGGTGGCAGCGGCCGCGATCAGCAGCGCCAGGGGCGCGAGCGGCGCGAGCGGCGCGAGCGGCAGGAGCGGGCGGGGGCGGCGCGGGCGGCGGTTCGGCATCGTGCAGACGGTGAAAGGGCGTGGGGCGCGTCAGGCGGGCTGCGGCTGCGGCTGCGACTGCGCCTCCGCGGAGCGGTGCGCGCGCCAGTCGCGGCGCCACGCCACCCAGCCGGCGATCGCGAGGCCCAGGAAGACCGCGTAGAGCGCGGCGGTGACGTACAGCCCGCGGGAGACGAACACCGGGACGTACACCACGTCCACCGCGATCCACACGAGCCAGTTCTCCAGCAGCTTGCGCGTCATCATCCACTGCGCCACCAGGCTCACCGCGGTGAGCGCCGCGTCGATGTACGGGATGCTCGCGTCGGTCCAGCGCGCGAGCCCTCCGCCGACGAGCAGCGTGACCGCCGCGGCGATCGCCAGGAGCAGCGGCCAGAGACGCGCCGCCGTGCGCGCGACGGGGAGGGGGGTGCGCTGCGCGCCGCCGTACTTCCACTCGTACCAGCCGTAGCACGACAGGATCGCGTAGACGACCTGGAGCCCCATGTCGGCGTACAGCTTCGCGCGGTGGAAGACGACCGCGTATAACAGCACGTTCACGATCGCCGTCGGCCAGGCCAGCAGGCGCTGACGGCCGCTGAGGAAGACGCTGATGGCGCCGACGATGGCCGCGACGATCTCGAGCCTGGACACGGGACAGCGGATGGAGTGAGGAGGGCGTAGTGTAGCGCGGGTGACGTCGCCATGCACCACGAGGTCTGCCCGAACGGACGCTCCGCGCCCGTTCGCGCGGTCCATCGCTCGTATGCGTGGACGTCGTGCCCGCGCCCCGTTCACCGCCCGCACGCCCACCCGCAGCTCCCCACGCGGCGTGCACCGCTCCCCGGAGGGATGATGTTCCGTCGTACGTCGCCGTCGGTCGCGCCGCCAGGCGCCGCCACCGCGCCCCTCGCCCGTGCGCCCCTCGCCCGCGCCCTCGCCCTGGGGGCCCTGCTCGCCGCCAGCCCGGCGCTGCTGGCCGCGCAGGCCACCGGCCGCATCACCGGCACGGTCACCGACTCCGCCGCCGGCCGCCCGCTCGGGCAGGTGCAGATCCAGATCGCGGGCACGCGATTCGGCACGCTGACCGACGAGAGCGGCCGCTTCACGATCGCCAACGTGCCGGCCGGCGAGGTCTCCGTCGACGCGCGCCGCCTGGGCTACCAGCCGGTGACGCGCCGCCTGACCGTCTCCGCCGGCGGCACCGCGACGGTCGCGCTCAACATGCGCACCGCCACGCTGACGCTGCAGGCGGTCGTGACCACCGGCGTCGTCGACCCGACGAGCGGCACGCGCGTGCCGTTCACCGTCGGCCGCGTCGACGCCGAGAACGCCCCGGTGCCCGCGGCGAACGCGGTCGAGACGATCCAGGGCAAGGTCGCCGGCGTGACGGTGGTGCCGAGCGGGCAGGCGGGCAGCGGGACGAACATCATCCTCCGGTCGCCCACGAGCATCAGCAAGTCGAACAGCCCGCTCATCGTCGTCGACGGCGTGATCCTCAGCCAGTCGTTCGACGCGTCGAGCGCGGACCTCGAGTCGATGGACGTCGAGAGCGTCGAGATCGTGAAGGGCGCGGCCGCCGCGTCGCTCTACGGCTCGCGCGCGTCGGCGGGCGTGATCCAGATCCGCACGCGCCGCGGCGCCAACCAGGCCGAGGGCACCACGCGCGTCACCGCGCGCTCGGAGTTCGGCAGCAACGCGCTCGGCAACAAGGTCGACTGGGCGCAGCACCACTACTACCGCACGAACGAGGCGGGCGAGTACGTGAACGCCGCCGGCGTGGTCGTGCCGCGCGCGCAGCGCGTCGCCAAGCCGGTGTACGCGCGCTTCCAGGACCAGACGTACCGGGATCCCGTCTTCGACCAGGTCGACCGCTTCTTCGACCCGGGCAACTTCATGAAGAACTCGGTCAACGTCGCGCAGAACGCGGGCAAGACGAACTGGTTCCTCTCGTTCGTGAACTCGCGCGAGGACGGCGTGGTCCTCAACAGCGGCAAGTACGACCAGAACGACGTCCGCCTGAACCTCGACCACCGGCCGAGCGGGAGCCTGCGCCTGTCGTTCAGCGGCTACCACAGCCGCAGCGACCGCCAGAACCTGTACGGCGACACGTTCTTCGACCTGATCAACCAGGCGCCGGACGCCGACCTGCGGCAGCCCGACCCCGACGGCACGCCCTACAACTTCCAGCCCGACCCGGTCGAGGGGCGCGAGGAGAACCCGCTGTACGTGCTGTCGACGGAGAAGAACAGCCGTCGCCGCGCGCGCACGCAGGGCAACGTCGAGGCGCGCTTCGCGCCGCGCGAGTGGGTGAGCTTCGACGCGAACCTGTCGTACGACCGTTCCGACCGCCGCACCGACTTCTTCCTCGACCGCGGCGTCAAGACCGAGGGCTTCAGCACCGCCGACGGCGGCCCGGGCGAGATCTCGCAGTTCGCCGGCACGACGAACGCGCTGAACGCCTCGACCAGCATCAACTTCCTGCAGAAGTTCGGCGACCTGACGGTGCGCACGACGGGTCGCGCGCTGATGGAGCGCGAGAACAACCAGACCACGACCGCCGAGGGGCAGGTGCTCGCGGTGCCGGGCGTGCAGAGCCTGGACAACGCCACGCAGCGCTTCGTCGAGTCGGCCATCACCGAGATCCGCACCAACAGCTACATCGGCTCGCTGGGCCTCGACTACGGCGGCCGCTACATCATCGACGGCCTCGTGCGCCAGGACGGCTCGTCGCTGTTCGGCCCCGAGGAGCGCTGGAACACGTACTACCGCGCGTCTGCCTCGTGGCGCATGGGCGAGGAGTCGTGGTTCCCGCTCAAGGGCGTGTTCACCGAGTTCAAGCCGCGCGTCTCGCAGGGCACGGCCGGCGGCCGCCCCGACTTCGAGGACCAGTTCGAGACGCTCACCTTCCTCGAGGGCGGCGGGCTCCAGAAGCAGACGCTCGGCAACCGCTTCCTCAAGCCGGAGCTGGCGCGCGAGACCGAGTTCGGCCTCGACATGATCGTGAAGGACCGCTACTCGCTGCAGCTCTCGTACGCGCGCAACACGGTGCGCGACCAGCTGATCGCGATCCCGCTGCCGGCCGCCTTCGGCTACACGCAGCAGTGGCAGAACGCGGGCACGGTGCAGGGCAACACGCTCGAGGGAACGTTCGAGGCGCAGATGATCCGCCGCCCGAACCTCACCTGGCGCCTCGGCGTCGTGGCCGACCGCTCGCGCAACCGCATCACGGAGTTCGACCGCAGCTGCTTCTCGCGCAACACGGTCGCCTACGTCTGCGCGGGCGAGACGCTCGGCGCGATGTACGGCTTCCAGTTCATCGGCGACGCGAGCCAGCTGCCGGCCGACGCGCAGGCGCGCGCGAGCGAGTTCCAGCGCAACGACGAGGGGCTGCTCGTCTACGTCGGCCCGAACAACCGGTTCACCGAGGGCGAGACGAAGCAGCTGTGGGGCACGACGGCGACGATCGGCTCGGGCGTGTACGCCTGGGGCATGCCGATCACGCTCAAGGACGCGACGGGGAGCGCCACGCTGGCGCGCATCGGCGACGGCAACCCCGACTTCCACTTCGGCGTCTCGAACAACGTCACGTGGCGCGCCTTCCAGGCGTTCGCCCTGGTGGACGCCAACGTCGGCGGCCAGGTCTACAACCAGACGAACCAGCGCATGTACCAGTGGGCGCGCTCGGGCGACGTGGACCAGACGGGCAAGGCGCAGGAGCTCAAGAAGCCGGTCGAGTACTACGTGGCGCTCTACGCCGCCAACGACCCGACGTCGTACTTCGTGGAGGACGCGGGCTTCGTGAAGCTGCGCGAGGTCTCCCTGCGCTACCGCTTCGGCCAGCGCCTCATGGCGCCGCTGGCGCGCCTCGGCGCGCGGCAGGTGTCGCTCTCGGTCATCGGCCGCAACCTGCTGACGTTCACCGGCTACAAGGGCTACGACCCGGAGATCGGCGTGAACGGCGGCCTCACGCGGCTCGACAGCTTCGCCTATCCGCGCTACCGCACGTTCACGGGCAGCGTCGACGTCCAGTTCTAAACTGCCTGCGGAACTGCGGGGCTGCGGAAGCGATCGCCGGGACGTCCCGAGCGGCTCTTCCGCAGCCCCGCAGCCCCGCAGTTTCCTCGGAGCACACATGCGCAGATTGAAGGTCGCCCTCACGCTCGGCGGATTGCTCGCCGCGGGGGCCTGTCAGGACCTGGCCGTCACCAACCCCAACGAGCCGGATCGCGAGCGCGCGACGCAGCAGCCCGCGTCGGCCGAGTCGTTCGTCTCGAGCGCGTTCCGCACCTGGTGGCCGGTCGCGGGGCACGACGACTATCCGTCGTGGGCCACGAGCACGATGGCCCGCGAGATCACCTCCGGCTTCGCCGACTTCGGCCAGCTCGAGCTGTCCGCCGAGCCGCGCGCGGCGTGGAACAACAGCCCGGTGAACGCCCGCAACGACGTCACCGAGGAGCCCTGGTACGACCTGTACGCGACCATCTCGTCGGTCAACGACGCGCTGATCGCGATCGACTCGGGGCTCGTGATCGGCGACGCGACGCGCACGGCGCGCACGCGGTCGGTCGGCAAGTTCATGCAGGGCCTCTCGCACGGGTACCTCGCGCTCTACTTCGACAAGGCGCTCGTCGTCGACGAGAAGCTCGCGCTCGACACCGTGCGCACGTTCGGCTTCCAGCCGTACCCCGCGGTGCAGAAGGCCGCGCTCGCGCAGCTCGACTCGGCGATCGCGATCGCCGCGACGAGCAACTTCACGCTGCCCGAGAACTCGTGGCTGTTCCAGGCGATGACGCGCGACCAGTACGTGCGCCTCGTCAACTCGTTCGCCGCGCGTCTGCTGGCGTACACGCCGCGCTCGCGCGCCGAGCGGGCGGCGGTCGACTGGAACGAGGTGATCCGCCGCATCGACGCCGGCATCCAGACGGACTTCGCGCCGATCGCGCAGCAGGACATCCTGTGGGACGACTGGAAGCGCCTGATCGCGCGCGTGCGCACCGGCCCGCCGTCGGACTTCGGGCGCCCGAGCTACTGGGTCCTCGGCCCCGCCGACTCGACGCAGGGCTTCGTGAACTACGTCAACACGCCGCTCGAGACGCGCGCCGCGTTCCAGATCCGCACGAAGGACCGCCGCATCCAGGGCGCGGGCGGGCCGACGACGCCGGGCCGGTACGTGGGCTACAACGCCAACAACATCTTCCAGGTCGCGCGCGGCACGTACCGGTTCTCGCACTACTACTACCTGCGCAACGGCACGGGCAACACGTGGCAGGCGGGCCCGCAGCTCGCGCTGCCGGTCGCGGAGATGGACCTGCTCAAGGCGGAGGCGCTCATCCGCCTCAACCGCGCGGCGGAGGCGGTGCCGCTCATCAACAAGACGCGCGTCGCCAACGGCGCGCTGCCGCCGGTGACGGTCGCCGGCCCGCCCGACGAGCCGGGCTGCGTGCCGCGCAAGCAGAACGGCCAGTGCGGCTCGCTGTGGGACGCGCTGCGCTACGAGCGCGGCATCGAGCTGCTCGGCGTCGACGGCGTGCTGGCCTGGTTCGACGCGCGCGGCTACCAGTCGCTGCCCGCGAACACGCTCGTGCACTTCCCGGTGCCGGGCCGCGAGCTCGGCACGCTGGTGCTCGACACGTACACGTTCGGCGGCCCGGGCGGCGAGGGGAGCGCCCCGGCGCCCGACCCCGAGCGCTGCCCGGTCGCCCTCGCCCGCTGCCCGTCGTGAGGCGCAGGTGACGATCGTGCGAAGGGCCGGCTCCGAGAGGGGCCGGCCCTTCGTGTTTTGGGGCCGGCGTTCGTGCGCGACGGCGGGGGTGGAGGGAACGGGCGTCGGCGACCTGTGATCGCGGACGCCCGTTCCCTCCACCCCCGCCTGCGAGCGTCATCGGCGCGCCACCACCGGGGCGTACGCCCCACTCGGCGCCCGGCGCCCGGCGCTCGCTCGCCCTGCAGGGGCGGTCGCGCTGCCCGCGGACGGCCACCTGCGCGCGGAGCCGTCTGCTCGCTGATCGCTGATCGCCGAGCGCTGATCGCTGCCCTCCGGGAACTTCCCTCCTCCCGCCGGCATCGAACCCGCGTCCAGCCCGACCACACCCCCAACCGGAGACCGCCCGACCATGCCCACGCTGCAGACCAGCGCCGCCCCGTCGACCACGCTGTACTACCAGGACCTCGGGAGCGGCGCGCCGGTCGTGCTGATCCACGGGTGGCCGCTGAGCCACCGCATGTGGGAGTCGCAGATCAACGCGCTGCTCGACGCCGGCCACCGCGTGATCGCGTACGACCGGCGCGGCTTCGGCGACTCGGGGCGGCCGGCGGGCGGCTACGACTACGACACGTTCGCGTCGGACCTGAACGACCTGATGACGACGCTCGACCTGCGCGGCGCGACGCTCGCCGGCTTCTCGATGGGCGGCGGCGAGGTGGCGCGCTACGTCGGCCGCTACGGCCAGGAGCGGGTGGCGAGGACGATGCTGCTCGGCGCCGTGCCGCCCTTCCTGCTCAGGACCGCCGACAATCCGGACGGCGTGCCGCAGGAGGTGTTCGACGGGATGCTCGCCGGCGTGAAGAAGGACCGCGCGGCGTTCCTCGCCGACTTCTTCCCCAACTTCTACAACACCGACGCGGTCGAGTCGCACGCCGACCTGATCCCGCTCAGCAAGTCGATCGCGTGGCCCGCGTCGCCGATCGCCACGCAGCAGTGCATCGTCGCCTTCGGCACGACCGACTTCCGCGAGGATCTGAAGAAGATCACGGTGCCCACGCTCGTCGTGCACGGCGACGCCGACCGCATCGTCCCGCTCGAGGTCTCGGGGCAGCGGTCGCACGCGATGATCGCCGGCAGCCGCCTGGAGGTGCTGGAGGGGGCGCCGCACGGCTTCGCGGCGACGCACGCGGAGGAGCTGAACCGGCTGATGGTGGAGTTCATCGCGGGGTGAGCCGCGGACCGCGGAACGGAACTGCGTTGCGGGGCTGCGGCGCTGCGGAACGGCCGCTCGGGACGTTCCGGCGGGCGCGGGCGGCGGGCGGCGTGACGCATGGACGAGCGAACTGCTTTGGACAGGATTGACAGGATTGACGGGATGCAGGGCTCCGCGTGAAAGCGAGGGACGTCGCGCCACGCGGAGCGATGACTCCTGTCCATCCTGTCAATCCTGTCTCATGCCGTTCGCCGTTCGGGTCCGGCGCGCCGACGCATCCCGAGCGGCGGTTCCGCAGCGCCGCAGCCCCGCAGCCCCACCGTGGTGCATCCCACCCATGCGCGGCGGCGGGTGACCGGCGATAGTCGGCGTCGTCGCCGGCGCTTCCGATCGGCGGCCTTCCTCCATCGCTCCGCCCCGGATGCCCGACCGCTCCCTCCGCCGCGCGCGCCGTGCGGTGCTCCTGTCGTTCGCGATCCTCCTCGCCGCGCGTCCGGCGGCGGCGCAGGGCGCGATGGCCGACGACGCCCGCGCGTACCTCTCGGCCGCGCTCGACTCGCTGCAGGCCACGTCGCGACACCGCGCGACCGCGCCCTGGCGTGCGATCCGCGACAGCGCGTTCCTGCTCGCCGCCGGTGCGCGCACGCCGCGCGAGACCCAGGGCGCGATTCAGTGGGCGCTCGACCGCGTCGACCGGCACAGCGACCTGCTCGTGCCCGCGCCGCGCTACTCGGCGGAGCTGCTGCCCGGGCGCGTGGGCTACGTGCGCGTGCCGTCGTTCAACGGGCCGGCGACGAACGCGACGCTCGCCGACTCGCTGCAGGAGGGGCTGCGGCGGCTCGACGCCGGCGGCGCCTGCGGCTGGGTGGTCGACCTGCGCTGGAACCCCGGCGGCAACGTCTGGCCCATGCTGGCCGGCATCGGCCCGCTCATCGGCGACTCGGTGGCGATGATCTCGACCGTTCCCGAGGGGCGCACGTGGACGATGTACCGCGACGGCCTCTCGTTCGAGCGTCCCGCGCGCGGCGCCGACCGTCCCTACACGCGCGTCACGGTGCCGCCGGTGACGCTGCTCCACCCGCTGGCGCCGGTCGCGGTGCTGATCGACAGCATGACGGGCAGCTCGGGCGAGGCGATCGCGCTCGCCTTCCGGGGGCGCCCGAACGCGCGCTTCTTCGGGACGCAGAGCGGCGGCGCGTCGACCGTGAACCGCACCGTGCGGCTCAGCGACGGGGTGGAGATGCTGGTCACGGTCGGCGTCATGGGTGACCGCACCGGGCGCGGCGACGGCGGCCGCCTCGCGCCGGACGAGCTGGTCCCGTCGCCGCGCGACTACCTCCCCCGGCCCAGCGACGCGGTGGCGGCGCGCGGGGCCGAGTGGGTGCGCGCGCAGGCGGGCTGTCGCGAGTAGCGACGGTGGCGCGACGGGGGGGCGCGTCGTGAAGCAGCCGGGGCCCACGCGGCGTAAGATGGGGCGTCGTCCCCGCGCCCTCACCTGCCGCCCCTGGTCGCCATGCCTGCTCGGTTCTCCCCGTCACGCGCCGCCGCGGTCGGCGCGCTGCTCCTCATGGCCGCGTCCGCGTCGGGCGCCGGCGCGCAGACGCCCGCGCGCGATCCCGTGCGCGATCCGGCGCGCGCGACCGCGATCGTCGACTCGATCGTCGGCGCGGCGCTGGCGAACGGGCGCGCGGTGGGGATGACGGTCGCCGTCGTGCGCGGGCGCGACACGCTCGTGCTCAAGGGCTACGGGAAGGCGGAGCTGGAGCACGGCGTGCCGACGCCGGCGGGCGCGGTCTACGAGATCGGCTCCGTCACCAAGCAGTTCACCGCCGCCGCGATCCTGCAGCTCGCCGAGCAGGGGAAGCTGTCGCTCGACGACCCGGTCACGAAGCACCTGCCGACGTACCCGATGCAGGGCCACGTCGTGACCGTGCGCCGGCTGCTCGACCACACGTCGGGGATCCGCAGCTACACCGAGATCCCCGAGTTCGGCGCCATCGCGCCGCGGTCGTTGCCGCGCGACACGCTGATCGCGCTGTTCGCGAGCAAGCCGTTCGACTTCGCGCCCGGCGCGGGGCAGGTCTACAACAACTCCGCGTACTTCCTGCTCGGCCGCATCATCGAGACGGTGAGCGGGGCGTCGTACGCCGACTACGTGCAGCGCCACCTGTTCGCGCGCGCGGGGATGACCGACTCGCGCTACTGCAGCAACGGCGCGGTCGTGCCGCGCCGCGCGCACGGCTATCAGGTGCGCGGCGACGCCGTGCAGCGCGCCGACTACATCGACCACGCGTGGCCGTACGCGGCCGGCTCGCTGTGCAGCACGGCGGGCGACCTCGTGGCGTGGACGCGCGCGCTGCACGGCGGACGCATCCTCGGCGCCGCGGCGTACCGCGAGATGCTCGCGCCGGGCACGCTGAGCGACGGCACGCGGCTGCGCTACGCGAAGGGGCTCATGGTGCACGACTCGATCGCCGGACACCCGGCGGTGCACCACGGCGGCGACATCCCCGGCTTCTCGTCGCACCTCGCGTGGCTGCCGCAGGACTCGGCGGTCGTCGCGGTGCTGATCAACACCGCCGGCCCGGTGCGCCCCGACGCGGTGACGCAGACGCTCGTCGCCGCGCTGTTCGGCGACCGCACGCCCAAGCCGCTCGCCTTCCGCGGCCGCGCGGCCGACTACGCGGGCGAGTACCGCGGCATCGGGCGCGGGCGTCCGCAGCTGTTCGCCGTCGCCGACTCGGCGGGCGCGGGGCTCGTGCTGCGCGTGAACGGCGGACCGGCGCAGCCGCTCGCGTACCTCGGCGGCGAGACGTTCGGGCGCGGGGCGACGCGCTACACCTTCGTGCGCGAGGGCGGCGCGCGGGGAGCCGTGACCGCGCTGCGCGCCGACACGCGCGCCGTGTACTCGATCGCCACGCGCGTCCCGGCGAGCGCGCCGGCGACCGGCGCCACCCGCTGACGGAGATCCGCGCATGACGTCGCCCGAGCCGCAGTCCATGCCCGCCGCGTCGCGCCCGACGCCGCCCGCGCCCGTCGCGTTCCACGGCGCGGTGCCGATCCTCCCCGTGCGCGACCTCGCCGCGAGCCTCGACCACTACGTGCGCGTGCTCGGCTTCGCGCTCGACTGGGAGGACGCGGGCATGTTCGCGTCGGTCTCGCGCGATCGCTGCTGCCTCTTCCTCTGCCAGGACGACCAGGGCCACCCGGGGACGTGGGCGTGGCTCGGCGTCGCCGACGCGGAGGCGCTGCACGACGAGCTGCACGCGCGCGGCGCGCACGTCCGGCAGCCGCCGACGAACTTCGCGTGGGCGCTCGAGATGCAGATCGAGGACCCGGACGGCAACGTGCTGCGCCTGGGCTCCGACCCGAAGCCCGGCGTCGCGCACGGGCCGTGGCTCGACATGCGCGGCCTGCGATGGGTGCCCGGCCCGGGCGGCCAGTGGACGCGCGCCGACGACGCGAGCTCGGAAGCCGCGCGCACCGACGGCGGCGAGACGGTCGACACCGCGGAGACGCCCGTCGTCGCCGCGCCGGCCGAGCAGCCCGTTCGCAGCCCGGGCGACGCGGTGACGCGCGCACGCGTGCTCAAGGAGATGGGCGAGCAGGCGCGCCGCGGCGGCGATCTCGCGGGCGCGCGCCGGCTGTACGAGGAGGCGGTCGCGCTGCAGCGCGAGGGGAGCGAGCCGCTGGAGCTGGCGCACACGATCCGCCACCTGGGCGACGTGCTGCACGACGCCCGCATGCCGCACCTCGCCGAGCCGCACTACCAGGAGGCGCTCGCGCTGCACCGCGCGCAGCCGGACGTGGCGCCGCTCAACCTCGCGAACGCGATCCGCAGCCTCGCGGTGCTGAAGCAGGAGCTGGGCGACCGCGACGCGTCGCGGCGGCTGTGGGAGGAGGCGAGCCGGCTGTACCAGCAGGTCGACGTGCGCGAGGGCGTCGCCGAGAGCGCGGGATGGGCGGCGCGGCTCGCGTGGCGCGCGGGCGACGTGGCGCGGGCGCGCGAGTGGCTCGCGGCGGCGCGCGCGGCGAGCGACGCGTCCAGCGATCGGGAGACGTGGAAGTTCGTGCGCGAGGTGGGGCTGGAGCTGGGGGGGTGAGACCGAGCGGCGCTGCGGACTGCGGGCGGCGGATCCTGAACGACCTGCGGGGCTGCGGCGCTGCGGAACGGCCGCTCGGGATGCGTCTTCGCGCCGGGCCTGAACCGCGAAGGGCAGCAGGGATGAACGTCTGAGAAGATCGGATGAGAATCGGAGGGCTCCGGGGGGCGGCGACTCACATCGCGCCACGGGGAATCCATCGACCCAGTCCGCGTCGTTTCTGGCGTTCTCCGACCTTCATCCCCGTTCCCGCCGTCCGTTCGTCGGCTGCACCGCGACGCACGCCGTCGGCGGTGGGAGGGTCGCGCTGCAGGCGGTTCCGCAGCCGCACAGCTCCGCAGCCCCCAGTGGACGCTTCCCGTCCTCCGCGTGCGACGACGCCCGCTCGGCGTTCGACGGTGCCCGTGCGGCAAGCGGTTGTGCGGGCGCCGGTTGCGTGACGGGTCGGGGGCGCGGGCGCGGTGGCGGGCGGCGTGCGAGGCGCGACGGTGTCGTCCCCGTCGTCGCCGTCCGGAGTCCCCGATGTTCCGCGTCTCCCTCGCGCGCGCCGCGCTCGCGTGCGCGCTCGCCTGCGCGTCCCTCGCCGTCGCCGGCTGCACGACGAGCATCGGCGGCTTCCCCGTCTCGATCCCCGACCCGCGACGCGAGCCCACGCGCGAGCCCACGCGCGAGCCGTCGCGCGGTCCCGCGCCCGCGCCGCGGCGGCCGACGTCGACGACCGGCGGCGCGTCGGCGGTGCGCGTGCTCCGCGTCGCGGACGACTACCTCGGCGTCCCGTACAAGTGGGGCGGCACGTCGCCGCGCACGGGGTTCGACTGCTCGGGCTACGTGCAGTTCGTCTACGGCCGCGAGGGGGTGAAGCTCCCGCGCACGTCGCGCCAGCAGGCGGTGGCGGGCACGCGGCGGCCGACGCGGTGGGACGCGGCGTCGCCCGGCGACCTGGTGATGTTCGCGAATCCCGGCGAGGCGATCAGCCACGTCGCGTTCTACGCCGGGAACGGCCGCATCCTGCACTCGAGCGGGAGCGGCGGCGGCGTGCGCTACGACGACCTCGATACGAAGCGCGGGCGCTGGTACCGCGAGCGGCTGGTCGCGGTGCGGCGCGTGAGCGACCGCGGGCCGGCGATCGCGCGCGGGCTGCTGGAGGAGATGGGGCGGGAGGCGGTGCGGTTCGATCCACCGGACGGGGCGCCGAGACCGAAATGAGCGTCGAGCGGCGAGCGGCGAGCGTCGAGAGGGGTCAGCGCGAGGGCGGGTCCTCCGAGCAGGGCACATGCATCGCTCGACGCTCGCCGCTCGCCGCTCATCGGGTTCCCGCTTGCTGATGCCTGTACCACGTCATACACTGGGCGCCTCACCGAGCCCGCGCCGACGATGGCCGTGGCACCCGGCGGGCGCGCGCATCCTGCGGTGCAGCGCGCCGCGGCGCCGGGGCGTAGGACGGGCGACCACTGCACGCCCGCCTCCTGCCGCACCCTCATGCCATCGACCATCCGCGCGAACGTCCGCGCGAACGCCCGCGCGTCGGCTCGCGCGCGCCGTGCGACTCGTGCGTCCCTGCTCCCGGCCGCGTCGCTCGCCGCGCTCGCGGCGCTGACCGGCGCGTGCGCGTCGCCGCGCGCGGCCGCGTCGCCCGTCGCGGACGCCGAGCCGCCGCTGGCCGGCAAGCGCGTGGAGGCGCGGCGCGGCGTCGTCGTCACGAGCGCCGCCGACGCGTCGAACGCCGGGCTGGCGATGCTGGCGCAGGGCGGCAACGCGATCGACGCCGCGGTGGCCGCGTCGTTCGCGCTCGGCGTCGTCGATCCGTCGCAGACGGGGCTCGGCGGCTACGCGGTGGGCGTGGCGTGGATCGCCGGGGAGAAGCGCGCGGAGGTGCTGGAGGCGATGGGGCAGGCGGGCGCGGACCCCGCGTGGGGGCGCCCCGATCCGCAGGCGCCCGCGGGGCCGACGAGCTTCGACGGCGGCGACGCGCGCCAGCCGCGCACGGCGCTCGTGCCGGGCTTCGTCAGCGGGCTGCTGGAGTGGCACGCGCGGCGCGGGAAGCTTCCGCGCGCCGCGGTGCTCGCGCCGGCGATCGCGCTCGCGCGCGACGGCTTCGTCGTCGGCCCGCTGAACCATCGCCTGTTCGCGGCGAGCGTGGACAAGCTGAAGGCCGATCCCGAGGCGGCCGCGCTGTTCATGCCGGGCGGCGAGGTGCTGAAGGTCGGCGACCGGCTGGTGCAGCCGAAGCTGGCGACGCTGCTGGAGGCGATCGCGCGCGACGGGGCGCCGGCGTTCTACGCGGGCGACTTCGCACGGCGCGTGGCGGAGAAGACGCGCGCGGTGGGCGGGCTGCTGGACGCGGCCGACTTCGCGGCGTACCGCCCGTCGTTCCGCCGGCCGGTGTGCAGCGCGTTCGGGCGCTTCACGGTGATCGGCGCGCCGTCGCCCGTGGCCGGTGCGTCGCTGGCCGAGCTGCTGCAGCTGGCCGAGCGGAGCGGGCTGACGCGAATGGGCGACCCGACGCGCGATCCGCAGGCGGCGGTGCGGCTGGCGGACGCGGTGCGCGTGAGCGTGGCGGATCGCGCGCTGGCGGGCGGGCATCCGGAGTGGCAGCCGGGGCCCGTGCGCGGGCTGTCGAGCGGCGCGTTCGCGGCGACGCGCGTGTCGCTCGTGGGGCAGGCGGTGCGCGACACGCTGCCGCGCGGCGACGCGTGGGCGCACGAGAGCGCGGCGGTGGACGCGCGGTGCGCGGCGCTCGATCCGTATCCGGTGACGGCGCGTCCGGCGCGCGAGGGTGCGCCGTCGGGCGGCGCGCCGGGTGACGAGCTGCGCGAGGATCTGCGTCTCGATCCGCACGACGACGCGGAGCTGCACGGGAGCCAGACGTCGCACCTCGTCGCGATCGACGCGAGCGGGAACGCGGTGTCGCTGACGTCGAGCGTGGGCGTGCTGTTCGGGTCGGGCGTGTTCGCGGAGGGCGTGTGGCTCAACTCCAGCGGCAACCTGTTCGGGCGCACCGGGCGCGCGCCGGGGCGGAAGCCGGGGAGCGCGCTGACGCCGACGCTGATGCTCGACGGGACGCGCGCGCGGTTCGGGCTGGGCGCGGGGGGCGCGGCGTACATCCCGACGGCGGTGGGGCAGGTCGCGCTGCGCGTGGCCGGGTGGGGGCAGGAGCCGTACGCGGCGCTCTCAGCGCCGCGGCTGCAGCCGTCAGCTATTGGTCGCGCGCTGGAGATCGAGCAGGGATTCGCGCTGCCGGTGTACGGGGCGCTGCGGTCGCACGGCTACGTGGCGACGAACCGCGTGGCGAACCTGCAGTTCGCGGGGGTGCACCTGTTCTGGGTGCGCGACGACGGGGTGATCGTAGGGGCGGCGGATCCGCGGCGGGATGGCGTGGCGGTGGGGTACTGACGCCTGCGACAGCATAAGCGCGCTTAGGCAGCGGTGAATTTTGTCTAAGTTGAAAACAGCTCATGAAGCAGTCTGCTCGCAGCCCAATCGCCGTTGGACATACAGATCGCGCAAATCATGAACGGCTCAACCGATATCCTTCAGTTTCGCTCGCGCTTTGCTCCCGTCGAGCCACCCGCATGGGACCCGTACCGGCAACCATACGCTGAACCGTCTCCCCAAGCCCGATTCCTCGCTGAGATCTACCCACTCGTGGACGACTTCCTCCATGAGCACGAGCAACGCATTGCTCAAGAGCTAGCGGCGCTCCTCCCTATGGAGATCGAACGCGCCCTGTATGTCTCCACGTTTGATCGAGGAGCGCCCCGAATCACGGTGCAGCTGGAGACGCGCCGGGGATCTGTGGAGGCAATCTGCACGGCTGCCGCCGCGACCGCGGATTGGGATGCATGGAAGACTGCGGCTGCTGCGTACGCCGGCTACAAGGTTATCAAAGACTTGTCCCAGGTGCCTGATACGTGGCGTCGCGTAGACCGTGCGATCAAGGCGGTAGTCGGCGGCGTACGAGATACGGTAAGTCGAGACGCGATTATCCGCCTTGGGCTTCCGAGAAGTGGCTACCGCCGCGGGCCAATACCACATGTTCCGAGAGTCGTGGAAGCTGAGACGGTGGCCAAGCCAATCGCATCAGCTGAGAACCCTGGGGCGGGTCCTAGCGACGCATCCAAACCGGCCGATAGCGACAAACCTACTCGCGATCGACAGGCAGATGTCTAACGTGGCGTTGCAGCTGACGGAGCCGCGCATGCTTCCCACACCGGCAGCACAGCTTCGATCGTGCGGCTCCGCAGTTGAACTCGGGCGTGAGGGCGCAACCTGCACGATCCTGATGGCGGCGTATGATGCGTGAATGCTCATGCCGAGATCAGCATCGGGCGCCTGATCGTTCTCGGCGCACGTCGGCTGCGTAAACGAGGCGCGGACAACCGTGCCGCGCCTCGTTTACGCTACTGCGTCTACTTACGGAAATCGTTGAATGCCTTGAGCAACTTCATCGTCGCTTCGTAGTCAAGCCGATTGCCTTCGTAGCGAACCTCGTACAGCCCCTGCAGGTTCGAGGGCAGGGTCACACCTTTCTCGACGAGCAGAATGAAGTTGCGCCTATAGAGCGCCATCGCCGCGCCGATCTCAATTAGCACGTTCGAGTTCAGAACGTTATGCGCGTTGCCCTCGTCATCCAGCATTCGCTGTTCGGTGCCCACGTGGATGATCGCTGCAGCGCAGGACCGCATATCGTCCATCACCTTGTCGGGCACGGGCTTGCTTACGGACTCTTTCTCGACGGAGACTACTGGGTCGAACTTGCCGAAGCTGAGCAGCTCCTTCAGCTGACCGACGACATCCGTGTTCTTGCCGTGGGTGATGAATACACGATTGTTGGCGGGAGCAGCTGCAGGTGCCGGGAGCGCCGCATCTGAGTCGAGCGCCGCCGGAACCGACAGTGCGCCCTTCGCGCTTGAGGCGCCGTTGCCATTCGCGGCGCCATTGCCAGTGTCTCTGCCGGATGAGGCGAGATCCTCAGGTGCGTAGTCCATCGCTCCCTCTCCCGCGTGCGCCCCATCAAGGTCGACGTACGTTTGCCCCTTCACTTCCTGGAGGAACCCGATTTCGCGAGCCCCCTCCATGATCAAGCTGAGCGTCTCTTGAGTGCGGTCAGTCGGTACGCCCATCTCCTCAAGGACGTTGCGGGCGATGTGCTCGGGGGGGATACGAGAGCCATCGTACTTCGTGAGAAACTCGCGAACCACTCGAGGGCGAAGCATGGCCTCCCGCATCGCCGACGTCTCATCCCCTTCTGTTGTAGGAGCGACAATTCGCTTACCGAGCGGCGTGAGGCTGATCGTTTCGGCGTTGTATCCGCCATCGGTGAGTCCGTACGCGATCGCCGAGCCGGCCAACATCCGGAATTGACTGGACGAAGGCTGCATGTTCAGCGCTTGAGCAACGCGCAGTGGCTTCGTCGGAGCCTTCGCGTAATTGTCCGCGATAGCCCGGGGGACCCGCAGCGCCTTCGCAATGCTGAACGCAGGAACGTCAGCTTGACTCAGGTACTGGCGCTTGCGCTCCTCGCGCTGTGCCGGGCTTGCTGCCTCAGGGGCGCTCTCTGCTTTGCCTGCCATATACACCTCCCTCTCATCGATGGGGGAAGCCTCTTGCCTCCAGGCAGGCCGCTGCTCAAACTGCGATTGCTACATCGCGCTGGGCTCGCCCTGGCGCCCCCTCGTGGCCTCTGTTCCGCGGGGGCAACGCCCGACCTCAGCGCCAACTGGGTCGGGCGTTCGGCGTTTAAATACGACCAATCTCGCTCCGGTCGCATCAGTCGGACGCTCGGGCGAAGTTATGCAACATGGATTTTGTTGTCCAGTGCCACAAGCGTCATGGTGGAAATATGAGGTAAGTCACTGAGATGCAGTGGTTTGCATGGCTGGTGGGACTGACACCGAAGTCAACTAGACAAATCTGTTCGGGTGTTTTCGGTGTGTCGGTGATGGTGGCAGGTGGATTCTGTGCCGGTTCGTTGCTCATTCCTGTGCGAAGACCGAGGACAGGCACACCTTCGACCGCAGCATGGCTGCGGATAGTCGCGCCAGGGTGAGCGACACCGCCCGGGACAAGACCTATGTTCGCTTGGTGTCGCGCTACGTTTTGCCGCAATAGAGCCTACGTGCATACGGCCAGTGACCCATGTGCACGCTGAAAACCGCCTGCGCCCTAACGCGGGGTTGCAGCTGACCGGCGATGTAGGGTATGCCCCGCTGCGCTCGGCATTCATGTGCTTCGCCCGCAGCTGAACTTGGGCGTTGGTCGATGCCGCTTTGCGTCGCACCTACCTGTGCGGGCGCCCGATACCTAAATGGCGAGCCACCGCCTCCCGCTGAGCATCGCGACACCGGCAGCGCCGCAGCGCCGCAGCGCCCCGCCCCGACCCGACCCGACCCGACCCGACCCGACCCGACACCGGCGGATGTCTCCATGACACACGCTTTTCTGACCCGCCGCGAGCTGCTCGCCGCCCTTGCATCCGCCGCCGCCCTCCCGCTGGTGTCCGCCTGCACTGGCAACGCGGGCACGTCGCGCGAAGCAGCCACGAGTAGCAGCGACGCCGACGTCCTCGCCCTGCTCGACCGCGTCGGCAACGACCTCCTGCGCCTGCTCCCCGAGCAGGCCACCTCGCTCGGCCTCGACGTCGGCGCGCGCGCCGCCCTTCGCTCCCAGCTCGCCGACCGCTCCCCCGCCGGCCAGCAGCGCATCGCCCAGCAGCTGCGCTCAGACCTCGCGCGGCTCGACGCCGTCGACCAGCGCAACCTCTCGTACGCCACGCGCACCAGTCTCGCCGTCGTCCGCAGCGCCTACACGACGTCGCTCGAGGGCTTCGCGCTCCCCTACGGCGACATCACCGTCGGCGGCTGGCGCAATACTCCTTATGTCGTGATCCAGAACGTCGGCGCCTACCTCGACGTCCCCCGCTTCCTCGACGCCGACCACCGCATCGAGGGCGCGCCCGACGCCGAGGCGTACCTCGCGCGGCTGCAGTCGTACGCGCGGCAGCTGGACGGGGAGCTTGAGCGCATGCGCGCCGCGCGCGGCATGGGGCTCGTCCCGCCGGCCTTCCTGCTCGACAAGGCGCTGCGGCAGATGACCCTCTCCGCAGGGAGCGCGCGCGAGGGCGGGTCGCTCGTCGAGTCCATCGCGCGCCGCACCACGAGCATCCCCGGCGACTGGGCCGGCCGCGCGCGCACCATCGCTTCACAGGAGATCGCGCCCGCGCTCGACCGGCAGCTCGCCGAGCTGCGCGCGCAGCGCGCCGTCGCCACGAATGACGCCGGCATCGCGGCGCGGCCGCGCGGCGAGGAGTTCTACCGCTGGGCGCTCAAGGCGTCGACCACCACCAGCATGACGCCCGACGAGGTGCATCAGCTCGGGCAGGACGAGGTGCGGCGCCTGCACGGCGAGATGGACGCGATCCTGAAGCAGATCGGCTACACCCAGGGCAGCGTGGGCGCGCGCATGCAGGCACTCGCGCGGGACCCGCGCTACCAGTTCGCCGACGGCGACGCGGGGCGGGCCGAGATCCTCGCCCTCATCGACGATCGGCTGAAGTGGATCCGCGCGCAGATGCCGCGCGCCTTCCACACGCTCGTCGATCCGAACATGGAGGTGAAGCGGCTGCCGCCCGAGGAGGAGCTGGGCGCGCCGGCCGCGTACGGCGGCGCCGGGTCGATCGACGGCAAGATCCCCGGACGGTACTGGATCAACCTCCGCACCACCGACCTGCACAGCCGCTACAGCCTCCCCGACCTCACCTTCCACGAGGCGATCCCCGGCCACATCTGGCAGGGCGAGTACACGCACGACATGCCGCTCCTCCGGCAGATGCTCGCCTTCAACGCGTACTCGGAAGGGTGGGGGCTGTACGCCGAGCAGCTCGCCGACGAGCTGGGGGCCTACGCCGACGACCGCGTGGGGCGGCTCGGCTACCTGCAGTCCATCGCCTTCCGCGCCTGCCGCCTGGTCGTGGACACGGGGCTGCACGCGAAGGGGTGGACGCGCGAGCAGGGCGTGCGCTACTTCGTCGACGTGAACGGGTCGAACCCGGAGGAGGTCGCGAGCGAGGTCGATCGCTACTGCGCGTGGCCCGGGCAGGCGTGCGGCTACAAGGTCGGCCACAGCGAGATCGTCCGGCAGCGCGAGCGCGCCCGCACCACGCTCGGCGCGCGCTACGACCTGCGCGCGTTCGACGACACGGTCGTGCGCGGCGGCAACGTCCCGCTCGACGTGCTCGCGAGGAACGTCGACGAGTACCTCCGCACCGCCGCGCGGTAGCGCGCCGCGTCTCCCGACCCACTCCGATGCCGCGCGTCATGCGACCGACGTCCCTGCGCCTCGCCGGCGCGCTCCTGCTGCTCCTTCCGTTCGCACAGGTCCGAGCGCAGGGCGCCGCGCCGCGCACGCCGGCGCCCGCCACCGCCGCGGACTCCGCGGCCATCCGCCGCGCCGCCCTCGACTACATCGAGGGATGGTTCGCCGGCGACTCGGCGCGCATGCGCCGCGCGCTGCACCCCGACCTCGCCAAGCGCGCCGTCATGCGCGACGAGCGGGGGCGGCTCTTCCTCGACCTGCAGTCGGCGAGCATGCTCACGCGCGCCACGGGCTACGGCTTCGGCACCTCGCTGCCGGTCGCGCAGCGCTGGGCGCGCGTGCAGATCCTCGACGTCGACGGCGACCTCGCGTCGGTCAAGCTGCACTCGACGCAGCTCGTCGACTACATGCACCTGGTGCGCTGGGACGGCGAGTGGCGCATTCTCAACGTGCTCTGGGACCTGCGCCCCGCCGACCGCCCGCGGCCGGGCGGGTGAGGCAACCCGCTCGGCACGCCGCTCCGTGATGTCGGCGAGCCGCCGCGACCCGAGGAGCGCCGTTCCGATCGCGCGCGATCGCGTCGGAGCGCGGCCATGCAGCGGACGACCCCCGAGCGCGCGGCGGCGTCGGGGGTCGTCTCGGGCGCCGACGTTCAGCGCCGCGGGTCGTTCGCCGCAGTCAGCGCCGCTTCCGACGCCACACCCCCACGCCGGCGAGCCCCAGCGCCACCAGCGAGATCGTGCCCGGCTCGGGCACGGTCTGCTGCGGCAGCTGCGCGACCGCGTAGTTCGCCAGCGCCTCGGCGACCTTCGTGTCGCGGTGGATGTCGTCGAACAGGAAGTGCGTGCTGCCGTAGTACGCCCGGCCGTTGCTGGTCTCCACGATCGCGGCCGCCCGGCACGCCGCATCCGCGAGGCAGCTGCCGAAGTCCGTGATGCCCAGGCCGGCGAGGAAGCCCGGCGCGAGGACGACGGTCTGGTTGAACGTGCGCGTGTCGACGACCGACACGTCGATGCCGCCGATGGCGCCGAGCCCGGCCAGCAGCGTCTGGTTGTACGTCGCGGCGAACGAGTTCGCCGGCGGGCCGCCGAGCGTCTGGATCAGGAACGACGTCGCCCCCGCGGCGGCGAGCGTCCGGATGTGCGACACCGCCAGGTTCGCCACGTCGTCGGCGAGGTCGATGCCCCGCCCGAAGACGTCGGCGTCGTTCGAGCCGATCGAGACCACGTACAGCGCGTCGGACGGCAGGACGCCGCCGCTGGCCGTGAGCGCGGCGTTCACCTGCGAGCCGAAGTACAGCGCCGTGTTGGCGCCGAGCGAGCCGGCCGCGGGCGCCGGCTCCCCGGGGAGTGGCCCCAGCCAGCCGAAGCCGTAGGCGTAGTTCTGCCCGCCCGCGAGCGACGGCGTCGCGTCGTGCCCGAGCGCGCGCGCGAAGTAGTCGGACCACGCGGGGCCGGACTGCCAGCGGCCGGCGTAGTAGCCCTTCGCGGCCGTCGGGGCGAGTGGAGAGCTGGCGAGCGTGGGATTCAGCAGCCAGTTGCCGGTGTCGAGCTCACTCGTGCCGAAGAAGTACACGTCGGAGTAGCGGGGCTGCGCCAGCGCCGGTGCACCCGTCAGCGCCACGAGGGTTGTCGCCATGAGCAGTGGTCGAAACACCGTTGCCTCCTGTAGTGGTTGTGCGCACGAGAAGAACGGACGGCAGGAACCGACGACGAAGAGCGGGGCACCTCGGTCGCCTCGCGGGAGGGGACCGCGCAGCACGGACCTGGCGAGACCACCGCGGTGGCGGGCGCGCCCGGGTCGGTCGGGTGGACGGCGCGATCGCGCGCCGGGCGCAGACCGGCACGCGCCCCACACCCGTCGACACCCGAGCCGCGGCGCTCCCGCAAGCCGCGTGCGAGGGTCCGGCCGGTCTCGTCCACGGACCGCGCGCGTGCGCCGCCCACGATCTCGCCGCCGCGCGCTGACCCTGTGCGCGCACGCACGCCCACCCCACCGCGATTCCCGATGAAGCTCGACGTCTATCTCAACTTCGCCGGCAACTGCCGACAGGCGTTCCACCACTACGAGCGGCATCTGGGCGGCCGGATCACCATGCTGATGACGCACGGCGACGGGCCCTACGCCGCCGCGCTCTCCGACGAGCAGCGGCACGCGATTCTGCACGCGCGCCTGGAGCTCGGCGACACGGTGCTCATGGGCGCGGACATCCCGCACGCCGAGCCGATGCGCAGCGCCTACCTCACGCTGCGCGTCGACAGCGAGGCGGAAGCCGAGCGCCTGTACGCGCTCCTGGCCGACGGTGGTCAGGTGTTCATGGCGATGGAGCGGACGTTCTTCGCGAACCGCTTCGCGATGCTGCGCGACCGCTTCGGCGTCTCCTGGATGCTGCTCCACGAGATCCCCGCCGCGCCTCCCGCGTAGCACGCGGCGCGCGAGGCGCTCGGCGGCGGGAGGGTGCTTCCCGCGCGACGGCTCTTGCCGCCCTCGGGCACGAGCCGCAGTATAGACGCCGCTGCGCGGGCTCCTGCGCCCGCGCGTGGCCAGCCGACCGCACGCCGCGCCTCGGGCGCGCGTGGGTCTTTGGCGTGTCTCGCAGGACCGGAAGCGAGCTTCGGAGCAGCGTCCACGACGCTGCGGCCGCTCCGCTCGACGTCGTCGGGCCCATCGCGTCCGGCGGCGCGCACACCACATGAGGCGCGCGACATGATCTCCTATTACGACCTGGGCGAGGACCGGAAGCTCCACGAGATCGTCGTCGCCGGGACACACGACGCCGGCATCACGGGCGGCGGCAGCGGCGTCCAGACGCAGTCGCTCGACATCGGCGCGCAGGCGATGGCCGGCGTGCGCGTCTTCGACGTGCGCATCGCCGCCGCGGTGACGAGCCAGAAGCACGAGTCGGGGCGTCCGGTCGCCGAGCTGCGCGCCTTCCACGCGGACGACAAGGTCGTGATGAAGCTCGACCGCAAGGTCGTGCTCAAGGGGTCCATGAGCCAGGACCCGGTGCACGTCACGCAGTCCAAGCTCGCCGGCGGCGCGTTCGGGCTCGCGCTCAACAGCATGCTGCAGCAGGCGCGCAACTTCGTGCACTCCGACGTCGGGAAGAACGAGTTCCTGATCCTCAAGTTCGACAAGTGCACCAACTGGGCGCAGATCGCCGACGCGTGCCGCACCACCCTCGGGATGGCCCTCTACCGCGAGGGCGGGAACCTGAACCGCAAGACGCTCAAGGATCTCCGCGGCAAGGTCATCGTGCTCTTCTCGTCGGCCGGCCTGCGCGAGGTGCACGGCGCGACGAACGGCATCCTCGGCTTCAAGAACCTCTCGGCGGAGGGCGCGTCGTACTCGCACGTGTTCGAGGGGCTGCAGTACTACGGGAAGGGCGGCACCTCGCCGTTCAACCCGAAGGGGAAGCTGAAGCAGAACATCAAGAAGCAGACGAAGCTCATGGCGGGCGCCGCGGCGATGGGCAACCCGGAGATCGTCGGCATGATGTACTGGACGACCACGGGCCTCATCGAGAGCATCAAGAAGCGCGACGACGGCATGTGGGACGATCCGAACGTCACCAAGATGAAGCAGCTCTGGGGGCAGGGGCTGGGCGACTTCGTGAACGCGCGCGTGTCGCTGCCGTCGACCAACCCGATGGCGAAGGCGCAGCAGCGGCGCAGCTACTTCCCGAACATCGTCATGATCGACTTCGCCGACGACAGGAAGTGCCAGCAGATCCACGACCTGAACAAGCTGTCGGTGCATCACCTCGCGGAGCTCGACTAGCGCCTCGACCGGTGCCGCGACCGGTGCCGCGACCGGTGCCTCGACCGGCGCGCCGCCGCCCGCACCTCCACGCGCCCGGCCGTCGGCGGTTCGACGGGCCCGGGCGCGTGTCGTCTCGCTCACCCGTGGCGCCGTCGACTCGCGATGTCGCCCGCGGAGGACGGCGCGCTGTCCACGCGTGCGGACGCCGCGGTCGCGCGCCGGCGACGAACGTGAGCGCGCACACGGAGTTGGCGCGCGCGGGCGTGATGGCATCCGCGATGCCGGCACCGGAACCGCCGCACCGCCTCCCTGTCGTCGAAGTTCACGCGAACCTTCGAGCCGAATGACGTTCCGCGCTCCCCTCCACGTCGCGGCGCTCGGTGCCGCCAGCCTGGTCCTCGCGCTCCAAGCCGGGGCGCAGGCCCCGACGACCGGCGCCCTCCGCGTGCGGGTCACCGACCCCGCGGGCGCGCCCGTGTCCGACGCGACCGTCACGCTCGTGCGCGGGATGAAGGAGGTGATCGCCCAGGGGACCACGGGCGCCGACGGCGTCCGCCTGCTCACGGCCCCCCTGTCGAGCGAGGAGGTGCAGCTGGTCGTGCGGCGCATCGGCTTCGCGCGCGCCGACCAGTTCCTCGTGCGGCTGGCCGCCGACACGCTGCCGGTGGCGGTCACGCTCACCCCCAGCGTGACGTCGCTCGAGGCGGTGAAGGTCGTCGATCGGCAGTCGATCCGCCGGCGCCGGCTCTCCATCGACGCCGACGCCATCGCCGCCAGCAGGGCCCCGCTCGCGAGCGCGTTGGACGTCGTCGAGAGCCTGCGCCCCGTGATGATCTACGGTCTCGTCGGCGACGGCATGTTCTGCGCGGGGCTGCAGCACGTCTGGGTCAACGGCCGCAACATCCGGCTCGTCTCCCCCAACGAGGCGGTCGCGGTCCGGCAGGGGCAGGTGGACGCCATGCGCCGCGTCTCGCCGCGCCTGCGGCGCTACGGGCGCAACTCGCTGTCGGTCGACGTGCAGAGCGTGCTCGCGAGCATCCGCCCGGAGCACATCGCGACCCTGCAGGGCACCGACTGCAACGATCCCGTCGTGCGGAACGACCGGAGCCGCGCGGCGGTCTTCGTCACGCTCAAGCCGGGCGTGCAGTTCAGCGAGCGGCGCGGCTCCTACGTGCTCGGAACCGAGGTCGGACGCAGCAAGGTGCTCGTCGACCGCGCCGTGGCCGACGCGACCGCGCCGGCACCAGGACCCGCGCTCGCGGTCACGCCGGGCACGCCCGCCCCGGACCCGAGCGCGCCGGGCGCGATCGCCCTCCCCATGGTGGCGGCCGAGCGGCTGCCGGCGCACCGGTTGCGCCTGCTCGGCGTGTTCGACGAGGAGACCGGCGCGCCGCTCCCCGGGGTCGTGGTGGTCGACGTGAAGTCGGGCGCGCGCACGGTGACCAGCGGCACCGGCACCGCCATGCTGGCGCACCTGCCCGAGGGCGGCGGCGCCGTGCGGCTGGAGCGCGACGGCTACGTGGCCCGGGAGCTGACCGTCACCATCGCCCCGGCCGACACGGTGCCGGTGACGGCGCTCCTCGCCCGCACGGCGCCGCGTCGGTAGCGGCGCCCGCGGCGCCCGCGTCGGACGCGGCGTGCGTGACGCACGCGACGCGTGGGGGCGCGGCCCTCAGCGCGCGCCCGGCACGCGCACCGCGAGCGCACGCCCCGCGTACGTCGCGGGCGACACGCCGCGCACGACCGTCATCACGCGCGCGGCGCCCGTCGGCACCGTGACCTCCACGTCCACGCGCCCGGCCGTCGGCAGCCCGACGTGCACGGGCGCGTCCGACTGCGCGTCGTAGCCGGAGCCCGCGTCGGTCCACCGCGTCGCCAGCAGCCGCCGCGTGCCGGCCGCGTACACGCGCACCTCCGCGCCCGCGGCGCCGGGCCGCCCGCGCGCGTCGAGCACGCGCACCGCGAGCGACCGCCGCGCCACGCGCGCCGGCAGCACGTTGCGCAGGATCCCGTGCGGCATCTCCGCGCGCGTCCCGGCGAGCGCCAGGTCGAGCGCCCCGTCGCCGTCCACGTCCGCCCACTGCACGCCGTGGCTCGCCTGCAGCGCCAGCACGTTCGACGGCGTGCGGTCCGCGAACCCGCGCGCGTCGCCCGCGCGCTGCACGAGCAGCCAGTCGCGCCAGCTCTCCGTCGCCGACACCGTCCCGTTGACGTAGAGGTCCACGCGCCCGTCGTGATCCACGTCCGCCGGCGCGCACGTGTCGTGGCGTCCCTCCACCGCCACCCCCCACTCGGCGCTCGCGTCGCGGAAGCCGCCGTCGCGCTGCCCGAGGAACAGCCCGTTCTTCCCGTAGTTCGCGACGATCAGGTCCGCGAGGCCGTCGCCGTCGACGTCCGCCACGCACGGCCGCACCGATCCCTGCGTCGCCACGCCGATCGCGCGCCCGCCGCCCGCGAGCCCGAGCGAGTCCGCGACGTCGGTGAAGCGGCCGCGCTGGTTGCGATAGAAGCCGTTCGCGTCGCCGTCCTGGTTCGCGACGTACAGGTCGAGGTCCCCGTCCTGCTGCCAGTCGAACCACACCGCGCCCACGCTCTTCCGCGCATCGGCGACGCCCATCGACGCGGCCACGTCGGTGAAGCGCCCCGCGTCGTTGCGGAACAGCGCGTTGGCGCGGTCGCGGAACGCCACGAACAGGTCGCGGTCGCCGTCGCCGTCGACGTCGATCCACGCCGGCTGCCGCACCGCGCCGCTGTCGACCGCCAGCCCGCTCGCCGTCGTCACGTCCACGAAGCGCGACGAGTCGTTGCGGTACAGCCGCAGCACGCTCCCCGCGCCCGCGGCGGGCGCGAAGCCCACCAGCAGGTCGGGATCGCCGTCGGCGTCGTAGTCCCCCCACGCCGCCGCGCGCGTCGGCCGCGCGTCCGCAACGCTCCACGCCGCCGCGACGTCGCGGAACGTCCCGCGCGCGTTCTCGTACAGCCGGTTCGGCGTCCCGTTGAAGCCGACGAACAGGTCGAGGTCCCCGTCGCGGTCCACGTCGGCGAACGCGTTGGTGAGCGCGCCGCCGGCCGCGAACGTCTCGGGCTGCAGCGGCTCGAAGCGCGGCGCGGCGTCCTGCCGCACGAGGAGCGGGACCGCGAGCAGCAGCGCGGCGTGGGCGAGCGCGCGGGGGTGGCGCATGGCGAGAGCGGTGGAGGGCATCCGGGGCGCACCGGACGCCCGGGCGCTCCCGACCATGCCAGCATACGTCGGGAACGCGCGCGCCGTCAGCGGCGGCGCGTGCGCGGTGGCCCCGCGCCGCGCGCGCGTCCATGTTCCGCGCGCGGCGCACGGGCTCGGATCGCATGCCGTCGCGCGCCAGCGCACGACGATGCACGACAGAGCACCACAATGCACGACAGAGCACGACGGCACACGCCCGCACCGCCGCGCGTCGCGCGCACCCATGACCGAACCTTCCGACGCCCGTCCCCCGCTCGACGGCGTGCGCGTCGTCTGCCTCGCCGTGTACGTCCCGGCGCCGCTGGCCGCCGCGCGGCTGCGCGACCTGGGCGCGCGCGTCGTGAAGATCGAGCCCGCCGCCGGCGACCCGCTCGCCGGGATGTCGCCGGCGTGGTACGGAGAGCTGAACGCGGCCTTCGACGTCGCGCGGCTCGACCTCAAGCAGCCCGACGGGCGCGACCGGCTCGACGCGCGGCTCGCCGACGCCGACGTGCTGCTCACCGCCACCCGGCCCGACTCGCTCGCGCGCCTCGGGCTCGCGTGGGAGGCGCTGCACGCGCGCCATCCGCGCCTCTGCCACGTGGCGATCGTCGGCCACGCGTCGCCGCACGCGGCGCGCCCCGGACACGACCTCACCTACCAGGCGGCCGTCGGCCTGGTCGACCCGCCGCGCATGCCGCGCACGCTCCTGGCCGACGTCGCGGGCGCCGAGCGGGCCGCGAGCGCCGCGCTGGCGCTGCTCGTGGCGCGCGAGCGCGGCGGCGAGGCGCGGCGCATCGAGGTGTCGCTCGCCGACGCGGCCGCGCCCTTCGCGGCGCCGCTCCGCCACGGCATCACCGCGCCCGACGGCCTGCTCGGCGGCGCCGCGCCCGCGTACGCGCTGCATCCGGCGCGCGACGGCTGGGTGGCGGTCGGCGCGCTCGAGCCGCACTTCCGCGAGCGGCTCTGCCGGGAGCTCGACGTCGACCCGGCGAGCGAGCCGGCCGCGCTCGCGGCGCTGCTGCGCGACCGCCTGTCGCAACGCGCCGCACACGAGTGGGAGGCGTGGGCCGTCGCGCGCGACCTGCCGCTCGCGGCCGTGCGCCCGCCCGGCGCCTGAGCTGTGACCGGCGGACGGCCGCGCGGTGTCTGATGGGTGACCGCCGCCCCCGTTCGCCCGCCCCGCCGATGCCCGACACGTCCGACGTCACCTTCGTGCGGCTGAGCGCCGTCGATCCCGCCGCGCTCGTCGCGCTGATGAACGACCCGCGCGTGCGCCGCCACATGCCGCTGGCGCGCGGCGCGTTCGGGGAGGCCGAGTGCGCGCGCTTCGTCGTCGCGAAGGAGCGGCTGTGGGCGACGCACGGCTACGGACCGTGGGCATTCGTGGTCGACGGCGTGGTCGCCGGCTGGGGCGGGCTCCAGCCCGAGGGCGACGACGTCGATCTCGGCATCGTGCTGCACCCGTCGCACTGGGGCGCGGGGCGCGCGATCCTCGCCCGGCTGCTCCGCGACGCGTTCGAGGGGCTCGGCGCGCCGTCGGTCGTCATCCTCCTGCCGCCCAGCCGGGTGCGCACGAGCGGCGTGCGGCGCGCGGGCTTCGTCCCCGACGGCGAGCTCACCGTCGGCGGCGAGCGCTTCGTGCGCTTCCGGTGCTGGGCGCCGTCGCGCGACCGCGGCCCCGCCGAATAGCCGCCGCGCGGGCGGCACTCGCCCCCGATCCGGCGCGGCGGGCGTACCGCTTGCGAGGTCGTGCTCTCCCTCGCACGGCGAACGGTCACCGGGAGACGAGCATGGCCAGCGGACCGGTCGGGAGCGCGGCGCCGGGCACGCCCCGGCGCGTCCGCACCTTCGGGCGCGCGCGCGACATGACGCGCGGGCTGCGCCTCATGCAGCTCGGGCTCGCGCGCCTCTACGGCGCCGGCTGGCCCGCGACGGTCGCGCGCCGCGTGGGGCTGCAGCCCGATCCGCGGCTGCGCACGCACACGCTGCGGCTGCCCAACCGTCCCGCGGGCGCGCCCGCGCTGCGCGTCGCGTTCGCGTCGGACTTCCACGCCGGTCCCACGACGCACGCCGACGTCCTGCGCCGCGCCTGCGACGCGCTCGCCGCCGCCGCGCCGGACGTCCTCCTCCTCGCCGGCGACTTCGTGGAGCTGCACGCGAAGCACGTCGACCGCATCGTCCCGCTGCTCGCCGCCATCCCCGCGCCGCTCGGCCGCTTCGCGGTGCTCGGCAACCACGACCTGATGGGCGACGATCGCTACGTCGCCGAGCGGCTGCGCGCGGCCGGCATCCAGCTGCTCACCAACCGCGCGGTGGCGCTGCCGGCGCCGCACGACGACGTCTGGCTGTGCGGGCTCGACGACCCCACGCGCGGCGTCGCGCGCCCCGAGTGCTCGCTCGACGGCGCCTCGGGCACGCGCGTCGTGCTGATGCACTCGCCCGACGGGCTCCTGACCATCGGCGAGCGCCCGTTCGACGTCGCGCTCTGCGGGCACACGCACGGCGGCCAGGTGGCGCTGCCCGGCGGGAAGGCGCTGATCGTCCCCGAGGGGGAGCTGAGCGGGGAGTTCATGCGCGGGCTGTACTGCCTCGGCCCTGACGGCCGACGCGCGCTGCTCGTCAGCCGTGGCGTGGGGTGCAGCACGATCCCCGTGCGGCTGTTCGCGCGCGCGGAGGTGCACCTCTGCACGCTGGTGGGCGCCGCCGGCTGAGCGACGACGGCAGTGCGCGCCGTCTACTCCTTGCCCGGACGCGGCGGCGCGCTCGCGCCGGTGGCGGGCGCGATCCAGCCGGTGCCCGCCTGCAGGTCGAGCGTCACGATCCAGTGCCGCAGGAAGGGCATCCCGAGGTTGCCGTCCATGATGAGCTCCGGCGTGAAGGCGTCGCCCGTGCGCACGCGCACGCCGTCGAGCACCGCGAAGTCGGCCGTCTGCCGCCCGGCGACGCTGCTGTCGAGCCCCACCAGCGCCGCGACGGGCTTCGACACGAGCACGGTGCCGCCGTTGCCGGAGTCGAGCTCCATCCACAGCAGCCCGTGGCGCGATGGGACGCCGGCCATGACGGCGAGCGCGAGCCCCTCGACCTCGCGCTTGAGGCGGATCGGGAGCGGACGCATGGCGCCGATGCGCGCGCGCAGGCTCGCCGGCGACTCCACGATCAGCTGCCCGCGTCCCAGGTCGAGCGTGATCACGCGTCCGTCGAACAGGTCGAGCGACGCGATCCCGTGCAGCGCCGAATCCGCGGGGTTGAGCTTCGCCATGTTCACGAGGCCCGTGACGGCCGGCACGTAGCGGTGCCCGCCCACGCGCAGCGCGATCCCGTTGCAGCTCGGCCCCTCGAACTTCTGCCCGAACATGTTGTAGCCGGTGCGGCGTCCCCACGGCGTGCAGCCGGCCGCCTGCGCGATCTCGCGGGAGAGCAGCGTCAGCCCGCCCCCGGTGTCGAGCAGCAGGCGGCGCGTCTCGCCCGCGACCTCCGCGCGCAGCACCCAGCGCGTGCGCCACGGCTCGAGCGCGATCACCGCCTCGGGCTCCGCCTCCTGCGCCGTCGGCCGTGGTGTGCCCGGCGGCGTGCCCTGCGCGCGCGCGGCGGCGGCCGTGCACAGCGTGGCGAGGAGCGCGGACAGCAGGTGGCGCAGCGGGCGTCGGAGATCGCGTGACATGCGGGCGGGGCGAGGACGTGCGGCGGTGGGCGGGGGGGGGCGTGCGTGCTTCGACACCGCGACGTCGCGGACGGTTGGTCGGCGTGCGGATCGCGTGCGCCGTCGCCGCGCGGCGCGCTGGCGCGCTCCGCGTCGGGGGCTATGATGGAAGCCACTCCAACCGCCGCCCCGTCATGTCGATCCCCCGCCGCGCCGCGCGCCGCGCCGCGCCCGCGCTGATCCTCGCCGCGCTCCTCCCCGCCGCCGCGCGCGCGCAGTCGCCCGCCGCGCCCGCGATCCCCGACAGCGTGCGCGTCGCCGCCAACCGCGTCTTCGCCGCGTGGACCGCGACCGACGGCCCCGGATGCGCTGTCGAGGTCGCGCGCGACGGCCGCGTCGTGCACCAGAACGGCTACGGCATGGCGAACCTGGAGACCGGCACCCCGATCACCCCCGCGTCGGTCTTCCACCTCGCGTCGGTGTCGAAGCAGTTTACCGCCGCCGCGGTCCTCCTGCTCGCGCGCGACGGCAAGCTCTCGCTCGACGACGACGTCCGGAAGCACCTCCCCGAGCTGCCCGACTACGGGCACCGCATCACGATCCGCCACCTGCTCATGCACACGAGCGGGCTGCGCGACCAGTGGGACCTCCTCGCGATGGCGCGCGGCCGCTTCGAGGAGAACCGCATCACCGAGGCCGACGTCCTCGAGATCGTCGCGCGGCAGAAGGCGCTCAACTACGTGCCGGGCGCCGAGTACCTGTACAGCAACACCGGCTACACGCTCGCAGGCACCATCGTGCGGCGCGTCAGCGGCAAGTCGCTCCGCGACTTCGCCGAGGAGCGCATCTTCCGCCCGCTCGGCATGACGCGCACGCAGTTCCAGGACGACTACACGCGCGTCATCGCGAACCGCGCGGCCGGCTACGCGCGCCGCCCCACCGGCCGCTGGCACGTCAGCCTCCCGAACTACGACACCTACGGCGCGACGAGCCTGTTCAGCGACGTCGGCGACCTGCTGCGCTGGCAGGCGAACTTCACGAAGCCCGTCGTCGGCGACTCGGCGATGTTCGCCGAGATGACGGCGCTGCGTCCGCTGGCCAACGGCGACACGAGCGCGTACGGCCTCGGGCTGATCGCGGAGCGCCATCGCGGCGCGCGCGTGGTGAGCCACGGCGGCGCGGACGCCGGCTACCGCACCTGGCTCGGGCGCTTCCCGGATCACGACCTCGACGTGGTGGTGCTCTGCAACGCGTCGACCAGCAACCCCGCCGCGCTCGCGCGCGCGGTCGCCGACGTCTTCCTCCCGCCCACGCTCGCCGCGGCCGCGCTCCCGATGCCGCCGGCGGTGAGCGTGACGCCGGCGCAGCTGCAGGCGGCGGCCGGCGCGTACGTGAACCCGATCACCGGCGGCTTGAGCTTCGTCACGCTACGCGGCGACTCGCTGATCGCGGGACGCACGGCGGGCCCCGCCCTCGTGCCGGTCGGGCCCAACCGCTTCCGCGTGCGCGGGCAGCCGGTGGAGTTCGAGTTCGCGAGCGACGGCTCGATGCGCGAGCACGTGCTGGTCTGGCCGGCGCGCACGCCGAGCAGCTGGCGCCGCGTGACCGTCGTGCGGCCGACCGCCGCGCAGCTCGCGGCCTACGCGGGCACGTACCACAGCGAGGAGCTGGGCGCGACCTACACGGTGACGGCGCGCGACAGCACCCTCGTCCTCCGCACGCGCTGGTCGGACGACGTCGTGCTGCAGCCGATGTACGCCGACGCCTTCGGCGGACCGTTCGTCGTGCACTTCACCCGCCGCGGCGGGAAGGTGGACGGCATGACGATGTCGTCGGGGCGCGTGCGGCGGGTGCCGTTCACCCGCGCGCGCTGACGCCGCATTCGCCGAAGCCGCACGCGACGCCGCGCGACGCCGCGCGGCTTCGTCCCACCCTCCGCACCCGACCCCCGATGCGACCGCCCCGCTGGGAATACAAGTCCGTCCGGATCGACGTGGGCACCTGGCTCGGTCCCAAGATGCAGCCCGAGCTCGTCGACGCGGAGCTGAATCGCTTCGGCGACGCCGGCTGGGAGCTGGTGAGCGCGCTCGACCTCAGCAACACCAGCGGCAGCACGACGGCCATCGTCGCCCTCTTCAAGCGCTCGCGCGACTGAGGGGGCGCACGAGCGCGCGCCGCGCAAAACCCGGCGCGCGCGATCGTCGTAGGGCTCACCGTTCCGGGATGGTCGAACCAGGCGACGGGGAGGACACCGATGCGCGACGTCTCCACCTTCCGACTCTACCTGCTGCGCGCCACGTACCTGCTGCTCGTCGTGGGGCTCGGCTCCACGATCTGGCCGGGGCTCCTCGACCCGCCGCGCGACCTGGAGCACATGCGCGGCGTCGTGCGCAGCCTCCTCGGCGCCGTCGCGCTGCTCGCGCTCGTGGGGCTGCGCCATCCGCTCCGGATGCTGCCGCTGCTCCTCTTCGAGCTCGCGTGGAAGTCGATCTGGGTCCTCGCGATCGGCCTGCCGCTCTGGTCCACCGGTCGCCTGGACCCCGGCACGCGCGAGACGTGGAACGCCTGCCTCATGGGGCTCGTGATCTTCCCGCTCGCGATCCCGTGGGGCTACGTGATCGATCGCTACGTGCGGCGGCGCGGCGACCGCTGGGGGCGCGCGACGCCGCCGCTGGTCGCGCCCGCCTCCGCGGTGAGCGGTCGCGGCCAGACGGCCTGACGCCCCGCGCC